>Ga0209066_10000004_pt1 | contig 387489 bp, 362 predicted proteins | sample All_14_2_FD_187198 | JGI IMG/M metagenome (GOLD analysis project Ga0209066, IMG submission 187198) | Freshwater microbial communities in response to fracking from Pennsylvania, USA - Allegheny Zone_MetaG_DW_15 (SPAdes) (version 2) ...
CTCCCGCAGAGCCCCGCGTCTGGCGCGACCCCCCGTCAGCTCCTTCTCCAAAGGCCGCGCCCACACCCGCGTCCGATCCGCTGCTGGACGAGGACGACCTTGCAGAAATCGAGCAGTTCACCGAAGACCGGGCAGAGGCCGCGCTGCGCATCGCCGGAATCGTGCGCAATGCCGATGGCAGCACGGTGATCACCCAACCCGGCATGGTCATTCGGCAATATGCCGATGGCCGCTCCGAATTGCGCACCGGCGGCAAAATCTACCGCGTGGATGGCGATGGGGAAATCGCAAGCGTGCTGGTAGCACCACCAGTCCCGCCTGAACCACCGCAGCCTGCCGCAAGCGCAGTACCTCCCGCGCCGCCCGCCATTCCCGATGCAACGGCACTTCGAGACATTGCCCGCCGCGACGCGCAGATCGCACTCCGTCAGGCCGAAGTCGCGCGCAGGGTCGCGCTGGCACAGGCGCGTGCAGAGGCTGCGCGGCAACGTATTGCACCAGACCCGCGAGAGCCTGATGCGGCATCATCTCCCCGACCAGCGAGATCGCCTGCAGCATCAGCCGCAACGAAGGCTGCGATTGCAAACGCCCCGCCTACGCCCGCTCCCTCCGCAAGCTTGCCCGCTGCTGAAACCGAAGAGCTCGCCACCGCCAGCAAGGTCACCGTGATCCGCAAACTGGTGGAAAAGGAAGGCCTGTGGCGGCAACTCACCGATGTGGCGCTGGGTCGGTACTTCCTGCTGATCGCCTGGGCCGCGCTCTACCTCGCGCTTGGCAATGGCGAACAGTTGCGCGCGGCGGAGTACCGCGAGGGCGAATATCGCCGCGCTGCCAAGGCCGCCGAACTGCGCTCCCTGCGCTATCAGGTGAACCCACATTTCCTGTTCAACACATTGAATTCCCTGTCAGCTTTGGTCATGGTCGGGCGCGCTGAACAGGCCGAGAAGATGATCCAGTCAATCTCCCGTTTCTATCGCCACAGCCTTGCCGGTGATCCCACCACCGACATGCCACTGGAAGACGAGATCGCGTTGCAACGCCACTACCTTGAAATCGAGGCGGTGCGTTTCCCCGAACGGCTGCGCTGCGAATTCGATGTGCCTGACGATCTGATGAGCGCCTGCGTGCCGGGCATGATCCTGCAACCGCTGGTCGAAAACTCGATCAAATACGGCGTCTCCACCACAATCCGCCCGGTCACGATCCGCATTTCCGCGCGCGAGGCGGGCGGTTTTCTGATCCTCACCGTGGCCGATGACGGACCGGGCGAAGGCCTTGCCAGCGGCAGCACCGGCATCGGGCTGGAAAACGTAAAAAGCCGCATGATCGCCCGCTTCGGCGACGAGGCGAAAGTGGAAAGCGGCCCGCTTCCGGCGGGCGGATACGCCACCGTGCTGACCATGCCGGTGGTGCGAAATGAATGCTGATGGGGACGAAATGCGGACGCTGATTGTCGATGACGAACCGCTTGCGGTTGAACGCATGCAGATCCTGTGCGCGCGCATCCCTGCGCTGCAGGTGGTGGGCACCGCCAGCGATGGCGCTGCGGCGCTGCGTCTGATCGCGGCACTGACCCCCGATCTGGTCCTGCTCGACATGACCATGCCCGAAGTCGATGGCCTTGGCGTGGCCCGCGCGCTGGCTGGACAGGCCAACCGCCCCGCCGTGGTTTTCGTGACCGCCCACGATGATTTCGCCGTCGAAGCCTTTGATTGCGACGCGGTAGACTATGTCCTCAAACCCGTGGCGCAGGAGCGGCTGGAGCGCGCAGTCGAACGCGCACAGGCCCGCCGCGCCGCGCCGCCCGAAACGCCGCTCACCCCGGAAAAACCCGCCAGCGAATGGATCGAGGAATTCTGGGTGCCGCACCGCTCCGAACTGATCCGCGTGGCAGCGAGCGACCTTGAACGCATCGATGCAGAGCGCGATTATGTGCGGCTGCACGTCGGCCACCAGAACGGGCAAGGGCGCAGCTACATGATGCTCCACACCATTGCAGGGCTGGAGGCCCGGCTTGATCCCGAATGCTTCATCCGCCTCCACCGCTCCACCATCGTGCGGCGTGATCGCATCGCCGGGCTGAAGCACGATGGCCTTGGCGTGTGGTCGGCAGAACTGCTGGACGGATCGCTGCAGCGTATCGGCCGGACCTATCTGGCGCGGGTAAAGGCAATGGCGGGACGCTGACCTTCATCCTCCCCGCTAGCGGGGAGGGGGGACCGCCCGAAGGGTGGTGGAGGGGGCCATGCCCGAAACGCTGCACTCTGTGGAGAAGCCCCTCCGACAGCCTGCGGCTGCCACCTCCCCGCCTGCGGGGAGGATGAAGGTCAGGCCTTGTAAAGCGCGTCCACCCGCGCGCCATAACGCTCGCGGATCTTGTGCCGCCGGATCTTCAAGCTCGGCGTCATTTCCTCGTTATCGATGCTGAACGCCTCATCCGCAAAGGCGAACTGGCGGACTTTCTCGATCACCGAAAGCTCCTTGTTCACCCGGTCCACCGCCGCGCGCACTGCGTTGCGGAACGCCGGAAAATCCTGCAAGGCCTTGAAATCAAAAGTCTCGCCTTGCGCGCGCGCCCATTCGAGCGCCCACTCGGGATCGGGCACGATCAGGCCAACGATATAGGGCCGCTTGTCGCCGCTCACCATCGCCTGCAAAATCTCGGGCTGCAGCGTCAGCATGCCTTCGATCTTCTGCGGAGAGACATTGTCGCCCTTGTCGTTGACGATCATATCCTTCTTGCGGTCGGTGATGACGATGCGGCCCTTGGCATCCAGATGCCCGATGTCGCCCGTATGCAGCCAGCCCGCATTCGGCCCTTCCTTGGGGATGGCGCGCGCGGTTTCGGCCTCGTTCTGCCAGTAGCCGTGCATCACCAGTTCGCCACGAACGAGGATTTCACCGTCCTCGGCAATCTTCAACTCAACGCCCTTCATCGGCGGGCCGACCGTGTTCATCCCGATGCCCGCCCTCGGCCGATTGCACGAGATGACCGGCCCTGCCTCGGTCTGGCCATAGCCTTGCAGCATGGTCAGCCCCATCGCGTCGAAGAACACGCCGACATCGGGATTGAGCGGTGCCCCGCCGGAAACCATCGCTTTCATCCGCCCACCGAACCGCGCCTTGATCTTGGGCCGCAGCGTGCGATCAAGGATCAGGCTCATCGGCAGATCAACGATGCGGCCTTTGCCGGCGGCCTTGCGTCCGCCAATGCCCAGCGCGCGGTCCATCAGATAGTTGGCAACTTTGCCCTGCTTTTCCACCTGCTTCATGATCCGCGTGCGCAGCACCTCAAACAGGCGCGGCACGACCACCATCAACGTAGGACGCACTTCCTCGATGTTCGAAGCGAGCTTTTCCAGACCTTCCGAATAGTAGATTTGCGCGCCCATGCCGATCGGCAGATATTGCCCGCCCGTATGCTCATAGGCGTGGGACAGCGGCAGGAACGAAAGGAACACTTCCTCACCCCAGCCCAGATCCTCCGCAAGGATGAACGCTGCGCCTTCCACATTGCACAGGATCGAACCGTGGTGCAGCCGCACCCCGCGCGGGCTGCCGCCGGTGCCGCTGGTATAGATGATGCAGGCCAGATCGTTTCGCCCCACGCCCGCCATGCGCGCATCCACCGCGCGCCGCGCCGCCGCGCCATCGCCTTCAGTCAAAGCGGACCAATCATGGAACGCCAGTTTCCCGGCCTGCATCTGCCGCAGCGGCTCCATGCCGATCACGTGCTCCACCCCCGGCGCGGAGAGCGCAGCAGGCAGCAGCGGTTGCGATAGCTTGGCGGTCGATACGATCACCGCCCGCGCGCCAGAATTCTCCAGAATGTGCAGGTGATCGCGTTCGGTATTGGTGATGTAGGTCGGCACAGTGACCAGCCCTGCCGCCATGATCGCATGGTCGGCAATGCACCATTCGGGCCGGTTTTCCGATACCAGCGCCACCCGGTCGCCCGGATTAAGGCCCAGCTTGCGCAGGGATTCGGCCAGCACGCAAACCTGCCGTGCCGCCTCGGCCCAGCTGATCGAAGCCCAAGCGCCCTGCTTTTTGGCCCACAGGAACGGGCTGTCACCGCGATGCCCTGCGCGGTCGAGGAACATTGCAACAAGATTGGGAAAGCCTGCGAAATCGGAAAGCTGCACGTCTGGTTCCTCGGCCCAATTGCGTTTCGGGCGACCGTTGCTGGCCGCTCCTGATGGTTGCACTGGAACCTAGTGGCGCGCTGCCCTTACGGCAACCTGTGTTGCATCACGTCAAGGTGCGACAGCCGCCCCTTCGCTGCGCGGATCTGCGGCGCCGCGCCACACCCACTTGCCGCCCACGCGCACCCGCTCAATCGCGTTCGCCTTGAACGACGGGCTGCGCGCCGTCACTTGCACATGGCCCAGCGCCTGAAAAGCCGGGATCATGGCCTCCAACGTGGTGCCCTTTTCCACCGAAACCGCATTGCCCGGTGCATAGATCACCGGCAGCGCAATCGCATCACGCGCGGACAAATCCCAGTCGATCACGCCGATGATCGCCTTGGCCACTTGCGCCGGGATCGTGGTGCCGCCTGCCGCACCCACGGCGAGGCGAAGCGCTCCATCCGGGCCATAGACCAGCGTCGGTGCCATCGAACTGCGCGGGCGCTTGCCGCCTTCCACGCGGTTTGCGGTCGGCTTTCCGTCCTTGTCAGGCACGATGTTGAAATCGGTCAGCTCGTTGTTGAGGTAATACCCGCCCACCATCAGCCCCGATCCGAACGGCCCTTCGATGGTAGAGGTGTAGCTGGTGGAATTGCCCCAGCGGTCCACCGTCACGAAGTGCGTGGTGCCGTGTTCTTCCTGGTGGCCGGGCCGCGCAAAGGCCAGCTTTGCGCCCGCAGGTTTGCCCGGCAGCGCCGTGGCCATCGTCGCGCCTTCAGAAATCAGCGCCGAGCGTCCGGCCAAATAGCCAGGATCGGTCAGCCCGGCCAGCGGCACCGGCACGAAATCGCTGTCGGCCAGATATTGTTCGCGATCCGCATAGGCCAGCCGCTGTGATTCGGCGATCAGGTGCCACGCCACCGGACTGGTCGAGCCAAGTGCCTTCATATCGAACCGCTCGATCTGCTTCAGGATGGCGAACACAGTGGTCGCCCCCGAACTCGGCGGTCCCATCCCGCATACGCGGTACTTGCGGTATTCCCCACACACCGGCGGCCGCTTAACCGCCTTGTAGGCCGCCAGATCAGCCGTGGTCAGCGGCGATGGATTTTTGGGACTCGTGCCAACCTTGCTCGCCAGCAACATCGCATTGTCGCCGGTGTAGAAGCTGTCCGCCCCACGCGCAGCAATGCTCTCCAGCGTCACCGCCAGCGCTGGGTTGCGCACCACGGTGCCCACCGGCAGCGGCTCTCCTGCCGCGTCATAAAACAGCGCCCGTGCCGCCGGGTCGAATGCGCCGGTCCTGCTCGCCGCGCTCAACATCGCCCGCATGCGCGGCGTGATGGCATAGCCCTCGCGCGCCAGCCTGATCGCGGGCTGGAACAGCGTGCGCCAGGCAATCTTGCCCTTTTCGTTGTGCGCCATCGCTGCCAGCCGCAAGTTGCCCGGCACGCCCACACTGCGCCCGCCGATCACCGAATCCGGCCAGACCAACGGCTTGCCATCGGCATAGAACCATTGCGATGTGGCCGCCTTCGGTGCGGTTTCGCGCCCGTCAATCGTCTCAACCGTGCCCGCAGCATCCCCCAAAACAAGGAACCCGCCGCCCCCGATACCGGAACTTTGCGGCTCCACCACCGTCAGCGCCAGCATCGTGGCAATGGCCGCATCGGTGGCGCTGCCACCCAGCCGCAGCATCTGCACGCCCGCCTCAGCCGCGCGCGCATCGGCTGCAGAGACCAGCCCCGGCCCATCCACAGGCACGCCATCGGCGGCAGAGGCAATGGGCGAAGGATTGGCCGGAGCGACCGAAGCACTCGGCGGTGGAACGCAGGCCCCGGCAAGCAGGACGGCGGAAAAGGGCAGGAAGCGAATGGCGCGCAGGAATGTCATGCGCCCAAGGCTATTCGCTGCCGACCGCCTCGGCAATGGACGTCATGCCCGCTTCGCGCACCTTTTTTTCAAGGCCGGCCACGATCCGCGATGCCAGCCCCGGCCCTTCATAGACCATCGCGCTGTATATCTGGATCAGGTTCGCGCCCGCACGGATGCGTGCCCATGCATCGTCAACCGTGGCGATGCCGCCCACCCCGATCAGCGGAATCGCCCCGCCGCTCGCCTTGCGGAAATCACGCAAGCGTTGCAGCGCCAGCTCACGCAGAGGCTCCCCCGAAAGCCCTCCTGCTTCAATGGCATGGCGCGATTGCAGCGCGGGGCGCGTGATCGTGGTGTTCGATACGATCAGCGCAGCCAACTGCTTTTCCAGCGCGATCCGGCAAATCCCATCGATGTCCGAAGGTTCAAGATCCGGTGCAAGCTTCAGGAAGATCGGCACATTGATATTGCCCCGCGCCTCGATCACCGCATCCAGCAACGCCGATAGCGCGCCTTCATCCTGCAACGCGCGCAGGCCGGGCGTGTTGGGCGAGGAAATATTGACCGTCAGATAGGACGCCAGCGGCGCCATCAGCCGCGTCATCTGCGCATAATCGGCGATACGATCAACCGAGTCCTTGTTCGCGCCAATGTTCACACCCACGATGCCCGGCAGGCCGCGCGGCCCGATCTCACGCCGCCGCACCAGCCGGTTCGCCACTGCCTGCGCGCCTTCGTTGTTGAATCCCATGCGGTTGATCACCGCGCGGTCTTCAACCAATCGGAACAGGCGTGGCTTGGGATTGCCCTCTTGCGGCAGCGGCGTGACCGTGCCCACTTCCACAAAGCCGAAGCCCAACCCCAGCATCGCATCGGGCACTTCGGCGTTCTTGTCGAAACCCGGAGCCATGCCGACCGGATTGGGAAAGGCGATCCCCGCCACCCGCTGCGCAAGGCTCGGGGTCGGAGCCTTGGTGCCCCCAGCGTGGCTCAAAGAAAGGGCCTTGATCGTCAGGCGATGGGCAGGCTCGGCAGGAATGCGGAAAATCAGCGGGCGCAGCAGCGAATAAGGCGTCACGGTCAAACGGTTCCGGTTCTGCGAACTGGTGAAGGATGTCGAAGCGAATCGGGGTCAGTCCGGCACGCGATCCATAAGGCCGCACGCACACCCCGTGTTGCATCTTTGCGACGTATTGTGCCGGGGGCCAAGTTCGAATCTGTCGGAAATGACGGCAATTGTAATTGAATGATCGGCGATTGTTGCCACAATGCCACCGAATTTGTCGAATCCATACAATTCTTGAACCGGGCTTCTGCCTAGGAAGGCGCTGCGACCCGAAGGGCTCGGTGCAGCGATGTGCTGGGTTCTCGACTTCAAGGCGGCCGATGATCCTTTGTGGAGCGCGGCCGCCCTTTTTTTGGCCTTCTCCCCAGCCATAAAGGCCGCTCTTGCACCTTGCCGCCCCCGCGCCTAGATAACCGGAACGATTCGGTCTGATTTACAGATCGTCAATCCGGGACACCCGCCGATGCGCCTTTCCAGCATGGCCGATTATGCCGTCGTCACGATGAGCGCCGCCGCGCGCCATTGCGGACACGCGCGCGTCTCGGCCCAGCAACTGGCCGATGAAACCGGCCTACCCGCCCCCACCGTGCAGAAACTGGTCAGCAAATTGTCCGCCGCAGGTCTGCTCAAGGCGGTGCGCGGCGCACATGGCGGGCTGAAGCTGGCCCGCCCGGCCGCTGCAATCACGCTCGCCGATATTGTGGAGGCCGTCGAAGGCCCTATTGCGCTCACCCCCTGCAGCGATCATGGGCGCCACGATTGCACGCTCGAAAGCGCGTGCACCGTCCGTCCGCACTGGCCTGCGGTCGACGCCGCGCTGCGCGGTGCGCTGGCCGGAATCCCGCTCACCCAATTGTCCCGTCCTGCCGCAACTGCGGCCTTGGGGGCGGAGGTTATGGCATGACTGATAACGTAGAACTCAAGGATCAGGCCGCGCACGATGCAGCGGCAAGAGCAGCCGATTACGAACACGGCTGGTCTTCCGACATCGAGCAGGAATACGGCCCCAAGGGCCTGTCCGAAGATACCGTCCGCTACATCTCGGCCAAGAAGGACGAGCCGGAGTGGATGCTCGAATGGCGGCTCAAGGCCTATCGTCACTGGCTGACCATGCCCACGCCCGATTGGGCCAAGCTGAACGTCCCGCCGATCGACTATCAGGACGCCTACTATTGGGCTGCACCCAAGACCAAGCCCAAGCTCGGCAGCCTTGACGAGGTCGATCCCGAAATCCTGCGCATCTACGAAAAGCTCGGCATTCCGCTGGAAGAGCAGAAAGTGCTCGCTGGCGTCGAAGGCGCGCGCAAGGTTGCAGTCGATGCGGTGTTCGATTCTGTCAGCGTTGCCACCACCTTCCGCAAGGAGCTGGAACAGGCAGGCGTCATCTTCCGCTCCATCTCCGAAGCGATCCGCGAATACCCTGACCTCGTGAAGAAGTGGCTGGGCAAGATCGTGCCGATGCACGACAACTACTTCGCCACGCTCAACTGCGCGGTCTTTTCGGACGGCACTTTCGTCTACATCCCCGAAGGCGTGCGCTGCCCGATGGAGCTGTCCACCTATTTCCGCATCAACGCGGAAAACACCGGCCAGTTCGAACGCACCCTGATCGTGGCCGAAAAGGGCAGCTATGTCAGCTACCTAGAAGGCTGCACCGCGCCGATGCGCGATGAAAACCAGCTCCACGCCGCGGTGGTGGAACTGGTTGCGATGGACGATGCCGAAATCAAGTATTCCACCGTCCAGAACTGGTATCCCGGCAATGCCGATGGCCTTGGCGGCATCTACAACTTCGTCACCAAGCGCGCTCTCTGCCAGGGTGCGCGCAGCAAGGTGTCGTGGACGCAGGTCGAAACCGGCTCTGCCATCACGTGGAAGTATCCGTCCTGCGTGCTGAATGGTGAGGATTCGGTGGGCGAATTCTACTCGGTCGCTGTCACCAACAATTACCAGCAGGCCGATACCGGCACCAAGATGATCCACAACGGCAAGGGCAGCCGCTCGACCATCGTGTCGAAGGGCATCTCTGCGGGCAAATCGAACAACACCTATCGCGGCCTCGTCCGCGTGGCCCCACAGGCCGAAGGCGTGCGCAACTTCACCCAGTGCGATAGCCTTCTGCTGGGCGCAGACTGCGGCGCACACACCGTGCCCTACATCGAAGTGCGCAACCCCAGCGCCACGATCGAGCACGAAGCGACGACCTCGAAGATCAGCGACGACCAACTCTACTACGCCATGCAGCGCGGGCTGGATCAGGAAAGCGCCGTCGCCCTGATCGTCAACGGTTTCGCGCGTGACGTGCTGAAGCAGTTGCCGATGGAATTTGCGGTCGAGGCACAGAAGCTGCTCGGCATCTCGCTTGAGGGGAGCGTGGGCTAATGCGCTTCGCTACCCTCCACCGTCACCCCGGCCCCCGAGCCGGGGTCCCGCTTCCTCTCGCAGCGGGCGAAACAAAAAGCGGGACCCCGGATCAAGTCCGGGGTGACGAAGATATAAATGGCAAGGCGTACGCAGAATGAAAAAGACCCTCACCCTGCGCCCCGCCAGCGAGCGCGCCGACGCGCCGAAGATCCAGAAAAAGGGTCGCGGCTGGGCCATTTCCGGCTCGCGCCTCGATTCGATCCACGATACCGCGCGCGAAATGCGTCGCGATCCAGACGCTGCGCATACCGCATTGGCCGATGAACTGGCCAAGGAAGACCTGGGCGAATTCAAGTTCAAGCGCTTTGCCGTGATCGGCTCGGCCATCGTCGATTTCGCCAGCCAGCCGCTCAAGCTGGTGGTCGCGCTCAACCGTGACGAAAACCCCGAGATCGAACAGCGCCGCGATGCCAGCCTTGCCGCCGTCGGCCTTAAAGTCATCCGCTATGACGCCGCCGAAGTGCTGGCCGACCCTGAAGGCGCGTCCCGCGCCCTGCTGTCAGCAATGAAGGCCCGCTACGACGAGTTGCGCGCCGCCCGCCCGCAACGCCCCAGCTACTCGCGCTCCGCCGCGCGTCCGCAGCGCACCCCCTACACCCGGGCTCGCGACTGAGAGAAATGACCATGCTCAACATCCAGAACCTCTCCGCCACCATTGCCGACAAGCAGATCCTCAAGGGCCTGTCGCTCACCATCAACGCGGGTGAAATCCACGCGATCATGGGGCCGAACGGCGCGGGGAAATCCACGCTGGGCTACACGCTCGGCGGGCGTCCCGGCTATGAAGTGACCGGCGGCAGCGCCACGCTGGATGGTGTGGACCTGTTCGACCTCGAACCGCACGAACGCGCCGCCGCTGGCCTGTTCCTCGGCTTCCAGTATCCGGTCGAAATTCCCGGCGTCTCCTTCGTCCAGTTCCTGCGCGAATCTGCCAATGCCCAGCGCAAGGCGCGCGGGGAAGCTCCGCTTTCCGGCGGCGAATTCCTGAAGCTCGCCAAAGAAAAGGCCGCGCTGCTGCGCATGGACATGGACATGCTCAAGCGCCCGGTAAACGTCGGCTTTTCGGGCGGTGAAAAGAAGCGCGCCGAGATGGTGCAGATGGGCATTCTCGATCCGAAGCTGGCAATCCTCGACGAAACCGATTCCGGCCTCGACATCGATGCGCTGCGCATTTGCGGCGAAGGCATCAACGCGATCATGCGCAAGCCAAACAAGGCCGTGCTGCTGATCACGCACTATCAGCGCCTGCTTGATTACGTGAAGCCCGATTTCGTCCACGTCCTTGCCGGTGGCCGCATCGTCAAGACCGGCGGCGCGGAACTGGCGCTCGAACTCGAAGAGCATGGCTATGAGGCCGTGGCGGCATGACCCAGGCGGTCACCCTGCCAACGCGCCGGGACGAGGCGTACCGCTACGCCGATCTTACCGCGCTGGAACCGCTGTGGCCGGTGCCTGTGCAGGACATCCGTGTTGCAGCGGGTGAGCATGGCGCGCTCGCGGTGATCCTCGATGGCGCGAACGACACCGCGCAAGACATTGCCATCACGCTGGAAGACGGTGCAGAATTTGACCTGCGCCTGCTCAACGCCGGGTCCGCCTATGGCCGCCTCTCCGTAACCGTCACGCTGGGCAAGGCAGCAAAGTTCCACCTCGGCGCAGCGCAGATTGCAGGCGGTGACCAGACGGTGGAAGTCGTCACGCAGGTCATCCACGCAGAACCTGACGCGATTTCAACGCAAGTCGTGCGCTCGGTTCTCGCTGGCCATGCCACCGGCACCTACCTCGGCAAAGTGGCCGTGGCGCGCGGGGCCATCGGCACCGACGGCTCGCAATCGATCCGCGCGATGCTGCTCGATCGCACTGCCACCGCCAATGCGCGGCCCGAACTCGAAATCTACGCCGACGATGTGAAGTGCGCGCACGGTTGCGCCGTGGGCGAACTCGATCCGCAAAGCCTGTTCTACCTCGCCCAGCGCGGCCTCCCGCCTGCCGAGGCCAAGAAGCTGATGTTGCAAGCCTTCATCGCCGAAGCTTTCGTCGGTGCGGCGGACGAGGAAGCCCTGACCGACACCGCGCTAAAGGCGCTGGAGGCCATGCTGTGACGCAGCCCGCCACCAACACCACCCTGCTCCCCCGCGAAGGCGGGGGCCTCAGGCAATCAAGCGCCACCTCTCCCGAGGCCCCCGCCTTCGCGGGGGAGCAAGCGGCAGAGTGGCCCGGCCTCGTCAACCCTGACGGCACCCGCTGGCACTACCTCGATACCGCCGCCACCGCGCAAAAACCGCAAGTCGTGATCGACGCCATGACCCGCGCGCTCGGCAGCGATTACGCCACCGTCCATCGGGGCGTCTATGCCCGCTCGGCCGACATGACGCTGGCCTTCGAAGCCGCGCGCCGCAAGGTTGCCACGCTGATCGGCGGGCAGGAAAACGAACTCGTCTTCACCCGCGGCGCGACCGAGGCGATCAACCTCGTCGCGCACACGTGGGGGCAGCAGAACCTCAAGGCGGGCGACCGCATCCTCATATCCACGCTCGAACACCACGCCAATATCGTGCCCTGGCAGATGCTGCGTGATCGCACTGGCGTGGACATCGACGTCTGCCCGCTGACCGAAGACGGCTTGATCGATCTCGATGCAGCAGAACGGATGCTTACGCCTGCGCACAAGCTGGTGTCCTTCGCGCACGTCTCGAACGTGCTCGGCTCGGTCCTCGATGCGCCCCGCGCCGTCGCGCTCGCCCACAATGTCGGCGCAAAGATCCTGCTTGATGGCTGCCAGTCGGTCGCCCGCCTGACCGTGGACGTAAAGGCGCTGGATGCAGACTTCTACGTCTTCTCCGCGCACAAGCTCTATGGCCCAACCGGTATCGGCGCTCTCTGGGCCAAGGCCGAGATTCTCGACGCCATGCCCCCGTGGCAAGGCGGCGGCGCGATGATCGACAAGGTCACCTTCGAACGCACGACTTATGCTCCCGCCCCCCAGCGGTTCGAGGCCGGCACGCCCGCCATCGTCGAAGCCATCGGCTTTGGCGCAGCAGCCGATTTCGTCACAGCGCTGGGATTGCGCGCCATCCATGCGCACGAGTGCGCGCTGGTGGCCAAGGCCCGCGAAGCGCTGCAGGCGTTCAATTCCATCCACCTGTTCGGACCAGAGGACAGCGCCGGCATCCTCAGCTTCGCGCTGGAAGGCGTCCACCCGCACGATCTGGGCACCATTCTGGACGAGGAAGGCGTGGCGATCCGGGCCGGGCACCACTGCGCGCAGCCACTGATGGCGCACCTTGGCGTGCCCGCCACGGCGCGCGCCAGCTTCGGCATCTACAGCGATGAAAGCGATATTGCCGCGCTCGTGCGCGGCATCGAGAGGACCAAGAGGATCTTCGGATGAGCGAGAACGAATCCAAATTCGTGGTTGAGGAAGTGGAAGCGGTTGCCGCCCCCAAGCGTGCCTTCGTGGAAGACGCACCAGAGGAATCGGCTGCCGACAAACTCGAACGCAAGCGCGACTATCTCGAAGGCTTCCTTGCGGCCAAGCCCGAGCCCGTTTCTCCCGCAGAGCCAGGCGGCGATATCTACGAAGGCGTGGTCAATGCGCTGAAAGAGATTTTCGACCCCGAAATTCCGGTCAACATCTATGACCTCGGCCTGATCTACGGCGTCGAAGTGTCCCCCGATGCCGATGTCACCGTCAACATGACGCTCACCACCCCGCACTGCCCGGTCGCCGAATCGATGCCCGGCGAAGTGGAACTGCGCGTTTCGGCAGTGCCCGGCGTGCGCGATGCTGAAGTCAATCTCGTCTGGGATCCGCCGTGGGATCCTGCCAAGATGAGCGACGAAGCCAAGCTTGAGCTGGGAATGTTGTAGTAGCTCCCCTCCCGCAGGCGGGAGGGGTTGGGGGTGGGCAGCGGCCCGAACCATCCCTATATTGAACAGGCCCTCCCCCGACCCCTCCCGCCTGCGGGAGGGGGGAGATTTTGAAATGAACACCGAAGTGAAAGTCCGCCGCCCCCGCCCCGCCGCCGTGATCCTCACGGCCAGCGCAGAGGCGCGCGTCACGCACCTGATGGACACCGCCCCCGAAGGCGCGATCGGCGTAAAGCTGTCCACCCCGCGCCGGGGCTGCTCGGGCCTCGCCTATTCGGTGGACTATGTGACACAGGCCGATCCGCTGGACGAAAAGATCGAAACCCCCGGCGGCCTGTTCTTCATCGACAGCGCCTCGGTGCTCTACCTGATCGGCAGCACGATGGATTGGCAGGAAGACGATTTCACCGCCGGTTTCGTGTTCCAGAACCCCAACGCCAAGGGTGCATGCGGTTGCGGTGAAAGCTTTACGGTTTAGGCCTCAGCCAGGAACTTCAGCAGAGCCTGATCCAGCGCGTCTACCTCATCGTTCGCATCGATCCGCGCCTGCAACCACGTGCTTTCGGTATCGGTCACCGCGTGATCCTGCGCAGCTTCGCCAAACACGTCGCGCTCAGGCTGCTTGCGGCCAAAGCCCACGTCGCGCAGCGCCTGCGCAAAGCTGCTGACATCGGTCCGGGCCATGCGGCCAAAGAACTTGCCGATATGGCTGCTGCGATCATTCATGAACGCTTCCAGCTCGGCTGCGCGCTCGCGCGTCAGGCCTTTCGCGCCGTTCCAGCCCTGCAGGTAGTTGCCCACGCCCTGCACGAACAGCCGCTCCCACGCAGGCGCATTGTCCGCACCCAGCGTGGCGTCCTTCAGCCGGAACAGCATCTCTGCCTCGCGCCGGCTCACACCCGCAGGACGGTCCCCGCCTGAAGCAAAGACTGTGCGGCGAATCAGCGTGCATTCGGCGGCCGTGATGCTGCCGGGATCGAGCATTCCGCCATCACGCGTCGGCCCCTCACCGGTCAACACTTCGCGCTCGATCTGCTGCAGCACATAGACGCGCAGCCCATCAGGCGCGGATTCGGCCTTTTCCAGCACGCGCACCAGCAGTTCCAGCTCGGTCAGGCTGCCCACCTTGCCATCGTGCGAAACGCGCTCGATCAGCCAGCGTGCATTCTCGACCGAGATGTGGCCCTTGGGCGCGGCGGTGTTCACCACGAACTCCACCAGCGCCTCGATGAAGAAGTCCGACCATTCGCGTGTTGGCGCTTCGATCTGGTCGTTCAGAATGAAGATCGCCTCGGCCTCTTCGGGATCGATCTTGCCATCGGGCCACGCGGCGCGGCGCAGCGCCATAATTTCCTGTGCGGAGATCGCGCTGTCCTCATAGGCCTGTGCGGCCAGAGCGCGGAAGTGCAAGGTCATGCGTGTCGGTCCCTCAAGCGTCCAATCGAACGATGAGATACGGGAAAGCGCTTAATTTGGCGTTATCAGCCGCACTACGGCCATCAAGGCAGACATCGCCAGCAGGAATCCCACAAACCCCCGCCACGCCGCATCGCTCACTTTGCCGAAGGCCATGCTGCCCAGATGATTGCCCGCCAGCACCGGCCCGAACAACAGCAGCGCGAACAACGCATCGCGCCACGAAGCCAGCCCCAGCGCCAAAGCCGCCACCGTGCTGGCAATCGAGGTCAGTAGAAACACCGTGAGCATCGAAGCCCGCGCCACTTCACGCGGGATCGGACGGCGCAAGTAGTATGGCACCACCGGCGGCCCCGGCATCCCGGCAAAGCCCGTCAGCAGCCCCGCCGCCGCCCCGGTCAACCCGGTCTCCACTGCACCGGGCGCGTGCCCCGGCTTGGCGGGCAGCAGCACCAGCAGGAATGCCGCAATTGCCACCCCCGCAATCAGCACCCGCGCCAGCCCCGGCGGCGTGGCGAACAGCACCAGCAGCCCCACCGGCGTCAGCAGCATCGCGGTCCCACCGATCACCCCGGCGCTCTTCTCGCCCGCGTTCCACACCTTGCGCGCGCCGACCAGCCCGATCAGCAACCCGAGCATGTTGGAGACGACCACCGCCTCCCCCGGAGAGATCACCAGCCCGATCAGCGGCACCAGCAGGATCGCCATGCCAAACCCCGCCAGCCCGCGCACAAAGGCGGCAACGAATGCCGCCAGCGCGCACAGTGCAAGCGACAGGATGGGAAGGCCGAGCATCATCCTCCCCGGCACGGGGAGGGGGACCGCCCGAAGGGTGGTGGAGGGGGTTCTCCCCAAAACACGGCGCGTGGCGGATAACCCCCTCCACCATGCTGCGCATGGTCCCCCTCCCCGTGCCGGGTAGGATGCGAAAGGTCAGCCGAGCGCTTCAAAAGCTCACTTCAGATCCGGCGCAAGGCCCTCACCGCGCAGCAAGGCAATCGCCTCGTCCAGCGGCATCACCTTCTGATGCTGCTCGCCCAGAATGCGGATCGCCACGGTGCCTTCCTCGGCCTCCCGTTTGCCCACCACCAGCAGGTACGGAACCTTGGCCACCGAATGCTCGCGCACCTTGTAGTTGATCTTCTCGTTGCGCAGGTCGCTCTCGGCGCGGATACCCGCCGCCTTCAGCTTGGCCAGCGCCTCTGTTGCATAGTCATCCGCATCCGAAACGATGGTCGCCACCACCGCCTGCACCGGCGCCAGCCACACCGGCAGACGCCCGGCAAAATGCTCGATCAGAATGCCGATGAAGCGTTCGTATGACCCAAAGATCGCGCGGTGCAGCATCACCGGGCGGTGCTTCTCGCCATCCTCGCCCACATAGTTCGCGTCCAGCCGCTCGGGCAGCACGCGATCGGATTGGATCGTGCCGACCTGCCAGGTGCGGCCAATCGCATCGGTCAGGTGCCATTCCAGCTTGGGCGCATAGAACGCGCCTTCGCCGGGAAGTTCTTCCCAGCCATATTCCTCAGTCGCCAGTCCCGCGCGCACCACGGCGGCGCGCAACTCGCTCTCGGCCATGTCCCACATCTCTTCGGTGCCGAAGCGCTTTTCCGGGCGCAGCGCCAGCTTGATCGAATAGGTAAAGCCGAAGTGCTTGTAGACGCGGTCGGCCAGTTCGCAGAAGGCCTGCACTTCGTCCACGATCTGGTCCTCGCGGCAGAAGATGTGCGCATCGTCCTGCGTGAACTGCCGCACGCGCATCAGCCCATGCAGCGCGCCATGCGGTTCGTTGCGATGGCAGCACCCGTTTTCATACAGCCGCATCGGCAGATCGCGATAGGACTTCAGCCCCTGCCGGAAGATCAGCACGTGCGCCGGGCAGTTCATCGGCTTGAGCGCCATCCAGTCGGCCTCACCCGAAATCACCGGACCTTCATCATCCACGTTCGGCACTTCATCGGGGATCACGAACATGTTTTCGCGATACTTGCCCCAATGCCCGGACTGCTCCCACTGGCGCGCGTCCATCACTTGCGGAGTCTTCACCTCGCGATAGCCCGCACCGTCGATTGCGCGGCGCATGTATGCTTCCAGCTCGCGCCAGATGAGATAGCCCTTGGGATGCCAGAACACGCTGCCGTGCGCCTCGGCCTGCAAATGGAACAGGTCCATCTCGTTGCCCAGCTTGCGATGGTCACGCTTGGCCGCCTCTTCCAGCCGCGTCATGTGCGCATCAAGCTGCTTCTTGTTGAGCCAGCCCGTGCCATAGATGCGCGATAGCATCGCGTTGTTCTGGTCCCCGCGCCAATAGGCACCCGAAACGCGCGTCAGCTTGAAGGCATTGGGATCAAGCTTGCCAGTCGAAGGCAAATGCGGCCCCCGGCACATGTCGAGCCAGTCATCACCCGACCAGTAAACCGTCAGCGGCTCATCCCCCGGCAGTTCCGCCGCCCATTCCGCCTTGAAGCTCTCGCCCTGCTGCTTCCAGCGCGAAATCAGCTGCTCGCGGCTCCACTCTTCGCGGCGCAGCGGCTTGTTCGCGCCGATGATCTTGCGCATCTGCGCCTCGATCGCGGGCAGGTCTTCCTCGGTGAAAGGCCGCTCGGCAGGCGCGAAGTCATAATAGAATCCGTCGTCCGTGCTGGGACCAAATGTGATCTGCGTGCCCGGAAACAGCGCCTGCACCGCTTCTGCAAGAATATGCGCAAAGTCATGCCGCGCCAGTTCCAGCGCCTCAGCCTCATCCTTCGCCGTCACCAGCGCCAGCTGCGCGTCAGCGGTAAAGGGCCGCGAAAGATCGACCAGTTCGCCATCCACCTTCGCCGCCAGCGCCGCCTTGGCAAGACCGGGACCAATCGCAGCGGCAATATCAGCCGGAGTGCTCCCCGGCGCAACTTCACGCACGGAACCATCGGGCAGGGTGATCTTCAGCAGTTCGGACATGCAGGACTCTCTAAAGCGGTCTGGCTAACGCGATTTCGCCGGTGCCTTGCCACAGGAACGCAGCCACCGAAAGGGCGCGCATCGGATTTGCAGGCGGTTCGGGAGGTGATGCACAAACCCACCCGAACCGGGCGGCGGCATCGCGGCAGGCTTTATGCCAGCAGCAACCGCCCCCGGCTCGCGGGGGTAGTGGTTGGTGTGCGGGTGGTGCGCAGTGCCATGATGGGGTGTTTAGCGAGGATTCGCTGCGAAGTCATTACCCCGTTTCCTGTCGCCGCAGCGCCCTTGCCCCCGCGCAGCCCCCGCGCCATGACTGGGGGCATGACCGACGTAACCCGCTTCACCCTGCCCTCAGGCCAGCAGATGGCCTTTCGCCACCTGCCCGGCACCGCTCCCACAGTGGTCTTCCTCCCCGGCTACATGTCCGACATGGCGGGCAGCAAAGCGCAGGCGGTGATGGAATGGGCGCAGCACCGTGGCCGTGCCTGCCTGCTGCTCGACTATACCGGCTGCGGGCAGAGCGACGGAGACTTTGCCGATGGTCGCCTGTCGCAATGGCGGGATGAGGTTGTGGCGCTGATCGATCATCTGGGCATCGAATCGGTGCAACTGGTCGGCTCCAGTATGGGCGGATGGCTGATGCTGCTGATTGCCGAAGCGCTGGGGGAACGGGCCAAGGCGCTGGTCGGCATCGCGCCCGCGCCCGATTTCACCGAATGGGGCTTTTCCCAATCGCAGCGCATCGAACTCGCATCGGGCCGCACGATCTATGAGGACAATCCTTACGGGCCGGAGCCAACGCCGACTCATGCCGGGTTCTTTTCCGATGGCGAAAAGCATCGGCGGCTGGGCGGGGAGATTGCCTTCGATGGCCCGGTGCGGCTGCTCCACGGGCAGGCCGATGCCGATGTGCCGTGGGACATTTCGCTGCGCCTCGCCCGCGCCTTGCGTTCAGCCGATGTGCAGGTCCACCTGATCAAGGACGGCGATCACCGGCTTTCGCGTGCGGTCGATATTGCTTTGCTCCTGCGCGAACTTGCCGACCTTGAAGGATAGGACGCCCATGATCGATCTGCCGCCCCCCTTGTTCGCAATGGAACAAGTGCAGGAAGCATCGCTCATGCAGATCGGCCCGGCCACCATGCCGATGCGCCCGTCAGACCTGCCGATCCCGCGCCGCCGCAGCGCGGAGCAGCAGCGGGAGACAGAGCGCGCAGCTGGATTGGAACGCCCCGATTTGCCTGAACAGGACCGCCTTGCCGATTGCCTCGCCAAGGCCAAGACCAATCCCGATGCCGCGATGGTCGAAGTGCAGACCTGGCTTGGCGAAAGCCGCGACACCGGCCAGCAGGTCCGCGCCAACCAGTGCCTTGGCATGTTGCGCTCGAACGCGGGTGATTTCGACGGCGCGCTTGAAGCCTTTGCGCAGGCCATCGCGGGCGTGCCGAAGGAACAGGAAGTGGCCGCCGTGCCGCTGATGGGCATGGCGGGCAACGCAGCGCTCGCCGCCGGAAAGCCGGAGGATGCGCTGGGCTGGCTGGACCGCGCGGTGGCTGTACAGGGCGAGGCAGACTATCCCGCGTTGGCCGAAATCCAGCTCGACCGTTCGCGCGCTCTGGTGGCGTTGGCCCGCAACGCCGAGGCAGCCTCGGCGCTCGATGAAGTGCATCGCCTTACGCCCGAAGCGCCTGAAGGCTGGCTGCTTTCGGCCACGCTGGCGCGCCGCACGGAAGATCTCCCCCGTGCCCAGCGCGACATTGAAATCGCCAGCAAATACGATCCGCGCGACCCCCGCATCGGACTTGAAGCAGGCGTGATCGCCGTGCTTTCGGGCCGGGATGAGGCCGCGCGCAAATCGTGGGAATCGGTTGTGGCCGTGGATGGCGAGGGCGAGGCAGGAAAGGTTGCAAAAAGCTACCTTGAACAGTTGGGGCCTGCGCCTACATCAAGTACTTCTCCAACAACCGAAAAGCCCAACCCATGAAAATCTCCATCCTCGATCTGGTCAGCGTGGTCGAGGGTGGGACGGCGCGCGAAGCGTTGGACAACTCTGCCGCCGCCGCAAAGGTGGCCGAAGAATGCGGGTTTGAACGCTACTGGGTGGCCGAACATCACGGGATGGAAGGCCTCGCCGGAGCAGCGACTGCCGTGGCGCTGGCGCATATCGGGCAGGGCACGTCCCGCATCCGCATCGGCGCGGGCGGGATCATGCTGCCCAACCACAATCCCCTTGTTATCGCTGAACAATTTGGCACGCTCGACGCTCTCTTTCCGGGCCGCGTAGACCTTGGGCTGGGCCGCGCACCGGGAGCCGACCAGCGCATCATGCGCGCGTTGCACAAGGACACGAACCGAGCCGCAGAGGACTTTCCGCAGGACGTGGTGGAACTGCAGGCCCTGTTTGCAGGCGATGCGCGGGTGCCGCTGCAGGCCTATCCGGCCAAGGGCGCAAAGGTGCAGATGTGGATTCTGGGATCCAGCCTGTTCGGTGCGCAGCTCGCCGCGATGCTCGGCATGCCCTATGCCTTCGCATCGCACTTTGCGCCGGATCACCTTGATGCAGCACTGAAAATTTACCGTGAGCGGTTCCAGCCCTCCGCGTTCCTCGATGCGCCCTATTGCGCCGCCGCGATCAACGTGGTGGCCGCCGATACCGACGAGGAAGCGCAGTTGCTCGCCTCGTCAATGGATCAGGCCTTTGTGGCACTGCGCACTGGCACGCCGGGCAAGCTGAGGCCGCCGGTGCCCGGCTATCGCGATTCGCTCCCACCTCAGGCCGTTGCCATGCTCGAGCATGTGCGGCAGGTGAGCGCGACCGGGTCAGTTGACACCGTGCGCGCCGGTCTGGCCGCATTTGCCGAGCGTACTGGGGCGGACGAAGTCATTGTTGCGGCATCGATTTTTGATCAGGCAGCAAGGCTCAAATCCCTGCGGTTGACCGCTGAGGCAGCGCGCGAAATGGTGGATTCCTGAACAGCACCTAGATGCACCTAACTGCACCTGAGCGCACAACACGACACGCAAACGCAACGCTGCGGCACCATTATCCGCCCTAAGGGTTACAACCGCAGGTTAAGCCGTCCACGCCAGTGAACCGGACTTGTCGCTTCGCGCCGTCTGGATTAGCATGTGGAACAATGATACAAGACTGTATTCTATAATTACAAGAGAGGGTAACAATCCTCTCTCGCTGGAGAGCCGGAAAAACGTCATGGCGTCAACATCCGCAACCGTGTCCGAACCCGCCGACACACTCGCTTTCGCCCTCGCCGAGCGCTTCGCCGCAGCGCTGCTGCCCGATGAAGCCCGCGATTTCGACAACGCGCGCCTTGCCGAAGCCGCCCGCTTCGCCGCCGGGGCCGCCGCCATCCGCAAGGGCAGCGATCCGGCCATTGCCATCGAAAGCGTCAGCGGAACCGGCAGTGCCGAGCGGCATTTGCGCATTGCGGTCATCAACGATGACATGCCTTTCCTCGTCGATTCAATCACTTCTGCGATCACTGCGCAAGGCTTGACCATCGACCGTCTGGTCCACCCCGTCACCGCCGTGCGCCGCGATGCCGAAGGGAAGCTGACCGATCTTCCGGCAGGCGATGCCAGCGGAGAGCGCCGCGAATCGATCGTCTACCTCGAAACCGAACGCGCCGATGCGCGCCAGCGTCGCGCGCTGATTGCCGCGCTGGATGAAACGCTGGCCGATGTCCGCGCCGCCGTCGCCGATTGGCCGATGATGCAGGCGGCGATGCGCGCCGATGCCGATGGGCTGGCCGATCCCGAAGGCGCGGCGCTGCTGCGCTGGCTGGCCGACGGGATGTTGACCCAACTCGGCAGCGTGACTCGCCTGCGTGATGGCACTGAGGAAAAGCCGCTGGGCATCTGCCGCGCGAGCGAGCGCAGCCTGCTGGCCGATGCGTCGTATGATCGCGCCTTTGCGTGGTTCGAAAGCGGGAAGGGCCGCGCGCCGCTGATCGTCAAGGCGAACCGCATCGCCAATGTGCATCGCCGCGTGCCGCTGGACCTGTTCATCGTGCCGCGCATCGAGGGCGGCACGGTGGTGGCGCTTTCCGTCCACGCGGGCGTGTGGACCAGCGCCGCGCTGGGCGCTGCGCCGGACCGCATTCCGCGCCTGCGCACCCAGCTTTCCGAGCTGATGGACAAGTTCGGCTTTTCGCCCAACGGCCACGCCGGCAAGGCGCTGGTCCACGCGCTGACTGCGCTGCCGCACGATCTGTTGATCTCATTCGCTGAGGCCGATCTTGAGCGCGTTGTCACCGCGACGATGAGCCTGGTGGACCGCCCCCGCCCGCGCCTTGCGCTGGTGGAAGCGCCGTTGGCCCGGCATATGTTCGCATTCGTGTGGCTGCCGCGCGATGTGCTGTCCACCGAAGTGCGGCTTTCGATCATGGCCATGCTGGAAAGCGCTGTAGGCGCGCAAGTGCTTGATTGGGCGCTGCAAGTCGACGGCAGCACGCTGGCTATGCTGCGCTTTGTGCTGGATGTGCGCGAACAGGACGCCCCTGTCGATGAAGACGCGTTGGACCTGCAATTGCAATCGATGGTGCGCGGCTGGGCAGGCGCAGTGGAAACCGAACTTGCGGCAACCGAGGAACCCTCGCGCGCCGCAGCCATCGCCGCGCGCTATGCCGATGCTTTCCCGATTTCCTATCGCAATGCATCCGGCCCAGCCGAGGCCGCCTGCGACATCCGCGTGCTGCGCACGCTTTCGGGCAGCAAGGCCCCACGCCGCGCCGCGCGCCTGCATCGCAACACCAGCGAACTGGCATTGCGGCTGAAGCTGTATCAGCGCGAAGGGGCCATCGTGCTGTCCGATGCGGTGCCGGTGCTGGAAAACTTTGGCTTTCGCGTGCTGGAAGAAATGCCGACGCCGCTCGATGGCGGGCGTCTGGGCTACATCCACGATTTTCTCGTTTCGCACCCGGTGGATACATCGGTGGACGATCTGCTGGCGCGCGCCGAATCCATCGAAGGTTCGCTGGCGGCAGTGCTGAATGGCGCGGCGGAGGACGATGCGTTCAACCGCCTGATCGTCGCCACGGGCCTTACTGCGACCGAGGCCAACTGGCTGCGCGCGTTCTACCGCTATCTGCGGCAGGCGGGCATGACCTTTGGCATTCCGACCGTGGTGGAAGCGCTGAAGAACGCGCCCGCCGTAACGCGCGGGCTGATCGATGCGTTCGTGGCGCGCCACGATCCTGCGTTCAGCGGTGACCGCGATGCCGCCTTCGCCGAAGCTGAAGAACGTATCAAGGCTGGCCTTGCCGGGGTGGCCGCGATCAACGACGACCGCCTGCTGCGCCAGTTCCGCGCTTTGGTGGGCGCAATCCTGCGAACCAACGCCTTTGCCCCTGCGGCGGCTGAGGCGCTGGCGTTCAAGATCGATTCCGCAATGGTGCCGGGCCTGCCCAAGCCGCTGCCGTGGCGCGAGATTTTCGTCTATTCGCCGCGCGTCGAGGGCATCCACTTGCGCGCCGGGCCAGTGGCGCGCGGAGGCCTGCGCTGGTCTGACCGGCGCGACGATTTCCGCACCGAAGTGCTCGGCCTGATGAAAGCGCAGCGCGTGAAGAATGCGGTGATCGTGCCGACCGGAGCCAAGGGCGGCTTCTATCCCAAGCACTTGCCCGATCCCGTGCGCGACCGCGAAGGCTGGCTGGCCGAGGGCAAGGCGAGCTATCAGGTGTTCATCCGCACGCTGCTTTCGCTGACCGACAACATCGTTGAAGGCGCGGTGTTCCATCCCGATGCCGTGGTGGTGCGCGATGGCGAAGACCCGTACTTCGTGGTCGCCGCGGACAAGGGCACGGCGACTTTCTCCGACGTGGCCAATGCCATCGCCGAATCACGCGACTTCTGGCTCGACGATGCGTTCGCCAGCGGCGGATCGAAGGGGTACGATCACAAGGCAATGGGCATCACCGCCAAGGGCGCATGGCTTTCGGTCCGTCGGCACTTCCTGGAACTGGGCGTGGACGTGCAGAGCGAGTCGGTGCGTGTGGCGGGTTGCGGCGATATGTCGGGCGACGTGTTCGGCAACGGCATGCTGCTGTCCAAGGCACTGAAAGTGGTGGCGGCGTTTGATCACCGCCACATCTTCCTCGATCCAGAACCCGATCCGGCCAAGAGCTGGGACGAACGCGCGCGCATGTTTGCGCTGCCACGCTCCAGCTGGGACGACTATGACAAGAGCCTGATTTCCGCAGGCGGCGGGGTGTTCCCGCGTTCTATGAAGGCGATTCCGCTTTCTGTCGAAGTGCAGACTATGCTTGGGCTGGATGTTGCGGAACTCGATCCGGATTCGCTGATCACGGCCATCCTGCGCTCGCAAGTGGACCTGATGTGGTTCGGCGGCATCGGCACTTATATGAAGGCGAGCACCCAGAACAACGTGGACGTGGGCGATCCTTCGAACGATTCGGTGCGCGTTTCGGCAGACGAAGTGCGCGCCAAGGTGATCGGCGAAGGGGCCAATCTGGGCACCACGCAGGCGGCGCGGATCGAGTTTTCGCTGCATGGGGGACGCATCAACACCGACTTCATCGACAATTCGGCAGGCGTCGATTGTTCGGACAACGAAGTGAACATCAAGATCGCGCTGGCGGCGGCGAAGCGGTCGGGCAAGTTGACCGAGGATGCCCGCGTCGAACTGTTGGTTTCGATGACCGACGATGTGGCGCATCTGGTGCTGGAGGATAACCGGCTTCAGGCTTTGGCGCTGTCCATTGCCGAGCGCGGCGGGGCGGCGGCGATGCCATCGTGGTCACGCCTGATCGACGTGCTGGAAGAGGGCGGCGACCTGGACCGCAAGACCGAAGGGTTGGCGGGCGCGGAAGACCTCGCCCGGCGTGCCGCGGCAGGGCAGGGGCTGACCCGGCCCGAACTGGCGGTACTGCTTTCCAGCAGCAAGCTGGTGCTGCAGCGGGAGCTTGAGGAAAGCACCGTGGTCGATGATCCGGTGCTGGAGGAAGAACTGATCGCGGCCTTCCCGCCGCAGATGCAGGAAGCCTTTGAGGACGAGATCACGCACCACCGCCTGCGCCGCGAGATCATCGCGACCAAGCTGGCCAACCGCGTGATCAACCGGCTTGGCCCGGTCATGCCCTTCGAACTGTGCGAAGAGGAAGGCGTTTCGCTGGCGCAGATTTCGGCGGCGTTTGTGGCGGCGGAGCGGTTGCTGGATCTGCGCAAGACCTGGGACATGCTCGATACGGCAACAATGCCCGAAACGTTGCGACTGGCGCTGTTCGAGCGGACGGCGCAGGGCCTGCGCGGGCATATTGCCGATGTCCTGCGGGCCGGGCACGGTTCGGTGCAGCCGGGTGATCTGATCGAGGATCTGTTCGGCGGCGTGGGCCTGCTTTCACACACGGCGGCGCAATTGCTGCGGGGTGAAGCGCAGGAACAGGCGCGGGTGATGGCCGATGAACTGGCAACAGCCGGTGCCCCTGCGGCCATCGCGGCGCGGCTGGTGCATCTTTACGATATGGACGGTGCGGTGGGACTCGCCCATCTGGCGGGCGAGCTGAACGTGGATGCCGCCGCGCTGACCGGGGCCTTTGCCGATCTTGGTGCAACGCTCGGGCTGGACTGGGCGCAACAGGCGGCGCGGCGGATGAACCCGTCCGATCCGTGGGAACGCCTGCTGGTGGCCGGGCTGTCGCGCGATTTTGAACAGATGCGGCTGGACTTTCTGGCCCGTTCAAACGGCGTTTCGCCCGACACGTTCGTGGGCGACTGGCTGGGCGCGAATGCGGCGGCGGTGAAGCAATTCCGCAGTTTGGTGGCACGGGCGCAGGCAGCTCCGGCTGTGGCACCTGCCATGCTGGCCCAAGTGGCAAGTCAGGCGCGGACGTTGCTGGGGCGGTAAGGCGGCTTGGACGGCAAGACAGCTTGGTCGGGGCGCGTTTGTACTATATACGCCCGGACATAGCTTGCCGGAGATTGCATGAGAGGTCTTGTCCGCGCTGTTATGGCGCTGGTTCTGATGGCGGCGGGCCAAACCCCGGTGGCAGCGCAGACGCGCGGGCCGCTGGTGCTGGCGGCGGCGAGCCTTCAGGAAGCGCTGAACGATGCAGCGGATCGCTGGGCGGCCAAGGGTCATGCGCGGCCGGTGTTGTCCTTTGCTGCGTCCTCTGCGTTGGCGCGACAGGTTGAGGCTGGCGCACGGGCCGATTTGTTTGCCTCGGCTGACGAAGAGTGGATGCAGTATCTGCAGGGCAAGGGCCTGCTGCGCGCGGGCACGCGGGCGCGGTTGACCGAGAACCGGCTGGTGCTGATTGCGCCTGCTGCGAGCAAGGTCACACTGGGCATTCGGCGCGGGTTTCCCTTGGCGCGGGCGCTGGGCAACGGGCGGTTGGCGATGGCCGATCCGGCGGCGGTTCCAGCAGGGCGTTATGGGCGCGAGGCGCTGATTTCGCTCGGCGTGTGGAACGGCGTGGCGGGCAGGGTGGCGGCGGCGGAGAATGTGCGCGCTGCGCTGGCTCTGGTCGAACGCGGGGCTGCGCCGCTGGGGATCGTCTATGCGACCGATGCAAGAGCTTCGAAGGGCGTGCGCGTGGTGGGTGTGTTTCCGGCTGGCAGCCATCCGCCGATTACCTATCCGGTGGCGCTGCTCAAGGCTTCGGCGCACCGTGAGGCTGACGCGTTTCGGCGGTTCCTGATCTCGCGCGAGGGGCGGGCGATTCTGGCGCGGCGCGGGTTTGGCGGTCGGTGATGGAGCCTGACATCTGGGGCATCGTCTGGCTTTCGCTGAAAGTCAGCGCGGTGGCGGTGGGGGTGTGCCTGCCGCTGGCCTTCGCGCTGGCCTGGGTCTTGGCGCGCGGGCGCTTTGCGGGGTTGGTGTTGCTTGATGCCGTGGTGCATCTGCCGCTGGTGCTGCCGCCGGTGGTCACAGGCTGGCTGCTGCTGCTGGCCTTCGGGCCGCAGGGTCCGGCGGGGCGCTGGCTCGAGGCGACGCTGGGCGTGACATTCATGTTCCGCTGGACCGGGGCGGCGCTGGCGGCGGCGGTCATGGCGCTGCCACTGATGGTGCGGGCCATGCGGCTTTCGATTGAGGCGGTAGATCTGCGGTTGGAAGCGGCGGCGATGACGCTGGGTGCATCGCGCTGGCGCGTGTTCTGCACACTGACTTTGCCGCTGGCGCTGCCGGGCGTGGTGGCGGGTGCAGTGCTGGGGTTCGCGCGGTCCTTGGGCGAGTTTGGGGCGACAATTACCTTTGTTTCCAACATTCCCGGCGAAACGCAGACGCTGCCGCTGGCAATCTACAGTGCACTTCAGGTTCCGGGGGGAGAGGCTGTGGTGACGCGGTTGGCAGTCGTTTCGGTGCTGCTTTCGCTCGCCGCGCTGGTCGTGTCCGAAGTGATGGCGCGGCGTATGGGGAGGGCCACGCATGTCCTTTGACGTGGCGGTGGAACGGCGGCTTGGCGATACCGTGGTGGCCTGTGGGTTTCAGACAGGCGGTGGACTTACCGCGTTGTTCGGGCCTTCGGGTGCGGGCAAAACGTCGGTGCTGAACATGGTGGCTGGGCTGCTGAAACCCGATGCTGGGCGCGTGGCGGTGGGCGGCGAAGTGCTGTTCGACAGCGCGAGCGGCGTTGACGTGCCGGTGCAGGCGCGGCGCGCGGGCTATGTCTTTCAGGATGCGCGGCTGTTCCCGCATCTGCGGGTGCGCGCCAATCTCGCCTATGGGATGCGCGGCGAAGGCCTGATGACGCTGGAAGACGCGGCGCAGTTTCTCGGCATCGCGCATCTGCTCGACCGCTGGCCGCGCTCGCTTTCGGGCGGGGAAGCGCAGCGTGTGGCCATCGGGCGCGCGCTGCTAAGCAATCCGCGCTTCCTGCTGATGGACGAGCCGCTGACCGGCCTCGACCGCGCGCGACGCGAGGACGTGCTGCGCGTGATCGAGCGATTGCGCGATGAAGTGGGCCTGCCGATCCTCTACGTCAGCCACGACCGCGCCGAAGTGGAGCGGCTCGCAGCGACGATTATCGAAGTTTGACGGCTACTTTTTCAGACCGGCAATGATGGCGTGGAAGCCCTTGACCGTCTCGTCCACCACGCCTGCGGGTTCCGGGTTGGGGAAGTGGCTGAGCTTGACGATCACCGTATTGCTGGCCGGGTGAACATAGATGAACTGTCCGGCGAGGCCGATGGCGGAATAGGCACCCGGTTCTGCGTCCAGCTTCCAGATCTGGAACCCATAGGCATCGCGGGTGGGCTTGGCCGCTGTGGGATCGAAAGGCACCATAGTGGTGGCCTGCGTGACCCAGCTTTCAGGCACGACCTGCCGCCCGTCAACCTTGCCCTTGTTCAACAGCATCAGCCCGATCCGCCCGAAATCGCGCAGGCGGGCGTTGTAACCCATGCCGGACAATTCGCGGCCCACTCCTTCCGGCCCATCGGCGATGAAGAAGCCATCGGCCTCGGCGCCCAGCGGCTGCCACAGGCGGCGGCTCATGTAAGGGGCAAGTTTTTCACCTGTGGCGCGTTCCAGCACCCAGCCGAGCACGGCGGTATCGAGTGTGGCGTAGTTGAAGCGGCTGCCGGGGGCGGTGGCCTTGCCGACGGTGCGCGCGCGGTCGGCAAAGCGCTCCTTGTTGGCCACGATGGCGTTCATGTGGATCAGCGCGGCGAGGCTGGGGTTCGCACCGAAATCGTAGCGCTCTTCATAGGCCACGCCCGAGCGCATCTGCAGCAGGTGGCGGATCGAAACGCCCTCGTACCCGCCGCCCTTCAGTTCGGGCACGTATTGGCTGACCGGATCATCGATCGAGCCGATCTTGCCATCTTCCAGCGCAAGGCCGACCAACAGGGCGGTGATGGTCTTGGCCATCGAGAACGAGATGAAGCGGTCCTCGGGCACAGTCCGGTTGCGATAGTCCTCGAACACCACTTTGCCATCGTGGATCACCAGCAATGCGTTGGTGAAGGTGCGGCGCGCCCATGCATCGTAATCGGCGGGCATCGCGGCGGCAGGACCGGTGGCGAGTGGCCAGACCTGTTCGCCCTTGGCGACAGTGCGCGTTTCGAAGATCTGCGCCGAATTGCGGAAGTTGTAGCTGTTGATGTCGGCATCGAGCCAGTGTTGGCGCATGGCGATGACCGGATCCTGCGGCAGCGGCGGCGGACCTTCCGCGCTGGCGGGCAGGCAAAGCGCGGCCAACGAGGCTGCGATCATGGTTCTGGCGGCTTTCATGCGCATCGTGTCCCAACTCCCGGCAGTTTTGTGTTATGGTATATAGCATACCGCAGCTTGGCGTGCGTGCAAGCGACGATCTTTGCTTGGCAGCGATGGTCTTTTTGACGCTGGTCGGTTGACGCTACGGCGCTTTTGGCCAAACGGCAGATGGAAACTGGGAGGATTCGCATGGAACACGCAGACGTCATCATCGTGGGGGCCGGGCACGGCGGTGCGCAGGCAGCGATTGCGCTGCGCCAGAACGGCTTTGAAGGCCGCGTGCTGGTCATCGGGCGTGAACCGGAGATTCCCTATGAGCGTCCGCCGCTGTCCAAGGAATACCTGGCGCGCGAGAAGACGTTCGAACGCATCTGCATCCGCCCGGCGCAGTTCTGGGTGGACAAGGGCATCGAGATGAAGCTGTCGAGCGAGGTCGTCTCACTCGATCCGGCGGCGCACACGGTCAAGCTTGGTGATGGTTCCGAGATCGAATACGGCAAGCTCATCTGGGCAACCGGCGGCGATCCGCGCCGGCTGTCATGCATGGGCGCTGACCTTGTCGGCGTGCATTCCGTGCGCACCAAGGAAGATGCCGACAGGCTGATGCGCGAGCTTGATGCTGGGGCAAAGCGCGCTGTGGTCGTCGGTGGCGGCTACATCGGGCTGGAAGCCGCAGCGGTGCTGACCAAATTCGATGTCTCGGTCACGCTGCTGGAAGCGCTGCCGCGCGTGCTGGCGCGCGTGGCCGGAGAGGCGCTTTCGGAATTCTATCAGGCAGAACACCGCGCGCATGGCGTGGACTTGCGGACGGGCGCAGCGATGGACTGCATCGAGGGCGACGGCACCAAAGTAACCGGCGTGAAAATGCAGGACGGATCAATCGTGCCCGCCGACATCGTGATCGTGGGCATCGGCATCGTGCCCTGCATCGGGCCGCTGCTGATCGCCGGGGCTGCGGGCGGGAATGGCGTGGACGTGGATGAATTCTGCCGCACCTCGCTGCCCGACGTTTACGCCATCGGCGATTGCGCAGCCCATGCCAACGATTTCGCCGACGGTGCAGTGATCCGGCTGGAATCGGTGCAGAACGCCAATGACATGGCGACGACAGCGGCGAAGGACATCTGTGGCGCACCGGTGGCCTATTCGGCCACGCCGTGGTTCTGGTCGAACCAGTATGATCTCAAGCTGCAAACCGTCGGCCTTTCCACCGGCCACGATAACGCGGTGCTGCGCGGCGATCCGGCCACGCGGTCGTTCTCGGTAGTCTACCTCAAGGGCGGCAAGGTGATTGCGCTCGACTGCGTGAACATGGTCAAGGACTATGTGCAGGGCAAGAAGCTGGTCGAAGCGCGCGCACACATCGCGCCTGAAATGCTGGCGGACGCGGGTGTGCCTTTGAAGGAAATGCTGGCTTAGGCAAGCCGCTCCAAGGCCCATCGTGCGGCATCCGCCACGGCAGAGTCAGGATCGTCCAGCAATGCAGTGACCGGCGCAATCAGCGCGGCATCACCGCTGTTGCCTGCGGCATAAAGGCAGTTCCGCACCCATCGGTCCCGCCCGATGCGCTTGATCGGACTGCCGCTGAACACCTTGCGGAACGTGGCATCGTCCAGCGCCAGCAGTTCGGCCAGCCTTGGCGCAGTCAGCTCCGCGCGGGGCAGGAAGGCGCGGTTGGCCTGTGCGGCAGCGGCAAAGCTGTTCCACGGGCAGGCGGCAAGGCAATCGTCGCAGCCGTAGATACGGTTGCCCAAGGCCGCGCGGAATTCGTCCGGGATCGGACCTTTGTGTTCGATAGTCAGATAGGAAATGCAGCGCCGCGCATCGAGTTGGTAGGGCGCTGGAAAAGCCTGTGTGGGGCAGGCGCTCTGGCAGGCGGTGCAGGAACCGCAGCGGTCTGCGTGGGGCTGGTCTGGCATCAGATCCAGCGTGGTGTAGATTGCGCCAAGGAACAGCCATGACCCGTGGGTGCGGCTGACGAGGTTGGTATGCTTGCCCTGCCAGCCGATGCCCGCCAGTTGGCCCAGCGGCTTTTCCATGACCGGGGCGGTATCGACGAAGACCTTTACCTGTGCGCCCGGTGCTTCAGCCACCAGCCAGCGGGCAAGCGCTTTGAGATTGCGCTTCACGACATCGTGATAATCGCCGCCCTGAGCATAGACCGAGATGCGCGCCCGGTCAGGGTGGTCTTCCAGCGTGCGGGGATCGGCGGCGGGGGCGTAGCTCATGCCCAGCGCGATCACGCTTTGCGCTTCGGGCCATAGCGATTGCGGACCGCGCCGGTGGTGGAGGCGGGTTTCCATCCATTCCATCGTGCCGTGGTGCTGGTCTCCCAGCCATTGCTCCAGCCGTTCGGCCAGCACAGGATCGTCGGCGGCGGACGCAAAACCGCACGCAGCAAAGCCGAGGCGCGCGGCTTCGGCTTTCAGTCGTTCTTCCAGACTTTCTACCGCGCCGTTAACCAAACTTGCTGTCCCGCTCGTTCATGCGCAGCCGCTAGGGAGTGACCTTGCGCTGTCATCTTTATCAGCCGTCATGCTGAACTTGTTTCAGCATCCATCCTGCCGCCACACTCTGTCCGTGGTGGGTAAGAAATGGACCCTGAAACAAGTTCAGGGTGACGGCGGGTGTGTTGACATGTGAGTCTAATCCATCATGCCGGGGCCGTGATCTGTGAAGATTGAGTTAGGGGAGTGGCCTTTGACAGGCAACGGGATTGACGCAGGCGGCGTAGAAGTTGCTTCGACGGAACTCGCCATCGAAGCGCGCGGGCTGGTGAAGCGGTTTGACGGCTTTACCGCCGTTGATGGCGTGGATATTTCGGTGCCCAAGGGATCGATCTACGGCATTCTCGGGCCGAATGGCGCAGGCAAGACCACCACCTTGCGCATGCTGCTGGGCATCATCGACCCCGATCAGGGCTATCGCCGCGTACTGGGGCATGAACGCCCTACCGATGTGGCGCGTCGCATCGGCTATCTGCCCGAAGAGCGCGGGCTTTACCCCGCGATGAAGGCTTATGAAGCCATCGGCTTCCTTGCCGCATTGCGCGGGGTGCCGTTGAAGGAAGGGCGGCGCAAGGGGCGCGAACTGCTGGAGGCGCACGGCCTTGGCTATGCCGCAGACCGGCAGATCCGGCAGATGTCGAAGGGCATGGCACAGACCGTGCAACTTCTCGGCACGCTGGTGCATGAACCCGATCTTGTGGTGTTCGACGAGCCGTTTTCGGGCCTCGATGCGCTCAACCAAGGCAAGCTGGAGCGGATGATCCGCGATCTGGCCGCGCGCGGCACGACGGTGATCTTCTCCACCCACGTCATCGCCCATGCCGAGCGGCTGTGCGACCAAGTGGCGATCATCGCCGGCGGCAAAGTGCCGTTTGCCGGGCCGGTGGACGTGGCGCGAGACCGGCTGCGCCCGCAAGTGCGGCTGGAAACGCGCGCGCAGGATGGCGTGTGGCGTGCGGCTTTGCCAGCCGATGCGCGGCACGAAGGGGCGTTCTGGCACTTCACTCTACCCGAAACCGGTGTGGAGCCGCTGCTGCGCGCGCTGATCGAAGGCAATGCGGGCATCCTCAGCCTGTCCATCGAACGCGCAGGGCTTCACGATGCTTTCGTCGCCATTGCAGGCGAGGCTGCGGCCAAGGCGCTCGAAGAAAGCGCGGGAGAACCGAAATGAGCGGATTTGCTGAAAAGCTGCGCGCCGCGATGGTCATTGCGCGGCGTGATTTTGTGGCTGTGGTCTTTTCCAAGACCTTCATCTTCTTCCTGATCGGCCCGGTGTTTCCAGTGCTGGTTGGCGGGCTTGCAGGCAGCATCGGCGGCAAAGTGCAGCAGAACGTGGAACGCCCCACCATCGGCCTTGCCATGAGCGCCGATGATTCGCGGGCGATGCTTGGTGCGCGCACAGAGTTGCAAGGACGCGTGCCGGGGATGATCCCCGAGATCGTGGTCCTGCGCGAAATCGCGCCCGGCGAAACATTCGATGCACGCGCCGCGCTGGCCGACGGCGACCGCCCGGTTTCCGCCGTGCTTGGCGGCACGCTGGAAAAGCCACTGCTCACCGCTCCGGGTGAGCGGGCGCGGCAGTGGGTAGGCGTGGTATCCAACCTTGCCGCCCGAGCGCGTTCGGCCACACCGACAGACTATCCCGCAGTAGCGGTGGAGGAAGTCACCACATCGGTCGCCAAGGTGAAGACCGGGCAGATCTATACCGCGCAAGCTGCGCAGGTCATGCTGTTCCTGCTGACCATGCTGCTGGCGGGCATGGTGCTGTCCAACCTGGTCGAGGAAAAGGGCAACAAGATCATCGAAGTGCTGGCCGCCGCGATCCCGATGGACGCGATGTTCATGGGCAAGCTGTTTGCCATGCTCGCCGTCAGCCTTGTCGGCATTGCGGTCTGGGGCGGCGTGGGCGGTGCCATCGTACTGGCAGGCGCCCGCAATCTGCCCACGATGTCGGTCCCGGCAGTCGGCTGGCCGCTGTTCCTGACGCTGGCTTTCCTCTATTTCGCGATGGCCTATCTGCTGATGGGATCGCTGTTCCTGTCCATCGGCGGCATGGCGACGACCGTGCGCGAGGTGCAGACGCTGTCGATGCCGGTATCGATGTTCCAGCTGATGGTGTTCTTCTTTGCCAGCTTTGCGCTGACATCGCCGGGCACGTGGATCGACTGGGCCTCGATCATTTTCCCGGTGAGTTCGCCTTACGCCATGCTGGCGCGGGCGGCGCAGTATCCTGATGTGTGGCCGCACGTGGTGGCGCTGGGCTGGCAGGTGCTGTGGGTCATCGTGATCGTGCGGGCAGGCGCGCAACTGTTCCGCCGCACCGTGATGAAGTCTGGGCCATCAACCGCCAAGCGGAGCATCTGGTCGCGCTTGCGACGTGCAAAGGCTTATTGACATTAATGTAGGTTGTGGCAGCTTATCAGCGTGAGGAGGACCGCGTGAGCAACGCGGCCCCTAACGGAGGATAGCCAATGGCCACGCAGCTTGCACCCGAAGCGCAGCAATTCACCTACCGCAGTTCGCCCACCGCGATTGAAGCTTTCAGCGCGTGGTTGCGGGACAATCCGCAAAGCGCCGCCGCACACAGCCACAAATGGGACGTCAGCCGGTCTGACATCTACATGGAGGATCGCTGGCAGCCGATCTTTGCGCAGATGCGGGCAGAAGCCCCGGTCAATTACGTGCCCGAATCACCCTATGGCCCATACTGGAACGTGGTGAATCACAAGGCGATTCAGCACGTGGAATCGCTGCCCGAACTGTTCTCATCCTCGTGGCAATATGGCGGCATCACGATTGGCGATCCCCCGTCAGACGTTGATCCGGCGGTGCTGGCAGAACGGCAATTGCCGATGTTCATTGCAATGGACCGGCCCGACCATACCGGCCAGCGCCGCACCGTGGCGCCCGCTTTCACGCCGGGCAAGATGGCCGCGATGGAAGCTGAAATCCGCCAGCGCACCGGCGAAGTGCTCGATTCGCTGCCGTGGGGCGAAAAGTTCGATTGGGTGGACAAGGTTTCCATCGAACTGACCACCGGCATGCTGGCGCTGCTGTTCGGCTTTCCGTGGAAGGACCGCCGCCTGCTGACGTTCTGGTCAGACTGGGCAGGCGATGTGGAACTGACGCTGGCGCGCGATCTGGCCGATACGCGCTTTGGCTTTCTGGGCGAGATGGCGCACTATTTCCAGCGGCTTTGGGGCGAACGGATGCGCGCCGAACCGACCGGCGACCTGATCTCGATGATGATTCATTCCGAAGCCATGAACCACATGAGTCCGCAGGAATTCATGGGCAATCTGGTGCTGCTGATCGTGGGCGGCAACGATACCACGCGCAACACCATGTCGGGCATCGTCCACGCGCTCGACCAGTTCCCCGACCAGCGCGAACTGTTGGAAGGCAATCCCGCATTGATCCCCAATGCGGTGCAGGAATGCCTGCGCTTCGTCACCCCGCTGGCGCACATGCGCCGCACCGCCACGGCCGATGCAGACCTGTTCGGCCAGCAGATCAAGGCGGGCGAGAAGCTGATCCTGTGGTATATTTCGGCCAACCGGGACGAGACAGTGTTCGAAAACCCCGACAAGCTGATCGTCGACCGGCCTAATGCGCGGCGACACCTGTCGTTCGGATATGGCGTTCACCGCTGCGTCGGCGCGCGTCTGGCCGAACTGCAACTGCGCATCCTGCTCGAAGAAGTGCACGAACGCCGCATGCGCGTGCGTGTGGTAGGCGATGTTGAACGGGTGCGGGCAAACTTCGTCCACGGCTTCCGCAAGATGGAAGTCATGCTCGAAAAGCGGTAACCCCAAAGGCGGTAATCTTGCAGACAGGTTGGCGTGCTATGATGTGGGTCACGATTGACGGGGCAGGGCGGGTCTAGACTGGGCCGTGTCCTGCCGGTGGGCCGCCGCCCCCCGAGGTTTGCCTCCTGGCCTGTCGGCAGGACATCCGAGGTTTTTTATGACCGTCAACACATCTGATCGCCGCCGTTTCCTCACCCTGCTGGGCGCTGGCGCGGTCATGCCCTGGGCCTCGGCCTGCAGCGCCAAACCTGCGGCCAAGGGCACCTTCCCGATTACGAAGACTGACGCGGAGTGGCGGCAGCAGTTGGGGGCCGAAAGGTTCCACATTCTGCGCGAGGAAGGGACTGAGCGGCCCTTTACCTCACCCCTGAACAAGGAAAAGCGCAAGGGCGTGTTCACCTGCGCCGCCGATGGGACGGCGCTGTTTGCATCCTCCACCAAGTTCGAAAGCGGCACCGGCTGGCCAAGCTTCTGGAAGCCGCTGCCGCGCGTGGTGGGCACCACGACTGACCGTTCGCTGGGGATGTCGCGCACCGAAGTGCATTGCAACCAATGTGGCGGGCACCTTGGTCACGTGTTCAACGATGGTCCTGCGCCCACAGGATTGCGCTATTGCATCAACGGCTTGGCGCTGAAGTTCATACCAGCGGCCTGAGCGCGCCTTCCTTCTAAACAACCGAAACGGATGAATTGCGCATATGAGGGCCACTCGGCCCGTGCAATCCCCTGCCGGTGCGTCGGGGGCTTGCCATTATCGTCCTGCTGATACCGCTCCTGTGGACCACATGGGGGTGGCAGGAAGTGTCGCGCAATCACCAGCAGATGGTGCGCTTTGTCGATATCGCCCCGACTGCTGATGAAGTGGGGCCATCTGGTGATGTAACCGGCCTCGGCCCCTTCCGCTTGGAAGGGCTGTGGCGGATGACCAGCCCCAATTCACGGTTCGGTGGCTGGTCTGCAATGATCGACGTGGGCACCGGCCAATTCCTCGCCTTCTCGGACCGTAACATGCGGGTGCGCTTCACTCCGCCGGGCATGGCTACGCCGGACATTCCCAGGGCGAAGCAGGTTGGCATCCGTCGGGCAATCTACCAGCGGAAACGAGACGGCGACTGGGAGGTTTTCGACATCGAATCGGCAGTCCTCGCCCCCGACAGCAGCATCTGGTTCGGGCTTGAGGATGAAGACGGCCTGATCCGCATTGATGCCGACCGTGCCAAGGGCGCATTCGTGCCGATTCCGGCTCTCAAGGACTGGCCGGTCAACGGCGGGCCAGAGGCAATGACACGGCTGACGGACGGGCGCTGGATGCTGCTGTGCGAAACTTGCGGCGCGCGGCGCGGCGGGTTGCATCTGGGGCTGGTGTTTGCCGATACGCCCGACCGGTCGCAGCCGCAGCCATTCGGCATCGAACTGCCGGTGGGCTTTGATCCGGTAGACATGGCCCCGCTGCCCGATGGGCGGCTGCTGATCCTCACGCGACGGCTTTCGCTGATCCCGCCACATTTCGAATCACGGCTGGTGCTGGCCGATCCGGCTAAACTCGATCCCAAACGCCCCTGGCAGGCGCAGGAACTGGCGCGGATCGATACCTCGGCCCTGCGCGAAAATTATGAGGCGATGGTCGTGAAAGTCACGCCAGCCGGGCCAGAAGTGTGGCTGCTTTCCGACGAGAACGGCTCTGCCATTCAGGAAACGCGGCTGATGAAGCTACGGCTGGATATGGCGCGCCTGCCGCACTGATCACAGACGAACGAAAAGCCCCCGGTCCGCTTGGGACAGGGGGCCTATCGATGTTCAATCCCTTGCGGGATGAATGTTAGGCAGCGACAGCCTTGGCCAGCTCGCGCTTCACCTTGAGGGCGCGCGACGACAGCTTGGTGTCCGACTGCTTGAGCAGCCAGTTGTCGAGACCACCGTTGTGTTCCACCGAACGCAGACCATGCGTCGAAACGCGGAACTTGAAGCTGCGGTCCAGCTTCTCGCTCATCAGCGTGACGTTCTGCAGGTTGGGCAGGAACAGACGCTTGGTCTTGTTGTTGGCGTGGCTTACGTTGTGACCGACTTGGCGGCCCTTACCGGTCAGTTCGCAGATACGCGACATGGCTAAAACTCGCTTCGGTTGTTCGATAACACTTATCGGGAAGGCGCGGCTCATATCGATTCACCGGGTGAAGTCAAGGATTCGGAGTTTGAAAGCGACATTCACCCTCATATACCCCGCACCATGACCCGCTGGCCCCTGCCCGAACCGATGCGCATGGCGCTTGATGAAGCCCGGCGCGCGGCGGACGAAGGCGAAGTGCCGATTGGCGCGGTGGTGGTCAAGGACGGCAAGGTCATCGCCACCGCCCATAACCAGCCCCGAGCCATGTGCGATCCCACGGCCCATGCTGAAGTGCTGGCGATTCGCGCCGCCGCCACCGCGCTGGGGCAGGAGCGGCTTGAAGGCTGCGACCTGTGGGTCAGCCTTGAGCCTTGCGCGATGTGTGCAGGGGCCATCGTCCATGCCCGCATCGCCCGCGTCTACTATGCCGCCAGCGACCCCAAGGGCGGCGCTGTAGAGCACGGCGGGCGGATCTTTGACCAACCCACCTGCCTGCACCGGCCTGAGGTCTATGCGGGCATGGGTGAGGCCGAGGCGGCTGCGATGCTACGCACCTTCTTCCGCGAACGCCGCTAGGCCCGCGCTTCGCTCACACCCGCAGAATTGTGCCGCAGCGCCTTCAGCACCGTATCGACGATCTGCGGCGCGTTCAGCCCCGCCACGTCATACTGCTTGTCCGGCGCGTCGTGATCCTGAAACACATCGGGCAGGCGCATCGTGCGGATTTTCAGGCCAGCGTCAGTCAGCCCCTCATCGCTCGCCATCGTCAGCACGTGTGCGCCCAGCCCGCCGATGGAGCCTTCCTCAACCGTCACGACAACTTCGTGCGTGGCCATCAGCTGGCGAATCAGATCAGTGTCGAGCGGCTTGGCAAAGCGCAAGTCGGCCACCGTCGTCGATAGCCCCTTGGCCTCAAGCTGGTCCGCCGCCTTCAGCGCCTCGGCCAGCCGCGTGCCGAGCGACAGCAGCGCAACCTTGTTGCCCGTGCGCACGATGCGGCCTTTGCCGATCTCCAGCCGCTCCGGCACGTCGGGCAGCGGCACGCCGGTGCCATTGCCGCGCGGATAGCGGAACGCAATCGGCCCGCTGTCATGGCAGGCGGCGGTATAGGTCATGTGGACCAGTTCGGCCTCATCAGCCGCAGCCATCACCACCATGTTGGGCAGCGTGGCCAGATAGGTGACGTCGAACGATCCGGCATGAGTCGCCCCATCGGCACCCACCAGCCCCGCCCGGTCAATCGCAAAGCGCACCGGCAGGTTCTGAATCGCCACGTCATGCACCACCTGATCGAAGGCGCGCTGCAGGAAAGTGGAATAGATCGCGCAGAACGGGCGCATGCCCTCTGCCGCAAGGCCCGCTGCAAAGGTCACCGCGTGCTGCTCGGCAATACCCACATCGAACGTGCGGTCCGGGTGCGCCTTGGCGAACTTGTCCACGCCGGTGCCGCTGGGCATCGCCGCCGTGATGGCGCAGATCGTGGGGTCGGTGTCGGCCAGCTTGGCCAGCGTTTCACCGAACACGTTCTGATAAGCGGGCGCGCCGGGCTTGGCCTTCACCTGTTCGCCGGTCACCACATCGAACTTCTGGACACCGTGATACTTGTCCGCCGCCTGCTCGGCCGGGCCATAGCCCTTGCCCTTCTGCGTCACCACATGGATCAGGCATGGCCCTTCGGCAGCATCGCGCACGTTTTCAAGTACCGGGATCAACTGGTCGATGTTGTGCCCATCCAGCGGCCCGACGTAGTAGAAGCCCAGTTCCTCGAACAGGGTGCCGCCCATCGCCATGCCACGTGCGAATTCATCGGTCTTGCGTGCGGCCTGATGCAGTGGGCGCGGCAAGTTGCGCGCAAGCCGCCGCGCAATATCGCGCAGACCCAGGAACGGACGCGACGATACCAGCCGCGCCAGATAGGCCGAAAGCCCGCCCACCGGCGGCGCGATCGACATGTCGTTGTCATTGAGGATCACCACGAGCCGGTTGCCCGCCGCGCCGGCGTTGTTCATCGCCTCATAGGCCATGCCCGCGCTCATCGCGCCGTCACCGATCACGGCGATGCCCTTGCCCGCACGGCCCGAGATCTTGTTCGCAATGGCAAAGCCCAGCGCCGCGGAAATCGATGTGCTGGAATGCGCGGTGCCGAACGGATCGTATTCGCTCTCGCTCCGCTTGGTGAAGCCCGAAAGCCCCCCGCCCTGCCGCAGCGTGCGGATACGGTCACGCCGCCCGGTCAGGATCTTGTGCGGATAGGCCTGATGGCCCACGTCCCACACCAGCTTGTCATCAGGCGTGTTGAAAACATAGTGAATTGCCACGGTCAGTTCGACCACGCCAAGCCCTGATCCCAGATGCCCGCCGGTAGTGCCGACGGCAGAAATCATTTCGGCACGCAATTCGTCCGAAAGCTGGCGAAGCTGCGATGGCGCGAGCTTGCGGAGATCGTCAGGTGTCTTGACCGTGTCGAGCAGCGGCGTTGCCGGTTCTGAATTCATCCCTTGGCCCTTACACCGATGCTTTGGCGGTGTCGAACAGGATCATGCCAAACGGCCCCGCCTATTCGTCCAGCGCGCGCCCGCAAGCAGCGCTGCATTCAGTCCCCGCTGGCACACTCGGCACAATGGCCGCGAATCTCCACCACCGGGCGCACTTCGGCAAAGCCTGCCGCCTGCGCCGCCAGCCGCAACGCGCCGGTCAGTTTGTCGTCATCGTTATGCACGGCCTTGCCGCACAGATCGCAAATCAGGAAGATGCAGTCGTGCCGGCACCCCGGATGGCTGTTCGCCACATAGGCATTGGCGCTTTCCACCCGCCGCGCCAGATTGGTGCGCACGAACAAGTCAAGAATGCGATAGACCGAATTGGCCGCCACGCGCTTTCCGCGCGCATTGCCCACCCGTTCGGCAATGTCATAAGCGCTCGCGGGCTTTTCGCACCCGGCCAGCGCGTCGAACACGTCGGCGCGCATATCGGTCCACTGTTCGCCCGATTCGATCAACGCATCGCGCGCCGCCGTAACCAGCGTTTCGCCTTCAAGGTCGCGATGGTGGTGATGCTGCGTTGCCATCTGCCCTAGATAGGCATGCGCGCCCTGAACCGCAAATCAGTTCCGCGTGAACGTCGGCTTGTACAGATCGGGGAACATCGTCTTCAGCGCCCGCACCTTGGGCGCGTCCCAACGGCGGATATAGCCGTGGTCGGGATTGTTGGCGGCAAAGTCCTGATGATAGCCCTCGGCAAGGTAGAATGCCTTGTAAGGCTCCACCGCCGTCACAATCGGCTGCTTCCACAGGTCCAGCCGCTTCAACTGCGCCAGGTAACCTGCGGCGACGCGCTTCTGCTCCACGCTCATCGGCACCAGCGCGTTGCGATACTGCGTGCCATGATCCGGCCCCTGATAGTTCAACTGGGTGGGGTTTGCGCCCACCGCAAAGAACACACGCAGCAACTGATCGTAGCGGATCTTTGTCGGGTCATAGGTCACCCGCACAACCTCGGCGTGGCCGGTCTTGCCGCTGTCCACCACGTCATAACGCGCGGTGTTCTTCTCACCGCCATGAAAGCCTGAAACGGCGCTGCTCACGCCTTTCAGATGGCTGAACACAGCCTCGATGCCCCAGAAGCACCCGCCTGCAAAAATGGCGGTTTTCTTGCCCGGCTCCTCGCGCGCTTCAACAGCGGCGGCAGGCGTGGCCATCGTGCCCTCGGCAAAGGCCGGTTGCTGGGCTGCAGCCGTGCCGATCCCCAGAGCCACCATCGCGGAGAGGACCGGGCGGCGCATCTTAGTTCGAAACCTGTTCGGTATCCGGCGTGGCCAGTGCGGTCGTCCCCGAAGTTACCGCCATCACGGCAGCACCCATCAGGAACCCGAAGGCCAGCGAACGGAAAAAGTCAGGCTTGAACAGGCCCATGAGGAAGCTTTCATCTGAATATCGGTAGTCCACCGTCTGGGCGAACATGCATGAACGTTCGGTGACGCCCTGCACAGCAAGGCGCGTATGCCACCGTGGATTCTGCAAAGCGTTCACCAGATGCGACGAACGGCGCTCAGGCGCGTAACTCCACCCACACCGGCGTGTGATCGCTGGCCTTTTCGCGCCCGCGATATTCCTTGTCCACGCCCGCGCTCGCCATGCGGTCGGCCAGTTCGGGCGACAGCAGCAGGTGATCGATGCGGAATCCATGATCGCGCTGCCACGCACCCGCCTGATAGTCCCAGAAGGTCCAAACCCCGCCCTGCGGGTTCAGCGTGTCAATCGCATCGGTCCACCCATCGTTGAGCAACCGGCGGTAGGCATCACGCGATTCGGGCTGCATCAGCGCATCATCGGCCATCGCCTTGACCGAATAGGTGTCCTTGTCCTCAGGGATCACGTTGTAATCGCCGATCACCAGCGCGGGCACTTCCTCCGCCGCAATCGCGTTCATCCGCGCCCGCAGCCGGTCCATCCAGCGCAACTTGTAATCGAACTTCGGCCCCGGCTGCGGATTGCCGTTGGGAAGATAGATGCACACCACGCGCAGCCCGAAAACGTCGGCCTCCAGATAGCGCGAGTGTTCATCCTCCGGCTCTCCGGCAAGGCCACGCTGCACTTCAACCGGCTTTTGCCCATCGGCAAGGATCGCCACACCGTTGAAGCCCTTCTGCCCGTGCCAGATCGCGTGATAGCCGATCTTTTCGAACTCGGCGGCGGGAAAGCCCTCGTCCTGCGTCTTGATCTCCTGCAAGCAGGCGACGCTTGGGCGCGTTTCCTCAAGCCATTCGAGCAGGCGCGGCAAGCGGGCCTTGATCCCGTTGATGTTGAAGCTGGCGATCTTGAGCATGGCGATCTTGCACTCTGAAGATATGTGGCGGTTTACAGGTCTTCGTCATCCTGAACTTGTTTCAGGATCCATTGTGCCGAACAAGCCGCAGTCCGTCGTGACAAATGGACCCTGAACCAAGTTCAGGGTGACGGCAAAAGAGGCCTTGCAGCAAACAGCCACCTCGCAATCATATCGCGAAGGACGACCCGCAGCCGCAGCCAGAAGCTGCTTGGGGATTGGTTACCTTGAACGCAGCGCCGCCCAGCGATTCGACATATTCCACCACGCTGCCTTCCAGCAGGCCAAGGCTCACGTCATCAACCAGCAACTGCACACCATCAGTCTCGGCAATCGTATCGCCCTCTTCCGGCGCATCGGCCAAGCCGAACTTGTACTGAAAGCCAGAACAGCCCCCGCCTTCAACCGACAGGCGCAGGATCGCGGGCTTGCCCTGCTTGGCCGCGATGGCAGAAACGCGCGCGGCGGCGTTGGCGGCTAGGGTGACCTGTGTTTCGCTCATGCGCACAAGATAGGCATGAACCGCCGCAACCTCAACGGTTCCATTCGTCGCCAAGCCGATCTTCGATAGATTCATCGTGGCCGGTACCGCTGGAAAGGAACACCAGCCCCATCAATGCCGCCATCAGCATGATCGTCAGCCAGATGCCCAATGCGCTGGCGATATAGAGGTGGATCGAAACGAAGCCGATCTGGAAATAGAGCACCCCCAGCGCCACGCCGACCACTACCGTGCTGAACGCCGCCATGCCTTTCATGATCGTGCGATAGCGCGCCCAGGCAAAGCGCGCGTTTTCAGGATCATCAAGGGGAGATTGGCCATGCATCGTCGGAGTCCTTTGCCCATCGGAAATGGAGCTTGCAACGGCTTTGACAATAGGCCGCAAGCTGTCATGATTGCGGCGGGAGACAGGCGGCAGGCAAGACGCCAAAAAGGCATACCGGCCGCACCTCAACGGAGGATGCCATGACCATTGCCCAAGTCATTGCCGGACGCGGCGAAGTGTGGAGCGTTTCTGCCGACGCTCAGGTTTCAGATGCGATAGACATGCTCGCCAGCCACCGCATCGGTGCGCTGCCGGTCAACGATGGCGCCAGCGGCGTTGCCGGCATCTTCTCCGAACGCGACATGATCCGCTGCCTGCACAAACACGGCGAAGCCGCCCTGCACATGAAAGTGCGCGACATGATGACCGCACCGGTCGTCACCGTCGGCCCGCAGACCACGGTGATGGAAGCGTTGGCCCTGATGACCCAACGCCGCTTCCGCCACCTGCCCGTTGTTGAAGCAGGCCGCATGGTCGCCTTCGTCTCCATCGGCGATCTGGTGAAGCACCGGCTCGACAAGATCGAAGCCGAAGCCGACGCGATGAGGGTCTATATCCAGCAGGCCTGACGCACACTCCCCCCTCCCGCAGGCGGGAGGGGTCGGGGGTGGGCATTCGGCGTCAGCCGAACAACCGCGTTCACCCCAGCCGCTTGGCCACCAATTCCTTGAGATCGGCTTCAGGCCGCGCGCCATAGTGCGAGATCACTTCCGCCGCGCAAACCGCGCCCATCGTCAGGCTTTCAGCCAACGGCTTGCCTCGCACATAGCCGAACAGGAACCCGGCCGCGAAAAGGTCGCCCGCGCCGGTGGTGTCGACCACCTTGGCAATCGGCTCAGCGGGAACGTGGGCATGCTCGCCATTGCTCACGGCATGCGCGCCCTTTTCGCTGCGCGTCACCACCAGCGTTGGCACCTTAGCCGAAAGCTCGGCCAGACCGGCGTCGAAATCCTCGATCCCGGTCAGCGCGGCCAGTTCGTGTTCGTTGGCAAACAGAATGTCGATCTGCCCATCGGCGATCAGCGCGCGGAAATCGTCGCCGTGGCGCGAAATCACGAAGGCATCCGACAGCGTGAACGCCACCTTGCGTCCTGCATCGCGGGCAGCGGAGATCGCGCGGCGCATCGCCTTGCGCGGCTCTTCCGGGTCCCACAGATAGCCTTCGAGGTAGAGCACCTTGGCTGCCGCAATGGTGGCATCGTCCAGCGCCTCGGCAGGCAGGAACTGCGAAGCTCCCAGGAACGTGTTCATCGTGCGCTGGCCATCGGGCGTCACGAAGATCAGGCAGCGTGCCGTCGGCGGCTCGTCCGCACGCGCCGCTGTATCAAAAGCAATGCCACCTGCACGGATGTCGTGCGCGAAAACCTCGCCCAGCTGGTCGTCGGCAACCTGTCCGATGAAAGCGCACTTGGCCCCCAGCGCGGCAAGGCCCGCCAGCGTATTGGCCGCCGATCCGCCCGAAATCTCGCGCGCCGGCCCCATTGCATCGTACAGTTCCTGCGCCCGCGCGGTATCCACCAGCGTCATGCCGCCCTTGGCCAGCCCCAGCTTTTCGATGCCTTCATCGTCACAAGGGGCCATCACATCGACGATGGCGTTGCCGATGGCGATGACGTCGTAAAGCGGTTCGGACATACGGGATTGGCTCCAAAGTCGAGATAAGTCGCGCGACGGCCTAGCGCTTTCACCGCAGTGCAGCAAGAGTGCGCAGCAAGCGCCGGAACGCCCCGCAACCGCGCCGTGCCGTGCGGAACCGAGTTGACCGCCCCCCAAGCACGCTGCATCCCCGCAGCGTGATCATGCGCCCCGCCATCCTCGCCCTGCCTGCCGCCCTGCTGCTCGCCTCGTGCGGAGGGGGAGGGGCCGCGCCTGCGGGCAAGACCGCGCAAGTCCGCTCCACCCCGCCCGCCCGCACCACCGTGCCACGCCCAGGTCCGATCCAACGGCCCTCAGCCCAGCTCCAGATGGTTCCCGGCCTTGAAGGCGTGATCGGCGCCGATGCGCTGCAGCTTGGCCGCGTGTTCGGCACACCCCGGCTTGATGTGATCGAGGACGACGCGCGCAAGCTTCAATGGAGCGGCACCGCCTGCATCCTCGACATCTACCTCTACCCGCAAACCGGCAGCAGCAAACCCATCGCCACTTATGCCGACGCCCGGCGCGGCGATGGCCGCGAGGTTGATCGCGCGTCCTGCGTTGCTGCGCTCAGGAAGAGCCAGTAACCGCGCACCCCGGCGTAACCGGCAACATTGCCCAGGGCGCAAAGGCAGGCACCCCCTCGCGCGAAACATCGGCAAGCGTATAGCGGTCCAGCACCGCCATGAACGCGTCCAGCGCCTCGGCCAGCACCCCGCTCAGCCCGCAATTGGCCCTGAGCGCACACGTGCCGCAATCCGCCAGCCGCAAGCCGCGCTCCAGCTTGCGCACCACATCACCCACGCCGATTTCGCCCGCAGGCCGCGCCAGCGCGATCCCGCCGCTGCGCCCACGCTGCGACACCGCAAAGCCCGCCTGCACCAGCCCCTGCGCCACTTTGGCGACATGGTGATAGCTCAGGCCCTGATCGGCTGAAAACGCGGGCAGGCTGACCGGCGCGGCCTTGCGCGCCAGCACGATCAGCAAGCGCAGGCCAAAGTCGGTGTGCTGGGTCAGTTGCATCGCGCGACTATCGGATTTCCGCTTGCCTAAATCAAGCAATTCAAATACCGGTATTTGGAATACCAGATTGGAGATCCCCCAATGCGCACCGCTTCCGAACACGCCCGCACCATCGTCAAAGCCACCGCCCCGGTGATCGAAAAGCATGGGCTGGCCATCACCACCGCCATGTACAAGCGCCTGTTCCAGAACGATGAAGTGAAGGCCATGTTTGATCAGGCCGCGCAGGAATCGGGCGAACAGCCACGCCGTCTGGCCGCCGCGATTCTCGCCTATGCCAAGAACATCGACAAGTTGGAGAACCTTGGCCCAGCCGTTGGCCGCATGGTTCAGCGCCATGTTGATTGCGGGGTGAAGGCCGAACACTACCCCTACGTGGCCGAAGCGCTGCTGCCGGCGATTCGCGATGTGGTGGGGGCCGAAGTCGCCACTGACGAAGTGCTCGCCGCCTGGGGTGAGGCCTACTGGATGCTCGCCGACATCCTCATCGCCGCCGAATCCGAAGCCTACGCCTTGGCAGACTGATCAGCCCCCGCACGGTCGAGCTGTCAAAGCGAAGCCTGCCTGCCACCAGACCCTCTGTATGGCAGGCGGGCTTTTTGCATTTCACTCCACCGCGAAACTGATCTCCGCGTGCGCACGCAGCCTATCAACCAGCGCCTCGCCCAGAATCGCTCCGGGAGTGCCGATCACGCCCGCCGCATCGCTGGAAAGCAGCGCAATCCCGGTTTCAGAGATCATCCGGCTCGTCGATCCATAGCCCGGATCGTAACGCCCCTTCACGCCATACCGCACCACCTGCCCATCGGGCATTTCGCCCACAAACAGCAGGTCGTAAAACCCGGTCTCGCGCTCTTCGGGCGATGGCCCTTCGCCCGGCAGCGGATCATCGGGACGGCCGATCGTCGGCGTTTTGGCCATATGCTCGGCAATCGCCTTGCCCTGCTCGCCCGGACCGGTCAGCACCATCTCGTCATAGACGAAGTCGGTGCCCCACAGATGCCCCAGCAGGGCATTGGTACGATGCACATTCTTCACGTTGATCGCCGCCATAATGAACGGCGTTTCCCAACTGCCCAGTGCATCGTCATGCTGCACCGTGTTGCCCGCAGGCTGCGCTGGCCCTTCAAAGCCCGGCGTCAGGCAAAACGCGCTCTGCATCAGCGGGATCAGCGAATGGTCCTTGCCCAGCGCCGCCAGCGTCGCCTTCAAACTTGCCGCTGTGCCGCCCGAAGCACCACCTTTCACGCCGCGTACCCGGCCTTTCACGCGCGGGGCAGGGCGTCCGAACCGGGCTACCGCTTCCTTCTGCAGCATCAGCACGCCCAGATCGAACGGGATCGAATCAAAGCCGCTGGAGAAGCAGATCCGCGCGCCCGACCGCTCCGCCGCATCGCCATACTTGTCGATCATCTGGCGCATCCACACCGGCTCACCGCACAAATCGGCATAGTCGGTGCCCGCCGCAATGCACGCCGCCAGCAGTGGCTCGCCGTAAAGCTGGTACGGTCCCACCGTGGTCACCACCACGCGCGTCTGTTCCACCATCGCTGCAAGGCTGGCCGGATCGGCGGCATCGGCCACAATCAGCGGCGTGTTCTTCGGTGCATCGATCAGCGCCCGCACTTCGGCCAGTTTGGCTGCAGAGCGCCCGGCCATTGCCCAACGCGGCCCTTCCTGCCCGTAATGCCGCGCCAGATATTCCGCTACCAGCCGCCCCGTGAACCCCGTCGCCCCATAGACGACGATATCATAGGGTCTCTCTGCCTTGTCCATCTGCCTCTCCGCCTGCTTTTTGTTGTGCAGGCAAGCTTGGCGAAGTCAGGGGCGAATGCAACCGGATTTAAGCGCGGGGTTAAGAGATGGAGTGACGGCCTGGAACAGATCGGGCAGCCCACCCACCAAACTTCGTCATTCCCGCGCAGGCGGGAATCCAGCGCGCAACCGCCGGATCTGGATTCCCGCCTTCGCGGGAATGACGAGGGTTTTGGGAAGCAAGCCTGCCCCTTTCACAACTTCGGCAACGTCACCCCGCGCTGGCCCATGTACTTGCCCGCACGGTCGGCATAGCTCACCTCGCATGGCTCGTTGCCCTGCAGGAACAGGAACTGGCACGCGCCTTCGTTGGCATAGATCTTGGCGGGCAGGGGCGTGGTGTTGGAAAATTCCAGCGTCACATGGCCTTCCCAGCCCGGCTCCAGCGGCGTCACGTTCACAATGATGCCGCAGCGCGCATACGTGCTTTTGCCAAGACAGATCACCAGCACATCGCGCGGCACACGGAAGTATTCCACGGTGCGTGCCAGCGCAAAAGAGTTGGGCGGAATCACGCAGACGTCGGTCTCGCGGTCCACCAGACTGGCTCCATCGAAATTCTTCGGATCGACGATGGCCGAATCGACGTTCGTGAAGATCTTGAACTCGCGCGCCACCCGCGCATCATAGCCATAGGACGAAAGCCCGTAGCTGATGCAGCCATCGCGGCGCTGCGTTTCAACGAAAGGCTCGATCATCCCCTCGTTCAGCGCTTTTTCGCGGATCCACTTGTCGGAAAGAATGGCCAACTGGCTCTCCCTTGATACGTCTGTGTAAGCCCAACCCCTCCCGCCTGCGGGAGGGGGGAAGAACACCACCCCATCATCTGCCCTCCCGCAGGCGGGAGGGCCGCGAGACTTGGGCTTGCGTAGCAAGCCTTAGTCGCAGCGGGGTGGGCACTTGCGCAGCGCAAGCATCACCCCGAAACCTCTAAGCCAGATTCGCAGGCCCGAACGCATTGGGCAAGAGCACCGACAGCCGCATTTCCACCGTTTCCTGCGCGCCCACGCACAACACTAGCGGATCGGTGCCGCCCAGCGCGGCCAGTTCGTTCACCACTTGCCGACACCGCCCGCACGGGCTGATTGCCGCCTCCACCGCACCGCCCATGCCGCCCAGCACGGCCACGGCCAGCAATCCGCCGCGCCGCCCGGCCTGCGATGCGCTGGCGCAAGCCACCGTCTCGGCACAGAGCGACAAGCCATAAGAAGCGTTCTCGAAGTTCGCTCCCGTCACAATCGCGCCATCATCGAACAGCAGCGCTGCGCCCACGTGAAAGCCGGAGTAGGGCGCATAGGCACTGCCCATTGCCCCGCGCGCTGCCGCGATCAGCTCTTCACGCCTGTCAGCGATCATTTCATCACTCATTGCTGCACCACCACCCAATGCAGGGGCGTGTTCGCCGCATTCAGCCGCAACCGGCTGCTGGCAGTCCACATCACCCAGGGCCGCCCGGCATAGGCGGGTTCGAGGAAATCCTGCTCCACCCAGATATTCCGATCAATCCGCGCGGCAAGGTGGAACTGCTTTTCGATGGATTTTGACACCATCAGGATCACCGGCTTTTCGGCGTGCTTTTCCACCTGATTAAGGAACGTGGTCAGTTCGCTCTGCATCTGCGCTTCGCCGGGAACTTCGGGGCAGGTGCGCGATGATATGTCGATGCGGATGGCGGGCGGCAACATGGCCTCGTCGCGCGGCACCAGCGTCACGAAATTCGCCGCCTGCGCATCGGCGGGGGCGCACAGGTCATAAACGTGCACTGCGCCCACCTGCATGCCCCGGCTGCGCGCCCCTGCCACGCCGCTGGCAAAGGCAGTATCGCGCACATTTGTGCCCTCGCTTGCCGTCAGATAGGCAAAGTCTGCGCCAGTCGCCCGCAGCAACCGCCAATCCACCGCGCCATCATCATCGCTCAACCACACACCCTGCACCGGAAAGTCCTTGCGGTCAGGCAGCCATGTGCGTGCTTTCCACCAGCCGAATCCGCCCGCAATCAGCAACGCCAGCAGCAACACCGCCAGCAGCCGACGCTTCAGGCTGCTCCTGCGTTTGCCCGCCGGGCGCGCGCCGCTCGGACGTGTCCTGTTTGGTTGCTTGGCCATGCTTTTGAAGTTCGCGCCCCGGTTTTTTGTCAGCCCCTGATATGCAGCACGCAGATCAGGGTAAAAAGCCGCCGGGCAGTGGGGAAATCGGTTTCGATCTTGCCCTCCAGCCGTTCCAGCAGCGTATCGGCGGCGTGGTTGTGAATGCCGCGCCGCGCCATGTCGATGGTTTCAATCTCGGTGGCGGTAGCCTTGCGGATCGCCTGATAATAGCTGTCGCAGATCGCAAAATATTCGCGGATCGGCCGCCGGAACCGCCCAAGGCCCAGAATCACCGTCTCCAGCGCAGTGCCATCTTCGCCGGAAATCGCCAGCACCAATCGTCCGTCGTCCACTGAAAGCTTCAGCCGATAAGGGCCGTGATGCCCAGCCTCGAACGCACGCAGCGGTTTGAACGTGTTCTCTTCGATCAGATCGAAGATCGCAATGCGCCGCTCCTGCTCGATATCGGCATTGCGCCAGATGATCGTCGTATCGTCCAGCTCGATATGCGAAATGCGCGGGTCAGCCATCAGGCCACCTGTGTTGCAGACACGCGCTGCGCAAGCAAGAGGGGCAGCGTTCGGCCCAGATCGGGCCAATCTCGGCCGCATCATGGTAAATCTACCTATCCCGCTTTCCAGACAGGCTCAGCCCCCACACCCTAAAAGGCATACGGGAAACACCAGACGGAGGCTAAAGTGGGAATCGAGTTCGAAGGAGGGTCACGCTTCTTTCGCCTGTTCGGCAGCAGCAAGGGAACGGATGATTCATCCGAGGCCGGCGCGGAACAGGGCGAGGGGGTAGCCGGACGTTCGCCTGCACATCCGCTGAATGCAGCCCACGCCATTTTGATGCAGGAGATTTCCGATTTCCTTCTCGGCAACGGCCTTTCGATAACCGCCAGCAACCTCATGGCCGCACATTCCGCCTTCTCGGGCGAAGATCCCGCACTGGCGCGAAAGCTGCTTGATCGCCGCAAGTCCGGTCAGCCGATCACGCAAGACTGGCTCGATCAGAACCGCACTGCGGACGGCCTGCAGGAAAGCGTCAAGAAAATCGTCGGCGCGCTGGAAACCTCACTCGAAAGCTTCAGCCAGACCACGCGCTCGGCCCACGCCGCTGCCGAAAGCTACAATTCGCAGATCGCACAGCAGGTATCATCCGCGCCCGCCTCGGCAGACCCCGCCAGCATGGTCGCCGCGCTCGAAGCGATTGCGTCCGAAATGATCGCACGCGGCAACGAGTTTGCCTCGGAAATGCAGCGCAGCGAGGCCGAAACGCAGAAGCTGCGCAAGGAACTGGAAAAGGCGCGGCACGATGCCGACGTCGATCACCTCACCGGCCTGCCCAACCGCCGCGCGTTTGAAGGCCTGCTTGATCGCCACTTCCGCGAAGCCCGGCAGGAAGCCGAGAACCTTTGCGTCGCCTTCTGCGACATCGACCACTTCAAGCGCGTCAACGATACCCACGGCCACGATACCGGAGACCGCGTGATTCGCGCCATCGCCGATTCGCTCGCCCGTATCACCAACGACAATTGCCACGTCGCGCGGCAGGGCGGAGAGGAGTTCGTCATGCTGTTTCGCGGCAAGACCCCGCAGGAGGCTTTCGACAAGCTCGATGCCGTGCGCGAAAACTTCGGCGCCCGCCACTTCATCAACCGCTCCACCGAAGAACCGATGGGCCAGATCACCTTTTCCGGCGGCATCGCCGATGTCTTCGCCTTCGCCAACCCCCGCGATGCGCTCAAAGCCGCCGACGAAGCGCTCTATCGCGCCAAGGAGGAAGGCCGCAACCGCATCATGCTGGCGGGATAAAAGGACGCTCATCCCCGCTATCCACACCCAGTGCCAATTGCCGTGCGGGGCAGGGTGGGGCACTATGCGCCCATGTCCGCCAGCGAAGCCATCCTCACCCGCGAACCCACCGAGATTCGCGCGCTCCCCTCCAACGTCGAGGCGGAAGCCGCCTTTCTCGGCGCGGTCCTGATCGACAACCGCATCCTTGAAGAACTGCAGACCCCGCTAAAGCCCGAACACTTCTTCGCCGCCGTCCACGCCCGCGTGTTCGAACGCATCCACACCCTGGTGGATCGCAAGGCGGTGGTCACCCCGGTCACGCTCAAGCCCTATTTCGAAAGCGACGAGGGGCTGAAGGAACTGGGCGGCGTCGCCTACCTCGCGCGACTCACGTCGGACGGTCAGGGCCTGCTCAACCCGCGCGAACTGGCCGAACAGATCTACGATCTCGCCCTGCTGCGCGAACTGATCACCGTGGGCCGCAATCTCGTCGAAGGCGCGCTCGACACCAGCGATTCGGTCGCCCCGCTCGAACAGGTGGAGAAAGCCGAAGCCGCACTCTACGCCGTATCCGAAGGCGCGCAGACCGGCAGCGAGGCGCAAAGCTTCGCCACCGCCACCCGCGCCTCGCTCGAAATGATCGAAAAGGCCCTGCTCTCGGGCGGCCACATCTCGGGCAAGACCACCGGCCTCACCTCGGTCAACGAAAAGATCGGCGGCCTCCACGATTCGGACCTTATCATCCTCGCCGGACGTCCCGGCATGGGCAAGACCTCGCTCGTCACCAACATCGCCTTCAACGCCGCCGATCGCCTGCGCCGCGACATGGCCGATGGCATCACGCTCAAGGATTCGGTCGGCGCGGGCGTAGCCTTCTTCAGCCTTGAAATGAGCGCGGACCAGCTCGCCACGCGTATCCTTGCCGAACAATCGGGCATCAGCTCAGAAGCGTTGCGCATGGGCCGCATCAGCCGCGAGGATTTCCAGCAGCTGTCCTTCGCCAGCCAGCGCCTCGCCGAACTGCCGCTGTTTATCGACGATACCCCGGCACTCACCATCGGCAGCCTCCGCGCCCGCGCCCGCCGCCTCAAGCGCCGCCACGACATCGGCCTGATCGTCGTCGATTACCTCCAACTCCTCCAAGGCTCGGGCCGCTCGGGCGACAACCGCGTCAACGAAATCTCCGAAATCTCGCGCGGTCTCAAGACCTTGGCCAAGGAACTGGCGGTCCCCGTCATCGCGCTCTCGCAGCTCTCCCGCGCGGTCGAACAGCGCGACGACAAGCGCCCGATGCTGTCGGACCTTCGCGAATCCGGCTCGATCGAGCAGGACGCCGACATGGTCTGGTTCGTGTTCCGAGAGGACTACTACGTCGCCGCCAAGGAACCCAAAGTCCCCCAAGGCAACGACGACGCCAAGACGCAGGAAGCCCACGCCGCCTGGCAGGCCGAAATGGAACGCGTCTTCGGCCTGGCCGAACTGATCGTCGCCAAACAGCGCCACGGCTCCACCGGCAAAGTGCGCCTGCGCTTCGAAGCCCGCATCACCCGCTTCAGCGATCTCGCCTCGGATGACCTGCGCGCGGCTTACGGCAATGATGACGACTAGGAATGACGAGTCGGAAAACTTGACTTTTCCACAACCCCGGCCTAGCTGCGGCTCTTTCCAGATCCTTTTGCATATCGGAGTGCCCGGATGGCGCGCGTTACCGTCGAAGATTGCGTCGACAAGGTTCCCAACCGTTTCGATCTCGTCCTGATCGCAGCCGAACGCGCCCGCGCGATTTCGGGTGGCGCGGAACTCACCATTGACCGTGATCGTGACAAGAACCCCGTCGTCGCCCTGCGCGAAATCGCCGAAGAGACCGTGCGTCCTGCCGTGCTCAAGGAAAACGTGATCCAGTCGCTCCAGCGCGTCCTTCCGGATGACGATGATGAAGTCGATGAAATCGGCTCGCTCTCGCAGTCGGCCGAAGCTCTGCGCATCACAGCTGCTGCGCCAGTGCGCAACACCTCGCTGGGTGCCGATTACGACGGTTGATTTTTGGGGCTGATTTCCCACTGAAATCAATGTCTTGCAAAAAGCCCCGGCGTGAAACCCGGGGCTTTTTTCACGTATTCTCCAGCCGCACCGCCATCAGCTCCCATACCTTGTTGATGGCTTTGAGCGGCCGCACCATCACCTTGAAGTCCACGATCCGCCCTTCCAGATCGAAGCTGATCAGGTCGATGCCGTTGACCTTCAACCCGTCCATCTCGCACTCAAACTCCAGGCACGCTTCCGGCCCGTCCACCAGTTCGCGCACATAGCGGAACGTCCCGTTGCCAAACACCTGTCCCGCCGCCGTCAGGTACATCAGCACCTTTTCGCGCCCGGCTTGCGGCGTATGCACCACGGGCGAATGAAACACCGCGTCATCGGCCACCAACTCATCAAGCAGCGCCGGATCGCCACTCAACATATACCGGTGCCACGCTGCCAGACCGAGCTTCATCGCCATTCTCCCGTTTCTCTACTACTGCCTAGGGCAGCGCGCCCACACCAACCTTGATCAGGCGCAATCCATTATCCAAAAACGTCGTTCACCCTGTGATTCAAAGGGGTTGGTCGATTGCCATGTTGGTCCCCGGCATGGACTTTGCCAAGCGTGCATGACAGTCTACGCCCCACGCCCGGGATGCCTGCAAGGATTCACCAATGAAAGTTACAATGGAAGTCGATTGCACCCCGGAAGAGGCCCGCCGCTTCCTTGGCCTGCCAGATGTTTCGAAGGCGAATGATGTCTATGTCGACAATATCGCCAAGGCCATGCAAGGCGTCAGCAATATCGACCAGTTGCAATCCTTCGCCAAACAGATCGCCCCGATGGGCGAAATCGGCCTGAAAATGTTCCAGAACTTCATGGAACAAAGCGCGATGGGTGCGATGAGCGGCGCTGGTTCAAAGAAGCCAAAGGACTGACGTTTCGCATCTGACGGTGTAGGGGAGAGGGGTGACTGACACCATCTTCGCCCTCTCTTCCGGCCAACCGCCTGCAGGCATCGCCGTCATCCGCATCAGCGGCCCGCAAGCAGGTGCGGCGCTTACCGCGCTCACCGGCAAACGCTCTACACCGCGTCGTGCCACGCTCGCCACCTTGGCCGATCCGCAAGACGGCACGCACCTTGATCGCACAATGGTCCTGTGGCTGCCCGGTCCCGGCACCGCGACTGGGGAAGACAGCGCCGAACTCCACCTCCACGGTGGGCGTGCCGTTGTTGCCGCCGTCGAAGCCGCACTCACACACATCCCCGGCCTGCGCCGCGCCCAGCCCGGAGAATTCACCCGCCGCGCATTCGCCAATGGCCGCATCGATCTAGCCGAAGCCGAAGGCCTTGCCGATCTCCTCTCCGCCGAAACCGAACTGCAACGCCGCACCGCGCTGGCAATGGCCGAAGGCGTGCTTTCACGTGAAGTGGAAGGCTGGCGCACCACCCTGCTGCAACTGTCCGCTCGTCTCGAAGCCGCACTCGATTTCTCGGACGAGGACGATGTGGGGGAAGGGGAGGAGACACTCCCTACCGGCTTCACCGCCGGTTGCACCGCGCTCGCCCAAAGTCTCGAAGCGTGGCTCACCCGCCCCCGCGCCGAACCCTTGAAGCACGGCTTCCGCGTCGTTCTGGCCGGGCCACCCAACGCCGGAAAGTCCACCCTGTTCAACGCCTTGGTGGAACAGGAAGCCGCCATCACCGCCGCCGAACCTGGCACCACCCGCGATGTTCTCACACACGCCTGCGCGCTAAACGGCGTGCCCTTCGTGTTCGTCGATACCGCTGGCCTGCGCGATGAAGGCGCAGGCGAGATCGAACGCATCGGCATAGCCCGCGCGCGAGTTGCCGCTGAAGACGCCGACCTCATCCTCTGGCTCGGCCCGGAAGGTGAAGGGCCAGACAGCCGCCCCTTGTGGGAAGTTTCCGCCCGCACAGACGATGCAACCGCCGCGCGCAAATCCGCAAAAGCCCTCCACCTCTCTGCCCGAACCGGCAAAGGCCTGCCCGCACTGCGCGAAGCCCTCATTGCCCACGCCCGCCAATCACTCCCCGCGCCGGGACAAGCCGCGCTCAACCAGCGCCAACACACCCTGCTCAGCGACGTGGCCGAAAGCCTCCACCACGCCACCACCGAACCCGACCCGCTCCTCGCCGCCGAAAACCTCCGCCTCGCCCGCCGCGCCCTCGACGCCCTGATCGGTCGCACCAGCACCGAAGATATGCTCGACACCCTCTTCGGAAAATTCTGCATCGGCAAATAGTTCCTCCCCGGAACGGGGAGGGGGACCATCCGCAGGATGGTGGAGGGGCACCCTCGCGCCAAGTGTTCCACGTGAAACAACAACCAATGTTCGTCATTCCCGCGAAGGCGGGAATCCAGTTCCAACGGTAGCGCGCTGGATTCCTACCTTCGCGGGAATGACGAGACCCACCCCCAGCCGTTCCACGTGAAACACCCCAATCCAAATCTTTGACGCGAATCCCCAAGTCGCGTATCGCGCATCCATGCACCAGTTCGACATCATCGTGATCGGCGGCGGACACGCCGGCGTCGAGGCAGCTGCCGTCGCAGCGCGCATGGGCGCGCGCACCGCGCTGGTTTCTTTCGATCCAGCCACAGTGGGCGCGATGAGCTGCAACCCTGCGATTGGCGGCCTCGGCAAAGGCCATCTTGTGCGCGAGGTCGACGCATTCGACGGCCTCATCGCCCGCGCCGCAGACGCAGGCGCGATCCACTACCGCATGCTGAACCGCTCAAAGGGCAGCGCGGTGCAGGGACCGCGCGTTCAGGCGGACCGCAAACGCTTCAAGGCCGCGATCCAGCAGATGATTGCGGCCCAGCCGAACCTCACACTGATCGGCGGGGAAGCTGCTGCGCTCCACGTGGAACACGGCAGAGTCGCCGGGATCGATCTTGCCGATGGCACGCGGCTGACGGGCAGGGCGGTCGTGCTGTGCACCGGTACGTTCCTCGGCGGGCGTCTGTTCCGGGGTGAAGAGCGGATGGACGGTGGCCGCATCGGTGAAGATTCGGCCCACAAACTCGCCGGGCAACTCCGCGCTGCTGATCTACCGATGGCCCGATTGAAAACCGGCACCCCGCCACGCATTGATGGCCGCACCATCAATTGGGCGCGTCTGCCCGAACAGCCAAGCGACGCAGACCTGTGGACCATGTCGCCGCTCAACACTGCGCGCCCACTGCCGCAAGTGTTCTGCGCCATTGCCCGCACCAACGCAAACACGCACGATATTATCCGCTCAGGGCTGGACCGCTCGCCGCTTTTCACGGGTGCCATCGGCGCGCAAGGGCCGCGCTATTGCCCCTCCATCGAAGACAAGATCCACCGCTTCGGAGACCGCGACGGGCACCAGGTGTTCCTTGAACCCGAAGGGCTGGACACCCCACTCGTTTACCCCAACGGCATCTCCACCTCGCTCCCCACCGATGTGCAGATCGCAATGACCCGCTCGATGGAAGGACTGGAGCAGGCCGAAATCACTGTCCCCGGCTATGCGGTGGAGTACGATCATATCGACCCGCGCGCGCTGCGCCGCAGCCTTGAAGTCAAAGCTATCCCCGGCCTCTATTGCGCTGGCCAGATCAATGGCACCACCGGATATGAGGAAGCTGCCGCGCAAGGCTTGATCGCCGGGATGTATGCCGCTGCCAATGTGCTGGGCCGCGAAGCGCCGGAGCTTGACCGCGCCAACAGCTACATGGCCGTGATGGTCGATGACTTGACGCTTCACGGCGTAAGCGAACCCTACCGGATGCTCACCGCCCGCGCGGAATACCGCCTGCGCCTGCGCGCCAACAATGCCTCTTCGCGCCTGACGCCGCTCGGCCTTGCAGTCGGCTGCATCAGCGACGAGCGCACGCAGTGGTTCAACCAACGCTTGGCACAGCGCGAGAAGCTGGAAGGCGCGTTGGCGCAACAGGCAACACCAACCGAACTCAACCGCGCCGGAATGCCCGTCCGCGCCGATGGCTCCCGCCGCCCATTGCATGAATGGCTGCGCTTCCCCGAAGTCGGTCTCGCGGCGCTCAAGCCGTGGATCGGTGACGAAGCTTTCGATCCGCTCCTCGCCGAGGAAGTAGAGGAAGACGCCGCCTATGCGCCTTACCTCGCCCGGCAAGATGCAGAGCTGCGAGACTTGCGCGCATCGGACGCAGTGCCGCTCGGTGAAGGTTTTCCCTTTGCAGACGTCCCCGGCCTTTCACGTGAAATGGTCGAACGCCTCGAAAAGGCCCAGCCGGAGACCCTTGCGGCTGCCGGGCGGATCGGCGGAATCACCCCCGCAGCACTCGCCAGCTTGCTTGTCCACGCACGTCGCCGTGCAAACGCCGAGATCGCCGCATGACCCTGCTCGTTACCGAAGCTGAAGCACAGGGATGGCTGCGCGATACGCTCGGCGTGGACACCTCCCGCATGTCGCGGCTGTCGCAACTGGTCGATCTGCTGCTTGAAGAAAACCAGCGCCAGAACCTCGTCGCGCGCGGCACCCTGCCGCACGTGTGGGTCCGCCATATCGTTGATTCAGCGCAGCTTTTATATGTTTCACGTGAAACACTTCCCCAAGGCGAATGGATCGACCTCGGAACCGGTGCAGGCTTCCCCGGCATCGTCATTGCAGCGCTAGACCCGGACCGCCCCGTCACTCTTGTCGACTCCCGCCGCTTGCGCACCGAATGGCTCCAACGCGCTGCCGATGCGCTGGAATTGGCCAACGTCCGCGTCATTCTCTCCCGCGTCGAGGATCTTCCGTCCAACCCACATGCAGTCATTTCCGCTCGCGCCTTTGCACCGTTGGACAAACTCGTGAATCTTTCCGTCCGCTTTTCCACACCCGACACGCTCTGGCTGTTGCCGAAAGGGGCAGGGGCGGCGCAAGAATTGCAGATGCTCCCCGAATCATGGAATCACCTGTTCCACGTGGAACACTCGCTCACCGATGCCCAGGCAGGGATCATCACCGGTCGCGTCCTCGGCGCAAAACCATCTCCCCCGCGCGTGCTTCGTCAACAAGCACACGCCATTCAGGGTAAGCGAACATGATCACCATTGCAGTCGCAAACCAGAAAGGTGGGGTGGGGAAAACAACCACCGCAATCAACATCGCCACCGCCCTCGCCGCCACAGGCTGGAAAACGCTGCTGGTGGACCTTGATCCACAAGGCAATTGCTCCACCGGCATCGGCATTTCGGCAGGCGATCGCGAGCGGTCATCGTATGATCTGCTGATCGATCAGGCGGCAGTTGCGGACTGCATGATGACGACGCGAATTCCGGGGCTGGACATTGTGCCAGCCACCGTGGACCTGTCTGGTGCCGAGGTTGAGCTGGTCAGCGTCGAGGATCGCACGCACCGGCTGCGCAAGGTGTTGAATGGCGATACCGGGCACGACATCTGCCTGATCGATTGCCCGCCTTCGCTGGGGCTGCTGACACTCAATGCGTTGACGGCGGCGGATTCGATTCTGGTGCCTTTGCAGTGCGAGTTTTTTGCGCTCGAAGGGCTGAGCCAGCTTTTGCAAACGGTGGAGCGGGTGCAGGAGCGGTTCAATTCGGACCTTGGCATTCTTGGTATCGTGCTGACCATGTATGATCGGCGCAACCGTCTGACCGATCAGGTGGCAGACGACGTGCGATCCTGCCTGCGCGATCTGGTGTTTGAGAGCGTGATCCCGCGCAATGTGCGCCTGTCCGAAGCGCCGAGCCACGGGCTTCCGGCGCTGATCTATGACCATGCCTGCCCCGGATCGCAGGCCTACATGAAGTTGGCGCGCGAGCTGATTGGCCGGCTGCCCGAACGGAGGAAAGCGGCATGAGCGGCGAAGATTCAGCAGTGAAGGCTCCGGCGCGGCGGACTGGTCTTGGGCGTGGTCTTGGCGCGCTGATGGGCGAAGTGCGGCGCGAGGAGCCGATTGCGCGAATTTCGGTTTCGGGCGACGAGGCTGCTGTTGCGCGTGATGGCGGCTTGGCCATGCTCAGCGTCGCCTCGATCGAGCCGCATCCCGACCAGCCGCGTCGACACTTTGATGAAGAGGCGCTGGAGGAACTGGCGCAGTCCATCGCGGCGCGTGGGGTGATCCAGCCGGTGGTTGTGCGACCGTTGGGTGGTGGGCGTTATCAGTTGGTCGCGGGTGAGCGGCGCTGGCGGGCATCGCAGAAAGCGCAGATCCATGAGATCCCAGCCATCGTCCGCAAGCTGGATGACCGCGATGTGGCGGCGCTGGCACTGATCGAGAACCTGCAGCGCGAAGACCTGAACCCGGTGGAAGAGGCACGCGCCTATCAGCGTCTGGCCGACAGCGAAGGGCTGAGCCAGACCGACATCGCCAAGTTCGTCGACAAATCGCGCAGCCACGTGGCCAACATGATGCGCCTGCTCGGCCTGCCCGACGAAGTGCTGGACATGGTGGTGCGCAGCGAGCTTTCGATGGGACACGCCCGCGCGCTGATCAATGCGCCGGAGCCGATCAAGCTGGCGCACGAGGCGGTGGCCAAGGATCTGTCGGTTCGTGATGTCGAAAAGTTGGTGCGCAAGGCCGCACGCCCGGAAGGCACGCGTCGGCAGGCACGGGCGGGGAAGGATTCGGTGAGCGCAGCCGACCTTTCAGCGATCCAGCAGCATCTTGAGGACTTCCTTGGCCTGAAAGTGACGATCCAGCCAGACGCCGATCCGGTGAGCGGGGCAGTGACGATTCGCTACAAGAATCTCGATCAGCTGGATCTGGTGTGCCAGCGGCTGACGGGTGGTGAGTTCTAAGTCTATGAATTTAGGTGATTTACGCCTCTGAGCAGCGCTATGATCGCCTACACCATCGGGCATTAATCAGTCGCTTAAATTCTCGTTGACCGGGTGGCCGCGTCGCGCATAGGCTGTGCGCAACAAGACCATGCCGGGAGAGAATTTCCATGTCGCTCGATCTGATTCCACGCTCAGCCTATAACGAAGACCACGAAGCTTTCCGCAGCAGTGTACGCCGCTTTCTGCAGGACGAAATCGCACCCCATGCTGCGGAATGGGCCGACGCAGGGATCGTACCGAAATCCGTTTGGCCCAAGGCTGGTGCCGTTGGCATGCTGTGCCCGACCGTGCCCGAGGAATTTGGTGGGCTGGGACTCGACTTCGGCTACAACGCCATCGTGGATGAAGAGAGCGCCTATTACGGCCGGGTGACCACCGGATTTTCGCTGCAATCAGACATCGTGGTGAACTACCTGATCACGTATGGATCGGACGAGCAGAAGAAGAAGTGGCTGCCGCTGATGGTTTCAGGCGAGGTGGTTACCGCCATCGCGATGACCGAGCCGGGCACCGGGTCCGATCTTCAGGGGATGCGCACCACGGCCAAGAAGGACGGCAACCATTACGTGATCAACGGGTCCAAGACCTATATCACCAATGGCCAGAACGCCGACCTGATCCTCGTGTGCTGCAAGACAGACACCGACATCGAACCGGCGTGGAAAGGCGTTTCGATCGTGCTGGTCGAAGCCGATCGCGAAGGCTTCAAGCGCGGGCGCAATCTCGACAAGATCGGACAGGACGAGGCCGATACCTCGGAACTGTTCTTCGAAGACGTGCGCGTGCCGATCACCAATTGCCTGGGCGAAGAGGGCAAGGGCTTCATCTACCTGATGAGCGAACTGCCGCAGGAACGCCTGTCCATTGCCGTTAGCGCGCAAGCATCGGCGCAGAAGGCGTTTGACGATACGGTGGAATTCACGCGTGAGCGCAAAGCGTTTGGCAAGCCGATCCTTGATTTCCAGAACACGCGTTTCACGCTGGCCGATCTCAAGACCAAGCTGCAAGTCGGCTGGGCGCACCTTGACTGGGCACTGGCACGGCACCTGAAGAAGGAGCTGACCGCCGAAGAAGGTGCAGCGGCCAAGCTGTGGCACACCGAACTGCAGTGGGAAGTGATGGACAAGTGCCTGCAACTTCATGGCGGCGCAGGGTACATGAACGAATATGCGATTGCCCGCGCATGGCGGGGTGCGCGCGTGACGCGCATCTTTGGTGGCACCAACGAGATCATGAAGGAGCTGATCGGGCGCAAGCTTTGATCTGACGCTGTTTGTGACTGGGGGTGGTGTTGCGCATGCCCCGCGCCCACCCCCGACCCCTCCCGCCTGCGGGAGGGGAGAAGATAAGGAAAAGTCCCCTCCCGCCTGCGGGAGGGGTGAAAAAACTGAAACGGCCCGCCTTCCGTTTGGAGAGCGGGCCGCTTTTGCTTTGGTCCAAGGCGGGGCGGATCAGCCGGTGTAGACGCGCTTTTCCTTTACGCGCTTTTCGCGGATCACTTTTGGACGCTTGTGGATCACGCGGTGGCGCGCAGGGGCGCTGACCCACTTTTCGGTGACGACCGTGGTTTCAACGCAAGGCTGCTGGGGACCGGCCACGACCGGAACCCACATGTAACCATAAGGCGCTGCCGGGTAGCCGGGATAGGCCCCGGGATAAGCACCCGGATAACCATTGTTGGCGGCGCCCTGTGGCGGGAGCGAGGCGAAGTAATCGTCGCATTCGCGGCGCAGGTTCTTGTCTTCACCCTTGTCGATCATGTTGCCCGCGATTGCGCCAACGACACCACCAACAACGGTGCCCAGCACGCGATTGCCTCGTCCAGCGATGCGATTGCCGGCCACGCCGCCCACAACACCACCCAATGCGGTGCCGCCGACATGGCGATCGCCATAGACCTTGGCGCAGCGATCATTCATTTCGGCCCAGCGCGGATCGGGAGCGGGATAGCCTTGCTGCGCAACTGGCGGATAGCCCTGCCAGTTTTGCGGATAGGCCTGCTGCGGATAGGCATGTTGCGGCATGGGGCCGTTTACCGGCTGCGCCATCACCACGGTGGGGTAAGGCGGGCCAGCCATCGGCGGGTAATAGACGGGACCGCCAACCGGGCCGGAACCGTACGAAACGCCCGCACCATTGGGCTGGCGATGTTCACCGGCAAGGGCAGGTGCGGCGGCAGCGCTGAGCGCGAGCGCGGCGATGGTGAGACGGGCAAGCATGCGGGTTCCCCCCTATTGGGAATGGCGTTAACCGCAAACTTACCATCATGGCCCGCAGGAAACCAAGGGTTCCGCGCAGGCAGAGTCCCGCCTGTCCCGAATCGGGCCAGTTCCCGCTCAAATTGCTTCAAACGTATTAGATTCGGGACGCGATTGCCGCCGCCAGTGCCTCGACCCCATGCGCATCTTCGGCATCGAAACATGCCGGGGAGGGGCTGTCGAGATCGATCACCGCAATCACTGCGCCATTGCGAATCACCGGCACGACAAGTTCAGACCGGCTTGCAGCGTCGCAGGCGATGTGACCGGGGAAGGCGTGGACATCGGGAACGAGCTGGGTCGCTCCGGTGGAGGCCGCCGTTCCGCACACGCCTCTGCCCAGCGGAATGCGGATGCAGGCGGGTTTGCCGATGAAAGGGCCGAGCACCAGTTCGCCATCGATCATCCGATAGAACCCTGCCCAGTTCAGATCGGGCAGAAACTGCCACAGCAAGGCGGCGAGATTGGCCATGTTGGCAACGGCATCAGGCTCATCCTGGATAAGCGCACGCGCCGCTTCGAGCAGGTCTGTGTGAAGTTCGGCCTTCGATTGGCCTTCGGTGGGGGCGAATGTAAACATGCTGGTGGTTTAGCGCAGCGTAAGCGCCTTGTCGCGGGGTGCATACCAAGCATTGCCCTATGGCCTTGCGCGTCCTAGATTTGACCCATGAACTTTATCAAATCTATTCTGACGATGCTGGTCGTCATCATCGCCATCGTCGGGGCATGGGTTGCCTGGTCGATCCGTGGGCCTGCCGCAGAATTTGCGCTGAGCGAAACGACCGGCCCAAGGCCCAAGCTGGCCGAGCCGGACGAACAGACCGTCCCTTCGATCAAGACCGCCGATCCGGTGGGCTGGAAGGACGGCGAAATGCCGGTTGCGGCAAAGGGCCTGACGGTGACGCGCTTTGCCGACAAGCTTGATCATCCCCGCACCATGTTCACCATGCCCAACGGCGACGTGCTGGTGGCCGAAACCAATTCCCCGCCGCGCGAGGCGGGCGGGATCACCGGCATGGTGATGGGCTTCCTGTTCAAGAAGGTGGGTGCAGGTGGACCTTCACCCAACAAGATCGTGCTGCTGCGTGATGCCGACGGCAACGGCACGGCTGAACAGCGCTTTGTGATGGAGAATGCGGCGCTCGCTTCGCCTGCGGGCATGGCGTTCCGCGAAGGGCGGCTGCTGATTGCCAACCACAATGCAGTGCTGTCATTCCCCTACGAATTGGGCCAGACGACGCTTTCCGGCACGCCCGACAAGCTGATGGACCTGCCTGGCGGCGGCAATCACTGGGTGCGCAACCTGCTGGTTTCGCCCGATGGGGCAAAGCTTTACGTAACGGTCGGTTCGGCTTCGAACATTGCCGAGGGCGGGATCGAAGCAGAGGCGGGCCGCGCGGCGATCCACGAATACAACTTCACAACGAAGAAGTCGGTCGAATATGCCGGAGGTCTGCGCAATCCCAACGGTCTGGATTTCAACCCGCATAGCGAGGAACTGTGGACCACCGTCAACGAGCGCGACATGCTCGGCCCCGATCTGGTGCCCGATTACCTGACCAACGTGCCGTTCGGATCGAACTATGGTTGGCCGTGGGTGTACTGGAAGCAGAATCTGGACTGGCGCGTGAAGGCCCCGATGCCGGAGTATATGCTGGATTACGTGCGCAAGCCGGAATACGCGCTGGGATCGCACGTCGCACCGCTGGGACTGGCCTTTGCCAAGGGTGGTAACCTGATGGGCGAGGCGTTCAAAGCGGGCGCATTTGTGGCGCGGCATGGGTCTTGGAACCGCCGTCCGCTGGCGGGCTATGACGTGGTTTTCGTGAAGTTTGATGACCGCGGCAATGCCCTGCCACAGCCGCCGGTGCCAGTGCTGACCGGGTTCCTCAACGACGACGAGGCTGCGCGCGGACGGCCAACGTGGGTGGCCTTTGCCAAGGATGGCGCGCTGCTGGTGAGCGATGATACCGGCGGAGTGATCTGGCGCGTCGTGGCTCCCGGCGCTGCGCCTGCGCCTGCGATTGCAGCGCTGCCCAAGCGGGTTGCTCCGCCACAGGGCAAGGGCACGGGCAGGTTCATCATGAAGCCCAATGCAGATTCGGATCTGATGAAGCCGGAGCAGTAAGCCAGTGAGGACGGGCTGTCAGATGGCCCGTCCAACCCGCCCTGCCAGTTCGTTCACATACTGCCACGCAACGCGGCCCGAGCGGCCGCCACGGCGCTTTGACCATTCGAGCGCGTCGGACTCATCGTAGGTGAGGCCGAAGCTTTCAGCGTAGCCTGCGATGATCGCGAGGTAATCGTCCTGCGTGCAGTTGTGGAAGCCGAGGCTGAGGCCGAAACGGTCGGCCAGCGCGAGGCGATCATCAATCACATCGCGCGGGTTGATCGGGTCGTCCTGTTCGGACAGGTGCCGCTCAACAATCGCGCGTCGGTTGGACGTGACTGCGAGGCGGACGTTGGCAGGCCGGGCTTCGACGCCACCTTCGAGCCATGAGCGCAGCTTGCGCGCGCCATCGGAATCGCCTGCGTCAAAGCCCAGATCGTCGAGGAACACGAGGAAGCGGCGGTCGACCTTGCGCAATGTGCTGAAAAGATCGGCAAGCCCTGCGTCGGGACTGGCCTGAACCAGCGCGATGGAACCGGGGCTGGCCTGCTGGGCGGCAAGGGTGGCGGCGCGGAGCAGGGCGGATTTGCCCATGCCGCGCGCCCCCCAGAGCAGCATGTCGTGCGCGGCCGCCCCGCGTGAGAGGCGCGAGACGTTTTCGACGACGGCGGCCTTCTGCTTGTCGATGCCCTGCATGAGGCCGAGCGCGGGAGCATCGAGCGGGGTGATCCCGCGCGCGGCTTTGCCATCCCAGACATAGGCGGGGAAGGCGTGCCAGTCCGCGCTTTCAAGCTGGGCCGGGGCGAGGCGTTCGAGCGCCTGCGCGATGCGGGTGAGGAGGGCTTCGCTCATCCGGCAAGGGTCTCGCTATCCAGATCGTAGAGCAGGGCGGCACCGGCCATTGCCGACGAGCCGAGGCCGCGCGCTTCGGGGACGACGACGCGGTTGAAGAACTTGGTCACCGCAATCTTGGCGTGGAGGCCGGACGCGCGGGACTGGCGGGCGAGCTGCCATCCGGCGACTGCGACGGCGCACATCGTGGTGAAGGGGGCCGAGCCTGCCAGCTTGTCATCGAGACTGGCGGTGGTGCTCATCCACTGGCCGATGGCAGCGGCGTCCTTGGCCAAGGCGGCGACTTCGGGGACGTCTTCCATCTCGGACGCGATTTCGGCCATCAGCGACTGGAGGACGCCGCCGTTTTCGTAGCCGAGCTTGCGGGTGACGAGGTCGGCGGCCTGAATGCCATTGGTGCCCTCGTAAATCGGAGCGATGCGGGCGTCACGCAGGTGTTGGGCCGCGCCGGTTTCTTCGATGAAGCCCATGCCGCCGTGGACCTGCACGCCCAGACTGGCGACTTCGCAGCCGATGTCAGTGCCCCAGGCCTTGAGCATGGGTACGAGCAGTTCGGCACGCTTCTGCGCGGCGTCATCGCCAAGGCTGCCGCGATCAACTTGCCCGGCGGTGTAGTAGAGCAGGGCGCGGCTGCCCTCGGTCAGCGCACGCATCCGCATCAGCATGCGGCGGACGTCGGGGTGTTCGATGATGGCGACGGGGGTCTTGTCGGGCGATCCGGCGCGGGCGGACTGGACGCGGTCGCGGGCATAGGCGGCGGCCTGTTGCAAGGCGCGTTCGGCGATCTGGACGCCTTGGCTGCCGACATTGATACGCGCCGAGTTCATCATCGTGAACATGGCGCGCAACCCGCCGTTTTCGTGGCCGACCATCTCGCCGATGCATTCACCGTTGTCGCCATAGGACATGACGCAAGTGGGCGAGGCGTGGATGCCGAGCTTGTGCTCGATCGACACGCAGCGAACGTCGTTGCGGGCGCCAAGGGTGCCGTCGTGTTCCACGTGGAACTTGGGCACGATGAACAGCGAAATCCCGCGCGAGCCTTCGGGCGCGCCGGGGGTGCGGGCAAGGACGAGGTGGACCACGTTGGCCGCAGCGTCATGCTCGCCAAAGGTGATGAAGATCTTGGTGCCGTTGATGCGGTACTTGCCGGCGTGGGGACCATCGCTGATCGGCACGGCGGTGGTGCGCAGCGCGCCGACGTCGGACCCGGCCTGCGATTCGGTCAGGTTCATCGTGCCCGACCATTCACCGGAGATCAGACGTGGCAGGTAGAGCGCCTTCTGCTCATCGCTGCCGTGATGTTCGATCGCTTCGATTGCGCCGACGGTGAGCATGGGGAGGAGGGTGAAACCCATGTTGGCCGCGCCCAGCGTCTCCAGCGCGACGGTGGCAAGCGTGAAGGGCAGGCCCTGTCCGCCAAAGTTCGCAGACCCGGCGATGGAGTTCCAGCCTTGCTCGACGAAGGCCTTGTAGGCGTCAACGTAGCCCGGCGGCAGGGTGACGACGCCGTCTGCACACTTTGCGCCAATCTGGTCGCCCGCGCGGTTCAGCGGTGCCCATTCGCCCGCCGCAAACGCGCCGACACCTTCGACCACGGCCTCGACCAGATCGGGCGTAACGTCAGAAAAGCGTTCGTGTTTGGCCAGCTCGTCGATACCGGCGCTGACCCTGATCGCAAGGATCTGGTCGGCAGTGGGCGGGGTGAAGGTCATAGTCCTCTCCTGTATCGCGCAGCGCTTGGCGCAGGGCTGGCGGCCCCCTATAGCGAAGGCTTATGACGCCGACAAAGCCTTCCAAGGTGCACTTGCCCGACAATCGGGGACTTCAGTATGCGGCGCAAGTTATCGCGCAGGGTGGGACCGTGGCCGTGCCGACCGAAACCGTGTATGGCCTTGCCGCACGGGCGGATCAGGACGACGCGGTTGCGGGTATCTATCGCGCCAAGGGGCGTCCGGACTTCAACCCGCTGATCGTGCATGTGCCCGACGTTACGGCAGCGCAGGCCTATGCCGTGTTCGACCACCGGGCGTTGGCGCTGGCAAAGGCGTTCTGGCCCGGCGCGCTCACGATGGTTTTGCCGCGCCGGAGCGACGCGAATCTGGCAGCAGCGGTGAGTGCAGGCCTGCCGACGGTGGCACTGCGGTGCCCCGCCCATCCGGTGATGCAGGCCCTGCTGAAAACCTGTGGATTACCACTGGCCGCACCATCGGCGAATCGCAGTGGCGGCGTGAGTCCGACAAGTGCGGCGCATGTTGCGGCTTCACTGGGTGACCGGGTGGACGTGATTCTTGACGGCGGCGAGACCCAGCGCGGGATTGAATCGACCATCGTCGGGCTGCGCGAAGACGGCACTTGGGCCTTGCTGCGGCCGGGACCGATTGCCGAAGCCGAAATTGCGGCGGTGCTGGGCGCGGGGAGCACGGCAGTCCATTCGAAGCAGATCGAAGCACCGGGGCAGCTCGCCAGCCACTACGCGCCGGGCAAACCGGTGCGGCTGAATGCTGAGGCAGCGCGGGCAGGGGAGTTCCTCATCGGATTCGGAGCCGTTAGCGGACAAGTCTCGCTGTCTGCGTCAGGCGATCTGGCCGAAGCGGCGGCGCGGCTTTATGCCTGCCTGCATCTTGGGGCCGACGCGCCCGAGACGCTGATTGCGGTGGCCCCGGTGCCCGATGAGGGCATTGGGGCCGCGATCAACGACAGGCTGCGGCGGGCAGCAGCCTGAGGCGTTACTCCGGTTGGTAAGGGACGGACGCGCGCAGTGCGTTCATCTCGCCATAGATGCGGCGGGCATCGTCGCAGGCGTCATCCTCGCCATCGCGGCAATCGGCACGGGCGCGGTCATAATCCCGCGCGAGGCGGCCGTAGCGCTCTTCGCGTTGGCGAATCTGGCGGCCGAGCTTCTGGTCACGTTCTGACTGGCTGACGGTGACGCGATCATAGACCCCGGCGGTGGTGTTGACCGCCTGCGCCCCGGCGCGGACCGGCATGGTGACCAGATCGAAGGCAGACTTTGCCACACAGCCGGGCAACATGAGTGCGGCGGCTGGGAGCAGAATGGCAGCGAGACGCATGGGATTCTCCATCAAGCCTGAAAGTCCCATTGTGCAAGAGACTTGGCAAGCGGGAGATGCGCCGGTTCGGGGGAAAGGAGCAGGGGCAGGAGGATAAACATGCCCTCCCCCGACCCCTCCCGCCTGCGGGAGGGGAGTAAGGGCGGCGTTATTGCCCAGCTGCGGCTTCGGTGTCGTCGCTTTGCGGGGTTACGCCGTTTTCGCAGACGAGCTTGCCCGAACCCATTGCGCTGACCTTGCATGTAGCGCGGCCGAAAATGCGGACTTCGCCCGATCCCATGATGTTTGCACTGACCTGGCCGTTGGACGCGAAGCGCGCATTGCCCGAGCCTGCGACATCGACTTTGGCGGTATCGACGTTCAACCCGTCCATTTCGGCATCGCCGCTGCCCGCCACGGTCATCTTCATGTCCTTGGCCTTGCCCGCCGCGCGCAACTTGCCCGAACCGACGACGTCAACTTTCAGGCTCTGCGCATCGATGGCGCGGGCATCGACCATGCCGCTTCCGGCAATCACGATCTTCGCTTCGGCACCACCCAACTGGTCGGTGGTCAAGTTGCCCGATCCTGCCAGAACAACATCGCTGAGCATCGGCAGGGTGACGTTGACCGTGGCCGATTTGGTTGACTGGCCAAGCTTCCAACCTTCGCGCGCAATGCCCAGCTGCCCTTCGGACAGGGCAAAACGCAACTTTCCGGCATCATCGCCATCGACGGTAATCGCCAGCTTGTCGCCGCGCGTCACGCGCACGTTGTCAGGTCCGAGCAAGGCAATTGCGGTGGGGACGGGGCCGCTCGTATCAAGATCAGCCAGCGGCACGCCCTTTTCGCCGTTGAACGAAATGCCCGACGCGTTGCAACCGCCAAGCGCGGTGGCGAGGCCAAACGCGGCAACGCCAGCGATGGCACGAACGAAGTTTTGCAGCATGATCCGGTCTCTCCCAACTGTATTGCCGGTATAACACGGTGAAGCGGCTTCGGCCACGTCGTTGGTGGATTTCGCCATGACGTTGGTCGGGTTACGAAAAAGGCCCCCGGTTTCCCGGAGGCCTTTTTGCAAGCGCCAGTGTGGCAGAAACGGATCAGGCCGTTTCGTAGTACTTGGGCGCGTGTTCGTTGAGGATCTCGAGGATCTTTTTGAGCGCAGCAGGCTCGTCAGTCTTTTCCATTGCAGCAAGTTCGCGCGCGAGGCGCGAAGAGGCGGCTTCGAAAATCTGACGTTCGGAATAGGACTGCTCAGGCTGATCGTCGGCGCGGAACAGATCGCGCGTCACTTCGGCGATGGACACCAGATCGCCCGAGTTGATCTTTGCTTCGTATTCCTGAGCGCGGCGCGACCACATGGTGCGCTTTACCTTGGGCTTGCCCTTAAGCGTATCAAGCGCTTCACGCAGCGTCTTGTCCGAAGACAGCTTGCGCATGCCGATGGCTTCGACCTTGTTGACCGGAACGCGCAGCGTCATGCGTTCCTTTTCGAAGCGCAGCACATAGAGCTGCAGCTTCATGCCGGCAATTTCTTCGTCCTGAAGTTCGACCACCCGGCCGACACCATGCTTTGGATAAACGACGTAGTCCCCAACATCGAAGGCGAGAGCCTTGACTGCCATTGGTATTCCTTTCGACGCGGGCAGGGCGGACGAAAAGGATGCAAGCAAGCCTTTGGGGGAAAAGGCCAAATAAGCGAAAAAGCATGGATCGCCACGTGGACGGTCATGCAGGGCTTGCGATCCGATTGCCTGTATTGTCCTGCCGTTTTCGTGGTGAAAAGACGCCGGACGGGCAGAAGCCCACCAGCGCTTGGCCAATGATATAGCAGTTCAGCAACAAAATTACCACCCCTGAACGTGCGGCAGTGCAGCGGAAATCGTTTGCTGCCTCCACAACGGAGACAACAGACATTTCAGACTGGGCAGGACCGCACGCCGCACACTGGTGGAAGTGCGCGAGAAACGACGAAAATCAGTCGCCTTCGCCAGGTTCAGCCGAGAAGTACTTGTCGAACTTTCCGTCTTCGCCCTTGTGCTCATCAGCGTCAGCCGGAGCATCCTTCTTGGCGGTGATGTTCGGCCATTCCGCCGAAAACTTGGTGTTGAGTTCAAGCCACTGTTCAAGGCCGGATTCGGTATCGGGCAGAATCGCTTCGGCAGGGCATTCAGGCTCACACACGCCGCAGTCGATGCATTCGCTGGGATTGATCACCAGCATGTTCTCACCCTCGTAGAAACAATCCACGGGGCAGACCTCGACGCAGTCCATGAATTTGCAGCGGATGCAGGCGTCGGTGACGACATAGGTCATGGCGAAAGTGATCCCTCAGGTGTCTGTTTGAGGCCGTGCTAGAGGCGTTTTACCCGGTGCGTCAAGCGCATCTGCAAGCTGGTGATAACATGCTGCTGCTTCGGCGGCAGGACCACGCCGCAAGGGCAGTGCAAGAACCTCGATTACAGCAACCCGGTTGCGCATTGGCAGGACAAGCACATCGCCTGTTTTCACCCCCACGCTACAGCGTTCAATGCGGCGGCCATTGAGGCGCATGTGCCCCGCCATGACCCAATCCTGCGCGAGGCTGCGGCTGCCAGCAAAACGGGTGAACCACAGGAACTTGTCGATCCGCAAGTGCGGCCTCTCCCCTCTTATCTTGCGACCAGTTCGGCCAGCGCCGCAAACGCACCGCTGACGGAGCGGGGTGGAACAGCTTCAGGTGCAGGTGCAGGCCGCGATGGTCGCCAGTCCCACAACGGCGGCTGCGGCGGCCCGTATGCCTTTTCGGGCAGGGGCCGGCCCATGTGGACACGGAAACCACTTGCACGCAGTAAAGCAGCATAGGCGGCGGTGGACAGGTTCATCGAACGCGCGACCGCAGGATCAAGGAATACGCGGCGGGCCTTGGCGGCGGTACGCGTGGCGTGGGCGGAATGAAGCAGCTTTTCCGCCAGATCGACGCGCAATGCCTCATTGCCAAGGCGGCGGTATCCGGCAGGAGCAATGCGGGTGTGGACCACCGGTTGCATGGCTTCGGGCGGAAGTGGAGCGGGCTTTGCGCAAAGGCGGGCAAGGCGGTGCCATGACTGGATCGCAGCGGGACGAAGCGCAGCCGGCTGAAACAAGTCCATAGAGCCGATACGAACGCCGAGCTTTTTCAGACGGTTGCGCTGTGCAGGGTCGAGCCGGTCAAGGCCGGATTGCTCACGCGGCAGCACTCCGCCAGATTCGACAAGGTGGAGCAGCACTGCGCGCAGTTCCGGGCCGGAGGCAGGATCACGGCTGGCCTGATCGAGTGCGATGAGCGGGGCCAGGGTGCGGGCGTGGTGTGCTTCGAGCCAACATTCGAGCGCGGTGATCACGCGGGCTTTGTCGAGCGCGGAGAGGCGATCCAGCGCAGGATCGGGGCGCAGGCGCGGATCGAGCAGGCGGCGGCCGCGTTCGAGCCGTGCGACGACATGGCCGTCCCAGACGATAGCCGTATCTTCGAATTCAAGACCTTGCGGCGTGGCAGTGGCCTGAACCAGCGCATCGGCGCGGGCGGCGAGCAGGCCGGGAAGGTGGCGTTCGGCGGCGGCGAGGAGAAGCTTGCGGTCTTCGGCGCGGGCGAGGGGATCGACGACGAAGCGGAAGCCTTCGATGTGGCCGATGGGTTCATCGTCGACCAGCAGCGCGCCTTCATCAGACAGGCGGACGGGGAGCAGGCCCGCGTCTGCCCCGGCTTTGCGCATCAGCACGGTGGTGCGGCGGTTGACGAAACGTTCGGTCAGGCGCGCGTGAAGCGCATCGGAAAGGCGCGCCTCAACCGCGCGGGCACGGGCGGACATCTCTTCCTTGGCCAGCACCCAATCGGGGCGCTGGGCAATGTAGGACCATGAGCGGATCGCGGCGATGCGGGCTTGCAGCGTGTCGATGTCGCCCGACGGATTGTCGAGTTGGGCGATGGCCTGTGCGACGAAATCTGCGCCGAGATAGCCGTGGCGCAAGTCCTGCCACAGGCGGGCGACGAAGCGGCCGTGGGTCTCATAACCCTGCTGGCGGAAATCGGGGAGGCGGCAGACGTTCCAGAAGCGCTGCACCGATGCCTTGCCGCGCACGCTGGCCGTAACTTCGGGGTCTTCGGCCAGAAACTTGAGCACGGCGAGATCTATCGCCTGTGGCGGGGTGACCAGTTGGGGAAGAGGGGGCAGGCTTTCGAGATCGTCGATCAGGGTGGCGATAGCGTCGAACCGGGGATCGGCCTCGCGCCAGAACAGGCGGGTGAGAGGGGCGAAACGGTGCTCCTCGATTGCGTAGACTTCATCGTCGGTAAAGGCGGGGTCATTGCCGCCGGTTCCGGCCAGCGTGCCAAACGTGCCATCGCGCTGGTGGCGGCCGGCGCGGCCAGCGATCTGGGCCATTTCGGCAGTGGTCAGGCGGCGCTGGCGGTGGCCGTCGTACTTTGACAGGCCTGCAAAGGCGACATGGTGGACATCGAGATTGAGACCCATGCCGACCGCGTCGGTGGCGACGAGATAATCGACCTCGCCCGCCTGGTACATCGCGACCTGGGCGTTGCGCGTCTGCGGGCTGAGCGCGCCCATGACCACCGCCGCGCCACCCCGGAAGCGGCGGAGCATTTCGGCCATGACATAGACCTGCTCGGCGCTGAAGGCGACGATGGCGCTGCGTGGGGGGATGCGTGAGAGTTTCTTGGCGCCGACGTGCGTCAACGTGGAGAAGCGGGGGCGAGTGACGATCTCGGCTTCGGGGACCAGCGCCTTGACCATCGGTTCGAGCGTGGAGGAACCGAGCAGCATGGTCTCCTCGCGCCCGCGAGTGTGGAGCAGGCGGTCGGTAAACACGTGGCCGCGTTCGGGATCGGCGGAGAGTTGCGCTTCATCCAGCGCCACGAACGCAAGATCGGGGCGGGAAGGCATGGCCTCGACCGTGCAGAGGTGCCAGCGCGCGCCTTTGGGTTCGATGCGCTCTTCGCCGGTGATGAGCGCCACGTTTTCCGCGCCCTTGATCGCGCAGACGCGGTCATAGACCTCGCGGGCAAGCAGGCGCAGCGGGAAGCCGATGGCGCCGGAAGAGTGCGCGCAAAGGCGTTCTATGGCGAGGTGAGTCTTGCCGGTGTTGGTGGGGCCAAGCACGGCCTTGACCACGCCTGTATGGCTCGACTTGCGCGGTTGTGCAGGCGTGCGATTGGCCATGAATTGGAATGTGGCGGGCAACCCTTGCGGAAACAAGAAAGGGCGGAGAATTTATCCCCGCCCTCAATGTGCATCTTGCCGCAGAACCTTACTGGTTCCCGGATTACTGATTCATGGTGGCGAAGAAATCTTCGTTGGTCTTGGAATCCTTGATCTTGTCGAGCAGGAATTCCATCGCGTCGATCGTGCCCATCTGCATGAGGATGCGGCGCAGCACCCACATCTTCGAAAGCTGATCCTTCGGCACGAGCAGCTCTTCCTTGCGGGTACCGCTCTTGCCCACGTCGAGCGCGGGGAAGATGCGCTTGTCGGCAACCTTGCGGTCCAGCACGATTTCCGAGTTGCCGGTGCCCTTGAACTCTTCAAAGATCACTTCGTCCATGCGGCTGCCAGTATCGATCAGCGCGGTAGCGATGATGGAAAGCGAGCCGCCTTCCTCAATGTTGCGCGCAGCACCGAAGAAGCGCTTGGGGCGCTGCAGGGCGTTGGCATCGACACCGCCGGTCAACACTTTGCCCGATGAAGGCACAACGGTGTTGTAGGCGCGGCCAAGGCGCGTGATCGAATCGAGCAGGATCACGACGTCGCGCTTGTGCTCGACCAGGCGCTTGGCCTTTTCGATGACCATTTCGGCCACCTGCACGTGGCGGGTGGCAGGCTCGTCGAAGGTGGAGGAGATGACCTCACCCTTCACGCTGCGCTGCATGTCGGTAACTTCTTCAGGGCGTTCGTCGACCAGCAGGACGATCAGGAACACTTCCGGATGGTTGTCGGTGATGGCCTTGGCCATGTTCTGCAGCAGCACGGTCTTACCCGTACGTGGCGGGGCGACGATCAGGGCGCGCTGGCCCTTGCCCTGCGGGCTGACCAGATCGATCACGCGCGCCGACTTGTCCTTGACCGTCGGATCGAGCGTGTCGAGCTTCAGGCGCTCGTTCGGGTAAAGCGGGGTCAGGTTGTCAAAGTTGACGCGGTGGCGGACGGCGTCTGGCTCGTCAAAGTTGACCTTGATCAGGCGCGTGATGGCAAAATAGCGCTCGCCATCCTTGGGCGCGCGGACTTCGCCTTCAACGGTATCACCCGTGCGCAGGCCCCATTTGCGGACCTGGTTGGGCGAAACGTAAATGTCGTCAGGCCCGGCAAGGTAGTTTGCTTCGGGGCTGCGCAGGAAGCCAAAGCCATCGGGCAGAACCTCGATCGTGCCGATACCAAGGATTTCCTCGCCGTCTTCAGCCATTTCCTTGAGGATCGCGAACATCAGATCCTGACGGCGCATCGTGCTTGCGCCTTCGACCTCGAGCTCTTCGGCCATCTGGACCAGCTCGGCAGGGGTTTTTTTCTTGAGTTCTTTCAGGTGCATTTTCGTGTGATTCCAATGGGAATTCTAAAAGGTAGGTCGATGGCCGGAAGCCTCTGAAGGGCTTGGAGAAAGCAAGAGGGCGGCTGCATCAGGCGCAGCGCATCAGTTTCCGGTCCGCTGCGGAATATGCGCGCAGAACGCGTTAGTCAATTGGCGAGTCCGGGCATGCGGATTTCGCACCCAAGGCGCGCAGGCCGCAGAATTCAGAACGGCTTCACGATCACCGCGATCACGATGACAGCCGCCGCCACGCCGGGAATCTCGTTGAGCATACGCAACTTCTTGCCGGAGAGTTTGCGGACACCTGCAGCAAGGCCCTGGGCATAGCTTGCCAGCCAGAAATGGTAGGCCGTGAGTACCAGAACGAAAGCGAGCTTGAGGTGGAACCAGCCTTGCTGGAATGCCCCGATCTCAACCGCCAGCACAAGGCCGAAACCCCAGACAATGACCAGCGCGGGCCACATGATGATCTTCATCAGCTTGGCCTCACGGTCCACCCACACGGCGTTTTCGGGCGAGCCTTCGGGTGCTTCCTGATGGTAGACGAAGAAGCGCGGCAGCATGAACAAGCCCGCCATCCAGAAGATCACGAAGATGACATGGCCGGCCTTCAGCCAGAGATAGAGCATCGCCAATACCTGCTGCATGTTCTGCGCTCTCGCCTGCCGTCTGCGCCCCTGTGGGGGCTATTTCGGCGTCCGGCGGAAGGTTTGCAAGACGTTCGTTCGTGCTGAAGGAACTCTCGTTGGATCAGTGCGACCAGCCTCGCACGATCTTCAACAGTGCCTCGACGTTTTCGATTGGGGTGAACTGCCCGATGCCGTGGCCAAGGTTGAACACGTGCGGGCGGTCCGCAAAGGCTTCGAGCACACGGATGGTCTGCTTTTCCAGATCGGGGCCGCCTGACAGCAGCAGCAGCGGATCGAGATTACCCTGCACTGGCATGCCAGCGGGCAGTTCGCGCGCGGCCCAGAGCGGGTCGATGGTTTCGTCCACACCCACTGCGTTCACGCCGGTTTCGCGGGCATAGGCGGCCAGCTTTTCGCCCGCACCCTTGGGGAAGCCGATGACCGGAACGTGCGGATAGCGGCGCTGCATTTCGGCGGCGATCTTTGCATTGGGGGCAATGACCCAGCGTTCGAATTGCGCAGGCGACAGGCTGCCTGCCCATGAATCGAACAGCTGCAAGCCTTGCGCACCGGCATCGACCTGGCCGGAGAGATATTCGATGGTCACATCGGCGATGGCATCGATGATCGCCTGAAACGCGGACGGATCACGATAGGCAAGGGCACGCGTGTCGTGATGGTCGCGGCTGCCTTCGCCTGCGACCATGTAGGTGGCGACGGTCCACGGGCTGCCCGCAAAGCCGAGCAGCGTCGTCTCAGGCGATATCTGCGCCTTCACCTTGGCCACCGTCTCATAGATCGGGGCAAGGCGCTCAGGCACGGCTGTGAGGCTTTCCAGCGTGGCATCGAGCAGGCGTGGCGAGAGGTGCGGGCCTTCACCGGCGAGGAACTGGAGGTTCTGGCCCATCGCGTAAGGCACGATCAGGATGTCGGAAAACAGGATCGCGCCATCGAAGCCGAAGCGGCGGATCGGCTGCACGGTGACCTCTGCCGCAGCATCGGTATCATAGACCAGCGCAAGGAAGCCGCCCCTTTCGGCGCGCAATTCGCGGTATTCGGGCAGATAGCGCCCCGCCTGACGCATCAGCCAGATCGGACGGCTGGGCAGATTCTCGCCGCGAAGAGTCCGTAGAAGAGGGCCTGCTTCTGGCGCGGTCTGGAGCGTCGTTTCCGGCATCGTGCTTCGTCCATTCTACTTACTATAGATTCTTAGAATCAGGTTGATGGTGTTAGTTGACCCTGTGGATACCGGGGATTGCAGCGGTCTGCCCGATTTGTGAGTCCGCTTCCACACTTTTCCCTGTCTCCGACTCTGGACAGAGTCAGGTCAAGGCGAAGTTATCATCGCTCTCCACAGGCTGGGGAAAAGACTGTCCACCTGTCCACAACCGGGTGTGGGAATGACTCGAAGGGAGGGTGAATCTGCGGGTCAAACTTGTCCCCGGAACTGTCCCGTGGTTTATCAGGCCACTGTCCACAGGTTCATCCCGACCCATCGCTCAGCCGGGAAAAACCGCACCAGAAAGCCCGTTCATGCAGCGCCTGCACCTGCACCTTCTGTCGGATTCCACCGGCGAAACGCTGGAAATGATTGCCAAGGCGGCACTGGCGCAGTTCGATGGGGCTGACGTGGTCCGCCACTTCTGGCCGATGGTGCGATCAATGCAACATCTGGACCGCATCATGGGCGAGATTGCAGCCAATCCCGGGCTGGTGCTTTACACGCTGGTCAATCCCGAAACCCGCGAGCGGCTGGAGCAGCGCTGCATGGCGCTGGGTCTGCCGAGCGTGGCGGCGCTTGATACCGTGACCGACGCCTTGCAGCAGCAACTGGGTGTGCAGGCCAAAGGCAGACCGGGCCGTCAGCACATGATGGACGAGGCCTACTTCGCGCGTGTCGATGCGATCCAGTTCACGATTGCCCATGATGACGGCGTGAACTGGGAGAACTGGGAGGAGGCCGACATCGTGCTGGCGGGCGTTTCGCGCAGTTCGAAGACGCCGACGTCGATCTACCTCGCCAATCGCGGGTACAAGGTGGCGAATATCCCGATTGTGGTGGAAAGTCCGCCGCCGTCGATGCTGTTTTCACTGCGCCGCCCCTTGGTGGTGGGGCTGACGACCAGCCCGGAAAGGCTGATCGCGGTGCGGCGCAACCGGTTGCTGTCACTGAATCAGGCACCTGAAACCGCCTATGTCGACAACGATCAGGTCACGCGCGAAGTGCAATATGCACGGCGCATGTTTGCCGATAACGGCTGGGCCGTGATCGATGTTTCGCGCCGCTCTATCGAAGAGACAGCTGCGGCGGTGATCAACCTGTACAATGAACGTGCGGCCGGTGGCGGCGGTGGCGATGGAGTGAAGCCGATATGACCTTGATCCTTGCGAGCCAGAGCGCGTCGCGCAAGGCGATGCTTCAGGATGCAGGCGTGCCATTCGAGGCGCGCGGATCGGATGTGGACGAAGGGGCGATCAAGCGCGAGCTTATCGGCGTTCCGGGATGCCAGATCGCAGGCGTGCTGGCCGAAGCCAAGGCGGTGGGGGTTTCGTTGGCTGCGCCGGGGCGACTGGTGCTGGGCGGGGATTCGCTGGTTGAGGTGTGCGGGCGTCAGTTCGACAAGCCGGTGAGCCGTGACAATGCGGTCGAGCATCTGGAGTTCTTCTCGGGCAAGGAAATGCACCTTCATTCCGCCGCCGTGCTGATGCGTGATGGCGCGGTGGTGTGGAAAACCTGCGAGACCGCAAAACTGCAGGTTCGCACGCTTTCTCCCGGATTTATCCAGAGTTATATCGACAGGGAATGGCCTGCCGTTGCGGGCTGCGTCGGGGTGTTCCGGATCGAGGCGTTGGGCGTGCAGCTGTTCGAACAGATCGACGGCAGCCACTTCACCGTTTTGGGAATGCCGCTATTGGCGCTGCTGGGCGCATTGCGCGCGCAGGGAGAATTGCCGTCTTGAATGTGCCTTATGCCGAAGTGATCGGGGATCCGATTGCGCAATCCAAATCGCCGGTCATTCACGGGTTCTGGCTGGAGAAGCTGGGGCTTGAGGGGCGCTATGATCGTGCGCATGTGACGGCGGATGGATTGGCGGAGTATCTGGCAGCGCGACGGGGCAATCCCGATTGGCGGGGCTGCAATGTGACGATGCCGCACAAGCAGGCGGTTATCCCCTTGCTGGACCGGCTTGATCCGCTGGCCGAGCGGATCGGGGCGGTGAACACTATCGTGCCTGAAGATGGCGCGCTGGTCGGGTACAACACAGATGCGCCGGGGTTTCTGGAGCCATTGCGCGCAGACCTGGCGCAGACGCACTATTTCCGCATGGCCCGCGTGCTGGGCACGGGCGGCGCGGCGCGGGCGATTGTGGCGGCGCTGGCCGATGAGCACGCGGTGATCGTGCTGTCGGGGCGTGATGTGGAGAAGGCGAGAAGGCTGCTTGATGAGCTGGATCCGCAGGGTGAGCATCACGTGGCACCGCTCGATCACTTTGCCGATGCCACCGACTTCGTTTTTGACGACCGCGAGGGGTGCTTTGATCTGGTGGTCAATGCTTCATCGCTGGGGATGAGCGGGCAGCCGCCTTTGGCCTTTGATATGAGCCATGCACCACCGGGGTCGGTGTTCTATGACATCGTCACCTCGCCTTTGGAGACCGAGTTTCTGAAAGCTGCGCGGGCGGCGGGGTTCCGCACGGTGGATGGGCTTTCCATGCTGATCGGGCAAGCAGATCATGCGTTTCGGCGCTTCTTTGGTGCAGTGCCGCCGCGCGGCGAGGCGGACGTGGAACTGCGCGAAAGGCTGCTGGCATGAGCAGGCCGTTCGTCATGGGGCTGACCGGTTCCATCGGCATGGGCAAATCAGCGGTGGCCCTGATGCTGCGCGAGATTGGCGTGCCGGTTTTCGATGCCGATGCAGCGGTGCATCACCTGCAAGGGCCTCGCGGCGCGTTGGTGCCGGCGATCGAGGCGGCGTTTCCGGGCACGACCGGGCCTGAGGGTGTGAAGCGGCAGGAACTGGGCGCTAAGGTTTTTGGCGATGCGGCCGCGCTCAAGCGGCTTGAGGCCATCGTCCACCCGGCGGTCGCGCGGATGCGCGAGGCGTTCATGATCGAGCATATCGGCGAGCCGCTGATCGTGTTCGACATTCCGCTGTTGTTTGAAAAGGGGCATGGCAAGGATCTTGATGCGGTCATGGTCGTGTCGGCCCCTGCCGAAGTGCAGCGCAAGCGCGTGCTGGCGCGGCCCGGGATGACGGCGGAAAAGTTCGCGCACATCCTTTCATTGCAAGTGCCCGATGCCGAAAAACGCGCGCGGGCGGACCATGTGATCGATACCGGTGTGACACTGGCCGAGACTGAGGCACAAGTCGCCGCACTGGTTGCAGCCATCCGGGAAAAAAACCCCCGCAAGTTGCCCTAGCGCCCCTTGCCAGCCCCCCATTGCGGGTCCACATATCCTTCAATGCGTGAGATCGTTTTCGATACAGAGACGACCGGGCTGGACCCCAGAAGCGGGGATCGGCTGGTGGAGATTGGTTGCATCGAAATGGTCAACCGGGTGCCCACGGGTTCGGTTTTCCATTGTTACTTCAACCCTGAGCGAGACATGCCGGCTGAGGCTGAGGCGGTCCACGGGCTGTCGATCACGTTCCTTTCCGACAAGCCGAAGTTTGCCGAAAAGACCGGCGAGTTCCTTGATTTCATCGGCGACTCACCGCTCGTCGCGCACAATGCCGGATTCGACTTCGGCTTCATGAACAACGAGCTGGAAATGTGCGGGCTGGAACCCGTCAGCCGGGACCGGATGATCGATACGGTGGCGATTGCGCGCCGCAAACATCCCGGTGCCAAGCTCAGCCTCGATGCCCTCTGCTCGCGCTACGGCATAGACCGCAGCCACCGGACAAAGCACGGGGCGCTACTGGATGCGGAACTGCTCGCGCAGCTCTATGTTGAGCTGATGGGCGGCAGGCAGATCGGCCTTGAACTTGCGGCAGACGTCGCTGCAAGGGCCGAGGCTGTAGCGATGCAGGAGACCGTGATGGTTTCAGGCAGCGTTACCCGCACTTTCCGTTCCCCGCGCCCGCATGCCGCGAGCGCGGAGGAGCTTACCCGCCATGATGCATTCATGGCGGGATTTAGCGAGCCAATCTGGTCGCGCTGAAAGGCGCCGGCTGATCTGGGCTATCGGGGCGGCTCGCCCGAGTGACAGGAGAAGTGACTTATGGATATTCGCGTTTCGGGACACCAGGTCGATACCGGCGCTGCGTTGCAGACTCATGCCGAAGAGCGCCTTGGCGCCATCGTCGACAAGCATTTTTCCCGAGCGCTTTCCTCGCACGTCACAATGGGGAAGGCACCGCACGGCGGTTTCCGCTGTGACATAGTAACGCACGTGACGCAGGGTCTGATCCTCAAGGGCAGCGCAGTGGCGCAGGACGCCCATATCGCGCTCGACCAGTCGGCCGAAAAAATCGAGAAGCAACTGCGCCGCTATCGCCGCCGGATCAAGGACCGGCATGAGGGTGCAGACCACGCACGCAAGTCCGATGAAGCAAACTTTGAAGTGCAGGACGCGGCATACACGGTGTTTGCCCACGACGAGGCGAGCGACGATGCGCCTGACGATGCACCGCTGGTCATCGCAGAAACCCGCGTCGATGTGCCGACAGCGTCGGTGTCGGACGCGGTGATGATGCTCGATTTGCGCAACACCAATGCGTTGTTGTTCAAGAATGCGGGCACCGGGCTGCACAACATGGTCTATCGCCGGGGCGATGGGTCGATCGGTTGGGTGGAACCAAAGTAAGGTCGTTGCCGTACCGGGGGATAGGACAAACCCCCGGTTCGGCGGCTTTTTTCAAAGTGTGACCAAAGGCTTTGCGCTTGCTTTGACAAACATTCGGGCGCATTGCGCGGCCCGGTTCACCGTGCATTTGCACTCTTGTGATACATGCTTACCGTTATGACGGCACTTTTTACCCTTGATCCTCAGGCCGTGCGTGTGATGCGAGCGGACACCAAGCAGCAGATTCTTGCCGATCTCGCGGCGTGCTTTGCGTCGGTCTATGCGCTTGATGCCGAAACGGTGATTGATGGGATAGAGGAGCGTGAAAAGCTGGGGAGTACCGGCTTTGGACGGGGCGTGGCCATTCCCCACGCCCGGATCGACGGGCTTGAACGTCCTGTCGCGGCGTTTTTCCGCTTGGCCCAGCCGGTTGAATTTACATCCGCCGATGGGATGCCGGTGGATTGTGTATTCGGCCTGCTCTCGCCCTCGCAGGCAGGTGCGTCGCATCTTCAGGCACTGGCTGCGATCTCGCGCCTCATGCGCGATGAACGCATGCACGAACGACTGGTCGCCGCCCCCGATGCCGAGGCACTCTACGGCCTGCTCGTCAACGTTATTGATCGCGATGCAGCCTGAAGTTGACGCTGCTGGGGGCAGCGACAGCGCCAGTCTCCATTGGCGCGCGCTTGAAGGCCTTTACGGTTCGGCTCCGATCAACCACCTGTTCGAATCCCGCCTTGAAATCATTGGCGAAGGCCTCTCGCGCATCCATTTCGATGTGACCCCGGCCTGCTTCCATGCCGCCGGGGCGGCGCACGGCACGATCTATTTCAAGATGCTCGACGATGCTGCGTTCTATGCGGCCAACACCCATGTGACTGATCGCTTCCTCCTGACGACATCGTTCAACCTGCTGTTCACCAAGCCCATTCACGGCGGACGGGTGATTGCCGAAGGTCGCTGGATTTCAGGCCGCCGCCGCGTGCTGGTGGCCGAAGCGCGGCTGATTGATAAGGATGGTGAGGAAGTGGGACGAGGCACAGGCACGTTCCAGCGTTCGCGCATTCCGCTTTCCAGCCTTGATGGGTATAATGCCGGCCTGCGCGCGGTACTTGCTAGCGCGGATAGGGTCTGAGTGGACACACGGCTGCCCGCGCACCTTGAAGTGAACGGATTCGTCCGCGCCGCGCAGGCTGTTGGCGGCTTTGGCATGGTATTGCATAAGGGCGAGCGGGACGGTGGCACCATCCTGATTGTTATGGTTGAAAATCAGGGTCTTGGCGTTTTGTATGAACGTATGCCGCAGCTTGATGGAACGCGAAAGTGGAGCCAGGTAAAGGTCCAAGTATCTGACAATAAATCAGATTTTGACGACTATCTGGACCGGCGCAGCGGGCAGGATCCGGATGTGTGGATAGTTGAACTGACTGTCGCGGATCGCGAACGCTTCGTCCGGGACAACCTGACCGCCGCCTGAACGCGGGTTGACTCTCGGGAACCGCCGTTTAAAGGCGCGCTACCGATTTTTGCGCAGGCGGTGACGGGAGGCATGAGGGCCGATCGCGCTGGCACGCAGACGGGGGGCAACCGACATGGCCCTTCGATGTCGCGCCGTAACGCGGAATATTCCGCCTGACCGGCCCGATATCGCGCCATGACCGGAAGCTCACCGCCCAATGACGATGAAGCATGAGCAAGAAATTCCAATACGCAGCAACGCTAAGTCTGGCTGCGACATTTATCACTACGCTTCTCAGCACAGGCGGTTCCCAAGCTGCCGCACAGAGCCTTAACGCTCCGGTCGCCATCGCCGCGACCTTCATTTCCCAGCCCGTGGTGCAGCCGCTTGCCGATGTGCAGCAGGACGCCGAGGTAGACCGCAGCGAAGCGAACGCTTCCTCGCTTGCCGAACTGGTTGCAGAAACCGATATTCCCGCCACGCTTTCAAAAGAACTTGAGTGCCTTGCCGGCGCCGTGTTTTTTGAAGCCAAGAGCGAATCGTTGGCCGGGCAGCTTGCTGTCGGCCGTGTGATCGTGGCGCGTTCCAATTCCGGCCGCTTCCCCGCGTCGTACTGCGGCGTGGTGTTCCAGCGCTCGCAGTTCTCGTTTGTTCGGGGTGGCTCGATGCCTGCGATCAACCGTGACAGCCGGGCGTGGCAAACTGCCATGCGCATCGCGCGGATTGCTGACGAGGGCTTGTGGAAAAGCCCGGTCGAGGGCGCAATGTTCTTTCACGCCACTTATGTTTCGCCGCGTTGGGGCAAGACCCGCATGGCCAAGGTCGACGGACACGTCTTCTATCGTTGAGCGCCGTTCGGCGGTGACATGAAAAAGGGCCGGTCCCCGCGTGGGGCCGGCCCTTTTCGTTTGCGCTGGTTGTCCCCTCAGTGGCGGAAGTGGCGCATGCCGGTGAACACCATTGCAAGCCCCGCTTCATCGGCAGCCTTGATCACGTCTTCGTCACGGATCGATCCGCCGGGCTGGATGACGCAGGTTGCGCCCGCTTCGACTGCGGCCATAAGGCCATCGGCGAACGGGAAGAATGCATCCGAGGCGACAGCCGACCCGACCGTGCGCGAATGGAGCCAGCCAAACTTTTCGGCGGCTTCGGCAGCTTTCATCGCGGCAATACGGCTGGAATCACGACGGTTCATTTGGCCTGCGCCGATGCCTGCAGTGATTCCGTCCTTGGCATAGACGATGGCGTTGGACTTCACATGGCGCGCCACGGTCCAGGCAAAGAGGCAGTCCTTGAGTTCCTGCTCGGTCGGCTGGCGCTTTGTCACAACCTTCAGGTCATCAAGCGAGACCACGCCGTTGTCGCGGCTCTGAACCAGCAACCCGCCGGTGATAGGCTTGACCATCAGCCCGCCACGGCGCGGATCAGGCAGATCGCCCGTCAGCAGCAGGCGCAGGTTTTTCTTGCGGGCGAAGGCTTCCTTGGCCGCATCGTCGGCCGCAGGTGCGATCACCACTTCGGTGAAGATCTCGCAGATCGCGTTGGCCGTAGGGCCATCCAGCGGCACGTTGGTGGCGACGATGCCCCCGAAAGCCGAAACATCGTCGCAAGCGAGCGCACCGTGCCACGCTTCGAGCAGGTTGGATGCCTGCGCCACGCCGCAAGGGTTGGCGTGCTTGACGATGATCACGGCTGGCTCCTGCCCGCGAAATTCGGCAGCGAGTTCGAAAGCCGCGTCAGCGTCGTTGTAGTTGTTGTAGGACAGTTCCTTGCCCTGCACCTGTTCTGCCTGGGCGATGCCCGTGGCGAAGGGGCCGCGGGGCACGTAGAGCGCAGCCTTCTGGTGCGGATTCTCGCCATAGCGCAGCTCCTCGACGCGCTTGCCGATCACGGCCAGTGTTTCGGGGAACATCTGCTGCTGATCGGCAAAGGCGAACCACTGGCTGATCATGCTGTCATACGTGGCGGTGGCGGCAAATGCCCGCGCGGCCATCAGACGGCGGAAGGCAAGGCTGGTTGCGCCGTTGCTGGTTTCCAGTTCCGCCAGCAGGCCAGCGTAGTCCGCCGGATCGGTGAGGATCGTGACGTAATCGTGGTTCTTGGCAGCAGAGCGCACCATTGACGGGCCGCCGATGTCGATGTTCTCGATCACCTCGTCACGCGCTGCGCCCTTGGCGACAGTTGCTTCGAAGGGGTAGAGATTGACCACGACGAGATCGATTGCGCCGATGTTGTGTTCGGCCATCGCAGCGGCGTGTTCGGGATTGTCGCGCACGGCCAGCAGTCCGCCGTGGATCGTGGGGTGCAGCGTCTTGACGCGGCCATCCATCATTTCGGGAAAGCCGGTGTGCTCCGACACGTCCTTCACTGTCAGGCCCGCATCGCGCAGCGCCTTGGCGGTGCCGCCGGTCGAGAGCAGTTCAACGCCGCGCGCGGCCAAGGCCTTGCCCAGATCGACAAGGCCGGATTTGTCGGACACCGAAAGCAGCGCCCGCTTGATCGTAACTTCGCTCACGTGGAAATTCCTGTTCTATCGCATCTTCTTGAGCAGCCAGGAGAAGCTCTCTCCGCTGCGGGGAACTTTGGCGGTGACGACCAGCTGGCGGGTGCCGATGGGCCGTCCCTGACCGTCTGCCCAGAGGCTTTCCTCAACCGAGACGGGATCGCGGCCCGACCGGAACTGCCACAGGCTGCCATCGGGCAGGGCAAGCGAAATGCCTTTCCCATCCGTGCTGGCGGCGAGTTCGATATGCGGGCCGAGATGGAAGCGCAAGGCAACACCGATGGTGCCACGCTTACCCTTGCGCCCGGATGGCAGGAGCAGGTCTTCGCCGCGCAGCTCTGTCCCGTCATCACGCAGGATCAGGATGCGGCGGTGGATGAGGCCATAGCGGCTGACATAGCCGTTGTGACTGGCCTCGATCCGGGTGGCACCGCCGCCTGCGCCGGTGGGACCGCTGGCGTCTGCTGAAAGCGTGCGGCGGTCCACTTCGACCTCTGACACGCCTGAACCTATGCGGCCGTTGATCAGCACGGCGGTGGAGTTGAAATCATCAATGGTCAGCGTGGAATGCGCGGCGGTGGCGCGCAGGCCTTGTTCAAGCCGCAGCGGGATCAGGCCCCCTGCAAAGGCAGCGCCGCCGCAGTTGACGATCAGCCGGTCCATGCCGTGGCTGAATTCAAATGCGAGCGTGGATGCGCAGCCATCGCGCGCATGGCGGGCGACTGGCGGCGGCCCGGCATCGAACTGCAGCACTGTTTTGCCTGCCGTGGCGCGCTGGTATCCCCACTGTCGCGCATCGCGCAGCGGGCGAGTGCGGACGCCGCTGGCCTTGATCAGTGTGTCGATGGCATCGGCAGAAATCGCGCCGGAGCCTTGCCAGTTGCCGAGGCCACCATCGCCGTGCAGCAACGCCAGCAGCGGCGGCACCAGCAGGGTCAGCATGGTCTGGATCTGGGGCAGCGGGTCTTCGCGCACCGCTTCGTAGCAGGCGCGCAGGGCGATCAGCAGTTCGATGGCCTCGATCTGGCAGATCGGGCTGCGCGAAAGCACGCCGCCATCGTCGCTGACAAGTTCGCCCAGTGCCTTCACCAGCCCCGCTTCGGCATAGAGGCGGCGCGGCTTGGAATCGGCCATGATCAGGCCCGTGGCGACAAGGCCGCACCAACCTGCCACTTCGCTCAGCCGATTGTCAGCCCCGGTAACGCGTCGGTCGAGCCAGCGCGCGGTGTCCTCAATGGTGCCAAGGACTTTGGCGCGGAAGGCGCGGTCCTGCCCTGAAAGGACCAGCGGGGCGTGGACCATCCAGTTGAGCAGGCGGTGGCCGACATTGCCTATGTCCCACGCGGGTGTGGGATCGGGTTTGGGATTGGCGGTGATCCAGGCTGTAAGGACACGTTCGGCCACTTGTGCGCACTGCGCGCGGGTGCCCCCGGATTCCAGATCGCGCAGCCAGCGAAAGCCGTGGATCATGCGTTCGAACGGCGGAGGCAGGCGCGGGCCGGAAAAGGCCGTGTCTGCAATGGCAGACTTGAAGCCGTGGATCAGGAAGTGTCCGGCGCGCAGGGCCTTTCCGGCAGCGGCATCGCCGGGCAGCGGCGGCTGGACCGTGGCGGTCAACCGCGTCTTTGCCCGCTTGCGGAAAGGGTGGATCGCGCTGGCAGGCAGGCCCAGGCTATAGGCAAAGCGCACCAGCCTGTCGCCCGCGCCAACCGACGGTGGTGCAAAATCGGTGAGTGCGAGAGCACGGCCCGGCTCGACCACACCCGGTTCAACCGCAGCCGTATCGGACGCTATCGGAGCAGCCGCATGGTCGGTGCGGGTAGGAAGCGGGCTGTCGGACGGCTCTGCCAGCGGTTCCTCCTGCATTGCATCGAGTGGTATGGCGCGGCGGGCAATGGCGGCCGCAGGGCGGCTTCCGGTGAGGGGGAAGCCGCTGTCTACCATATCAGCCCAACGCCTTCAGCGCGGCGATGTTTGCCGCATAGTGTGATGGCCCGCCCTTGAACGAGGCGGTTCCGGCAACCAGCACATCGGCCCCGGCATCCACGCAGGAGCGGATGGTGTTGGTATCGACGCCCCCATCGACTTCGAGATGGATCTGGCGGCCCGTCTTGTCGATCATCTTGCGCACTGCCTCGATCTTGCGCAGCTGGCTGGTGATGAAGCTTTGCCCGCCAAAGCCGGGGTTCACGCTCATGATCAGCACCAGGTCCACGTCGTCGATCAGGTAATCCAGCATCTTGGCCGGCGTTCCCGGATTGAGCGAGACGCCCGCCTTCTTGCCCAGGCCCTTGATCGCCTGCACCGTGCGGTGGATGTGCGGGCCGGATTCGGGGTGGACGGTGATGATATCGGCCCCGGCATCGGCAAAGGCCTGCAGATAGCCGTCAACCGGAGAGATCATCAGATGAACGTCGAAAGGCTTTGCCGTGTGCGGGCGCAGCGCCTTTACCACCATCGGGCCGATCGTGATGTTGGGCACGAAGTGGCCGTCCATCACATCGACATGAATCCAGTCGGCACCAGCTTCGTCAATTGCGCGCACTTCTTCGCCAAGGCGGGCGAAATCAGCGGAAAGTATCGAAGGGGAAATCAGCGGGGTCATTGGGCGGCATTATCCTGCATGCGGAGGCAGGGTCATTCGAACACGCACCGGCGCCGAAAATGGCCACCCCACTGTTCTGCGCTTAGCTTTGGCGAATCGGGGTAACAAGCGGTTTGCACAGGCTTATCCACACGGAATGTCCCGGAACGGAGGCGGTTTGACGCTGAACGCTGCGTTGCGGCAGGGTTCAGGGGGCGTTCACGGCGCGAATCTTACTTAACGATCCAGAAATATGCCGGTATGACGCCGGCGAAAACAGACGGAACGAAGGCGTAACAATCGCGGTTTACCGCCGCGATCAAAGGCAAAACCTGCAGCGCATCGACCAGACAGACACATCGAAATCGGGGCTTTTTGATCATGACCATGCCGAGACGTTGGTACGCCACGGCCATTGCCTTTGCTGCTGCCGTCGTTCCGCTGACTGCCATAAGCGGCGCAGCAAATGCTGCAGCACCGAAATGTGCAGGGCCTGTAAGCGACACCTGGATCAATGTAACCGTTGACGGCGTCCGCAACGGGAACGGACTGATGGCGGTTACGCTCTATGCCGATGAGCCGCGCAAGTTCCTTGCCAAGAAGGGTTCGCTCTACGTGGGCCGGGTTGATGCGAGTGCGCCGGAAACGCGCATGTGCCTCTATGTACCGAAGCCCGGTGTTTATGCGCTGGCGGTGTACCATGACGAGGATTCGAGCACGAACATCAAGCGCAGCGGTGTGCTGGGCATTCCCGAGGAAGGCTTCGGCTTTTCAAACAACCCGCCGACAATCGCGAGCATTCCCTCGTTCCGGTCGGTACGGTTGAACATCGCCAAGTCGGGCCTGTCGACCCGCATTCACCTTAAGTATCCGTAAGGTCTACTGGCCGCCGGCCGGAACGCCGATTTCTGCGAATGTCCGGGCAAGCTGCCAAGGCGCGAGTTCTTCGGCAAGGGCGTGGGCGCGTGGGTCGTCCACGTCCATCCACCATGCGTCCTCTATGTCCATTGTGGCGGCGCGCCCGGCATCGGCCAGACGCTGCATCCCGTCTGAAAGGCTGCCTGATTTCCCTTCCGCAATCGCATCGCGGATAGCCAGCGCAAGTTCGGGCGTGGCCAGAAACGCGCCGCAATCGACCGCATCGTAGGGCGCGATGGTTTTGCCGATGGCGGTGATGCGGCCGTCGTCGTCCATCTTCACCCATGTTGCATCGTCGGGATCGACCAGCGGGTTGTCGATCCGGCGATCCACCGCCAGCGTGACGCCGCGATCCGGCCTGCCTTCCAGCATCAGCCGGGCAAGAATATCGGCATCGAACATGTGGTCTGCCATCATCAGCAGGTAATTGCCGTCGCAGCGCGTGGCACCGGCCATCACAGAATGGCCATTGGGCGTGGACCAGTTGGTCAGCCGCACCGGCACAATTTCAATCCCCGCGCGCAATGACAAATCGGCAAGGAATGTTTCGAGCATGTCGGCATGATGGCCAGTGACCACCACGACGCGGGTGATTCCCGCCAGCATTGCCTGGCGCACGCCAATCTCGATCAGCGGCACCCCCGCGACCGGCGTGAGCGGCTTTGATGGCGAAAGGTCAGCCAGACGGCTGCCGAAACCTGCGGCGATGATCAGGGCATCCATGACGGCACTCCGCCTAACGACTTCGTCACCAAATGAAAAGGGCCGACCAGACATCTGTCCGGTCGGCCCCAATTTCTGCGCGAAGCGCCGATGCTTATTCGGCGGCCAGCTTTTCGACCGAGGCATATTCCTCGACCATCTGGGCGGCGACATCATCGTTGAACTGCTGCGGCGGGTGCTTGCAGAAGTAGGCCGACGGGCCGATCAGCGCACCACCTTCACCACGATCAAGCGCAACCTTGCAGCAACGGATCGCGTCCATCACGCAAGCTGCCGAGTTCGGGCTGTCTTCGACCGAAAGGCGAAGTTCGAGGTTCATGGGAACATTGCCCCACTGCTGGCCTTCCATGCGGATGAAGCACAGCTTGTTGTCCTTCTGCCAAGGAACATAGTCCGAAGGGCCAACGTGGATGTTTTCGTCGGCCAGACGCGTGGCAAGCATCGCCTGCACGGCTTCGGTCTTCGATTCCTTCTTGCTGCCCAGACGCTGACGGTCGAGCATGTTCATGAAATCGGTGTTGCCGCCGGTGTTGAGCTGATACGTGCGCTCAACATTGACGCCGCGTGCCGCAAACAGGCTGGACAGGACGCGGTGAACGATCGTCGCGCCAACCTGGGCCTTGATGTCGTCACCGACGATCGGGATGCGCTTGTCGCGGAACTTCGCTTCCCATTCAGGGGTCGAAGCGATGAATACAGGCATGCAGTTGACGACGGCAACGCCGGCTTCAAGCGCACATTCCATGTAGAATTCGGTAGCTTCCTGCGACCCGACGGGGAGGAAGTTGAGCAGCACTTCGGCGCCCGTTTCCTTCAGAGCCTTGACGATGCTTTCCTGCGTCGCTTCGGCTTCGTCAGCAACGATGAAGCCCTTTTCGCCCACCGTGGTCATGTGCGCGGCAACACCGTCAGACACGCGGCCCATGATGACCTTGGCACCAGTCATCGGCACATTGGCCTGAAACACCGTGGTGTTGTTTGGTGCTGCGAAGATGGCTTCGGCAATATCCTTGCCGACCTTGCGCGCATCGACATCGACGCCGAGCACGAAATCGACGTCACCGGCGCCATACCCGCCAATACGGTCGTGGATGAGCCCTTGCGACGAATTGTTGTTGCGATAGTAGGCTACACCCTGCACCAGCGAGCTAGCGCAGTTGCCCACGCCGATCACGGCGACCTTGATTGGCTTCATGAATAACGATCCCTATCAGACAGGCGCATTAAAGCGGCTGTAATCAAACTGCCTCAAAATACCGAAATGCCATCGAATGCAAGCCGATTCCTCAGTTGGTCATGAGGAAACGCAAGAGAGACCGGCATTGCCGATCCCGTTTTCCGCGCCCCTCATCCGCATCCTGTGCCCTGCGCAGCACTCACATGCAGGCGCGCAAGAGACAACATCTTCCGATGGGACGCGGCCCTTAACCGAAAAATGCCGCATGCGATAGTGCGTTTCCGCAAGTCATTCGCATGCTGTTACCCGTTTGCCATAACTGTGGCAAAAACGCCACCAAGCTCGGCCAGTCCGCTAAGCTCGGTAAGCGAGGTCAGGGTTTCGGTCCCCGGCACAACCTTCTCGAAATCGTCCGCACAGAACGCATCGGTCAGCAGTGCGCGAAACCGCACCCCGGCCGCTGCGGCGATTTGCGCGTCGTTCGGTGAATCTCCGGTGAACAGGAATGCAGAGCGGGAAACGCCGAAGCGCTGTTCGAGAGCCGCGAAGTGCGGCTCGCCCTTGGCAAAGCCGGGGTCGTCGTCGCGGGCGGCGCGATACCCGAATGCGCAATCGACCGGCCAGTCCTGCGCTAGCCGGTCAACATAGACTTCAAGATTGTTCGACGAGATCGCCACAAGCAAGCCCTGACGACGCCAGCCTTCAAGCAAGCCTGCAACGGTCGGTGAAATTGTGATTCCCGCAAGGTAGCCGTCCTTCCACGCTTCGAACCGTTCGGCAACAGGGTCTGTCTCGTGGCCGGGGTAGAGCTGGCGCAACTGGCGTTCGAAAGGCAGGCCAGAGGTGGCGAAGTACGAGTGGCGCGCCTGCGCAAAGGGTGTGCCGAAGGCCTCTTCCATCAGTTGTGCTGCGCGGTTGGCATAGTCTTCCATCGTCGGCACCAGCGTGCCGTCGAGATCGAACACCAGCACTTTGACGTCTGCGCCGACTGCCTCGTCCGCCTCGATTGTCATACGATCAGGCTTTCGCGCGCCACGGCAAGGTCTTCAGGCGTGTCCACCTCGAACCATTTGAGGCCCGATAGCCAGTGAATCTGTGGCGCAGCGGTGAGTGCAAGTTCGTCGAGCACCATCTCGACCGAAGCGGACGCGATGTCATGGTTGTGGTAGACGCGCTCGAAGGCCTCCCAATATGCGGCAAGGCTGCCTTGAGAAACGAAAGTCGTTCCGATGTAGGCCCCGTCGTACTTCGGCAGGGTCTTTGATATTGCGATGAGCAGTCCGTCCTTCTCGATCACCTTCATCTCATCGGGCAGGACCGGCCGTTCACGTTCGCAGGCGATGCCGATGCCGTGTTCCGAAAGGGCGAAGTGGCGGGTGTACATGTCACTTGGGAACAGGTGATCAGCGTTGGTCAGCACGAACGATTCGACGCCGATCAGTTCGCGCGCAGCGCCGAGCGAGGTTAGATTGCCTGCTTCCAGCTGGGTGTTGCGCACCGTGCGCACTGGCGCTTGTCCCCATTCGCGGGCGATGTGGTGCTCGATCAGTTCGGCGCGATAGCCGGTCACCACTACCACACGCTCTGCCACCGCGAGCAGGGCCTCTATCGCAAAATCGAGGCAGGTACGCCCTGCTACGGCCATCAGCGGCTTTGGTAGGGACTCGGTCGCATCGCCGAGCCTGCTTCCACGGCCCGCAGCCAGGATCACGCCTATCATTCGTTGCCTCGGTTCCCGGTTGCGGATCAAATCACCGTCAATTTGGGGGAACCCTTGGCATCCTGCAAGGGGGGAACAACCATGATGCCTTGCTGTTACGGCAATCTTACAGCGATGGTTTACAACTGGCGCATGTGCGGCGGCAGCAGCAGACCCTCGGTATCGGCTACGATCAGGGGCGCGCACCATGCCACTGCGCCAAGCCAGATGCACAGCCCCACCAGCAACATTCCCGGCAGCACCCAGGCGAGGCCCGACAGACAAAAGCCGCACGCCACCAGCACATAGACATCCCGCTTGAACAGGCGCTCGATTGTCAGCGTTACGGTTTGCAGCATGGGCCGCCCGTCCAGCCTTTGGGTAAGCGCGGCGCGCAGCACGTCAAAGCTTCCGCGCTTTGGGCCGATGCGCACCAGAATGCTCATCGCCACGATTCCGCAAACCAGCAGCACGACGCAGGCCAGCGCGATCCAGGCATATTGCAGACCATAAGTCCGCATCACGCCGGTCATAAGCCCGATCACGAAGCCGAGATTGGCCACGGTGTCGCACGCGGTATCGAGCAACGCGCCGCGCCGGCTCATCGCCCACGAAACGCGCGCGATATCGCCATCGACGCAATCGGTGACCGAAACGATCTGGAACAGTAATCCGCCAAGCGCGAGCCATTCAACCCCGCCCTGCCCGAGGACCACCGCCATGACCATCGCCAGCGCCAGCGTGAACCAGGTAATCGGATCCGGGCCGATGCCAAGCCTGAGCGCCAGTGCGGACATTCGGAACGAGATGGGCCGGTTGATCCAGCGCCCGACCGGGCCTTCGGTGGGTTTCAGCGTGGCGCGCAAGAGCGCCATGACAGTGGCGTGATCGCTCTCCTCGCGGATCAGGCTCGGGTCACCGCTAACAAGCACCAGCGCCGGGTCTTCAGCCAGAGCCTCAAGCGCGGTCTTGGTCGGCAGCGCGTCTGCAGGCAGCAGGGCCGTACCGGGCGGGAGTTCTGCAGGCTTGGCCACCACAGTGACTTGCGGCAGGGGGCGTATGCGCAGAGCAAAGCTCTTGTGCCAGTCCTCTGCAACAGGCTGATCGGCAATGATGAACACGTGCTGCGCGCCCACAAGGTCTGCAAGGATCACGCCGCGCGCGATCCCGGTCAGGCCGCCGATCCGGCGTCTTAGATACGAACTTGCCGGAATTGCGACGAAAAACGGAGGTATCAAGCGCCTGTGCCCTTTACTGTGCGTCGCCAGCCCTTCCCACGGGCTATAGACACGGCTACCGGTTGCGCCAAGACGGCAATCGCAAAGGGATCGCAAGGGTGAACGTGGCAAAACGGGCAGGGGCGATCGAACGTCCGAAACGCCCGCGCGAAATGCAGGATGGCCTGAATTTCCACCTCTATCATCCGCTCGCATGGCGGCTTGCGCGTGCGCTGGCACACACCCCGTTGACGCCCAACATGGTGTCGGTGTTCGGTGGCTTGCTGGTGGTTGCTGCGGGCGTCGTCTATTTCAACATGGACGCCGCAGGCGGCACGTGGGCGCTGGGCTGGCCGTGGGGCGCGATGCTGGGGCTGGTGCTGCACATGAGCTGGCACGTGGTCGATGGCGCTGACGGCGATCTGGCGCGCATTACCGGGCGGTCCAGCCCGATTGGCGAAATGGTTGATGGCATTTGCGACTACGCCAGCCACATCGTGCTCTATGTGCTGCTTGCCTTCGTGCTCACGCGGCAGATCGGTGCAGGGCCGGCCTGGGCGTGGACCGTGGCAGCGGGGCTTTCGCACATCGTGCAGTCCAACCATGTCGAAGTGCAGCGCCGGTTCTACCAGTACTGGACTTATGGCGTGCCGTGGCTGAACAATTCCAAGGACAATGGGTCCGGGCTGTTTGGTTCGGGCGGCGTGTTTGCCCGTGTGTTTGAACCGATTGCGCGCGCCTACCTTCACCTTGCCGCCGGGATGACGCCCCACGCCCGCCAGATCGACGCGGCAGTGAGCGCGGCAATGGCATCGGGCGATGATGCGCGGCTTATGGCAATCCGGGCCGAAGTGGCGCGTGAACAAAAACCGCTGCTCAGCTTCCTCAAGCTGCTCGGCCCCAATCCCCGCGCTATCGTGCTGGGGCTGGCGATGATCGCGGGCAGTCCGGTGTGGTATTTCTTCTATCAGGCGGTCGTGCTCAACGTCTTGCTGGCGATCTCGGTCCAGCTGCATAACCGCGCGGCGATGGCCACGGCATCGCGGCTGGATGGTCCGCCGCCGCCAGCATCGGCTGCGTTCAGCTGATCCTGTAACGGTTTAGCGAAAGCACGCCGGGCCGCGCCTTGCGCCACATTGCCACGAACAGCGCGTAGAGTGCGAGCGCGATGAGCGCCGGTGCAGCGTTGCGTAGGGCGGCAGGCCATGTTGTTGGCAGCACGGTTGCGCCCTGAAGGCCCATCAGTACCGCGATGCTCGCCGCCGCAATCGGTACAGAGGCATGGAGCAGGGGAGGCCTGACGCCCAGCCCAACCAGCCAGTGACGGCGCAGGCCCGCCGCAAACAGGGCCGCAACCAACATGGCAATTGTCGCGCCGACGATGCCATAGTCGGGTGTCAGCAGCGGAATGGCAAGTGCAGCAATCGCAATCAGGACGAAGTTCACTTGCAGGGCCAGCGCAGGGCGGCGGTAATAGAGAATCAGTTCCGACACGCCGAATGCGCCGTTGACCGTCTCTGCCAGCACCATCGCCAACAGTGCAGCATAGGCCCCCGGCTGGCGCACGCCGAACAGACCAAGCAGCAGGTCGCCGGTCGCCGCCATCAGCAGCACCACGCCAAGTTGTAGTGTCAGCACGACGCGGGTGGCAGCGGCGGTGGCCTCCCCTGTCACCACATCGCCATCGCTGCGCATGGTGCGGGCAGTCAGTGGGGTGAGGATGCCGTCAAAGGCCTGCCGCACTTGCAGGATGGGGGTGCGCAACTGGCGCAACACGCCGTAAACGCCCGCCGGCGCATCGCCGAGCAGGAAGCCGACGAGGTAGAGGTCGATGCGCTGCGCCAGCGTCGTCAGGAAATCGCTGCCACTGGCGGGGATTAGCGCGCGTGCCCGCCGCAACAGCGCCGCAGGGCTTGGTCGCCAGCGCCGCAGATGCAGCGAACCAAGGCAATGCCGCGCGCTCCAAACCGAAAACGCCGCCAGCGCAATTGACCCGGCCCAATAGCCGATCAGCATGCCGGTATCCTGCAAGCCGAAGTGCCATGCGGCGAGCGCTACACCGGTCAGCGCATAAGGCTCAACCAAGCCTCGCCCGATCACCTCATAACGCATCTTGTGCGTCCAGCGCGTGGCGGCAAGCGCGATGTCACCAGTGATCTGGCCAAGCACGGACGGGGCAAGCAGCACGATGGCAAGCCGCAGCGCGTCCGAAACAGCGCCCTGTGGCACCAGCAACACGCCGCCGATCATGACCAGCGAAACCAGCAGCCCCGCAACCATTGCGAGCAGCAGGGCATCGAGCAGGACGTGCGTAGCCAGTTTGCCCGTTGCGGTTTCCTCTTCCAGCCACGGGAAAATCATGCGCTTCAGGCCAAGGCTGGCGACCGGCACCGCCAGTTCCACCATCGCGCTCGCCATCGTGAACACGCCATAATTCGCTGCGCCATAGAGCCGCGCGCCGACATAGAGGAACCCGGCACGCGCCGCGAAGCGGATCACGAAGCTCAGCGCGTTGGAGCCGGCCCCGCGCGCAATGACCTTCTGGGAGCTGGATTGTTGCACCATCGCGCGCGCCGCTTGGCGCTAAACCCCGGGGTTTGCAAGCATCACACCGGGTCTTTGCGCAGTGTCAGCGCACAAAGCACTACCACCGAAATCGCCAGCGCTTCCATCACGCCCCACGCCAACCACTGCGAATGGTTATACAGCCACACACCGATGGCCGGGGCCGCAATATAGGCCGCGCCGTTGACCGACGTGACCACCCCGGCCGCCTGCCCCTGTTCGCGCGGGCTTACAGCAAGGCTTGCCCCCGATGTAAAGCCGGGGCGGAACAGTCCGAAGCCAAGCGAGGCTATGGCGAACCCAACCGCGATAGTGTGCAGATCCTCACCCACCGCGATGGGCAGGATGCCGAACGCGGCCAGCCCCATGCCCCACAGCGTGGAAGTGCGCGGCCCCATGCTCAGCATCGGGATCAGCCCCCATTGCGCCAGCAGCGTCGCCGCAGCGCCCGCCATCAGCACCAGCCCGACCGGCCCAGCCGCCGCATCGGGATCACCGCGCAGGCCCAGACGGTCCAGCAGCAGAAAGCCGATCACGCCCAGCACCATTGCTTGCGAGTGCCCACCGATCAGCCCCGCCATCAGCCACGGACGCAGGCGGCGATCCGACCAGCGCAGGCGGTCGGCCCCGGTATGTTGCGGTTCGGCTGCGGGCAGTTCGCCGGGGGAGCCATCCGGATGTCCGTTCTCTTCGTTTTCCGGCATGCGCGGATTGGACGATGCGCTGAACGGGGCTGCCATAACTTCGCCCCGCGCGGCAAAGCGTGGGTCGTCATCGGGCAGGCGCGTGCGTAGCAGCACCAGTACGATCACACCCATCACTGCAAAGATGGCGAACGGTCCTACCAGCCCCAAGCCCGGCAGGATCATCAGCGGTGCCAGCGCGGGACCAAGCACTGTACCAAGGCCAAAGCTGGAGGCGACGAGCGACAGCGCCCTTGTGCGATCCGCGCGTCCTGTGCGGCTTGCAACATAGGCCTGAACCGCAGGTGGCGCTGCCGAACCAAGCAGCCCGTAGAATGATCTTGCCAGGGCAAACAGGCTCATCGTCATCACTGCGCTGAACCAGCCATTGAGACCGAAATGGAGAATTAACCCGCATAATGTGAACGAGAGGATGAAGCCGATCACCCCCAGCGCCATCATCGCCTTGCGCCCCCGCCGGTCGGATCGCCGTGCCCAGAACGGGGCCAGCAGCATCCACAGCAGTGCCGACCATGAATAGGCAAGGCTTACCCAAACGTCTGCAATACCAAGCCGCGTGCCGATAGAAGGCATGACAGATTGCATCGCCGTGTTGCCTGCCGCTGTTACCAGCATGACTGCAAAAAGCAGCGCCATGCGCTCCTTCGGCAGACGTATTGGGCCTTCGTTCATGTCCGGTCCTGCAGCATTTTCCACGATTGGTTCTTCATCTTCGGGGTAGCCGTGGCGGTCCGTGCTTGCAATGCCGTGACAAATTTGCGACTCGCTGCAGCTATTCTGACCGGCAGAGGACATCTTCCTGCAATGACTTCGACCCAGGTTGCGCGCCAGCCCCTTCTCCAGCGGGCAAAGCGCAAGGCGGAACGCCTGCTCGGCCCAGCCGGAATCTTCTTCAAGGGCTTTCTCAAGCACCCGGCGATGGTCGGCGCGATTGTCCCGTCATCGAACCGCACGATTGAGCGCGTTCTGTCGGTCGTCGATTGGGAAGAATGCCGTCTTTTCGTGGAATACGGACCCGGCGTGGGCACGTTCTGCCGCCCCGTGCTGGAAAAGCTGCGCCGTGATGGCCGGTTGATCGTGATTGATACCAACCCCGATTTCATCGAATATCTGCAGAAGACCATCGGTGACAGCCGCTTCATCGCGGTGAACGGTTCGGCGTCTGACGTGGAAGAAATCGTCCGGGCAAACGGCTTCGATCACGCTGATTATGTGCTCTCGGGCCTGCCCTTCTCGAACCTGCCCGAAGGCGTGGGACCGGCGATCATGGGGGCCACGCATCGCGTGCTGCGGCCCGGCGGCGCGTTCCTCGTCTATCAGTATACGGCGCGCGCGCGCGATCTGATGGGACAGTTCTTCCGCCGCATCGACAAGGGTTTCGAACCGGTCAACGTGCCACCCTGCGTGATCAGCTGGGGCTGGAAGGAATAGGCTTTCGGCCTTTCGCTTCAGCTGAAAATGTTGCCGATCTCGTCTGCAGTGTCTCCGGCCAGCTGACGATAGACCGCTGCCAGAATCGCCACGAAATAGACCAGCGCGCCCGCTGTCAGCGTGCTGGAAACCGCGGCGGTCAGCACCTGCTGCACGCCGCCGCCCGTGGTCAGCACCAGCACCACGCCCACCAGCATCATGGCAAGGCCATAGACCACCGCAAACAGTAGCCCTGCCAGCATGAAGAACGCCAGCAACCGGCCCGAATTGCCCTTGGTCAGCGCCCACGATCGCTTGAGCGCCTGCACCGGGTTGCGTTCTGCCTCGATCGCCAGCACGGGGGCGACAAGCGCCATGCGCAGGCTGCACCAGATCATCGCGATGAAAGCGCCGATGATCACCACGGCACCAATCGCCTGCTGACCGGTCAGCGCCGCTGCGCTTACCAGCACAAGGAAGCCCATGCCCAGCGCCGCGCCGACCATGATTTGCGCCAGCACATAAGGCCCCAGGGCCATAAAGCCTCGGCGAATCGCCTGTCCCACCATCGGGCGGTTGCGGTCGGTCATCACGATCAGCATGGTCACGGTGCCCGCCATCTGCAGCAGCGTGACGACGATCAGCAGCGGCATCGAGGCCGTCCACATATCGGCAATCTTTTCCATCATCTCGCCCGGCGGCGTGCCCGGTGCCATTTGCGGTTCGGGCACGAACACTGAAAACGCAAGGCTGGGCACTAGGAAGAACACCCCCGCAATCGCGATCAGCACATCGCGGTTGGTGGCGACAAGGCGCGTGGCGGTCTTCCAGGCAAGTGAGCTATCAAGGCGGAGGGTCATCGCGCTCCTCTAGCAGTGCAAACCCGCTTCTGTCGAACCCCCGTAAAGGGTGTTTCTTGCAGCCTCTTGATGATCTGGGCTGTCTGCGCCATGCGGGAACCATGCCGGGTCAGCACACCATCGAAATTCGCCGTGAATTGGCGCAAATGCCTTATCGCATCGCGCTCGACGAAATGACCGTGCGCAACGCCGCGATTGCCGATGATACCGCGCAGGAACTCATTTGGCTGCTCGAACATCCCCCGGTCTACACCGCAGGCACCAGTGCCTCGCCGGATGAACTGCTTGATCCGCGTTTTGAAGTCGTCGCGGCCGGACGCGGCGGGCGGTACACCTATCATGGTCCGGGGCAGCGCATCGGCTATGTCCTGCTCAATCTGCGGACGCGCGCGCGTGATGTGCGCGGCTTCGTTCATGCACTCGAAGGTTGGGTGATCGATACGCTGACCGATTTCGGCGTCGAATCATGGCGCGCCGATGGTCGCGTCGGCATCTGGACGCTGGGGCCGGATGGACGCGAGGCGAAGATCGGGGCGATCGGCGTGCGCATCCGCCGCTGGGTCACGATGCACGGCTTCTCGGTCAATCTTGCACCAGACTTGTCGCACTTTGGCGGAATCGTCCCTTGCGGAATTGAGGAGTTCGGCGTCACCAGCCTTGCTGCGCTGGGTCACGATGTCAGCGCGCAGATGTGGGACGAGGCCCTGCTTGCCCATTTTGACGGGTTTCTGGCGAAGCTTGATACGCCATGTCCTGTACCAACGACTCCACCGGAGGCCGCATGATCGAACGTTCTGCCACTTTTGCGCTCTGCTTTCTGCTCGCCGCCTGCAATCAGCAGGCCGAACAGGGCAAGGCTGCTGCGGCTGTAGGCGAAGTTCTGCCCGGCTCGATTTCGGACGACATGATCGATCTCGACACATCGACCGCTGCCCCGCCGCTCGCCCCGGTCAAGCCCAGCGCGACGAAAAAGGCGGCGACGGATGGCGGTGCCGAGGCTGAGAGCGAGGAAGCCGAAGCCGACGCCCCTGCACAAACCCCGGCTGGCGAATCACCCGATACCGAGTAACTGCTTGGCCATCCGCAGGTGCGGCTGGTCGATCATCCGGCCATTGTACTGTAATGTTCCGGCGGCGGGATTTTGCGCAAACAGCCCGATGATCGCTTCGGCCTCGGCCAGTTCGTCGGCGCTCGGCGCAAAGGCAGCGTTGATGATCGGCACTTGTGACGGGTGAATCGCCAACATCCCGGTAAAGCCGTCGGCCCGCGCGGCCTGTGCGGCCCGCTGCGTGCCTGCCTCGTCGCGGAAATCATCGTGCAGCGTGTCGATGGACCAGATTCCAGTGGCATGGGCCACCAGCAGGCATTGCGCGCGGATGAAGCGGAAAGCATCGGTCCACGCGCCGTTCGCATCGCGCTTGCGGCTTGCGCCCAACACGGCGGACAAATCTTCGGCACCCCATGTCAGCCCGGCAAGCCGGGGCATGGCAGAATCGACATAGCTTGGAATGGTCAATGCCGACCTTGCCGTTTCGCTCACCAGTGGCAGTATGCGCGTGGTGCCGTTGGGAATGCGGTTGCGCTGTTCCAGTTCATAGATCTCGGCGGCGAGCATGCGGACCTGGTCCGGCCCTTCGCATTTGGGCAGCATCACGCCATCGGGCGCGCCGGCCATCACACCCTGCAAATCCTCGCGCCACATGCCGGTATCGATCGCATTGATCCGCACCCAGCGCGCCACGGGGCGATTTTCGGTCACATGCTGGCGGTGGATGGCCAGCCAATCGCGCGCCAGTATACGGGCCTGCGGCTTGGCCGCAGGGGCCACCGCATCTTCCAGATCCACAATCACCGCATGCGCGCCAGTTGTCATGGCCTTGCCCAGCTTCTTTTCGCTGTCACCGGGGACGAAGAGCCATGAACGTGGCGGCATGCGGGTATTCTCCTTAAATCATGCTGTTGCGGTTTCCTCCGCAAGCGTCGGGTAGTCGGTATAGCCATGTTCACCGGGGAAATACCACGTCTGCGGCACATCGACGTTGGGATTGAGATGCGCCCCCTTGTGGATGCGGTCCACCAGATCGGGGTTGGAGATGAACGGACGGCCAAAGCTGATCGCATCCGCGCGGCCCGACGCCACGTCTGCGGCGGCTTCTTCTGGCGTGTAGTCGCTGTTTAGCACCAGCGGCCCGGTATAGATCGAACGGATCAGGCCGTCCTGCTGCGGCACGTCGGTTGCGCCAAATGTGCCTTGCGGTCCTGGCTGGCGGAGTTCGACAAAGCTGACGCCCAGTTCCTGCAGCACGCGCGCCGCCTCACCAAAGGTTTCAGCGGGATTGCTGTCGTCAGTCCCTTGTGAATCGCCGTTGGGCGAAAGGCGGATCGATACGTTCTCCTTGCCCCACACCGAGATGAGCCGTTCCACCACTTCGCGCATCAGGCGCACACGGTTCTGCGGGCTACCGCCGTAATCGTCATCGCGCAGGTTTGTGCCATCGCGCAGGAACTGGTCGATAAGGTATCCATTGGCGGCATGAAGTTGCACACCGTCGAACCCAGCCTTTTTCGCGTTTTCCGCAGCGCGGCCGTAATCGTCGATCAGGCGCGGCATTTCATCAAGGCGCAACGGACGCGCGGTCGCGAAATCCTTGGTGCCTTCGGGTGTATGCGCATGGCCGGGCGCGGTCGTTGCCGATGCCGAAACCGGTGGCTCCCCGCCAAGGAAGTATGGATGCACGATGCGGCCCATATGCCAAAGCTGCAGTATGATGCGCCCACCTTCAGCATGCACCGCGTCGACAATCGGCTTCCAGGCCTCGGTCTGTTCGTCGGTCCAGATGCCCGGCGCGCTCGGCCAGCCAAGCCCTTCGCGGCTGATGCCGGTGGCTTCGGTGATGATCAGCCCGGCGCTGGCGCGCTGGCGGTAGTATTCCACCATGATCGGCGTGGGCACACTGTCGCCAGTGGCGCGGCCACGGGTAAGCGGAGCCATGATAATGCGGTTGGGCGCTTCGATTGCGCCGAGACGCACGGGCTGGAACAGCGGGTCATGCATGCTAGGAGGCCTTTCGTTTGAATATCAGCGAAACGCACTGGGTTTCGCTTTGCAACTGGATTAAGGCGCGCCCATGATGAATTCAAGTGACGCAGCCTTGTCATTTCGCCCCGGCCCGAAGCATTTCCTTGCGCTGCTGACAGGAAACATTGCGCTGGCGTTGGGGCCGTGGTTCGTCCGCATTGCCGATAGCGGCCCGGTTTCGGCTGGGCTGTGGCGTCTGGCTCTCGCACTCCCATTGTTGGCGGCGTTTGCCCTGCGCGGGCGTGAACCGATGTGGGGTTATGCGCGCAAGGACTGGTGGATCATCGTGGCGGCGGGTGTCGTTTTCGCGCTTGATCTGGCCAGCTGGCATGTCGGGATCGAGATGACCAAACTGGGCAATGCCACGCTGTTCGGCAATTCGGGCAGCGTGATCCTGATGGTGTGGGGCCTGGTGACGATGCACCGCCGCCCGCACCTGCGGGAGTTTGCAGCCGTGGCGATGGCACTTGGCGGGGCAGGCCTGCTGCTCGGACGGTCTATGGAAATTGACGCGCGCACGCTCGCCGGAGACCTGTTTTGCATCCTCGCGGGGCTGTTCTATGTGGTCTATATTCTGCTGGTGCAGGGCATTCGCGGGCGGTTCGGATCGTGGAGTCTGCTGTTCTGGTCAAGCCTTGCCGGCGTCCCGGTCATGCTCGTCACCGCGCTGGCCTTGGGTGAGCCAATCTGGCCCACCAACTGGTGGCCGGTCATCGGCCTGATGTTCGCCAGCCAGATCGTGGGACAGGGCCTGCTGGTCTACTCGCTCCGCCACTTCCCGCCACTGGTGATCGGCCTCGTCCTGCTCACCCAACCTGCCGTTTCCGTTCTGGTTGGCTGGCTTGCCTTCAACGAAGTCCTCGCCCTGCCAGATGCTATCGGCATGGCGCTGGTCGGCGCGGCGCTGGTGCTGGCGCGATTGGGTGAGGGCAAGGCGGCCTGAGGTTAACCCTCGAACGGCCGCGCCCCCAGATCACCCATGCCCACCGTGCCGCTGGCCATATCGAGCATCCGGTCGAGGCTCTTCTTGGCGGCCAGACGCAAGTCTTCGTCCATCTCTATACGCGGCTGCAGATCGCGCAGCGCGACGTAGAGCTTTTCCATCGTGTTGAGCGCCATGTAGGGGCAGATGTTGCAGTTGCAGTTGCCGTCAGCCCCGGGAGCGCCGATGAAGGTCTTGTCCGGGATCGCCAGTTCCATCTGGTGAATGATGTGCGGTTCGGTCGCCACGATCAGCGTGTCACCGGTAAAGGTCTTGGCGAATTGCAGGATGCCGCTGGTCGATCCCACATAATCGCAATGATCGATGATGTGCGGCGGGCATTCGGGATGGCCTGCCACCGGCGCGCCGGGGTGCTGCGCCATCAGCTTGAGCAACTCGGTTTCCGAAAACGCCTCGTGCACAATGCACACGCCTGGCCACAGCAGCATGTCGCGCCCGAACTTGCGGTTCAGGTATCCGCCCAGATGCCGGTCGGGGCCGAAGATGATCTTCTGTTCTGGCGGGATCTGCGAAAGGATCGTCTCGGCGCTTGATGACGTGACGATCACGTCTGACAGCGCCTTCACCTCGGTCGAGCAGTTGATATACGTCAGCGCGATGTGATCGGGGTGCGCCTCGCGGAAAGCCTTGAACTTGTCGGGCGGGCACGAATCCTCAAGACTGCACCCGGCTTCCAGATCGGGAAGGACCACGATCTTCTGCGGCGAAAGGATCTTGGCGGTATCGGCCATGAACTTCACGCCGCAAAACGCGATCACATCGGCATCGGTCGCCGCCGCTTTGCGCGAAAGCTCCAGACTGTCGCCCACGAAATCCGCCAGATCCTGAATTTCCGGGCGCTGGTAATAATGTGCAAGGATCACCGCGTTGCGCTCCTTGCGCAGGCGGTCGATCTCGGCACGCAGGTCAAGGCCGGAAAGGTTGGTCGGCTGGGCAGTCATCGCAGGCATCCTCCACCGGGCAAACCGTGCCGGGTTGAAGCGCGGACTTAAGCGGCAGTCCGCGCTCTCGCAATAGTGTTGGTTATTCGAAAGTGACCACAACCTTCGCCTTGCCATAACCCGCCACCTGCAACGGGATCGAGACATTCTGGCTGATCGCTTCCTTCGCCGCCTGCCGTGCAAGGTTCATCAGCACCGGATTGGCAGCCTGTTGCACCGCCTGCGCCTCGGCCAGACGGGTGTTGTCGCGCGTCAGCTTGTCCTGCGCCTCGCGCGTGATCCAGATGCCGTCACGCAGATATTGCGCGCGCGCCTCATCCAGATTCGGGCGGCTCACGGTCAAAGGCGGCAGTTTCACGCCCAACGTCTGCGTTTCGGCATTCCAGCTCAGCCGGTCACGTCCAACCTTTGAAAGATCGATGGTATAGTCCACCCGCGCCGGGATCACCGCCACCTGTTTTGAATTGACCAGCCCGAACATGCGCGAATCGTTGCTGGAAACCACGGGCGCAAGTTCAGCGCTGAACACGGTCAGCTTGTCCTGCTTTTCAAACGCCACAAGGCTGGTCGCCAGCGGATCGCCGATGTCCTCAGGCTGCCACCACTTCCACGCGAAGAATACCGCCGCCGAAAGCGCCACCAGAAACAGCGCCCAAGGCAGCAATGAGACCCGTGCCAGCGAAGCTTCACGCTTTGTTGCAGGGGCGGGCGAGTTGTTCAGGCGAGCATCATCCATCGTTCCCCCTCAACGGCCACGCGGCCCTGCCGTTCCAGATCGATCAGATGCGCCAGTACCGAACGCCCCGCCGCGCCATGCAGCCTTGTATCCAATCCCTTGTACATCGCGCTCACGAATTCAGGAATGGCGTGCGGCCCGCCATCTTCCAGCAGCCGCACAATCTGGCGCTCGCGCTGTCGCCGGTGGCCGAGCATGCCGCGCACCAGTTGTCGCGGGTTGTCGATCTGCGGTCCGTGTGCCGGATAGAGCACTCGGTCCTCGCGGTCATAGAGCTTCTGCAGGCTCGCCATATAGGCGGCCATGTCGCCATCCGGGGGCGATACCACCGAGGTTGACCAGCCCATCACATGATCGCCGGTAAACAGTGCGCCGCTTTCCAGAACCGAATAGCACAGATGGTTGCTGGTATGCCCCGGCGTCGCCACGGCTTCCAGCGTCCAGCCATCGCCAGAAAGCCGCTCGCCATCGGCCAACACGCGGTCCGGTAGGTAATCGGCGTCAAAGGCCGCATCGGCGCGTGGGCCATCGTCGACCAGCGCCAGCGGCGCACAGCCGATGATCGGCGCACCTGTCGCTGCCTGCAAAGGGCGCGAGGCCGGGCTGTGATCGCGATGTGTATGCGTGCAGACGATGGCCACGATCTTCGCAGCGCCCACTGCGGCAAGGATCGCCTCGACGTGGCCTTCACCGTTGGTATCGGCATGCCCGGAAACACCCGTATCATCCGGACCCGGATCGATCACCGCCACTTCGGCCCCCGCGCCAACGATATACGTCTGCGTGCCGGTAAAAGTATAAGGCGAAGGGTTCGGCGCCAGCACGCGCCGCACCAGCGGTTCAAGCTGTTCGGAGCGGCCCGTAGGCCATTCGCTGCGGTCTGGTATCGGGGGCATTTGGGCCATGCATCCGGTATGGGCATTGTCCTGCCCCCACGCAACCTTGCACAATGTGACCGCTCGTATCAGGGTGGCATGATGGAAAGCGCAATCGACGTGCCATACGATCTCGCCGTGATCGGCGGCGGGGTGAACGGCGCGGCCATCGCCCGCGATGCGGTGGGGCGCGGCCTTTCGGTCCTTCTGCTCGAACGCGGCGATCTGGCGCAGGGCACATCGTCCGCCTCTACCAAGCTGATCCACGGCGGCTTGCGCTACCTTGAACATCGCGAATTCGCGCTCGTGGCCGAAGCGCTGCATGAACGTGAGATCCTGTGGGCACAGGCCCCGCACATCGTCTGGCCGATGCGCTTCGTCCTGCCCTTCGTGCCAGAAGGCCGCCCGTGGTGGATGCTGCGCACCGGGCTTTGGCTCTATGATCGGATCGGCGGGCGCAAGCTTTTGCCGCCGACAAAGCGCGTCAAGCTGCAGGGCCGCATGGGGCTGCAATCCGATATCCGGCGCGGCTATGAATATTCCGATTGCTGGGTGGACGATGCGCGGCTTGTCGTCCTGCTCGCCCGCGATGCGGCGGATCGTGGCGCGGACGTGCGCACCCGCTGCCCGGTCACCGCGCTGCGCCGCGAAGGGCATCTGTGGCGTATCGAAGCGGGAGGGGAAACCTTCCACGCCGCAATGACGATCAACGCCGCCGGCCCGCAAGTGGGCGACCTGCTTGGCATCGCCCGCGCGCCAAAACCCGCCACCTTGCGCAAGGTGCGCGGCTCGCACATCGTCGTGCTGCGCCTGCACGATGATCCGCGCGCGCTGTTCCTGCAATTGCCGGATGGCCGCATGTGCTTTGCCATCCCGTGGCAGTACGCCTTCACCCTGATCGGCACGACTGACAGCGAAGAAGGAGCGGATGCCGACCCGCCACAGGCAAGTGAAGCTGAAATCGCCTACCTGCTCGATGCCGCCAACCGCCATTTCCGCCGCCAGCTTTCACGCGATGATGTGGTCTGGACTTTTGCCGGGGTGCGCCTGCTGGCCGATGACGGCACCGGCAAGCCCGAAGCCGCCACGCGCGGCTATCGTTTCGAACTGGATCGTGGCAGCGATCACCACAGCGCACCGCTGCTTTCGGTGCTGGGCGGCAAGATCACCACGCACCGCACGCTGGCCGAAGCTGCGCTCGAACGCCTTGGCTTGATGGACAATGCGGGATGGACAGCCACTGCACCGCTGCCCGGCGGCGATTTCAAGCCTGACGGGCTGGACGAGGCGGACAACCTTGCCCCGCTCGAACAGGAAATCCACGCCCAGGCACAGAACCTGTCGCGCGCCACGATTCACCGCCTCGCCCGCGCCTATGGCACCGATGCGCTTGGCTTTGTGCGCGGCGATATGGGCCGCGCCATCGGACAGGGCTTTACCGAGGCCGAGCTTGACCACCTTGTCACCCGCGAATGGGCGCAGACCGCACAGGACGTGTTGTGGCGGCGTTCAAAGCTGGGTCTGTGGTTCAGTGCAGAGGACGTGACGCTGCTGGAAAGTATGCTGCCGACGGCGTCATGACGTCAGCCTGACCGCGCAGGATCAGGCGCTTATTCCCCCACAGCGCGTGAAAGCCGCTCGCGCAGCCGCCGCACCGCGCTGTCTTGGCTGATCCCCTGCGTCCGCCAAGATTGCTCAAGCCGCTGGATGCGCTGGTAAAGCCGCTCACTCTCGTGGACCAGCACCTGAACGTCCATTGGCAGCGTATCGACCACGTCTGCCTCGCTCGCCGGAAAGTTGGCGATCAGGCGGCCGTGGCGTCGCAATTGCAGTTGCGAAAGCTCTCCGGCAAAATGCGCGCGGTGATTGAGCAGCCAGGCAAGGCAATGCATCACGCGCGTGGTGGTGCGCAGCGCCTCGCAGCTCACCTGCACCCGGCGCAAGTCCTCATCGTCCCCGCCCGCTCCTCGCGCTGTGTCCTGACGCAGGCGTTCAAAGCGCAGGCGCACAGTTTCGGCAAGGCCGAGAGCTTCGGCATAGAGCGCTTCGACGATGCGCGGGTTGAGGCTGGGCAGTAGGGCCATGGCTTGCGCATAGGCTGCGGCACGGCGGTTCGCCAAGACTGCAACCGATCTGTAACTGTCCCTTTCCTGAACGTATCTTAACGGGACAGGTCAGGGCTGGCGTGAATTCAATCTATCCATATGAAATTATGCGATAATATCGGGAATGAGATAGTCCTCGATCATTGCGATCTGGTCCTTGAGCAGCAATTTGCGCTTTTTCAGGCGGGCGATCTGCAACTGGTCGCGCGTTCCTGCCAGTGTGAGCGCGTCGATCGCGGCATCAAGATCGCGATGTTCAATGCTCAGCGCGGCCAGTCTCTTGCGCATTTCCTCTTCGGTCACTGTACGCCCAACTCCTAGATTCAAGACCGCATACGCTGAATCGGGCCTTGCCTGCGCCCTACGGTCGAACCCGTAATGCAGCACAGCCCGACGCGGTTTGGCTTGCAAGATACGGTGATTGTGGGACCATGACAACGCGCCGCCTGACTGAGTCGGAAACAATCAGCAACGAAGGCAAATCAGGCGCCGCCGCCCCGCACGGGGGATGGCCTTGTGCGGGTATCTGATGGGGGCTTTCCCTTAAGGAGGAAAACGCATGGAATCGACGCACATCAGCGCTCTCCAGAACAAGCACGCCGGTCTTGAAAAGCAGATCCATATGGAAATGTCCCGGCCCCTCCCTGATGAAACGCTGGTGGCTCAGCTCAAACGAAAGAAGCTGAAGATCAAGGAAGAGCTTACCGGCCTCCACTGATCGCGCCGCCTTCCAAAGGCAACACACGGAGCCGCCCGCGTTGGGCGGCTCTTTTGCGTTTCAACTCTTGCACCCCAAACTTCGTCATCCGTTCACCCCACTTTGTCACCCCCGCGAAGGCGGGGGTCCAGTCCATCAAAAGAGTCGTCGCTGGGCGACGGGCTTTTTGTCGCTGGATTCCCGCATGCGCGGGAATGACGAAGCAAAAGTGGAAATACCTATCCACGCAACTTTCCCCACCGCATCGGATTTCACGCAACATTCCCAAATCGCATGCGCTAGGCTATTCACATGCCCATGCTCAGCGCCGTCACCGCCGCCCGTCAGATCCTCACCTCGTTGCACGAGGTCATGGCCTCACGCGCTGGTGCTCAGGCCAAGCTCAACCAGATCGTCGAAGCGATCGGGGAAAACCTCGATTCCGAGGTCTGCTCGATCTACCTCCTGCGCGAAGGCATGCTCGAACTGTTCGCCACACGCGGGCTGAATCAGGCGGCAGTCCACGTTACGCGGCTTGCAGTCGGCGAAGGTCTGGTCGGGACCATCGCAGGCAATGTCGAAACGCTGAACCTTGCCGAAGCGGCCGCCCACCCGGACTTCGCCTTCCGGCCCGAAACGGGCGAGGAAAAGTTCCACTCATTTGCAGGCGTGCCCATCGTCCGGCGTGAACGCGCCGTCGGCGTAGTCGCGGTGCAGCACGTCGAACCGCGCCGTTATGAAGAGGTGGAGATCGAGGCGCTGCAGACCGTGGCGATGGTCCTGTCCGAACTGATCGCCAATGCCGAACTGATCGATGACGAAGAAACGCTGGGCGTCCCTGCACACCTCACCGGGCCGGACCGCCTAACCGGTCTCACGCTGGTAAAGGGCCTCGCCAGCGGCGTTGCGGTGTTCCACCAGCCCCGCGTCACCATCGAACACATCGTCGCCGAAGATACCGAGGCCGAACGCCAGCGCGTCTACCTCGCGTTTGACAAGATGCGCGAACAGATTGATCGCATGGCCAGCCAGGCCGAATTCGGCATGGGCGGTGAGCATGAGGAGGTGCTCGAAACCTACCGCATGTTCGCCTACGACGAAGGCTGGTCGCGCCGCATCAACGAGGCAATCGATTCCGGCCTCACCGCCGAAGCCGCGATAGAACGCGTCCAGCAGCGCACCCGCATGCGCATGCGCCAGATCGATGATCCGCTGCTGGCGGACCGCATGCACGATCTTGAAGATCTGTCGAACCGCCTGCTGCGCATTGTCTCGGGTCAGCTCGGCACGGCGGCGACGATGGGTCTGAAAGGCGATGCCATCCTGATCGCCCGCAACCTCGGCCCGGCGGAATTGCTGGAATATGATCGGCGGCGGCTGAAAGGCGTCATCCTCGAAGAAGGCTCGCTCACCGCGCACGTCGTGATCGTTGCCCGCGCGATGGGCATTCCTGTGGTCGGCCGCATGCGCGCGCTGCGCGGCAAGGTGCGTGAAGGCGATCACCTGCTCCTTGATGGCGACCAAGGCGTGGTCGATGTCCGCGCCGCGCCGACGCTGATCGAAGCGTTCGAAGCGCGCTTTGCCAAGAACCGCGAAAAGCAGGCCCACTACGCCACCATGCGCGAGGTGGAGCCGTTCACCCGCGATGGCACCCGCATCACCGTGCTGATGAACGCCGGGCTGCGCGATGATACGCCGATGCTGAACCTGACAGGCGCGGACGGCATCGGCCTGTTCCGCACCGAATTCCAGTTCCTCGTTTCGGCCACACTCCCTTCGCGTGAACGGCAGACCCGGCTCTACCGCGATGTGCTCGATACCGCTGGAGACAAGCCGGTGGTGTTCCGGACGGTCGATATCGGCGGTGACAAGGTGCTGCCCTATCTGCGCCACAACGAAGGCGAGGCCGAGGAAAACCCCGCGATGGGCTGGCGCGCGCTGCGCGTCGCGCTTGAACGCGATGGCCTGCTGAAAGTGCAGGCCCGTGCCCTGCTCGAAGCTGCGGGCGGCAAGACGCTCAACGTGATGTTCCCGATGGTCACCGAGCCGTGGGAATTCGATGCCGCCAAAGCCGTGTTCGAAGGGCAGCTCGCGTTCCTGCGCCAGCGCAAGAAGGTTCTGCCCGAGGCGATCCGCTATGGCGCGATGCTCGAAGTCCCGGCCTTGGCCGAATGGCTTGACGTCTTGGCGCCGCGCCTGTCGTTCCTGTCAATCGGCACCAACGACCTCACGCAGTTCCTCTTCGCCGCCGACCGTGCCAATCCCAAGCTGGCTGAGCGTTACGACTGGCTCTCGCCTGCCATCCTGCGCTTCCTGCGCCGTGTCGTAACCACGGTCGCGCCTTTTGGAACCGACGTCACAGTGTGCGGTGAAATGGGCGGGCGGCGGCTCGAAGCGCTGGCCTTGCTTGGCCTTGGCATCACCCGCCTGTCGATCACGCCTGCGGCCGTTGGCCCGGTCAAGGAACTCGTGCGCAAGGTTGATATGGCCGAGATCGGTGCCGCGATGAATCAGTGGCTGGCCGAACCGCCGCACGACATGCGCGCCACGCTTGCCGCATGGGCGTCTGAACGCGGCATCGAGTGCGATTGAGGCGCGCAAAAGGGCATTTCGTCGCCGAAATCCGCCGTTTTTCGGTTAACACCGTTGACTTTCGCGGCGTTGCAGCGAAGCCTTCACAAACGGTTGCCAAACACTAAGTGAAAATGACGGGAGTCGCGTTTTGACCGAAGCCGGCGGTCTGCAGGCCATTACCAGTATGAGTGATACCCCGATCCCCGCAGGCGAGCCAAAGCGCGCCTCCGTCGGGCAAACCTTGCGTGCCGCACGCGAAGCTGCGGGCCTTGATATCAAGCAGTTGTCGCAGCGCACCCGCGTGACCAGTCGCCATCTTGAGGCGCTGGAAAGCGGCGATTACGCCGCGCTTCCGGGCCGGCCCTATGCGCTCGGCTTTGGCAAGAGCTACGCCCGCGCGGTTGGCCTTGACGAAGCGGTCGTCACCGATGCCATCCGCGCCGAACTCGATACCCAGGCCCCCCCGCCGCCGCCCCGCGTGATCAACCAGTTCGAGGTCGGCGATCCCGCCAAAACGCCAACCCGCCTGACCACGTGGCTGGCGCTGGGGCTTGCTATCTTGATTGCGCTCGCCGGACTGGTGTTCTGGCGCAGCTACTACATGCCCTCGGCCGATCTGCCTTCACTGGTCGGCGCGGAAGAGGAACCTGCCGCCGCTGCCTCGGGTCAGGTCGCCGTTGTCCCGCTGCCCAATGCCGCACCCTCCGGCCCGGTGGTGTTCACCGCCACGGAAGAGGCGATCTGGGTCAAGTTCTATGACGGGCAGGGCCAGCAAATCCTGCAAAAACAGCTTGCGATGGGTGAAAGCTTCACCGTGCCCGAAACTGCGCAGAACCCGCAGTTGTGGACAGGCCGCCCTGATGCGCTGACCATCACCATCGGTGGACAGCCCGTGCCGAAGATTGCCGAACGCGAAGGCATTGTGAAGGACGTGGCTGTCAGCGCCGCAGCATTGCTCGCGCGCGGGGCACCGGCACCTGCTGCGTCAGCAGCGCCTGCCACCACGCCCGCTGCAACTGGAGCCACAGCCAACCGGGCACCACGCCCCCGTCGCGCCGTTACCGGCAATCGCACGGTAACCCCGGCATCGGCACCAGTGGCAGGTGAAGTTCAGCCCGCCTCCGCGCCAGCGCCGGCCGCCGAAAATCCCCCAGCATCCACCGGATTGCGCTAGGCGCATCTCGACTTGCCGACTGCTGTGCGGCATTGATACAGTACGGTTAACGCCATACGGCCAGTGGGCGCGCGCAGGGATCGTGTGCGCCTTGGCAACGGGCCGGTGAAACGGGAATGACGATGACTTTCAAACTTCGCGGCACCCTGCCGCTTACCGCGCTCCTTCTCGGTATAGCGGCTCCGGTCGCGGCTCCTGTATTTGCGCAATCGTCGTCCACAACGCAGGCCGATGCCGAAGCCCGGTTGCGCCGGATCGAGGCGGAACTGCGCGCGCTCCAGCGCAAGGTTTTCCCGGATGGCGCGGGCAAGACCTTCGTTCCCGAAATCACGCCGGGGCAGACGCCAACCGCCATCACCGGGACGCCCGCCGCGTCTGCCGTCAGCGACATTCTCGCACGGATGGATGCGATGGAAGCGCAGATCACACGGCTGACCGCGCAGATCGAAGAAGGGCAGAACCGCTCGGCCAAGGTGGAAGAGCGTCTGGCAAAGCTTGAAGCCGCCGCCGCGCCTGACGTTGCAGTTGCGCCAACCGGCACAGCCGCGCCAGTCACGGCCACACCGGTCACCACGCCCAAGCCCGCAACGCCCGCCGCTGTAACACCCGTCGTTGCCAAGCCTGCTGCGGCCAAGCCCGCCACACCGGCGGCTGCGCGTGTTGCCGCCGTACAGGCGATTGAAAAGCCCACCACCGCCGATGCTGGCGAGAACGAGTACATGTACGGCTTCCGCCTGTGGGAAGCGAAGTTCTATCCCGAAGCGCAGCAGCAATTGCAGATCTTCGTGGACCGCTATCCCAAGCACAAGCTGATCAGCCACGGCCGCAACCTGCTTGGCCGTGCATGGCTTGATGATGGCAAGCCCGGCACCGCCGCGCAGTTCTTCCTGCAGAACTATCTGGCCGACAAGAAGGGCCTGCGCGCGCCTGACAGCCTGCTCTATCTCGGCAACGCGATGGTCAAGCTGAAGGACACCGAGAAAGCCTGCGGTGCCTTTGCAGAAATGGCCGCCACCTATCCTGAAGAAACCATCGGCCGCCTGAAAACCCAGTATGATGCCGCTCGCGCTTCGGTGAAGTGCAAGTAATGGCCTCGGGAATACGCTGACCGCTGCTGCTGCGCGTTTCGCCGCGCAGTGGGCGGCGGTCGCTCCGCCCGGCAAAGTTGGCCTCGCTGTCTCCGGCGGGCCAGACAGTCTCGCCCTGCTGCTGCTGTTCCACGAAGTTGCGCCGCGCAACTTTGCCGTCGCCACGGTCGATCACGGATTGCGCCCCGAAGCCGCAGCTGAGGCCGCGATGGTCGCCGCGCTCTGTGCGGCGCGCGGTATTCCCCACGATACGCTCACGCTTGCGCTGGCCAAAGGCAGCGCCGTGCAGGAACGCGCCCGCATCGCCCGCTATGGCGCGCTGGGGCAATGGTGTGCGGACAACCACCTTGCCGCCTTGGTCACCGCCCACCATGCCGACGATCAGGCCGAAACCATCATCATGCGCCTCAATCGCGGAGCTGGTCTGCGCGGTCTTGCTGGAATGCGTCCACGCGCAACCGTCCCGGAAACTCCCGACTTGCCACTACTCCGTCCGCTGCTGGGCTGGCGGCGGGCAGATCTGACTGCGGTGGTGGAATCGGCCGGACTCACCGCCGCACATGACCCATCCAACCGCGATGCGGCTTTCGAGCGGGTGCGGATTCGCGCCGCCTTGACGTCATCTGATGCCTTCGCGCCCAATGGCTTTTCCGCCAGCGCGACGCATTTGGCCGAAGCAGATCATGCGCTCGAATGGGCGGTCGATCAGCTTTGGTCTGACGTGAAAGACGCCGATGAGGGTTTCACGTGGAACCCTGCACCAAGCCTGCCGCCGGTCATCGCATTGCGTGTGCTTGAACGCATTCTCGCCGCTTCCGGCAGCGGTGTCCCGCGCGGACCAGACCTCGCCCGTTGGCTCGCGACTCTGCGCAGCGGAGGCGTCGCCACGCTCGGCGGAATCAAGGCGGATGCCCGCCGCGCGCCGTGGCGTTTCACCCGTGCGCCAAGGCGAAACAATAAAGCCTGATCCGCCTTCAGGGCAGGTCGTTGAAAAACCATAATCGCGTTATATTGCGATTTACCCGGTCAGCCCTACATTGAACGGGACAGCGCCGCTTTGGCGAATGCGGAAAGACCTTCGATGAACGACGATCAACCTCAGGGTAACCCGTGGATCAAGAGCCTCCTTGTCTGGGGTGGCATCTTCCTTGCCCTCCTGCTCGTGGTCTCGATGTTCGGCTCGCGCGTCGATCAGAACACGACGACGATTCCCTATTCCGCTTTCCGCAGCCAGGTGGCCGAAGGCAGCGTCCGCTCGGTAGAGATCGCACCCGATCGCATTACCGGCACGCTCAAGAACGGTGGCCAGTTCACCACAGTCCCCGTCCCCGGAGATTCCGATTTGCCGCGCCTGTTGCAGGACAACAGCGTGCAGTATGCGGGCAAGGCGGCTGAACAGCCCAACATGCTGATGTGGATCATCGCCAATTCGCTTCCTTTCCTGCTGATCCTCGGCGTAGCGTTCTTCGCGCTGCGCCAGGTGCAGAAGGGCGGCGGTTCGGGCGCAATGGGCTTTGGCAAATCGAAGGCCAAGCTGCTGACCGAACGCTCGGGCAAGGTCACGTTCGATGACGTCGCCGGTATCGATGAAGCACGCGAAGAGCTGGAAGAAATCGTTGAATTCCTGCGTGATCCCTCGCGCTTTTCCAAACTCGGCGGCCAGATTCCCAAGGGTGCGCTGCTGGTCGGTTCGCCTGGCACCGGCAAGACGCTGCTGGCCCGCGCCATCGCTGGTGAAGCAGGCGTGCCGTTCTTCACCATCTCCGGTTCGGACTTCGTTGAAATGTTCGTCGGCGTGGGCGCAAGCCGCGTGCGTGACATGTTCGAACAGGCCAAGAAGAATGCGCCATGCATCGTCTTCATCGACGAAATCGACGCTGTCGGTCGCCATCGCGGCCACGGCCTCGGCAATTCGAATGATGAGCGCGAACAGACGCTTAACCAGCTTCTGGTGGAAATGGATGGCTTCGAAGCCAACGAAGGCATCATCATCATCGCGGCCACCAACCGCCCCGATGTGCTCGATCCCGCGCTGCTGCGTCCGGGCCGCTTTGACCGTCAGGTCGTGGTGCCGATCCCGGACATCGAAGGCCGTGAAAAGATCCTCTCGGTTCACATGAAGAAAGTGCCTTTGGCGCCAGACGTGAACCCGCGCACCATTGCACGCGGCACGCCGGGCTTTTCGGGCGCTGACCTTGCGAACCTCGTGAACGAAGCTGCCCTGCTGGCCGCGCGCCGCAACAAGCGCCTTGTCGCCATGCAGGAGTTTGAGGACGCCAAGGACAAGGTCATGATGGGCGCAGAGCGCCGCTCGATGGTCATGACCGACGATGAGAAGAAGATGACCGCCTATCACGAGGCGGGCCATGCCATCGTCTCGGTCAAGGAACCCGCGTCCGATCCGATCCACAAGGCCACGATCATCCCGCGCGGCCGCGCGCTGGGCATGGTCATGCGCCTGCCAGAACGCGACAGCTATTCCTACCACCGCGACAAGATGCACGCGAACCTCTCGGTCTCGATGGGCGGGCGTGTGGCTGAAGAGCTGATCTTCGGGCATGACAAGGTGTCGTCAGGCGCGTCGTCCGACATCCAGTACGCCACGTCGCTGGCGCGCTCGATGATCACCAAGTGGGGCATGTCTGAAAAGCTGGGGCCGCTGCAGTATGAAGACCAGCAGGAAGGCTATCTCGGCATGGGCGGCTCTGCGCGCCTGTTCGCTTCGGACGAGACCAACAAGCTGATCGACAGTGAAATCCGTGGCCTCGTCGATGGCGCTCACGCCCGCGCAACGGACATCCTCAAGACCAACGAAGACAAGCTGCATCTCCTCGCTCAGGCCCTGCTCGAATACGAGACGCTGACCGGCGACGAGATCAAGGATCTGCTCGAAAACGGCAAGCTGGACCGCCCGCAACCGCCCAGCGGCCCTGCACGACCAGTCACGGCGCAAGGGTCCGCTGTGCCCCGCGCAGGGAAGAAGTTTGGTGGCACGGCCAGCCCGCAACCGGCCTGATCTGCATTTGGGTTAAGCGAAGGGCGGGGGGCAACCTCCGCCCTTTGTCGTTCCCGTCACGTTTCGCCCCGCAGGCGGGAGGGCCGCGAGACTTACTGAACGAAGTGAAGTTGGTCGCAGCGGGGCGGGCAGTCTTGGCGCGAAACCTCAGCCCCCAGCCTCAACCAATATCAGTGTCGCAAACAGCATCAGCGCGGTGAACGCGAACATGCTCAAAAACCATGTCCGCCACCACGCACCGAACCACGAAAGCGCATATGTCCCGCGCAATTGCACCAGCATGTGCAGCGGCGGCAACAGGCCAAACACGCCTAGCCAAGGCGCATTAAGCGTTGCGGCCAGCATGGTGACCACTGCCAGCAAGGTCATGAAACACAAGGAATACGTGACGAATACGGTGTGGTCATAAAGCCCGAAGCGGCGGCTGAACGGGAACAGCAGCCACAGGAACGGCACCGAAATGGGGATCAGCGCCCAGCTCAATTTATAGCTGTAAGTCTGCACCTTGTAGAGCGCGAGGCTGGGATTATCGCGCCAGATCTTCACCGCCTCATAGATCAGCGGCGATGATTTCAGCCCTTCGATATCCGTGTTGTCATCGCCCAGATTGAAGTTGAGGTCGTTCGTGTCGAGCTTTTCCAGCCCCTCGATGCTGGCCTTGGCGTCGGCGATATCGCCTTCGATTTCAGCCTTCTCGCCCGGGTCTTTGGCTGTGGCCTTCCTCGCCTCAAGCGCTTTCAGATCCTCACGCTGCTGCTGTGCGATGGCATCCACCGTGGTCGAAGCTGTTGGCATGAAGCTGCTGCCCAGCGAATTGATCGTGGTGAACATCAGGAACACGCAGAACAGGAATAATGCGATGGGCGAGACATAGCTGGCGCGCCGCCCGTCGATATATTCGCGCGTCAGCTTCCCCGGTTGAAGCGCCAGCAACGGCAGCGTCCGCCAGATCTTGCCTTCGAAGTGGAACACGCCGTGCAGCAGATCGTGGAAGAATGCGCCCAGTGTGCGATGGACATGCGCCGCCTGTCCGCAGGCATGGCAGTGGCTGCCGACCAGCGCGGTGCCGCAGTTGAGGCAGGCCGATTCGTGGGTGTGGCCCCCTGCAACGTGGTCCCCCGCCGTCGGCTCCACTGCGCGCGCCGCAGCCAGCGCTTCGGCCATGCCGCCAAGTGTTTCGGTCCCGCTCAAGCTGATGCCCCCTGTTTCGGTGCAGCATAGCCGCGCCGTAATGGTCCTGCCACACCCTTGAGGTAGCGCGATTTCACCGAACATTAACCTTGAACGTGCAGTCCGGTGACGAAGTGGTTACAGGACGGGACGTGTTTACACCGCGTGATCAGATGATGGCGTTCGCTGGGACGAGCGCCGGGGTGAGTGGGGGGAGCGGCTTCGGCCTGCGCACCGCGCCGCCTCCTGCGCCGCAAACCGATGCAATCCTGAACAGCACCAAGATGCACCTAGGCGCACCTACACGCACCATAACTGCCGCAATTGAACGCTGGTGCGCCGCAAAAGACCTCGCACCCGACCTTGCCGAAGACATCGGCAGCGCGCGCTGGTTTCGCGGCTTTGGCACCATGCTCGCCCTTGGTGCGGCCGCCGTCCTGATGTGGCCAAACTTCGCCCCGCTTCAGGCCGCACCGCTCACCGCGCTCGACGAATCGTCCATCGATGAATTCCGCGTGCAGGGAATCCGCCCTCTGAGCCTCGGCGCAGACAATGGCTGCCGCATGACCGCCACCCAAGCCGTGATCCCGCTTGCCGCCGCGCCGGAGCGGCCGAGCATTGATCTTACCGCCACGCTGGGTGCGGGCGATGGTTTTCCGCGCATGCTGCAGCGCGCAGGGCTGGCCAGCAGCGATATCGTGCAAGTGCTTGATCTGGTTGGTGGACAAATCAAGCCGGGGACGATCCCGCCGGGTACGCGCTTTGCCATCCGCCTCGGCGCGCGCTCGTCGCCGTCGCAGCCGCGTCCGCTGGAGGAACTGACCTTCCGCCCACGCTTCGATCTTGCGCTTCACGTGAAACGCAGCGGCGGAGGGCTGGCGCTGGCCACCAACACCATCGCGGTTGACTCCGCGCCGATGCGCATTCGCGGGATCGTGGGTGGAAGCCTCTACCGCTCGGCCCGCGCTGCCGGCGCGCCCCCATCTGCCGTGCAGGACTATCTGCGCACCATCGATGAACACATGGCATTCGAAGAAATCGCTCCGGGCGATGAATTCGACCTCGTCTTCGCCAACCGCCGCGCCGCCAGTGGTGAGCAGCAGGCGGGCGACCTGATCTATGCGGGAGTGGTCCGCGCGAACAAGCCGGTGCTGCAATTGCTGCGCTGGGGCAAAGATGGCGCGTTCTATTCGCCGCAGGGCATGGCTGAAGGTTCGCAGGAAACCACCGGTTTCCTTGGCTCTCCGGTCAATGGACGCATTACATCAAACTTCGGCGCGCGCCGCCATCCGATCCTTGGTTATGTGCGGATGCATGCAGGCGTGGATTTTGGCGCAGGCTTTGGCGCGCCGATCTATGCCGCAACAGATGGCCGGGTGAGCATTGCCGGATGGCACGGCGGGCACGGCAATTACGTGCGGCTCGACCACGGCGGCGGTATCGGCACCGGATATGCGCACATGAGCCGCATCGCAGTGTCGTCAGGCATGAGCGTTCGGCGGGGGCAGGTGATCGGCTATGTCGGCTCCACCGGCCTGTCCACCGGCCCGCACCTCCATTACGAGATGTACCGCAATGGCCGCACGGTGAACCCGCTGTCGATGACATCGATCACGCAGCGCGCCACGGTGGACCCTGCGCAACTGGCCGCGTTCAAAGCAAAGCTGGCGCAAGTAACCGCGATCCGGGCGAACACGATACGGTGATTGCAGCCGCTAGGCCGGTTCGCTAGGCCTTGATCCCATGTCCAGCTATCCCCTGACTCGCCTGCGCCGCACCCGTGCCACTGCATGGAGCCGCGCCTTGCACCGCGAAGTGCTCGTCACGCCCGCCGATCTGATCTGGCCGCTGTTCGTGACCGAAGGGCAGGGCGTGGAAGATCCGATCCTGTCGCTTCCCGGCGTATCGCGCTGGTCGGTGGACGGGATCGTGGCGCGCGCGAAGGAAGCGGTTGCACTCGGTATTCCCTGTCTTGCCCTTTTTCCCAATACGCAGCCCGACCGGCGCAGCGAGAACGGCGAGGAAGCGCTCAACCCCGACAACCTGATGTGCCGCGCGATACGCGCGATCAAGGATGCCTGCGGGGACGATATCGGCGTGCTGACCGATGTGGCGCTCGATCCCTACACCAGCCACGGGCAGGACGGGTTGATCGACGACGCGGGCTATGTCCTGAACGATGCGACCGTCGAAGTGCTGGTCGGGCAGAGCCTGAATCAGGCAGCCGCCGGGGCCGACGTCATTGCCCCGTCCGACATGATGGACGGCCGCATCGCCGCGATCCGTCAGGCGCTTGAGGATGCAGGCCACGCCAACGTGCAGATCATGTCCTATGCGGCCAAGTATGCCTCGGCGTTCTACGGCCCGTTCCGCGATGCCGTGGGATCGAGCGGACTGCTGAAAGGCAACAAGAAAACCTACCAGATGGACCCCGGCAATGCCGAGGAAGCCCTGCGCGAGGTGGAGATGGACCTGGCCGAAGGCGCGGACAGCGTGATGGTGAAGCCGGGGCTGCCCTATCTCGACATCGCAGTGCGCGTGAAGGAAGCTTTCGGCGTGCCCGTCTTCGCCTATCAGGTGAGCGGCGAATACGCGATGATCGAGGCTGCGGTGGCGGCGGGTGCCGCAGACCGTGACGCGATGGTGCTGGAAACCTTGCTGGCGTTCAAGCGCGCGGGCTGTTCAGGTGTGCTGACCTATCACGCGGCCCATGCTGCGCGTTTGATGGGGGCATGAGCATGCGTCCCGACGTTTCGATCATCACCCTGAACGGCAAGACCCCACGCATTCACGAATCGGCCTTCATCGCGCCGGGGTGCCGGATCATCGGTGATGTGGAGATCGGGCCGGAAGTTTCGATCTGGTACAATTGCGTGCTGCGCGGCGATGTGAACCACATCCGCATCGGCGCGCGCAGCAATGTGCAGGATGGCAGCGTGATCCATGTCGACAGCCCCGCGCCGGGCAAGCCCGATGGCTTTCCCACGATCATCGGCGAAGATGTGCTGATCGGCCATCTGGCGATGGTGCATGGCTGTGTGATCGAGGATCGCGGTTTCGTGGGGCTTGGTGCCATCGTGATGAGCGGTGCGGTGATCGAGAGCGACGGGATGCTGGCGGCGGGCGCGATGCTGACCGGGGGCAAGCGCATCGGCGCGCGGCAACTGTGGGGAGGGCGCCCGGCAGCCTATATGCGCGACCTTACCGACGCGGCGCTGATCGATATGCAGCGCGGGGTGCAGCACTACGTCCACAATGGGCAGGCGCACAAGGCGGCGGTTCTTGGCACGACCGAAGGCTGATCTGCCCGCTGCCGCGGCGCTGTTGGCACTGGCCGATGGTGAGGGGCGGCTCGCAGTGCGCGTAACACCGGGCGCGCGTAGCGAGGGTGTGGAGATCGTCGATGGCCGGGTGCTGGTGAAAGTCCGCACCAAGCCCGAAGATGGCAAGGCCAGCGCGGCGGTGCTGGCATTGCTGGCGCAGGCGCTCGGGGTGGCCCCCTCGAAGGTCGAAATGTTGCGCGGCGCAACTTCTCGTGAAAAGCTGTTCAGGATTCCCCAAGACTGACATCAGACGGAAGTCTGAACGCGACGGCGACCATGCCGACGCAATAGGCGGCGGCCAGCCACAGGCAGCCCATCGGCAGACGGTCCTGAAGGAAAGCGCCCAACACCGCGCCTGCGAGCAATCCGCCCCACAGGCTCGCCCAGGAAGTCCACCCGCTGTTCGGCTGGCCAGTGAGGGCGTTGGCAAGGCCTTGGCCGAGTTTGACCAGCGCGCCCGTCATATAGGTGAGGCCGACGCTGACCTCCCCGCCGCGCTGAAAGGTGTTGTTGAGTGCGCCCATCGCCATCACCATGCCGCCCAGCATCAGCACGGGCAGGCCCAGCACACGTCCCGATGCCGCAGCCACCAGCATGAGCGCCACAAACGCCAGCACCACCGGCTTGCGCAAGGTGCCTGCCCAGCGCGACAGCAGCGCGCCTAAGGTCACGCCGCCCAGAAATCCTGCAATCAAAACGGCGGGCATGGCTGCACGCGCGGGATCTGTGCCGAGAGAGACGCCGAGCCGCGTGGAATTGCCCGACATGAACGAGACGAAATAACCGTCCGCCGAGAGAAACCCCACTGCGTCGATGAACCCGGCCATTGCGGCAAGTGCGATGGCGAACAGGCGGCGCGGGCGATCGTACTGGATCATGCACGCAGCCTAGTGCGCGTTTCAGTCCCGCGCCATGCCTTTGGCCATGCGCGCCAGAACGTCCGTCATGGCGTCGGCAATTTCGCGATCGTCAGGTGCCGCATCGGCAATCGCGCACGCCATGCAATCGGCCCATTGATCAGCGGTCTTGCGGGTTATCGGGAAGGGTTTGTGCATCGACATCATGCACTTGCCGGGGTTCGCCTCAAACCACTGGCGCGGGCCGCCGCACCAACCGGCAAGGAATCCCGGCAAGGATTCGCGCATAGGGGCAAGGTCTGCCGCGTGCATCGCGCGCAGGGCCTTGTAGGCCGGGTCGCTGTCCATCAGGTCATAGAAGCGGTCTGTTATGCGGCGCAGCACGTCGCTGCCGCCGATGCGGTCATAAGGGGCTGCTGCTTGCGCTTGCGTGGCCAAGGGTTTGCTCCGGCTGGGAATCGGGAGCCTTGGCTGTGCCGTGATTTGCGCCAAGCGACATTGACCGGCGTCAATCGCTGGTCGGAAGCGCCTTTGCCGCGAGACTTGCCGCCATGCCGCCAAACACTGCACCAAGCGCAAGGTTGGTGGCCACGGCATCCCATTGGCGATAGCGCGTCCATTCTTTGCCGGTGCGCAGTGAAACCCAAGCCAGTTTTCCCAAGGCCACAGCAGGCACGGCAAGCAGGATGCTGTGCATTATCGTTCTCTCCCCGTTGTTTACCGCACAACGGGGATTGTCAGCCGAGGTTCCGACCCGGCCCCCGCTCAGCATGAGCGGGGGTGAGTTGGCGTCAGCGCTTTAATCCGCAATCAACGCCTTCAGCGCATCGAGCCGGTCGGCCTCGTGCGCGGGCTTGTCGGTGCGAATGCGGCTGATGCGGGGGAAGCGCATGGCGACGCCCGATTTGTGGCGCTTGCTGGTATGGACCGAATCGAATGCGACTTCGAACACCAGCGACTTGTCGGTTTCGCGCACCGGGCCGAACTTGCCGACGGTGTGCTGCCGGACATGGCGGTCGAGGAATTTCAGCTCTTCATCGGTGAAGCCGAAATAGGCTTTGCCGACCGGTAGCAGCTCCGCGCCCGCATCGGGATCACCATTCCAGCAGCCGAAGGTGAAATCGGAATAGAAGGACGAGCGCTTTCCGCTGCCGCGCTGGGCATACATCAGCACGCAATCGATCAGCAGCGGATCGCGCTTCCATTTGTACCAAAGACCAGTGCGGCGGCCTGCGACATAGGGCGAATCGCGGCGTTTGAGCATGACACCCTCGATGGCCTCATCGCGCGCGCGGCTGCGGATTTCTGCCAGGTCGTCGAAGTCCTTGGCGGGGATGACCTGCGATATGTCGAAACGGGTGGCGTCAAGACGCGGGACGAGCGCTTCCAATCGTGGGCGGCGCTGCTCCCATGCCCATTCGCGCAAGTCTTCCTTGTCCTCGATCAGCAGGTCGTAAAGGCGGACGAAAGCGGGGGATTCGGCCAGCATCGCCTTCGACACGGTCTTGCGGCCAAGGCGCTGCTGCAGCGCGTTGAAGCTGGCCGCGCCGCCGGTTTCGCCGCCCTGATGCGCGCCGCGCACCAGCAACTCGCCGTCCAGAACGCAAGGGGTGGTGAGCGCGGCGGTGACTTCGGGGAAAGTGGCGGAAATGTCATCGCCGCTGCGGGAGTAGACGCGGGTTTCTCCTGCGACATGGACGATCTGCACGCGGATGCCGTCCCACTTCCACTCGGCGGCATATTCGCTGAGGTCCAGCGATTCGGCTTCGAGCGGGTGGGCGAGCATGAAGGGGCGGAATAGCGGGAGCAGATCGGTGCGGGGCGGGGGCGCGCCATTCGCCGCCCAATCGAACAGGGGGGTGTAAGGCGGGGACTGGCCGTGCCAGTACTCCTCCACATCCTCCACGCTGACGCTGAAGGCCTGCGCGAAGGCGACTTTGGCAAGCCTCGCGGAGATGCCGATGCGCATGGCACCGGTCGCAAGCTTCAGCAAAGCATAGCGACCGTTGACGTCAAGACGGTCAAGCAGGTCGGCCAGAATGGTGGGCGCAGTAGTGCGGGTGGTGGCGTGGAGGGTGGCGACGACTTCGGCCACAGTGGGGGCGGGGAAGCGCTGTCCGAGTGGTTCGGGCCACAGCAGGCTGGCGGTCTCGGCCGTATCGCCCACGTAATCGCGGCTCAATGTCCACAGCACCGGATCGACCCGCTCGGCCATCAGGCTGCGGATCAGGCTGGCCTTCACGGCAGGGAAGTCGAGGCCGTCGGTAAGCGCGGCGAGCGCCCAGCCCCGGTCGGGGTCGGGCGTCTCGCGCAGGTGATCCGCCAGCAGCGCCAGTTTGGCATTGCGCGATGGGGTGAGGACGAGCGCGTCGAGCAGGGCGGCGAAGCGCTCCATCAGTCGTCCTCGTCCTCATAGCCGACCAGCGCCAGCGCGCGGGCCTTGCGCTGGGTGAGTTCGCACCAGCGCAGCAGCGCTTCCTCGCGGCCGTGGGTGACCCAGGTCTCAGTGGGGTTCACTTGGGTGATAGTCTGGGTCAGTTCGTCCCAGTCGGCGTGGTCCGAGATGATCAGCGGCAGTTCGACGCCGCGCTGGCGGGCACGCTGGCGCACGCGCATCCAGCCCGACGCCATGGCGGTGACCGGATCGGGCAGGCGGCGGCTCCAGCGGTCGTTCAAGGCAGAGGGCGGGCAGATGACGATGCTGTTGGCCAGCGCGGCCTTGGGCACGCCGGCGACGGGTTGCAGGTCGCCCAGATCGACGCCGTGGTCTTCGTACAGACGGCACATGCGCTCCATCGCGCCGTGGAGCCAGATCGTGTCGGTAAAGCCCGCCGCGCGCAGTTCGGCAATCACCCGCTGTGCCTTGCCCAAGGCGTATGCGCCGACGAGGACGCAGCGGCCCTGCTCGTTCTGGCGCGCGGCGAGGAGTTTGGCCATTTCATCGGCAATCGGTGGATGGCGGAAGACGGGAAGGCCGAACGTCGCCTCGGTGACGAAGACGTCGCAGGGGGTGACCTGAAATGGTTGGCATGTGGGATCGGCGCGGCGCTTGTAATCGCCCGTCACGATCACCCGCTCGCCCGCGTGTTCGAGCAGAATCTGGGCTGAGCCGAGGACATGGCCTGCGGGGATGTAGGTGGCTTTCACGCCGCCTTTCAGCGTCACCGTTTCACCATAGGCCACGGGCGTCGAACCGGTTTCGACTACGCCATAGCGCAACGCCATGATCGCCAGCGTTTCGGGCGTGGCGACGGTCAGGCCGTGGCCGCCGCGCGCGTGATCGGCGTGGCCGTGGGTGACCAGCGCCGTATCCACCGCGCGCGCCGGGTCGATCCACGCGTCGGCGGGGACGACGTGGAGGCCGAAGGGTTCGGGTTTGAGCCAGGAGAAGGGTGAGGCCATCGTCATGAAATGGACGGTCCGGCCTTTGGGTTCCAGTGCCCTTCGTGCCGTGAAGCCTTCGCGGCGCAACTTTGGCGCAAGAAAAAGGCCCGCCCCGAGGGGCAGGCCTTGATCTTTGCCAGCAAGCCGAAGCTTATTCGGCTTCGTCGGCGCTTGGCTCTTCCGTGGCGGTGGAACCGGCCTTGCCCTTTTTCGCCTTCTTCTTGACCAGCTTCGGCGCCGCCGGAGTCAGCTCAAAGGAGAGCGCGTCTTCCTTGAGGCTGACGTGGACTTCGCCGCCATTGGCCAGTTTGCCGAACAGCAGTTCTTCGGCCAGCGGCTTCTTGACCTTCTCTTGAATCAGGCGGGCCATCGGCCTTGCGCCATAGAGCTTGTCATAGCCCTTCTTGGCCAGCCAGCTGCGTGCATCGGCATCGAACTGGATGTGGACGTTCTGATCGGCCAGTTGGAGTTCGAGCTGCAGGATGAACTTGTCGACCACGCGGCTGACAACTTCGGTCGGCAGGTAGCTGAACGGCACGATTGCATCGAGGCGGTTGCGGAATTCGGGGGTGAACATCTTCTTCACCGCTTCATCGCCCGCGTCGGCCTTCGACACGTCGCCAAAGCCGATGCCCTGACGCGCCATGTCCGATGCGCCCGCATTGGTGGTCATGATCAGGACCACGTTGCGGAAGTCCACCGTCTTGCCGTGGTGGTCGGTCAGGCGTCCGTTGTCCATCACCTGCAGCAGGATGTTGAACAGATCGGGGTGGGCCTTCTCGATCTCGTCGAGCAGCAGGACGCAGTGCGGCTGCTGATCGATCGCATCGGTAAGCAGACCGCCCTGATCGAAGCCGACGTAGCCCGGAGGCGCACCGATCAGGCGCGAAACCGAATGCCGCTCCATGTATTCGGACATGTCGAAGCGCTGCAGCGGGATGCCCATGATCTGGGCAAGGCTGCGGGCCACTTCGGTCTTGCCGACGCCGGTGGGGCCGCTGAACAGGAACGAGCCGATGGGCTTGTCCGCATCGCGCAGACCTGCGCGGCTGAGCTTCATGGCGCTGGACAGCACCTCGATGGCCTTGTCCTGACCGAACACCAGACGCTTCAGATCGCGGTCGAGATGCTCCAGCACCTTCTTGTCGTCGCTCGACACCGATTTGGGCGGGATGCGCGCCATCGTGGCGATGACCTGCTCGATCTCGCGCGCGGTGATGGTCTTCTTGCGCTTTGAAGGCGGCACCAGCATCTGCATCGCGCCCACTTCGTCGATCACGTCGATCGCCTTGTCGGGCAACTTGCGGTCATTGATGTAGCGAGCCGACAGTTCGACCGCGGTCTTGATCGCATCGGGCGTGTACTTGACCTTGTGATGGTCTTCGAATGCCGTGCGCAGCCCGCGCAGGATCTTGATGGTATCCTCGATGGTCGGCTCGTTCACATCGATCTTCTGGAACCGGCGCAGCAGGGCGCGGTCCTTTTCGAAGTGGTTGCGGAACTCCTTGTAGGTGGTCGATCCGATGCAACGGATCGTCCCGCCCGAAAGCGCAGGCTTCAGCAGGTTCGACGCATCCATCGCGCCGCCGCTGGTGGCACCGGCACCGATCACGGTGTGGATTTCATCGATGAACAGCACCGCGTGCGGCATCTTTTCCAGCTCGGAGACGACCTGCTTGAGGCGCTCTTCAAAGTCACCACGATAGCGGGTTCCGGCCAGCAGGCTGCCCATGTCGAGCGAATAGATCACTGCTTCGGCCAGCACTTCGGGCACGTCGCCTTCAACGATCTTGCGTGCAAGACCTTCGGCAATCGCCGTCTTGCCCACGCCGGGGTCGCCCACGTAAAGCGGGTTGTTCTTCGAACGGCGGCACAGGATCTGGATGGTGCGGTCCACTTCGGGGCCACGCCCGATCAGCGGATCGATCTTTCCGGTCAGCGCCTTCTCATTGAGATTGACGGTGAACTGGTCGAGCGCAGTTTCCTTCTTCTGGCTCTTCGAATCGGACTTTTCTTCCTGCTGCTTGGGTGCTTCTTCTTCAGCGCCTTTGGGGTTGCGGCCTTCCACCTGACGGCCACCCTTGCCGATGCCGTGGCTGATGAAGCTGACCGCGTCCAAACGGCTCATGTCCTGCTGCTGCAGGAAATAGACCGCATAGCTGTCGCGTTCTGAGAACAGTGCCACCAGCACGTTGGCCCCTGTCACGGTGTCCTTGCCCGAGGACTGCACGTGAAGGATGGCGCGCTGGATCACCCTCTGGAACCCGGCGGTGGGCTGGGGATCAGCCTTTTCCTGCGTTTTCAGCGACTGGTATTCCTGATCGAGGTACTGGCGCACCACATCACCCAGATCGCCAAGGTCCACGCCACAGGCCTGCATGACCTGCGCCGCGTCCGCATCATCGATGAGGGCCAGCAGGAGATGCTCAAGAGTCGCATACTCGTGGCTGCGCTCTGACGCATTTGCGAGCGCGGTGTGCAGCGTCTTCTCAAGGCTCTGGGCGAAACTGGGCATGTTGCGGCTACTTTCTGGCTGGCGCCAATGGGTTCCCTGAAAGGAAGAGTGCACACGCGTTATTAACCGAGGCTAAACCACGTGTGAGGGTGAAACCAGATGCCCCAAAGGCATCGGTATATCTTGCGATATGGGAACGCCCTTCGGCAAAAGGAAGGGCGGCCAATCTCATCTATCGCTGCCTGAAGGTGGCGGCTTGCCAAACAGCGCTTCGGCAGCGGCGCGGTGCGCGCTGGCCTTGTCGCGATGGGCGACAGTGCGCATGATCTCCAGTTCGAGCAGGCCGATACGTTCGTTCAGCTCGTCATGCGAATAGGGGTCGAGCGCTTCGGTTGCCAGTTGGCTGGCCAGATCCCCTTTCGGGCGAGGGCGCTCATCAAGGTCCATTGAGGGCCACTTTGTGCGCTGCAATGCCTTGCTGTCAACGCCCTGCGTGGCTAACCCAAGCGCTAATTGGTATTCGGGACTACAGGGGCTTCTAAATGACCGGCTTACCGGCAACGATGACCGCGATCGGATGGGATACGCCGGGTGGGCCGGAAGTGCTGCGCCCTGAAACGGTGGCAGTGCCGCAGCCGGGACCAGGACAGGTGCTGATCAAAGTGGCGTTCGCTGGCGTAAACCGGCCTGACGTGATCCAGCGGCAGGGCTTTTATCCGCCGCCGCCCGACGCTTCGCCGCTGCCGGGACTGGAAGTTTCCGGGCAGATCGTTGCGATGGGCGAGGGCGTGACCTGGCCATTTACCGGTACGATGGTGTGCGCGCTGGTAGCGGGCGGCGGCTATGCGCAATATTGCATTGCCGAAGCTGCGCAGTGCCTGCAGGTGCCGACAGGGCTTTCGATGGCAGAAGCTGCCGCCATTCCCGAAACGCTGTTCACCGTGTGGCACAATGTGTTTGAACGCGGAATGACCGCACCAGAAGAGACGATCCTCGTCCACGGCGGCACCAGCGGCATTGGATCAATGGCGATTCTGCTGGGCAAGTTGTTTGGCGTGACCGTGATTGTCACAGCGGGCGGACCAGACAAGTGTGCGCAGGCGCTGAAAATCGGCGCGGCCCACGCAATTGATTACAAGGTGAGCGATTTTGTGGCCGAAGTGGCGCGAATCACCGACGGCCGCGGCGTCGATATGGTGCTCGACATGGTCGCCGGAGACTACGTAGCGCGCAATATCAAGTGCCTTGCCGATGATGGGCGGCATGTGACCATTGCTGTGCAGGGTGGCCTCAAGGCCGAAATCAACATGGCCGAAGTCATGCGGCGGCGGCTGACGCTGACCGGATCGACGCTGCGGCCACGTTCAAAGGCGTTCAAAGCGGCGCTGGCATCGGAGATTCGCGAGACGGTCTGGCCCTTGGTGGCGACGGGCGAATTGCGCCCGATCATGGATCAGACGTTCCCGCTGGCCGAGGCGGCGGCAGCGCACGTGCGGATGGAGCAGGGTGCGCATGTGGGGAAGATCATGCTGGCTGTTTGATCGTGCTGCGCACGATGCCCACCCCCAGCCCCTCCCGCTTGCGGGAGGGGGGGAGAGATAGCGGTGGTTTGCCCTCCCGCAGGCGGGAGGGCCGCGAGACTTACTGAACGCAGTGAAGTTAGTCGCAGCGGGGTGGGTATTTGCGCCCAGCCAACGAAAAAGGCCGCCCCTTTGCAAGGGCGGCCCATTCAAATCAGCGCTTCGCCAAAGCTCAGCTGTCCGAGATACCCTCGGCGCGGCGGGCGGCTAGCCATGCGGCGGCTTCGGCTTCCTGCGCGGCTTCCGATGCGGCCTTGACCGAGGCGGTACGCTCTGCGCGCAGTTCCTCGATCAGGGCGTCGCGGTCAGTGCCGAGGCGCTGTTCGGCCAGACCATCGTCTTCGATCCCGGCCTTCTTTGCAGCCTTGGCCACCAGCGCATCGAGTTCGCGCTGTGAGCACAGGCCCAGCGTGACGGGGTCTTTGGGGTTGATGTTGGCGATGTTCCAGTGGCTGCGATCACGAATCGCGGCGATGGTGGTGCGGGTGGTGCCGATCAGCTTGCCAATCTGCGCGTCCGACACTTCGGGGTGGTTGCGCAGGATCCACGCGATGCCATCGGGCTTGTCCTGGCGCTTTGATACCGGGGTGTAGCGCGGGCCTTTGGTGCGGCTGACCGAGATCGGTGCACGCTGCATCTTGAGCTTGTATTCGGGGGTGGCCTGACCCTTGTCGATCTCTGCCTGATTCAGTTCACCTGAGTGCAAAGGATCGCGGCCGGTGTACTTCTGGCCGGCCAGATCATCGGCCATTGCCTGCACTTCAAGGATGTGCAGCCCGCAGAATTCGGAAATCTGCTCAAACGTCAGCGCGGTATTGTCGACAAGCCATGACGCGGTGGCGTGCGGCATCAGCGGATACGTGGGCTGGTTGCTCACGGACAATCTCCCGAAAGGACGGTCCAGCAGTGCGCGGACCCGACCTGAAAAGCGGATACAATAAGGGCCGCCCCTTGCGGAGCGGCCTTGAACCTCGCCGATGTAAGCCGGGAATGGCGAATCGGCAAGTTTTTGTTTGGTGGGTTCAGCTCACCAGCGTGAGCGAAGGCTCGTCGCTGGCAACAACGCGGTGCGCAAAGCGGCCATCCACTTGCGCCCCCTGCTCGATGGTAAGCGCATCGTAGCTGACATCGCCGTGGATGCGTGCGGTTTTGAGGATGATCAGTTCGCCCGCTTCGATTGATCCGTGGACGGTGCCTGAAAGACGTGCGTTTTGCGCCTTGATCGCACCTGTGACAGTGCTCTTTTCACCCTGGACCAGTGATGCGCAGGTGATGTCGCCTTCGACAGTGCCATCAATGTGCAGATCGGCCGTGGCGGAAAGATCGCCCTTTACGGCCACATCAACGCCGAGCACGGAAAATGTTGCAGCCATGCCTGTGTTACTCCCCGTGCTTTTCATCGTTGTCGTGCGCGGTTCCGGCGCGGATTTCCTGAACATGCCTGTTTGCCTCAAGGAACGGGCGCGGATTGACCGGACGGTCATTGATCCGCACTTCAAAATGGAGATGGGGACCGGTTGAGCGACCGGTATTGCCGATCTGGCCGATCACGGCCCCGGCATCGACCTTCTGGCCCAGTTGCGCGCCGGTGCGCGACATATGGGCATAGCGCGTCATCAATCCGTTGCCGTGGCTGACTTCGACCACGTTGCCATAGCCCTGCTTGGCCCCGACAAAGCTGATCGTGCCTGCTGCTGCCGAATAGATCGGCGCGCCGATGGGGCCACGGAAATCAAGACCGGCGTGGAAGGCCGCGCCGCCGGTGAAGGGATCGCTGCGATAGCCAAAGCCGCTTGAGATATATTCAAGGCTGGCGGGCAGGGTGTTGGGTATGCGGGCGAGGCCCTTTTGCAGCGCCGCCATGCGTTCAAGGCTGGCACCGAGGCGGGCAAAGCGTGGATCGACGCTGTCATCCGCGCCGGTGAACAGGCGGATCAGCGGGCCGCCGGTGCCTTCCTGCGCAGCGGCGCGCAGCATGGCGGGGTTGAGGCCGACGCGGCGGATGGCAGTTTCAGCCTGCGCGGCGCGGGCATCGGCAAAGCGGGTAAGGCGTTCGATAAAGGCCAGCTGGCGCGCTTCGGCTTCGGCAAGGCGGCGTGCTTCGGGCAGTTCCATCGAGATCTTGCGCACGGTTTTGGCCGCTTCGGCGCTGCTGTCCGATACAGTGCCCTGCGGAAGGTCTTTCGGCAGTTCGCCCAGTGTGCCTTCGATGGCCTTTTCGATGAAGTCCTGCCGGCGGTTAAGATCATCGGCCACGCCTTCCAGTCCGCCGCGATACTTGTCCATGCGGGTCTCGGCAGTGGCGATAGCCGCTTCGCGTTCAAGCAGTGCGGCGTGATCGCGGGCAGCGGTGAATTGCGAGACCAGCGTGACAGCCATCGCACCCAACCACAGCAGCACGGCAGCAGCGATACCGCCAGCCACCATCATCTGCAGGCGCGAGGACACGCGGATGAAGCGGACTTGCCCGTGCGAGCGCATGAAAAACTCACGCTCTGGAAACCATGCGCGTGCCTGCGCGATGGCAGCAGCCGTGGTATTCCTGATCCGCAAGCGGGCAGGCTTCACTGATGACACTGGCAGGCGACCCCCGATGGTAGTGCTTGGTTGGTTATGTTTCCCGTCGCCGCGGGCACTACCCATTGGGTTCCCGGCTGGCGAATCGGAATCCCCCCATCCGCGCTGAACCGTGTGAGTCCCCGGATGAATCGATTGCACCAGTGTGATTCAGGGCACGCATGGACCTTTTCGGCCAAGTCGAGTCGTGTGCTGTGATGACAATTGCGACCCTCGGTGATAGGGCGCTGGGCATGTCTACGCAGCCTGAAATTTCCGCCGAATCCGTGACCGATATGGTCGAGAATCTTGCGCGTGCTGCCCGCACTGCGCAGCGCGTTCTGGCGCGGATGGATGCGCCAGCGAAGGAGCATGCGCTGAAGCTTGCCGCCGCTGCATTGCGCGCGGCAGAAGCAGAGATTCTTGCTGCAAACGCGCAGGACATGGCCAATGGCGCGGCCAACGGGCTGACCGGCGCGATGCTTGACCGGTTGAAGCTGACGCCAGAACGCCTTGCCGGAATGGCCGATGCGGTGGCGCAGGTCGCCTCGCTGGCCGATCCGGTGGGCGAGGTGATCTCCGAGGCTGCGCGCCCCAACGGCATGGTGCTGCAACGCCTGCGCATTCCGGTGGGCGTGATCGGCATTATCTATGAAAGCCGCCCGAACGTGACGGCAGACGCCGCCGCGCTTTGCGTGCGGTCGGGCAATGCCACGATCCTGCGCGGCGGATCGGAAGCGGTCCATTCCAACCGGGCAATCCACAAGGCGCTGGTAGCAGGGCTGGTCGAAGGCGGCGTTCCGGCAGAAGCGGTGCAGCTTATGCCGACGCAGGACCGTGCCGCCGTGGGGGCGATGCTGGCGGCGGCGGGCCTGATCGACATGATCGTGCCGCGCGGGGGCAAAAGCCTTGTTGCGCGGGTGCAGGCCGATGCGCGGGTGCCGGTGCTGGCTCACCTTGACGGGATCAACCATACGTTCGTCCACGCCGCCGCCGATCCGGCGATGGCCAAGGCTATCGTGCTCAACGCCAAGATGCGCCGCACGGGCATCTGCGGGGCGATGGAAACGCTGCTGATCGACGCGACTTATCCCGATCCGCACGGGCTGGTGGAGCCACTGCTGGATGCCGGGTGCGAACTGCGCGGCGATGCCCGCGCCCGTGCCATCGATCCGCGCATCGTTCCTGTGGCGGCGAACGATTGGGATACCGAGTATCTCGACGCGATTCTTTCCGTAGCGATTGTCGATGGGCTGGACGAGGCGCTGGCGCATGTCTCCGCCCACGCATCGGGCCATACCGATGCAATCGTGACGCAGGATCAGACCGTGGCCGACCGCTTCCTGACCGAAGTGGACAGCGCCATCGTGATGCACAACGCCTCCAGCCAGTTTGCCGATGGTGGCGAGTTTGGCCTTGGCGCGGAAATCGGCATTGCCACCGGGCGGTTGCATGCACGCGGCCCGGTCGCGCTTGAGGGGCTGACGACCTACAAGTGGCTGGTGCGCGGCTCCGGGCAGGTGCGCCCTTGAGTATCTGGCCCTGAGTGGTCCGCTAACCGGCCTGTTCGGCGGCAGTTTCAACCCTGCGCATCGCGGGCATCGCCGGGTAAGCCTGTTCGCGCGGGATGCACTGGGGCTAGCCGAAGTGTGGTGGCTGGTTTCACCCGGCAATGTGCTGAAACCGGTGGAAGGCATGGCCCCGCTCTCGGCCCGGCTGGCCTCGGCGCAGGCGATGACCCGCAACGCGCCGATCCGCGCCACTGCGATTGAGCGAGAACTCGGCACGCGCTTCACCATCGACACGTTGCGCGCGATCAAGCGCCGCTATCCCAAGCGGCGCTTCGTGTGGATCATGGGCGCAGACAATCTGGCGCAGTTCCACAAGTGGAAGCATTGGCGGCGAATCGCCCGCGAGATGCCGATTGCGGTGATCGCGCGTCCGGGGTATGATGCTACTGCCTTGGCAAGTCCTGCCATGGCCTGGCTGCGCCGCTGGCGTCAGCGGCCCGGGCGGTTCGTTTCCGGCGCATTGCGGAGCGCTCCGGCGCTGACCATTCTTCGCTTCGATCCCGATCAGCGGTCTGCCAGCGCGATTCGCGCTGCTGATCCGCACTGGGCACGCCGCATTTCCACGGCTGGCCTGCGCGATGCTGTTACGCATCGCAGGATCGAATCCGCCTCGGTTTGGCGAGGAAAACCCTGACTGCGCAAGCCCTTCTGCGTATGCCCGCTATTAGGCGGCGCGCCGAAACTCTTGTGCGTTCCAACCGTTATTGCTTGACTCTTGAGCCACGGAGGCCATTTCGCGCGACATGACCAGCGTTCAACCGCTGTCGGCCCAGGCCGACACAGCCCAAAAGACCCCATACTCCCCTGCCGCACTGCACGATCTCGTGCTGGCGTCGCTTGACGACGATCAGGCGCAGGAAGTGGTTTCCATCCCGCTCGAAGGCAAAAGCTCCGTCGCCGATTACATGGTGATCGCTTCGGGCCGCTCGACCCGTCAGGTCGCCACGATGGCGCAGAAGCTGGCCGAGCGGATCAAGCACGGCGGCTTTGGCCACGTCCGCATCGAAGGCCTGCCCGCCGCCGATTGGGTGCTGGTTGATGCAGGGGACGTGGTGATCCACCTGTTCCGCCCGGAAGTGCGCACGTTCTACAACCTCGAACGCATGTGGAATTTCGGAGACGCTGGCGCTGCGTAATCTGTTGGGTACGCCCTCGGCATCCGCCGAGGGCTTGCGGCACCAGCCCACTCCCCCGCCCGGCCACCCAGAGCCTACCCGGTAAGGTAGCCGGGCGGGGGAGTGGGCTGCCACCGCACAATCGGGGATTCATTTCCCCGCCAATCCCCGCTAGACCGCGCCCATGCTGCTGCACATCATCGCCCGCGGGAAGATCGGTCGTTCGCCCGAGGCGGAGCTGGTGGAGCGGTATGCCAAGCGCATTGCCTGGGGCCTGAAAGTTTCCGAACTGCCCGACCGGGGCGGGACCATTCCTCCACCCACGCAGACCCCATTCCGCACCGTCGCGCTCGATGAGCGCGGCAAGCAGCTGACCTCAAGCGAATTTGCCGCGATCCTTGGCCGGTGGCGCGATGATGGCGTGCGCGAGGCACGGTTTCTGATCGGCGCGGCGGACGGGCATGATGATCCCTTGCGTGAATCTGCCGACCTGCTGATCGCGTTCGGCAAGGCGACATGGCCGCACATGCTGGCGCGCGCGATGCTGGCCGAACAGCTTTGGCGTGCCACCAGCATTCTTGCTGGCCATCCTTATCATCGCGAGGGATAAGCGGCGGCATGACGTCACGGTTTGCGTTTATCTCTACTTGTTTGGCTTTGGCCGGTGTTGCTGCGTGGCAGGCAACCGCGCAGCAGGCCAGCCCATACGCCGATGCGGGTGAGGCGGGCGAAGTGTTGCGCCGGGCAGGGCAGGCGCTCGCCCAGTCACGCGCCCGCGCCGATGCGCTTGAACAGTCAGCGCGCAAGGTGACCGCCGAGGCTGACCGCACCGCGCGGGAAGTGGCCACCGTCGCCGCGCGCATCCAGCAGTCCGAGGCGGAAATTCAGGTGGCCGAAGCCAGAATCGCGCTGATCGACCAGCAGCGCGAGCGCCTGCGCAACCGCATGGCCGAGCGGCAGGAGCCGGTCGTGCGGCTTACGGCAGCGCTGCAATTGATGGCGCGCCGTCCGCTGGCATTCAGCCTCGTTCGTGCGGAAAGCCTGCGCGATACCGTGCATCTGCGGGCGGTGATGGAAACCATGCTTCCAGAAGTGCGCCGCCGCACCGCTGGCTTGCGCATCGAGATCGAGCGCAGCCGCAAGCTGCAGGCCGACGCACAGATGGCGGCAGATGAGCGGCGTGAGGGCGAGAAATCCCTCCTGACGCGGCGGACCGAACTGGCTGCGCTGGAAAGCCGCCAGCGCCTTGCCTCACGCGAAGCACAAGGGGTGGCCAGCCGCGAATCCGACCGCGCAATGGCGCTGGCCGAACAGACGCGCGATTTGTCCTCGCTGCTCGACCGGCTGGAGGAGGACGGCTCGCTGCGCAAACAACTCGCCGCGCTGCCCGGCCCGGTGCTGCCACCAAGCCGCCCGGGTGATGTGCTGCAAGTGGTTGATACACCACCGCCGCTGCTTGTCACCAATGCCGAGCGGCTGCCGTGGATCATGCCGGTCAGCGGGCGGCTCGTCTGGGGTTTTGGGGCGGAATCGCCAACTGGTCTCACCACCGGCGTCGCGCTGGCTCCGGCGGCGGGGGCGCAAGTGGTTTCGCCCGCCGATGGCCGCGTGGCTTTTGCCGGGCCTTACCGCGGCTATGGCACTATCGTGATTGTCGAACACGATGGCGGCTGGACCACGCTGGTTACCAATCTTGGCCGGATTGCGGCGCGCGTTGGGGACAAGGTGGTGCAAGGTTCGCCGCTTGGCACTGCCGGGCCGGGGCGTCCGGTGCTGACCGTGGAATTGCGTCGCGATGGCGCGCCGGTTAATCCGCTGGATCAGAATGCTGGTTAGCCCTGAAGTTGAACGACCTGGGTTTGTCCTTGGTCGATCAACAGGCCAAACCCTGCCCCAAAACCTCATCTGGCGTTAATTCACCGACGGTTATACAGTCGCCTCAATGCACACGTCTTCGCGAAAGGCCCCACGGGCAATGAAGTTCGCCGATCTGCTGCGCGCCACCGCGCTGGTTACCGCCGTTGCGCTGATTCCTGCTGCCACATCCGGCTTGGCGGCTGTCGATTCGCGCACGGGGCCGGAATTCGGCAAGCTGCTGGCGGTCTATGAGCGGATCAAGTCGAACTATGTCGAGCCGATTGACGATGAAAAGCTGCTGAAAGGCGCGATTGACGGGATGCTGTCGTCGCTCGATCCGCACAGCGCCTATCTTGATGCGCGCGATTTCGAGAATCTGCGCACGCAGACTGAAGGATCGTACGGCGGGCTTGGCCTTTCGGTCACGCTCGATGACGGCGCAGTCAAGGTTATCGCGCCGACCAAGGGCAGCCCCGCCGATCTCGCCGGGGTCAAGGCGGGCGACTATATCACGCACCTTGATGGCAAGCTGATCTACGGCGGATCGTTGGACGAAGCGGTCGACCAGATGCGCGGCGTTCCCGGCACGCAGATCAAGCTGAGCGTGTTCCGCCCGGGCCGCGACGAACCATTCGATGTTTCCATCACCCGCAAGATCATCGAGCTGAAGCCGGTGGAGTGGGAACTGCAAGGCAATGTCGCGGTGATCTCGGTCTCCAGCTTCAGCGCCGATGTAGGGGCCTCGGTAAAGAAGGCCTGGGCCGACGCGAAAGCCAAAGCAGGCGGACGTGTCACCGGCCTTGTGCTGGACCTGCGCGGCAACCCCGGAGGCCTGCTGGACGAAGCGATTGCCCTGTCAGACCTGTTCCTTGAACGCGGCACCATCGTTTCGCAGCGTGGCCGCTATGCCCGCGATACCGAAGTCTATCCGGCAGAGATTGATACCAAGGGCGACATCGCCAAGGGCACGCCGATGATCGTGCTGATTGATGAAGGCTCGGCCTCCGCCTCGGAAATCGTGGCTGGCGCGCTGCAGGACCAACATCGCGCCGTTGTGATGGGCCAGCGCAGCTTCGGCAAGGGCAGCGTTCAGACGCTGATCCCGCTCACCCGCGATACGGCGGTGAAGCTGACGACGGCGCGCTACTTCACGCCATCGGGCCGTTCGGTGCAGGAGGGCGGCATTGATCCCGATATCATGGTGCCGCAGATTTCCGACCCGGACCTGCGCAAACGGCAGGCGCGCTCCTATCGCGAAAGCGACCTGCGCGGGCATCTGATCAACGAGATCAAGCTTGAGGACAAGGATCTTGAGAAGGACAAGGTCGACGATCCGCGCTTCAAGATGACAGCCGAAGAGCTGAAGGCTAAGAACATCAAGGATTTCCAGATGTACTATGCGGTGCAGACGCTGGGTCGCACCGCCCCACGGAGCGCTCTTGCCGCAAAGATGAAGCGGTAATAGGGCACCGGGCATGACTGCCGCACAATCCCGAAACGCCGCCTACGCGCTCGCCTTGCTCATCCCCGGCGGCCTGATGGCGGGTGCGTTGATCTCGCAATATGTGTTCGGGCTTTACCCGTGCGAAATGTGCTGGTGGCAGCGCTATCCGCATATTGCAGCGATTGTGCTGGCGCTGTTGGCCTTGACTGTGAGGGGCAAAGGCGCGGGCGACATGGCGGTGATCCTTGCCGCCACCGCCACTGGCATTTCAGGGCTGATCGGCGGGTTTCACGCGGGCGTCGAGTATGGTTGGTGGGAAGGTGTGACCGCCTGCGCCACCGTGGCGGAAAGCGGCGGCAATGCGCTTGATGCGATCATGAACGCGCCCGTGATCCGGTGTGACGTTGCCCCTTGGTCCCTCTTCGGAATCAGTCTTGCCGGGTTCAATTTCCTGATATCGCTGAGCGGTGCGGTGCTTGTCTTCGCGCTGCTCGGAAAAGGCCGCAAGGGAGCCTGACGCCATGACAAAAACCGCTCAAATGTTGCGTGTGGATCAGGCCGGAGAATTCGGCGCGACGCAGATCTATGCCGGGCAACTGGCGGTCATGGGCAACCGCGCACCGCATTCGGCAGAGATTGCCGCGATGGCCGAACAGGAAGCCGATCACCGCAAGCGCTTCGATGCCCTGCTGGTAAAACGCGGCGTGCGCCCCACAGTGTTGCAGCCGATTTGGTCGGTTGCAGGATTTGCGCTGGGCGCGGCAACCGCGCTGATCGGGCCGAAAGCGGCGATGGCCTGTACCGCCGCGATTGAGACCGAGATTGACCTGCACTACACCGAGCAGCTTGAGGAGCTGGGCGACAGCGACCCTGAACTCGCCGAAATGATCCGCGAATTCCGCGATGACGAGCGCGAACACCGCGATGCTGCGCTGGCGGCAGGTGCGGAACAGGCTCCGGCTTATCCCTTGCTGTTCAATGCTATCCGCATGGGCTGCCGCGCCGCTATCGCGGTTTCGAAGCGGATTTGATCGAGCGCCAAGGAACCACCTGCGCAATTCGGCTCTTCATCTACCATTCACAGCGCACGCGCCCTATATCGGGCATAGCCTGACCGGAGATCCTTGATGAAGCGCCTGATTCCTGCCGCCCTGCTGCTGTCCAGCGCGCTTGCCATCCCTGCGTTTGCTCAAGGGGCCGATCAAGGAATGGTCGATTCTTCGGGCGAGCGGGTGAACCAGTTGATCGTCTATGGCGATGATCCCTGCCCCAAGTCCGATGGCAACACGATCACCGTCTGCGCGCGCAAGGAAGAGGAAGAGCGTTTCCGCATTCCGAAACCTTTCCGCGACAATCTTGAATCACCGGCAAACCGGTCATGGACGGATCGCGTCAAGGCCTATGAAACGGTGGGTTCATTCGGCACCAATTCCTGCTCCGCAGTGGGCGGTGGCGGCGCGACCGGCTGCCTCAGCAAGCTGATCGACCGCGCCTATGCCGAAAAGAAGAACGGCCCCGATGTGCAGTTCGGCAAGCTGATCGAGGAAGAGCGTGAAAAGCGGCTCAGCACGATTGATACCGATGCTGCCGCCGAACAGGCGCGCGTCGAGCAGATCGAGCGTGAATATGAGGCCCGGCTCAAGCGTGAACGTGATGGTGTGCCTGCTGCAACGCCAGCTCCGCCGAGCAACTAGCCCACCCCGCTGCGACTGACTTCACTGCGTTCAGTAAGTCTCGCGGCCCTCCCGCCTGCGGGAGGGCAAACCAGCGCTATCTTTCTCCCCTCCCGCAGGCGGGAGGGGCTGGGGGTGGGCTTCGGCGCGAGCCGTTCAGCCAATCACCCCAGCGCAATATCGGGAGCGTCTTCCTGCTTCATGCCGACGGTGTGGTAGCCCGCGTCGACATGGTGCGTCTCACCCGTCACGCCTGATGCAAGGTCAGACAGCAGGTAAAGCCCTGCGCCACCCACATCGTCGATGGTCACGTTGCGGCGCATCGGGCTGTTCAGCTCGTTCCACTTCAGGATGTAGCGGAAATCGCCGATGCCGCTGGCGGCCAGCGTCTTGATCGGCCCGGCCGAGATCGCGTTCACGCGCACGCCCGCAGGACCGCAGTCGTTGGCAAGATATTTCACGCTGGCTTCCAGCGCCGCCTTGGCCACGCCCATCACGTTGTAGTGCGGCACAACCTTTTCCGCACCGTAGTAGGTCAGCGTCACGATCGATCCGCCTGCCGACATCATCTCCATCGCGCGCTTGGTCACCGCGACAAGGCTGTAGGCCGAAATGTTCATCGTCATCAGGAAGTTGTCGAGCGTGGTATCGTAATACTTGCCGCGCAACTGGGTCTTGTCCGAATAGCCGATGGCGTGAACGATGAAGTCGATAGTGGGCCAGCGGGCTTTCAGCGTTTCAAACGTCTGGTCCAGCGCGTCCATGTCGGCCACGTCGCATTCGATCAGGAAATCGCTGCCGAGGCTTTCCGCCAGCGGGCGCACACGCTTTTCCAGCGCTTCACCCTGATAGGAGAAGGCCAGTTCTGCGCCGTGTTCGTGCAGTTTCTTGGCGATGCCCCAGGCCAGCGACTTGTCATTGGCCAGGCCCATGATCAATCCGCGTTTGCCTTGCATAAGTCCGGTCATGCGTTTTCGTTCTCGCTTCTATCGTCTCGATCCCGCTGCCCGTCATTGATGTGGGCGCGATTGTCGGCTTGTCCCAGCATGTCGCGTTCTTCCGGCGTTTCGGCAAGTGCGGCGTTGAGTTCGGCTCCCACGACCATCCCTAAGCCGACCAGCCAGAAAAAGAAAAGGGCGATCATGATGCCGGCAAGGCTGCCATAGGTTAAATCGTAGGAGAAAAAGGTCCGCAACAGGCCGGGAAGGGCGCTGGTGACGGCGATCCACCACGCCGTGACGAACAGCGCACCTGGCCATTTGGGGTAGCTGCGCCCGCGATAGGCACCGGGGGTCAGCGAGATAAACAGCAGCCAAAGCGCGCCGTAAAGCACCGCTGCCGGGATGAATCGCGATAAAGCAAGGCCTGCAACAAGATTGCCGAACTGCGGCAGGAATGCCTGAATGACTTCCTGCGCGGTGCCGATGATCACTTGCGCAAAAATCGCCAGCAGGATGAGCACCACCGATGCGATGATGATGCCCGTTGACATCAGCCGGTAGCGCCAGAAGGCATGCTCCCACTGCGTGCCATAGGCGCGGCGCAGAATATCCCGAATCGTTTCAACCAGGCTGCCCACCGTCCACAGACCCACCAGACCGCCGATCCACAGCAGCCACCCACTGCGCGCCTCGATCACACTGCGCGCGACAGGTTCGATGGTGGCGGCGACCACGGGGGGCATGGCGATCAACACCGCGTCAATCGCAGCGGCACGCTGGCTTGCCTCGCCGATCAGGGAAAACATCGCGGCGCTGGCGATGAAGAACGGAAACAGCGCAATGACGATCATGTAGGCAAGATTGCCGGCGTGGATCGATCCGTCGTTGAACACGCCGACCCAGACGCGCTTGATGACTTCCCAAGCGCGGCTGATCCGCAATTGGCTGTTCGGGCCAAGCCGTCGGTGCGCATCGCCAAGGCCTGCGCGCCAACGCATGGCATCCCGCCGCCGTGCCTCGGGCGAGAGGTTCGGCATGTACAGCATCGGGAGGGGTGCGCCCGGATCTTCACCCGGCGGTGGCTGGCCGGGGGCGCTCATTTAGACACCAAGTTTGCTGCGAAGGTTTCTCATATCCTGCCAACCATCGAGACGGGCTTTAAGGTCCGCATCTTCTGCAGGAAGGTCGATTTGCAGTGTGACCAACTGGTCACCTCGCGTGCCGTCCTTGCGTGAAAAGCCCCGGTCCTTGAGCCGCAATGTGCGTCCGCTGGAACTTCCGGGTGCGACCGTCAGCATGACCGCGCCGTCAACCGTGGGCACTTTCACTTTCGCGCCGTAGACCGCTTCTGCCAGACTGACCGGCAGGTCGAGCCGGATATTGTCGCCATCGCGCTCATAGAATGCGTGGGTGCCGATCTCGATGGTGACGATGGCATCGCCGCTGCCGCCGGGGCCGGCTTCGCCCTTGCCGCCAAGGCGCATCTGCTGGCCGCTTTCCACACCTGCAGGAAGCTTGAGGTCGATGGTCTTGCCATCGGACAGCGTGATGCGCTGGTTGGCGCGCGTCGCCGCGTCCTCGAACGACACTTTCAGACGATAGCTGACGTTCGCACCTTTGGGCGGTGGGCCGCGCCGCGCTCCGCCCGGACCGCCGCCCATGCCGCCGCGCCCGCCGAACAGCCCTTCGAAGATGTCGCCAATGTCGATGCCTTCGGCAGCACCGCCTTCAAACCCGCCGTCATGGCGGAAACCGCCCTGATTGCCACGAGAGCCGCCCCCAAACCCGCCGCCGCCAAAGCCTCCGCCGAACGGGCCTGCCAGGTTGCCATCGGCGTCAATCTCGCCACGGTCGAACCGGGCGCGCTTGTCCTTGTCGGTCAGCAGGTCATAGGCGCGGGTAACCTCGGAGAAGCGCTCCGTGGCCTTGGGGTTGTCTTTGTTTTTGTCGGGGTGCAATTCCTTGGCCAGCTTGCGATAGGCGGACTTGATGTCCTTCTCGCTCGCGCTGCGCGGAACTCCCAGAGTAGAATACGGATCGGCCATGCCGCATAGCTAGGGCGCGCAGGGCCTGCCCGCAAGGTTGGCTTTCCTACATTGGCTTTGGGGAGTAGGTCCGCTTCATGGAATTGATCCCGGTCATTGAGAAACGCGCCGCTTCGAGCAGAGTTTGCATGTTGCGTCACCGCGAAGGCGGGGGCCTCAGGCAGCGCCAGAAACGCCCCTGACAGTTTCTCCCTTGGACCGTGTAAACCCCGTAAACCTTTTCAGGAAACTGCCGTGAAGTCTGAACAGAATTCTGAAGCGATCCCTCACGCCGATCCCCTCGCGATCTTCGAAGCATGGTTCGCGCAGGCGCAGCAGAGCGAGCCGAACGACCCGAATGCAATGGCGCTCGCCACCGCCACGGCCGATGGCTTGCCCTCGGTGCGGATGGTGTTGCTGAAAGGGCACGGTGCAGACGGTTTTGTGTTCTACACCAACTTCAACAGCCGCAAGGGCGGGGAACTGGCCTCCAATCCCCATGTCGCGCTGCTGTTCCACTGGAAATCGCTGCGTCGCCAGATCCGCATTGAAGGCCCTATCGTTCAAGTGAGCGCGGACGAGGCCGATGCCTATTTCGCCAGTCGACATCCCGAATCGCGGCTTGGCTCGGCAGCGTCAGACCAGTCGCGCCCGCTGCCTGATCGGCAAACCTATCTCGACCGCGTCGACGCGCTGCGGGCGCAGTATTCCGATGGTGATGTGCCGCGCCCGGCGCACTGGTCAGGCTATCGCGTGACGCCAGCCGCCATCGAGTTCTGGCAGGACCGAGATTATCGCCTGCATGAACGCCGCCGCTTTGTTGCCGATGGCGCTGGCGGCTGGACCAGCAGCCTGCTTTACCCCTAAGGCAGCGCGTATGACTGCTGAACATGCCAATCTGAACCGCAAGGCCGCCCTTGCCAGCATCGTGGTGGCGCTCCTGCTGGTGGGGATGAAGCTGTGGGCGGTGCTATCTACCGGCTCTGCTTCAATGCTTGGGAGCCTTGCCGATACGGCGCTTGATTTTGTGGCCAGCGTTGCAACGCTGATTGGCGTGTGGGTTGCCGCCATGCCAGACGACGCCAACCACCGCTTTGGCCACGGCAAGGCCGAGGCGCTGGCGGCGATGTTTCAGGTCGTGCTCATCTCTATTTCAGCCATCGGCATTGCCTTTCGCGCGGTCGGCCAGTTTCTGGGGCAGGCGCAAGTGGCGCAGGCCGAAACGGGCGTGGTCGTCTCAGCCATCGCGATGGCGGCGACCCTGGCCCTGCTGGCCTACCAGCGTCATGTGATCCGCCAGACGCAAAGCCTCGCGATCAGCACCGACAATGTGCATTACAAGTCCGACCTGTTTCTCAACCTTGCAGTGATTGCGGCGCTGCTGCTTGAGGCTTGGGCAGGCATTCGCGGGGCGGACGCGGTGTTTGCGTTCGGCATTGCGCTGTGGCTGGCGTGGGGGGCGTGGGGCGCGTCGCAGGCCGCGGTGGACCAGTTGATGGACCACGAATGGCCGCTGGAAAAGCGCGAGCGCTTTCTTGAAGTGGTCTCGCAGCACCCGGAGTTGAAGGGCCTGCACGATTTGCGCACGCGCACCAGCGGCGATCGTGATTTCGTCCAGTTCCACGTCTGGATCGACGGGCGCATGACCGTGACTGAGGCGCACCGGGTTATGGACGAGATCGAGGAGAAGCTGATGGTGGCGTTTCCGGGCGTCGAAATCCTCATTCATCCCGATCCCGAAGGGCTGGTGGATGAAGGGCTGATGGGCGCGGAAAACCTGCTTGAATCGGGCGTGGATGGCACCAGTCCGGCGATATTGGCGCAAGGAGCACCCAGCGCATGAGAGATGCGAAAGTCCCCTATTTTCATGTCGATGCCTTCACCGCGCGGGCGCTGAGCGGCAATCAGGCGGCGGTCATGATGCTTGAGGCATGGCCCGACGACGCCACACTGCAGGCAATTGGCGCGGAGAATATGTTCGCCGAGACTGCGTTTCTGGTGCCCGACCACACCGGCGCGGCCGATTTCGAGCTGCGGTGGTTCACCCCTGCAGTCGAAGTGCCGATGTGCGGCCACGCCACGCTCGCTTCGGGCCATGTCGTGCTGGGGCAAGACCCGATGCGCGGGCGTGTGACCTTTGCTACGCTCAAGGCAGGCATCCTGGAAGTGGCGCGCGATGGTGACCGCTATGTCCTGTCGCTGCCGGTGGTTCCAACTGCGCCCGGCAGTTTCGATGCGGCGGTGCCGATGCTTGGCGCTCCGGTGCCGGATGAGGTGTGGCAGTGCGAGGGATATAACCTGTTCGTTTATGCTTCAGCGCACGACGTGCTGGCGCTGGCTCCCGATTTCAAGGCATTGCTGCAGTACGGCGATGCCCAGTTCATCGCGACCGCGCCGGGCGCAGGCCATGCGTCGGGCGCCGATATTGTGAGTCGCGTGTTTGTGCCGGGCGGGGGCATTGATGAGGACGCTGCGACGGGTTCTGCCCATGCCGCGCTGACCCCGATGTGGGCGCACAAGCTGGGCCGCACTGCCTTTGCCGCGCATCAGGCTTCAACGCGCGGGGCGGACTTCGCTTGCCGGCTGGAGGGTGATCGCGTGCTGCTGGGCGGCGATTGTGTGACCGTCGTGGAAGGCCTGTTCAGGCTGCCCTAGCGGTACAGCGCCACCACATCGGCAAGGCCATCGACAACTCTGTCGCCCTGATCATCCTGCGTTTTGCCGAGGCGGACGACGGTCAGGCCAAGGCTTGGGCTGACCAGCACATATTGGCCAAGATGGCCGATGCAGGCGAACAGGTCTTTCGGCCCGCGATCTGGGAACAGTGAGGAATCGCCGTTCGTGGCCTGGCGGTTCAGCCAGATTTGTGCGCCGTATTGTCCCTCGCGCGGGGAGGGTGTGACCATGAAGTCGATCCACTGGCGCGGCATGATCTGCGCGCCCTTTACCGAACCCTTGTTGCGCAGGAATTCACCGAACTTCGCCCAGTCGCGCGCGGTGCCGTGGATCAGCGATCCGCCGACAAGTGTGCCCGACCGGTCGAACTCGGGCAGCATCGATTTCATCCCTGCCGGTTCGAACAGGCGCGTGCGCAGATAATCGGCCACGGCATTGCGGCGGCTTTCGGGATCGGGCGCGGGGGTCAGGACGCGCGCGGCAAGATCGGCGAGGATCACACTGGTGGCGCTGGAATATTCGAACTTGCGCCCGGGTTCTGCTTCCAGCGGCTGGTCCTCGGCGTAGCGGGCCATGTTGTCGCGCCCATCAAGAAACAGCATCCGCACTTCGTCGGATTCGTAGATCGGGTCGATCGCCTCGGAATGGCGCAGTCCGGAACGCATCTGGAGCAGCTGGCGCAAGGTGATTTCACCACGCGGATCGCCGGGGCGCTGCCATGCGGGAACCGGCGCCGTCTCATCAAGCCGCAACCGGCCATCCGATACCAACATGCCAATCATCACACCGGTGACCGACTTGGCCATCGACCAGCTGACGAAGCGGGTGTTCTCGTGATAGCCTTGGGCATAGCGTTCGGCGACGATCCGCCCGCCCTTCATTACGATCACCGCGCGGGTTTCACCCATGTCTTCGGCGAAGAGGTTTTCAATCGCGCGGGCAAGCTTTTCGCGGTCTGCTCCCGGGGCCTTTACCACAGCCTTCAGCGCGCTGTCAGACAAGGGCGGTGGGCCTGCTGGCGCATTCGTCCCCTGCGAACAGCTGCCGAGGGCTGGCAGCAGCGCTAGCGACATTATAAGGGAGAGTGAACGACGGGCCATCGGGCCTGTCCATCCACCAGAATCGGCAGTCATGGCAACCGGCAACGATAGTTCCCCCACAGCTCCGTCGCTGACGATTGGACCAAAACGGCGCTGGTGGCTGCGTCTGGTGCTGGGCGCGCTGGCGCTTGCGGCGGTCGCGCTTGCGGTGTTCTGGTCAACGATCAGCAGCTACGCGATGACCGGTACAAGCTATGGCGCGCGCGTAGCCTGTTCATGCCGCTATGCCGGAGGGCGCACGCTTTCAGACTGCGCCAAGGATTTCGAGCCGGGGATGGAACTGGTGAGCCTGAGCGAGGATGCGCAGGCCAAAAGCGTGACCGCCCGATTCGCGCTGATGTTCAGCCAGACGGCGACGTACAAGGAAGGCTGGGGCTGCGTGCTCGAGCCTTGGAAGTAGAAGATTACCGCTCGGTCGAATCGATCCACCCACCGCCGACCACGCGCTCACCCGCATAGATAACTGCCGCCTGTCCGGGGGCGACGCCGTATTCGGGCTGGGCGAAACGGATTGTGGCGCTGGCATTATCGCCGAACGGCCCTTCGAGCATCACCGGCACGGGCTTTGCCATTGAACGGACCTTTGCCGTGAGCGGACCTTGCGGAAGGGGGCCGATGCGGTTGGTTTCGGTAATCACCGCGCTGCTGACCGCCAGCATCGGGCGCGGGCCGACAAGGACGCGGCGGGCGAGAGCATCGAGACCCACGACGTAGAGCGGTTCAGGCTGTCCGCCGATTTCGAGGCCGCGACGCTGGCCCACGGTGTAGTGAATGATACCGCGATGGGTGCCCAGCACTTCGCCGCTGGCCGCGTGGACGATTTCGCCCGGCGCATCACCTTCAGGGCGGACGGCGCGGACGATCTTGGCATAATCGCCATCGGGGACGAAGCAGATGTCCTGACTGTCAGGCTTGGCCGCGATGGCCAGGCCCATTGCCTCGGCCATCCGGCGCGTTTCGGTCTTCGGCAGGCCCCCCAAGGGGAAGCGCAGGAAGGCGAGTTGTTCTTCGGTCGTGCCGTAAAGGAAATAAGACTGGTCCCGCGCCGGGTCTGCGGCGCGGTGGAGTTCGGGGCCGTTCAGCCCCATCACGCGGCGGACGTAGTGGCCCGTGGCGAGGCAGTCTGCCCCCAGTTCGCGCGCCATCGCCAGCAGATCGGTGAACTTCGGCCCCATATTGCAGCGGACGCAGGGAATCGGCGTGCGGCCGTTCAGGTAATCGTCGGCAAAGCGCTCGACCACCTCTTCGCGGAAGCTCGATTCGTGGTCGAACACGTAGTGTGCGATGCCGAGCCGGTCGGCCACTTGGCGAGCATCACGAATATCGTCGCCCGCGCAACACGCGCCCTTGCGTCCGGTGGCAGCGCCATAGTCATAGAGTTGGAGCGTGACGCCGATGACTTCTGCACCCGTGGCAGCAGCCATTCCGGCAACAACCGAACTATCAACGCCGCCAGACATGGCAACGACGATTCGCCGTGCTGAAAGTGGCCCGGAAAGGTCGAAAAGGTTTGTATCTGTGGAGTCTACGATCATCGCGCGTGCCATAGGCGCAAAAGCTTTTGAGCGCAAAACCCATAGCCCGCGCCGATTCCGTGTCAGAAATGCGACGACCTGAACAAAAGGTAATGGCGGCCTTTACCGGACCTTAGCCATCTCGCGCCTAAATCGGTTGGCGATGGATATGAGCTTCGAAAATTCTGCCGCCTGGGCACTGGATGATACGGCTTTCGGGTTGCGTCCGCTGACATGGCACGGGCTTTGCGCCCAGATTACCGCCATGCAGGATCTGCGTCGGGCTTTCATGCGTGGACCTGAGCAGGGCGACGCTGGCGCGACCGGCAGCTTCGATGCGGTTGCCGCCAGACTCATTACGACCGGATTTTCAGGCGTTCCGGCGCAGATGGTAACCTATGAATGTCCTGTTAACCCAAACTCTTCAGTGAATGGCAAAGCACTTTTGGCCAGAACCGTTGATGCAACAACCGGGGTCTGGTCGGGCCGCGCTGAAGTACGAGATTGACATGATCGAGAACCAGAAAATCCGTCCTGCACAGGTGATCGGGCCGCTCGGCGAACCGCTGACGGTCGATAGCCTGCCGCCGCCCTCCACGACGCGATGGGTCGTGCGTCGCAAGGCCGAAGTTGTGGCCGCCGTCAACGGCGGTCTGCTGACGATCGATGAGGTGTGCGAGCGCTACAGCCTCACGCTCGAAGAGTTCGCCTCGTGGCAACGCGCGGTTGACCGTTCGGGGATGCAGGGCCTGCGCGTGACTCGCATCCAGCACTACCGCGACCTTTACGAGCGCCAGCTCAAGTACTGATCGCTCCAGCCAGTTCGTTTCGCAACGGCCGTCTCTTTCGGGAGGCGGCCGTTGTTCTTTGGGGCATCTGTTGCGCTGGTTGGCTTGGCGGCAAGTTTGCATCGTGATTTCACGAAGAAGCGTTACAGAAAGTTACAGGTGCAAGAAAGACACGCCATCCGTTTTGGCGTAAGTCCTTCGTCGAGACGGAATTGCGCCTTGTCGGATCGGGGTCTAATACACGTGCCTGACCTGTCATGGCGGGCGTTGCCGCAATGCTTGCGGCTAGTGCGTTATGAATGTAACACACCAACTCGAGCAACAAGGGGCCAGTCCTCGCTGCGGTACGGTAGTATGCCAATGTGGTAGATTGCCGGGACGGTACGATGGCAGGGAAAAGCATGAATTACGAAACGACCATTGATGCCGAGGGCGCGCAGGCTGTGAACGATCTGGCTCTGAACGATTTTGATGGAGAAGGTGGCGCGCGGCGGTCCCGTCGGCGCATCTGGATCATTGCTGCTGTCGTTATCGCGGTGCTGATCGGTGCGTGGTACTTCATGCATGGCAGCGCCACGCCCGGAGCCGAGAGTGACGCCAGCGAACAATCGCAGGTCGTGACTGTGGTCGTGCCCGGGCAAACCACCATATCCGGCATGATTTCGGCCAGCGGCACGATTGCCGCGCGTCGTGAAATGCCGGTCGGCGTTGCTGGAGAAGGTGGCCAGATCACGCGTGTGCTGGTCGATGCCGGTGACTGGGTTCAGGCCGGGCAAGTGCTGGCCGTGATTGACCGTTCGGTGCAGGGACAGCAGGTTGCCAGCCAGGCCGCCAATGTTGAAGTGGCTGCGGCGGACGGCCGGCTGGCGCAGGCCAATCTTGATCGTGCACTCAAGCTGGTCGAGCGTGGCTTCATCTCCAAGGCCGACGTTGACCGCCTGACCGCCACGCGCGATGCCGCTGTGGCCCGGGTGGGTGTGGCGCGCGCCGGGCTGGGTGAGCTGCGGGAGCGGGCAAATCGGCTCAATATCGTGGCACCGGCTGCGGGCCTCGTGCTGACGCGCGCGGCTGAGCCGGGTCAGATCGTCAGCTCGGGCAGCGGCGTGCTGTTTTCGTTGGCGCGCGACGGGCAGATGGAAATGCAGGCACGGCTTGCGGAATTTGAACTGGCGAAGCTGTCGGTTGGTGCAATTGCTGAAGTCATCCCGGTCGGCTCGGCTCGCACCTTTACCGGAGAAGTGTGGCAACTTTCGCCAACCATCGACCAGACCTCGCGCGAAGGCATTGCCCGCATCGCGCTTACCTATGACAAGGCGCTACGGCCCGGCGGATTTGCCAGCGCCAAGCTGCGTTCGGGCACGATTACTGCGCCGTTGCTGCCTGAATCAGCGATCCTCAGCGATGAAAAGGGTTCGTTTGTCTATGTCGTCGACCAGGACAACGTCGCCCAGCGCCGACCGGTGAAGACCGGTGAAGTGAACGCGCGCGGGATTGCGGTGATTGAGGGGCTTTCCGGCAACGAGCGGATCGTGCTGCGCGCAGGCGGGTTCCTCAATCCGGGTGACAAGGTTCAGCCGGTGCTTGCGAAGTAAGGACCGGGCATGAACTTTCAGAACATCTCGGCCTGGTGCATTCGCAACCCGGTCGTCCCGCTCGTCCTCTTTATCGGACTGACGCTGGCGGGCCTCGTGTCCTTCATGCAGATGAAGGTGCAGGACAACCCGGACATCGAATTTCCCATCGTGATCGTGCAGATCTCGCAGCCGGGGGCGGCTCCGACCGAGATCGAGAACCAGATTACTCAGCGTGTTGAATCGGCTGTCCGCTCCATTGCGGGCGTCGATACGCTGACCTCTACTGCATCGGAAGGCAGCAGCCAGACGCAGGTCCAGTTCAAGATCGGGCAGGACATCAACGCGGCGGTTAACGAGGTGAAGAATCAGGTTGACCAGATCCGGTCTGACCTGCCCGAAGGCATTCTTGAGCCGCAGGTGTTCAAGGTCGAAACGTCGTCGAACCCGATCGCTTACTTCGCCGTCGCCGCTGACGACATGACCATCGAGCAGCTATCGTGGTACATTGACGATACCATCGCCAAGCGATTGCTGGCCGTGCCGGGCATGGCCGAAGTCAGCCGATCAGGCGGGGTAAGCCGCGAGATTGCGGTGACGCTAGATCCGGCGCGGATGAACGCACTGGGCGTGACGGCGAGCCAGGTCAACGCAGCGCTGCGTCAGGTTAATATCAACGCGGCCGGTGGCCGCACAGAAGTGGCTGGATCGCGCCAGTCGGTGCGTGTGTTGGGCAATGCGCGTTCGGCCTTCGATCTGTCACAGACCGAGATCACGCTGGGCGGCAACCGCACGATCCGCGTGGGCGATGTGGCCGATGTGCGCGATGCTTACAGCGAATTGACCTCGATCTCGAAGTTCAATGGCAAGCAGGTTGTCACCTTCTCGATGTCGCGCGCGCGCGGCGAATCCGACGTGTCTGTCTATGAAGGCGCGTTGAAGGAGATGGACCAACTGGTGAAGGAGCAGGGCGGCAAGATCCACTTCGAGCTGCTGTTCACTTCAGTCACTTACACCAAGGATCAGTACCGGTCATCGATGAATGCGATGGTCGAAGGCGCGGTCCTTGCGGTCATCGTGGTGTTCTTCTTCCTGCGCGATTGGCGGGCGACGATCGTGTCGGCCGTGGCCATTCCGCTGTCATCCATCCCGACGTTCTGGGTGCTCGATCTGATGGGCTTCACGCTCAACCAGATGTCGCTGTTGGCACTAGGCCTGGTGGCCGGTGTTCTTGTCGATGACGCTATCGTCGAGATCGAGAATATCGTCAGACACATGCGCATGGGCAAAAGCGCGTATCAGGCAGCCATTGACGCGGCCGACGAAATTGGCCTTGCGGTGGTGGCGACCACGTTCTCGATCGTGGCGGTGTTCTTCCCGGTGGCGCTGATGCCGGGTGTTTCGGGGCAGTTCTTCAAGAACTTCGGCCTGACCGTGGTTATCTCGGTGCTGTTCTCGCTGCTGGTGGCGCGCATGATCACGCCGATGATCGCGGCCTATTTTCTGAAAGCGCATGGCGAGGCCGATCACGGGGGCGGGCCGTGGATGGACAAGTACATGAAGGTGCTGTCCTGGTCGCTCGATACCGCAAATGCGAAGGCCTATCGTGCCGAACATCCGCGCCGCCGTTTTCGCGCGCGCGTGCGCGATCACCGGCTGTGGATGATGGGCATAGGCTTTGTTGCCCTGATGCTCACGCTTGTATTGTTCGTGACGATTCCTTCGCAATTCTTCCCTGACAGTGACAGTGATTCCAGCACGGTTACGATCGAGATGGTGCCTGGCACCACGCTTGAGCAGACCGAGCGGAAGGTTGGCGAGATCGTTGCTTTGCTGGGCAAGCAACAGGAAGTTGAATCTCAACTGGCTTCGGTACGTGAAGCGCGGGGGAACATTTATGTCAACTTGCGCAAGGATCGTGAACGTACGAGCCTCGATTTCGAACGCGAGCTGACGCCGCAGTTGCAGAAGATTCCTGATGTTCGCATCAACTTCCAGACGCAGGGTCCGGGTGGGCCGGGTGGTGGATCGGGCCGACCTATCAGCATCATGCTGGCCGGATCGAACCCCGAACTGTTGCAAAAGACCGCACAAACGCTGGTTGACGAGATGAGCGCTCTGCCAATGGTTGTGGCGCCGCGCATCAGCGCCGACTTGCGTCGTCCTGAAGTGATCATCACGCCAAGGCTTGATCTTGCCGCAGATCTTGGCGTGACCACGCAGACGCTGAGCCAGGTCATCCGTATCGCCACACAGGGCGAGATTGACCAGAACAGCGCCAAATTCTCCCTGTCAGACCGGCAAGTGCCGATCAGGGTGAAGCTGCCGGTGGAATCGCGCCGCGATCTTTCCACTATCGAGAGCCTGCCTGTGCCAACGGCGTCGGGCGGTTCGGTGCCGCTGTCGCGCGTTGCCGAAATCACGTTCGGGTCAGGGCCGACCCAGATCCAGCGCTACAACCAGAGCCGCCGCGTTTTTGTGGGGGCAGATTTGCCGCTTGGCGTGGTCAAGGGCGATGCGATGGCCGCGATCATGAAGCTGCCGGTGATGAAGAATCTGCCGCAAGGTGTTTCAAACACAGCGGCGGGCGAGGACAAGTTCCAGGCCGAGATGCTTGAAGGGTTCATCATCGCGGTCGTGTCGGGCATTCTGCTGGTGTTCTCGGTGCTGATCCTGCTTTACCACCGGTTCATTTCGCCGCTGGTCAACATGGGTTCGCTGTTTCTTGCGCCGCTGGGCGGATTGCTGATGATCTGGGTTCTGGGGCAGCCGCTGTCACTGCCGGTGTTCATCGGCATTCTGATGCTGTTCGGCATCGTGGCGAAGAACTCGATCCTGCTGATCGACTTTGCGCTGGAAGAAATGGCGACCGGCAAGGATAAGTTGGAGGCAATTACCGAGGCCGGGCACAAGCGTGCGCAGCCGATTATCATGACCACAGTCGCGATGGTTGCCGGCATGATCCCGACGGCGGTTGCGGTGGGTGGCGATGGTGGCTGGCGTGCGCCGATGGGCATTGTGGTGATCGGCGGCCTCACGCTGTCGACCGCGCTGACATTGTTGATCGTACCAGCCGGATTCAGCCTTGCCGATGGTCTGGAAAAGCGCATCGGTCCGTGGCTGGCACGGCACGTTCTTGGCCATGAGCCAGAGCCTTCGCCCGCCGCCAATCCTGCATCGATTGTCCCTGCCCGGCGGAACGAACCGGAGCACGAGGCATTTCCGGCGGAGTGATCGCTGAAACCCCAAAGCCTGCCGAGGCATCCGCCCCGGCCCCGCGCGAATTTGTCCGCCCCCGTTTCAGGCGCGCGCTGCCGATGCATTCTGGTGCACTACCGGTAGACCGCGCGCGGCGGATGCGCGTTGTGGCCACGTGTCTGCTGCTTGCGATGGCGGTGATCTATGCGGTGACGCGGCAGTATGAGGGGCTGCACCCGGCGGTCGGCTTCGTGCGTGCATTTGCCGAGGCAGCGATGGTCGGCGGGCTGGCTGACTGGTTTGCCGTAACCGCGCTGTTCCGCCACCCGCTTGGCCTGCCGATCCCGCACACCGCGATCATTCCTGAAAACAAGGACCGCATCGCCGATACTATGGCGGCGTTCCTGCAGAGCAACTTCCTTACCGCGCCGGTCGTCGCGCGGCGCATGGGTGCGGTAAATGCGGCGGCGGCGATCGGCGCGTTCCTGTCCGATCCGCGCACCGGGCAAAGCCGTTTGCGCGATGGCGCGGCCGGGCTGGTGGCTGATGTGCTCGAATCGCTCGATCCCGATGAACTTGGCGGTCTCGCCAAGGGCGCGTTGCGCGGCCAGCTTGAAAAGCTCGAACTGTCGCCATTGCTCGGTCAGTTGCTTGGCGCAGCGATCGCCGATGGACGGCACATGCCGGTTATCGAAAGCCTTATCCGCAAGACCGCCGAGACGTTGGAGGCCAATGAGCCACTGATTCAGGCGACGATTCACGAACGCGCCAATGCCATCCTGCGCTGGACCGGGCTGGACGAGAAGCTGGCCAATGGCATTCTTGATGGACTGTACAAGCTGCTCGCCGAGACGCTGGTCGTGCCTGATCATCCGGTCCGGCAGAAGATCGAGGAAGGGCTGGCCGCGCTCGCCCACGATCTGGTCCACGACGCTGAAATGCGGGCGCGCGTCGAGAATATGAAGCAGGAGGTGCTCGCCAATCCGGCCTTCGCGCGCTGGCTTGATGCTTTGTGGGAGCGCGGACGCGTTAAGCTGCTGCAGATGGTGCGCAATCCGCAGGGCGCGCTGGGGGGGCAGTTCGGGGCAAGCCTTTCCGAACTCGGCCGCGCCTTGCAGCAGGACGCGCGTCTGCAGCGTATGGTCAACCGGTTTGCTCGCCGCACGATGGTGGGCGTGGCTACGCGCTATGGGGCGCAGATCGTGCGGCTCGTGTCGGAAACGGTGAAGCGTTGGGACGCGCGCACGGTGACCGACCGGATAGAGGGGGCAGTGGGCCGTGACCTCCAGTTCATCCGCATCAACGGTACATTGGTTGGTGGGTTGGTCGGCCTACTGCTGCACGCACTGGACGTTGCCCTGTGACCCTCGATTGGCCGAAGATTAACACCGAAAGGCTGGCGTTGCGGCTTCCCGGGCCTGAGGACTACTTGCTCCTGCGCGATCTTGTGGCCGATCCCGAAGTCCACCGCTTTCTGGGACCGCGACCGCAGGATCCAACGACCGACATGTTCAGCCGCGCGATGCGTGCGGCCGGATCATGGCAACTCTATGGCTACGGCCTGTTCCTTGCGTTCGAGCGCAGCAGTGGCGCATTCGTTGGCCAACTTGGCATGTTCCGTTCGATGCGCGGGTTCGGCAAGGGGATGGACGATGTGGCTGAGGCAGGTTGGATCGTTGCGCGCGAACACTGGGGCAAAGGCTATGCGCACGAAGCGATGGACGCGTCGCTTGAATGGTTTGACAGGACGCAGGGAATTGGGCGGATCGCCTGCATGATCGAGCAGGACAACGCGGCGTCGGTGAAACTTGCAAACAAGCTGGGGTTCCGGCGCTATGACGAGCAACGCCTCGACGATGGCGTCCTGGTTGATCTGTTCGAGCGGGTCAGACCGGAGAGATAGTAGCGCCCAGCAGCAAGGCAGCTCGGCGTTGCAACTCTTCAATCGGGAATGGCTTGGTCAGAACATCAATGCCCGGTTCCATTGTTTCCTTTTGCAGGACGACAGTATCAGCATAGCCGGTAACGAACAGCACTCCGAGCCCGGGCTTCCGCCGCCGTGCCTCATCGGCAACCTGACGCCCGTTCAGCCCACCGGGCAGCCCAACATCGCTAATCAAAAGGTCAATGTCCGGCAGCGTATCAAGCATGGCGAGCGCCGAAGCGCCATCGGCAGCTTCTATGCACCGTACGCCGATCAGACCAAGGCCATCAACCATCATCATCCGCACGGTCGGCTCGTCATCCACGACCAGCACCGTAGCGCCGGAAAGGGCATGGTTTACGCGCACGGGGTCTATGGGTGCTGCCGGTTCTACTTCGCCATGATGGCGCGGCAGATAGATCCGAACTTGCGTGCCCTGACCAGTCTGTGAATCCGGGTCGGCTTGCGAACGGATGCGGACCAGACCATTGCTCTGCCGGGCGAAGCCATAGACCATAGACAAGCCAAGGCCGGTGCCTTGGCCCGTAGGCTTGGTGGTAAAGAATGGTTCGAACACCCGGTCAATGTCTGCCGCAGCGATGCCGACGCCTGTGTCGCTTACGGTGATTGTCACGTACTGACCCGGATCAAGGCCGCGCTTGCCACCTTCCACTTCATCAAGCGACACGTTGAGCGTCGAAATAGTCAGCCGCCCGCCATCCGGCATGGCGTCGCGGGCGTTGATGCACAAATTCAGCAGCGCATTTTCGAGCTGGTTGGCATCCACCAGCGTCGGCCAGAGCGCCGGGTCTATCTCCATTTCGACAGTAACTGCAGGCCCCATCGTGCGGCGCACCAGATCGATGAAGTCTTCGACCAGACAATTGACCGCTGTTGGTCGGGGTGACAGTGTCTGGCGGCGTGAAAAGGCCAGCAGCCGATGGGTGAGCGCGGCGGCGCGGTGTGCCGCGCCCAACCCGGCATCGATATAGCGCGGCACGTCTTCGGTGCGGCCTTGCTCTGCGCGCTTCCCAACCATTTCGAGTGCGCCGGTGATCCCGGCAAGCAGGTTGTTGAAATCATGTGCGAGGCCGCCGGTCAGTTGGCCGACAGCCTCCATCTTCTGGGCCTGCCGCAGAGCACTCTCGGCACGCTCACGCTGGGCAAGTGAATCGGCCACACGCTGTTCAAGCGTTTCGTTCATCTGGTGCAATGCGCGTTCGGCGTTTACCCGTTCGGTCACATCTTTGAAAAGCACTGCCACGAGCCGGTCTTCAAACGCACCGATGCGGAAAGACGAGACTTCAAGGTGGCGACCAGTTGCAACAAGTTCGTTGCGAAAGCGCAGCCTTTCGCCGGTATGCAGTACCTTGCCGTAAAACGCGATCCAATCGTCAGCCTCGTCAGGCACCATCTCGCGAAGATAACGCCCGGTCACGTTGGGAATGCCGGTGTGACGTTCGTAAGCGGGATTTACAAGGACGTGAACATAGTCGCTCAAGGGGCCGTGGGGACCGTCGACAAACTCGATCACACAGAACCCGTCGTCCATGTTTTCAAACAGGATACGATAGATTTCGCGATCAATGGCCGCCGCCTTGCTTACCGTGCGCGTCGTCACGAACCCGTCGGTCACAGGGGTTGCTTGCTTTCACGGAACGACACGGCAGAGTTCATCCAACGTCAAACGCTGCTCGACGCATGTGGTTCCCGGACAGAAAAAGGGCCGGGCAGATTTCTCCGCCCAGCCCGTTTTTCTGTCAGCAAAAGCTGCGTGGACTTAGAAGTCCATGCCGCCCATGCCGCCCATGCCGCCACCCATCGGGGGCATGGCAGGCTTGTCATCCGGACGGTCGCTGATCGCCGCTTCCGTGGTGATCAGCAGGCCCGAGACCGAAGCTGCATCCTGCAGCGCAGTACGAACGACCTTGGTAGGATCGATCACGCCAGCGGCCTTCAGGTTTTCATAGACGTCGGTCGAGGCGTTGAAGCCCTGATTTTCGTCATTTTCGCGCAGCAGGTTGCCTGCGACAACGGCGCCATCGTGGCCAGCGTTCGTTGCGATCTGGCGCAGCGGGGTCTGGATTGCACGACGGACGATGTCGATGCCCTTGGTCTGGTCGTCGTTTGCACCCTTGAGGCCTTCGAGAGCCTTGGTTGCATAGAGCAGAGCGGTACCGCCACCGGGGACGATGCCTTCTTCGACCGCAGCGCGGGTTGCGTGAAGCGCGTCATCGACGCGATCCTTGCGTTCCTTCACTTCGACTTCGGTAGCGCCGCCGACCTTGATCACGGCAACGCCGCCAGCAAGCTTGGCAAGACGCTCTTGCAGCTTTTCACGGTCGTAGTCCGAAGTGGTGACTTCGATCTGCGCACGGATCTGCTCAACGCGGCCCTTGATTTCGTCAGCCGAACCAGCACCATCGACGATCGTGGTGTTGTCCTTGTCGATCGTGACCTTCTTGGCCTGACCGAGCATGCCGAGGGTTACGGTTTCAAGCTTGATGCCGAGGTCTTCGGAGATCATCTCACCAGCGGTCAGCGTGGCGATATCGCCCAGCATCGCCTTGCGACGATCACCAAAGCCCGGTGCCTTGACGGCAGCGATCTTCAGGCCACCGCGCAGCTTGTTGACGACGAGGGTAGCAAGCGCTTCGCCTTCGATGTCTTCGGCGATGATCAGCAGCGGACGGCCCGACTGCACAACCGCTTCGAGGATCGGCAGCATCGCCTGCAGCGACGACAGCTTCTTCTCGTGGATCAGGATGTACGGGTTTTCGAGTTCGACCGTCATCTTTTCCGGGTTGGTGATGAAGTAGGGCGACAGGTAGCCGCGGTCGAACTGCATGCCTTCAACGACATCGAGTTCGAATTCGAGGCCCTTGGCCTCTTCCACGGTGATCACGCCTTCCTTGCCGACCTTTTCCATGGCCTGGGCGATCTTTTCGCCCACTTCCACGTCGCCATTGGCCGAGATGATGCCAACCTGTGCGATTTCAGCCGAACCCGTAACCGGGGTCGAACGTGCCTTGAGGTTTTCAACGACCTTGAGGACGGCGATATCGATGCCGCGCTTCAGGTCCATCGGGTTCATGCCGGCAGCGACCGAGGTCATGCCTTCACGAACGATGGCCTGTGCCAGCACGGTGGCGGTGGTGGTGCCGTCACCGGCTGCATCATTGGCCTTCGAAGCCACTTCGCGCAGCATCTGGGCGCCCATGTTCTCGAACTTGTCCTTGAGTTCGATTTCCTTGGCGACGGTGACGCCGTCCTTGGTGATGCGCGGTGCGCCGAAGCTCTTGTCGATGACCACGTTGCGACCCTTGGGGCCGAGCGTGACCTTGACTGCATCAGCGAGAATGTCGACGCCGCGCAGAATGCGTTCGCGGGCGTCACGGCCGAACTTTACGTCCTTGGCTGCCATGTTGATTTCCTTTGGATATCTGGATTGGTAGGTCGGAAAATTCGGGTGATCAGCCGATCACGCCAAGAACATCCGATTCCTTCATGATCAGCAGGTCTTCGCCGCCAACCTTGACTTCGGTGCCGGACCACTTGCCGAACAGAACGCGGTCACCGACCTTGACGTCCATCGGGGTGATGGTGCCGTTTTCAGCGCGGGCACCGGTGCCAACGGCAACGATTTCGCCCTCAGCGGGCTTTTCCTTGGCGCTGTCGGGAATGATGATCCCGCCTGCGGTCTTTTCCTCGGCTTCGACGCGGCGTACCAGCACGCGATCGTGCAACGGACGGAATGACATGGGTTTGCTCCCTCTTCCATATTAAAAAATGGGCCTTGGCACTCTCAGGGGGAGAGTGCCAGCGGGCGGGATATGGGTCTATGCCGGTGGGGCGTCAATGGGTTTGGCGCAGATTCTTTTCACGCCGATGAACGATGTGGCGTGATGTCGACGGCGAAGCGCCGATGTCAGGCGGGGAGCAGGCCGATACGCCCGCGCATGCTCCAGCGCCACAATAGCAGCCCGGCCACGAAGATCAGCCCGACAAGCAAACCAATCCACACGCCAAGACCACCAATGGGCGTGAACAGGCCCAGCCACAGTGCGGTGCAGACGCCCGGCACCCAATAGCCAAAAATCGCAATCAGCATCGGTACACGCGTGTCCTGCAGCCCGCGCAACATGCCCGCGCCCACGGCTTGTGCGCCGTCAAACAGCTGAAACGCCGCGGCGACGACCATGTATTGCAACGCCAGCTCAACCATCCGCGCGTTTTGCGGCGCGGCAGGATCGATGTAGAGGTGCAGGAGCTGGTACGGGACCGCCAGCATGATCGCGGCAGAAATTGCCATGAAGCCGATGCCCAGCTGCGTCGCGACGCGCCCGGCCAATGCAATTCCAGCACTGTCACGTGCGCCATAGGCGAGGCCGACGCGGATCGTAGCCGCCTGGCCAACACCAAACGGTACCTGAAACGCGATGGCGGCGAACTGCAGTGCCACGGTGTGCGCGGCCAGTTCAACTTCACCGATGCGGCCCATCACGAACGCTGCACCGTTGAACATGCCGGCTTCGGCAATGATCGTGCCGCAGATCGGCAGGCCGATGCGCAGGACATCTGCAAAGCGCTTCCATTCAGGCTTCCACCAGCGGCCAAGCAGGCGATAGCGATGCAGGCGGCGGTCAAAACGGATGACAAGCACGAAGGCAAGAAGCATCGCGGTGGTGGTGATCACGCTGGAAATGGCGGAGCCTTGCAGGCCCAGCTCGGGCGCGCCAAGGTTGCCGAACACGAACATCCAGTTGCCGATCGAATTGACCACGACCGCCATACCGGTGATCGCGGTGCCAATTCCGGGGCGACCAAGCGTTGCGACCACGGTGCGCAGCAGCGCTGCCATGACCGCCGGAATTGCGGCAAGGCTCAACACCGCAAGAAACGGAACGGCGCGCGCGATTACGCCGGGGTCTTGCCCGGTCAGGCGCATCAGCGGACCGCCCAACAGGCATACGGCCATCGCCACCAATGCGGCGAGCAGCCCGGCCCATCCCGTCATGCGCACGGTGCGGCGCACTTCGCGCACGGCGTGGCGGCGACTGCCAAGTTCTGCGGCGATCAGCGGGGATGCCGCGCCGACCAGCCCGGTCATCGACCAGATCAACAGGCCGAACAGCGAAACCGAAAGCGACGAGGCGGCCAGCGCTTCTGGCCCGAGCCGCGCGACGAAGACAACGTCGACCGCGAACACCGCCATCTGCAGCAGATTGGCACCAACCAGCGGCGCGGCGAGGCGGAGCATCGCGCGCAGTTCGGTGGACCATCTGTTAGGCGGATTCTCGAACATGGGCAGCGGGGCATAGGGTGAGTGTGGCGGCAAGGAAAGCTGAATGTCCGGCAGGTTGGCCGCCTGTCACAAATCGCGTCCGAGCGGTCATGCCTGTTGACCGTATTGTCTCGTGGTGACAGCTTGACCATTATGGAGAGAGTCGCTGATCCAGCGCGAAAGGCGCGCGGACGAAGGGATGATTCCGCCGCGCGGCCATCAGGCCTGTGGGGTGGCCTGTTTTCACGTATCGAGAATCACTGGCATCACGGACCTAATCTGTCGCGGCTTGCCGTGCGTGCGGCGACGCTTCTGCTTCTACTGGCCGCCGTGCAGGCGATCGCCAGCCTCGCGTTCTACAATGTGATCGACAAGGAAACGCTGCGCGAGGACCATGCGCGGCGCGTGGCGGAATTGCTGGTGGTGAGCCAGCGGCTTTATGAATTTGCGCCCGATGAACTGGCACGCACCATGAGCACCAGCCATCTCGAAGTCGAACTGGCTGACGCTCCCCGCGCCATATCGGGCCGCAGCGAACAGATGGTTGGCGAGATCCACGGCCATATCCTGCACTGGGAGCCGACACTTGCGGGAAAGCGGCTGATTCTCGGGCTGGAGCCTTCACGCTTTGGCTATGGCAATCTGGTTGGCGCGATGCAGTTGCCCGATGGACACTGGCTCAATTTCCGCTCGCTCGATGTGACATCGGGCTGGCCGATAGCGCTGCGCGCCACGGTCCTGACGTTGATCACGGCGGTGGTCGGCTTTGCGCTCGCGCTGTGGTCACTACGAATTATCACGCGGCCCTTGCGTGAACTGACCGATGCGGCTGATGCCATCGGGCAGGGCATGGTCGTGCCGGTGCAGGAAAGTGGACCGGACGATCTGCGCAGCCTTGCACGGTCGATGAACACCATGCAGGCGCGCATCGCTGCAACGATGGAGGATCAGGCGCGCTCGTTCGAGGCGATCAGCCATGATCTGCGCACGCCCCTTTCGCGCGTGACGATTGCGGCTGACTTGATCGATGATGCAGAGATCGCCGGACTGGTGCGCGATAGCACGCACGAGATGGAAGCCATGCTGATGTCGCTCCAGCAATACTTGCGCGCGCAGCATATCGCGGCGGAACCTGAAGCGGTCGATCTGGGGCAAGCTGTCGCAGATCTTCTAGGGGGCCAGTTTCCAGGACAGGCAAAGCTTGAGGCCGCGCCGGACGCGACCGTCCAGACTTTCCGGGAGCCGCTGGTGCTGGCGCTGAAGGCTTTGGTCGAAAACGCCATTCATTACGGCGGGTTTGCCGACGTGCAGATTTTGCCTGAAGCCGATGGGAGCTGGATCATCGCGGTCGAAGACACCGGTCCCGGCATTCCCGAAGACCAGTTCGAACGCATTCTTGCGCCGTTCTACCGGATCGATGAAGCACGGGCGCGCGACACGGCAGGCTTTGGCCTTGGCATTCCTACCGCGCATCGCCTGTTGCAGCGTTTTGGCGGCGGGCTTGCGTTTGCGCGTGCGGCAGGTGGGGGGCTGCGGGTTGCAGTGACGGTGCCGATTCCGCCTGAGCTGGGTTAGGCTACGTCTGCCGTCAGGCCATCGGAGCGCTGGGTTTCACATCGCGCTGCTGCAGGGCCTTGCGGCGCCGTGGCGGTACATCGTTGCTGGTTGCGCGCAATTCGTGCAGCCGTGCCTCGGCCTTCTTGAGCGCATCGGCAACCCTTTCGTCAGCCAGCGCGGAAATGCACTCGTAATCCTCGATGATGCTGCGCACGGCTTGGGTGGTGCGCTTGTAGGCGCTCAGATAGGCGTCGCAGTTGAGCCCCCGGTTGAGCGCGACTGCCGCCGCGCCGATGAAGCTGAACATCGGGACGAGTGTCGAGTCCGCAGGCAGTTCGGCCAGCGAAAACGATCCGGCTGCCACGGGGAAGACGATACTGACGATCTGAAGCGGCCAGCTTCCGGCGCGCACCATGATCAGCCAACGGCGCAGACTGCGGTCTTCATGCTCAAGCTGTTCGACTCTGCTTTCGGCAAAACGGCGATAGCGCTCGATATCGGCAGCCATGAATTCCCCCCTGCATGTGCAGCGCGACAATGTCGCAGCAGGGCCAAGCCGCCAAACGAAAAAGGCGGAGCCGAAGCCCCGCCTTTCCCATCCACGAGTGCTTCAAGACACCCGCGAAACTTGTAGAGAAGATTACTTGATTTCGACGGTGCCGCCGGCTTCTTCGATCTTCTTCTTGATGTCTTCGGCTTCAGCCTTCGACACGCCTTCCTTGACAGCCTTCGGAGCGGCTTCAACCAGCGCCTTGGCTTCGGTCAGGCCGAGCGAGGTGATTGCGCGGACTTCCTTGATGACCTGGATCTTCTTGCCACCGTCGCCGGTGAGGATCACGTCAAATTCGGTCTTTTCTTCGACTGCTTCGGCAGGAGCAGCGGCAGGGCCGGCAACTGCAACAGCAGCAGCGGCGCTAACGCCCCATGCTTCTTCAAGAGCCTTGGCAAGGTCAGCGGCTTCAAGAACGGTCAGCTTCGACAGTTCAGCGACGAGATTGGCGATGTCAGCCATGATAATTCACTCCTGATTTGTTTGTGTCCGGTGGCAGGGCCACCGGCGAGAAATCGAACAGTCTTATGCGGCTTCCTTGGCGTAGGCACCAAAGACGCGGGCCAGCTTGGCTGCCGGAGCAGTCGTGAGCTGGGCGATCTTCGTGGCCGGAGCCTGGATGAGGCCGATGAGCGTGCCGCGCAGTTCGTCGAGGCTGGGCATGGACGCGAGCGCCCGGACACCGGCTTCGTTGAGAACGTGCGAACCCATTGCACCGCCGACAATTTCAATCTTGTCGGTGGTCTTGGCGAACTCGACTACTGCCTTGGCGGCAGCAACCGGGTCGGCGGACGCCGCGATTGCGGTAGGACCGGTGAGCAGATCACCCAGACCTTCGTAATCGGTGCCCGCGACGGCAAGCTTGGCAAGACTGTTCTTCGCAACCTTGTAGGTAGCACCCGCTTCACGGATCTTGTTGCGCAAGGCGGAGGACTGAGCCACCGTCATGCCGAGGTTGCGGGTGATGACCACCGCGCCGGCCCCGGAAAAGACCTCGTTAAGGAATGCGACCGATTCGGCTTTCTGCGAACGATCCATGCCTAACTCCTTCACAAATGACTGCGCAGGGAAACCCCGTGCAGTCGGCTACGTATGTCGGTGACCCGAAGACCACCGGCGAGTCCATTGACAAGGGAAGGAGGTGCGCCCGGAAACGGAAGTCCAGTGGCGCGGTTGGCGCTGCGATCCCAAACAGGAGCGAAGGGCCTGAAACTCTTTTCCCCGCCTAGGCTGGAAATTAAGTGCAGGCAGATCCCGCACACCAACTGTCTCGGACGGATGATCGGCGCGCATTGCTGTGTGCCGATCGATGCGGGCCAATGAAGGATTAGGGTTGGAGAGTCAACCAATGCTTGTCAGCAGTGCCGCTTCGGCAGGCCGTGGCGTTGGCACCACAACGAAAAGAAGCGACCCGGTCCGGGGTTGCCGGACTGGATCGCTTCCCTTCACCACGACGTGGCGGTCGGTGAAGTCATTCGGCGATGAAGTGATTTTGGTTCAGGCGTCGACGAGCGATCGCTCGGCGGGTGCGGCAATGGGTACTCTTGGCGCTACTCGCATCGACGAAGCTACACTTGCCTGCGCCGGGGTCGATTGGGCGGGCATCGACTGGAGGATCAAACGAGCGCGGCGGCGGCGGGCCTTGCGCGACGTGAACGGATTGGCCGCATCCGGGCTGGCGGCAACCATGCGATCAAGTAGGGCCTCGCGTTCGCTTGCACTAGAAGGCGCCACCGGAGGCATGGCCGCGACGGTCGGCGTGTAGGCTACGGTGGGGCGCGGGGCAGCGACGGTGCGTTGCATGGCCGGTCGTGCGGGCGAGACGACTACTGGCGGCACAAAATCAACGTCATCTTCGTAAGGGCGACGGCGACGACGCAGTGCCATCGCTACGCCACCCAGCACAAGAATGCTCGCGCCGAGGCCGACCGGCAAGGCCCAGTCGGGCGCGGTATCGGTGCTGGAGGAAGTGACGCTTTCAGGCGGAGCGAAAGCAGGCGCGGCCTCAACCGGCTCAGTGGCCGTCTCAACAACGGGAGGTGCCGGTGCAGGTTGTGCCGCCGCGGCGACGGGGGTTGGTCGCGCAGTCTGTGTAATGGCGGTCTGTGTGGCAGGAGTTGCCCGCGACGATGCGCTGCGCGGTGCAGCTACAGTCGCTGTGCGCACTTCCGCAGCGGGTGCGGGGACCACAGGCGCGACCCCGGCCGGAGCGGAAACGGCGCGAGGCTCCGGCAGTACGATTGTCGGCATGGGGATCGGAGCCGGGGCCGGGGCCGGGGCAGCCGGATCGACGGTCGAACTGAGGACCGGAGCCGGGGTTGTGGGCAGAACAACTTCTTGTGCCTGCACCATTGCGGAAGAAAGCATCAGCATGGCTGCAATCGTCATGGTGTTGCGGGGCGATGTCGAGTTGAAATGTGTCATGCACCGAAAACGCGATGAAGTGCGATTCGGGTTCCATCTTGGCGATGAAGCGAGAGTTTCTTGCCTTCGAATTGAAATTCGCACCATTGAATCACGAAATAGAAGCAAGTTTTCTGAACAACTGTTCATGGACCTTGCATGTTTGCGCAAATACTTGCCAACACCCAATCGTGTCTGGCGCTTCGCACGCGCTCCGATCCAACAAGGCTTTGACTTCGTGCTGGCCCACACCTATATGCCAGCCCTGTCCTTTGCTTCGAGCAAGGCTGTCCCATGCGCGGGGGATGGCCACGGAAGGAAGCGAAGGGCTTTACCATCTGACGCAAAAGGCTGCGGGCCACGGCTTCCGTTGAACGGAATGTTGTGCGCTGTGCGGCCTTTTCCCGTTTGGTGGCGCCACATGCTGCGCGTGGCAGAATTTCGCCGGTTTTCCGGCAGTTTATTGAGAAGAGGCTCGTAACCTTTATGGCTACCTTGGCGACGTCTACCAAGACTCCCGGCCGTCCCGGCGTGAAGAAGCGGATCCGCAAGATCTTCGGTGACATTCACGAAGTCGTGCAGATGCCGAACCTGATCGAAGTCCAGCGCGAATCGTATGAGCAGTTCCTCCGCTCCGATCCGTCGACGGGCTATGTTTCGGGTCTGGAAAAGACACTGCGTTCGGTTTTCCCGATCCAGGATTTTGCCGGCACCGCCAGCCTCGATATCAAGGAGCGTGACGGCTACGTCCTCGAAGCGCCGAAGTATGACGTGAACGAATGCCGTCAGCGCGGCATCACGTATGCTGCGCCGATGAAGGTCACGCTCAAGCTCGCCACGTTCGAAGTGGACGCCGAGACCGAGACCAAGTCGCTCATCGATATCAAGGAGCAGGACGTTTACATGGGCGATATCCCGCTCATGACCGAGAACGGCACCTTCTTCATCAACGGTACCGAGCGCGTGATCGTGTCGCAGATGCACCGTTCGCCGGGCGTGCTGTTCGATCATGACCGGGGCAAGACCCACTCGTCGGGCAAGTATCTGTTTGCCGCGCGCGTGATCCCTTACCGTGGTTCGTGGCTCGATTTCGAATTCGACGCCAAAGACATCGTCAACGTGCGCATCGACCGCAAGCGCAAGCTGCCGGTCACCGCGCTGCTGCACGCGCTGGGTCTGGCTGACGAACAGATCCTGCACCACTTCTACGATATGGTGTCGTGGGCGCGCGCCGAAGGTGGCTGGAAGGTGCCTTTCGTGCTCGAACAATGGCGCGGGTCGAAGCCGATGTTCGACATCGTCGATGCCAAGTCGGGCGAAGTGATCTTCCCCGCAGGCACCAAGATTTCGCCGCGCGCTGCCAACAAGGCGGCCAAGGATGGTCTCGAGGCCCTGCTGATCCCGACCGACGAAATTTTCGGTCGCTATGCGGCGCGTGACCTGATCGATGAATCGACCGGCCGCATCTGGATCGAAGCTGGTGACGAAGTGTCGCCGGAAAACCTCGACATGCTCGACAAGGCCGGGATCGATACGCTCGAACTGCTCGACATCGACCACATCTCGACCGGTCCGTGGATCCGCAACACGCTGAAGGCCGACAAGGCCCCTGATCGTGACCACGCGCTGGCCGACATCTACCGGGTCATGCGTCCGGGCGAACCGCCGACGCGCGAAACCGCTGAAGCGCTGTTCGACGGCCTGTTCTTTGATGGCGACCGTTACGACCTTTCGGCCGTGGGTCGCGTCAAGCTCAATATGCGTCTGGCGCTGGAATGCGAAGACACGGTCACCACTCTGCGCACCGAGGATATCCTCGCGGTCGTCAAGGAACTGGTGAACCTGAAGGACGGCAAGGGCGAAATCGACGACATCGACAACCTCGGCAACCGCCGCGTGCGTTCGGTGGGCGAACTGCTGGAAAACCAGTACCGCGTCGGCCTGCTGCGCATGGAACGCGCCGTGAAGGAGCGTATGTCCTCGGTTGACGTCTCCACCGTCATGCCGAACGACCTGATCAACGCCAAGCCCGCCGTGGCTGCGGTGCGTGAATTCTTCGGCTCCTCGCAGCTGTCGCAGTTCATGGACCAGACCAACCCGCTGTCCGAAGTGACGCACAAGCGTCGTGTTTCGGCCCTCGGGCCGGGCGGTCTCACGCGTGAGCGTGCAGGCTTCGAAGTGCGCGACGTTCACCCCACGCACTATGGCCGCATCTGCCCGATTGAAACGCCGGAAGGCCCGAACATCGGTCTGATCAACTCGCTCAGCACCTTTGCGCGCGTCAACAAGTATGGCTTCATCGAAACGCCGTACCGCAAGGTCATCGACAATAAGGTCACCGGTGACGTGATCTATCTGTCTGCGATGGAAGAGCAGAAGCACACCGTCGCGCAGGCTTCGGCCGAACTGACGGCAGATGGCTCGTTCGTCGAAGAACTCGTCTCGGCCCGCCAGAACGGCGAATTCGTGATGAGCCCGCGCGATCAGGTTACGCTGATGGACGTTTCGCCAAAGCAGCTGGTTTCGGTTGCAGCATCGCTCATTCCGTTCCTGGAAAACGATGACGCCAACCGCGCGCTCATGGGATCGAACATGCAGCGTCAGGCCGTGCCGCTGATCAAGGCGGATGCGCCTTTCGTCGGCACCGGCATGGAAGAAACCGTCGCACGCGATTCGGGCGCTGCCATCTCGGCACTGCGTTCGGGCATCGTCGATCAGGTTGACGCCACCCGCATCGTGATCCGCGCTTCGGGCGATATCGAACCCGGCCAGTCGGGTGTCGATATCTACCGCCTGCAGAAGTTCGAACGCTCGAACCAGTCGACCTGCATCAACCAGCGTCCGCTGGTGAAGGTGGGTGATCTGATCGAGAAGGGCGACATCATCGCCGACGGTCCTTCGACCGAGTTCGGCGAACTGGCGTTGGGCCGCAACGTGCTCGTCGCGTTCATGCCCTGGAACGGCTACAACTATGAAGACTCCATCCTGATCAGCGAACGCATCGTGAAGGAAGACGTCTTCACCTCGATCCACATCGAGGAGTTCGAAGTCATGGCCCGCGACACCAAGCTTGGGCCAGAAGACATCACCCGCGACATTCCCAACGTCGGTGAGGAAGCTCTGCGCAACCTCGACGAAGCGGGCATCGTCTACATCGGCGCAGAAGTTCACCCCGGTGACATCCTCGTCGGCAAGATCACCCCCAAGGGTGAATCGCCGATGACGCCTGAAGAAAAGCTGCTCCGCGCAATCTTCGGTGAAAAGGCCAGCGACGTGCGTGACACTTCGCTTCGCCTGCCGCCGGGCGTTGCCGGCACGATCGTCGATGTGCGCGTGTTCAACCGTCACGGCATCGAGATCGATGACCGTACCCGCGCGATCCAGAACGAGGAAATCGAACGCCTCGCCAAGGACCGTGAGGACGAACGCGCCATTCTCAACCGCGCGACCTTCAACCGCCTCAAGGACATGCTGATCGGCCAGGTTTCGGCCGCAGCCCCCAAGGGCATCAAGAAGGGCGAAGAGATCGACGAGCAGACCCTGTCTGACGTCGAGCGCTATGAATGGTGGAAGTTCGCCGTCGCCGATGACGCGCGCCAGCAGCAGCTGGAAGCGGTCAAGGCGCAGTACGATACGGCTGTGAAGGCGATCAGCGAGAAGTTCGAGGACCGCAAGGAAAAGCTCGAGCGTGGTGACGAACTGGCACCGGGCGTGCTCAAGATGGTCAAGGTCTTCGTGGCGGTGAAGCGCAAGCTGCAGCCGGGCGACAAGATGGCCGGCCGTCATGGCAACAAGGGTATCATCAGCCGCATCCTGCCGCAGGAAGACATGCCGTTCCTCGAAGACGGTACGCCTGTCGACTTCGTGCTCAACCCGCTGGGCGTGCCTTCGCGCATGAACGTCGGGCAGATCTTCGAAACGCACCTTGGCTGGGCCGCACGCGGCCTTGGCAAGCGGATCGGTGCAGCGCTCGACGAATGGCGCGAAGCCAACCCGAACCCCGAAGCCGGCCAACCACCCGAAGCGGTGCGTGAGCTGCTTTCGGAGATCTACGGCAGCAACTACACTGCCGAGATCGCCGCGCGCAGCGACGATCAGATCATCGACTTCGCCCAGTCGGTGCGCCTCGGCGTGCCAATGGGTTCGCCGGTGTTCGATGGCGCGGTGGAAAAGGACGTGACCGACATGCTGCGTCTGGCCGGGCTGGATGAATCGGGTCAGGTGACGCTGTTCGATGGCCGCACGGGCGATGCCTTTGACCGCAAGGTGACCGTGGGCATGAAGTACGTGCTCAAGCTGCACCACCTTGTCGACGATAAGATCCACGCACGTTCCATCGGGCCGTACTCGCTCGTCACGCAGCAGCCGCTGGGTGGTAAGGCGCAGTTCGGTGGTCAGCGCTTCGGCGAAATGGAGGTCTGGGCACTTCAGGCCTATGGCGCGGCCTACACGCTGCAGGAAATGCTCACGGTGAAGTCGGACGATGTCGTCGGCCGCACCAAGGTTTACGAAGCGATCGTCAAGGGTGACGATACCTTCGAGGCCGGCATTCCCGAGAGCTTCAACGTGCTCGTCAAGGAAATGCGCTCGCTGGGCCTCAACGTCGAACTGTCGTCGATTGACGATACCGACGATGACGGCGTCGCGATCGCGGCGGAGTAAGGATCATGGGCGGCGGCTGCGCTGCCGCCCACCCCTTCGCACCGGAATTCACGTCCAACGCCTCGCACTGAGGCAAGGGAACGGCACCAAATGAACGACCTGACCAAATTCACCAACCAGATCGCCAAGCCCGAGACATTCGACCAGATCCAGATCGGTCTTGCCTCGCCCGAGCGCATTCGCAGCTGGTCCTTCGGCGAAATCAAGAAGCCGGAAACCATCAACTACCGCACGTTCAAGCCTGAGCGTGATGGCCTGTTCTGCGCGCGCATCTTCGGCCCTGTGAAGGACTACGAGTGCCTGTGCGGCAAGTACAAGCGCATGAAGTACAAGGGCGTCGTCTGCGAAAAGTGCGGCGTCGAAGTCACCGTCACGAAGGTGCGCCGTGAGCGCATGGGCCACATCGAACTGGCCGCGCCGGTTGCGCACATCTGGTTCCTCAAGTCGCTGCCATCGCGCATCGGCCTGCTGCTCGACATGCAGCTCAAGATCCTTGAGCGCATTCTGTATTTCGAAAGCTATGTGGTTACCGAGCCGGGCCTGACCCCGCTTGAAAAGTACCAGACGCTGACCGAAGACGAACTGCTCGACGCGCAGGACGAGTATGGCGAAGACGCCTTCTCGGCCGATATCGGCGCGCAGGCGGTCAAGCACATGCTGATGAACCTCGATCTGGTTCAAGAGCGTGACGATCTGATGGAAGAGCTGCGGACCACCAAGTCCGAACTCAAGCCCAAGAAGATCATCAAGCGCCTCAAGGTCGTGGAATCGTTCATCGATTCAGGCAACCGCCCGGAATGGATGATCCTCGATGTCGTGCCGGTCATCCCGCCAGAACTGCGCCCGCTGGTGCCGCTGGACGGTGGCCGCTTCGCCACGTCGGATCTGAACGACCTCTACCGCCGCGTGATCAATCGTAACAACCGCCTGAAGCGTCTGATCGAACTGCGTGCGCCGGACATCATCGTCCGCAACGAAAAGCGCATGCTTCAGGAAGCCGTTGACGCGCTGTTCGACAACGGCCGCCGTGGCCGCGTGATCACCGGTGCCAACAAGCGTCCGCTGAAGTCGCTGTCCGACATGCTCAAGGGCAAGCAGGGCCGCTTCCGCCAGAACCTTCTGGGCAAGCGCGTCGACTATTCCGGCCGTTCGGTCATCGTGACCGGCCCTGAATTGAAGCTGCACCAGTGCGGTTTGCCCAAGAAGATGGCGCTCGAACTGTTCAAGCCGTTCATCTATGCGCGCCTTGATGCCAAGGGTCTTTCGATGACCCTGAAGCAGGCCAAGAAGTGGGTCGAAAAGGAACGCAAGGAAGTCTGGGACATCCTGGACGAAGTGATCCGCGAACACCCTGTGATGCTGAACCGTGCGCCTACGCTGCACCGTCTTGGCATTCAGGCGTTCGAACCTGTTCTGATCGAAGGCAAGGCGATCCAGCTGCACCCGCTCGTCTGCTCGGCCTTCAATGCCGACTTCGACGGTGACCAGATGGCCGTCCACGTGCCGCTTTCGCTGGAAGCCCAGCTTGAAGCGCGCGTGCTGATGATGTCGACCAACAACATCCTGTCGCCAGCAAACGGCAAGCCGATCATCGTGCCTTCGCAGGACATGGTCCTGGGCATCTATTATCTGTCGATGGACCTTGCCAACGAACCCGGCGAGGGCATGATGCTGGCCGACATGGCCGAAGTGCATCAGGCGCTGGAAGTGAAGGCGGTAACGCTCCACTCGAAGATCATCGCTCGCGTTCCGCAGACCGACGAGAACGGCAAGCAGTACCTCAAGCGTTTCGAAACGACGCCGGGCCGCATGCTCATCGGCGAATGCCTGCCCAAGAACCACAAGGTGCCGTTCGACGTCGTCAATCGCCTGCTGACGAAGAAGGACGTCGGTGACGTGATCGACGAAGTCTATCGTCACACCGGCCAGAAGGACACCGTGCTGTTTGCCGACGCGATCATGTCGCTCGGTTTCCGCCACGCGTTCAAGGCCGGCATCTCGTTCGGCAAGGATGACATGATCATCCCCGACAGCAAGGATGCGCTGGTTGCCGAAACCAAGGAACTGGTGGCCGATTACGAGCAGCAGTATCAGGACGGCCTGATCACGCAGCAGGAAAAGTACAACAAGGTGATCGACGCCTGGAGCCGTTGCGGCGATCAGGTGGCGAATGCCATGATGGAAGAGCTGAAGTCCTCGCCCATCGATCCGGAAACGGGCCGCCAGAAGCCGATCAACGCGATTTACATGATGTCGCACTCCGGCGCACGTGGCTCCCCGGCGCAGATGAAGCAGTTGGCGGGTATGCGCGGTCTGATGGCCAAGCCTTCGGGCGAGATCATCGAAACGCCGATCATCTCGAACTTCAAGGAAGGTCTGACCGTTCTTGAATACTTCAACTCAACCCACGGCGCTCGTAAGGGCCTCGCGGACACCGCGTTGAAGACCGCCAACTCGGGTTACCTGACCCGCCGCCTTGTCGACGTGTCGCAGGACTGCGTCGTGATCGAGGAAGATTGCGGCACCGAACGCGCGCTGGAAATGCGCTCGATCGTTCAGGGCGGCGCTACCATCGCATCGCTGGGCGAACGCATCCTTGGCCGCACGCTGGCCGAAGACATGGTCGAAGCCAAGAGCGGCGAAGTCGTTGCATCGAAGGGCGATCTGCTTGACGAACCAGCGATCACCCGGATCGAAGCAGCGGGCTTCCAGTCGGCACGCATCCGCTCGCCGCTGGTCTGCGAAGCGACGATGGGTGTTTGCGGCAAGTGCTACGGACGCGATCTTGCCCGTGGTACGCCGGTCAACATTGGTGAAGCTGTTGGCGTTATCGCTGCGCAGTCGATCGGTGAACCGGGCACGCAGCTGACCATGCGTACCTTCCACATCGGTGGTGCCGCGCAGGTCAACGAACAGTCGCACCTTGAAGCGATCAGCGACGGTACGGTGATCTATCGCGACATCCCGACGATCATGGACAAGCGCAACCGTCGCCTGTCGCTCGCCCGCAACGGTGAAATCGTCCTTATGGACACCGACGGCCGCGAACGCGCGATCCATCGCGTGCCTTATGGTACGCACCTGCTGAACGAAAACGGCGCAACGGTTACCCAAGGCGAACGTCTGGCTGAATGGGATCCGTTCACCACGCCAGTGATCACCGAAAAGCCGGGTATCGTGCGCTATCAGGATCTTGTCGACGGCAAGACCCTGACCGAAGCGACCGACGAAGCGACTGGCATGTCGAGCCGCGTCGTGACCGAAAACCGCGCGGGCAACCGGGGCAAGAAGGAGGATCTGCGTCCTCGCCTTACCCTGCTTGACGACGATTCGGGTGAGGCCGCTCGCTATCTGATGGCGCCGGGCACGACGCTTTCGGTCGAAGATGGCCAGAAGGTCGAAGCGGGTGATATCCTTGCCCGTGCTTCGCGTGAAGCTGCCAAGACCCGCGACATCACCGGCGGTCTGCCGCGCGTTGCCGAACTGTTCGAAGCTCGCAAGCCGAAGGACAATTCGATCATCGCCAAGATCGCTGGCCGCATCGAATTCGTGCGGGACTACAAGGCCAAGCGCAAGATTGCGATTATCCCGGAAGAGGGTGATCCGGTCGAGTATCTGGTGCCGAAGAGCCGCGTGATCGACGTGCAGGAAGGCGACTATGTCAAGAAGGGCGACAACCTGATCTCGGGTTCGCCTGATCCGCATGACATTCTGGAAGTGATGGGCGTTGAGGCTCTGGCCGAATACCTCGTTGCCGAAATTCAGGAAGTCTATCGCTTGCAGGGCGTGAAGATCAACGACAAGCACATCGAGGTGATCGTTCGCCAGATGCTGCAGAAGGTTGAAATCACCAACGGTGGCGACACCACCTTGCTGGCAGGCGAACAGGTCGATCTTGAGGAAATGCTCGAAGTGAACGGCAAGCTTGAGGATGGCTTTGCGCCCGCCGAAGGCAAGCCGGTGCTGCTGGGCATCACCAAGGCATCGCTGCAGACGCGTTCGTTCATCTCGGCCGCATCGTTCCAGGAAACCACCCGCGTGCTCACGCAGGCGGCCGTGGAAGGCAAGAAGGACTCGCTGATCGGTCTCAAGGAGAACGTGATCGTCGGCCGTCTCATCCCCGCCGGTACCGGTGCGGGCATGAACCGCCTGCGCGTTGCGGCCTCAAGCCGCGATGCCGCACTGCGCGCGTCCTACCGCAAGCTTCAGGAATCGCTGATTGCTCCGGCATCGGCAGCCGAAGAGCATGCAGCAGAACTGGCGCAGGGTCCGGAAGCGGCCATCGGTGACGATCCGCTGGCAGCGGTCGAGGGTGAAACCCACGGTCTTGATGCCGATGCCGGTGATTACCTGATCGCCGACAAGGCTGAAGGCAGCGAGGACTGATCGTTCTCGCAGGCTTTGGCGTAAAGTAATTGAGGCCCCGCTGGAGCAATCCAGCGGGGCCTTGATTTTGCGATCCTTCTGATTTTCAAGAACTTTACGGTATCCTACGCAATCAGCGTCACGCCATCACGCGGGGGAATTAACGGTAGACGGCTAAACAGGCAGCATCCAACCGGCTGCAAGGAAGCCTTGTCATGATCCGCGACCGTACCGCTTTCGGGACAAAAATTGTCGTAGGCTTGATCGTCGCAGCCATTGCGCTTGCTGCTGTTGCGGTCGGGTACATTCGCTTTGGCGGACCGCTGCACCAGCAGAATCTGTTGCAGGACGAACTTCTTGCCGACATCCTTCCACCGCCTGCCTTCGTCGTCGAACCCTATCTGCACACCACGTGGGCAATTGCCGATCTGGCACATGCACAAGAGGCGGCGGTCGCGCTTGCCGAAGAGCGCAAGCTGTTCGAGCAGCGCAAAAGCTATTGGGCCAGCGCTCCTGTGCCAGAGGAACTGCGCGAAGAGGTTGCCGCTACCGTGGGATCTGCCGACGCGTTCTGGTCGGCTGTCGACAGTCGCTTTCTCCCTGCGATGAAGGCCGGCGATCTGCCCACCATGCAACGGGTGCACGCAGCAGAACTTACCCCGGCTTATCGCAAGCAGCACGATGCGGTGACGCACCTGGTGGCAGAATCGGGCAAATACCGCGCTGAACTGATGGATTTTGCGCAGGTTCTCGTGATCGGCTTGCTGGTGCTGTTTGCCATCGTGGCCATCGCTATTCTCGCAATGGTTTACGGTGCTGGCAGCATGATCCGGCGCAGCATTGTCAACCCGTTGGTCGATACTGCCACGGCAATGGAGCGCATGGCGCAAGGCGACTATAGTCTGGACGTTGAAGGTGCAGACCGGCAGGATGAAATCGGCATAATGGCCCGCGCGATGGCAGTATTCCGGAACAATGGTATTGCCCGCCAAAAGGCGGAGCGCGATCAGCAGGAGGTGGTTGCCGCACTGTCTGCCGGGCTGGACAGCATGGCCCGCCAGAACCTCGAATACAGGATCGATCAGACCTTCCCTGAAGGCTACGAGGAACTGCGCGACAACTACAACAGTGCCTGTAATGCGTTGGCATCGGCCATGCGCACGGTGCGCGTTGGTGCGTCCAGCGTGCTGGGTTCAATATCCGAACTGCGCGTGGCGACCGATGATCTTGCCATGCGAAACGAACAGCAGGCCTCAAGCCTCGCCGCTACGGCAGGAACGATGAATAGCGTTACCGGCAGTGTGCGTGAAACGGCAACCGGCGCACAAAGTGTGCACAATGCGATTGCCGCCGCGCACGAACAGGCCAACGCTGGCGGCGACGTCGTCCGTCAGGCCGTGGCGGCGATGGCACAGATCGAAGCTTCTGCCCAAGCGATCAGCCAGATCATCACCGTGATCGATGGCATTGCCTTCCAGACCAACCTGCTCGCGCTCAATGCCGGGGTTGAAGCGGCGCGTGCGGGCGAATCGGGCAAGGGCTTTGCGGTTGTCGCCACCGAAGTGCGCGCGCTCGCACAGCGCTCTGCCGAAGCGGCGCAGAACATCAAGACACTGATCGAGAACAGCACGAGCCAGGTGGGCGAGGGCGTCCGCCTTGTCGACGCCACCGGTGAGCGATTGACCGGCATAGTCGACCAGATTGCCGCCGTTGACGGGCTGGTCTCGCGCATCGCCCAGGCTGCCACCCAGCAGGCCGAAAGCCTTGAACAGGTCAATGTCGCGGTCGCCGCGATGGACCGGATGACGCAGGCTAACGCGGCGATGGTTGAGCAGTCGTCTGCCGCCACCCATAGCCTTTCGAGCGAGGCGCAGGCGCTGACCGATCTCGTCTCAAGCTTCCGCACGCGTGATGTGGACACGCGGCCGGGGCGGGCGAGCAATCCTGAGAGTTTGCGCCGCTACTCGGCAGCGCAGGGTGAACGGCAGATGCCAGTGATTGCCCGCTACGGCACGTGACATGAAAAGGCCCGCCCTCCCCAAGGAGGCCGGGCCTTTCGTCATGGTGAGATGTCGTGGTTCAGCGGCCCTTGCGGTGCTCACCCTTGACCCAGCGCACTGTGCCCGATGATGCGCGCATCACCACGCTCTCGGTAGTCATTACGCCGCTCTTGTGGACCTTCACGCCTGCCAGCAGCGAACCATCGGTCACCCCGGTGGCGGCAAAGATGCAGTCGCCCTTGGCAAGTTCCTTCAGGTCGTACTGCTTGTTCAGGTCTTCGATGCCCCATTTGTAGGCGCGCTGCTTCTCGTCCTCGTTGCGGAACAGCAGGCGGCCCTTGAACTGTCCGCCCACGCAGCGCAGCGCGGCAGCGGCCAGCACGCCTTCAGGCGCACCACCAGTGCCCATGTACATGTCGATGCCGGTTTCCTCGTTGGTCACCGCAATCACGCCTGCCACATCGCCATCGGGAATCAGGCTGATGCCGCAGCCCAGCGCACGCAGCTCGTCGATCAGATCTGAATGGCGCGGGCGGTCAAGCACGCAGACGATGATATCGCCGGGGGCCACGCCCTTGGCCGCAGCCACAGCCTTGACGTTTTCGGTCGGTGACTTGTCGAGATCGATGATGCCTTCGGGATAGCCGGGGCCAACGGCCAGCTTGTCCATATACACGTCGGGCGCGTTCAGCAGTCCGCCCTCTTCGGCAACGGCCAGCACGGCCAGCGCGTTCGGACCGGCCTTGGCGGTGATGGTGGTGCCTTCCAGCGGATCGAGCGCAATGTCGATCTTGGGGCCTTTGCCCGGTGCTGCGCCGACCTTTTCACCGATGTAGAGCATCGGCGCTTCGTCGCGCTCGCCTTCGCCGATGACTACGGTGCCATCCATCCACAGTTCGTTGAAGGCTGCGCGCATGGCTTCGACGGCGGCGGCATCGGCGGCTTTTTCATCGCCACGGCCGATCAGCTTGGACGCACCGATGGCGGCGGCTTCGGTCACGCGGACCATTTCCAGCACAAGGACGCGATCCAGAACCTGAGAGGCTGGAACCGAGGAGGCGGCGGGGTTGGTGGTCTGGTCGGTCACGTAGGCTCCAGCTTGGTCAGGTGGTTGCAGGAATAAGCAGCAAGTCGCGATCGGTTCAGCCAATGTGCAGCATCGGACCGGCACGACCGGGTCGACGGGGCACGCAGACTGTGCAAACGTATGCACGAACATCAGAGTGTCGCGCGATAGGCATTGCGTGGCACAGATGACATTGGTGTGACCCGGCACTAGACGCGAGGGAAGGGTCTTGTCGAGACGAACAGTAGCAGTTCTGGCCAGCATTGCGCTTCTTTTTGGCGCAGGGCCTGCTTTTGCCCAGCAAACAGCCGCGCCCAATCCTGGCGCGGTTCAGGGTCCGGTCGTGCCCGGTACCGGCCAAAGTGATGCCGACGTGGCGCGCGCGCTGCTCTCCACCTCGCAGACTCAGCGCTGCCGTCCGATGCAACGTTCGGATGGCACGATTGTCGTATGTGGCGGCAAGGAGGCGAGCGACCGCGAACGGGTGCCGCTGCGTGATGAAACCGACGGCGCGAAATCGACCGACACCGGCATTCCGCGCGCACCCAATGTCTCCGGCCTGCGCGATTGCAGCCGTGGGTGCATTGGCGTGGGTGGGGTGCCGCCGCCGATGTATTACTTCGATATCAAGGCTCTACCGGCCCCACCGCCGGGGTCCGACGCAGATCGTATTGCGAAAGGTGAGATCCCGGCGCGCTGAACCGCCGGGGCATCCAATCCTCAGTCGCCCAGAATGTGCATGACCAGTGGCGGGTCTGCCAGTACGGGCGAGCCATCAAGCAGGCGCAGCGCTTCGGCGATGGCGCTTTCCGGCCCATCGTGCGTGACCATCGCCACCATCACTTGCGCGTTGTCCGAATTGCCCTTCTGGATCAGGCTTTCGATCGAAACGCCAGCATCGCGCATGGCAGCGGTGATCTCGGCCAGTACGCCCGGGCGATCCGCTACGTTGAAGCGGATGTAAGCCTTGCCCCTGCGATGCCCCGTCTCGGCAGGTGCAGCGCGCTCCAGTTCGGCCACGGGGATCGAGAACGGCGCGCCAATATCGCCCCGCGCAATGTCGATAAGGTCGGCCACTACGGCGCTCGCCGTTGGCCCATCGCCTGCGCCTGCGCCCTGAAACAGCAGACGGCCCACAAAGTTGCCCTCGGCCACGACCGCATTGGTCGCCCCGTCGACGTGCGCTAGCGGGTGATCACGGTGCACAAGGTGTGGATGCACGCGCTGGAACAGGCGGCACTTGCCCTCGGCGTCGATCTCGGTATCGGCCATGCCGATCAGGCGGATGTAGTATCCCAGCGCATCGGCCTGCGCGATATCGGCGGCCAGCACGCGGCGGATGCCGGTTGCGGCAACGGGCTTGAAGTCCACTGCTGTGCCAAACGCGATGGATGACAGGATCGCCAGCTTGTGCGCCGCATCGATACCGTCGATGTCAAAGCTCGGATCCGCCTCGGCATAACCCTTGGCCTGCGCCTCGGCCAGCACATCGGCAAAATCGCGGCCGGTGTCTTCCATCGTTGACAGGATATAGTTGCAGGTGCCGTTGAGGATGCCATAGACCCGTGCGATCTCGTTGGCGGCCACGCCTTCCTTCAGGCCCTTGATCACCGGGATGCCGCCCGCCACCGCCGCCTCGAACTTCAGCGCCACCTTGGCCGCTTCGGCCTTGGTCGCCAGTTCCACACCGTGGTGCGCGATCATCGCCTTGTTGGCGGTGACCAGCGCCTTGCCTGCTTCGAAAGTGGTGCGGGCCAGCGCCAGCGCCGGGCCATCGGCCCCGCCGACAAGCTCCACCACCACGTCCACGTCGGGCCGCTCGCCCAGGATGACCATGTCGTCTTCCCAGGCATAGCGCGAAACGTCGAACCCGCGATCCTTGTGGCGGTTGCGCGCGCTGACGGTGGTAATGACAATCGGCCGCCCCGCGCGCCGCGCGATAAGATCGGCGTTCGCCTCGATCAGCCGGATTACCCCACCGCCGACCGTGCCAAGCCCGGCCAGCGCGATGCGCAAAGGTTCGCTCATGTCATTCCCGTCCGCTCAAACATGCAGATTATGCGCGGCGGGCCTTAGGGGACGCGGGCCAGTGGGGCAACAGCGCGATTGCGTGCCGCGCCCTTCAGCGCTCGACTGCAGGCCGTGTCCGCGTGCATTCGCCCAGTTGTTCCACGACGAAAGCATAGTCCGCCGCCGCCGCGCGCACTTGGTCCGCGCTGCCTGAAAGGCTGGCTCCTGCGGGCATGGATCGCGGCAGGAAGCAGGCGAGGCGATACCACGTCAACGTATCGCGCTCCGGCGGACGCGCAGCCTGATCGACAATCTCGGAAAGGCTCACACCCCACGCCTTGGCCACGCCGGGGCGACGCACCACGGTTACTGAAACCGGCTCGTTGTTCTCGGTCTGCAGGAATACCTGCGTCTCGCCCTCGCCAACCAGATTGCCCGGAACATACAGCACCTCCCGCACCCCCTTGATCCGGGCTGGCGCTTCGGCTGAGAGCAATTCCGTCAGGATGGCGCGGGTACGTGTCTCCGCCGCTCCCGACCAGGCGATCTGTGCGCCGCCATCGACGAGCCGCAGTTCCCCCGGCCGTCCAGCCACTGTCCGTGCGAAAACCAGCATGACCTGCTTGTTCAGCTTGGGCACCTTGCCCTTGGCATCAAGCGGAACGTCGGCAAGATACCGCACCTTTTCACCCATCGCCGGGCCGCTCAGCACGGTTTGCGTGCGTGCTTCGATCAGCAATCGCGCCATGCCGGGGGCAAGGCCTGGTGCCTGCTCTGGCTTGAGCCGGCTTGTCTTTCTCACCTGCACACGAAGGACCACTTCGGACGCATCAGCCAACGATACCAGATCGGCATACGTAAGCGCCCCCGCCGGGGCAGCGTTGACAGCGTTACCAACCCCGCGAATCAGGGGCTGCTGAGCCGTGGCGGCAGTTGGAACGAATCCGGACCATGCCGTGGCGGCGATCGCGATGGCAATGAGCGGACGGAAGGTAATCTTTGGCATTGTTGCATCTCCGGCGGCGTCCACCGCGGTGGCCACCCTTTGTTTCCCGCCAGTTTCAGCCAGCGCAACCCTGAATCGATAGTTAACCGATAAAGCATTTGCGCGACTTTGGCTTCGCCGTTAAAGATGCACCCGTTCGGGCAATCCAAAAACAAGCAGCCCGACGCTTAACTGCTGTCGGACGTCCTGCGTTCGATGTCGGTGGACCGGGTTGCCGGCAGGGTGGATTGAAATTTGCTGGATTGGCCTGCGGGCAGGACGGTGATCCTGTGCGTCGGCACCACCTTGGTCAGGGCCGTATTCGCGTGCTCCGGGCTCAGGTGGGCGATCAGGAGTATTGGAGCTGAATGGCATACGCTGACCAACAGATGAGCGGTAACAAAGTCACCGCGCTCATCATCGTTGCGATTCTTCATGTCGCCGTTGGCTACGCGCTCGTCACAGGGCTCGCGTACGAGGCGATCAAGAAGGTCAAAGAGGTGACCTCGGCGGTCAACATCGAGGAAGAGAAACCGCCAGAGGAGCCGCCGCCGCCGCCGCCTCCGAAGGAGAACACGCCGCCCCCGCCGATCGTCGCGCCTCCGCCGCCGATCAGCTTTAACGCACCGGCTCCGCAGGTGCAGACGGTCAATCAAGCGCCCCCGATTCCGGCTCCGCCGGCACCGGTTGCCTTGCCTGCGCCGCCTGCTGCTCCGCCGCCGCCGCGTTTTACGCCCAAGGCTGCAGTGGCCAAGGGCAACCCCGGCAATTGGGCGACGTCTAACGACTACCCCTCGCGTGCGCTTCGCGAAGAGCGTGAAGGCACAACGGGTTTCCGTGTCACCGTCGGTACCGACGGCAAGGTTACGGACTGTCAGGTTACCCGGTCTTCGGGCAGCCCCGACCTTGACGAAGCCGCGTGTTCCAACATCCGTCGTCGTGCGCGCTTCACGCCCGCAACCGATGGTGAAGGGAACCCGACTACCGGCTCGTACTCGAACTCGATCCGTTGGGTTATCCCTAAGGACTGACCTGACGGCAATCGTCTCACCGAATGGCACGAAAGTCCGTTTGAACGGCTTTCACGCACTTTGATTTGATTTGAAGAGGAAGACTCGCAATGTCCATCTACACTCTGGCCGCTGCTGCCGCTGGCGCTGCGCCGCAGAACAAGTTCGGTTTCGCCGAAGCGCTCGAACAGGGCGGTTTCATCGCCTACGCAACCGTCGTGATCCTTGGTGTCATGTCGTTCGGTTCGTTCTTCATCCTGTTCACGAAGTTCTTTGAACAGAACAAGATCCTCGGCCAGTACAAGAGCATGCGCTCGACCTTCTGGAAGGCTCCGTCGCTTCGTGAAGGCGCTGCCAAGCTCGACAAGAACTCGGCATGGCGCCAGCTCGTCGACGACGGCCTTGCTGCCGAAGATCAGCACGGCAAGATGACCGACTCGCTCGAAGCCCATGATTGGCTGCACGGCTCGCTCGCTCGCTCGGAAGCTGCGATCAACTCGAAGCTTGCTGGCGGTCTGCCCTTCCTGGCAACCGTGGGCGCAACTTCGCCGTTCATCGGTCTGTTCGGTACCGTGGTCGGCATCTACCGCGCACTCATCAACATCGGCCTTGCCGGTTCGGCATCGATCGACAAGGTCGCAGGCCCGGTCGGTGAAGCTCTGATCATGACCGCGCTTGGTCTGCTCGTCGCTGTTCCTGCCGTGCTTGCCTACAACTGGCTGCAGGCTCGCAACAAGAAGATCGCCGAACTGCTCTCGGGCTTCTCGACCGACGTTCTTGCGAACATCACGTCGAAGGGCGCTGTGAAGCCGCTCGTTCAGGCTGCTCCGGCAACACCTGCCGCACCGGTGAAGAAGTAAGCTTGAAACCGGGCCGCCGGTTCGCCGGCGGCCCCTTTCCGGAAACGCGGGACTTCCGCCGGAGCACGCCCATTCGGGGCAGCTCCGGTCCCTCCTGCGGCTCAGAACGGACAGGATGTAACTCATGGCAATGTCTGTAGGCGGCGGGGGCGGAGAAGAACGCCCAATGTCCGACATCAACACCACGCCGCTCGTGGACGTGATGCTGGTGCTGCTTATCATCTTCCTCATCGCAGTGCCGGTCGCGATCCAGACTGTCGAAAAGCTCAAGGTTCCAATCCTTCCCAGCGAAGAATCGCAGGACAAGGTGGAAAACCTGATGCTCACGGTGGTCGCTACCGATGCGGCAGGTCGCAGCCCGAAGGAGCCTGGTTATGAAGGCTCCACGCGCAACGGCCAGTGCCGCGTGTACTTTAACAACACGACCCCGGTTGATAACCAGGAACTGTATCAGAAGGCTTTCGATCGTCTTGACGGCATCGTGAAGCGTGAAGGTGGCGCCGAAAATATCGATCCGGAAAAGATCCCCGAAGTGCATATCCGTGGTGACGTAAACGTGCCTTGGAAGTGCATCGCGGGTGCCATCTATAACGTCCAGTCGGCCGGTTATCCAAAGGTCGGCTTCATCTCGAACCCGGTCGATCCGAACGGCTAAACGCCGCTTCCGACCGGACCAGAGAGCGAACAGGAGCTTTAAACATGGCAATGAGCGCCGGTCAAAGTGACGGCGAGCCGATGATGGAAATGAACACGACGCCGTTGATCGACGTCATGCTCGTTCTCCTCATCATGTTCATCATCACCATCCCCGTGGCCACCCACGCGGTGAACATCGACCTTCCGCAGCCTTCGCCACCCAACCCTAATCAGACGGTGGACCCGATCAAGAACAAGCTGATCTTGAACAACGCGGGTCAGATCCTCTGGAACGGCGTGCCCACCACAGAGGGCCAGTTGGTCTCGCTGCTGCAGGCAACCAAAGCGATGAACCCCGAGCCGGAACTCCAGTTCCAGCCCGAGGAATATGCCAGCTACGAGATCGCGAACCGGATGATGAAGATCATCACGGATTCAAAGGTCACGAAGTTCGGCTTCGTCGGCAACGAAAACTTCGCCACCTTCCAGAAGTCTGGCCAGTAAGTTTTCTGCGCGCCGCAAGGCTCGAAGAATTGAAAAGGGAGCGGGGTAATCCGCTCCCTTTTTGCATTGGCGTCAGGCGGATGTTCTTCGTGCGGCATCAACAGCGGCAAGTATTTGCGCTTCGCGATCTTCCCATGATCCCGATATGGGCAACCAGCGCACTCCGGCACGCTCCAGCATCGCTTCCGCTAGCGCGGCAAACTGCGTCCGTTCGCTCTTCTCGCCAAAGAACCGCGTGCCATCGGCCACCCACGGAACGTCTGGTTCGAACAGCAAATAAAGATCGGCCTTGGGATAGGTGAGCAGTGCGTCAGGCACTTCGCCAAACAGCATCTGCGCCCACGCAGCGGTCATCAGCGGGTCAGTGTCGCAGATCAGCACGTCTGGCTCCGCTTCGGCGGCTTGGGCCGTCGCCGCCATGTGCCCCTCGGCAATCGCCAGCAGGTCAGCCATCGCCAGATCCGTGCCGTGCACTTCGCAATATTCGCGGCCGTACTCAGCCACTACCGGCCAGCCAAACTGCGCATTCAACTGCGCCGCCATGACCGATTTTCCCGTACTCTCAGCGCCGTGAAAGCAAACTGTCAGCATGCCCGCGCTGCCCTTGTCCATTCGCGCAAGCCCATGACGGACATCAGCAGGAACGCTGCGTAAAGTCCGGCCAGCAACGGCAGTCCGCGCGTAGCGTAAAGCCACACCGCCACCACGTCGATCACTACCCACAACACCCAGTTCTCGATCCTGCGCAGCGAAAGCAGGATCTGGGCGGCGATGCTGGCCCCTGCCACGGCGGAATCCGCAAACGGCAGTGCCGCATCGGTAAAACGGTGCAGTATCCAGCCCAGCGAAAGGCTGAGGGTGGCGGTCACACCGATCCACGTAGCCCGTGCGGTTCCACTCATCCAGCCAACCGGAACCCCACTATCCTCAGTGCCTTTCGACCGCAGCCACAGCCACCAGCCCCACAGGTTGGCTGCAAAGAAGAACACTTGCAGCCCCGTCTCGGCGTAGAGCCTTGCGCCATAAAGCACGACGCCGGTGCATGCGACCGATGCCAGCGCGAACGGAAAGTTCCATACCGAACGCCGCACCAGCAGGGCGATGTTGGCCAGCCCGAGCAGGCTTGCCGCAATCTCGACCGGATTCAATGCTGCGCCGTCCGCGCTGCGTGCACCTCACGCGGGTTGTCGCTGAACACGCCGTCCACGCCAGCCGATGCCAGCCGTTTCCATGCGGCCGCGCAATCGCCCTTGCCCGTCGGATCTTCACCACGGCGCAGCGTCAGTGGCAGGAACGCATTCTCGCAGCGGAGCGTCCAGACGTGGACCTTCAACCCTGCTGCGTGTGCCGCTGCGATCAGCGGTGTGGGCTTCCCATCGGTGCCGAGCGCCATCGACGCTTCAACGCCAATCGCATCAACATGGCCCGCCAGAACGCGCAATCCATCAGACCGCGCCATTGCCGCAAAGGTCGTGCCGATCCGATCGGGCGGTCCGCCAGCACTGGCCATCAACTGGACCAGTCGCAGTTTCGTCAAAGGCCGCAAGCGTTCGAGTGGTGCTGCCTCAAAGCTCTGGATAAAGACCGGGTCTTCTGCTGTGCGATACCCTGCATTGTCCAGCATCTGCAGCAACAACGCAGCGGTATCAATGCCTTGGGTAGAAAACCACGATGGATGCTTCAGTTCGGGATAAAGGCCGATGCGCCGCCCGGTCTCAGCCTCTTTGGCCCGCACAAGCGCCAGCACTTCGGCAAAGGTCGGCACCTGCCACAAGCCATCAAAGCGTGTGTTTGCCGGGCGCACTTGCGGCAGCCGTTCCCGCGCGCGCAGAGTGCGCAGTTCGGCCAGCGTGAAATCCTCGGTGAACCATCCCGTTAGAGCTTCGCCGTCGATCGTCACGGTCTTGCGGCGACCTGCGAATTCGGGATGGTCGGCGACATCGGTCGTGCCCGAAATCTCGTTCTCGTGCCGGGCCACCAGCATGCCGTCCTTGGTGGGGACGAGGTCCGGCTCGATGAAATCGGCCCCGGCATCGATGGCGCGTTCATAGGCGGCGAGGGTGTGTTCGGGCCGCTCCCCGCTCGCGCCGCGATGCGCGATGAGGGTCTGGGCCGAAGATTCTGTTGGGTTCTGAAGTGCACCTAGAAGCACCGAGACGACACCTAGCGTCCGCAAGATCATCCCAAAGCGCATTCCCAATCCACTTCCTTGAAGCCTACCAGCACTCCGCCGCTATGCTCCAAAATTGGCCGCTTGATGACAGAAGTATGTTCAGCCAGCACCGTCGGAGCACCCTCGCCCCCCAACGCTTCCTTCTGCGCATCGTCCAGTTTGCGGTAAGTCGTGCCCGCCTTGTTGACCACTTTGTCCAACCCGGCAGCGGCGATCCACTGTGCGATGCGTGCCGGATCTGCGCCCTGCTTCTTGTAGTCGTGGAAGGCGTAGGCAATTCCCTTTGAATCCAGCCAGTTGCGGGCCTTCTTCACTGTGTCGCAATTGGGGATGCCGTAAACCGTGATGCTCATGTCTCGTCCCGCCTGAAGTGATGCACCCGCGTGGGCGTGCCTGCGAAGAGGGTGTAGCTTTCGTAGTATTCGGAGCGGCCTTTGCCTTGCATTTCAGCATGATGCGCCACGCGCCGCCACGCCAGCGCCGCATCTTCGTCCGCCCATTCGGACAGGGCAATGACCTCGCCATCCTCTGCGGTGTAGGATTTGAAGCCGAGGTAGCCCGGCTGCTGCGCGGCAAGCTGCTCCATCACCTCGGCATCGCGCGAATAGGCGGCGGCATCGATATCGGCGCGTTTGCGGTTGCGGAAGACGACGAGGAACATGGGGTTGCGATAGCGCGGCTCGGCCAACGCGGAAAGGTGGACTTTTGCGCCGCATTCCTACAAAGGCAGCGCCATGAGCCTGAACAGCTTCGGTCACCTTTTCCGTTTCACCACCTGGGGCGAAAGCCACGGGCCGGCGCTGGGCGCGGTGGTGGATGGTTGCCCTCCGGGGCTGGCGTTGAGCGAGGCCGATATTCAGCCTTTCCTCGATGCGCGCCGCCCCGGCCAATCGCGCTTTACCACGCAGCGGCAGGAACCGGATCAGGTCCGCATCCTTTCGGGCGTGTTTGAGGGCCGCACGACCGGCACGCCGATCAGCCTGATGATCGAGAACGTGGACCAACGGTCAAAGGACTATGGCGATGTGGCCAAGGCCTATCGCCCCGGCCATGCCGACTATGCCTATGACGCCAAGTACGGTTTCCGCGATTATCGCGGCGGCGGGCGCTCCTCTGCGCGCGAGACGGCGGCGCGGGTGGCGGCGGGTGGCGTGGCGCGGCTGGTCCTGCCCGAAGTGCAGATTCTGGCGTGGGTGAGCGAGATCGGCGGGGACGCAATCGATCTTGCCAACTTCGACGCGCAAGAAATCGGCCGCAATCCGTTCTTCTGCCCCGATGCGAAGGCGGCGGCGCGGTGGGAAGCGCTGGTGGATGATGCCCGCAAATCCGGCTCGTCGCTGGGCGCGGTGGTGGAATGCGTGGCCACCGGGGTCCCGGCAGGCTGGGGCGCGCCGCTCTATGCCAAGCTGGATGCGGAACTGGCCCATGCGATGATGGGCATAAACGCGGTGAAGGGCGTGGAAATCGGCGATGGCTTTGCCGCCGCGCGCAACACCGGCGAAGGCAATGCCGATCCGATGCGGCCCGGTTCGGCAGGCCCGGAATTCCTCGCCAACCACGCAGGCGGCATCGCAGGCGGCATTTCCACCGGCCAGCCGGTGAGCGTGCGCGTGGCCTTCAAACCCACGTCCTCGATCCTCACCCCGGTGCCCACCATCACCCGCGAGGGCGAGGCCACCGACCTGTTCACCAAGGGTCGCCACGACCCCTGCGTCGGCATCCGCGGCGTGCCGGTGGTGGAAGCGATGATGGCGCTGGTGCTGGCTGACCAGAAGCTGCTGCATCGTGGGCAGTGTGGGTGATGTAGCTGGGTAGTTTTTGCCGCAGGCAGAGGCGACCAACCGCTACGTGCGTCTAATCAGCGGACCAACGATATTCGAAAGCTTCCTGCGGCAAAACGGCGGCATCGTTCAGCTTTTTCTTCATTTCCGCACCACCAGGCATGACGTTCAACATGTTGAAATAGTTGCGGACGGCCATGTTGATGTTCGACAGACAGCCTTTGGTTTTGATCCAGTTTTGCGGGCTGAACACACGGTTAGGCGGCTGCGTCTCGTTTGCCGCCGCTTCTAGCGCCATGTTCAAAGCCGTTCCGCCAAGCCGCACGATTTCATCGACCATGCCCGCTGCTTCGGCAGCCTTCCATGCGCGAGCCGGGTTGGGAACACGGTCTGACTGGTTGCTGGAAATGGCGAAACACATCGCGACGGCGTAAAGGTGATGATACGGCGCATATGCTTTCATTGCCAACAAGGTCTCGTTCAAGCTTAGCGGGTTTTCCGAAACCCAAGTGCGGCGAACGGCGCTCATCCACTTATTTAACGCCATAATGTTTTCGGGCGGATAATCCTTGTTCTTGAAAAGCGTTTCAAAATATTTGTCGAAAATCTTAGTTTCGCCGTAGGATAGGTTTGGCCTTAGCGTCTGCCACGCGATCAATGTCTTGGCATACTCAGACAGTTCGACGACTTCGGCTTTATTGCGATCAGCGGGTGCCGCTTCGCCGCGCTTGGTGATGAAATAGCCAGTAGGATACTTCAGTTCGAACGCCTTTTTTAGCGCCAGAACTCGTTTGTCATTGCTGCGCAAATCGCGGGCCTTGACGGCGCTTTGCGAATTAGTGTTGATGGAAATCTTGTCCGCTCGGTCGCGTTGCGGAATTTCGTAGAAGCGGAACAGGATAAAGGCATCATCGACTTTCTTCACCGTTTCGCTGCAAGACAGTATGGTGTTGAGGGACTGGCAACCGTTCACTACGCTAAGGCCGTGCAACGAAAGCGACTTGCTCGCTTCGTCGTAGGTCATTTTGTTGCAAAGTGCTGTCACGCCGTTGTGGAAGAAGAAAAAATCGCTGCGCTTATCGCCAAGGATCGATTGACGAATGCCTTTGTTGACTGAGTTGCTAGTTCCAAGGCTTTGCCTCACGTTCTTTTGAAACAGCGTGCCGTCCTTGATGCCAGGCAACTTGATGCATTCCTTCAACGGTAGAGCCGCCACGACGACTGGCGTTCCCGCGATCTCGTGATACATGTGTTTCGCGCCGGACAGATCCAGTTTGTAGTTCAGGCTGGGGTTGTCGGCTTCAATCGCATATTCGTATCGCCGTTGCAGTTCGTCGGCGTCGATGACGTGGATTGTGGCGTCGAACGATTCATTCTCACTTAGTTTTGCCAGTTCCTCTTGAAACGCTGCCAAGTCGGCTTGCGCGGCTGACGTTAGTGCCCCAGTGGTTATTAGTTCGAACGACACTTCGTAGTCGTCTTCAAGTGCCGTGGCGAGTTCCGACAGCTTCGCCTTCAGCTTGCTGTTCGCCACGTTTTGAAGCCGTGCTAAATCCTTAATTTGAATCCACGATGAAAGCACTTCACGCAGCGGCTCGCCATCGACGCTACCGTTCCCGATGAACTTACCTTGGATGATGCGAACGATGGATTTGTCATCGTCGACAATGATAGCATCAATCTGCTTGTCGTCTGCCCCATCAGTTATGTCGGCTTTCGTCTCGTTCATGTCGCGGAACAGGACGTTGCGCAAATACCAAGCTACGAACCGCTGTCCATCGTTCGGAAAATTTTGCTGAAAGTAATCGCTTGCAACTTGCTCTTTGATCTTATGAAACATTTTTGGCCCCGGCGTTGAGAAATACGCTATCTTTCTGACGGTTAGTCCGCCCAAAAGCAATCTCTCTTGGGATTTGTGGCCGGACAAGCTGTGGTGCGACACTCCGGTGACTTGTACAAGAATCGCTCAGTTCGCGGGCGGCGACAGCAAAGCCAGCGACTATGCGTGCAACCTGATCCGGCAGGAGCAGGAGCGTGATGACAAGATTGCACTGATGCACGCCTTGTTACTGAGGCGCGGGCCAGTGGCAAAAGAGACGCCACGATGGCCGTCATTCGCGCTCGAGCTATGAAGCAAGCTGCCAAGCGTCATTGACCTATATGCCATTGACGCATATAAGCACCACATGACCAGCTTGCAGACTGTGGTGGAATTGCCGGAGTTTTTGCGGCGCGCCAAGTTGATCATGTCTGATGCGGACCGGGCTGCGCTGGTGGATTTCATCGCGGCTAACCCGGAGGCAGGTATCTCGCTTGGCGGTGGGTTGCGCAAGGTTCGCATCGCTCGTGAAGGCGGTGGGAAGAGTGGCGGTTATAGGACCATCTATGTGTTTGGCGGGGCGCAGGTGCCGATCTTCCTGATCACCGTGTTCGCCAAGAACGAGAAGGATAATCTTACACCGACCGAGCAGGCGGCGGCGGTCGCGTTGAGCAAGCAGTTGCTTGCAGCCTATGGAGCCAAGGTATGAGCGAGGTCTACGATAGCCTGATGGAAGGGCTGAACGAAGCGCTGGCATTTTCACGTGGCGAGAAGACTGGGGCAATTGTCCACCAGATCGAAGTGCCGGTGGTCGATGTTGCCGCTATTCGCGCCAGCACTGGCCTGTCGCAAGGGGCGTTCGCCCGGAGCATCGGCGTTGCCAAGGGTACGCTCCTGAACTGGGAACACGGGCGGCGGAGGCCGACCGGCCCCGCGCAAGTGTTGCTGGCGATGATTGCGCGCAAGCCTTCGTTGGTGAGCGAACTGCTGCGCTGACGCTGCTGGAGCCAAATCCGCAGCTCTGCTTAGTCTCACTGTCACCCTGAACTTGGCTCAGGGTCCATTTCGCCAATCGGACCAAGGCTCTAGGACGAGAAATGGACCCCGGATCAAGTCCGGGGTGACGAAGATTGGAAAGCCGTATGCGTACGGCATAAAGTCCGCCACAACGGTTGAGCCACGCTCGAAACACCGTTAGTCTCCCCTGCAACAATCCTGCGGGGAGCATTCTTTTGGCCAAGCGCCTTACGTTATATATCGTGATCGCCATGGTGCTGGGCATTCTGACCGGATACCTGCTCAACACCAGCTATCCGCAGGGCGATGCCAAGCTGGCCGGGATTGCGGACATGCTGAAGCTGCTGCCCGATATCTTCCTGCATCTGATCAAGATGATCATCGCGCCGCTGATCCTGGCCACGCTGGTGACGGGCATTGCGGGCATGGGTGATTCTGCGGCGCTGGGGCGCATCGGGGGGCGGGCGCTGGCGTGGTTCATTACCGCCAGCCTGATTTCGATCAGCCTTGGCCTGCTGCTGGTGAACCTGTTCAAGCCTGGTGTGGGGCTGGAGTTCACCTCGGCCGGGCCGGTGGGCGATCTGGCAACGGCGGACTTTACGCTGCGCCATTTCGTGTTGGAGATTTTCCCGACCAGCGCGCTGGATGCGATGGCCAAGAACAACGTGTTGCAGATCCTTGTCTTCTCGCTGTTTGCGGGCGTGGCGCTTTCGGCCATTGGCGAGGTGGGCGCGCCGATCGTGCGCGGGGCCGAGGCGCTGGCGCAGCTGATGCTGCAGATCACCGATTACGTGATGCGTTTTGCGCCGTTTGCGGTGTTCGGGGCGCTGGCATCGGTCATCGCCACGCGCGGGCTGGGCATCGTGGTGACATATGGCGTGTTCGTTTCGGAGTTCTACTTCGGGCTGCTGCTGCTGTGGATCATCCTGTTCGGCCTTGGCGCGATATTCCTGAAGGGCCGCGTGTTCACGCTGGCGCGCTATATCCGTGAGCCGCTGCTGCTGGCGTTTTCGACGGCCAGTTCAGAGAGCGCGCTGCCCAAGCTGTTCGAGCAGCTGGACCGGTTCGGCGTGCCGCGCCGCATTTCGGGCTTTGTGCTGCCGCTGGGCTACAGCTTCAACCTTGACGGGTCGATGATGTACACCAGCTTTGCCACGATCTTCATTGCGCAGGCCTATGGCATCGAGCTTTCGGTGGGACAGCAGATTGCGATGCTGCTGACGCTGATGGTTACGTCCAAAGGCATTGCGGGCGTGCCGCGCGCGAGCCTTGTGGTGATTGCCGCCACGCTCACGCAGTTCGGCCTGCCGCTGGAGGGCATCGCGCTGCTGCTGGGCGTGGATACCTTCCTCGACATGGGGCGCACGGCGACCAATGTGGTGGGCAATGCGGTGGCGACATCGGTGATTACCAAGTGGGAAGGCATGCTGCAGCCGCCGATGGACCCGGATGCGGAACCGCTGCACGCGCCTGCGCATACGGCGGCGGATGGCCGGGCGGGGCTGAACCTCGATCCGGTGAATTTCGAGAATTGAGGGCGCTAGGCGCCGGTCCTGCCCGTGGTTTTACTGCCCCAAGGCAGGGCTGTTCGCGCGCATGAAAGCTTGGCATAGCGACCCGCGATGAACAGCGCATTTGCCTCGGCCCTGGCCATGACCGTGATTGTGGCGGTGCGTTACCTGCTGACCAGCGGGCTGTTTGCCTGGGCCACGCACAAAGTGCGGCCGGGGCACTATCGCGGGCTGGAAAAGCAGATACGGTCTGAAATCACGTGGAGCCTTGCCACGGCGGCGATCTATGGCGTGCCAGCGGGCGTGGTGGCGTGGGGCTGGCAGCAGCATGGCTGGACGCGGATCTACAGCGACCCCTTGGCCTTTCCGCTGTGGTGGATGCCGGTTTCGCTGCTGATTTATCTGATCATCCACGACACTTGGTTTTACTGGACGCACCGCTGGATGCACCGTCCGGCGGTGTTCAAGGCGGTGCATGCGATCCACCATGCGAGCCGCCCGCCGACGGCGTGGGCGGCGATGAACTTTCATCCGGTTGAAGCGGCGGTGGTTTCGCTGCTGATCCCGGCGCTGGTCTTTGTGATCCCGATTCACGCAGGGATGCTGGGCCTTGTCCTGCTGATCATGACGGTGATGGGCGTGACCAACCATATGGGTTGGGAGATGTTTCCGCGCTGGATGGTTCAGGCAGGAGCAGGGAACTGGCTGATAACGGCGAGCCATCATAACCGTCACCATGAACTCTACCGCTGCAACTATGGCCTCTATTTCCGTTTCTGGGACCGGGTTTGCGGCACTGACAAGGGACTGTCTGCCCCATGAAGCGCGCACTTTTTCTGGCTCCGCTGTTACTTACCGCCAATGCCCCTGCGCCAACCACGATTACCGTGGACATTGCCGGGCTTCGCAACGCCAAGGGCGTGGTGTGGCTGTGCATGAGCAGCAATCCGAAGCTGTTTCCGGAAGGGTGCGACAAAGACCCGAACCGGCGCTCTGTTTCGATCAAGGCTAGCGAACCCGGCACGCTGGTGATCCGCGATGTGAAGCCGGGTCGCTATGCCATTGTCCTGCTGCATGACGAGAACAGCAACAAGAAGATGGACAAGTCGCTGTTCCTGCCGAAGGAAGGCTTCGGCTTTTCGCGCGATGCCCCGGTCAAGATGTCTGCGCCGAAGTTTGAAGCTGCTGCCTTTGACGTGAGCGGCGCGCCGATGCGGATGAAGATGAAGGTCCGTTACCTGTAGTGCCAAGCCAGCAAGTCCAGACTGCCCCGGGAAGCGCGCTGGCGCCATTTCAATACCCCGCGTTCCGGGCGATCTGGACAGCGAACCTGTTTTCAAACATCGGGTCGATGATCCAGTCGGTCGGCGCGGCGTGGCTGATGACGGAATTGACCACCAGCCATGTTCTGGTGGCGCTGGTGCAGGCATCGGCCACTATCCCGATTCTGCTGCTGGGCATGTTTGCAGGCGCGATTGCCGACAATTTTGACCGGCGACGGGTGATGCTGGCGGCGCAGACCGGCATGTTGATCGTGTCGGCGGTCCTGGCGGGCCTTTCGTTCACCGGTAACATCGGTCCGTATTCGCTGCTCGCGTTGACGCTGATGGTGGGCATGGGCACCGCGCTGAATGGCCCCGCGTGGCAGGCCTCGGTGCGGTTGCAGGTGGGGCCGAAGGATCTGCCGCAGGCGATTTCGCTCAACGCCGTTTCGTTCAATCTGGCGCGCAGTGTTGGCCCGGCGCTGGGCGGCATTCTCATTTCGCTGTGGAGCACCAGCGTTGCGTTTGGGCTGAATGCTGTGAGCTACATCGGGATGATCGCGGTGCTGGCGATGTGGCGGCCTGAATCGCTGACGCCGGTGCGTGAACCGATGCTGGCGGCGATCGGGCGCGGCTTGCGCTTTTGCGCCGGGTCTTCGCCCATCCGCAAAGTGTTGATGCGGGGCATGATGATCGGTTCTGGCGCGGCAGGGTTGCAGGCGCTGATGCCGAGCATCGCGCGCGATATGCTGGGCGGCACCGAACTGGATTATGGCCTGATGCTGGGCGGCTTTGGCATCGGATCGATCCTTACCGCCATTGGCATATCCAAAGTGCGGCGGCGTTTTGGCAGCGAGGCGGTGGTGACGGGAGCGACGCTGATCTTCATTGCGGCGCAAGTGGTGATGGCATCGGCCACCAGCATTCCTATGGCGATTGCGGCATCGTTTCTGGGCGGCATGGGCTGGGCCAGCGCGATGACCAGCCTGAACGTAGCCATGCAGTTGCGCAGTCCCGAAGATATTCTGGGGCGCTGCCTTTCGATCTATCAGGCTGTCACTTTCGGCGGCATGGCGCTGGGCGCTTGGGCGTGGGGAACGGTGGCGGATATTGCCAGCCTTCCCACGGCGTTGCATGCCGCTGCGGTCTGGCTGGTCGCGTCGCTTGCCATGCACTTCCTTGCGCCGATGCCCACGCGTGAGGAAGGCCGCCTTGATGCCGTACCGGAGAGCAAACCTTGACCGATTCCCGCCCGCTTCGTTCTGTCCTTTATATGCCCGCCAGCAATGCCCGTGCGATGGCCAAGGCGCGCACGCTGGATTGCGATGCGGTGGCGCTCGATCTGGAAGACGCCGTTGCGCCCGAGGCGAAGGCCGATGCGCGCATTGCGCTGGTAGCCGAGGCGCAGGCGGGTGGTTTTGGTCATCGCCGCCTGATTGCGCGGATCAATGCACTGGCAACGCCGTGGGGGCATGACGATCTGACCGCACTCGCCGCCGCGCCGGTAGAGGCTGTGCTTGCTCCCAAGGTGGATGATGCGGCGGATGTAGAGGCGCTGTCTGCCGCGATGGATGCGGCGGGGTTTGCGCCCGAAGTTGCGCTGTGGGTGATGATCGAAACGCCGCGTGCCGTGCTGGCGCTGGAACGCATTGCTGCCTGCGCCGGCACCACCCGGCTGCGCGGGTTTGTGCTGGGGCTGAACGACTTGGCAAAAGACAGCGGCATTGCCCAGTTGCCGGGCCGGGGGGCGTTCATGCCGGTGCTGACAATGGCGGTGCTGGCGGCGCGGGCGCATGGCCTGCTGATCCTCGATGGGGTGTGCAACGCGATTGAGGATCAGGCGCGACTTGAGGCTGAATGCGTGCAGGCGCGCGATTCGGGATTCGACGGGAAGACGCTGATTCACCCAGCGCAACTTGACCTGTGCAACCGTGTGTTTGCGCCCAGCGCCGAAGATGTTGCCGAAGCGGAGGCGATTGTCGCCGCCTTTGGTGATCCTGCCAACGCTGGAAAAGGCGCATTGAGAATAAACGGAAAAATGGTGGAATTGCTGCATCTGGCGCAAGGTAAACAGCTGCTCGCCAAGGCCGAGGCTATCGCCAAACGTTAACGCGCCGGAAGCCCTGTTGGCGCAACTTAAGCACTTCTTCACGAAGTTGCGCCAGACCGGTCCCGGACACAGGGGGACCAGGTGGGTTTGATGGATACTTTGCGCGATTTCGACCGGGACAACAGCGTCGAGACCGACTTCGAGCTTGCTGGCTACGAGGACGATGTGGCGAGCGATCCGCCGCCGCAGGTCGTCGGCCAGGACGAGCGCCGCATGCAGGTGCGCGCCTACAACTACTGGGCGAGCCTGCTTGGCAATCACTCCTTCCCGCTGGTCACCACGCTGCTGGATGGCGATTATCCCGACTTTGCCGACAATCTGGTGCTGCTGCACTTCGACGATGGCATTGAAGACCCCGCGATCACTTTCGTCGGCGGAAAGCTGGCCGAAGAATGCGGCACTGCAAGTTCAATCGAACGGCTGAGCCACGTTCCGGGCCGCTCGCTGCTCTCGCGCATTACCGACCATTACATGCAGATCATCGCCAATCAGGCCCCGATCGGGTTCGAGGCGGAATTCGTCAACCAGCATGGCCGCACCATCCTCTATCGCGGCATCCTGCTGCCGTTCTCGTCGGATGGCACGGCGATTGATTACATCATGGGTGCGATCAACTGGAAGGAACTTGCCGATCAGGCGACGACCGATGAATTGCTGCTGGAAATCGGGCAGGCTCTGGATACTACGCCGGTCAGGAAGCAGCCACGCCGCCCGCTGATCGAAGCGGGCGATGCATGGGCCGATGGTCCGGTTGCGCTGGAACTCAGCCCGTTCCCCGAACCCTCGTTCGGATTGGATGACGACATTCTGCCGCTGCCGATAAAGCTCAGCGAGCCTGAGCCGGAAGTGCTGGCCGATTGGCTGGCCTCGGCACGCGAACTGGCGCTGGCTGCCAATTCCAGCGAAGACCGCACCCGCGCCACGCTCTATTCCGCCATCGGCCGCGCTTGGGACTTTGCGCTGGCGGCGCAAGACGAACCGGAAGACTTTGCCGAACTGCTCGAAGATGCGGGCCTGACGATGCAGGACCGCGCGCCGATGACTCCGGTGGTCAAGCTTGTGTTCGGCGCTGACTATGACAAGACCCGTTTAACCGAATACGCTGCGGCGCTGACGCATGCGCAGCGGGCGGGAATCGGCAAGGGCGCGCTTGCCGCCTATCTTTCCGATGCGCCGGGCGGCCTGAAAGGCGTGGTCAACACCGAACGCCGCCTGCGCCGAGAGGAAGCAGGCAAGGCCTTGGCCAAGCGTGGTCCCGAAGCTCTGGCCGATTCGTTGCGCGCGCTGACCCCTCACAAGGTTGCCGACATCGCACCGCCCGAAGGCGCGGAATTCGCCCTGGTCATGGTGCGGCGGCTGGATAGCGGCGAGATCGTTGCATTGGGCGAAGTGGCCGGCGATGCTGCGCTGTTTGAAAAAGCTGCGCGTCACCTGATCGGTTAGGTCACTTTCCCGGCGCGCATTGGCCTGCTAGCCCATGCCGCATGGCACGGGCGGTGAAGGGCAAGAAGCGCATGGGTTGGATCGGCTGGACGGTGCTGGGCATCGTCCTGATCGGTGCGTTGAGCGTCTACGCTTTCCGCCGCGCGCTGGAAAACAACGCGGTGGCCGTGCTGGATGGCGCGGACAAACTGCTGAATGGCGGCGATGGCGCGATGCGGCAGGTCGCCGATCTGCGCTATGGCAACGACCCTGCACAGAAGCTGGAAATGTTTGTTCCGCAGGGCGCAAACGGCAGCTTGCCAGTGCTGGTGTTTGTTCACGGCGGTAGTTGGGCCGGGGGCGACCCGCACGACTATCGCTTCATCGCGCGCACGTTCTGCGCCAAGGGCTATGCCGTGGTGCTGGCGGGCTATCGGCTCTATCCGCAAGCGCGCTTTCCGGCGATGGTCCAGGATGGCGCGGCGGCGGTGCGCTGGGTGCATGACAATGCCGCAAAGCTGGGCGGCGATCCTGCGCGCGTGGCGCTGATGGGCCATTCCGCCGGGGCCTACAATGTCACCATGCTCACGCTTGATCCGCAGTGGCTCAAGGCTGTGGGCCTTGATGACACGGCGATCCGGGGCACCGTGGCGCTGGCAGGTCCGTTCGATTTCCTGCCGCTGGACAGCGACGCCACGATCAACGCGTTCGGTGATGCCCCTGATCTTGCGGGCACCCAACCCATCAACTTTGCCCGCCAAAATGCTCCGCCGCTGCTGCTGGTCACCGGCGATGCCGATACGCGGGTGCGCCCACGCAATTCGCAGCATCTGTCGCAATTGCTGACGCAAGCGGGGGCGCCCAACCGACCGGTCCTGCTTGAAGGCGTGACGCACGAAAAGATCATCATGATGTTTGCCCAACCATTCTCGCGCGATACCCGTGCGATTGATGCCGTGCTGCCGTTTCTGCAACGGGTGACCGCACCTTCAGTTGCGGTTCAGGCGGCAGGGGGATAGTCCCGCAACCGTGAGCTTCATCTTTTCCCGCGTTCTGGCCGTCATCGCCGCGCTTTCGCTTTGCGTGCAGAGCGCGGCCGCGCAATCCGTGCTGCGCGATGCCGAGACGGAGGCGATGTTCCGCGAGGCTTCGGCCCCGATCTTCAAGGCGGCGGGGTTCAATCCCGATGCCGTCGATCTCGTCCTGCTCAACGATGGCTCGATCAACGCTTTCGTGGCGGGCGGGCAGGCGATCTACATTCATTCGGGCCTGATCGGCGCTGCAGACAGCGTCAACGAACTGCAAGGCGTGATCGCGCACGAACTGGGCCACATCACCGGCGGCCACATCATCCGCTTTGACGAAGGGTTGAAGCCTGCCACCGGCATTACCGTGCTGTCGCTGCTGCTGGGCGGCCTTGCGGCGGCGGCAGGATCGGCGGATGCTGCGATGGGCGTGTTCATGGCGGGGCAGCAGGCCGCGATGGGCAAGTTCCTCGCCTTCAGCCGCGCGCAGGAAAGCTCGGCGGATGCTGCGGGCGCGGATTTTCTTGCCAAGGCGGGTATCTCTGGTCGCGGTTCGATCGAGTTCTTCAAGAAGCTGCAGAATCAGGAATACCGCTACGGCTATAGCGCCAGCAGCAATCCCGACGCAGAATTCTACCGCACCCATCCGATGACGTCCGACCGCCTATCGACGCTGCAGGATTCCTATTCGCGCGATCCGGCATGGAACACGCCGCCGCCCGCAGCGCTTCAGGCCCGGTTTCAGAGCGTAAAGGCCAAGCTTTATGGCTACCTCGCCGATCCGCAGGACACGCTGCGCGCCTATCCCGAATATCTGACCGACGTGCCCGCGCGTTATGCCCGTGCCTATGCCTTTCACAAGGAAGCCTTCGTCGACAAGGCATTGACCGAAACCAAGTCCCTGATCGCCAGCGATCCCGAGAATCCTTATTTCCTTGAGCTTGAAGGCCAGATTCTGCTCGAATCCGGCCGGCCTTCCGATGCGCTCGGCCCCTTGCGCCGGGCGACCGCGTTGACTGGCAACTCTCCGCTGATCGCCACCACGTTCGGCCATGCGCTGATCGCCACCGAGGACAAGGACAACTTTGCCGAGGCCGAGAAAGTGCTGCGCGCATCGGTGGTGCGGGATCGCGAAAATCCGTTCACATGGTATCAGCTCGGCGTGGTTTATGAAGCGAAGGGGGATATTCCCCGCGCGCGTCTTGCCAGCGCAGAGCAGCAACTGATGAACATGCAGCTTGGCAATGCCGTGCGCAGTGCCGAAGCGGCTGAGGCCGCGCTGCCCAAAGGCACGCCAGACTGGTTGCGCGCGCAGGATATCGCCATGTCCGCCCGCGCAATGATGGAACGCCAGCGCAAATCGCGCTAGGCCGCAGCCATGACTGAAAAACCACCCCGCCGCTTCGGCATGTTCGCCGCGACTGCCGCCGTATTTGCCCTCGCAGGCGCGGGCGGAGGGTGGTGGTACGCCAACCAGCGCGCCACTGCGCCCGTAGCCGATGATGCGCAGCTTGAAGCCTCGCTCGCCAGTGCCGGGATCAGCGGCAAGGAACGCGCAGCCATCGAAGGGCTGGTTCGCAACTACATCCTTGAACACCCCGAAATCCTTCCCGAGGCTATGGAAGGGCTGCAGGCGCGCGAAGCCGAAGCCCGGATCGCGCCGATGCGCGGGGCATTGGAAACACCGTTCCCCGGCGCTGTTCTCGGCAATCCCAGCGGCAAGGTCACGCTGGTCGAATTCACCGATTTTGCCTGCGGATACTGCCGCCAGAGCGTGGCAGCGCTTGAAACACTCGTCGCCAAGAACCCCGATTTGCGCGTGGTGGTGCGCGAACTGCCGATCATCGCACCCGAAAGCGCGCCTGCCGCGCGCATGGCGCTCGCCGCCGCTGCACAGGGCAAATACCCCGCCTATCACAAGGCCATGTTCGAAGGCGCGCGCCCGTCTGACGCCAGCATTGCCGCCGCTGCCGGAGCCGCCGGACTGGACATTGCTTCTGCCAACGCTTTTGCCGCCCGCTCTGATGTGGAAGACGAGCTGAAGCGCAACCTTGAAATGGCGCGCCAGCTTGGCATCAATGGCACGCCCGCTTGGATCGTTGGCGGCCGTATCATCAGCGGCGCAGTCCCGCCCGAAGAACTGCAATCCGCGATAGACGCGGCGCGCAAAGGCTGAGCTAGCCTAGCCCCCTCCAAACGGTTACAACCCAGTTATGGCAGCCTTGCCGTTCAGACCCACGCCGTTCTTCGGCAACAAGAACCGCGCTTTCTGGCGCCTGCAGTTCCTTGGCTGGGGCGGCGCGATGTTGCTGCGTGCGATGTCGTCTATCGCCAATGCGCAGCCGTGGTCGTTTCTGGTTATCGTCGCCATCGCCACGATCACCGGCTTTTCAATCTCGCTGATCCTGTCGGTGATCTACCGTGCGCTGATCAACCGGCGGCCGCTGGTCACCTGGGGCATCACGGCGCTTTCGCTGTCGTCAGCGGTGGGCCTTTATGCCTTTATCGATTCGTGGGTGATCAGCCTTTACCGGCAAGGTGGCGACGCCAGTTTTGCGCAACTGTTCCTCGGCGTGTTCTACCTCGATCTCACGCTGCTGATCTCGTGGACCGGATTGTATTACGCGATCAATTTCTTCCTGCAGGTGGAAGAGCAGAACGACCAGCTGATCCGGCTTGAGGCGCAGGCAACTTCTGCCCAGCTTGCCATGCTGCGCTATCAGCTCAACCCGCACTTCCTGTTCAACACGCTGAATTCGATCTCCACGCTGGTCCTGCTCAAGCAGACCGAACCGGCCAATGCCATGCTTTCGCGCCTGTCGTCGTTCCTTCGGTACACACTGGTGAACGAGCCGACCGCGAGGGTTACGGTCGCGCAGGAAATCGAGACGCTGAAGCTCTACCTCGATATCGAGCGCATGCGCTTTGAAGAGCGGCTGCGCACGGAGTTTCGCATCGATGATGCTGTGCGCAGCGCGCTTATGCCCTCGTTGCTGCTGCAACCTCTGGTCGAAAACGCGATCAAGTATGCCGTCGGCCCGCTGGAATATGGCGCGGAGATTACGGTTGAGGCGCAACTCGTCGGCCCGATGCTGCGGGTCACCGTATCGGACACTGGCCCGGGCTTGCCAGCGGGCACCGATCCTTCAACGGTCTTCGGCGTGAGCAGCGACAGCACCGGCATTGGTCTTGCCAACATCCGCGACCGTCTGGCCCAAGCCTATGGCGAGAACCAGCGGTTCGACATTTCTGACCGTCCGGAAGGTGGGTTTCAGGTCGTGCTTGAACTGCCTTTTGAAGCAAAGCCCGATGCGCCCGTGGCCATTCCTGCGCGCAAGCCCATTGGAGTGCCAGCATGACCAGGCGCATGATTTTGGGAACCGACTGCCGTCTGCACCGTCCTGCCATCAGTATATTCCCAACAGGGGAACCGTCACGGGGGCGCAACGTGATGCACAAAGGATTCGCATGACCATCCGCACCATCCTCGTCGATGACGAGAAACTCGCCATTCAGGGCCTTCAGCTCCGCCTTCAGGCCTTCCCGGATGTCGAGGTGATCGACACCTGTTCGAACGGGCGCGAGGCGATCCGCAAGATCAAGACCGAAAAGCCCGATCTGGTGTTCTGCGATATCCAGATGCCCGGATTTGACGGCTTTTCCGTGGTGAAGGGCGTGATGGAGATTGATCCGCCGCTGTTCGTCTTCGTCACCGCCTATTCCGAGCACGCGATCAAGGCGTTTGAAGCCAACGCGGTCGATTACCTGCTCAAGCCGGTGGAGGAAGACCGCCTTGCCGACGCGCTTGACCGTGCGCGCACGCGCATTTCGGAAAAGCGCGGGCGCGAAGAGGCGGACAAGCTCAAGATCGTTTTGGCCGAAGTCGCACCGGATTCCATGCCCGAGATCGAGGACGAGGGCGAGCCTGTGGCAGGCCGCTTTGAAAAGCTCATCAACATCAAGGATCGCGGCAAGATCTTCCGTGTCGATGTCGACACCATCGAACGCATCGAAGCTGCGGGCGATTACATGTGCATCTACACCGGCGACAATTCGTTGATCCTGCGTGAAACGATGAAAGACCTTGAGCGTCGCCTCGATCCGCGCGTGTTTCAGCGGGTCCACCGTTCGAAGATCGTCAATCTTGATCAGGTCCGGCAAGTGAAGCCACATACCAATGGGGAATGCTTCCTTGTGCTGGAAAGCGGCGCGGAAGTGAAAGTTTCGCGCTCCTATCGCGACGTGGTGGCGCGCTTCGTTCACTGACACTTTTCTCGACACGAACGGCGGGGGTGGTATTGGGCTGCACATGACCAGCTTCTCCATCCCCGGCTTCGATCTCGAAGCCTTCGTCGCCGCCACGCTTGCCGAGGATTTGGGCGAAGGCCTCCCCGGTGGAGGGCATGACGTTACCTGCGAAAGCGTGATCCCGGCAGACGCCCGCTTTACTGGCGTGATGGACAGCCGTGATGCGATTGCCGTTTGCGGGCTGCCCATCGCGGCTGCATTTTTCCGCGCGCTCGATCCTGCCATGACCATCGAAATTCTGGTGGAAGAGGGCGCGCGTGTTTCCCCCGGTTCCGATCTTATGCGGCTGGAAGGCAATGCACGGGCAATGCTCACAGCAGAACGCAGCGCGCTCAACACCGTGCAGCACCTGTCGGGCGTCGCAACGCTGACGCGGCAGTACGTCGATGCGATGGGAGTGACCAACGCCCGCTTGCTCGACACCCGCAAGACCATCCCCGGCCTGCGCCACCTCGAAAAGTACGCGGTGCGCACTGGCGGTGGCACCAATCACCGCATGGGTCTTTGGGACGCGGCGATGATCAAGGACAACCACGTTCTTGTTGCAGGCGGCGTGGGCGAAGCCGTGCGCCGTGCGCTTTCGGCAGGCGTGAAGGACGTGATCTGCGAAGTGGATCACATCGACCAGATCGAACCTGCGCTGGCCGCAGGTGCCACCCGTCTGCTGCTCGACAACATGGGGCCGGACCTGCTGCGAGAGGCCGTGGTCTTGGTTGCGGGGCGCGTGCCCTGTGAAGCTTCCGGCGGCGTTCGGCTGGACACTATCGGCGCCATTGCCGCATCGGGCGTCGATTACGTTTCGGTTGGCCGCCTGACCCAGAGCGCACCCGCCGCCGACATCGGCCTAGACTTCACACCGTTGGGCTGAGAGAACCCTTTCATGGCAGACAACCGCCCCATGACCATCCGCCTGTTTGAAGGCGGTGTTATCCTTAGCCAGCTTATGCGCATCGCCAATGTCGGCGCGCACATGGGTGCGATGGCGATAGCGTTAGAGATCAGCACATTGCAGGTGATGATCGGGCCGTTCGCCAATGCACTTGTCGCTATTGGCCTCGCGCTTGTCGTTTCGCGCGGACGCCAGCCTATAGGGCGCTGGTTCATCTCGGCAATCATCGCGCTTGATGTGATTGGCATTGGCGGCATTCCGGTGGTGGCCATCATGATCGGCATGCCCTTTGCCATCGTTTCTGCGCTCGCGATCCTGCTGATGCTGGTAGCGGGCGTGCTGATGTGGCTGCCTGCATCAAGCGCGTGGCTGAAGCAGGGCAAGGCGGGTTGATTCCGGTGCGCCGCACGCTCGCTTTCCTCGCCCTGACCCTTGCCACACCTGCGATTGCGCAGGGCTGGCAATGTGAAGTGCCGCCGCAGATCAGCGTGCCCGCGCTGCCCGAACCGGACGCGCCCCCGCGTGTCACGCCGATTACGGGCTATACCCTAGCGGCCAGCTGGTCGCCCGAGTTCTGCCGGACGCGCAAGGCTGATGCGCGCCATGCCACGCAATGTTCGGGCAAGCAGGGGCGCTTTGGCTTCGTGCTGCATGGCCTTTGGCCCGATGGGCGGAACGGCAAGTATCCGCAGTACTGCCCCTCGCGCCGCTTGCCCGATGCGCAGACCTTGCGCCGCAACTTCTGCACCACGCCGTCTGCCGATCTGATGATGCACGAATGGGTCAAGCACGGCACTTGCATGAGCGCTGATCCTGCCGCTTATTTCGACAAGGGCCGCACGCTGTTCCAGACCTTGCAGTTCCCCGACATGGCGCGCCTTTCGCGCACAGAAGGGCTGGATGCGGGCAAGGTTCGCCAAGCGATGGCTCTGGCCAATCCGCGCTTGAAGCCGGAGATGTTCCGCTTGCTGGTTGGCCGCAACGGCTGGCTGCGTGAAGTTCACGTGTGCTATTCGCGCACGTTCAAGCCCATGCGCTGCCCCACGGGCAGCGGCCCGGCGAATACGGTGCCGGTGAAGATCTGGCGTTCGTTCTGAGAGCTGGCGCGCTTAGTTAGTTTCGCGCGCTACCCGCTCTGCCAGTTCAGCGATTTCCGATGGATCAAGCAGCCACGTGCGTGTGGCCCGGCCTTCGCGGTGGATCGGCTTGGTGAGCAACATGCGCGCGTTGTCGCGCGCGTGAGGCTTGTAGAGGTTGTAGTGCATCGCGCAGTCGCGCACCGTGCCGATGATCGGCGCGCGGCCTTCAAGGTCGATCATGGTGGCGGGCTGATCCCACGGGATTTCGTCTGTAAACGCCATCGAATTGCCTTTTTGCGGCACCGGCCCGGTGCCGCCTTAAATCAAACGTCCAAGTTTGCCACGTTGAGTGCGTTTTCCTGAATGAATTCGCGGCGCGGTTCGACGATGTCGCCCATCAGGCGGGTGAAGATTTCGTCGGTTACGTCAGCGTCTTCAACCTTCACCTGCAGCAATGAGCGGATGTCGGGGTTCAGCGTGGTTTCCCACAACTGGTCCGCGTTCATTTCACCAAGGCCCTTGTAGCGTTGAATCGAAAGACCCTTGCGGCCGCCTGCGAACACCGCTTCGAGCAGTTCGGACGGGCGGGTGATGGCGTCCTTGACCTTGGCGGCAGGCGCTGCGGGGGCTTCTTCCTCACCCTCGGCAACAACCGCAGGTTCAGGCTCGGGCGCTGCGGTGCTGGCGCGGACCAAGCGGGCCATCCCGGCATAGACGTCGGCGTTTTCGGCAGCGAGCTTGGCCATCTTGCGCGCCTCGGCGCTCATCAGGAAGCCTGCTTCGATCATGTGGTGATCTGTTACCCCGCGCCACACGCGTTTCACGTGATAACCGCCTTCTTCTGATACTTCCACGCTCCAGCGTGCTTCGAGATCGCCCCGGCCCAGCCAGTCCGCCGCGCGAGCCAGCGCTGCATCGCGCGTGGCGGCGGGCATCGCCTGTTCGAGCGAGCCGGACAGGGCCAGCGCTTCGATGATCGTGGGGTTATAGCGGCGCGTTACAAAGCCCATCAGGCTGCGCAGGCGCAGCGCATGTTCGACTAGCGCTTCAAGATCAGGCCCGCTGCGCGCGCCACCGGTGGTTTCCAGCACGCGGCCAGCAAGCCCCGCTTCAACCAGATAGCGGTCAAGCGCGGCGTTGTCCTTGAGATAGACTTCGCTGCGGCCCTTGGCGACCTTGTAGAGCGGGGGCTGGGCGATGAAGAGGTGCCCGGCCTTGATGATTTCAGGCATCTGGCGATGGAAGAATGTGAGCAACAGCGTGCGGATATGCGCGCCGTCAACGTCGGCGTCGGTCATAATCACGATCTTGTGATAGCGCAGCTTTTCGATGTTGAATTCATCGCGCAAGCCGGTGCCCATTGCCTGAATCAGCGTGCCCACTTCCTTGGACGAAATGATCCGGTCAAACCGCGCGCGCTCGACATTGAGGATCTTGCCCTTGAGCGGCAGGATCGCCTGCGTCTTGCGGTCACGGCCCTGCTTGGCACTGCCGCCTGCCGAGTCACCCTCGACCAGGAACAGTTCGCACTTGGCAGGATCGCGTTCCTGACAATCGGCGAGCTTGCCGGGGAGCGAGGCGATGTCCATTGCGCCCTTGCGGCGGGTGAGTTCACGCGCGCGCTTGGCGGCTTCGCGTGCGGCGGCGGCATCGATCACCTTCTGGATGATTGATTTGGCGTGGCCGGGGTTTTCCTCGAGCCATTCCGACATCTTGTCAGCCATCAGGCTTTCGAGCGGCTGGCGTACTTCGGAGGAGACCAGCTTGTCCTTGGTCTGCGAGGAGAACTTGGGATCAGGCAGTTTGACCGAGACGATGGCGGTCAGGCCTTCGCGCATGTCATCGCCGGTCAGCGACACCTTTTCCTTCTTCAACATGCCCGAGCGTTCGGCATAACCGTTCAGCGTGCGGGTGAGCGCGGCGCGGAACGCAGCAAGGTGCGTGCCGCCATCGCGCTGCGGGATGTTGTTGGTGAAACACAGCACGTTTTCGTAGTAGCTGTCGTTCCATTCGAGCGCGACTTCGATGCCCACGCCATCGCGTTCGGCCGAAATCGCCACCGGTTCAGGCATCAACGCCGCTTTGTTGCGATCAAGGTACTTCACGAAAGCGGCAATCCCGCCTTCGTAATAGAGGTCATGCTCCTTGACCTCTTCATGGCGCTTGTCACGCAACAGGATACGCACGCCGGAGTTGAGGAAGGCCAGTTCGCGGTAGCGGTGCTCAAGCTTGTCGAAATCAAACTCGAGCACGTTCTTGAACGTGTCGGTGCTGGCAACGAAGGTTACGCGCGTGCCCTTCTTGACGCCGCCCTTGCCGTTATCAGGCGCGGGGCCGCGCACGATCAGCGGCGACACGGCATCGCCGTGAGCGAACTTCATCCAGTGTTCCTGCCCATCGCGCCAGATCGTCAATTCCAGCCATTCGGACAGGGCGTTGACCACAGAGACGCCGACGCCGTGGAGGCCTCCTGAAACCTTGTAGGCGTTGTCGTCAGACGTGTTCTCGAACTTCCCGCCCGCGTGGAGCTGGGTCATGATCACTTCGGCGGCAGAAACGCCCTCTTCGGCGTGGATGCCGGTTGGGATACCGCGACCGTTGTCTTCCACCGAGACAGAGCCATCGGCGTTCAGTTCGATCAGAACGAGATCGCAATGCCCGGCCAACGCTTCGTCAATCGCGTTGTCCGAAACTTCGAACACCATGTGGTGCAAGCCCGATCCATCGTCGGTATCACCGATGTACATGCCGGGGCGCTTTCGCACTGCATCAAGCCCCTTCAGAACCTTGATGGAATCGGCGCCATATTCGTTGGCGTTGGGGATGTTTTCATTCGTACTGGCCATGCCTTGCACATAGGCACGAAAGGGCAAAAACCCAAGCGAATCCGGCCTGTTTTACACAGGGGCGGGCGCAATATGCTCCATCGTGGAGAAGGCTGGATTTGCAGGAGCGAACAAGGCGCTTTGAACCCCCGGCAAAACGTGGTGAATTGTGCGTACAACGGCCCTTTGCGGCCAATATTTCCGGGGCCATCTTTTGATGAACGTCACACGCGCACGCACCATCGCGGCCACCTTTGCTGCAACGCTCCTGTCCACCTCTGCGCTTGCCGCAGAAGTGCCGCTGCGGCCCGATCAGGCCGCATACCGCGCGCTTTACAAGGAGATGGTGGAAACCGACACGTCGATCACCACCGGCAGTTGCACCCTGCTGGCCGACAAGATCGAGAAGCACCTTCGCGCAGCGGGCTTTACCGAAGGAGAACTGCATCGGTTTGCCGTGCCGGAATTTCCCAAGGAGGGTGGGATTGTGGCCATCCTTCCCGGCACATCGAAAACCGCCAAGCCGATCCTGCTGCTGGGGCATCTCGACGTGGTTGTTGCCCGGCGTGAGGATTGGACCCGCGATCCCTACACCCTGATCGAGGAGGGCGGCTACTTCTATGGTCGCGGCACCGCCGATATGAAGGCGATGGACGCGATCTGGACCGACATGCTGATCCGCTTTCGCAAGGCGGGCGAAAAGCCCAAGCGCACGATCAAGCTGGCACTGACCTGCGGCGAGGAAACCGCAGGTGCGTTCAACGGCGCGGAGTGGCTTTCCAAGAACCGGCGCGAGCTGATCGATGCGGAATTTGCCCTGAACGAAGGCGGTGGCGGGCGCACCGACAAGGCGCTGGAAGATGGCGGCAAGGTTGTGGTCCAGAACATCCACGTGGGTGAGAAGACCCCGGTGGATTTCCGCATCGAGGCGACCAATCGCGGCGGACACAGTTCCATCCCGGTGAAGGACAACGCGATATACGATCTGGCGCGGGCGCTGGACAAGATCGCGGCCTATGAATTTCCGCTGATGATGACGGATACGACGCGCGCCTATTTCGGCAAATCCGGTGCGGTGCGCAGCGATGACATGGGCAAGGCGATGGTTGCCATCGTCGCCAATCCGCAGGACAAGCAGGCCGAAGCGCTGCTCAACACCGATCGCAGCTTCCATTCGATGCTGCGCACCACCTGCGTTGCCACGCTGCTGGATGGCGGGCACGCTTCCAACGCCCTGCCGCAGCGCGCCGGGGCCAACGTGAACTGCCGCATCTTCCCCGGCATTGCGGCCGAGGAAGTGCGCAAGACGCTGGAGCAGGTGATTGGCAACCCCGCGATGAAGGTGACCCGCACCAGCTTCCGTGGCCCGGATGCGGTGCCGCCACCGCTTGATCCCAAAATTGTCGGCCCGGCGGAAAAGCTGGTGGCGAAGTATTATCCGGGCGTGCCGCTGGTGCCGGTCATGTCACCGGGTGCCACCGATGGCGTGTTCGTCGCGGCAGTGGGGATTCCCTCCTACGGCCCGCCCGGTCTGTTCAGCGACCCCGATGGATCGGGCGCGCATGGCCTGAACGAGCATATCTCGACCAAGGCGGTCTATACCGCGCGCGATCTGCTGACCGACCTGGTCCGCGCTTACGCGTTTTGAAGAAGTCGCCGCTTTCAAAGCCTTGCAACATCTGCTGAACTGCGTGTCAGCAGCGGCATCGCGCCGCATCTGCCAATGAGGGAAAATCCATGCGATCAACGCTAAAGGCTGCGCTTTGTGCGGGCCTTGCCCTTTCAGCCACCCTTGCCGCTACGCCTGCGCTGGCGGCGGACCAGCCGCTCAGCCCCGACCTTGCCGCGTTCCGCGACCTGTACCGTGAACTGATCGAGACCAACACTACGGTCAACAACGGCAGCTGCACCGAAGCGGCGGCGAAGATGGCAACGCGCCTTAAGGCGGCGGGCCTGCCCGACAGCCAGATCGTGCCGTTCTCGGTGCCTGAACATCCCAAGGATGGCGGTGTCGTGGCGATGATCCCCGGCACCTCGAAGGCGCTGAAGCCGATGCTGCTGATCGCGCACATCGATGTGGTAGAGGCCAAGCGCGAGGATTGGACCCGCGATCCGTTCAAGCTGATCGAGGAAGACGGCTATTTCTACGGGCGCGGCACGGTGGACGACAAGGCCCAGGCCGCGATCTGGACCGACATCTTCGTCCGCTTTGCCAGCCAAGGCTACAAGCCCAAACGCACGATCAAGCTGGCGCTGACTTGCGGTGAGGAAACATCGGGCGCGTTCAACGGCGCAGAATGGCTGGCGAACAACCGCAAGGATCTGATCGACGCGGCTTTTGCGCTGAACGAAGGCGGCGGTGGACGCACCAATGGCACGCCAGTTTCGAAGGGTGGCAAGCTGGAAGTGCAGACGCTGCAGGTGGGCGAAAAGGCCTATCAGGACTTCACGCTGACAGCGACAAACCCCGGCGGCCATAGCTCTCAGCCCGTGCGTGAGAATGCGATTTACGAGCTTTCCGAAGCGCTGCTGAAAATCCGCGCGTTCGAATTCCCCGTGGAGTTCAGCGACACCACGCGCGCGTTCTTTACCCGCGCGGGCGCGGCGCGCGGCGGTGAGGTAGGCAAGGCCATGCTGGCCATCGTTGCCAATCCGGCAGACGGCGCGGCACTGGCCGTGCTGCGGCAGGACAAGCAGCTCAATTCGATGCTGCACACCAGTTGCGTCGCCACGCTGGTCAACGCAGGCCATGCCCAAAACGCCCTGCCGCAGCGCGCCACCGCCAATGTGAACTGCCGCATGTTCCCCGGCCGGACGACCGAGGAAACGCTGGCCACGCTGGAAAAGGTTGTCGACAACCCCGCGCTGAAGCTCGTGCCCAAAGTGCTGGGCAAGCCGATTGCTGTGGTTCCGCCGATGGACCCGGCCATCGTTGGCCCGATGGAACAGCTGGCGGCAAAGCATTATCCCGGCGTGTTGGTGCTGCCCACCATGCTGACAGGCGCGACCGATGCGGTCTATCTGAAGGGTATCCCCACCTATGGCGTGCCGGGGGCATGGGGTGATCCCGATGGCAACGGCGTACATGGATTGAACGAGCGCATAGAAGTCCAGTCGCTCTATAGGGCGCGCGATTACCTGACCGATCTGGTCAAGGCTCTGGCCGGATAAGCAGCACGGCAAAGGGGGCAGGCTGTGGAAAGTGCAGCCTGCTCCCTCTTGACGGAGGACCGGCACAAGTGTCTGTTGATCCTATGCGTAACACAGCGGTCACGAGGCTAAGCCATGACTGCCCCTGCGGTGGCGATCCCGCCCCCGCGTTCAGGGATCGGTTCAGGGCGTGCTTCATAAGGCGCTGATCGAACGGGCGGCTTCGGCCAAGCCCCACAGCGGCGATCAAGCCGCTATAAACGACGTTTTGCAGAACGACAGGCACCTTGCCAATTGCCCTGCGCTGGTTCTGAACGCCGATTACACCCCGCTCAGCTACTATCCGCTCAGCCTTTGGCCGTGGCAGACAGCGATCAAGGCTGTGTTCCTTGAGCGGGTGGACATCATCGAAACCTATGACCGCGAGGTTCACAGCCCCGGCTTTGGCATGAAACTGCCTTCGGTGATCGCGTTGCGCCAGTATGTGCGGCCCAGCGAATATCCGGCCTTTACCCGCTTCAATCTGTTCCTGCGTGACAGCTTCAGTTGTCAGTATTGCGGCACGCACGAGAACCTGACGTTTGACCATATCGTGCCGCGCCGGTTGGGCGGACGCACGTCATGGGAAAACGTGGCTGCGGCTTGTGCGCCATGCAATTTGCGCAAGGGTGGGCGCACACCGGAGCAGGCAAGGATGCGCCTGATGAACCGCGCGATCCGGCCCACGACATGGCAGTTGCAGGAACGCGGACGCGCATTTCCGCCGAATTACCTGCACGAAACGTGGCGCGATTGGCTTTACTGGGATGTCGAACTGGAAAGCTGAGGCCTCAAGCCTTGCGGTCCAGCAAGGACGCGCCTTTCAGGAACAGCAGCACCACCACCACGGTAACGCCCGCCGCAATCAGCAGCGGCATCGCCGGCAGCTGGACCGCCGCGTCCGGGCCGCTGAACCGCTCCAGCGCCTGTGCATAGACCGGCGGGCCGATGATCGCGGCGATGCTCCCGATGGATTGGACTGCGCCCTGCAATTCGCCCTGGCTGCGCGCGTCCACCGCGCGGCTGTTGAACGCAAGGATCGGCGATTGCACGAAGCCCTGCAACGATCCCACCGCAATCGCCACGTAGACCTGCCACGTTTCGACTGCGAGCATATAAAGCACTGCCGATGCGCAGACTCCGCCAACGCCCAGCATTACCGCGCGCCGTTCACCCAGCACCGGCAGAAGCAGGCGCAACCCCAAACCCTGCACCAAAGCGCTGCCAAGCCCGACCATTGCCAAAGCCAGCCCCACTTGTGCAGTGGTGAAGCCATAAGCGGCAATGGCGAAATAGGGCCAGACTGCGGGGTAGACGATGTGTGCCAGCTGCCACATGCCCAGCGCGGCCACGAACCACAGCACTGTCGGGCTTTGTCCCTTCAACGCTTGCAACGCTGCAAAGGCATTGGCCCGCCGCCACAGGAAAGGGCGACGGTTTGCAGGGATAAGCGATTCCTGAAGGAAGAAATACCCGAACGCCGCGTTCGCAAGGGCCAGCGCCGCTGCTGTATAGAACGGCAGGCGCGCATCGACCGATCCGAGCAATCCGCCCAGCGCCGGGCCGACGACAAAGCCGATGCCGAACGCCAGCCCCATTGTGCCAAAGGCGGCGGCACGCTTTTCCGGCGGGGTAACGTCAGCGATATAGGCATAGGCGGCTGAAAAGCTCGCCCCGGTAACACCTGCGAGCAGCCGCCCGATGATGAGCCAACCGAAATTGGGTGCCAGCGCCTGCAGCAGGTAGTTCAGGCCCAGCATCAATACCGCCGCCAGCAGCACGGGCCTGCGCCCGAACCGGTCCGACAGGTTGCCGATTACCGGGGCAAACACGAACTGCATGACAGCATAGCCCGCGCCCAGCCACCCGGCGTAGCCTGCCGCCGTGCCGATATCGACACGGGTCAGATCCATGATCAGCCCCGGCAGCACGGGCGATACGATGCCGAAGCCGAGCATGTCGATCAGCACGATTGCAAAGACGACCCCGAAGGATGCGCTTGAAGCTGCCCGGCCCTTTGCCATCTCGATTAACGCGCCATCGCGATCAGCGCCGCGAGAGCGCTATCTCGCTTTCAGCCATGAGTTGCGCGATGATTTCGGCCACCGGCTCTTCCTTGTTGACCATCCCGACCGATTGCCCGGCCATGACCGAACCGCGCTCAACATCACCATCAATCACCGCGCGGCGCAGTGCGCCTGCCCAGAAGTGCTCGATCTCAAGCTGGGCCTCGCCCATGTCGATCAGGCCTTCGTCCAGCCGCTTGGCCACTTCCACCTGCTTGGCGGTGAATTCCTCGGTGCCCTTGTTCTTCAGCGCACGCACCGGGATCACTGGGAGGCGCGGATCGACTTGCACCGATGCAATCGCATCGCGCGCATTACCTCGGAAAAATGCGGCCTTGAATGCCGGATGCGCGATGGATTCGGTGGCGCAGGCAAAGCGCGTGCCGAGTTGAACGCCGCTGGCACCCATTTCCAGATAGCTGGCGATCATCTCGCCCCGGCCGATGCCACCTGCGACAAACACGACGTGGTCTTCTGCCAGCGACGGCAGGAATTCCTGCGCGAGGACAGAGGTGGAAACCGGCCCGATGTGGCCGCCTGCTTCCGAACCTTCGATGACCAAGGCGTCCGCGCCGGAGCGCAGCAGCTTCTTGGCCAGTGCGAGCGTAGGCGCGAAGACCAACACCTTGGCGCCGAATGCCTTGATCGCCTCGACGCTGCCCTTGGGCGGAATGCCGCCCGCCAGCACCACGTGGCCGACCTTGTGCTTGGCACAGACCGCGATCAGATCGAACATCATCGGGTGCATGGTGATGAGGTTCACGCCAAACGGCTTGTCGGTCAGCGCTTTGGTCGCCGCGATTTCGGTATCCAGCAGATCAGGCGTCATCGCCCCACAGGCTATCACGCCAAAGCCGCCCGCGTTGCTGATGGCCGACACCAGATTGCGCTCGGAAACCCAGCTCATCGCCCCGCACAGTATGGCATGTTCGGTTCCGAGGAACTCCGCGCCGCGACGCATCATTGCAGAAGTCTTGGGGCTGGAAGTCATAAGTCTTGGTTCCCGTCCGGAAATTTCGCCGCGCTTTAGGGCCGGTTCGTGTCGGCAACAAGGCATGACTTGCGCCTTGATAGCCCTGGGCGATCACAGTGTCCGCTTTAACTCGTTTTGCCAATCACATGGGCGGGCCTATTGCGATGACAGGCAGGCGAAACGCCGCCACGGCTCCCGGGCCGAAATGCTCAATCTCCCCCTCATCGGGCAGGCCCCGGGTCGCACCCCGCCTTTCGGTTCCGGATCGGACCGGGAGGCGGGGTTTCGCTTTGGTTGGCGGTGTGGTTGCCCTAGGGCATGGCCATGAACGAAGTTTCTCCTGCCCGCACGCTGACCGGCCAGACGCTTGGCCGCCCGGACATTGCCGATATGGCGAGCCACGGCGTTCACCACCTGATCGATTGCGACGTGGGTGAGGTTGATCTGTCCAAGCTCGATCTGTCGGGCTGGACGTTCGAACGATGTGCTTTGCGCCACGCGGACCTCACCGGGACGAAGCTCGGGGGCACCCAATGGCGCGGATGCAAGGGTCCGTTTGCCAACTTCACCGGGGCCGACCTTGGTGAGGCGCAGATTTCTGCCTGTGATTTCAACAATGCAGCGTTTCGGCGCGCCAACATTGCATCGACCCGTTTCACGTCAACCCGGCTGACCGGGGCCGACTTCCATCTGGCGAAGGGCATGGGCTTTGCGTTTGAGGAAGTACTGCTCGTCGGCGCGCGGCTGCCCGGCCTGTCCTTCCGCAAGGAAGTGCTGAAACGGCTTGATCTGGCGCAGGCAGACCTCACCAAATGTGATTTTCGCGGGGCGGTGCTGGAAGGCTGCAGCTTGCGTGAAGCCAATCTGGACGGCGCGCAGTTCATGGGCGCGGACTTGCGTGGGGCCGATCTGGGCGGGCTGCAACTCGAAGACGCCCGCGTCTTTCGCGGCGCGGTAATCTCGCGCGAACAGGCCGAGCAATTGCTTTCGGGCTGGGGCTTGCTCATACGGTGAGCGGAGCAAGCCGAGGGGCCGCGTGGACAAGATGCAACTGCAGCGCCTGATCCCTCGCGTGGCTTGCGCCGTTGCGCTGTTCGTTATCGCCCTTGCGCTGTGGCGGCTTTGGGCAAGCCTTGCGATCAACAGCTTCTGGCAGGACGAACTGTTCTCGATGAACCTCGCGCGGATGCCGGAGTTCGGTACGATGCTGGCGACGGCTGCTTGGGACACACATCCGCCCACGTTTTATGCGCTGCTGTGGGGCTGGACGCACCTGTTCGGCTTTGGCGAAGTGGCGGCGCGCTTGCTGCCTGCGTTATGCTCGCTCGGATTGCTGGCTGCACTCGTCCTGCTCCCGCGCAAAGGAACCGCGCTGCTGCCGCGCCTGTTCGTCGTCATGCTGCTGGTGTCCAGCCGCTTCTGGACCGAGCATGCGGGCGAGGTGCGGTCCTATGCCGTGGTTGCGCTGATGCTGGCGCTTGCGGCGTTCGCCTCTTCGCGGCTGGTTGCGCAAGCGCCTGAGCGGAAAGAATGGGGCGGCTGGCCGCTGCTGTTCTTCCTGTCGGCCACGATTGCTGCCGCCATGCACCTGTTTGCGCTCTATGCAGCATCGTGGCTGTGCCTCGCGCTGGCGCTGATCCGGCCTGATCGCTGGAAGGTCGCATTCGCCGCGCTGGCTGGTGTTGCGATGGCCGGGGCGGCCTATCTGGCGCAGGTTCTGCTGTTCCACGATTTTGAATCGTCCGGCCTGCTGTTCGATCCTCAACCGGGTTTCCTGCGCAACCATGTGATGATCGGGTTGCGGTCTGCCGGTTTACCTCTGTTGCTGGGGCCTGCACTGTTGGTTGCGGGCGCGGCCATCGCATACGCGCTGCGCCGCGGTGCAACCAACGCTTCGGATAGACGGACCCTGCTGCACGATGCTGCGCTATTGGCGGGGCCGCTGATGGTGACGCTGGCGGGTGTTGCCGTCACGCTGATCGTGCCGAGTCTCAACTATCGCGGGCCGCAAGTCGGGCTGGTGCTTGGCTGGTGTGGGCTAGTCGGGCTGCTGGACCGCGCCCTGCGCGATTTTCCGCGCTTGGTGTCCGCCGGGCTGTTGGCCGCCGTCGCACTTTCCGCCGCGTGGCTGTTGAGCTGGCAGGGCCTGACACCTTTGCCAAGCCGGGCCGATTTTCGCGGCCTTGCTCGGCATCTCGCCACTCTCCCCGGCTGCCGGAGCGCTGTGATTCCGGTACTGCGCGATGCGCCCTCAGCGGGGCGGATCGAGTTGGCCACCGGCGAAGGCGTTCGCGTGCTGTTGCAAGAGCGGTTTGGTTACTACGATCCGCAGGCGCGCCATCGCTTCATTGCATTCCCGCTGATCCAAGGCCGCTACGCGCCAGACTTTGCGCCGCGCGCACTGGTTGCGGCCCGGATAGCCGGGAACGATTCCTGTCCGGTCCTCGCCGTCACCGCCGATGTGCGCGGCTATTCCCCAGCAAGGGTCGAAGACAGCATGCGCAAGGCCGTTGCGGCGAACGGTGGAGACCCTGCACGCCTCGAAGCGCACTGGTTCGTCTGGTATGCCGAAGCCCGGCCCAATCTGCCTGTCCGCCAGATTGCGGCGTTCACGCTGAAGCCGGAGTAGTGGCGCCCTGAACGCGAAAACCCCGGCCGTTCAGCCGGGGTTTCCTTCACTTTCCGCTTGGAAGAGGCTTACTCGCCATCCATCTCATAAGCAGTATGCAGCACGCGGACGGCCAGCTCGGTTTCGTCCTCATCGATCAGCACCGAAACCTTGATCTCGCTGGTGGTGATCGCCTGAATGTTGATGCCGCGATCGGCCAGCGCACGGAACATCGTGGCGGCAACGCCAGCATGGCTGCGCATGCCGACGCCGACGACGGTGATCTTTGCAACCTTGCTGTTGGCCAGCATCCGGTAATAACCGATGGTGTCCTTGCGCTCTTCCAGCAGCGCTTGTGTGCGAGCGAGGTCTGAGATGGGCACGGTGAACGTCACGTCGGTTTCGCCACGATCCTTGGCGATATTCTGGATAATCATGTCGACGTTGATGTTGGCAGCAGCCAGTGGCCCGAAGATCGCGGCGACCGCGCCGGGACGATCAGCGATGCGCGTCAGGGTGATCTTGGCTTCGTTCTTGTCGGCAGCGATGCCGGTGATCAGCTGGCGTTCCATATCAAGTCCTTCAAGTTCCTCGTCGGAAACGATCATAGTACCGGGAATCGTATCGGCGGCAGGCGCATCGTCGTCGATGAACGAGGACAGCACCTGCACCCGCACACGTTCCTTCATGGCAAGGCTGACCGAGCGGGTTTGCAACACTTTCGAGCCGACCGAAGCCAGTTCGAGCATTTCCTCGTAAGTCACGTTCTTCAGCTTGCGCGCCTTGGCGACGATGCGCGGGTCGGTGGTATAGACGCCGTCGACATCGGTGTAGATGTCGCAGCGATCAGCCTTCACCGCCGCTGCCACGGCCACCGCCGAAGTATCGGACCCGCCACGGCCCAGCGTGGTTACGCGCCCGGTGGGGGCAACGCCCTGAAAACCGGGGATCACCGCAATCTCGCCCGAAGCCATGCTGGCCATCAGCGCATCGGCGTCGATATCCTCAATGCGCGCCTTGGCGTGGGCGTCATCGGTCTTGATCGGCACTTGCCAGCCAAGCCACGAGCGCGCCTTGCAGCCCAAGGCCTGCAGATGCATGGCCAAAAGGCCCGAGGTTACTTGCTCGCCACTCGCCACGACCACGTCGTACTCAGCAGGATCGTAAAGCGGATTGGCTTCGCGGCAGAAGTTGACGAGGCGGTCGGTTTCCCCGGCCATCGCCGATACGACCACCGCAACTTCGTGCCCCGCTGCCTGCTGGCGCTGCACAATGCGCGCCACGCGGCGGATGCGCTCGGTTCCGGCCATCGAGGTGCCGCCGAATTTCATCACGATGCGGGCCAAGGTATTGCTCCCAGCTTGGTCTACGAAAGAATCTTTCCCGCAAGGCCAGTGGACCATGCGGCGCGGGCGCTTTAGGGACGGGTTATGAGCAATGCAACCTCTGCGCATACCATTCGGCCAGATGAAGCCGCCCACTTCGGCAAGCTGGCGGCGGACTGGTGGAATCCCAAGGGTTCGTCAGCCATGCTGCACAAGCTGAACCCGGTGCGGCTTGGCTTCATCCGCGATGCGATTGACGCGCACTTCGGCAGCGATTCGCGCGGGGTAAAGCCATTGGCAGGGCGCAAGGCGCTTGACGTGGGTTGTGGAGCAGGGCTGCTGTGCGAGCCGCTGGCCCGGCTTGGCGCGGAGGTAACCGGGGTTGATGCGGCAGAGGAGAACATCGCCGCCGCGCGTGTTCATGCCCAAGGGTCAGGTCTTTCTATCGATTACCGCTGCGGTGACGTGGGCCAGCTGGGCCTTGCCGGATATGATCTGGTCACATCGATGGAAGTGATCGAGCATGTGGCCGACAAGCCGGCGTTCGTTGGAGCACTGGAAGCTGCACTGGCACCCGGCGGGCTGATGATCCTCTCCACCCCCAACCGCACCACGCGGTCACGCCTGCTGCTGGTGGAAGGGGCCGAAGGCCTTGGCATGGTGCCAAAGGGTACGCACCACTGGGACGATTTCATTACGCCGGTGGAGCTGCATGACCTGCTTGATTCAGCAGGGCTGAAGATGGGCAATCCGCTGGGCATTGCGTGGAGCGTATCGCGAGGCTTGCACCTGTCGGACGACCTTGCGCTCAACTACATTGTCACCGCGACGCGCGGCTAGGGAGAAGACCGATGGCCGCCGAACGCTTTGAACGCCACAAGCAGGCATGGACTGCCGATGAAATCCAGAAGCTGCATACGCTGGCAAAGAAAGGCATGGCCCTCAAAGCCATCGCGAAGGCGCTTACCCGCAGTGAGGAATCGGTGAAGCTGCGCGCCAAGAACGACAGCTTGAGCATTGCCAAGTTGCGCTGACCGTTACTTCCAGAACTGGTTGGCCAGATCCCAAGCGTTCCAGCCCACGATCCCCATGACCTGCAGGAACGCAATGGTGTGCAGATTGCGCACAAAAGGCTGCTTGCGGGTCTTGTGGCGAAACACGCGGCGGCCAAGATAGGCCCCTGGCGTCCCGCCAAGTAGGGCGAGCTGAAGCAAGGTTCCCTCGCTGATGCGCCAGCGCGCGTTGCGGGCTTTCCACTTGTCGATGCCGAATGACGCGAAGGCGATAGCGTTCATGATGACGAGCGCCATCATGATTTTTTCGGGCGTCAGGAGTGCGGCAAGCGAATCAATCATTTGCGCAGAACTATCCGCGCAAGGTCAACGATTGGTGTATTGCGTCTGCCGGACGGTTCAGTCTGCTGACGAAGGCAGGAACTTCTCTACCAGATCGCGCGCCAACCGCGCCGGGCGGAGCGTTTCGGCATCAAGGCAGCACCAGCTCGATTTGACTTCGGCCAGCACGTCTTCGCCGCGCTTGATGATCGTTTCGTAGAATGCGCGCGCGCCCTGCACTTTTTCGAGGATCACGTGGGCAATCACCGCGTCGTCCAGAAAGGTCGGGCGGCGGTAGGTGATCTCGTGTTTCAGCGCGACCCACAGGTGTGCCGCCACCGCATCGGCAGGAGCAATTGCGCGCCAGTGGTCGATAACCGCGTCCTGCACCCACTTCAGGTAGGACGCGTTGTTGACGTGCCCCATGAAATCAATGTCGGCGGGATCGACGGAAATCGGGACGAGGTGGGGGATCGCGTTGTTCACACCGATGTAGATAGCATGATTCGCGGCTGGCCGGTAGGGCGGCGATCAACCTTATTCAGCCCGGCAGCACTTCATGAAGAAAGCACTTCGTCGACCCATTCTGGCACGATCTGCGACGCCGGGCCAAGGCGGGTTTCGTGAAACCATGCGGACCCTTTTGACCGCTCGAGATTAAGTTCGAGCGTCTGCGCTCCCAGATCGCGCGCTGTGCGAACAAGACCTGCGGCCGGATAGACCGCGCCAGACGTACCGATCGAGACGAACAGGTCAGCAGCGGAAACCGCCGCGTAAATTTCCTCCATGCGATAGGGCACTTCGCCGAACCACACGACATCGGGGCGCAAGGCGGGCGATCCACACGCCGGGCACGGGGGACGATGGATCATCTGCCCGGTCCAGCGGTGGCGCGTATCGCAGGCGGTGCACCACGCGTTGAGGTGTTCACCATGCATGTGCAAAACGTTGAGCGCGCCGCCTCTCTCGTGCAGGTCATCCACGTTCTGCGTCACGATCAGCACATCCCCGCCTGCGCGCTTTGGCCATTCACGGTCCAGCCGGGCCAGCGCCACGTGGGCAGCGTTGGGCTGTTTTGTCTGGATCGCCTCACGCCGCATGTCGTAGAATCGCAGGACGAGGTCAGGATCGCGCTCGAAAGCTTCGGGCGTGGCGACGTCCTCCACCCGGTGTTGCTCCCACATTCCGCCTTCACTCCGGAAGGTATCAATGCCGGATTCTGCGGAAATTCCCGCCCCGGTGAGGATCACGATATTGCGCGGCTTGCTCATCCCGACCATGAAGCACGCCACGCAAGGGGTAAGCAATGACCAGAATCGGGATTATCGGCAGCGCTGGACGAATGGGCAATGCGCTGCAGGCAGCAGTAGCGGCTGCGGGGCACGACTTTGCCGGCGGCATCGATAAGGGCGGCGACGCACTCGCGCTGGCCAAGATAAGCGATGTGCTGGTCGATTTCTCCGCTCCCGCAGCGCTGGAGTTCAATCTGGACGCAGCGATCCACGCGGGCATCCCTGTCGTGATTGGCACCACCGGCCTTGAAGAGCGCCACCACTGGCTGATCGATGCGGCTGCCGTAAGCATTCCGGTGCTGCAGACTGGCAATACCTCGCTTGGCGTCACGCTGCTCGCCCATCTGGTGCGCGAAGCGGCGCAAAGGCTGGGCGACGATTGGGACATCGAGATTGTCGAGACGCACCACCGCATGAAAGTGGACGCGCCATCGGGCACCGCACTGCTGCTGGGCGAGGCGGCGGCCAAGGGGCGCAGCGTCACGCTGGCGGATGAAGCCGTGCGCGGGCGTGACGGGATCACCGGCGCGCGTCAGGCAGGCACCATCGGCTTTGCATCATTGCGTGGCGGATCGGTGGCGGGTGACCATTCGGTGCATTTCCTGGCGGACAACGAACGGCTGACGTTCTCGCACCTCGCCGAAAACCGCGCGATCTTTGCCAAAGGCGCGGTGCGCGCGGCGGAATGGTTGCTGGGCCAGAAGCCGGGCCGCTATACCATGCCCGAAGTGCTGGGCCTGTAAGATGAAAAAGGCGGACGTATTCGAATTCTTCCGCCGTCTCGCCGAGGCCAATCCTGCGCCCGAAACCGAGCTGGAATACGGCAATACCTACCAGTTGCTGGTGGCGGTGACGCTCTCTGCGCAGGCGACTGACGTTGGCGTGAACAAGGCAACGCGCAAACTGTTCGCCATCGTGAAGACGCCGCAGGACATGCTGGATCTGGGCGAAGAAGGGCTAACGCAGCACATCAAGACCATCGGCCTGTTCAATTTCAAGGCCAAGAACGTGATGGCAATGGCCGAAATCCTTGTCCGCCAGCACGGTGGCGAGGTTCCCGCAGACCGCGATCTGCTGACCGAACTGCCCGGCGTGGGGCGCAAGACCGCCAATGTGGTGATGAATTGTGCCTTCGGGGCAGAAACGTTCGCTGTCGACACGCACATCTTCCGCGTGGGCAATCGCACCGGCCTTGCGAAGGGAAAGACCCCGCTCGCCGTTGAGAAGGGACTGGAGAAACACGTTCCCCAACCCTTCCGCGTGGGTGCCCACCACTGGCTGATCCTGCATGGACGTTACATCTGCAAAGCCCGCACACCGGAATGCTGGCACTGCGGACTGGTTGACCTTTGCGCGTTCAAGGGCAAGGTTCTGGAGAAGGGGGCGAAACCCGCTACGGCAGCAAAGAAGCCTGCCGTGCGGAAACGCAAGGAGAGCATGGCATGAAGCGCACGACTCCGATCCTTTTCGCAAGCATCGCCCTTTCGCTGGCAGGTTGTGCCGGAGGTGAGAACAAGGGCAACAACGGCCACCGCAGCGACATTCCCAAAGCTACGATTACCGGCAAGGCCATCACGTGCCTGCCAATCCAGTCGATCCGCGAAAGCATCGTGCGCGACGACTGGACCATTGATTTCCGCACCGGCGCAAACACTTGGTATCGCAACAGCCTGCCCCGCCGCTGCAACGGGCTGGGATTTGAGCGGGCGTTTTCCTATGCCACTTCGCTGTCACGGCTGTGCAATGTGGATATCATCACGGTGATTGCGAACAATGCCGGACCGGGTCCGATGAACCGCGGATCATGCGGGCTGGGTGAGTTCACACCGGTAGACTTGGCCAAGTAGCCCAAACGGCAAAACGCCACCCCGGCATAGGCTGGGGTGGCGCTTTTAAACTACCGCTTTGGGCAATCAGCTTGCGCGGCGCACCTTGTTGCGGTGCGCGCCAACGCCGGGAGCGCCGCCGCCGCGCGGGCGGAACGTGCGGGGCTGGTTGCCGTCACGCTCACCGCCGTTGACGGTTGCGTCGAGCACGGGATTGCGCACCGGTCCGCGATCATTCACGCCACCATCACGACGTTCTTGACGCGGCGAGGTGTCGCGAGGGCGACCGTCACGGCCTTGGGCCTTGCCGCCAAAGTTCTGGTTTCCGCGGTTCTCACCTCTGGGCTGGCCGCTTCCACCACGGCCACCGTTGCCGCGCTGGGCGCGGGCATCATGACGGGCATCACGCTCTTCTTCGGCCGGCTTGCGGCTGGGGGCGGGCAGCTTCGCGGCTTCGGCCAGGAAGTTTTCCGGCAGGGCCATCGTGTCGATCTTGAGGCGCGTCAGCTTCTCGATGTCCTTGAGATAAGGCTTCTCGTCAGGCGCACAGAAGCTCATCGCAATGCCATCTGCACCAGCACGCGCGGTGCGGCCGATGCGGTGGACGTACTGTTCAGGCACGTTGGGCAGTTCGAAGTTGAAGACGTGCGATACGCCCGAAACGTCGATGCCGCGCGCGGCGATGTCTGTGGCCACCAGCACCGGGCACGAACCCTGACGGAAGGCTTCCAGTGCAGCGGTGCGCTGGGCCTGGCTCTTGTTGCCGTGGATGGCGCGGGCATCGATCCCGGCGGTGGACAGGTGGCGCACCACGCGGTCAGCGCCGTGCTTGGTGCGGGTAAACACCAGCGCGCGGTCCATTTCCTTCGACGCCAGCAGCGTGCGGATGCGCAGCGTCAGCAGCGCCTGCTTTTCAGCCTGATTGATGAAGGTGACGTACTGTTCAACGCGCTCGGCCGTGGTCGAGTTCGGCGCGACTTCGACGCGGACCGGGTTCACGATGAACTGCTTGCCCAGATCCTCGATCGCCTTAGGCATCGTGGCCGAGAAGAACAGGCTCTGCCGCGTCTTGGGCAGCAGGTTGGCCACGCGCTTCAGCGCATGGATAAAGCCGAGGTCCATCATCTGGTCGGCTTCGTCGAGCACGAAGATTTCCGTGCGGCTGAGCGTCAGCGCGCGCTGATCAATCAGATCAAGCAGGCGGCCGGGCGTGGCGACGAGAATGTCGACGCCGGGCACAAGACGGCGTGCCTGCTTGCCGACGGGGACGCCGCCGAACACGCATGCAACCGAGATGTTGAGGTACTTGGCATAGCCCTCGATGTTATCGGCAATCTGTGCAGCCAGTTCGCGCGTCGGCGAAAGGATCAGCATGCGGCACGAGGCTGGCTTGCGATCAATTGGGTTGGCGGCAAGGCGATGCAAAGAAGGCAGCGCGAACGCAGCAGTCTTGCCTGTGCCGGTCTGCGCGATGCCGAGCAGGTCACGGCCTTCGAGCAGCGCAGGAATCGCCTGACGCTGGATCGGCGTAGGATCGTTGTAGCCCTTGGCTTCGAGGGCGCGGAGGATTGGTTCGGCAAGGCCGAGTTCAGCAAAAAATGACATAGGTATGCTTTCGTGAATGCCATCGGCCAAAAGCCGACGTGCAAAGGGAGTTCGCGTTGCGCAAGCGCCGGACAGGCGCATGCGGGGTCGATCATGCGACCCGTGCGTGAAAGGGGAAGCGGGCGGGGCAATAACCGTTCGTCCGGGGCGGAACCTTCGCTTCACAGCGGGCTCTCACGCCAGCACCCGGATTGCAGCGGAATCATCCGCCGCCGGTCTTGCTGCGGTGCACATAGGAGCGGGCATTCGATAAAGCAAGGAAATTCGCGGAAAAGGAGGTTGCACGAGGCCTTGTGCGCGGCCACCTTGCGGGTCGAAGGAGCAAGGCATGCGTCTGGTCGCCAGCACTATCATAGGTTTCGTACTGGCAGGGGCTTCTGCACTGGCCGCGCCTGCCGGTCCTGAGGCAAAGATGGTGGCCACTATCGATGCCGAACAGGCGCGCACACTCAAATTCCTTGAGGCGATGGTCAACCAGAACTCAGGCAGCCGCAACCTTGATGGTGTGCGCAAGGTGCGTGACATCGTGATTCCGGAATTCACGGCACTGGGCTTTATGCCTCGTTGGATACCAATGGAGCAGATCGGTCGGGCGGGGCATCTCGTTCTCACGCACAAAGGGCGCAAGGGCGCAAAGAAGCTGCTGCTGATTGGCCACCTTGATACGGTGTTCGAGCCGGACTCGCCGTTCCAGAAGTATGTGTTGAAGGGCGATAAGGCCACTGGCCCCGGTGTAGGTGACGACAAGGGCGGCATCGCGGCGATCCTGGCGGCTGTGCGGGCGATGCAGGCGGCGGGCACGCTGAAGAACGCCAATATCGAAGTCTTCCTGACCGGCGACGAGGAAGAGGCCGGCTCTCCCACCGAAGTCGCCCGCGCCGATCTTATCGCCGCAGCCAAGGCTGCAGACGTCGCCCTCGATTTCGAAGGCCTCAGCCGCGAAGACGGCAAGGACATGGGGTCAATCGCCCGTCGCTCATCACAGAGCTGGACCATGACCATTGAGGCCCGGTCTGGCCATTCAAGCGGGGTTTGGAGCGAGAAGGCAGGCGATGGCGCGATCTATGCGGCAGCGAAGATAATCACGGCCCTGCGCGAGGAACTGCCCGAACCCTACCTCACGCTCAATGTTGGCCTGATCGCGGGCGGGGCAGAGGCTGATGTAGCGGAAGACAACGCCCACGTATCAGCACAGGGTAAGACCAACATCATCGCCGGAAAGGTCGTCGCGCGGGGCGATCTGCGCACGCTCAGCCTTGCACAGAACCGCAATGCCATGCGCAAGATGGAAGCCATCGTCGCGCGCAAGTTTCCCGGCGTCACATCCGCCAGGATCGAATTCAGCGAAGGCTACCCGCCGATGGCTCCTACCGAGGCCAACAAGGCGCTGCTGGCAAAGCTCAATGGCGTCAATGCCACGCTGGGCTTGCCCGAAATGCAACCGCTTGATCCGATGAAGCGCGGTGCAGGCGATATCAGCTTTGTGGCAGAACATATCGACGGCCTGGTTGGCCTCGGCCCGCATTCCACCGGTGACCACGCGCCGGGTGAAACTGTGGATGTGCCCAGCCTTTGGACGCAGGCCAAGCGCGCTGCTCTGCTCATGACCCGACTGACGGCCGAGAAATCTGCGAAGTGAGGGAAAGCGAGCCGACCAGCCCTTGTTCTGGCATCTGCACTATCAATCCTGTCCGCGATCTGTGCGGGGGCTGCCTGCGCACGCTTGATGAAATTGCCGCATGGTCCTCGGCCGGCGCGGCGCGCAAGCGCGCCATCTTGGCCGAAGTTACCCGGCGTCAAAGTGAAAGTGTCAGGTCTATATAGCCATAATGGGTATTGCCGCTGTTCGGTGCATTGGGCGCATCGCGCAGCAACCCGCGCTTCAGCAGAAGTGCCGCGCCTCCTTCGATCTGTAGCAATCCCGGCATGATCCAGTGGCGCACGCGCCCTTCGATCTGGTGTCCGCCGAGGGAGCCAGACGTCCCACTGGCATCACGCACACCGGTTGCGGCAAACTGGTCGCGCTTGTTCTCGGCCCATGCGGTGCGCCAGGCGACGAACGCGTCTGTCCGTTTCGAAGCGGTGACTTCCAGCCGCAGCGATGGCGAAACCATGTTGCTGCGCCGGAACGGTCCATAAAGCCCGTTCGGCCCAAATTCGAAGCGCCGCGCGGAATAGAGCGTGTCGAAGCGCGTAAACTTGCCCGGCTTGCCGCCATCGCCGCTGGCCGCATCGATCATCGCGGCCACACGCGGGGTCCAGCCGCCAGCCAGGGTATGGCCAAGCTCGGCATGAGCGAACCAGGCAAAGACACTGAGATCGGTGCGGTCTGCAATGGCGGACGTGCGCCGTGCCTTGCCGAACTGCACTGCGCCTTCGACTTCGTGATCCCACTGCCCTGCCTTGGCCTTCACAAAATGGCGCGCGCCCAACGTACCGATGCGCCGGTTGGCAGTGGCAAGGTTCGCGCCGTCCCGCTCTATGAGGCCAAAGGCATAGGGTTGCAGCGTTCCGCCCAGCACATCAGGCAAAGTGCCGTGCGCACCAAAGAACATCACGTCGAAATTCTCGCGGTCCCACTTCACACGGTCGCTGCGGATGCCGTCCACATCGTCGGGCAGGCGCTGGTGCGGCAGGGCGAACATCAGGTCCAGCTTGCGCCCCGCGCCGCCATCCAGCGCCAGATGCGCGCCGGTGAACGCATTGGTGGTGTTGCGAAAGCGCTGCCGTGCCAACATGCGCCGGTTGCCAAGGTCAAGCGTGTAGCGCCCCAGCGTCAGTGTGCTTTTGCCTCCGAGCGCCACCTGCGCATTGACTTGGACGAATTCGAAGGCGTTCACCTCGCTGGTATTGGCCGATGATCGCGCATCCTGCCCCCAAGCGCGCGCGTCCCAAACTTCGGCGGAGAACCGTACGGGTCCGGCGTCATAGCTGGCCGCAATTTCGGTGCGCAGCGATACCATCGTATCGGTTTGCGGCACAGGTGCCGGGCGGAACTGCCCGTCAATTGATTCCAGCCGCAGTCTTGAAGAGGCCGATACCGTGAAGGGGTCGCCAGCTTCGCCTGCTGCGCGCGCAGTCGGCACGCCAGCAGCCAGTGCGATGCCGACAAGGGCAGCTGTCTTCCTCAAGTGATCCCTCCTGCGCTCCCCCGTGGGGCAACGGTCCGTTTCCCCTAACCCGCACTTGCAGGCTTGGCCATAGGAGGCTAACGCGCTGGCACGTCACTTGGGGAGTAGCCACCGCTTTTGCAGCGGCCCTCAGCGTCAACATGCTCGGTCGAGAGGCCGTGGCGCAGGCGGCGGGACTATTGCAGTCCTCCGGGCGAGACCAATGACAGCGCGCTTTCCATCCGGGCCGGGTGGAGGGGCACGCTGTCGTTGGCCAGATCGCTCCGCCCGGCCCCGGAATTGACTGATGTTCGAAGCTTTTACCACTTCTGCCGCCATCGTCGCGCTGGCCGAGATCGGCGACAAGACACAACTTCTCGCCATATTGCTGGCGGCGCGGTTCAAGCGCCCGATGCCGATTGTGCTTGGCATTCTTGCCGCCACGCTTGCCAACCATTTCCTCGCCGCGCTGCTGGGGGCCACAGCCGCCGCATTTCTCGACGGGCAGTGGTTCCGCATTGCCATCGCCGTCGGCTTTGTGGGCATGGGCCTGTGGACACTGGTGCCCGACAAGCTGGACGAAGACGAGGCGCCCAAGCCTTCACGCTACGGCGCATTCCTCACCACGCTCGTCGCTTTCTTTGTGGTCGAGATGGGCGACAAGACGCAGATCGCCACGATCGCCCTTGGCGCGCGCTTCAACGATGCGCTGATGGTCACCGCCGGCACCACGCTGGGCATGATGCTTGCCAATGTGCCTGCGGTCGTATTCGGGAATGAACTGATCAAGCGTGTGCCGCTCGATGTGGTGCGGATGATTGCGGCGGCGCTGCTGGTGGCAACGGGCGTGTGGCTGTTCGTGCAGACGATAGGTCTCTGGTAGGCCCTTTACCTGTTCGGCATTTGTTCTTACGCTGCGGGCATGATCGAATCGCTTCCCGTCAGTCAGGATACTATCGAGCGTGAGGCCCGGGCGGTCGCGCGCGGGATCTGCCGCCTGTTTGCGCGCAACGATATCTGGTGCCTGCCCGAAATGCCGCTGCGTTCCGGTCGCCGGGCAGATTTGATGGGTATTGATGCCAAAGGGCAGGTGGTGATCGTGGAGATCAAGGTTTCGCGCGCAGACTTGCTCGGCGATGCCAAGTGGACCGATTATCTCGACCATTGCGATCGGTATTATTGGGGACTCGCTCCGCATCTGGACCGGTCCGTGCTGGAAACCGAGGAATTTTTGCCACACGCCTGCGGAGTGATCGTGGCCGATGGCTATGACGCTGAAATTCTGCGGCCAGCGCCCACCATCCCGCTGGCCGCCGCGCGGCGCAAGGCAGAGGTGGAGCGGCTGGCCCGCGCCTCGCTACGCCGCCAACTGGTCAGCCTCGATCCGCATTGTTCGGCTTGGGGCGGATAGGCGTTATGGTCTGCGCTTGATGCCCAGCGGTGGGATCAACGCCAGCAATGCAGTGCGCGCCGACACGAATTCATGCCACAGTGCGCATGCAGCCGGAGCAGGAGAGTGACCCCGTGCCGATACCGCCAGCAGCGCTGCCAATCCCGGCTCCATGAACGCGGCCAGATCGTCAACGCCTTGTCTGGCCAGTTCATAGCGCCAGCCACCGGTATCGCGCATGATTGCAGGAAAGTTGCGCACTTCGGGCTTGCGCATTTCTGGCTGTAAGCCGGCCAGTTGGCAGACCACCGATGAAGCATCATGCAGCGCCGACCATTTCATCGACATGGCATTCCCCGAACCCTGGCCAAACTCGGTGCGCTGAACCCCGGCCTTGGCCGTGCCATGCGGCACATTGCGCGAATCGCTTCCGGATAAACTGGGTTCCTGCATGGATTGAGGCGATACCCTGCCGCTGGCTACCAAAGTCCTAAACAGCCAGATTGGTTGGGAGCTTCGACAAAGCGCACAAAATCACTGGCAAGCCCGCTCCGGCGCTGCTAGGTGGCCCCACGGCTCAGGCACCCGTAGCTCAGCTGGATAGAGTACTGCCCTCCGAAGGCAGGGGTCACAGGTTCGAATCCTGTCGGGTGCACCAGCTTTTCCAAAATCGTCGGAAAACCAGCATTTTGGCGATGCTCTCGCTGAGGCGCGGATTGAGGCTTCGGAGCTTGAGCATCGATTCCATTGCCCCTGCGAGGCTTTGGCCATGCGCGGCGATTGTTGTGCTCACGGTTGGCGCTCTCCTCGCCATGCTTGCCGTGGCGTTGACCGCCCCATGATGCTGTCTTCACCGGTCTGGATGACCACTGGGGAAAGGTCAAAACGACCACTTGATCTCCTTCAGGATTGGAACATAATAGGAACATATGAGAATCGTTCCTGCCCTTTTGCCCGAGAGCGCAAAGCCGTTGGAGGGGGGGCGATACCCGTTCGGCATTGCTTCGCTCGATGTCGCGCTAGGGGGCGGTTTGGCGCGGGGGCGTATCCATGAGGTCTATGCGGCCGAAGGCGATGATCTGGCCAGTGCTGCCGGGTTTGCCGTAGGCGTAGCTACGGGCATGACCGATTCCAAAGGGACGGTATTATGGTTGCGCGTGCAGCGGAGCGCCCGCCAAGGTGGAGTCTTGCAGGCTCATGGCTGGGCCGAACTTGGCGGCGCGGCAGGGCAGGGACTGGTGGCTGTCGTGCCTGATACCAAAGCCTTGCTGCGTGCTGGCGTCGACGCCTTGCGCTGCGCCGCGCTGGGCGCAGTGATTGTGGAAGGTCTGGGTGCGATGCGCGAACTGGACCTGACCGCCAGCCGCCGTCTTGCCTTGGCTGCGGAAAAATCAGGTGTGCCGCTGTTGTTGCTTCGACATGACGCAACGCCCGTGCCCAGCGCGGCGCAGACCCGCTGGCAGGTGGCCGCTGCCCCTTCGCACTCCTTGCCGGGCAACGCGCCGGGTGGGCCGACTTTCGATGTGACCTTGCTGCGCCAGCGTTCAGGTCCCTGTGGTCTGGACTGGCGGCTGGAGTGGGATCGTGACCGACGTATGTTCTGTGAAGCGGCGCTATCTGGCGCTGTGGTTTCCACTCCTGCCCACCGACCGGCTGCGGATACAGGAGGGGGCGGCTGCCAGAACGACAAGCGGGCCGCCTGATGCTGCGCTGGCGCTGACCGCCAAGGTCAGGGGGGCGTTGCGGCTGAGCGCTGCCGATGGGAATGCGCGGGCGCTCGGTATTGTCCCCGGCATGACGCTGGCTGATGCGCGTGCGCTGCATCCCGGACTGATCGTGGCAGACATGGACGATGCCGCCGACCGGCACTGGCTGCAGCGGCTGGCCGAACATTGCATCGGCTGGTCACCGCGCGTTGCCACCATGCCGCCCGATGGCATCGTCGTGGACATTGCGGGAAGCGAACATCTGTTCGGCGGTGAGGCAGGTCTGGCCGCGCAGGCCGAGGAGACCTTTGCCGCCATCGGGATGAGCGTGCGCATGGCAGTGGCCTCAACCGCGCAAGGCGCGCAGGCTCTGGCACGTCATGCGCGCCAGCCTGTCGTGGACGAACGGCAGGCGCTGCGTGGATTGCCGGTGGCGGCACTGAGGCTGGGCGAGGACGCCACGCTCGCGTTGGCTCGCGCGGGGTTGAAGACCATCGGCGATGTCGCCGTCCGCCCGGCGGCCAGCATCGCTGCACGCTTTGGCGCGGACGCGGTAACCGCGCTGCGCCGCCTGCTGGGTGAGGAACACGCGCCGATTGACCCACTTGTGCAACCCGAACCCCTGCATTTCGAGCGCCGCTTTGCCGAACCGGTTGCGCTTCAGGCGAGCATCGCCGCCTGCTTTCTTGACCTGCTGCGCGATGCTGCACGCGCACTGGAGGAGCGCGGTCTTGGCGGGCGGCGCTTTGTGCTGACGCTGTTCCGCAGCGATGGTGCGCGCCACCGCTTGGCGATTGAGACGGGCCTGCCCACGCGCGATCCCGCACCGGTGCTGCGCCTGTTCGATGAACGTATTGGCGCGCTGGCCGATCCGCTCGATCCCGGCTTCGGCTATGACCGCATCACGCTGTTCCTGCCCATCACCGAGCCGCTTGCTGCCAGCCAGCCGACGCTTGATGGAAGTGGGCAGGACACGGCTGCACTGGCCGATCTGATCGACCGGTTGAGCACGCGGTTGGGTCCGGACAGCCTGTGTCGCCTCATGCCGCAGGACAGCCACATTCCCGAACAGGCCCAGCTTGCCCTGCCTGCAATCCATGCGCGGTCCCCCGCCCACTGGCCCGCGCCGCCCGAGGGCGAACCGCCGCTGCGTCCGCTGTTCCTGTTCGATCCGCCCCAGCCGGTGGAGGTGATTGCCGAAGTGCCCGATGGGCCGCCCCACCGCTTTCGCTGGCGGCGCAAGTTGCACGAGGTGCGGCTTTATGAAGGGCCAGAGCGGATCGCATCGGAATGGTGGCGTCGCAAGGGTGGCGAAGCGCCCGGCAAGGGCGGGCTGACGCGCGACTATTATCGGATCGAGGATGTGCGCGGGCGGCGCTACTGGATCTTCCGCCACGGGCTTTATGAAGAGAAGCCCGATCCTCGTCAGGGACCGAAGTGGTATCTGCACGGTTTGTTCGCATGAGCGCGCCCCAGCCTTTTGCCGAACTGGTTTCTGCAACGAACTACAGCTTCCTGCGCGGTGCATCCCATCCGGCGCAGATGGTCGCGCGGGCACATCATCTGGGCATGGCGGGGCTGGGCGTGGCTGATCGCAATACCGTGGCCGGGGTGGTGCGCGCGCACGTGGCCTGGAGGGAGGTCGGAGGGCTGGCCGGCGGTTTCCGGTTGGCGGTGGGGGCAAGGCTGGTCTTTGCTGACGGAACGCCCGACGTGGTGGCCTACCCTGCCACGCTTCATGGCTGGAGCCGGCTGACGCGCCTGCTGACGCTGGGCAATCGGCGGGCGGAGAAAGGCGATTGCACGCTTTTCCTGGCCGACCTGCTGGACCAGCCAGACGACCTGTTGCTGATCGCCACGGGCCATGATCGGGCCGTGCTGGAACAACTGGCCGAGGCGCGCCCCGGCGCGGTGTGGCTGGCGGTGACAATGCAGCGCGGCGGTGCCGATGCGCGGCGATTGGCCGAGGCACAAGCGCTGGGTACGGCCTGCGGCGTACCGCTGCTTGCCACCTGCGATGCGCTTTACGCTCATCCCGATGAGCGCCCTCTGCACGATGTCCTGACCTGCATCCGCGAGGGCGTGGCCCTTGTCGAGGCCGGGCGGCGCCTTCTTGCCAATGCCGAAAGACACCTCAAGCGTCCTGCCGAAATGGCCCGCCTGTTTCGCCATCATCCAGAAGCTCTGGCGGCGAGCATCGACATCCTGTCACGCATCGCCTTCACGCTCGACGATTTGCACTACGAATATCCGCACGAACCGGTGCCCGATGGCTGGAAGCCACAGGAATGGCTGGAACATCTGGTGCGGCAAGGGGGAGCCGCGTGGTTTCCCGAAGGCTTGCCTCCAGCCTATCAGGCGGTGCTGGACGAGGAGTTCAGCCTGATCTGCCAGAAGAATTACGCGCCTTACTTCCTTACCGTGCACGATATCGTGCGCCATGCCCGCAGCCTCGATCCGCCGATCCTGTGCCAGGGCCGGGGCAGTGCGGCCAATTCGCTGGTCTGCTATTTTCTGGGCATCACCCCCATAGACCCGGTGCGTGAAAAGCTGCTGTTCTCGCGCTTCCTGTCCGAACAGCGGGACGAGCCGCCCGATATCGACGTGGATTTCGAGCATGAGCGCCGCGAGGAGATCATGCAGTATATCTATGCCCGCTTTGGCCGCGAGCGGGCAGGCATTGCGGCCACCGTGATCCATTACCGCCCGCGCAGTGCCATCCGCGAAGTGGGCAAGGTGCTGGGGCTGACTGAGGATGTGACCGCCCGGCTCGCCTCCACCATATGGGGCAACTGGGGCGATGATGTGCCCGAAAGTCGGGTCGAGGAAGCCGGACTGGACATTGCCAACCCCATGATCGCGCGGCTGAAGGCGCTGGTCGATCAATTGCTGACCTTCCCCCGCCACCTCTCGCAGCACGTCGGCGGTTTCGTGCTGACGGAGTCGCGGCTTGATGAACTGGTGCCGATCCACAATGCCGCCATGCCCGACCGGACCTTCATCGAATGGGACAAGGACGACATCGACGCGCTGGGGCTGATGAAGGTCGATATTCTGGCGCTGGGCATGCTCACCGCGATCCGCAAGAGCTTTGACCTGCTGCGCACGCACGGCGTGGACGACCTCACGCTGGCTTCCGTCCCGCGTGAGGACAGGGCTACTTATGCGATGCTCAAACGCGGTGACAGCATCGGCACCTTTCAGGTCGAAAGCCGCGCGCAGATTGCCATGCTGCCCCGCATGAAGCCCGATTGCCTTTACGATCTGGTCATTCAGGTGGCGATTGTCCGCCCCGGCCCGATTCAGGGCGGCATGGTCCACCCCTATCTGCGGCGGCGCAATGGCGAGGAAACGGCGATCTTTCCTAGTCCTGCGCCACCCCACGATCCGCATGAATTGCGCGAGGTGCTGGGCAAGACGCTGGGTGTTCCGCTGTTTCAGGAACAGGCGATGAAGCTGGCCATCGTGGCCGCCAGTTTTACCCCGGCACAGGCTGATGGCCTGCGGCGCGCAATGGCAACATTCCGCAACCACGGAACCGTACACAATTACGAAGACCTGTTGGTCGATGGCATGGTGGCGCGCGGCTATGAACGTGAATTCGCCGAACGCTGCTATCAACAGATCAGGGGGTTCGGCGAATACGGCTTTCCCGAAAGTCACGCACAGGCTTTTGCGTGGCTGGCCTATGTCTCGTCATGGCTCAAATGCCACCACCCGGCGGCGTTCACCTGCGCACTGCTCAACAGCCAGCCGATGGGGTTTTACGCCCCCGCACAGCTGGTCCGAGACGCACAGGAGCACGGCGTCGAAGTTCGCGCGGTGGACGTGAACGGCAGCGATTGGGATTGTGCGCTGGAAGGGGCGGCAGGCGGTCCGTTTGCGCTGCGGCTTGGCTTTTCGCGGATCGACGGCTTCCGAAAAAGCTGGGCCGATGGCGTGGTGGAAGTCCGCAAGGATGGCCTGTTCGCCTCCATCGAAGATCTTGCTCGCCGCGCGTCGCTGCCCTCTGCGGCTTTGCGCAAGCTGGCCGATGCAGACGCTTTTGGAGCGTTGGCATCCTCACGCCGGGATGCCCTGTGGGATGTCCGCCGCACGCCGCCCACCCAGTTGCCGCTATTCGCCTTTGCCGATGCCCCCGAACTTCGGCAGGAACCCGATGCGCGCCTTCCTGCGATGCCGCTTCCTGAAGAAGTGGTGGCCGATTACCAGACCACACGGCTGTCGCTGAAGGGCCATCCCATGCAGTTTCTGCGTGATGCCCTGACCCGCAAAGGCGTGCTTGCCTGCGCCGATGCCAATGCCGCGCCCGATGGCCGCAAGGTCCGCGTCGCAGGCGTGGTTCTCACCCGCCAGCGTCCGGGCAAGGGCAACGCGGTGTTCATCACGATCGAGGACGAGACCGGCGTGGTCAACGCGCTGCTCTGGTCACGCGATCTGGACAAGCAGCGCCGTGCCGTCATGGCCGCACGCCTGATGCTGATTGATGGCGAGATTCAGAAAAGCAAGGAAGGCGTGGTCCACCTGATGGCCGCAAGGATCGTGGACGGCACCGATCTTCTGGACCGGTTGACGGATCAGGAGCATCTCAGGCCCCCCATCTCGCGCGGAGACGAGATTCACCACCCCCAACGCCCACGCGGGCACGGCCATCCACGCGACGTCAGAATTCTCCCGAAATCACGGGATTTCCACTGATGTCCCGGCAGTCCAACGCAACGCGGGCTTCCCATCATCCCAGCGGCGGTCCCGGCGGCATGGGGAAGCGCGAGCGCGGGCCTTCGCCCCAGTCCGGTCCCAGCTTCTTTGGCGCGTGTTCGGCTGGATTTTCAAGATAGGCGGTGATGTCGGCTGAAGCGCGGCTGTCCCATGCCGCGACCAGTTTGTCAGCGTTGCGGCGCTTGGAAAGCGTTGCCGAAAGGGTCCGCAAAGTCTCAAGCACATAACTGCGCGCCTCTGGCGCAGTTTCCGGATTTGCGCCGAGCATCATCAGCGCATCAAGCGTGACCGATTGCACCACCCCCTGCAAAGCGCGGCCCCCCGGCGTCGTTTCGCGCGGCGCGTTGAAAGTGCGTGCCATGATTTCGTCGATCATCGCTGAAAATGTCAGCGGATCGGGCTGGCGCGCGCCGAGTGCGAGCATCCTGCTGGCCCGCGCGCCATCGGTGAGGGGTTCCAGCACCAGCGCTGTGGCGATGCGGGCGGCCTGCAACTGATCGAACGCCGGATCGCCCGACAGGTCTTCCTTGTTCGATCCCGGCGAAGGCGTGAGTTGCGCCAGCAGGGATTCGGGCATGGCCAGCGCCGATGGCTGCACCGCATCGAGCAGCAGGCCGAGCACTTCGCGCTGCAGTGTGGCAGGAATGAATTCGGTGGGCGCGATGGTATCGCCCTTCACCACATGGTTCTGATACTGCCCGCCGATGTATTTCGCCGCGCTTTCAATCGCATAGCGGTGGTGCAAATAGACCATCCACAGCCGTGCATCACGCAGCGCGCCAACCGCTTCGCCGGGGGTGAGCGCCGCCTGCCCATAAGTCTTGAGCAGAATGGCCCGCGCGGCCAGCGTTTCCTTGAGGTATTCCGTTGGCGTGGCGCGATCATCATACCACGTCCAGCGCGGATCGCTTTCGGGCACGTAGTGCAGACCTTGCCCGCGCATGTCGGCAATGACCTTGTCGAGACCCGCTTTCTCGGCGTTCGGCGCGAACACCGAATAGCCATAGCGGACCATCATGGAATCATAGGCGCCGATCTCCTTCTGGAAGGATTCGGACAGATCGATCCGGTCACCCACCACTTTCACGCGCGGTGTGGGGTATTCCATCACCGATTGGCGATCATCAAGGCTGGACGAGAAATTGTGCTGGAAGCCGATGGCATGGCCCAGCTCATGCGCGGTCAGCAGGGCCTGACGCAGCAGCACCATGTCGCGCTGGCCCGCAGGCATTGCTGCAAAGGTGCCCGGCATGAGCAGGGCTGGATCGGCCACGGTCACGCCGCCGCCATCGGCGGGCAAGGCCGCGTTATAGGCGTCCCAATAGTTGGCGATGGTGCGGATGCGGTGGGTATCCATCCGCGTTTTCGATCCGATGATCTCGCCGGTGCGCGGATCGCGGTAGGTGCCGCCGCTGGAAAAGCCGCGTTCGTCGCGGTTGATCCACAGGACATAGGCATAGCGAATGTCCATCGGGTCCATATCGACCGGGGCATCTTCTGCGCGGACGGCGTTGATGAAGCCGGCCTGCTCGAACGCCTTGTTCCACCAGAGCGTGCCCTGCTTCATCGCGGTGCGGATGGGCGCGGGGATGGCGGGATCGAAATAGAAGGTGATCGGCTTCACCGGCTCGCTCATCGCAGCGCCAGGGTCTTTCTTTTCCAGCCGCCAGCGGGTGACCCATGCGGTCTCGGTCGGTTCGCTGAAGTTTTTGGAATAATCCCGAAACTTGAGTTCGCTCACACCGATGCGCGGATCGCCAAGGCGCGGGACATAGCCGGTGGGCGCTTTCAGAAAGCTGTGATGAACGCGCATGGTCAGGCTGCGCGCATCGGGCGTGACATTGCGGACCAGTGCGCCGGGGGCATCGCCTGCGAACGTGACGATGGTCTCGATCTCGGAGTTTTCGGGGAACGCCTTGGTTGCAGGCATGTGGAAGGCGCTGCGGGCCGTATCAAGCTTGTAGGTGCCCTGATTGGCGCGTTTGAGCATGGCCTCAACCCCGGCGGCATCGCGCATGAACAGGGCGGTTGCATCGACCACCACCTTGCCACCCGCTGATGATTCCACCGGCAGACTGGCAAGCACCGAAGTGGGGAAGGAATCGACCACGCCGTCAGCCGTCTGCGCCGTGCCCGCCGTGGCGCGGTAACTGGTGTTCACTTTCACCACCAGCACGCGCGGCCCTGCACGCTGGAAGCGGATCACCGAACTGTCCATGATTCCGCGATCGAGCGGCAGTTCCACTGAACCGCCGCCACTGGCCGCGGAAACGTAGTATAGAATGTCGGTATCGAAGGCGGGCACTTCGATCAGCACGCGGCCCTTTGCCCCGTCCCACAGCAGCGGAACGAAACCATCCATGCGCGTGGTTGCCGCAGAAGCCGCAGCAGGTTTTGCAGCCTGCGCAACGGCGGGCGTTGCCGACAAGGCGCACAGCGCAAGCGCGGTGATGGAAGGTAGCCAGAACCTGCTGCGGGTCTTGCGCGCTTGGGAATGGATCATGGCGTAGTGTGCTCCGCTGGCTTCAACGCGCGCGCCGGGGCTTTCCGGCGCGTCCGCGTTCGAAAATGATCGGGATGTTGGACCGCTGCGCAACTTCTCTCAGGATGAAGCTGCTGCGGATCTTGGCGACATGAGGAAGGTTCGAAAGCTCCTTCCGGTAGATCGTATCGTATTCATCCAGCGAACTGACATGGACGATCAGGATGAAGTCCGTATCGCCTGAAATGAACCCGCAGTACGACATCGACGGGCATTTGATCACTTCGCGTTCAAATTCGTTCAAAGTCTGCTCTGCCTGAGAGCGCAATTCGATCATCACGATCACCACCCCGGAAAAGCCCAGCGCCTCCATCGAAAGATGCGCCCGGTACCCGGTGATGATCCCGCTTTCCTCCATGATTCGCCGCCGCCGTGCGATGGCGGTGCTGGAAAGGCCCAGTTGCTCGCCGAGTGCGACATCGGTGCTGCGCCCGTCGACCGACAGGGCTTTGAGGATTCGCAAATCCACATCGTCGAGATCGACTGTTGGGGAATTCATCAACAAAGCTCGATTCACATTCTGATTTCAAAGAAGGCGCGCCGAAATACAGCGGCCTCTCTGGGAAATTCAATTGATGGGCACGGCATATCAACCTGCTGCAAGAACGCATGAGGCCAGCGAAAGGCCCGCACTGTCAACGTCAAAATCCACCCTTCTCAAAAAGGGTTTTGCCATCGCTGAATTTTTTAAATAGCCATGATGGTGACAGCAGATTTCACCAATTTTCGAACAAATCAACAATAAATATAATAATGAGGATACCTAAAAGGGAGGTTTATTTAAAACAGGGGGAATTATGAAGGATTTTTCGCATAGGACGGGTCGTCTTAATTTGACCTATTCGAGAATGCTTCTTTGCAGCGCGTCGCTGGCTTGCATGGCAATGCCTGCGATGGCATCCGCCCAATCGGTTGAAGCCGCTCCTCAGGCACTTGATGAGGCTGCCGTCGATGGCGCTGCGGCCGAACTGATCACAGTCACCGGATCGCGCATCGTGCGCGACGGTTACGATGCGCCAACGCCGGTCAGCGTGGTCAGCACCAAGGAGCTGAAGGCCGAAGCACCGGCCAATATCTCCGACTTCGTCAACACCCTGCCCGCCGTGCGCGGATCGACCACGGCGGCGAGCACCAACGGTTCGCTTTCCAACGGCGCGGCGGGCATCAACAGCGTAAACTTGCGCGCCCTTGGTGCAGCGCGCACGCTGGTATTGTTCGATGGCCAACGCTCGGTCGCCTCGACCACGACCGGCTCGGTTGACGTCAACACCTTCCCGCAGGCGCTGATCCAGCGCGTTGAAGTGGTGACCGGCGGTGCGTCGTCGGCTTATGGCTCTGACGCGGTTTCGGGCGTGGTCAACTTCATCCTCAACAAGGAATTCACGGGGTTTGCCGCCGAATACGAATATGGCGTGACAACCTATGGCGATGGTCCGAACCACAAGTTCTCGGGCACCGTGGGCAAGCCGTTTGCCGAAGGGCGCGGCCACATCATCGCCTCGGTTGAACACTTCACGCAGGAGGGCATCCAGTCGATCGATCGTGACTGGAACGACAGCGGCTATTTTCTTGCCAACAACCCGGCCTACAGCGCTGCGGCGTGCCGAGATACGCTGGCATCGACACTGTGCGTGAATGAATTCCTGATCGGTTCGGGCATCGGCACCGGACAATTCACGCCGGGTGGTTTGGTCAGCACCGGCCCCTTGCGCGGCACCTACTTCGGATCGGTCAACCCGGCCACGGGCAAGGCCACCGTCAACCAGCTGAACTTCGGCACGACCAGCGGCCAGTGGATGGTCGGCGGCGATCTGGATATCACCACCGAAGGGCACAGCGGCAGCGCCACGCTCCTGCCCTCGGAAAAGCGCACGTCCGCCTTTGGCCGTCTAAGCTATGAATTTTCGCCCGCGTTCGAACTGTTCGGCCAGTTCGCCTATAGCAAGTACAACGGCGAAAGCTTCTACCAGCAGACGCCGACCACCGGCGTGACGATCCAGCGCGATAACGCCTTTCTGCCGGATTCGGTGCGCACGGCGATGGTGACCAACAACCTCAGCTCCATCCAGATCGGCACCAGCAACATCTTCCTGCCGCCGCAGGGCAGCGACAACACGCGCGAAGTGTTCCGCTATGTCGCAGGCGCCAATGGCGAATTCGGCATAATGGGCAAGGAATGGAAGTGGGACGCCTACTACCAACTGGGCAAGACCAAGACCAGCGAACTGCTGACCAACGCCTGGAACATTGCGCGCATGGCCAATGCGACCGACGCGGTGGTGGCACAGGCGGGCAACGTAGGTGGATATGCGGCGGGCACCATCGTCTGCCGGATCAACGTGGATACCAACGCCACCAACAACGATACCGCCTGCGTTCCGCTCAACCGCATTGGTACAAACGGTGCGTCGCAGGCGGCCATCGACTACGTCCTCTACAATGGCCTGCAACCACTGCGCAAACAGGAGCTTAAGCAGGAAGTTGCCGCGTTCAACTTCTCGACCAATGACCTGTTCAATACCTGGGCCGGGCCGGTTTCATTGGCGTTCGGCGGCGAATATCGCAAGGAATCGGTCACCGGCTCGGTCGATGATCTGTTCCGCCCGCGTGTAGCCAACGGGGTGACGACTGGCACCTGGATCTACGGCAACTACCTGCCAACGGTAGGCGCTTATGATGTGAAGGAAGGCTACATCGAAACCATCATCCCGATCATGTCGGGCATGGATTTCAACGGGGCTGTCCGTGTGACCGACTATTCGACGTCGGGCACGGTCACCACATGGAAGGCGGGCCTGACCTGGCAAATCACCGATGACGTGAAGTTCCGCACCACCGTATCGCGCGATATTCGCGCGCCTAACCTTTCGGAACTTTTCGCACCTGGCACTGGCCGCACCAACACGGTCAACGTTCCACAACCGAATGGCAGCATCGCCGCCAACCAGTTCAATGAATCGACCGTGGGCAACCCCGATCTCAAGCCGGAAGTCGCCAAGACGCTCGGTTTCGGCTTTGTCGTGACGCCAGAGTTCATTCCGGGCTTCGCGATGTCAGTCGATTATTACAAGATCGACCTCAGCGGCTCCATCGATTCACTCACCGCACAGACCCTGACCGACCAGTGCTATCTCCAGCAGATCGCCACGGCCTGTACGGCAATTTCCACCACCGGCGGACGCGGGGTGACCACGCCGGGCCTTGCGGTGACGAGCATCGAGATCAAGCCGACCAACTTCGTCAGCCTCGAAACCAGCGGGCTTGACCTTGAAGCCAGCTATCGCCGCGAGATCGGCCCCGGCAACTTCACGCTGCGCGCACTGGCCAGCCATGCCATCGAACTCACGACGGATAACGGCGTTACATTGAATACCAACGCGGCAGGCCAGAATACCGGCGCACTGCCAAGCTGGACCTACCGCTTCACAGCGGCCTATGAATTCAATTCCGGGTTCAGCATTCAGGGCGTGGCGCGCGGGGTTTCGGGCGGCGTCTACAACAACAACTACATCGTGTGCTCAACCGATTGTCCGCTTTCCACGGCAGACAACCGCACGGTCAACCTGAACTCGATCCCCGGCGCGTTCTTCTTCGACATGAACGCCAGCTATAACTTCGAAGTGGCAGGCGTGAAGACACAGGCGTTCCTGTCTGTCCGCAACCTCACCAACAAGGATCCGGTGCTGGTCGGCAACGGTCCCACCGGCAACAACACCCCTGCCTATCCGCAGACCAACCGCGCGCTTTACGATGTGCTGGGCCGCGTGTTCCGCATGGGCGTGCGCATCAAGATGTAAGCCTTGGCCCCGAAGTGTCCCTGCGCGACATTTCGGGGCATTTGCAGTTCAAAAAGTCCCCCAAGGGAGCGAGATACCATGATGAAGAAGGCGGCACTATCGACACTGGCCCTCCTGCTGGCCAGCACCCCGCTCAGCGTTCAGGCCAAGGCCCCGGCAGCGCTCAAGACCGAAGCATCGGCGCTGATCGATGGCAATGCCAAGCTGGTGCAGGAAATGGTCGATTCCGTTTTCAGCTTTCAGGAGCCGGGCTTTCAGGAATTCCAGACTGCCGACTATCTGACGGGTATCCTTGAAAAGAACGGCTTCACCATCACCAAGGGCGTTGCCGGAATCCCTTCGGCGTGGACGGCCACGTGGGGCAATGGCGATGGCCCGGTGGTTGCGCTCGGTTCTGACGTGGACGGCCTGCTTGGCCTGTCGCAAACGCCGGGCGTGCCGCAGATCAAGCCACTGATTCCGGGCGCTCCGGGGCATGGCGAAGGGCACAATTCGGGCATGCCGCTGATCGTTGCGGCCGCGCTCGCCACCAAGGAAGTGATGATCAAGCACGGCATCAAGGGCAAGCTGATGCTGTGGCCCGGCGTTGCCGAAGAACTGCTGGCAACCAAGGCCTATTACGTGCGGGCAGGCATGTTCAAGGATGTGGACGTTTCGATCTTCACGCACGTCGCCTCCAGCTTTGGCACCAGCTACGGCGATAGCGGCAACAACGGCATGGTCTCGGTCGAATACAACTTCAAAGGTGTAACCAGCCACGCCGCAGGTGCGCCTTGGGCCGGACGCAGCGCGCTGGATGGCGTGGAACTGATGAACATTGCGTGGAACATGCGGCGCGAGCATCTGCCGCTGACGCAGCGTTCGCACTATGTCATCACCAACGGCGGCGGGCAGCCCAACATTGTGCCGGGCGAAGCGACCGTGTGGTATTACTTCCGCGAACAGACCTTCGATTCGATCCGCAAGCTCTATGAAACCGGCACCGATATTGCCGAGGCCGCGGCCAAGGCTACCGGCACCACGGTGAGCAAGCGCGTGCTTGGTTACGCCGCGCCCAATTACGGCAACAAGCCGCTGGCCGAAGCGGCGTATGAAAACATCAAGCTGGTCGGCATGCCCAAATGGTCGGCAGACGATCAGGCCTTTACCAAGGCGGTGCAGGAATCGCTGAAGTTCAAGATCGCACCGCTGAAAACCGAAGTCGATGCGCTGTCCAGCCCGGATACGCGCACGCCTTCGATGGGCGGCGGGTCGGACGATATTGGCGATATCATGTGGACCGTGCCCACCATCACCATCCGCTTCCCGTCCAACATCCCCAGCATGATCGGCCACAACGTGACTTCGGCCATCGCGATGGCCACGCCGGTTGCGCACAAGGGCGCGGTGGCCGGGGCCAAGGCCGTGGCGCTGACCGTGCTTGACGTGATGACCACGCCAAAGCTGGTCACCGATGCCAAGACCTATTTCAAGACGGTGCAGACCAAGGACCAGAAATACGATCCGGTGCTGACGCCGGAGGATCAGCCCGCCATCCACCTCAACAAGGATCTGATGGAGCGCATCCGGCCCGAGCTGAAGAAATTCAACTACGATCCGGCAAAGTATCCCACATACCTTGATCAGCTCGGCGTGAAGTATCCGCAGCTCAAACCGGCCCAATGATCCGGCCATAAGGCGGACAGATACGCCAAATGGCGCGTAGGGTTTTGGCCTGATAACACCCATGATGCACCTCTGTCCGCCTGTGCGGGCAGAGGTTGGAGTTTCCCGACGATGGTCGATGCGGGCAAGACGGTGCGTTCAGGGCTGGTGGCAGCAGGGGTTGTCCTGTCGTCGCTCGTGCTGCCGTCGGCTGCCAGCGCCCAAAGCGCGGGGCGACCCAAACCTTCGGAACAGGTCTGGGTGGCGGCATCGCCTCCTCCCGGTGGCATTTCGTGGGCCGTGCTGGAATCCACGCGCGAGATTCAGCGCCAGAAAGATGGCGTTACGCTGTCCAAACCCGCCTTTTCGCCCAAGGTAAAAGCACTGGCGGCAAAGCGGATCAAGGTCAGCGGCTATGTCATGCCGTTGCAGAACAGCGCGCGGCAGACGCATTTTGTGCTGCTGGCCTATCCGCCCGATTGCCCATACCATCTCAATCCCGCGCCCACGCAGTTCATCGAAGTGCGGACGTCCACGCCCATCTCGGTGAAGGCCGGCGTCCAGTCCTTCGAAGGCCAGTTGGTGCTGGGCGGGCAGGATGAAAGCGGGATATTCTACCGCCTCAACACTTCGCGGGAACTGTAGTGCGGCAACAGGAGCAGGTCCGATGAAGCGCTCGATGAAGACGATCAGCCTTGGCCTCGCGGCAATCCAGATGGTTTGGAGCAGCGCCGCGCTGGCCTGTGGTGGGTGCGAGGAGGATGACGCACTCTACGGCTTCCTCGCCTATATCGACTATCGCGGCTTGAACGAAGAACAGCAGGCTGCCGCAAGGCAAAGTGCAATCGACTCCTATCATCAGCGCAAGATGAGCCAGGCGAAAACCGCATTCACCGCGCGCTTCAAGGTCGATCCTGCGCCGCAGGGACAGAACGCGCCGGAAAACGCAGGGCAGCAGCAGAAGCTCGCTTCGCAGTAATGCACGCGATGGCACGCTATTGCCGGGCTGCCTGATGGCGGCACTTGACGTGAACGGCCTCTCGCATGCCTTCGGCAGTGAGGCCGTGTTGAAGGACATCACGTTCCGCATCGATCAGGGCGCGCACATGCTGCTGCTCGGCCCATCCGGGTCGGGCAAAAGTACCCTGATCAACCTGATAACCGGCATCCTTCCCTGCCAAAGCGGCACAATCCACGTTGCCGGAGAGGCAATGAGCGGAGCGCGTGGCCGTCAGCGTGACGATCTACGCCGCCGCCGCATCGGCGTGGTGTTCCAATCGCTCCGGCTCGTCTCGGCACTGACCGTGCGCCGCAACCTGCACCTTGCGCAGCGGCTCGCCACGGGAGCCTCGGAGTCCGGCCAGATTGATGCACTGCTGGACCGGCTGGGCATCCGGCACCGCGCGGATGCACCGCTGCGGCAGTTGAGCCAAGGCCAGCTTCAGCGCGCTGCTATTGCCCGCGCGCTGATCGGCCGCCCCGCGCTGCTGGTGGCTGACGAGCCGACCAGCGCGCTCGACGATGCCAATGCAGCGGATACCATCGATCTGCTGCTCGAAACGGCGCAGGCGCAGGGCACCAGCCTGCTGGTCGCCACCCATGATCGGCGGATCATGGACCGCATCGGGCACCGGCTGATCCTCGGCGAAGATGCACGGGCTGCGGCATGATCGCAGAGCTTGCCTTTGCCTACATGCGCGAACGGGTGCTTGCGACACTGCTCAACGTGGCGCTGCTGGCGCTTTCGGTGGCGGCGCTGGTCATGCTGCTGATCGCTTCTGCCCAGATTGGTGAACGGCTGGAACGCAATTCCCAAGGGATTGATCTTGTCGTCGGCGCAAAGGGATCGCCGCTGCAACTGATCCTGTCGAGCATCTATCAGATGGACCGCCCCACCGGGAATATCCCGCTTTCCAGCTTGCAAAGCCTGCGCCGTGCTCCCGGTGTGGCGCGGGTCATTCCGCTGGCCTTGGGCGATGCCTTCCGCGGCTATCGCATCGTCGGGACAGAGCCGGGATACCTGTCGCTCTACAAGGCGGAAATCGCAGCCGGGCGCATGTTTGCGGGCGAGGGCGATTGCGTGATCGGCGCTGAGGCTGCGCGCGCACTGGGGCTGACAGTGGGGCAGCGGTTCATCGGTGGGCACGGCATGGGTGAGGATGATGGCGGTTTAGGGGCGGAGCATGAGGCGAATCCCTTCACCGTCACCGCCATCCTCAAGCCGACCGGCACGGTGGCGGATCGCCTGATCATCACCAGTATCGACACGATCTGGCACATGCACGGGATCGAGGCTTCCCAAGACAATGCTGCCGCCGCCGATCCCGAAATCACCGCCCTGCTGGTAACGTACCGCAACGCTGCCGGGGCAGTGCGGCTGCCGCTGATGATCAACCGGGAGACCAACATGCAGGCGGCTGTCCCCGCGATTGAGACCAACCGCCTGCTCTCGCTGCTGGGCGTGGGGATTGATGGCGCGCGGCTGTTCGGCTGGCTGCTGGCGCTGATCGGCGGCCTGTCGATTTTCGTCGCCATGCTGAACGCGGCCAGCGCGCGTGAGGGCGATCTGGCGCTTCTGCGCGTGATGGGCGCAACGCGCGCGCAAGTGTTCGGCACGATTATGCTGGAAGGAACCGTGACTGCCCTGATCGGTGCCTTGACCGGAGTGCTGACCGCGCACCTTGTCATCGCGCAGATCACGTGGGGTCAATCGCCACTGGCGCAGCTGGGGATAGAGCCCTGGCGGTGGAATGGTGGGGAGGCGGCAATCGACGCGATTGTGGTTGGCATCGGGGCGATGACCGCACTGGTCCCCGCGATGCGCATATTCACGGCCAACCTTGCCACAATGCTTGGAAAGTCAGCGGGTTAGCGCGAGCCTTGCACTGGCTGAAGCGCGCGTGCCCCGACATTTTCCGAAGTGCACCTAGATGCACCTAAGCGCACCTAACGGTACACAAGGTGGCCTTGCAACGTCCGCAAGGCCGTGCTTTCAGCCCTTCAGCGCAGCAAGCCCGCCGGTCGACCCAAACCCGCCTTCACCGCGTGCGGTCGCGTCGAGTTCTTCGACCTCCAACCACGTTCCGCGCGTGACCGGCGCGAGCACAAGCTGCGCCACGCGGTCCCCCCGGCGGATCGAGAAACTTGTCGGCCCGAGGTTGATCATGATGACTTTCAACTCACCACGATAGTCGCTGTCGATGGTGCCCGGCGTGTTGGGAACGGTGACGCCGTGCTTGAGTGCAAGGCCTGAGCGCGGGCGCACCTGAATTTCGTAACCCGCTGGAATCGCGATGGAAAGACCAGTGGAAACGGCATGGGGCGCGCCCGGAGCAAGGTCCAGATCCTCAGCCGCAACCACGTCCATCCCGGCCGCGCCTTCGGTGGCATAGGCGGGCAGGGGCAGCCCCTCACCGTGGGGCAGGCGCTTTACAAGGATGGGAACGTCAGGCGAGGGCATTGGCGATTCTCTCGATCAGGGCGGCTGCGGCAGCGGCCTTGGGCATTTCGGGCAGGCTTTCCACGCCAGCAGCGCTGACGATGTGCAAGCCATTGATTTCCCCGCCCATTGCGTGGGTGGCAACATCGTTGGCAACGATCCAGTCAGCGCCCTTGCGCGCAAGTTTGGCGCGGGCGTGGTCCAGCACGTCGTTGGTTTCGGCCGCGAAGCCGACGACCAGCGGCGGGCGGCGATCAGACTTGCAGAGCGTTGCAAGAATGTCAGGGTTTTCAACCAGTTGCAGCGGCGGGACTTGGCCAGATCCGTCCTTCTTGATCTTCTGCGCGGCCTCGCCTGCGCTGCGCCAATCCGCCACGGCGGCGACCATGATGGCGACATCGGCGGGAAGCGCCGCGTCTACCGCTGCCGCCATTTGGCGCGCGGTCTCTACATTGATCCGCGTAACCCCTTGCGGCGTATCGAGATTTACTGGCCCGGCGACGAGCGTGACCTTGGCCCCGGCCCGCGCGGCGGCGGCGGCGATGGCGAAGCCCTGCTTTCCGCTGGACCGGTTGGCGATGTAGCGCACCGGATCAATCGGTTCGTGGGTGGGGCCTGCGGTGATGAGCACGTGCTTGCCGGTCAGCGGCCCGCTTGCGGTGCCCAGCATCCGCGAAATTTCCGCAACGATAGCAACGGGTTCTGGCAAACGACCCGGGCCGAACTCACCGCAAGCCATCGCGCCTTCATCCGGCTCCATCACTTGCACACCGTCACCGCGCAGCGTGGCGACATTGCGGACGGTGGCCGGGTGTTGCCACATGCGAACGTTCATGGCGGGGACGGCGAGCACGGGCTTGTCGGTGGCGAGCAGCAGCGTGGTGGCAAGGTCGTCCGCAATGCCGCCCGCCATGCGCGCCATCAGGTCTGCCGTGGCGGGGCAGACGACGACGAGATCGGCCTGCCGCGATAGCTGGATATGGCCCATCTCGACCTCGTTCTTGAGATCCCACAGCGTTGTATGGACAGGATTTTCGCTGAGCGCCGCCAGCGTCATAGCAGTGACGAAATGTGCGCCGCCTTCGGTGAGGACGCAGGTGACATCGCCCCCCTGCTTGCGGATCAACCGCACCAGTTCGCAGGCCTTGTAGGCCGCAATGCCGCCGCCGATGATGAGCAGGATGCGCTTACCGTTCATGGATGGGGCTTGTGCAATGGCCCGGCCCTGCGCGCAATCCTTTTGCGTGTGCGGGGCGGTTGGGGCAGGGTGGCCACATTCTGAAATTTGAGGACTTGCCCATGCGATTGATCCTGACGGCGCTGGTGTTTCTGGCGGGCCTCTTCGACCTGTTCCTGGCCATCGGCTTTTTGACCGGGCCAGAGGCTGCGGGGATGGGGTTTGGCATTGCGGCAACCGGAATTGGCGGAATTTCAACGATCCGGGCGGATTTCACTTCATTCTTCGGCGTGGCCGCGTTCTGCATGATGTGGGGCGCGTGGCGGCGCAATGCCGACCTGCTGCTGGTGCCTGCGCTGCTGTTTGGCACATCGTTTGTGGGCCGGGCCATCAATCTGGCGGTGACCGGCGCCTATCCCGGCTGGCCGGTGCCGATGGCGGTTGAAGCGGGGCACGTGCTGCTGATGCTGGCAGCTTGGCGGATGCTCCCGCACCATCGGCTTGAAGACATTGCCGGGTGACCGATGGCTGCTGATACGATGCAATTTGCGCTGAATCCCGATCTTGATGCAGCCGCCTTGGCCGAGCAGTTCATGCGGTGCGGGCGGGTGCAGGTGAAGGATTTTCTGGAGCTGGAGTCCGCCGAGGCGCTACATTTGATGCTGCGCGACCGGGACGACTGGGTGCAGGTGCTTAACGTTGCCGACAAGGTCTATGAACTGTCGCGCGAAACGCGCGCGCAGATGAGCGATGCGGCGCGGGCGGATCTGGACAACGCGATCTATGCGCAGGCGCGGCAGGGCTTTCAGTACCGCTATGAATCGATCCGCGTGCCCGATGAAGCGGCGGAGCGGGCGGCGAGTGGCGATCCGCTGGCAGCGTTTGCGGAATGGATGTCAGGCGGGGCGGTGCGCGATCTGTTGCGGCAGATTGTGGGCGCGCCGGACATCGCCTTTGCCGATGCGCAGGGCACGGCCTATTCGCCCGGTGATTTCCTGACGGGACATGATGATGCGGTGGCGGGCAAGAACCGCCACGCGGCCTATGTCTTTGGCCTGACGCCGGTTTGGCGGACCGAATGGGGTGGATTGTTGTTGATCCATGAGCCGGAACTGGGCGGCTTTGTTCCGGCGTTCAATACGCTGAACCTGTTCCGGGTGCCACAGATGCATAGCGTGAGCGAGGTTACGCGGGCGGCGGCGTTTCGGCGTTATTCGATTACCGGGTGGTTGCGCAGTGGGGCGCGGTAGCGTTTTGCCTCTCCACCATCAGCTACGCTGACGGTCCCCCTCCCCATTTGTGCTTCGCAAAAACGGGGAGGGTTTAGGGTTTGCGGGCTTTCCATTTGGTCCAGAACATAAAAACCGCGCGTTGGGCGGGGCGTTCGAACTTGGCGTGGCTGATGAAGCCTGCGGCGATGGCCAGCGACACGTAGAACACGAGGAACCACGGTTCGCGCGCGATGTCGCGGCTGTTGCCGGTGGAATCTATCAGCAGGACCAGTGCGAGTTGCAGGGGGATGTGCCAGAGGTAGATGCCATAAGAGGCATCGCCCAGTTTCTGGCCGAATGTGAGGCGGCCCTTGGCGTCTGACAAGTCGGCGGCGAGCATCAGGAACAGGATGGCAAAAGTGCCTGCGATGGTGGCGGCATCGCCTGCGCGGTAGGTGGCTTTCAGCCAGAACGCGCCGACGAGCAGGGCTAGGCCGAGCGGCAGCAGGCTGGCAGGGCGCAGCCAGCCTTTGAGCAGCGCGCCATAGGCCGCGCAGCCGAGGAAGAAGTAGCCGAGGCAGGACAGGACGTCCTTGTTCGGGCCATCGATCAGCATGATCCAGAGCAGCAGCCCACCGACGATAGTGGCAAGCACCAGCGGCGCGCGGCGCAGGGCGGGGAGCATCACGAAGAACGCGAGGTAGGCGAGGATCTCGGTCGAGAGCGACCACGAGGGACCGTTGAACGACTGGTTTTCCTGCCATCCCCAATAGTGCATCAGCGGGATAGAGAGCAGGAAGTGTTTGATATCGTTGGTGTGATAGATGAATTCGGTGCCGCTGCGGGCGAAGTAGAGGCTTTGCAAAATGGCCATGAGGCCCAGCGTCAGCAGGTGCAGCGGCCATAGGCGTGCGATGCGGGCGGGCCAGAAGCGGGCCTTGTAGTGCGTGTCGGCCAGATAGACGTGGGCGAAGACGAAGCCCGAGACCGCCCAGAAATACTGCACGGCGGTGTGGCCGTGGTTGTAGAGCCATGAGAGCGTTTCGTACCACGGCTGGATCGCGCGATCGACGTTCACATGGTAGGGGACCGGCGGCACGAAGATGTGCTGATAATGCCAGAACAGCACCATGATCGCTGCAAGCAGGCGCGACAGATCGAGCGCGTGGAAATGGCGCTTGGTTACGCGCAGGTGTGAGAGGTTGTGGGCCACCGGGATCGGTCGGTTGTTCAGATCAGACGTTCAAAACACAGAACCGTCATGCTGAACTTGTTTCAGCATCCATGTCGCCGAACAGAGCTTCAGTCTGTGGGGAGAGATGGACCCTGAACCGAGTTCAGGGTGACGATGGGGTTTTGAGAAGAACACGACTTTCGGCACTTCAGCCCCACCAGCCGAGCGCGTGGGTGCCGATGACCAGCGCGCCGCCTGCCAGAAAAGTAAGGATCTGGCCGGCGAGGCCCGGGCTGCGCTTGTTGCGTTTGCGCTGCCACATCAGGTCTACTTTGGGCAGGGGTGCGGCTTCGGGTGCGCCGCCCTTGGCCGGGAAGCGGTCTTCGATGCGGCGGATCAGGTCGGGGATGCGTAGCAGCGTTTGCGTGTCTTCGCGGATGCGGTCCGATATGGCGGCTTCGGGGCCGAGTTCATCGCGCACCCAGTTGCGGACGAAGGGCGCGGCGGTTTCCCACATGTTGATCTGGGGATCGAGCTGGGTGGCGATGCCTTCGACCATGACCATCGTTTTTTGCAGCAGCAGCAGGTGCGGCTGGGTCTGCATATCGAAATCGCGCGTGATGGCGAACAGGCCATCGAGCATCTGGCCGACGGAGAGTTCGCTCACCGGCTTGCCGCGCATCGGTTCACCCACGGCGCGCAGGGCCGTGGCGAATTCATCGACCGAGTGATAGCTCGGCACATATTGCGCTTCGAAATGGATTTCGGCGACGCGGCGGTAGTTGCCCGTGGTCAGGCCATAGAGGATTTCGGCCAGCCACTGGCGGGCGCGCCGATCAATCCGGCCCATGATGCCAAAATCGATGGCGACGATGGTGCCGTCCGCTTCGACGAACAGGTTGCCCTGATGCATGTCTGCGTGGAAATAGCCGCCGTTGATGGCCTGCGTGAGGAAGGCGAGGACGAGCCGCTGGGCAAGGTCACGCCGATCAACGCCTGCGACGTCGAGCGCGGCGACATCGCTGATCTTGACGCCATCGATCCAGTCGAGCGTCATCACGCGGCCGTTCGTGCGATCCCAGTCGATGGCGGGAATGCGGTAACCGGTGTGGGCGCGCATCGTATCGGCAAGTTCCGAGGCCGAAGCGGCTTCGCGGCGCAGATCGAGTTCGCGCACGGTCCAGCGTTTGAAATTGGCGATGATCATGCGCGGGCGCAGGCGCGCGGCTTCCCCGCCGAACGCTTCGAGATGGGCGGCGGCCCATTCGTAGGTCTCGATATCGCGGGCGAACTTTTCGCGCACGCCGGGACGCAGGATCTTTACCGCGACCTTGCGGCCTTCGATGGTGGTGGCGCTGTGGACCTGCGCGACCGAGGCTGCGCCGATGGGGTCTGGATCGAACGAGGCGTAGAGGCTTTCGAGCGGTTTGCCGAACGTACCCTCGATCTCGGCCCGGATCAGCGCGAAATCGACCGGGGGGAGTTTGTCCTGCAGTTCGAGCAGGTTGTGCGCGGCTTCATCGCCCACCAGATCGGGGCGGGTGGCGAGCGTCTGGCCCAGCTTGATCGCGGCAGGACCGATGGCGCGGAAAGCGCCGGCATAGTCTGGTTTGCGGCCCTTGCCGGTGAGCGCGATCCAGCGGGCGAGTTTGACCAGCCGCCGCACCGGGGCGGGCGTGTTGCGGTCATTCTCGATGCCGACCAGCGCGCCGTGGCGGGCAAGCGTGATGCCCCAGCCGAGCAGGCGGCGGATATGCGTGGCGGGAAGGGTCATGAAACGCTGCCGCAAACCTGTGAAGCGGCCCTATTTTCTCCCCTCCCGCAGGCGGGAGGGGCTGGGGGAGGGCATGTTATAGCGAGGCTGGCGAACAGGCCCTCCCCCGACCCCTCCCGCAGGCGGGAGGGGGGAAAGGAGACTTCCTGCTGCGCGGAAGGCATTGTCACACTTTCCATCCCGAATGGATCGCGACGAGGCCTCCGAGGATCGGTTCGACCTTCGTGCGTTTGAACCCGGCGGTGCGAATCATGGCTTCAAATTCGGGCATGGGCGGGAAGCGGCGGATCGATTCGATCAGGTAACGGTAGGATTCGGCATCGCCTGCGATCATCTGGCCGAGTTTTGGCACCAGCTTGTGCGAATAGGCGTCGTAGATTTCGGAGAAGCCGGGCCATTCGGTGGTCGAGAATTCGAGGCAGAAGAAGCGGCCGCCGAATTTCAGCACGCGGTGCGCTTCGGCAAGGGCGCGGTCGATGTGGGTCACGTTGCGGATGCCGAAAGCGATGGTGTAGGCGTCGAACACGCGGTCTGGGAAGCCGAGTTCCTCGGCGTTCTGGCGGGACCATTCGAGGTGTTCGATGCCGCGCTTGGCAGCGCGTTCGATGCCGACGTCGAGCATGTCCTGATTGATGTCCGACACGGTGATGGCCGCGCCCGAGGGGGCCATGCGGAAGGCGATGTCGCCCGTGCCGCCTGCCATGTCGAGGATCGTCTCGCCGCTTTGCGGACGCACGCGGCGGACGAACTTGTCCTTCCACAACCGGTGCATGCCGACCGACATGGCATCGTTCATCACGTCGTACTTGCGCGCGACGCCCGAGAAGATCGCGCCGACGCGGTCTTCCTTCTGGTCTGCCGGGATGTCTTCGTAGCCGAACGATGCGGTTTCAGATGTGCTCATGCCTAGGCCCTTTAGTGGGGAATTGCCCGGACGGCAAAGCCTGTTAGGGGTGATGGGGTTATGCCCGAATTGCCCGAAGTAGAAACGACCGTCCGTGGACTTGCAACCGTGCTTGACGGGCAGGTCATTGCCCGTGTGCAGATGAACCGGGCCGATCTGCGGCGGCCATTCCCGGTCGATCTGGCGCAGGCGCTGACCGGTGCGCGGGTGACGGGCATGGGGCGGCGGGCGAAGTATGGGCTGATCCACACCGATCGCGCGCGGACGATGGTGTTTCATCTGGGCATGTCAGGCCGCTGGCGAATCGATCCTGAAGACATCGGCAAGCATGACCATCTGGTGCTGGAGACGGCACAAGGGCGTGTGCTGGCGCTGAATGATGCGCGGCGGTTCGGGGCGGTCGATCTGGTGGACAGCGATGCGCTTGATGCCTGGGGGCCGTTTGCGGCGCTGGGGCCTGAGCCTTTGGGTGAGGGGCTTACGCCCAAGCATCTGGCTGCCGCGTTCAAGGACCGGATTGCGGCGGTGAAGCTGCTGCTGCTGGATCAGCGGATCGTGGCGGGGCTGGGCAACATCTATGTGTGCGAGGCGCTGAACCGCGCCGGGATTCACCCTGAGAGAGCGGGTGGGAAAGTCAGCCGCAAAGCGCTCGACCGGCTGGTGCCGCTGATCCGTGAGGTGCTGGGCGAGGCGATTGCGGCGGGGGGATCAACCTTGCGCGATTATGTGCAGCCCGATGGCGAACTGGGCTATTTCGCCAAGGACTGGCGTGTCTACGGGCGCGAGGGTGAGGCTTGCATGTGTGGCGGCACGGTCCTGCGGATCGCGCAGGGTGGGCGGTCGAGCTTCTTCTGCGCGAAGTGCCAGAAGTAGGGCGTCAGCGCTCGACCACGTCCTTGTCCATTGGTGCCAGCTTGGCGAGCAGGCGGTTTTGCGCGGCGAAGGGGACTTTGGCTTCGCGCATGGCCTGCTGCAGGTTTTCGACCAAGGCGTTGAGATCGGCGCGGGTGGTGCCCAGATCCTTGTGTGCGGTCTTCATGTCGCGCCCGGTGTAGGTGCAGCCAGCGTCGAGGATGTAGCAGACCTGTTCAAACAGGGTGCGGCGCAGGCGGACGAGATCCTGATTCTTGAAGATCTCGGCGATGCGTGGGTCGCTCTCGCTCAGGTCTACGAGGCGGCCCACGATCTTGCGGATGCCTTCCTGCCCGCCGAAGGCCTTGGCCATGCCGTCGCCAGCGAAGGGCGTTGCGCCTGCGTTGGCGGGGTCTTGCGTGTAGGGATCGACCGGCAGTTCGCCGGTGACGGGATCGACGACTTTCTTTTCAACGCCGAATTCCTTTTCCCAATCGACGCTGGACAGGTCTTCCTGCGGGGCGGCGTGTTGGGGTTCAGCGGTGACGGGCTGGGCGGCGAGCAGGGCGAATGCGAGGGCGAAGGTCATGCTTGGGCCTCCTTAAAAAGCGAACTGGAGCGAGACGAGGCCACCGCGCTGGCCATCGAACGTGGCAACCGAGCCTACATCGGCATAGGCGGCGGTTACGGTGGCGTTGCGGGTTACCGCCCATGCGACGAACAGGTCATGCGCATCGTCCTCGCGCGCGATGGCAAGGTTGCTGGGGCGCGTGCGGTATTCTCCGCCGACAACGAGGCGGGGGGTGAGCATGTAGGCGACCGAGCCTTCGAACTGCAGCGTGCGGTCGGTCTGATTGGCACCGCCGAAGCCCAGCAGGCCGAACTGGTTGGCGTTGGTCAGGCGCGCGGTGGCGTTTACCAGCACGCTTTTGGACAGGAACAACTTGGTTGCGCTGGCGGTGAAATCGGTGCCTTCCGAAGCAGCTGCGCCCACCGCCTTGACGATGGCGGCATCGAGGCTGCGCTTGTGCTGAACGCCGACGCTGATCTGCGGGAGCAGCGGCGAGCCGTAGACGGTATCGCCCATGAGGCGGACCTTGGCTGCGAAAATGTCCTGATTGAAGCGGTAGCCTTCGCCAAGGCCGAGTGCCGCGCCCACCTTGCGCGTGTCGAAGTTCTGGCGGGCGTAGGAGAGTTCCAGCCGGTCCTTGATACCGACGGATATGCCGTGGCTTTGCCAGCCGTAGTCGGATAGTTCGATGCCGGTGACGTGCGCCGATACGCCCACGCCGCGGTCGGTTTCCATGCCTGCGATGGTGGCCCAGCTGGCAAGACCGCCGCCGCTGGCCCCTTCGATCGAGCTGATGCCGTTGGTCAACACCAGCTTCCCGCCATCAAGCAGCGGATCAGCGTAAGCGGCGGGCGCGGTGAGGAGGGACAGGCCGAGGCCGGCCAAGATATTGAGCTTAAAGGATAGCTTGGGCATGGGGGGATTCGCGCCATTATCGAAACAGTTTGGTGGTCTCTATTCAAAAAGCGTTAGGGAGTTCTAAAACGGCCATACCGGTTGTTTCTGAATTTGTTAGGAAATTTCCCGCATCCTGATTTCATGCGAGACCTCTTTCAACGTCAGTCCCGATTCTCTGCACTTCGCCTGGCCGCGACCATGTCCGTCGGGGCCACTGCGCCCATGCTGCTGTCTGCTGCGCCGCCGGCGTTCTTGCCGGTGCAAGTGGTGGACCAGGCTGGCGTGCCGTTGCGTGACGCGGTGATCGAGATTGTGCCGCGTGCAGGGGATACGCGCCGCCCGGCTTTCGGCTGGCGCAATGCCATCGCGCAAAAGAATCTGGCCTTTCTGCCGGGCACGCTGATCGTCCCGAAAGGCGCAGTGGTGGCTTTTCCCAACTTCGACGCCGTGCGTCATTCAATTTACAGTTTTTCCAAACCGGGTCCGTTCAAGATCGACCTTTACGGGAAGGACCAGACCCGCACGCAGCAGTTCAAGGTGGCGGGCACGATCTCGCTGGGCTGCAACATCCACGACAAGATGCAGGGCTATATCCGGGTCACCGATACGCCCTATGCCGCACGCAGCGATCTGAACGGGCTGGCCAATATCGAAGGACTGGGCCGGGGCAGCTATGATGTGGTGGTCTGGCATCCTCGCCTGCGCGGAGCGGGCGGCGAATGGCGCGGCAAGCTGGTGATGGAGCCGGGCAAGCGCAGCCGCATTGCCGTGGCCGTGCGAGCGGGCAGCAGCAAATGACAATGCCAAGAGCGTTGCATCCGCGCTGGCTGGCGCGGCGTTCGATGGCGTTGGTGGGCCGCAAGGCGCGGACGCTCGGCAGCCGGATCGCGCTGCTTTATGTCGTGTTGCTGGCAACCGTCATGGCGGTGACGATTATGGTCGCCAGTTCAGGCATCAGCCTGTTCGCGCGCGATAACGCAGAGCGGGATCTGGCCGCGAATGCGCGCGTTTTTGATCAGATCATCGCCACGCGTCAGCGGCAAATGGCCGATGCGGGCGAAGTGGTTGCGCGCGATTTTGGATTTCGCGAAGCATTTGCCACAGGCGATGCTGCCACCTTGGCATCGGCGCTGCAAAGCCTGCGCGACAGGGCGCGGGTAAGCGAGGCGGCGATCGTGCAGCTTGATGGCAGCGTGATTGCATCAGGCTCCGGTAACACGATTGATGGTGCAGCCATGATCGGCCGACTGGAGGGCGGGCAAGATCGCGGCGTCGTGACCTTTGGCAAGGCAGATGCACTGGCAGCCGCCGTTCCGATCGAGATGCCAGATCTTGCCGGGTGGCTGGTGCTGGTGAACACTCTTGGCCCTGAAGACATGGGCCAGCTTGTGCGGCTTTCGGCCGTACCCGTGGAGGCTAAAGTCCTGGATCGCGCCAAGCTTTCGCCTCGGCTGGCGGGGGTATCGCTGGGCGAGATTGCCGAAGTTGAGGGCGATGACGGCGAACGGCTGGTGCGTGTTTCGGCAATAGCCAGCTTGCAGGATGGACGCGAGCCGCGCCTTGTTCTGGCGCATTCGCTCGACGCAGCACTGGCGCAATACAATGGCTTGCGGATCGTTCTGCTGATGATCAGCGTCATCGGCGTGCTGGCAGGAGGTTGGGCGGCGATCCGTCTTTCGCGCGGGATTGCCAAGCCCTTGCAATTGCTGGCCGAAGCCGCGCGTGCCTATGGCGGCGGCGCGGTGGCCAAAGTAAAAGTGCAGGGCGCGATCGAGGTCCGCTCGCTGGCTGACAGTTTCAACGCGATGGTCGATGCGGTGGATGAGCGTGAGCAGCAAATCATGCATGCGTCGCTGCATGATGCGTTGACCGACCTGCCCAACCGGCGATTCTTTATCGAAAAGCTCGACCGTGCGGTGTCTCGGCAAACCGAAATTCACCGCACTTTTGTGGCATTCATCGATGTGGACGATTTCAAGGCGATCAACGATGCGATGGGGCACCCCGTGGGTGACGAATTGCTGCGCACCGTTGCGCAATCGCTGCAGGACCGCTTTCCCGATGCGATGGTTGCGCGGTTTGGCGGGGATGAGTTCGGGCTGCTGCTGACCGGGCTTGATCCGGCGGAGGATTGCACCGCGATTGCCCGCATGCTGGAAGCCACTCTCAACCGCGAGGCCACTATCGACGGGCGCGGCATTCTGCTGTCTGCCAGCGTGGGCATTGCCATTGGCCCGCAGGATGGGGACAGCGCCGATAGCCTGCTGAAAAGCGCCGATCTTGCGCTCTATCGTGCAAAAAGCGATGGCAAAGGCGCCTATCACTTCTTCGAGCCAGAACTGGACGCTGAGGCGAGCCGCCGCCGCCGCATGGAAATCGACTTGCGCCGTGCGATCCGGGATGGCGATTTCGAACTCTATTTCCAGCCGCTGTTCTCGATCTCGGAAAACCGGGTCAAGGGCTTTGAAGCGCTGATGCGCTGGCCGCACAAGGAGCACGGGATGATCAGCCCGGCAACCTTCATCCCGATTGCCGAGGAATCGGGCATGATCGTGCAGCTTGGCGAATGGGCGGTGCGCGAGGCTTGCCGTCAGGCAGCACAGTGGCCCGGTGACATATCGGTGGCTGTCAACATCTCGCCCCGCCAGTTGGTGGCGGACGGGCTTGCCACCTGCATCGCGCAAGCGCTGGCGCAGACCGGCCTTCCGGCATCGCGGCTGGAACTGGAAATCACCGAGAGCGTGTTTATCGGCAATGTCGACCGGACGCTGAAAATCCTGCATTCGCTGCAACTGCTGGGCGTGCGGGTGGCGCTGGACGATTTCGGCACCGGCTATTCCTCGCTCAGCTATTTGCGGTCATTCCCGTTCGACAAGATCAAGATTGATCAAAGCTTTGTCCGCGCGCTGGAAGACGGCGGCAGCGCCCATGCCATCGTGCGGGCCATCACCACGCTGGCCGAAGCGCTGGGGATGGAAACGCTGGCCGAAGGGGTGGAGACGCAGGAACTGTTCGATGCCCTGCAAAAGGAGGGCTGCGACATGATTCAGGGCTACCTGATCAGCCGTCCGGTGCCGGGCGAGGACGTGGCGCGGCTGATCGGTACGCTGCAACCGGCTGAGGCGCGTTTCGCGACGGCGTAATCGCGTAAGGCTGATCCCAGTCGCGCACGGGGCGATCCTGCACCTTTGCTTTTGTCTGACATATATGCTTATGGCCCTCTGCGTGAACGTTGAGGGCGGGCTATGCATTCCGCCTCTATTTTCGCTATGTCTGCCGCTGACCTCCATTATAACTCTGACAATGGGGTAGATTTCTGGGCTTGGTAAGATGGGGAGCGGTCAAGCCATGACAGAGACGATACCGGCCTTCATCGCCATAGATTGGGGCAGCACCAATCGTCGCGCCTATCTTGTCGATCAGGCGGGCCGGGTGCTGCGTGCCGAGCGCGAAGGCAAGGGCCTGCTGTCTGTGCCGGACGATGGTTTTGCCGCCGAGGTAGCAGCCATTCGCAGCCGTCTGGGCGATCTGCCGGCGGTGCTGGCAGGCATGGTGGGTTCGGCGCGCGGTTGGGCCAACGTGCCCTATGTGCGCACGCCTGCAGGAATCGATGATCTGGCGGCACACGTCTATTGGGTTGAGGCCGGGAGAACTGCGATCGTCCCCGGCCTGGCCGACCCTGCAGGAGACGTGATGCGCGGCGAAGAAGTGCAGTTCCTGGGGGCAGTTGCCGCCGGCCTCGCCCCGCCGGATGGCCTGCTGTGCCAGCCGGGAACGCACTGCAAATGGGCACGAATGGCGGACGGAAAAATCGCCTCGTTCAGCACGGCGATGACCGGCGAATTGTTTGGCCTGTTGCGCGATCACAGCCTTCTGGCCGATTTCCTGTCGGGCGATGTGCACGACGGGGAGGCGTTTCGCGCCGGTGCAGCAGCGGGCCTTCACGGAAGCCTGTCCACGCTGCTGTTCCGCATCCGCGCTGCGGCGCTGCTGGGAAGCCGTTCGGTTGAGGATAGCGCTGCCTATGCCTCGGGCGTGCTGATCGGCCATGATGTGGGCGGTGCGCAGCTTGAGCCGGGAGCAAATGTGCATGTGATTGCAGATGCGCACCTTGGCGCGCTTTATGCAGCCGCCCTTGCAGTTGCCGGGGCAAATACCACCCGCCTTGATAGCCATGATGCTTTCGTGGCCGGAATCCATCGCATCTGGAAAGCGAGTGCTGCATGACCGATCACCTTGCCGTCAACCCCTTGGCCAAACTCAACGCGGCGCTTGCGGTATGCCCGCTTGTAGCCATCCTGCGCGGCGTCTGCCCTGATGAGGTTGAGGCCGTGGGCGATGCGATTGTTGCGGCCGGCTTTTCGATGATCGAAGTGCCATTGAATTCACCGCAACCGCTGGATTCGATTGTGCGCCTTGCGCGGCGATATGGACCTGAAGTTTGCGTCGGCGCAGGCACCGTGTTGAGCGTTGCGGACGTGGCAGCCGTGCATGATGCGGGCGGAACCCTGATGGTCTCTCCCAATGTCAATCCCGCCGTTATCCGCGCGGCAACGGCGCGCGGCATGATTACGCTGCCTGGATTCTACACCCCGACCGAGGCTTTTGCGGCGATTGAGGCCGGGGCGACCGGGCTGAAGCTGTTTCCGGCCGAAGGGGCCAGTCCCGCCTATCTCAAAGCCATGCGCGCTGTCCTGCCTGCGGATCTGCCGCTGCTGGCCGTGGGCGGCGTGACACCGGCAAATCTGGCGGAGTGGATGGCGGCAGGCGCCCAAGGGGCCGGGCTTGGTTCGGCGCTTTACAAAGCCGGACTATCGGCCCGAGACGTGGCCATCCGCGCACAGGTGTTCGTCGCTGCAGCACGTGACTGACCGAGGCCAAGCGTCCCAAACGCCGAGGGTTATGTGATTCAGTCTCCGCGAGGAGACTGAGCATGAGCGACCTGTATTGGCTGACAGCAGATGGGGCGTCTGTCGCCGTATTTTCCCAAGAGCCACGGCAGACCCCGCGTTGATGACCGGCGGGTGCTGAGCGGGATCATATTCGTCAACCGGAACGGCCTGCGGTGGCGGTATGCGCCCAGAGAATACGGGCCGCACAAGGCATTGTATAACCGCTGGAAACGGTGTGGCGGAACGGGCGTGTTCACTCGGATGATGGAAAGCCTGTCCGCCCAGAAGGCCGATCCGCAGACCGTCATGATTGACGCGACCTAGCTCAAGACCCACCGCACGGTTGGGGCAGAAAAGGGGATCTTGGGCGCCTGCCGTTGCGACCTGAATATGTGAAGGCTATGCTGATCCGATAGGGCAGGTCGATGCCGCGATCGAACAGCAGATTGGCAACATTCCGCAGGCTCGGTCGAAGCGTGAATGCATCATGTTTACGCGACGGATCGCCGCAATCGCTCTGATCACACCCACTTGCCCACGACGGCCAGTCCGCGCCCGTTGACCATCACAGGATGAGCGACTTCAATTCGGTATAGCCCGCAAGCCCTTCGCGCCCGCCTTCCCGGCCCAGCCCGGATCGCTTGAACCCGCCGAAGGGCAAGGCCGTGTCGAACCGGAAGGCATTGTGCGCGATAGTGCCCGCGCGCATGCCGCGCATCACGCGCATGGCTGCGTCATCATCATCGGTGAACACCGCGCCGTACAGGCCGAAATCCGAGGCGTTGGCGATGGCGATGGCATCGTCGATACCGTCGTGAGTCAATACGGCAAGTACAGGCCCGAATACTTCCTCGCGCGCGAGGCGCATGGCCGGATCCACATCGGCAAACAGCGTCGGTTCGAAATAGAACCCGCGATCGAGGTGCTTCGGCCGTCCGCCGCCCGTCACCAGCCGGGCACCTTCGGCACAGGCGATGCCGACGTACTCCTCCACCCGGTCACGCTGCCGCCCGATGGCAAGCGGCCCCATCTGCGTGGCCGGATCGCGCGGGCTGCCGACCGTGATGGCGCGCATCGCAGCTTCGACCGCCGCCACGAACTCGGCCTTGCGTGCAACCGGCACGATCGCGCGGCTCAAGGTGGCGCAAATCTGCCCTGCCGACATCGTGATCGTCTGCGCGAGCATGCGCGCGGCGCTTTCGATGTCGTAATCGTCGAGCACAATGGCGGCCGATTTTCCACCGAGTTCCAGCGTGCACCGCGCAATGCGCGCGCCACACACCGAAGCGATCCGCGCGCCTGCTCCGACCGACCCGGTGAAGCTGACCTTGTCCACCCCGGCATTATTGACCAGGTGATCGGACACATCCCGATGCGCTGTAGTCAGGTTGATCACGCCCGGCGGCAGGCCCGCAGCTTCGGCTGCTTCGGCCAGGATATAGGCCTCTATCGGGGTTTCGGGCGCAGGCTTCATCACCACGGTGCACCCTGCCAGCAGCGCAGGAGCGATCTTGCCGGTCATGATGCCGTAGGGGTTGTTCCAAGGCGCGATGGCCGCCACCACGCCAACGGGATCGCGCAGAACCATGCCCCGCCCCGGTCCATCGAGCAAGGCGCGCTCCTCCTGCCAGGGGAAGGTGTCGGCCATGTCGGCATAGACGCCGAACCATGCGGTGCCGCCGCCAATCACGAACGGTGCGACCGCCGCAAGCGCACCGATCTGTTCGACCCAGGCATCGGCCAGATCGGGTTCGCGGCGTTGCAGTTCCGCCTGCATCGCGCGCAGATAGCCCGCGCGTTCGGTGGGTGTCAGGCGCGGCCACGGACCGTGGTCGAATGCTTCACGGGCAGCGGCAACCGCTGCATCAACGTCCGCTTCTGCCGCTTCCGCAACGCTGGCGATGACCACTTCTGCCGACGCTGAAATCACGTCAATCAAACGGCCAGACGACGCTTCCACCCAGCGCCCGGCGATGAACAGCCGGTCTGGGTGGCGAAGGTCTGGCGTGCGGATCGTGTCGAAGCTCATGGGGTACTCCAGTGCTCCCGTGCAGGGGAGCGGTGCTAGGAAATGGCAGGGTGGTGCGATCAGGCAATGGCGCGCAGCAGGTGGTCGCTCGCCTTTTCACCGATCATCATCACGGTCGCATTGGTGTTGCCGATGGGCAGCGATGGCATAACGGATGCATCGACCACCCACAGCCCTTCGACGCCGCGGACGCGCAGTTCAGGATCGACCACCGACGCGGCATCCGAGCCCATCCGGCAGGTCCCGACGGGGTGATAGAGCGGGACCGCTGCCTGGATAACGAAAGCGCGCAAGGCGGCCCCGGTGACATCCGGGCCGGGGCGCAGTTCCGCCTCGATCGATGCGGCAATGGGTGCCTGGGCCAGGATCTCGCGTCCGATCTCTATTGCGCGGGCCAAGCGCTCTACATCGTCCTCGGCAGCCAGCAACCGGTGCGTGATTACGGGAGGATCTTCTGGCCGGGAGGAACGCAAGGTGATCCGCCCGCGCGCCTTGGGCCGGCCAACGCTGACCGTGACGCTCACCGCAGGCCGGTCAAGCAGGATGGCGCGGCCCTGTGCGCTGAATTCAAAGGCGAAGGCAGTGAGCGAAATCTGGACATCGGGTATCTCTTCAGCCGCCGATGAGTGCGCGAACGCTTGCGCATGGCACATAGACGAGGTGATCGCCCCGCGCCGCCGGAACAGGAAGTCAAATGTCTGCCCAACGGCGGCCAGCCCGCGAATATCGCTGTTGATCGTGCGCGTATGGGTGGCGGCAATCAGGTGAGTACCGACGTGTTCCTGCAGATTGCTGCCCACTTCGGGGCTGTCCACTATACAGGCGATGCCGTGGCGCTGCAATTCGTCTGCCGGGCCAATACCCGATAGCATGAGCAGGCGCGGCGTGTTCAGCGTGCCTGCGGACAGCACCACGCCCTTGCGCGCGCGCAGCGTTGTTTCGGTCCCTTGGCGGCGCACGACGATACCGGTCGCGCGGCCTTGTTCGATCACCACACGCAAGACTTCGGTTTCGGTCATCACGCGGCGCGTGGTCCGGCCCAGTTTGCCGCGCAAATATCCGCTCGCCGCACTACAGCGGAGCCCGCCGCGTTGCGTGGCTTGCGAAAAATCGGTGCCTTCGCCGGACTTTTCGCCATTGTGATCGCGGTTGCGCGGGATGCCGAATGCCGCCGCCGCATCGACAAACTGGCCGATGACCGGATAGCTGACGCGGTTGTCGCTGACCGAAATCGGACCGGAATCACCGCGCCATGCGTCTCCGCCCCGGCTGTTGGTTTCCATCCGCCGGAAATAGGGCAGAACGTCGTCATAGGCCCAGCCGGTGGCACCCAGGTCGGCCCAGCGATCATAATCGCGGCGGTGCCCGCGCACATAGATCATCCCGTTGATGGCGCTTCCGCCGCCGAGCCGCCGGGCTGCAGGCCAGATGTCCTGTCGTCCGCCGATGGTATCATCGGGTTCGGCGGTGATGCCCCGGTCATAGTCCGGGTTGTTAACGACGGCGACGGTCAGCGCGGGCACCAGCGTGCGCAGATCGGTGTCGGGTTTGCCCGCTTCGATCAGCAGCGTATCAACGCCCGCATCGGCCAGCCGCCCCGCCAGCGCGCACCCGGCCGAGCCGCCACCGACAATGATGATATCTGCATCGAACCGGGTCATGTCAGCGTCCCGCCCCTTCGGCGACCAGTGCGCGCAGATCGTCCTGACGGCTCAGCGCAAAATCGCGGAACGATTGCGCGGGCGTGCCGGTCAGCAGTTCGACATCGCGGGATTCGATATCGAACCAACCATCGCGAATCCCCACTTCCATCGACACGATATCGTCGCTCGACCACGGGATTGCATCTACGCTGTGATCGGGCACGGCCTCACGCGGAACGCCCATCGCATCGAAAAAGGCATAGCGCTCCTCAGGCGTCACATCGACCCAGCGGATCGGAAAGTCTGCGACCTCGGCAATGATCTGTGAAATGGCGCGATAGGTCAGGCATTCCGGGCCGGTGATATTGAACGTGCGGTTGGCGGTATCGGGCGCGAGAAGCGCGAAGGCGGCGCTGCGGATGCAATCATCGCGCGTGACCACGGGCATGCGGCCTTCGCGCGTCGCGCCTTGCCACTCGCCCGTGCGCAACGGCACGCGCGGCGCGGCTTCGACGAGCGCATCGGCATATTGCGCGTTGCGCAACGATGTCCACACGAGGCCGGACTGGCGCAGCGCCTGTTCGGTGCCGCGATGATCGACCACGGCGAGCGACGGGTTGTCTGGTTCCTTGCCGATGTACGAGGTGTAAACCACATGACCCACACCGGCTTCTCGCGCCGCCTCGATTGCGCGGGTATGCTGCGGAATACGGAAGCCGACTTTCAGCGCGCTGATCATCAGCATCCGGTCTGCGCCGTGCAGGCCTTCGCTCATGCTGTCGTAGTCGTCGAAATCGGCCTTGTGGACTTGCGCGCCGGCGGCCGCGAACGAAGCCAGCTTGTCCGGGCTGCGGCTCAGCAGGATCAGGTCGCTGGCAGGCACACCTTGCGCGAGCAGGTGATGAACGACACCCTGACCGAACGGACCGGATGCACCGGTGATGGCATAACGGGTCACCGTGCGCCCTCCGCTGGATCGGAAGCAGGCACACGCAGGGCATAGCCCTTGACCGGGTGCGTGAAGTGCCACGGCGCAAACTGGCGGCCCAGTCCCGGATCGTCGGGCAGGCTCGGCTGATCGGGCGGGAACGCTTCGCTTGGCGGCGCGGAATGGAACCAGATCTTTTCACGCGGGAGCAGGGTATAAAACGTCATAGCAACGCCTAGCCCCTTGATCTTCCACACGCCGTCTTCGCGGACATATTCGTTTTCGTAGATGGCTTCGGCCAGCAGGAAGAACTCGGTCGTGGGCGGCGAATTGCCCTGCACTTGCGCGCGTGCCCGCGATCGCGCGGTCATTGCGCCCGGTTCGACCGTTATCAGGGGCTGCATCTGGACGTGATTGATCACCTCGTCGCGCAGCAGGCCCCAGCGGCCATCGCCCAGCACGTCCAGCAGGAACGAATGGATGCGGGCCTTGCCGAAATAACGCCCGCGCTGGCCTATCTCCATCCACGGCTCATCATCGCAAAACAGATCGACCATTTCGTCGAACATGCGATTGTCCATGAAATAGCCATAGGCATACTGCAGCCGCTCGATCGCCTCGCGGTCTTCCTGATGGGCGACGGCAGCACTAAGCTCGGCGATGCGGTCATCCTGCGCGGCAAGGCGGCGTTCAAGCGCGTCGATGCGGTCGGTCATCGTGATGCCTCCTGCGCGGTCATCAACGGACGGTAGGCCATGCGTCCACCCAGCGGCAGTGCAGCAGGCACCGGATCGCCTTGTTCGTGCAACCGCTGCGCATATTCGTCGATCACGCTGCCGGCGTCGGTAACGCCGATGACGGTGCCTGCTTCATCAAGGTGGATCATCGCGCCATAGAGGATGAACAGAATCTCGGTCCAATCAGCGGCATCGTCGGCGATCTTCAGCGTGTGGACCGTGCCCGGCGGTTCGAACAGATAGGACCCGGCGACATTATCCGGGCTGTCCGGGTATTCGAGGTACGTCCACTTGCCGCTGAAGGTATAGGCATGGACTTCGCCGGTGTGCTTGTGCGGCACGATCTGCAGGCCCGGACGGAACCGCATGCGCACAGCATAGCGCCCGCCTTCGATATCGGACATCAGCAGCTTCAGTTCGATGGCCGGATTGCCGGACCAGTTCTGCGCCCAAGGCAGACCGATGCTGTCGCTATGGAAGGATTCACCGCCGGTGCTGGTCATATCAGATACATCCTCGTCCTGTCGGTCCGGACGGCATCCCTGACGTGGGTGCCATCTTCGTCATCCCGACAGTTGGAAGATAGGACAGCAACGCCCATCCGAAGAATGTGGAAACGACCGATCAGGTGAAAGGATTTAACCTTTCACTTTTGCGGAGCATAGTGGCCTTGGCCACGGCTTTTTCCCCGCTAGCGATATAGATAAATCTATATATATCATTGGGTTACGCCAACGACGAATCCCCCAGATACTCCGCCAGCTGTAAATCTGCCTTAATCACCCTGCGGCTGCACCATGCGGTACGGCCGATGACGGCGATTGACAGGACCCGGCCGGGATTTGACAAGATGCGACAATTCCAAAACAAAATGGCTGGAGAGCATGGCTGACATTCTACTACCGCCAGGTACGTCCCCGGCTGATTTCAGAAGCTTCCTGAAGTCGTGCGAAGCCGCCGTGGGGGCTGAATGGGTCAAATCCGCGCCCCAGGATGTGCTCCCCTATGGCCACGTGGCGATGCCGTTCGACGACGATGATCACATGCCGTCTGCCGCAATTTGCCCGTCATCGATCGAGGAAGTGAAGGCGGTTGTGGCCATCGCCAACCGTTTGCGCGTGCCGCTGTGGCCAACCTCTACCGGGCGCAACATCGGCTACGGATCATCGTCCGTGGCCGATCGCGGAACCGTTGTCCTCGACCTGCGGCGGATGAACCGGATCACCGATTTCGACCCGGAGCTTGGCACCGTAGTGGTGGAGCCGGGCGTGACCTACCACCAGTTGCAGGAGTTCATTAAAACCACCGGGTACGATTTTTGGCTCGATTTTCCAGGGCCCGGACCGATCGTTTCGCCCATCGGCAATACGCTCGAACGTGGACACGGGGTGACCCCCTATGGCGATCACTTCGCCCATAGCTGCGGTTTCGAGGTACTCTTGTCGGACGGAACCCTGTTTCGCACCGGGCTTGGCGGTGTGGCCGACACCACCAGTTGGCAGGCGTTTCGCTATGGCTATGGGCCGACCCTGGACGGCATTTTCACCCAGTCCAACTTTGGCATCGTGACCAAGATGGGCCTGTGGCTGATGCCTGCCCCTGCGGCACACAAAACGGTGATCGCGCACTGGCCCGATCCCTCGGACATCGTCCGGCTGACCGATACGGTGCGCGGATTGCGGCTCGACGGCACGATCCAGACCGAAGGCGTGCTTGGCAATGCCGGCATCTTTCTGGCCGCGACCCGGCGCAAGGCAGAGGTCTATGATGGGCCGGGCGCGATCCCGCAGGAAATGGCCGTCGCGGAATTGAAGAAGATGGGCCTTGGCGCTTGGAACTATGTGTTCACGCTTTATGGCCGGCCAGACCGGGTCGAGGCCGATTGGCAGGAGGCCAGGGCGCGGCTCGAAGCGGCGGGGGCAACGCTGATCCCCGATGCCAAGGACGAGCAGCAAATCAACGAATTGACGCTGAAATCCTTTGCCCTGTTCAACTGGATCGGTGGCGGCGGACTGACCTGGTGCGCACCTGTTTCGCCGATGCGAGGGACTGACATGCAACGTCAGCTGGAACTGGCACGGTCCATCACCGACCGCCACGGCGTGGATTTCATGGTGGGCACCGCCTTTGGCGAACGAGCGGCACTCAATGTCATGCCGCTGACCTATGATCGGGCGGACAAGGCGCAGATGGCGCGCGTCAGGGCGTGCTATACCGAAATGGTGGATGCGATGGCCGGGGCGGGCTTTGGCATGTACCGCACGTCGGTCGGCTTCATGGATCAGGTGGCGAGCCTGCATGGCCAAGCCAATCTCGATATCAATCGCCGGATCAAGCGGGCGCTGGACCCGAGCGGAATCATCGCCCCCGGCAAATCGGGTATCCGGGTATGAAAACGTTGTCGCTGGTCGCGGCTGCGGCCTTGGTCGTAACGCCGGTTTTGGCCTTGCCGGTATTTGCCCAGAAGCCGCCACTCAAGGCATCAGCGCACAAACCGGACGCCATCTGGCGCGCAACATGCGGCTATTGTCACGGCAGCGTGCCCGGTGCGCCGGAATTGCGGGGGATCGGCCTGTCCGAAGAAGCCGTGGTGACCGTCGCACGGCAAGGCGCGCCAGGTATGCCGGTTTTCCACGCGAGCGAGATCAGCGATGCAGACTTGCGTGTACTGGCGCGATGGATCGCCAAGCAGCCCACGCCCGTGAAGGCCGCGCCATGATCCACCGGCGCGAATTCCTGCGCGCGGGCGCGGCAGCCACCGCCGCAGCATCCTTGCCCCGTGCCGCGCTGGCACGGCCAATGCCAGCGACCTTCGACATTGTTGAAGTGGACATGGTCCGCGGTGCCCCGGGTCTCCCGGCAAAGCTGCGGATCGAAACCGGCGCGTTCCTGACCCCCTTGGATGCCCGGCGCCCGGGCGGTGCCCGACTGACCGCGCTGCTTTCTCCGGCTAATGCCGTACTGCTTGCGGAATATGTGCGTTTCGAGCCTGGAGTCAGGCTTGACGATCAACCCTTCCCGGCGTCCGACCTGCCACCGCACCTGAGTATTCGGCCCGATGCGCGGCTGCTGACGGTACAATGGACAGTCTGACCCGAACACCCACTGCCATTGCGCCAAGTGGTGGTTGGGTTTAGGCTTCGTGAGCGATCTGCCCGCATGTGAAGCGGACCGGCGCCTGAGGGGACGATCCGGGTGCAGTGCCACATAACCTTGCGCCAGCTCGAAATACTTCTGCTCGTCATCGAACACAGCAGCTTCCGCAAGGCTGCTGCCGCACTGGGCCTTTCGCCAGTCGCGGTGGGCGAACATATACGTGCTCTGGAAGATCGCCTGCGCGTATCTCTGTTCCACCGTCGCCGTGGCGGGTCGCCTCTGCTTACGCCTGCCGGTGAACTGGCAGCAGAACGCGCGCGAGCCGTAATCGCCGCCGTCAATCACCTCGAGGCCGACCTGCTACCGCTTTCGACAAAGTCCCACTGGCGCATTGGCCTTGCACCCTATGTCAGTCGCAACCTGCTGGGCCGTGTCGCCGAATTGCGCAAACGCTATTCCGATCGCACCATCACGACGGATATATGTGACAGGGAATCCGGCGCGATCACTGCAATGGTCGCAAGCGGTGAGTTCGACATCGCCATCACCATTACCGATAGTGCCGATGTGGAGAGCCATGAAGGTGTGGTGCGCAAGGACATCATCATCGACGAACCTCTGGCAGTGTTCGTATCGCAATCGCACCCGCTGGCCGGCAGGCGCGGCGTTACGGCCGCCGACCTTGCCCATTTTTCGAATGCGACGCTGACCATCGCTCATCCGTTGCGTCATGTGACGGATGCATCGCTGAAGGCCTGCGAGCTAGGCGACGTACGCCATGCCGTCGAAACCGATGATTACAGCGAGATTCTGGCGTCAGTCAGCCGTTCCCACAGCTTTGCGTGCATGTTCGCTGAAAGCGGACGCGCCGATACGATCGCCCACCGACTGATCATGCTCGATCTGGCATTTGCCCTCCCGGCTCCGCAAGTTGTAATGTTGATCAACGAAACCTCGGTCTTCGACCGACAACTGCGGCTTGCAGCAGAATATCTGGCCAATCACTATCGGTCGGAGGCCGGAACACAACGACGGTCAAAAAGCCTGGCCGCCCGCGACGGCCTCCCACGCCGACCGGAATCCGGAGCATCGCTCTTTGCCGGGCGATCGGAGCAGGCGCCGCCGCCCGCTTCCGGAGGCCTGTGTTGAGATTTCAGCGCAGACAGGCCAAGCCGTCCAAAATCAACAGGCTTGAACTGGCACCAAGTTGCGCCCGGACTGCGGCTTCGTGCGCGTCAATCACGGTAAGGGCCTTGCTCAGGACCACTCCTCCGGCAGCAGTAAGGTAAATACCCCGACGGCGTTTGTCGTCCACGGCAAATACCGGTTCGAGCCAGCGCAGGGCGATCAGGCGCTTGGCACACTGGCTTAACGTTGCTGGAGTGATGCCAAGCGAGGCAGCCAGTTCCGCTTGCGTTGCGCCGGGATGGCTATCGACCAGCCAAAGCACAATCGCCTCACGCGGGGTAAGCCGGTGTGCGGCAAGCTGCTTTTGCAATCGCGCTGTCAAGGTTGCACCGGCAATGCCCAGCTGCAGCACCAGGTGATTTTTCAATCCGGCCGGTCGTACGCTCGTCCATTCGTCTATCGACGCCATATCGAGTGCATTTCGAGAAAAGTCGGGCGGGAGCGCATTGGCGCCCCCGCCCTTCACATCAGAACTTCTTCTTGACCGAGACCGCCCACTCACGCGGCCTTCCAGGCAGACCTGAAATAACGCCGGCTCCTGCACCGGACAGGTCGAACTTGGATAGGAAGTAGTATTCGTTGAACAGGTTGGTGACTTCGAGCGAGATGTCGATGTCCCTGTCGGCATTGCGCCAGGTCAAGCGCGCATTGGTGAGCGTATAGGCCTCGGCAGTCGAGAACAGCGCCGATGGCGAACCTGCCGCTGGTATCGTTGCCGTTCCGGCGATCGCTCCCTGGCGCGACACGTCGATGCGCGGCGTGAGTGAACCTGCAGAGCCGAGTTGCGCCTCATACTGCGCACCGATGCTCCACTGCGATTTCGATACACCACGCGGCGGCGCGACAAGCTGGCTGACGAGCGCCGGATCGGACGAACAGCCCGTGGTTGCGCCTGCCGGGTTCACGACTGCCGGTACGACGCACTTCCACTTCCAGTCCAGGAACGAGGCCGATGCATCGATCTGCAACCCTTCGACAGGACGGATGGCGAGTTCGAACTCGATGCCCTTGACGTCGGCATCGCCAGAATTCTGCGGCACAGCGCAGGGGCCGGGACCACCAAACTGCGGGCAGGAGAGCAAGGTCAGCTGCGCATCCTTGAACTTGTTGAAGTAAGCCGAAACGTTGAAGCGGACCTTGCGATCGAGGAGATCGGTCTTGAGGCCAAGTTCAAACGCGGTAAGCTTTTCCGGGCCGAACGGCACTGCCTGAGCGGCGTTGAAGGGGCGCGGCGCGATGCCGCCACCCTTGAAGCCGGTCGATACCGTGCCATAGGCCAGAATTTGCGGCGAGAAGCGGTAGTCGACGCTGGCGCGATAATCGAACCTGTTGCCCGAATAGCTGCCCGTGCGACCAGACAAGGCCGTTCCGTTAGGACCGGAATAACCGATACCATTGGCCGCCCCGACCGGATCGAGGAACCCGTTGATCGTCTTGCCATCCAGATTGAAGCGGAAGAACGTATAATCCTTGGATTCATGCGTATAGCGACCGCCCAGCGTGAGCGTGAGCGCCTCGGTCGGGTGAATGATCGCGGTTGCGAACGCAGCCTTTGACTTCGAGCGGACCGGGTCGTTGCCGATAAACTGCAGCGGGAACAGCGGCAGCGGGCCGGTCGGCAAGGCGATCGCGACATAGCGAATGTCCTGCAACGTATAATACGTCGTCTTTTCATCCGAGATGTAGCCACCCAATGTCAGGTCTGCGATCGTGCCGATCTTGGCATTGAGGCGCAGTTCCTGGCTGGCGAACCAGCTGTCGAGTTCACTGATTCCGAAACCGACGTTGGCAGGCGACAGATCGGTATCCGAACTGAAGCTCGTGTCGAATTCACGATAGGCGGTGATCGACTGGACTTGCAGATCGTCGTTCAGCTTGAAGTCGGCGTTAAGAGCAAAGCCCCAGCCTTTGTATTCCGTCCGGCCGTCGCTGCTGACTGCCGGCAGGGGCAGGCCCTGCAGCGGCGGAATGGCACCGGCAACGAACGTCCCGGCCGTCGAACCGGTCGTGGCATAGTTGCAGAAGTTGCCGCAGATGAAGCGTGAGTCGTACGGCACCCCGTTGCTGGTCTGCACGTTGGGATTGCTGTTATCACCATACAGCAGCACTTCGGCCGAATTGTTGCGGCTATCGCGGTTATAGTCACCGCTGACCATGATATCGACCGCATCGGACGGATTGTAGCGCAAGAGGCCGCGCAACGCCTTGTAGCCGACATCGCCCTGCTTGCTGACGACGCAATTGGTTCCGCCGGCACGCGTCGGGACGCCGCTGGTCGGGTTGGCGCAACCGTAATCGATGTTCTTTACGTAGCCTTCCTGGTCGGCGAATGTGCCGGACAAGCGACCGAACAGACCCTCGGCGAGCTTGAAATCCGCGCTTGCACGCAGGTTAATGCGGTTGCGGCTGCCGTATGTCGCCGAGACATAGCCGCCGCCTTCACCGGTGGGACGACGCGAGATGAACCTGATCGCTCCGCCTTCGGAATTGCGGCCGGTCAGCGTACCCTGCGGCCCGCGCAACACTTCGATGCGCTCGACGTCAAGCAGGTCGAAGTTCGCACCGGTCAGGCGCGGATAATAGACGTCATCGATATAAAGGCCGACGCCCGGCTCGAGCGCGGGGTTGAAATCGATCTGCCCCATGCCGCGGATCGTCGCCGAGATCGATGGACCAAAAGCAGCGGTCGTCGGACGCAGCACAACGCTCGGTGCCTGGTTGGCAACTTCGGTCAGGCTCGACTGGCTGCGCGCTTCAAGCATCTCGGCATCGACTGCGGTAATCGCGATCGGTGTGTCCTGGAGCTTTTGCTCGCGAAACTGCGCCGTAACCACGATTTCGGCTACGCCCTGTGTATCTTCTGCAGACATTTGCTGCGCAGCATCTTGCGCAAACGCCGATGTCGAGAGCGCAACGATTGAAAGACCCGCGCTCAAAGCGGCACGCGTGAGATTCCTCGACCTGTAGCTTGGCATATCCACATCCCTCCCTGTTTTACCGAGCATTTTTTCGGCGCCACGCACCGGCATGCTCTGGTTATGATGTATAACATACGACCCAGGTCATTTCCAACCTAAATACGCACAGATTTACGCGGAAAAGGTAACAATTGTGAGAAAATGACCCGCAGCATTTCTGAATGTGACCGGCTGGCAGCAGCCTTCAGGAAATTGGCAAACTGGTAGTGTCCTTGATTGCTTCGAGTACGAAACTGGATCGCATATCCTGCACCCCCGGAAGGCGCAGCAATACGTTCTGGGCGAGCGCAGAATAAGCCGTCATGTCCTGCGCCACCACGGTCAACAGGAAATCGAACTGTCCCGCTGTAAGATAGCATCCGATGATCGACGGTTCGCGCCGCACCGCATCCTTGAACAGATCGACAATCGACGCTTCGTTGATCTGGGGGACCTTGACCTCGACAAAAGCCATGATGCCAAGACCCAGTTTCTCGCGATCCAGGATTGCTGCATATCGGGCAATGACGCCACTGTCCTCCAGTTGCTTGAGGCGACGCAAGCACGGACTGGGCGACATGCCGATCTGCTCGGCAAGGGCCACATTCGGCATTCGACCGTCGGCCTGAAGGATGCTGAGGATTTTCTTGTCTGAATTCGAAAAGGTCATGAAGTCGCAATCCTTCACTACAGGCAGTCACGTGATGACGACTTATACGATATATTCGACCGAAACGGCAGGAAATCGTTGGCGTAAGCGGGTGATCTGGTGCGAACGATAATAGGGAAGTGTGGGCGGCGCGCATGATCGTAGAGGCAGGGATCTGACGATGGTGGACACCGGGACCATCGATTTGTGCCGTGGCAGGCAAGACGCGATTGCCGAAGCATCATTTCAGCGCGATCCGGCTGATCTGGACGCGATGTGACCTTATTCGACGATTTTGGCGTCATATAAGGTCAGAAATGCCCATGAATTCCTGATAAATCAAGCATCGACTGGTTCTGGAGTTCTGCATGCTTCGACGGCTTTTGCCCGATCCGTTTATCGTTGCGCTCGTCGCCGCCGTCATCTTGGCAACGGTACTGCCGGCGACCGGCCTTGCCGCGCAAGGGGTGGCCGCGCTTTCGATCGCAATGGTCGTGATGCTCTTCTTTTTCGTCGGAGCAAAATTGTCGCGTGCCTCGATCGCCGAGGGCATCGCGCACTGGCGCCTGCATCTGGTGATCCTGGCGAGCACGTTCGTGCTGTTCCCGCTGCTTGCGCTGGCATTGTCAAAGGCACTGGCAGGCGCGTTCTCACCAGCTTTGTGGACCGGTATTTTCTTCCTCGCTGCACTTCCATCGACCGTGCAGTCGTCGATCGCGCTGACCTCGATCGCGCGTGGCAACGTGGCGGCTGCGGTTGCTGCAGCATCGGTATCGCAGCTTCTGGGCATTTTCCTTGCGCCGGCGATCTTCAGCTTGCTGGCGGGCGTTAACGGCGGGCAGGTATCCCCATCCGCAGTGGGCAAGATCGCGCTTGAAATCTTCGTTCCGTTCATCGCCGGACATCTTGCGCGTCCGTGGATTGCGGACTGGGTGGCGCGCCACAAGGCACTCATCGCGCTGACCGATCGCGGCACGATCCTGGTCGCAGTCTACGCCGCGTTTTCGGCGGCCGTGCTGGAAGGCATCTGGCACCGACTGCCACTGGGCGACCTGCTCAAGCTGGGCGCGCTTTGTGCCGTTATCCTGACCGTAGCCTTGTCGTTTACCTATGGTCTGGCCCGGGCGCTTGGATTCAACCGCGAGGACCGCATTGCCATTGTGTTTTGCGGTACCAAGAAGTCGCTGGTGCAAGGCGTGCCGATGGCGCGGGTACTGTTCAGCGGACCCGACCTCGGCCTGATACTTCTGCCGATCATGATCTTTCACCAGATGCAGTTGATGGTGTGTTCCGCCATCGCCCGCCGCTTTGCCGCAGGAGTATCCCCGGATGCATGAAGAAAAACCGCTTCCGCAGGCGGGCCGTGAACGGATGATCCTGAACGCGCCGGTGGGCCGGATCGGGCTTGGCGAAAGCGATCCCGAGCCGGAAATGCTGCGGCGCCTGAACCCCAAGACGGTGTTCATGATGGGCGACAACCCGGCACTTCCCCGAATGCCGGACAAGCCGCGCCTGCTCGATTTCTTCCGCTTTCGCTTTAACGACATCACGATCCGGCACTTGCTGACCAGCGCGGAACGCGCACTGGCGGCCGGCATGGACGAAAAGATCGTGTTGGCGGTCCTGCTCCACGATATGTCCAATGGCTGCCTGATCCGATCGGATCACGGCTATTGGGGTGCACAGATGATTGCCCCTTATGTCGACGAGGAAGTCGCATTTGCGGTAAAATACCACCAATGCCTGCGCTATTTCGCGGATGCAGAGGCAGATTATGCCTATCCTGCAAGCTATGACAGCTTCTTCGGACCCGATTACCAGCCGCCCGAATATATTCGTCGGGACGCGCAATTTGCCCGCAATCACCGCTGGTACATGTCAGCGCGTCTGGTCACCAAGTACGACATCTATTTCTTCGACGATCTGCCGCCGGTCGATCCGGAAATCTTCACAGACATCATCGGACGGAATTTCCGCGAGCCGGACGAGGGACTGGGGTTCGACGGATCGCCGGTCGCGCACATGTGGCGGACCATGATCTGGCCCAACAATTTCCTGTAATGGCTAAGCGGTCCGGATATTCGACAGACCCCGCGCCACTGCATTGAGCGCAGAATCGAACGCCAGTTCGGGATCTGCGCTGCCGACCATGATCGTGTCGAGCCGACGGTTGCCCTCGAACAACGACCAGCCCAGCGTAAAGGAATTGATCGTCGATTGGGCCAGGCGGGCCTCGGCCGCCGTCATGCCGCCTGCCACCAGATGCGCGTCGATCAGTTCGGCCAGTTCGTTTGCCATTGCCTCGGTCGGCGCGACATAGGCGATCAGACGTGCAGAATCGCGCCTTTGCAGGTGGCTTCGGCGCAACGCCCTGCCAAGATCAACCAGCCATTCGCGGCCCTGCAGGGTGAAGTCGACCTCGGCCAGAACTTCGCGCAGCAAGGCTTCCGCCATGAGGCCATAGAGCTCCGCGCGGTTTTTCACGTACCAGTAGAGCGCTGGAGTCTGCACGCCGAACACATCGGCAATCTTGCGCAGGCTCAGGGTTTCGAAGCCCTCCGCCTGAAGGATGGCAAGGCCTGCCTCGCGAATGGCGGCAGTATCGAGGGTCGGCTTTTTCTCCATCGGCGCCCTATCCACCGGCTCGCGATCTAACGCAATGTCGTTCACTACAAGGCCGCGCGCCCAAGGATCATGTCCGAAACCTTGTCGCCCACTGCCATGATCGCTGCATGGGGATTGCCCGAAATCTGTGTCGGGAAGATCGAAGCATCGACCACGCGCAGATTTGCAATGCCGCGCACCTTGCATTCGCCATCGACGACAGCCGCGGCATCGATGCCCATCTTGCACGAGCCCATCGGGTGAGACGTGGTTCCAGCGACTGATTTCAGATAAGTCTCCAGCGCCGCATCGTCGGCCGGGGCAGTGGCGGGACGCGTGATTTCCCCCGCTACATCGGCAAAGGCGGGCTGCTTGATCATGCCGGTGAGCAGGCGGTAATAGGCCTTCATCCGCGCCATGTCGTTCGGGGCGGTGAGCAAGTTGTAGCAGATGCGCGGCGGCGCGGCGGGATCGGCCGACGCCAGCGTGACGCTGCCACGGCTTTCCGGGTGCGCCAGCCCGAAACTCATCATCAGCTTGTGCGGACCGGGTTTGGTGATGCCGGGATACCAGACTTTCGAAAGCATGGTTGCAGCCGCGAGATTCAAGCGCAGGTCCGGCGACCGATCCGTAGTGTTGGTCCTGACCGAACCCATAGCCACAATCGGTGGCCCTGCAGCAATACCGCCCAACCCCAGTGCCCATTGCACTAGCGAAAGTCCGAACCGATCGGCGCGAAGATTGCGGACAAAGCTGAGCGGCTGTTTCACGGTGAATTCAAAACTACCGCCGGGTTGATCGTTGAGATTACGGCCGACGCTAGCCAGGTCCAGCACCGGTTCGATGCCGATTGCGCGCAGCTCGTCTGCCGGACCGATCCCCGAAAGCAGCAGGATCTGGGGTGATGCGATCGCGCCTGCCGCAAGGATAACCTCGCGCCCGGCGTGAACCCGCTTGCGCTGGCCGTTGCGGAGATATTCCACGCCCGTAGCGCGGCCGTTTTCGACGATGATCCGTTGGACCTGCGCGCTGGTTTCAATCGTCAGGGTCGGCCGGCTGGAAATGGGCCGCAGGAAAGCATCGGCGGCGCTCACCCGGCGGCCGCGACGATCCACGTTCAGGTCCGACAGGCCAACGCCTTCGCCATCATTCGCAAGAAAGTCTTCGGTAACCGGCCAGCCCATCTGCCGGGCGGTTTCCAGAAAGACCGGGGTGAAGGGGCTGCGGCTGGCGACCGGGGAGACGGCTACTTCGCCACTGCCGCCATGGACGGCATCGACGCCGCGCCAATGGTTTTCGATCTTCTTGAAATAGGGCAGCAAGGCAGCGTAGTCCCAGCCTTCAAGGCCAAGGTCGCGCCATTGATCGTAATCGTGCGGGCTACCGCGATTGTAGATCGTGCCGTTGATCGCAGAGCTGCCACCCAGCCCCTTGCCGCGCGGGACGGGGATCTTGCGTCCGTCCAGACCGGGCTCGGGTTCGCTCCACAAGCCCCAACTGGTCTTCGGGTTGAACCACAATTTCGTTGCAGCCAGCGGCATCCGGTACAAAATGCTGCGGGTCGTCCCGCCCGCTTCCAGAAGCAGGACCTTGCCGCCGCCTGCCCCGCTCAACCGGTTGGCAAGGACGCAGCCTGCCGACCCTGCGCCGATTACGATGTAGTCTGGGTTCACAGGACAATCCTTGCGCGATCATCAGGCAAAATGGCGGTCCACTTCGGTCCATTCGGCGGTTTTCAGGTACTGGCCGATGACCCTGGGATCGAAATCGGCAGGCGCTGCGCCATTATCGTGGCGAATGGCGTCCAGCCCCTGTTGCATGGCTATGACGACGCGCCACAGGATTGCGGCGGGGTAGATGGCAACCTCGATCCCGATCTGCGCAAGCTCGTCCAGCGATGGCGCAAACCACGGCGTGCCGGACACGACGACCGCCATGATGGGAACGCGCACCGCATCGCGCAGGCGCTTGAAGGCGTCGGCATTGGCGAGACCGGGGACGATGACCGCATCTACGCCGATGTCTTGATAGGACACCGCCCGCGCAATCGCCTCGTCCAGATCGACCGCATAAGCCGCATCGCTGCGCCCGACGATCAGGAAATCGTCGCTGCTGCGTGCTGCGAGTGCGGCCCTCAATTTACCCTGAATCTCTTCCCGGGTCGAAACGGCGGGCGGGCGGTCCAGCCGGGGCGGCAGCACGAGATCTTCAAAGGCAATCGCTGCAACGCCAAGCTTTTCAAAGCTGCGCACCGTGCGCGTGACCGCCTTGGCATCGCCGAAGCCGTTTTCGCCATCGACCATGACCGGCAATTGCGAGCCTTCCATGATGCGACCCACCGCATCGCGATATTCACCAAAGCTTTGCAGGCCCGCATCCGGCAACGCCAGCTGGACCGCCGCCAAGGCGGAGCCGCCCACGCCATATGCGGAGAACCCTGCAGCCTCGATCATGCGCGCGCTCAGCGCGTCGTGCGCGCCGGGCAGCACCAGCGGACGCCCGGTGTTGGCCAAGGTCTTCAGGTCGAGTGCGGGACGCAAACCTGCGCGCTTTGGCTCAGCAATCGTTATAGCTACGGCCTTTGCAGAACTCGAAAACTTCGCGCAGCGTGTAGGGGTCTTTGCCCGTGATGAACTTGACGTGGTGCGACAGAATGGCGTGAAAACCCATGCTCCACGCGATGTCGGCGGTCACCATTTCATCGCTGGCCCACAGATGGGTATCTGGGTGCGCGTCCATGCTTTCGGAATAGGTGCGGGGCACCCCCATCGCATCGAACTGCGCATACCGCTCTTCCGTCGTCACCGGCACATATTCGATCGGCACATTATAGATTTCGGCTGTCAGCGCCGCGATGTCGCGAAAGCCGAACAGTTCGGTTCCGCTGATCTCATACGTCGCGCCGTTGTGCAGGTCCGGGTGCATCAGGCACGTGGCGGCGCACAAGGCGATGTCGCGCTTGGAAACAGGCGCCATCAGACCTTCCCCCGCCGCCTGAATCCATTTGCCGGTCCGCAGCGCTGGCTGCGAGGCAATCGTAGGGAAAACCTCGGCATATGTGGCGTTGCGCAGGACGGTGTAGCCCAACCCTGAATCGCGCAAGTCCCCTTCGGTGACGATATGATCGGTCGCCGACAGCGTGGGATTGCGCGGATGGATGCCCGCAACCGAGGTGTAGACGATATGCTTGATGCCGGCCCTTTTGGCGGCATTGATCGCATTGCGATGTTCAGGCACCCGCTTTGTCACCGCCAACCCGCTGATCAGCATCAACGTGTCGGACCCGGCATAAGCCGCTTCCAGTGCCGCCGGATCGTTGTAATCGCCAGCGTGGACAGCAACGCCGAGTTGCGCCCTGTCGGCCAGTTTTTCAGGCGTCCGGGTGACCAATGCCAGATTGGCAGGCGCGATCTGGTCGAGCAGGATGGCGGTAATCCGTCGCCCCAAATCGCCCGAGGCACCGCTGATGACGATGTTATGCATGTGTCGTTGTCCTCATTGAACCACCACGCCGCCATCCACGCTGAGCAAGGCGCCAACCATGTAGCTGGCCGCGTCAGAGCAGAGGAACAGTGCGGTTTGCGCAACCTCTTGTGGCGAAGCGATGCGGCCGATGGGCGCTTGCGCGTTCATCGCCTCACGCGCGCCGGGCTGGGCCAACGCGCCTGCCAGCATCGGCGTATCGACAAATCCCGGGCAGATCGCATTCACCCGGATGCCGTGCCCGATCAGATCGAGCGCCGCCGCCTTGGTCAGCCCGGCAACACCGTGCTTGCTGGCGACATAGGCAGCCATCCCCGGCGCGGCGATCAGCGCGGCGATGGAAGCGGTGTTGACGATGGCGGTACCGCCAGAAGCCTTGAGCGCGGGCACTTGCGCCTTCATCGCGTAGAATACGCCGCTTAAGTTCGTGGCGAGCAAGGTGTCCCAGTTCTCGACCGAGAAATCCTCAAACGCCCCGCCGATGGCCGATGGCATTCCGGCGTTGTTGAACGCGATATGCACCGCGCCATATGTCGCCAGCGCGTGATCGACCATCGCCTGACACGATGCCGGGTCGGACACATCTACAAACACCGCGCTGGCGATGCCGCCGCTTTCCGAAATGGCCTTTGCGCCCTGTTCGGCCAAGGCAATATTGCGGTCAGCCAGCACGACTTGCGCGCCTTCTGCTGCAAAGGCTTGCGCAGCAGCAAGGCCGATGCCGCCCGCCGCGCCCGTTACCAGCACCACTTTGCCGGCAAAACGAGCCATCAGGCGACGACTTCCAGCCATTCGACGGTGGGCGGTCCCGAAAGGCACGCGCTCATCGCGGGCATCATTTCCAACACATAATCATAGGTCTGATGTGCAAGCTGGGTTTCCCAGCTTTCGAACAGTTGCATCGACACATAGCGCGTGTCGCAATCGCGATCGCGGGTCAGATTATACAGCGAATAGCTGGGATCGCGTTCGCGGATATTGTGGACGTGCTGCGTCGTCGCAGCCTCGAAGTCCGCTTGTTTGCCCGGTGTGATATCAAAGTGAATCAGCATAGCTTTCATGATCAATACCCCACGGTAAAGCGTTCGCGGTGATGCGCAGGTGTCACAACCTCGTCGATGAGCACCATTGAATAGTCTTCGAGCGAGATGCGGCTGGTGCCGTCGGCGGCAAACAGCATGTCGTTGGCGCTCGTGCGGAAAACGCCAGTGCGCTCGCCGGGGCGGAGCCATGCTGACGGGGCCAGAAACACCCAGTCGAGATCGGTCACATCCTTGAGCATGTAATAGAGCGCGCGCGTCCCCAAAATCGAATTGCGGTAGGGGTCGAACTCTTTGTCCCAATGCGAGGAATCAATATATTCCTTGCCCTCGGGCGTCATCAAACTGGCTGCCCCGCCAACGCAGACAAGGCGCGGTACGCCCGCCGCACGGGTGGCGGCAATGATCGCCTCATGACCCGCGACGCTTTGGTCATAGACTTCATCCGGGCTGGAAGTGCGGCCGGGGTGGAAGGCATGAATGACCGTATCATGGCCGCGCAACGCTTCGGTCAGCGCAGGAACGTCAAACACGTCGCCAGCCGTGGTGGTCAGATGGTCATGCGCTGCCAGCGCAGCCGGATTGCGCACGACCGCCGTGATATCAAGTTCGGGCCGAGACAGGGCTTCAGTCAGAATGTGGCCGCCGACAAAGCCGGTGGCACCAAGAAGAGCTACTTTTCGTTGCATGATGCGTCCTTGGGTTTTGAGGTTGATAGTTGCGGCGTAGAGCGCGCTGAAAGATTCACGCCGAACATATCGCCCCCGCGCGGCGTAACTTTGATCGACAGTTGCGCCTCACGGCCCAACTGGCGCAGCATCAGCGCCATATCCCAGCGCACGAGTGCGACTGCTCCGCTAACCGCCACACTTTCGCGCAGGCCGTTTTGCCATTGCCGGACTAGGTCACCCAGCAGGATGCCGCCATCTGGCGAAGACTTCGCGAGCCGGGCGTCGAGCAAGGCTAGAGGCGCGGCGAAGGACTTTGCCTGCGCCATCGCCGTCACCCCGCTCCCGGCGGCCAGTGCCGTCGCCGAGGTGGCTGCCATGACAAACGATCGGCGTGTCAGCGCGGCCTTCATGGCACTTTCCCCTTGGCCAGATAGGCGGCGATCCGGTCAAGCTGAACGTCGCTTACCTCGCCCCGATTGATGCGCGGCATATTGCCGATGCCCTGCCGAGCCGCGAGTTTGACATAGTCCGTCGTCAAGTCGTCGCGCTGTTCCAGACGCGCAATGGCCGGGTCCATGCGCCGCGCCAGCAAGACCGTGCCCATCCCCATCTGGCGGTGGCACATGCCGCATTTTTCGACGAACAGCGCCTCATCGGGCGAATGCGACGAACGGTCCTGCATCACGCCGCGAAACGGATTGACCACTTGCGCGCCATTGTCCTTAGCAGGCGGCGGCTGCGCACCAACGGCTGCAGCGCAAAGAGCAAGCCCGGCGATGATCAAGCTGGCCCGCTTCATGGCCGCTTCCCCTTGGGCCAGATACCGCTTTTGCCCGGCGCGATAATGCCGTTGGGATCGAGCGCGTCCTTCACCCGCGTATTCAACCGGCGCAGCGCATGGTCGTTGAAGTCATAGCAATCGGCAACAAGGTCCATGTAGTCGATATGCGTGCGATATTCGCCGTAGCGATGCGCGCTGGCATCGGCGACCAGTGCGCGGAACATGCTATCCACCCGGCCCATCATCGCGGGATCATCCTTGTTGTAGAGGATCTGGTTGACGTTCGTCAGGCTGCGTTCGCCCATCGCGAAGCTGGCGTGATAATCCATGCCGTATTGCTGATAGAGCGCATAAGTGCGCTTGAACTGGTCCATTGCCAGATCGCCGCTCGGCGGCAGGACCGGCGAATAGCCGACATGGCCGCCGCGCCCGCCGTGCCAGTTGGCATTGGCCAGCGGAAAGCTGACCGGAACGCCCGTGACCGGAGACCACTCGGGCGGATCGCCGCGCTTCCACAACGCAGGCTTTTTCGACTGGATCGGCTTCTTGTCGAACGCCCGGTCGAGCACCCGCATCGACGCCTCGACCACATCGAGATGGCCGTAGAACCGCACCTGAACGCTCCACCAGCCGATCTTGAACCGATCCCGGATGGCAGCCACGACCTTGTCGTCCAGCGGGCCGTCGTCTTTGGTCCACTGTTCGCGCGTGGTCATCACCGCCGCCGATCGCAGCCAGTTGCCGATGCTCGGCGATTGCTGGATCAGCCCATCGCGGCGCAGCGGCATCAGCGTGTCGATCGCCCAGCCGAGATCTTCGGGCTTGTCGAATTCATAGTCATAGCCCGCCACCGCCTCCGGCTCGGGCATCAACCACAGACCAAGTTTGGTCACGATGCCGAGGTTGGATTGGCAAAACATCGTGTCCCAACCGGGACCAAAGCCGTTGCGATAGAGCGTCCAGTTGGGCGAGCCGTCCATTGCGCCCATCCCCGTGCGCACCAGATCACCATCGGGCAGCACCACTTCAAGCCCGCAGATGCGCGAGGCGTGATCGCCGTAGGACGTATAACCCACGCCACGGTCGAGCGCGTTGCCGGCAACCGAGCCCCAGCTATTGCCCGGCACCGAAAGCCACAACGGAATGCCCTTGGACTGCAAATGGTCATAAAGGTCGAAAAACCCGACGCCCGGCTCGACCAGCACGGTTCCGGTTGCGGCATCGACCTCGATCTTTTTCATGCGCGACAAATCGAGCACCACCGCGCCGCGCGTGACCGGCGCAGATCCGCCATAGCCGAAGTTTTTGCCCCGACTGATCGGCCACAGCGGCACGCGGTACTGGTTGGCAATCCGCACGATTTCACGCACTTCTTCGGCACTGGCCGGGGCAAGGGCGCCAGCAGGTTCGTGCTTGGATTCGTCGGCCGCGAAATGGTCGGCATAGGCATTGCGATCTTCTTCGGTGATCATCACCTGATCTTTGCCGATGGCTGCGGCAAATGCGCGCCATGCTGCGGGGTTGATCGAGTTCATGCCAATGCCTCCCTCTGGCGCGTTCGCACCACCGACAGCGCAACCGGCAACATCAGCATGATCATGGCCGCGCAGACATAATAGGGCGCGTCGGCATTCTGGCCGAACGTCCATCCAAAAAAGGGCGGCGCAACAATGCGGGCAAGCGCGTTGGACGCCATCAATAGCCCCATGACGCTGCCCTGCCGTTCGGGCGGTGTGCCGCGCGAAACGAGTGCCCCCGCATTGGGAAACGCAAGGCTATGCCCCATCATCAACAGCGACATCAGCACAACAGACGCGGCTGGCAGCTTGATGATCGGCTGCAACAAAATGGCGATGATCAGCACGGTCAGGCCACCAACGATGATCCACGCTTCGCCGAAGCGTTTGACCAGCGGACCGATCAGAAACGCCTGCACGAACAGGCCCGCCGCGCCCACCGCGATGAACGTCAGCCCCACCTCATGCGCGCTCCACGCAAAATTGCGCTCGGTCCACAGGCCGAAGATCGCCTCCATCGAGGAGAAGGCAGCGATGCCGAAAAAGGCGATCAGGAACAGCCGCAGCAAAAGCGAATGGCTGCCGACAAAGATCCACGCCTCACGATAGCGCGGCGCAGGTCGCGCCTGCCCGTCCGTGGGCCGTGTTTCGGGCAAAGCGAGCAGAGCCCATGCGGAAGCACCTGCGGCCAGCAAGGCTGCAGCATAAATCGGCGGGTGGAACCCGGCCGCGCCCAATTCCGGCACCGCCAGCAACCCGCCAATCGCCGGACCTGTGGCAAACCCCAGGTTAAATGCTGCGCCGAAATAGCCCATGCTGCGCGCCCGCTCCTGCGGCGGCGTGATGTCGGCGATCACCCCCTGTACCACGCCGAGCGTGCCGCTGAAAAAGCCGCTGACGATGCGGATGGCGATGGCGACGCCAAGGCTCGGTGCATAGGCAAACGCCACATAGGTCAGCGCGGCGGCGGCGGTGGTAATGATCAACACCGGCTTGCGCCCGATGCGGTCCGACTGGCGCCCCCAGAAGATCTCGCCGAACACGTTGCCCAGCGAATAGGCCGCAAACAGGCACGCCACCCCGAACGAGGATGCTCCGAACAGCGACCCATAAAACGGCAGCAGCGGCAGGATCAGGCTGAAACCGGCGATGTTGAGAAACACCAGTACCAGCAGCAGTGGCATCGGTCCCTTCATGCGCCGAACCTCGGCTCGGGCAAGCCGGTCACACCAAGTCCATCGATGACGAACATCGCACCGTCCTGCGGATCAGCCTCTCGCCCCAGGAATGCTGGGCTGAGCGTGGGCACGAATAACCGGTCAAGTGCCGGGCCGCCGAACATCACGCTACCGGGCAGATTTTGCGGAAACTCGATTATGCGTTCTACGCTGCCATCGGGGCGGAACCGGACGATCTTGCCGCCTTCGCAGATCGCGCTCCAGATATGGCCTTCGGTATCGACCGTGGCGCCATCGGGAATGCCGCCGAGATCCTCGGTACTGGCAAAAGCGCGGCGATGGGCGACTGTCCCCGTGTCGATATCGTAGTCATAGGCAAAGATCGTCTTGCGGATGGAATCGGCGTGGTAGAACGTCGCGTCGTCGGGCGACCAGCAAGGGCCGTTTGCCAGGAAGATGTCGTCGTCGATCACGCGCAATTCGCGGGCTCCGGGGTCGAGCGCGAACAGCTTGCCGCGCGCTTCCTTCATCCCGCGATCGCTTGAACCGACGATAAAGCGGCCACGGCGATCGACTTTGCCATCGGCCAGTTGGACCTCATCGCTTAGATGCGGGCTGGTCGCCAGCAAGGTGCAATCACCGCTGTCAAAGTCCAGCGTGTAAACCCCGTCACCCAGCGCCACGATCGCTCCGCCGCCTGCGCGCAAGGCCATCGATCCGACAATGTCGGGCAAGGCCCAGTGCCGCGTTTCATGCGCCTCCGGGTCATGGCGAAACACTTGCCGCCCCAGAATGTCGATCCAGTACAGCGCCTGTTCGACCACATCCCAGACAGGTCCTTCGCCGATGATTGCCATTGGCACATCAAGCCGGGTGATCATTTTCCCGATCCTCTCCAAGTGGGCTTTCAGCCTCTATTTAATACCCTTAAATGATGCGCCGCGAATCGCCACCGTGTCAAGCCGAGCTGGAGACTTTTCGATTTTGAGCAAAGCTGGGTCACAAATACTCACCATAGCCCCATCATGGGGACTTCTGTGACTGTGCTCCCTGTATTGCCGTCCTAAAAAAGCAGAAAATGACACTTGAACAACGATAACATGATGTTGGAGAAGGAGGGACTTGTCCCGATGAATTTGACCGTAAGGGGCAACAGCCCAACGCTCACCCGAATTACAACAGCGTCGCGCGGCGATGCGGTTCCGCGCCTGTCTCCCAGTAATGCGGCACCTAACGCACATTTCCTGACCGTCGAAAGGAATCCCGCCCAATGAAGCTGCGCCGCACCACCATATTCATCCCCGGCAGCATGGACGAGGCAGCGCAGCGCGAACTCATCCAGACCTGCGGTGCAGATCTCATCTGCCTTGATGTCGAAGATACGGTTGCAGCCCCGCGCAAGGCCGAAGCGCGCGACCGCATTGTGCGGTTGCTGCATGAGGATATCTGGGGCAGGTCGGCGCGCGCGGTGCGGATCAACGCAGTCTCGTCAGCTTATGCCGCCGATGACCTGGCGGTGATCGTCGGGCAGGCGGGCGGGCGGGTCGATACGCTGTTCCTGTCCAAACCGGACAAGGTCGAGGAAATCCGCTGGATCGACGGGCGGATCGAAGCCTTGCGCGCGGAGACAGGCTTTGCGAACGCCATCGGTTATGTCGTCGGGATCGAATCCGCTTATGCCCTGACCAATATCGACATGCTGGCCTTGTGCTCGCCCAATGTCGAGGCGCTGGGCTTTGCCATCGGCGACCTTTCGGGTTCGCTGGGGATGCACATCTCCGCCTATTTGATGGACCGCTCGCTTTATCCGGGCGACATGTACCATTTCCACCGTGCGCGGATCATCCTGGCGGCGCGCACTTATGGCCTGTGGGCGCTGGATGCGCCGTGGCCGCTGATCAACGACCACGCAACGCTGGCCGAAGATGCCCGCTGGGGCGCTATGATGGGGTTTGATGGGAAGCTGGTGCTGGCTGCCGAACAAGTGCGGATCGTCCATCAGGCCTATCGCCCCACCGAACCGGAACTGGCCCGGGCACGTGCCATGATGGCCCGTATGGCAGAGCTGACCGCCGCGAACGAGGGCGCTGGCATGTCCGATGGCGAGTTCCTCGACCCGGTGGTGATCGCCCCTGCACTCGCCACCATCGCCCGCGCCGAGGCACCTTTATGAGTCCGCGCCAGGTCTTGCTTTTATGTGCCTTTGGAGCCTTTCTCGACGGCTATGACATTCAGCCGCTCGGGCTGGCGATCCCCGGTCTGGCGCAGCATATGGCCGTTCAACCCACGGAGTTTGCCCCCGCGCTGTCCGGCTCATTGGCGGGCATGGCGGCAGGTGCATTGCTGCTTGCCCCGTATGCCGATCGCTTTGGGCGGCGAAACATGATGGTGCTCGCGCTGCTGCTGATCGGGCTGACTACAATGGGCGCGATCATCGCCGCCACGCCGGGGCAACTGGCGCTGTGGCGAACGGCGACCGGATTGGGCATGGGCGCGCTCTTGCCGCTCGCAGTGACAATGTCTGCTGAAGCAGCGCCTGCTGCGAGGCGGGTATTCATCGTCACGCTGATTGCCTCCTGCTCCGGTCTCGGATCGTTTGCGGCAGGCCTTCTGGCCCCGGTGCTGGACAAGCAGTGGGGATGGCAGGGAATCTTAGCGGTTGGCGCGGCCATGCCACTGTCGGCTGCCCTGGCGTTTGGCGCCATGCGCGATGCGGTCCCTGCCTCACAAAGCGAACGGTCGGCGATCAGGCCAACCAGTTTGCCCGCTGCGGTGGCGGGGTTGTTTTCTGCCCCTTACCGTTGGCGCACGATCCTGCTGTGGAGCATATTCTTCATCAGCCTGTTCGCCACCTATTCGCTGATAAGCTGGTTGCCGACTTTGCTGACCACCGCCGGGTGGGCGCGGCCCGATGCCATGCGCGCGACGGGTTTTCTGGCGCTGGGCAGTATCGCAGGCGGGCTGTTGCTGGCTCGTGCGGCTGACAAGGGCCATGCAGTGCCTGCACTTGCCGGTGCCTACGTGCTGGCGGCCACGGCCTTTGCCTGCATAGCCACGGCCCCATCCTCCAAAGCAGCGTGGATCGCGCTGATCGTCGCCGTAGGAGCGGGGTCCATCGGTTCGCAACTTGCGCTCGGGTCGTTGGCCTCGACCTTCTACCCCGCCACCATCCGCGCCACCGGCGTGGGCTGGTCGAGCGGCATCGGCCGGTTCGGGTCGATCTTCGGGCCGCTCGCGCTGGCAGGCCTGATGTCTTTGCATATCCCGCCAGCCCATATCATCGGCTTTCTGGCCGTGCCGATGGCAATCTGTGCGCTGCTGGTGTGCTTGCTCAAACGGGCGCTTGTCCATGAAGCTGCGTAATGCATTCATCATCGCCGCGCTGGCACTGACCGGCGCTTCTGCTCCTGACGAGCACTGGACCAGCTATGGCCGCGACGCGAGCGAACAGCGGTTCAGTCCGCTGGATCAGATCAACGTGGACACCGTCGCGCAGCTCGGATTGGCATGGCGTTTCGACATGCGCGACGGTCGCGGGGTGGAAGCAACCCCGCTGGAAGTTGACGGCGTGCTCTATGTCACGTCGGCATGGAGCGTGGTCTATGCACTCGATGCGACCAATGGCAAACCTCTGTGGGAGTTTGATCCCGCCGTTGATCGCGCGGTAGGAGCAAGGGCGTGCTGCGATGCGGTCAATCGCGGGCTGGCCTACCGCGATGGCAGGATTTTCGTGGCGGCACTGGACGGCAGGCTGATCGCCGTCGATGCTAAAACCGGCACACAAATATGGGCGACGCAAACGCTCGACGGCGGGAATTGGCCCTATGTCATCACCGGCGCTCCGCGCGTGGCGGGCAAGCTCGTGCTGATCGGCAACAGCGGGGCAGACCTTGGCGCGCGAGGCTATGTCACCGCCTATGATACGGACACGGGCAAGCTCGCATGGCGGTTTTTCACCGTACCGGGCAATCCCGCCAATGGCCCCGACCACGCCGCGTCCGATCTTATCATGGCGAAAGTGGCCGAGACATGGGCCGGTGAATGGTGGAAACAGGGCGGCGGGGGCACGGTCTGGGATTCGATCACTTATGATGCGGCGCTTGGCCAAGTGTACATCGGCGTCGGCAACGGATCACCGTGGAACCGGCAAGTGCGGTCGGCGGACAAGGGCGACAACTGGTTCCTCGCCTCGATTGTCGCACTGGATGCCCGCACAGGCGAATATCGTTGGCACTATCAGGCAACCCCCGGCGATACATGGGACGCCACGGCTACGCAGTCGATCATCCTTGCCGATGCGACGGTTGCCGGAAAGCCGCGCAAGGTGCTGATGCAGGCACCCAAGAACGGGTTTTTCTATGTGATCGACCGGCGCACGGGCAAGCTGCTGTCGGCCGGCAATATCGTGCCCATGGCCAGAACCGCCGATACGCCGAAGGGCGCGCCGATCAGCTGGGCTTACGGCATCGACATCAAGACCGGCAGGCCGCTGGAAAACCCCGAGGCGCGCTATCCCGGCAACACCCGCGTGATGGTGCACCCCACCGGCATGGGCGCGCACAGTTGGCAGCCGATGGCGTATAGCCCGAAGACCAATTTCGCCTTCATTCCCGCCCAGGATTACGCCGCCACCTTTCAAGCCGATCCGCAGTATCAGCCCATCCCCAACGCACGCGCCAGCGGGTTGATGCCGGGCGGCGGCATTCCGCAAGACAATGCCTTGCGCTCCGCCATTGCCAAAAGCGTACATGCCAAGCTGATCGCCTGGGATGTCGCCGCGCAAAAAGCGGCGTGGACGCTGGACTATGCCTTTGCCGGCAATGGCGGCGTTCTGGCCACAAACGGCAATCTGGTGTTTCAATCGGGCGCAGACGGCATTTTTCGCGCGATAAATGCGGTGACCGGCAAGTTGATGTGGACCTTCGATGCACAGGCAACCGCCATGGGCGGGCCGATTACCTATCGCATTGGCGGCACCCAATATATCGCGATTGCCATCGGCAACGGCGGCGCACACTGGCTGGCAGGCGGCTTGAGTTCGCCCCAGCGCAAGGCCTTGCCGACCGGCCGCGTGCTGGTGTTCAAACTGGGCGGGAGCTTGGTCTATGATCGCACAGACACCGCGCCCGACCCGGTCAATCCGCCCGAGCCGGTAACCAGCGACAAGGCGGTGCTGGGTCGTGGTGCCGAGAAATATGGCGTCTTCTGCGCTGCGTGCCACGGATTTGGTGGGATCAGCGGTCAGGTACTGCCCGACCTGCGCCGGTCGCCGGTGACGCATGACGCTGCGGCGTTTCGCATGGTCGTGAAAGACGGGGCATTGCTGGCCAATGGCATGCCCCAATTCGGCGCGGAACTGCCCGACGATGATGTCGAGGCCATCCGCGCCTTCGTGGCCGATGAGGCCCGCTTCATCGCCGCCACGAAATGAGGCTCTGGCAAACGGGGTGCGGCAGGTCTGCTCAAGCCGCTGCCAGACGCTCCACCAACCGGTTGAAAATCGTCACGCCCTTGTCGTGCACGGTGGGCATGATCCTTGGGTCAGGCGTCGCATCGATTATTCTTTGCTGGCCCTCGATCATCGCCTTGTCTTCGGCAAAGGCCATCGCCGCAACTTCCATCAGTGCGTCGCGCATGGCTTCGTCGCCGTGGTTGCGGTGGGGTCCCCACGAAAAGAAATAGCGGGCGGTGCCATCGCCGGTAGGCGTGACGGCCTGACTGGTAAATGTCGTGCCGCCTTCGACCAGGGCAAAATCGGGAGGCCCGAAATTGCTCGCCTGCGCGGTGCCGACAGGAAAGTTGCCGCCGGTCATCAGCAGCACACCGGGGATCAGAAAGTCGTAGGTAGACCACACATCGGCCGGCCCGCTGCCACCACGCTGCGGCAGTCCCGGCGCATCGGTAACCCAGCGTTCGACGCGGATGCCGCGCTCCAGCGGCGTGATCTTGGGCAGGCTGTCGGCAAACACGCCGGTAGCCTGGAAACTGGCCGCGTGGACATACGTCAGGTGGCTGAAATCGAGCAGATTGTCGTTGATCAGCCGCGCCTCGGCCGCATAGTCGAGGAAGCCGCGCCCGAGGATGTAGTCCGGATCGTCAAAGCCCACAGCGGGCGGGATCAGCGCCGGATCGGCGAGAGCCGGGTCGCCCATCCACACCCATGCCCAGCTGTGGCGGTCGACCACCGGATAGGACCGGATACGGGCACCATCGGGGATCTTGTCCTGCCCGGGGATTTCAATGCACAGGCCCTCGGCATCATAGAGCAGGCCGTGATACATGCAGCGCAACGAGGCACCCTCGCAGCGCCCCGACGAGAGCGGCGCGAGGCGGTGCAGACAGCGATCCTCATGGGCGCGCAACACGCCATCTGCCCACCACAGCACAACCGGTTCGCCAAGGATGGAGATGGCGCTGGGTGCATCGCGCGGCAGATCGGGCGTCCAGCCGGCAACATACCAGGCATCGCGAACATACGTCATGGTACTCTCCCCTTATCTCATTGAACAGTGTTCAATGAACAACGTTCACTTGTCAAGCGTCGCCGCGCTGCCCACAGTGCCGGGATGAAGCTCGATGCCCCGCAAATCACTCAAGCTGCCCTCGAATTGTTGCAAGCCGATGGCCTTGACGGGCTGTCGATGCGGACATTGGCCGCCAAACTCGGGGTCAGGGCCTCGGCGCTGTACTGGCATGTCGCCGACAAGGATCGGCTCTATGCATTGATGGCTGCGCAGTTTTACGCCTCTGCCTATACGTGTGCAAACGAGGCGGGATCAGCGCGCGCATGGCTCGAAGCATTGGGCCGCCAATTTCGCGCCGTCCTGCTCGATTATCGCGATTCGGCCCGCCTTTGCGCGATCGCCCCGCCCGACGAGCCGCGCTCGCAAGAGATCACGGGCAGGATTACCGCACGGCTCGTTGCGCTGGGCATGGCCGAATCCGAAGCGCTGGGCGCCATCGCCTCGGTCCTCGCGCTGACCTTGGGCTGGGTTGTGTATGAACAATCGCGCAGCATGCACGAACATCTTGCCGGCATGATGGATCTTGACGCCACGTTTTCCGACGGGCTTGTTGCGCTGCTCGACGGTTTGACGTCGCTCCGTTGACGGCATTGATCGCGCGTCAAAACCGATCAGCGTACCCGGCACAGTGCGTTCGATATGGCCATACCCGCGCATGCCGTCGCTCCGCCTGAGCAGAATGGCCTGTTCGATGTAGCGGCGGTTTGCCTCGGCGTCGATTTGCCGGACACCCATATAGCTGTCCCACGGTGCGGTGTACCGAAAATACATCGTCTCGGGAGAGTCGCACACCGTGCCGTCGAACGAGCCGCCAGCATAGGCAATCCTGAAATCGAAAGGATCGTGGATGTGGGTTATCGCGTCCTCCTGGGGAAGGCGCCGACACTCATATCTGGGCGGCATCAGCCCACTCGCCTTCGAAGCCAAGGTGGCCTATTGACATGGGTGACCGGCGCAAAACCGTTACAAATCCAGTCTGGTGCGCCAGCATCGTCCGCGCTGATCGTCGCTTGGTCGGATCACCGAGGTATCGGTGATAGACCTGAGAGAGCGGCATCCCAGTCGTCATCGCAGGCGCTCTTTCAGATCGTGGCTTGATCGTCTCAGTTACAGTTTGAGGCACGGTGGCAGGGGGGAGCAATCGACCCTCGACAGCCAAACCGATCTCAAGACGCTTTGCCTCGACCATCGCATCAATATCAGCAGCGACCTTGCGGCTCATCCTGATCGCTATGGACAGGCTGTGTGTCATCAATGATCGCTTCACATGAGTGCAGCCAACGCCAGCCCTCAAATCAGCAGGAACTCTCACCCGAAACTGATAAACCGACCCTCTCAAAGACAGTCCGCGTGTGGACCGTTTGTGACCCAACCGTGTGACCCACTGTTGAGGACGATTTCCTGAACGATTTGAAAGCGTTGATATGGAATTGGGCGCGCCATTGTGACCCACTTCCGTGACCCAAACGCGTGCCTCGTCCCTTTCAGGGGCATTTTTCTGAGGTGTTTCAGTGATTTGTGAGGAGGTGGAGCGGGTAGCGGGAATCGAACCCGCCTAGCTAGCTTGGAAGGCTAGTGCATTACCACTATGCTATACCCGCCCGGGCAGCGCGGCTCTGTGCAGAGCCGAGTGGTGGGGCGCGCTTGCCACGGCAGGGGCGGTTTCGTCAACCTTGCATTGGCGTGGAGTGGCCGGGGACTTGACGTGGCAAATATAAGATATATCTTAGAGCTTACATGAAAGCTGTGAAAGATCCCCCGATGTCCGCAAGCCAAGCAATTGTCCCAACCGCCAGCGCCAGCCGCTATCTCCAGCAGCTATGCAAGCATTGGGGCCACAAGTTTGAGGTCTCCTTCGATCCGCAGCAGGGACGTGTTGTCCTCCCGCTTGGGCCGGTGGAGATGAAGGCAAGCGACACCGCGTTGGAAGTGACCTGCCGGATCGAGGGCGACGGCGACCTTGATCGCATGCAGCAGGTTGTTGCCGATCACCTCAATCGCTTCGCTCACCGCGAAGGCGAGCTGGTGTTCGATTGGCAGCCTGCCGCCTGACGCTGCACTCCGTCCCATTCACCGCGTCTATGGCAAGCAATCAAAACCATTGCTTTGCGGCAATTTGGACGAGGGGCTAGTTCATCCTCCCAACAAACCGGGAGAATGGCATGCGTCTGGCAACCTTGAACGATGGCACGCGCGATGGGCGTCTGGTGCTGGTATCTCCCGATGGCACGCGTTGCGCCCCGGCACCGGCGGCCACGCTTCAGCAGGCGATGGAAGATTGGGGCACTTTTGCAGCATCTTCTGCGGCAATTGAAGACTACCCAGAAACGCTCGACCCCGGGCAGGTGCTGGCTCCGCTGCCGCGTGCGTGGCAGTGGCTTGATGGGTCGGCGTTTCCGAGCCACGGCGACCTGATGGACGCAGTGTTGGGCATCACCAAGCCCAAGACCGATCTGCCGCTGATGTATCAGGGCATGTCTGACACATTCCTTGCGCCGCTGGCCGATGCGCGCTTCCCTTCGGAAGACCTTGGCATCGATTTTGAAGGTGAGTTCGGCGTGATCGTCGATGCCGTACCGAAGGGCACCAGTGCCGCCGATGCACTGGCCCACATCAGGCTGGTGGTGCAGATCAACGATTGGTCGCTGCGCACGCTGGCCGGGCCGGAAATGAAGACCGGCTTCGGCTGGGTAGGGGCCAAGCCTGCCTGCGGCATGGCACCCTTTGCCGTGACGCCTGATGAACTGGGCGATGCCTGGGTGGATGGCCGCGTTGGTCTTGATCTGCTGGTGGACTGGAACGGTGAGCGTTTCGGTGCGGCCAATGGTGCAGCGATGGGCTTCGGTTTCCATGAACTGGTTGCCCATGCGGCCCGCACGCGGGATCTGGTGGCGGGTACCGTGATCGGATCGGGCACGGTATCCAACGCCAATTTCCGCGAGATCGGCTCCTCGTGCATCGCGGAGCGGCGCGGGATCGAAGTGCTCGATATGGGCGAGCCGAAAACGGCGTTCATGGCGTTCGGCGATTCGGTGCGGATGGAAGCTGTCGATTCCGGTGGCCGCGCGCCCTTTGGCGTACTGCACCAAAAGGTGGTTCGCGCCTGATCCGACGCCACTTGCCCTTCCTCCGATAATTGTTATAGCGCATAGCGAAAATCGGAGGATGCCGCATGTCTGAAGCAGGTAAGTCCAATCCCACTTTGGCTCACGCCGCGCTTGATCGTTTCCTGCGCCCGAAGTCGGTTGCCGTTGTCGGTGCGTCCGACAAGCCCGGCGCGCTGGGGGCAACGATCCTCACCAACCTTGATCGCAATGGCTATGCCGGTGCGGTCTATCCGGTGAATCCGAAGCGCGAAGAGATCATGGGCAAGCGCTGCTACAACTCGGTCGATGCGCTGCCCGAGGGTGTGGACGTGGCCGTGCTGGCCATCCCGCGCGTGGGCGTGCTGGATGCGGTGAAGGGTCTGGCGGCGCGCAAATGCGGCGGCGTGGTGATCTTCTCGGCGGGCTTTGCCGAAGGCGGCGAGGAAGGCCTTGCCGAACAGCGCGAGATTGCCCGGATCGCGCATGATGCGGGCATGGTGGTCGAAGGGCCGAACTGCCTCGGCCTCGTCAACTATGTTGACCGCATTCCGCTGACGTTTGTTGAAACCACTGCCGTGCCGCCCGGCGGAAAGCGCGCCATTGGCATCGTTTCGCAATCGGGTGCGATGGCAGCGGTGCTGGGCACCATGCTGCTCGCGCGTGATGCAGGCGTGTCCTACTCGGTCTCCACCGGCAACGAAGCGGCGAGCGGCGTCGAAGACTATGTCGATTGGCTGGTCGATCAGGACGATACCCATGTCATCGCGATGATCGTCGAACAGTTCCGCAAGCCGCAGGCGTTTCTTGCCGCTGCCCGGCGGGCGAAGGCGGCAGGCAAGCCGGTGGTGTTGCTCCACCCCGGCAAATCAAGCGCAGCGCGTGAATCCGCAGCTACCCACACCGGCGCAATGGCAGGCGATTACAAGCTGATGCGCGCAATGGTTGCGCGCGCGGGGGTGATTTTTGCCGAGACGCTGGAAGAGCTGGGCGACATTGCCGAGATCGCTGTGCGCTGCGCGGCGCTGCCTTCGGGCAGCACGGCGGTGCTGGGCGAATCAGGGGCGTTCAAGGCGCTGACGCTGGATCTGGCTGAAGAACTCGATCTGCCGCTGGCCGATCTGCACGACGAGGATTCGCCGCTGTTGCGCGCTGCGTTGCCAGCGTTCGTACCGGTGTCCAATCCGCTCGACATTACCGCACAGGGCCTGTCCGAACCGGCGATCTACACGCGCTGCATCGAGGCGCTGCTTGCGGATGATCGCGTTGGCACCGTTCTGGCCGGGATCATTCAGGCCGAGCCGATCACGTGCGCGATCAAGTTTCCGGCGGTGCTTGCCGCTGTCGAGGGCAAGACCCTGAACAAGCCGGTGATCTTTGCCGGGCTGGACGAAGGCGCTGACGTTCCGGCAGAGCGTATCGCCGCGCTGCGCGCTGCGGGCCTGCCGTGGTTCCCGACCACGGAACGCGCACTGCGGGCGATCACGCGGCTGACGCATTGGTCGGCGCTGGATCTGTCGGTCACTGATCTTCCAGCGACTCCGCTGGCCGGGCTGGACGTGGTTTCGGGCGTGATCCCGGAATACAAGTCCAAGGACTTGCTCGGCCCGATCGGCATTTCGTTCCCCAAGGGTGGATTTGCCGCCAGCGCCGATGCGGCTGTCGCTGCGGCTGATGCCGTGGGCTATCCGGTGGCGATGAAGGCGCAGGCGGCTGCGCTGGGCCACAAGAGCGATGCAGGCGGGGTGATCCTGAACCTTGCCGATGGCGCTGCCGTGCGCGAGGCGTGGGAGCGCATCCACACCAATGTCGCCGCCTATTCGTCGGCCATCAAACTCGACGGCGTGCTGATCGAGGCGATGGGCAAGCGCGGCATGGAAATGATCGTCGGCGCCAAGAACGATCCCGAATGGGGTCCGGTGGTGCTGGCGGGTTTCGGCGGCGTGACCGCAGAAATCCTGCAAGACGTGCGGTTGCTGACGGCTGACCTCACGCAGGATGCTGTCGAGGCCGAACTGATGAAGCTCAAGAGCGCCGCGCTGCTGAGCGGCTATCGCGGCTCGCCCGCACTGGACGTGCCCGCGCTGGCCGCGCTGATCGTAAAGGTCGGGCAGGTGTTGCGGGCGGAACCGTCCATCCGTGAAATCGACCTCAACCCGGTGATCCTGCACCCACTGGGTGAAGGTGTGGTCGCGCTTGATGCACTGATGCTGGTGGATTGAATTTCGCAACCATTGAAGATGAGAGGGCGGCCCGATGGGCCGCCCTTTTGCGTTTCAATGCCCCGGAAAGTCCATAAGCGCGTCCACGGTTAGCCCTGCATCGCGCAATCGGGCTGCTCCGTGAAGGTCAGGCAGGTCGATCACGAAGAGGGCGTGCGTCACGGCGGCTCCCGCTGAGCGCAGAAGTTCTGCTGCGGCAAGGGCGGTGCCGCCGGTGGCGATGAGGTCGTCGACGATGACAACGCGCTGGCCTTCGACGATGGCGGTGGGATCAATCTCCAGCCGGTCGCGCCCGTATTCCAGCGCGTAGTCCACGCCTATGGTGGGCACGGGCAGCTTGCCCGGCTTGCGCACGGGGATGAACCCAAGGCCCATGCGTGCCGCCACGGCAGCACCGAAGATGAAGCCGCGCGCTTCCATGCCTGCGATGGCTTCTGCGCCCGCTGCTTCCGCCATTTGCGCCAGATGATCGATACAGGCGGAAAAGCCTGCGCCGTGTGAAATCAGCGTGGTGATGTCGCGGAACAGGATGCCCGGGGCAGGAAAATCCGGCACAGTGCGCACGAGGTGCTTGAGTTCGTCGGGTGTCATTCCAGGCTTTCTAGCGGGGTATGACGCCGGTGTCTCGGCGTTGCATCTTTCGATAGTATGACTGAAATGCCGGGCAAAGAAAAAGGCCACCGTTTCCGGTGACCTTTGTTCTTGTTGCCAGTGGCAGAACGATCAGTGCTTATCAGCCCAGACGTTCTTCTTGGCAAGATAGGCAAGGACCGTTGCGGCCAGCAGGAAGCCGAGCACGGCCCAGCCGGTCTGCTTGCGCTTGTCGGCCTTGGGTTCTGCCGTCCACATCAGGAACGCCGAAACGTCCTGCGACATCTGGTCAACAGTTGCCTTGGTGCCGTCCGAGTAGGCGACCTGATCGTCGCTGGCGATCGGGGCCGGCATGGCAAGGTTCAGGTTGGCGAAGTACGGGTTGTAGTACAGGCCATCCGGGGTCTTGGAGTCCGGGAACTTCTTGAGAAGTTCAGCGGGCTGTTCCTGATAACCGGTCAGCAGCGAATACACATAGGCACCACCGTTGTGACGCGCCTTGGCGATCAGCGAGAGATCGGGCGGCACGCCTTGCCCTGCATAATAGACGGTCGGGATGTAGTCAGAGGCGATGTTGTCACGCTCGGCACGTTCGCCGCTCTTCGGGTCGAAGGTCGGCTGCTTGGTGCCCCACTGCTTGGCAATCGCCTTCACTTCGCCTTCCGAATAGCCGAGATCGGCCAGATCGCGGAATGCGACGTGCTTGAGCGAGTGACAGGTTGCGCAGACTTCCTTGTAGACCTGGAAGCCGCGCTGCAGCTGCTGCTTGTCGTACTTGCCGAAGACGCCATCGCTGGCGAACTTCACGTCCTTGGGGTGGAGATGGAACTCGTGCTCTGCCGTGGGGGCAGCGGGTTCCGTGATCGCGGAGTAGGCGCCGTTACCGAACGACCAGAGCAGCGCGACCGCGAAGAACAGGCCTACCAGGGGGCCAAAAAGACGGACCATGGGGTTCTCTTTCTCTTACGCTTCGTGGCTGTCAGGCAGCGGTAGGGTTGGCGTTGAGCACAGCGCTCTCATCCTTGCCCAGCACGGCTTCGGTGATCGAGAACGGAAGCGGTTCCGGCTTTTCGATCGAGGAGACGAGTGGGAGAATGATGAGGAAGTGCGCGAAGTAGTAAAGCGATGCCAGCTGGCTGAGCATCACGAAGGGTTCTTCAGCCGGAGCGCCGCCGCAGTAGAACAGGATCGCCATGGTCGGGATGAGACCGAACCAGAAGAACTTGCGGAACAGCGGACGGTAGTGGCCCGAGCGCACTGGCGAGGTATCCAGCCAGGGCAGGAAGAACCACACCAGGATCGAGCCGAACATGGCGAGCACGCCCATCAGCTTGGCCGGGATGAAGAAGAAGTCATACGTGAAGGCGCGCAGGATCGCGTAGAATGGCCAGAAGTACCATTCAGGCACGATGTGTGCGGGCGTCGAAAGCGGGTTTGCCGGGATGTAGTTGTCCGGGTGGCCCAGCGCGTTCGGTGCAAAGAACAGGATCGCGCAGTAGATCAGCAGGAACACGCCCAGTCCGAAGCCGTCCTTCGCCGTGTAGTACGGGTGGAACGGAACGGTGTCGCTTTCAGCCTTCACTTCAACGCCGGTCGGGTTGGACGAGCCGGGGATGTGCAGCGCCCAGATGTGCAGGATGATGACACCTGCAATCACGAACGGCAGCAGGAAGTGGAGCGAGAAGAAGCGGTTCAGCGCGGCGTTATCAGGCGCAAAGCCACCCAGCAGCCAGATCTGAAGCGGTTCGCCGACGACCGGGATCGCGCCAAACAGGCCGGTGATGACCTTGGCACCCCAGAACGACATCTGGCCCCAAGGTAGCACGTAGCCCATGAACGCCGTTGCCATCATCAGCAGGAAGATGACCACGCCGAGCAGCCAGATCATCTCGCGCGGGGCCTTGTACGATGAGTAGAAGAAGCCACGGAAGATGTGCAGATAAACGACGACGAAGAACGCCGAGGCACCGTTGGCGTGCGCATAACGCATCATCCAGCCCCAGTTGACGTCGCGCATGATATGCTCGGTCGAATCGAAGGCCACCAGCGCGTTTGGCGCATAGTGCATGGCCAGGATGACGCCGGTGATGATCTGAAGCATCAGGCAGAAACCGGCAAGCACGCCGAAGTTCCACATGTAGTTCAGGTTGCGCGGCACCGGATAACCGGCACCGACGGCGTTGTAGACGAAACGCGGCAGCGGCAGCTTTTCGTCAAGCCACTGTGTCAGGCCGATGGCCGGCTTGTATTCTTTTGCCCAGGGAAAGCTCATGTTTCCTGTCCTCAACCGATCTTCACGACAGCGTCGGAGATGAATGAATACTCGGGCACCTCAAGATTCTTGGGTGCCGGACCCTTGCGGATGCGCGCTGCGGTATCATAGTGCGAACCGTGGCACGGGCAGAAATAGCCGCCAAATTCACCCTTCACTTCGCCTTCGCCCGCGCCCAGCGGCACGCAGCCGAGGTGGGTGCAGACGCCCATCGTGATGAGCCAGTTGGTCTTGCCTTCCTTGGTCCGCTCTTCCAGCGTCTGCGGATCGCGCAGCGAGGAGGCGTCAACCTTGTCGGCCGAGGCGATCTCTGCCGGGGTCAGATTGCGGATGAAGACCGGCTGCTTGCGGAAGATCGCCTTGATCGCTTGTCCCGGCGTGATCGCCGAAATGTCGATCTCGGTCGAGCTTTGCGCCAGCACGTCTGCCGATGGTGCCATCTGACTCACCAGCGGGAACAGCACGGCTGCGCCGCCCACCCCCGCAAAACTCACCGCCGCGATATTGATGAAATCGCGCCGGCGCACGCCTTCTCCGGCTTCTGCCGAAGTGTCGATGCTCGCCTGTTCAGCCATTGAATTTCCCTGCCTGCTGCCGCCGTGCGCGCGAATCGCACACGGTCCAACTTGCCCTTACGGAACGGTTCGGGACGACCGCACCGGTGCATCCTTAACCGCACGGGAGCCGGACACGCGCAAAAACGCCATACCAGCCCCCACTTGGCGGGCCTGATAGACGCAAAGCCACGCCTTTGCCAACAGGCATTTTGGTATGGGGAATCACCCTTGTTTCCGGCGGATTTCGCAACGGCAAACCGCCATTGCGCGCTCAGTCCGTGCGTTCGAACCCCGCGCCGTCCGGCCAATCGGGCGCGGTGATTCCCATAACCTTGAACAGTGCGCCCATCTGGCCCTCGCCGGTCAGGCGGTCTCGTGCTGTGCGCACCGCTTCCGCATGCAGAGGCGCTGCGGCAGCCAAGGCATCTGCGCGGGCATCAATGCCGAGCGAGCGCAGCCAGTGGCCCTGCTCCTCGGTCCCCAGCCAGCGCACACCGCGCGACAGCGCAATGGGAGCAAGCGCTGAAAAATCGACATGGGCTGTAAGATCAGCCTCGCCGGGCGCGGAGAACACGTCGACCTTGCGATGCGCCCGAACGGCCTGCAACGAAGAGCCGAAACGCGGCTCGGCATGGCCATAGTCGATGAACAGGGCGGCCCCGCCCTGCGTGGCGAGCCTTCCGGCAACTTCATAGACAACCGCCGCCGATGCAGGCGATATTTCGAGAATCGTGCCTTCGGGCGCATCGCGACGACTTGTGGGGACCGCTACCTCCATCGGCGCCGTTCCGGCCACAGGCACAAGCCGCCCTTCGTCCAGCCCGACCATGCGTTCGCGCCATCCGGCCGCAGTGCGCACCAGTTGGCGCACCGGCAGTGCATCGAGAAATTCGTTGGCGACGATCAGGAGCGGGCCGTCGCTTGGCAGCGTTGAAAGATCGGCGTGCCAGAACGCCTGCGGGTGCATTTCCAGCTGCAGCGCTTTCAGCGACGTGCTGGTCTCCACAAAGTGTACGCGCGGATCAAGGCCGTAACGCCGGGCCGCGCCCAGCGCGTCACGCGCCAATGTCCCGCGGCCGGGGCCGAGTTCCACATAGTGCACCGGCTCGGTCCGTCCGGCGCGAATCCAGATGTCGGCCAGCCACAGGCCTATCAATTCGCCAAACATCTGGCTGATTTCCGGCGCGGTGATGAAATCACCGGCCGCGCCGAATGGATCGCGCCCACCGTAATAGTGCGCGTTGGATTCGGCCATGTAGTGCGAAACGCTGATCGGGCCGGTGTTGGTGATCAAACGCGTGAAGGTTTCCAGCAGCGGTGCTTTCACGCCGGGGCGGCTCCGCCCACTTCCAGCGGCTTGCGGATCAGCGCGCGCAAGAAGAAGAACAGGCCCACCGCCATCATCGGGATTGTCAGCCATTGGCCCATCGAAAACCCGGTGCGCATCGCAAAGTCCATCAACTGGGCATCAGGCTCACGATAGAATTCGACAGTGAAGCGGGCAAGGGCATAGCCGAACGTGAACAGCCCGACGAGCAGCCCGGTGCGCCACCGCGCCTTGGTCTTCCAGAACAGGAAGAGCAGCAGAATTGCCAGCACCAGCCCTTCGAGCGCCGCTTCGTAAAGCTGGCTGGGATGGCGCGCGATCGGTCCGCCGCCGGGAAAGATCATGGCCCAGGGCACGTTCGGGCCTGCTTCGCGGCCCCAAAGCTCGCCATTCATGAAGTTGGCAAGGCGGCCAAACAGCAGGCCGAACGGCACGCAGACGGAGATATAATCACACACCCGCACGAAGTTCAGACCGGCGCGCCAAGAAACCCACGCAATCGCAATCACCACGCCGATCAACCCGCCGTGGAAGCTCATCCCGCCTTCCCACAGCTTGATCAGGTTCTGCGGCGCGCTCAGCAATTCGGGCGCATAGAAAATCGCATAGCCCAGCCGTCCGCCAAGGATGATGCCAAGCGTGGCATAGAAAAACAGGTCATCGGCGTGGCGCTGCGCCATCGGCGATCCGGGCTGGCGGATCATCTTTGACAGCAGCCAGTAGCCCAGCACGATCCCGCCGAGATACGCCAGCGAATACCACTTGAGCGCGAAGAAGCCGAGGTCGAGCGCAATCGGCGAGACGCCCAGATCCTCCCAGCGAATCGGTGCAGAAACGCCTGCCGAGGCGGCGGACGTTACGGCAAGCGCGGTTACCGTTGACACTAGTGACAGCAAGCTGTGAACTCCCTACAAACTTTGGATCGGACCCGTTTCCATGCTGCCGGATGCGCCCTTTGGGCTAGCGTATTGGCACAGGGGAAAGGCCGCACGCAAACCCGAAAAGGCCCCCATCAAGATGGGCCTGCGGGTGAGGAGCAATGAAAGGGTATCATGAAGACCGAACTGGATCTTGCTATGGACCGCGCTTTTGGCGCGATGACTGCAGAAGGCGGCATGTTCCATACGGTTCCCATACGGCGGTTCGATCAGGACTTGCCGATGATTGCTGCCGCACCGCCGCACCTGCCTGCCTACTTCGCCTATTTCTGCGCCACGCAGGGCGAAAAGACGTTCATCGTCGATGGCGATGTCCGGCTGAGCTTCGCCGACGTCTACAAGGCGGCGCGCCATGTTGCTGGCGGTCTGGTCGAAGGCTTGGGCCTGCAGAAGGGGGAGCGGGTCGGGGTTGCCGCGCGCAATTCCGCGAACTGGGTGATCGCCTATATGGCGGTGCTGATGGCTGGCGGCTGCGCCACCTTGCTCAATGGGTGGTGGCAGGGTGAGGAGTTGGCGCAGGGCATCGACCTTGTCGATTGCCGCTTCCTGATCGCCGATGCTTCACGCGCGGCGCGCCTTGCAGGCCATCCACACGGCGCAACCGTGCTGCCGATGGCGCACGATTGTCATTACACCCAAGGGCTGTCTGCGCTGCTGGCCAATGGCGGCGGCATGGAAACAACGCTGCCGACGTTGACCGGTGATGATCTGGCCACCGTACTGTTCACCTCTGGCTCTACCGGCGTGGCCAAGGGGGCCTATTCCGATCATCGCGGGGTAGTGCAGGGCACGATGAACTACGTCGCGCAGACCGCCGCGATGCTTGCAATCCTGACTGCCCGGGGCGAAGCGCCCGCACCCGATTCCCAACCGACCACGCTGGTCAACGTGCCGCTGTTCCATGTGACGGGCGAAGTGCCGGTGTTCCTTCAGTCTTTCGCCATAGGGCGCAAGCTGGTGCTTATGCCCAAATGGGACGCGGTCGAAGCCATGCGTCTGATCGAACGCGAAAAGGTGTCCTATTTCGTCGGCGTGCCGTTGATGAGCTTCGAAATCGCCACGCACCCTGATCGCGACAAGTATGACCTGTCCACTTGCGTTTCCTTTGCCGCAGGCGGCGCGCCGCGTCCGGTTGAGCATGTTGACCGCATCCGCAAGGCACTGCCCCATGCTTTCCCGCTGCTGGGATATGGCCTGACGGAAACCAACGGGGTGGGCTGCGGCAATCTCAACGAGAATTACCTTGCCAAGCCCGGCAGCACCGGCACCGCCTCGCGCCCGCTGGTGGATCTTGCGATCCTCGATGATGCCGGGAATGCACTGTCACAGGGCGAAGTGGGTGAAGTCTCGATCCGTTCCATCGCCAACTTCCTTGGCTACTGGAACAACGAGAAGGCCACGCGCGAGGCGATCACATCTGACGGTTACTTCCGCACTGGTGATCTTGGCTACCTCGACCCTGAGGGTTACCTGTTCATCGTCGACCGCAAGAAGGACATCATCATTCGTGGCGGCGAGAATATCAGTTGCATCGAGGTGGAGAGCGCGATCTATGCTCATCCCTGCATCGCAGAGGCGAGCGTCTTTGGCCTGCCGGACGAGAAGCTGGGTGAGGTTCCCGCCGCCGTCTACCTCGCCAAAGAGGATTGTTCGGCCACCGACGAGGAACTGCGCGAATTTCTGAAGGCGCATATCGCCCCGTTCAAGATTCCGGTGCGTTTCTGGGAAGTTCACGAGGCGCTCCCCCGGCTCGGCACCGAAAAGGTGGACAAACGGTCCTTGCGCGAAAGCTATACCAAGGAATGGCTCGCACCCTAGTTTACTGCCCCATAGCCATTGTTATTGGACGGTAACGCCTCAAGCGATAAAGGGGAGGCATGATGCTTCCCCGGATCGCCAATCAGCGCGCTATCATTGATCGTCGCGCGCTTGCCGACGCGGTCGCCGATGCCTTTGCCGAACAGGGCGAAAAGGCACGGCCGGCCGTCGTCGAACTGCTGCGCAATGCGCTGGAATCCGGGCGTGCCGAGATTGCGCGACGGCTTGAGGCGAAGCCCTCGGCCGGCACCGAATGCGCGCAGGCGCAGGCGTTCCTTGTCGATCAGCTGGTGCGGATCATCTACGATCACGTTGTCGCCCGCGTCTATCGCGCCAGCAACCGCTCTATGGGTGAACGCATCGCCGTCGTCGCAGTCGGCGGCTATGGGCGCGGCGAGATGGCGCCGCATTCAGACGTCGACATCGCCTTCATCACCCCGATCAAGCCCACCTCGTGGTGCGAGCAGGTGATCGAGGCGATGCTCTATTTCCTCTGGGATCTTGGCCTCAAGGTCGGGCAGTCCAGCCGCTCGCTTGATGAAGTGGTGCGCATGGCCAAGAGCGACCTGACCATCCGCACGGCGATGCTCGAAGGCCGCTATGTCTGGGGCGACCGCGAACTTTACGATTCAGCCTCGGCGCGGTTCTGGGCCGAAGTGGTCAACGGGTCGGAAAAGCAGTTCGTCACCGAAAAGCTGGAGGAGCGCAACCAGCGTCACAAACGTCTGGGTGATAGCCGCTATGTCGTTGAACCCAATGTGAAAGAGGGCAAGGGTGGCTTACGCGATCTGCACACGCTCTACTGGATCGGCAAGTACATCCACAAAGTCCGCGATGCCTCGGAACTGGTCGATGTCGGCCTGCTGACTGCTGAGGAATACCGGGCCTTCCGCCGCGCCGAGAACTTTTTCTGGGCAGTGCGCTGCCACCTCCACACCCTCACCAACCGCGCCGAAGACCGGCTGACCTTCGATATGCAGCGCGAAGTTGCCATGCGCATGAACTTTGCCGACCGCCCCGGCAAAAGTGCGGTCGAACGGTTCATGCAGTACTTCTTCCTGCAGGCAAAGCAGGTCGGCTCGCTCACGGGCGTGTTCCTTGCCCAGCTTGATGGCCAGTTCGCCAAGGAAAAACGCGGTTTCTTTGCCTCTTTGCGCGGACGGCGGCGCAAGAAGGTTGGCCCGTTCGTCATTGAGGCGGGCAAGCTGTCGGTGCTTTCGGACGATACCTTCCGCGAAGATCCCGCGCGGCTGATCGAACTGTTCGTCTGTGCAGCGGCAGAGCAGGTGGAAATCCACCCCGAAGCCATGCGCATCGCGCGCCGCGACGCGGGGCTGATCGACGCAGCGCTGCGCAAGGATCCGCGCGCCAACGCCATGTTCATGGAGGTTCTTACCAGCCGCAACGATCCCGAAACGGTCCTGCGCTGGATGAACGAGGCAGGCGTATTCGGCCGCTTCATCCCCGATTTCGGTCGCGTTATCGCGCAGATGCAGTTCGACATGTACCACCACTACACGGTGGACGAACACACCATCCGCGCCATCGGCCTTCTCGCCAAGATCGAAAAGGGCGAGGCCAAAGCGGATCATCCGCTGGCCAGCGAAGTGGTCAGCAAAGTCGCCTCGCGCCGGGTGCTCTATCTTGCCACGTTGCTCCACGACATCGCCAAGGGCCGCCAAGGCGACCATTCGGTGCTTGGCGCCGAAGTGGCGATGAAGCTGTGCCCGCGCCTTGGCCTTTCGGCGGCGGAGACCGAACTCGTCGCCTGGCTGGTGCGCTGGCACCTGCTGATGAGCGCTACGGCGTTCAAACGCGATCTGGCTGACTACAAGACCATCGCTGATTTCGTGCAGACGGTGCAGAGTCAGGAACGTTTGCGCCTGCTGCTGATCCTTACCGTGGTCGATATCCGCGCGGTCGGCCCCGGCGTGTGGAATTCATGGAAGCGCCAGTTGCTGGGTGACCTGTTCGTCTCGGCTGAGGAAATGCTCCGTCTGGGCCACAAGCAGCACGGCCGCGCCGAACGCATTGCCGCCAAGAAGAAGGCCGTCGGCGCGATCCTCAAGGAGCGCGACGCCCTCATCGGCACCGTGGGCAAACAGCTTGGCGATGCGTACTGGATCGCTGAGCCGGAAGACATCATCGCGCTCAATCTCCAGCAGATGGACACCGCGCTGGGAGAGCCACTCTCGGTCGAAACGCACTGGTATCCGGCGCGCGGGGCCACGCTGGTCACCGTGCTGGCAGCCGATCACCCCGGCCTGTTCTATCGCATCGCAGGCGGCATCCACCTTGCAGGCGGCAACATCATCGATGCGCGCATCCACACCGCGCGCAACGGCACTGCGGTCGACAATTTCCTTGTTCAAGACCCGCTGGGCCGTCCGCTCAATGAGGCGACGCAGATCGCGAGGCTGAAGAATGCCATTGCCGATGCGTTGGCCAATCGGGTCAAGCTGTTGCCGCAACTGGCGGCTCGCCCGCTGGCTCGCCCGCGCGCCGATGCATTTGACGTGCGTCCGATCGTGATATTCGACAACAAGGCCTCGAACCGCTTCACCGTGATCGAGATTGGCGCACGTGATCGACCCGCGCTGCTCAACCGGCTTGCCCGTGCGCTGTTTGAAGCCCGACTTGTCGTCCACTCGGCGCACATCGCCACCTATGGTGAACGCGCGGTCGATACGTTCTACGTGACAGACGTTCTTGGTGAAAAGATCGAGGATGAAGCGCGCATGAAAACGGTCGAGAAGCGGCTTCTCGAAGCAGCAGAGGATCGCAAGATCAAGGTCGCGGCGTGAGCCGGCTGCACTGGCAAATGGCCGTGTCCGACCCTATCTCTGCGCAATGAGTGAAGCGGAATATCTTGCCGGCCGCCTGTTGCTGGCCATGCCGGGCATGGGCGATTCCCGGTTCGACCATGCGGTAATCGCCATGTGCGTGCATGATGAACACGGCGCACTGGGTATCGGCATCGGCGAAGTGCGCGAAGGGCTGACTCTGCATGGATTGTTGGAAGACATCGGCATTGATCCCGGCGTCGCACCCGATGTTCCGGTCCTCAATGGCGGCCCGGTTGAAACGGCGCGCGGCTTTGTGCTTCACAGCGCCGATTGGGGTGGAGAGGGCAGCGTCACGGTAAACCCGCTGTGCAGCCTTTCGGCCTCGCTCGACATTCTGCGCGCGATTGCCGAAGGTCGCGGGCCGAGCAAATTCCTCGTCGCGTTGGGCTATGCCGGGTGGGGGGCAGGGCAGCTTGAGGGCGAAATGCGCCATCATGGCTGGTACGCCGCCAAAGGCCATCCCGAAATCCTGTTCAGCACACCCACAGGCCGCCGCTGGACCCAGACCTGGAAGCGCGAAGGGATCGACCCTTCGCACCTCGTCGGTCAAACCGGCAGCGCCTGAAGAAAATCAGGCCTCGGCAGCCTCGCTGTTGAGCTGGATGTAGTTGGCGATACCCATGCGTTCGATCATGTCGAACTGCTTTTCGATCACGTCGACATGCTCTTCCTCGCTTTCGAGGATCTTGGCGAACAGGTCGCGGCTGACGAAATCGCGCACTTCCTCGCAGTGGGCGATGGCATCGCGCAGCAGCGGCAGCGCGTCCATTTCCAGCGCTAGGTCGGCCTTGAGGATTTCCTCCACCGATTCGCCCACGCGCAACCGGCCCAGCGCCTGAAAATTGGGCAGGCCATCAAGGAACAGGATGCGGTCGGCCAAAAGGTCGGCGTGCTTCATCTCATCGATTGATTCGTGGCGTTCGTATTCGGCCAGCTTCTTCACGCCCCAATTGGCCAGCAGGCGATAGTGCAGCCAGTACTGGTTGATCGCGGTCAACTCGTTAAGCAGCGCCTTGTTGAGAAACTCGATGACCTTTGCATCGCCCTTCATTGCAGGATCCTTCGAACTTGAATGACTTTGAGAATGCGGCGATTCTAGGCGCACTCAAGCCATGAACCAAGCGCGAACGACTCGCATGGCAACCAAGGTTTGGTTGTGATTCAAACTGTAATGCGAATGTTTTGCACTGCGAACGCGCAGCACGCGCTCACGCAATAGCGCAGGCGCGTTCCTCGGCAATCACATCTTCGGCATCGTCGAGGCACTGGCGGCACTGCGGGCGGAAGCCCATGCGACCATAGATGTCTTCCGCACCACCGGCATGGCAGCGCGCCGTGTTGCGGATGTCTTTTTCGCGGATGGCATTGCAGATGCAGATGTACATACGGCGATCCTTAGACGGCTATAGCCTGCCAATGATTCGCATTAATAATGAGACTGGATCGCAATAGCAAGCATCTTTGTGCTTGTGCCAAGCTGTTGCAAACCGGTTGGCATCCCACTACATATCGCCCCACATCAAGAGTTGGGGTGACGCTCCAACGCCAACCTGCCGATCCGGGCAAGGTGGTGCCAGATCAGCGCAAGCTGGTAGGGGATGTGGCCGATCCGGCAACCAAACGGACACGGACACTTCACAGGCGTCTCCTTCATCAGATTGAAGAAAGACGCAAAGACAGTGCCGATCAGGATTGCCGATAATCTCCCCGCCCGCCGCACACTCGAAGCCGAAGGCGTCATCGTGATGAGTGAGACCGAGGCTGCGCGTCAGGACATCCGTCCAATGCGCATTGCCTTGCTCAATCTGATGCCGGACAAGATCACCACCGAAACGCAGATCACCCGGCTGCTGGGCGCCACGCCGCTGCAGGTGGAACTGGAACTGCTGCGCATCTCCGATCACGTCAGCAAGAATACCTCGGCTGGCCATATCTCGGCGTTCTACCGCCCGTGGGAAGACATGCGCGCAGAGAAGTTCGATGGGTTGATCGTAACCGGCGCGCCGGTCGAGACGATCCCGTTCGAAGAGGTGAGCTATTGGGACGAGCTGCGCCGCATCTTTGACTGGTCGCAGACCAACGTCCACCGCACGCTCTCGGTGTGCTGGGGCGCGATGGCCGCGTTGCACCACTATCACGGTGTAGAAAAGCATGGCCTGCCCACCAAGGCCTCGGGCGTGTTCCGCCACCGCAACCATGCCCCGGCCAGCCCGTGGATGCGCGGGCTGCCCGATGTGTTCGACGTGCCTGTCTCGCGCTGGAGCGAAGTGCGCCGCGAAGACCTGCCCGAAGGCCACGGCCTCACCGTGCTGGCCGACAGTGCTGAAACCGGCCTGTGCCTGATCGACGATCCGGCCACGCGCACGCTGCATATGTTCAACCATCTGGAATACGATACGTTGACGCTGGCGGGCGAGTTTGCGCGGGATGAAGGCAATTATCTCCCGCGCCACTATTTCCCGGGCGACGATCCGCAAGCGCAGCCCGCCAACACCTGGCGCGGCCACGGCCACCTGCTCTATGGCAACTGGGTCAACGAAGTTTACCAGACCACGTCGTTTGATTTGGCCGACATTGGAAGGTGAGGCTGATTGGGGGAAATTGAAGCGCAACTTGCATTTGTGAAGCGCTTCCCCTAACGGCCCGTCCTTCAACCGACACGGATTCGATGATCGGCCTGGCCACAAGGGCTGCCAAGGCAGATCGGACGCGTCGAAATCAGGAGACCAAAATGCCCAAGATGAAGACGAAGAGCGGCGTGAAAAAGCGCTTCAAGCTCACCGCCACCGGCAAGGTGAAGCACGGTGTGGCTGGCAAGCGCCACCGCCTGATGAGCCATAACGCCAAGTACATCCGCCAGAACCGCGGCACTGACGTGATCTCCGATGCAGATGCAAAGGTGATCAAGAAGTGGGCGCCCTACGGGCTGAGCTGAGGAGCACTGAGTTATGAGCCGTATCAAACGTGGTGTTACCACACGTGCTAAGCACAAGCGGGTTTTGGATCAGGCGAAGGGCTATCGCGGCCGTCGCAAGAACACCATCCGCGTCGCCCGTCAGGCCGTCGAAAAGGCCGGCCAGTATGCCTATCGCGACCGCAAGGTTAAGAAGCGCAGCTTCCGCGCCCTGTGGATTCAGCGCATCAACGCTGCTGTCCGCGCCGAAGGCCTGACTTATTCGCAGTTCATCCACGGCACCAAGCTGGCCGGGATCGAACTGGACCGGAAGACGATGGCAGACCTCGCCATGAACGAGGGCGCGATCTTCACGACCGTGATCGCACAAGCCAAGGCTGCGCTTCCGGCCTGAGCCATTGGCTCGAACCGGTTGCAAGTCTTGCACCTGAAAAAGGGGCGGGTTTCTACGGAAATCCGCCCCTTTTTCGTTGCGACTCATGCAAGTGCGATGCACAACGTTTTTGACAGGTATAAAAACCACAGATCGGGGCGCACACATTTTGACTGGGGACTGCACAGTCCGGGTACGATTCCATCGGCCACCCGCGCCGCTCGCTCCCTATTTCACCACATTTTACATCACGGAAGTCGTCGTTGCTGATGCAGACCGCGTCACCGACCACCTCCATCCGGAATGGGCCAACCTGCGCATCTTTTCCGGCGATTGTCCTGATTCTGAACTTCCGGGACAGGCTCCACTCACCGGCAGCGCGGCAAATTTCACCGGGCCAACCAGCACCGCGCTGAAATTCACTGTCGGAACCATGCGCACATGGGGCGTGGGCTTTCTCCCGCTCGGTTGGGCACGGTTTGTTGGCCAACCTGCCAACGCCCATGCCGACCGCATCTATGCCGTGGCTGAGCAGCCGTTCCTGCGCCAGTTTGCTCCGCTGGTGGCAGGTCTGTTTGGCGACACCCCCGACGAAACCGCCGAACTGGCACGGATTACGCGATACTTCCTGCAAACGCTGAGTGAATCTGGCGAGGCGGATGATCCGCGAATCCTCGCCTGTCACGGCGCACTGCTTGATCCCGAGATTTCGACCGTCGCCGAAATGGCAGAGGCCACGCGCCTGCCAGCGTACACACTCGAACGCCTGTGCCGCCGCCACTTCGGTTTTGCGCCCCGTCTGCTGCTGCGCCGCCAGCGCTTCATGCGCAGTCTGGTGCAGTACATGCTTGATCCCTCGCTGCACTGGATCGGGGCAATCGATAGCCACTATCACGATCAGGCCCAGTTCGTGCGAGACTTCCATCGCTTCATGGGCATGAGTCCCAGCGAGTACGCCGCCAGCCCCAAGCCGATCCTGCATGAAGTGATGCGCGCCCGGCAGGAGTTCATCGGCAGCGCGGTTCAGGCGCTTCACACCCCCACGTCTCGATAACTCCACACTTTGATTCTGGCGCATTTGCGGCTAGCGGCTTCGCGCATGGAAAAGCTCGATCAACAGCAGGCCGAAACGCTGGACGCCATTGCCGCCGCGACCACGCCCGATACCGTGGAGGCGATCCGCGTCTCCGCCCTCGGCAAGCAGGGATGGGTCAGCGCCCTGCTCAAATCGCTGGGCGCCATGACCCCCGACCAACGCCAGAGCGAAGGCCCGAAAATCCACGCCGCGCGCGAGGCTGTCACCGCCGCGCTGGCGACACGCAAGACCGCGCTGGAAAGCGCCGTCCTCGAAGCGCGCCTTGCGGCCGAGACGGTGGACCTGTCGCTTCCCGCGCCCGAAACTCCTCGCGGCTCGGTCCACCCCGTATCGCAGGTCATGGACGAACTGGCCGAAATCTTCGCCGACATGGGCTTTGCCGTCGCCAGCGGTCCTGAGATCGAGGACGACTGGCACAATTTCACTGCGCTCAATATGCCCGAAACGCATCCGGCGCGCGCGATGCACGATACCTTCTACTTCCCGGACAAGGATGCAGAAGGCCGCTCGATGCTGCTGCGCACGCACACCTCGCCGGTGCAGATCCGTTCGATGCTGAAGGAAGGCGCACCGTTGCGCATCATCGCGCCGGGCCGCGTCTATCGTTCGGATTCGGACGCCACGCACACGCCGATGTTCCACCAGATCGAAGGCCTCGTGATCGACAAGGGCATCCACCTTGGTCATCTGAAGTGGACGCTGGAAACCTTCCTCAAGGCCTTCTTCGAGCGCGACGACATCACCCTGCGTCTGCGCCCCAGCTATTTCCCGTTCACCGAACCTTCGGTCGAAGTCGATGTCGGCTACACCCTCGTGGGCGGCAAGCGCGTGGTCGGCGGCAGCGGCGATGCGGCTGACGGTGGCTGGATGGAAGTGCTCGGCTCCGGCATGATCAACCGCAAGGTCATCGAATTCGGCGGGCTTGATCCCGATGAATGGCAGGGCTTCGCTTTCGGCACCGGCGTCGATCGCCTCGCCATGCTGAAATACGGCATGGACGATCTGCGCGCCTTCTTCGATGGCGATGCACGGTGGCTCGGCCACTACGGCTTCGGCGCGCTGGACGTGCCGACCCTTTCTGGCGGCGTGGGAGTACGTTCGTGAAGTTCTCGCTCTCATGGTTGCAGTCGGTCCTCGATACCAAGGCCGACGCGCGCCTCATCGCTGAAAAGCTGACCTCGCTCGGCTTGGAAATCGAAGGCGTCGAGGACGCTTCGGCGGCCCTGACCAAGTTCCGCATCGCCCGTGTCTTGAGGGCAGAGAAGCACCCGCAGGCCGACAAGCTGCAGGTGCTGTCGGTCGATCTGGGTGACGGCACCCCGCTGCAGGTCGTCTGCGGTGCGCCCAACGCCCGCGCTGGCCTCATCGGCGTGCTCGGCCTGCCCGGTGCGCTGGTCCCTTCGAACGGCATGGAACTGCGCAAGTCGGCCATTCGCGGTGTCGAATCCAACGGCATGATGTGTTCCACGCGCGAGCTTTGTCTGGGCGAGGATCACGACGGCATCATCGAACTGCCTGAAGACGCGCCCGTTGGCACCAGCTTTGCCGACTATATTGGTTCCGACCCGGTGTTCGACGTGGCCATTACGCCCAACCGGCCCGACTGCATGGGCGTCTACGGCATCGCCCGCGATCTTGCGGCGGCGGGCCTTGGCGTGCTCAAGCCTATCCCCACGGCTGCGGTCACCGGCAGCTTCCCTTGCCCGGTCGAAGTCCGCACCGACGATCCCGAAGGCTGCCCCGCTTTCTATGGTCGCGTCATTCGCGGCGTGAAGAATGGCCCCAGCCCGAAGTGGCTGCAAGACTACCTGAAGAGCGCAGGCCAGCGCCCGATCTCGGCACTGGTGGACATCACCAACTACGTGATGCTCGGCTATGGCCGTCCGGCCCACGCCTATGACCTTGCCAAGCTCACCGGCCCCGTAGTCGCCCGCAAGGCGCGCGAAGGCGAGAGTTGCCTTGCGCTCAATGGCAAGGAATACGCGCTCCAGCCCTTCATGACCGTGATTGCCGATGATGGCGGCGTCCACGACATTGCCGGCATCATGGGCGGCGAGCATTCGGGCTGCACCGACGCGACCACCGACGTCCTGCTCGAAGTTGCCTACTTCACGCCTGCCGCCATCGCCCGCACCGGGCAATCGCTAGCGCTCGCATCCGATGCGCGCGGACGGTTCGAACGTGGCGTCGATCCGGCGTTCCTCGATACCGGCATGGACCTGCTCACCAGCCTGATCCTCGAGATCTGCGGCGGCGAGGCCAGCGAAGTGGTCCGCGCAGGCGAGCCTCCATTGGCGCGCAAGGCCGTGGCCTATGACCCGGAACTGGCGGGCAACCTCGGCGGCATCGATGTGGGCAATGGTGAGCAGAAGCGCATTCTGACTGCGCTTGGCTTCGACGTCAGCGATGAATGGACCGTCACCGTCCCGACCTGGCGGCCCGATGTCGACGGCGCACCAGACCTCGTCGAGGAAGTGATCCGCGTCCACGGCCTTGATGCCGTACCGTCCACCCCGCTGCCGCGCGCAGACGGCGTGGCCAACCCGACTGCGACGCCAGCACAGATGCTCGAACGCCGCGTCCGCCGCGCCGCCGCCGCGCGCGGGCTGCACGAAGCCGTCACGTGGTCCTTCCTGCCCGAAGCGCAGGCCGCACACTTCGCCGATGGCGAAACGCTTTGGAGCCTTGCCAACCCGATCAGCGAAGACCTCAAGGTCATGCGCCCCTCGTTGCTCCCCGGGCTGCTCTCGGCCGCCCAGCGCAACCTGCATCGCGGCGCCACCTCGGTCCGCGTATTCGAGATCGGTCGTCGCTATCTACGCGGCACAAATGGCGCGAGCGACGAGAAACTGAGCCTCGCCGTCGTGCTGGCCGGTGATAGCACACCGCGTGGCTGGGCCACGGGCAAGGCCAAACCCTTCGACGCATTCGACGCCAAGGCCGAAGCGCTGGCGCTGTTGGCCGAAGCCGGTGCCCCGGTCGAAAACCTGCAAGTCATGGGAGAGGCTGGCGCACAATTCCACCCCGGCCAGTCCGCCACGCTGCGCCTCGGCCCCAAGCAGGTGCTGGCCCGCTTCGGCATGCTCCACCCCACCACCGCCAAGGCCTTCGATCTCGATGGCCCCGTCGCTGTGGTAGAGCTGTTCCTCGACCGCATTCCCGCAAAGAAGGGCGCTGGCCAGTTCGCCCGCCCGCACTTCGCGCCGCCCGCATTGCAGGCCGTGACGCGCGACTTTGCGTTCCTTGTCGATGCGGCGCTTCCCGCAGGCGATCTGCTGCGCGCGGTAAAGGGCGCGGACAAGCAGGCGATCACCGCCGCGCGGCTGTTCGACGATTTCCGGGGGCAGGGCGTGCCTGAGGGGCAGAAGAGCCTTGCCATCGAAGTGACGCTTCAGCCCACCGAAAAGTCATTCGACGAAGCAGCGCTCAAGGCAATTGCCGACAAGGTTGTTGCGGCAGCGGCCAAGCAAGGTGCAGTGCTGCGGGGATGAGCGAAGAACTGGTCACGATCACCGGAGACGGCCTCACCGCGCGGATCAATCCGCTCGGTGCCGAACTGTGGTCGCTGACCGATGAAAGCGGCGCGGAGTACATGACCGATGCCGACCCGGCGTTCTGGGGAGGCCACGCGCCGCTGCTGTTCCCCATCGTCGGTTCGCTCAGCGGCGATGTGCTGCGCCTTGACGGCCGCGAATACCCGCTGCCGCGCCACGGCTTTGCCCGCCGCAGCACGTTTTCGCCGGTTCATGTCGAAGGCAACGAGGCCCGCTTCCGCCTCACCGATTCGCCCGAAACCCGCGCCGTTTACCCCTTCGGCTTCGTCCTCGAAGTCACATTCCGCATCGAAGGGATGACGCTGCACATCGAAACCAGCGTGTTCAATCCCAGCGCCGATCCTCTCCCCTTCAGCTTCGGCTATCACCCCGCCTTCGCCTGGCCGCTCCCCGGCAGAGCCGACAAGGCTGCACACAAACTGGTGTTCGAAGCTGACGAGCCGCAGGACGTCCGCCGCGTGTCGCGAGAAACCGGCCTGCTACTCGCCCAAGGTGAACCGACGCCCATCAATGCGCGCGAACTGCCCTTGAACGAAGACCTGTTCCGCGCCGATGCGCTGATCTGGGACCACCTGAACAGCCGCAGCCTGCGCTATGGTGCAACTGACAGCACCCAGCTCGACATCGCCTTCCCAGACACGCCCGCGCTCGGCGTATGGCAAGTCCCCGGCGCACGCTACATCTGCATCGAGCCGTGGCAGGGCCATGCCGATCCCGAAGACTTCACCGGTGACTTCCCCGAAAAGCCCGGCATCGTCCTGCTGGCCCCGCGCGAAACCCGCAGCTTCCGCATGGACGTGAGCGTTCAGCCGCGCTAACCGCGCGCAATGTCCAATCGCCGCACCTTCGCCATCATCTCGCATCCTGACGCGGGCAAGACCACGCTCACCGAAAAGCTGCTGCTGCAGGGCGGCGCCATCCACCTTGCTGGCGAGGTCAAGGCCCGTGGGCAGGCGCGGCGTGCGCGGTCTGACTGGATGAAGATTGAGCAGCAGCGCGGCATCTCGGTCACGTCCTCGGTGATGACCTTCCAGAAGGACGGCATCGTCTTCAACCTGCTCGATACGCCGGGCCACGAGGACTTTTCCGAAGACACCTACCGCACGCTCACCGCGGTCGATTCGGCGATCATGGTGATCGACGCGGCCAAGGGCATCGAGCCACAGACGCGCAAGCTGTTCGAGGTCTGCCGTTTGCGCTCGGTGCCGATCATTACCTTCGTCAACAAGGTGGACCGCGAAGGCCGTTCGGTGTTCGAAACACTGGACGAAGTGGCCGATGCGCTGGCGCTCGATGTGGTGCCAATGTCCTGGCCCATCGGCATGGGCGGCATTTTTCAGGGCGTGATGAGCTTTGCCGATGAAACCATCGCCCGCCCCGAAGGCGATAGCCGCGAGTTTCTGGGCAAGGTGGAGTCTGCCCCCTATGCCTCCGGCGAGATTCCGGCCGACATTGCCGAAGAGATCGAACTGGCCCGCGCCGGCTATCCCGAATTCGACATCGAAGCCTATCGTAATGGCGACCTGACGCCGGTCTATTTCGGCTCGGCGCTCAAGAACTTCGGCGTGGTCGATCTGATCGACGCGATTGCAAAGTTCGCTCCGCCGCCGCGCCCGCAATCGTCGAGCGTCGGCACGGTAGACCCCGAGCGCGCGGACGTGACCGGCTTCATCTTCAAGGTGCAGGCCAATATGGACCCGCAGCACCGCGACCGAATCGCCTTCATGCGCATGGTTTCGGGCACGTTCCGGCGGGGCATGAAGCTGACGCCTTCGGGTAGCGGGAAGCCCATCGCGGTCCATTCGCCGATCCTGTTCTTCGCGCAGGACCGTGAAATTGCCGATACCGCCGAGGCGGGCGACATCATCGGAATCCCCAACCACGGCACCTTGCGCGTGGGCGATACGCTGTCGGAAAAGAACGACCTGCGCTTTACCGGCCTGCCCAACTTCGCCCCGGAAATCCTGCGCCGCGTGGTGCTGAAAGACCCGACCAAGACCAAGCAGTTGCGCAAGGCGCTGGATGATCTGTCCGAAGAGGGCGTGATTCAGGTGTTCTATCCAGAGATCGGTTCACAATGGATCGTTGGCGTGGTGGGGCAGCTCCAGTTGGACGTGCTCGTTTCGCGGCTTGAGGCGGAATACAAGGTCGAAGCTGGGCTTGAACCCTCGCCATTCGATACCGCGCGCTGGGTGAAGGGTAGTGATACTGCGTTGAAATCTTTCACTGATTTCAACGTGTCTAACCTCGCCAAGGACCGTGACGGCGACCCGGTATTCATGGCTCGGTCGGCGTGGGATGTTGGGTATCAGCAAGAGCGCAATCCAGAGCTGGTGTTCTCCGCCACCAAGGAACGTTAGGACGCCTTAGTCCATTCGAGGGGTTGAATCCGGACGGCATCGAGCGCAGTTAGCCTGCCATGCAGTTACTCGGCCCAACTTCGAACACGTTCATCTCGCAGCGCCTGCGCCTCCACTATGTGGATTGGGGTAATGCTGACAAGCCACCGCTTCTGCTTGTTCACGGTGGGCGCGATCATTGCCGTTCGTGGGACTGGACGGCAGAGGCGCTGCGCGAGGATTGGCACATCATCGCGATGGACCACCGGGGCCACGGTGACAGCCAGTGGACCGATGACGGCAACTATCGCACGATGGACCTTGTCTATGATGTGGCGCAGCTGATTCACCAGCTAGACCTCGCCCCGGTCACAATTGTTTCGCATTCGTGGGGGGCCAATACCAGCCTGCGTTATGCCGGGTTGTTTCCTGAAAACGTGCGCAAACTCGTCGCCATCGAAGGCCTGTTTCCCACGCCAGAGCGCGAGGCCCTGCTGAAGGATGTGCCTTTCGCGCGCCGCGTGCGTGAATTCATCGGTGAAAAGCGCAAGGCAGCAGGCCGTCTGCCACGCCGCTATCCCACGCTGGAAGACGCCTATGCGCGCATGAAGGGTGAAAACCCCTACCTGACCGACGTTCAGGCCCGCCATCTGACGCTTCACGGCATCAACCGGAACGAGGACGGCACGTTCAGCTGGAAGTTCGATCCGCACCTCAATGTCGATGGCGCACCCTATGACATCAGCATCGACCAGCGCAACGAACTGTGGAAAGCCATTACCTGCCCCACCTTGCTGCTCAACGGTGCGGATTCATGGGCGGGCAACCCGGAACGCAACGGCATGGCGGAGCATTTTCGCAATGCCAAGGTGGTTGAGTTCGAGAACGCCGGGCACTGGCTCCACCATGACCAGTTCGACAAATTCATCAAGACGCTCAAGGACTTCCTCTGATGTCCGAATTTGCTGACCGAATCCTGCCTGAACATCAGGAAATGATCAGTCGGCAAGCGGTGTTCTTCGTGGCCACCGCCGCAGCCGAGGGACGCATCAACCTCTCGCCCAAGGGCTATGACAGCTTTCGTGTGCTGGGGCCAAATCGGGTCGCCTATCTCGATCTGGGCGGGTCCGGGAACGAAACCCACGCCCATCTCCTTGCCGATGGTCGCATCACCGTGATGATGACCAATTTTCAGCAGCCGGCCTTGATCCTGCGGCTCTATGGTCATGGCAAGCCAGTCCTGCCTGCTGATCCTGAATGGGAAGAACTGGCCGCGCATTTCGTGCTGCTCCCCGGTACGCGCCAGATCTTCGACATCGCAGTCGATAGTGTGCAGACAAGTTGCGGCTGGGGTGTTCCAATCATGAACATGGAGCAGGAGCGCAAGACACTCGTCAAATATCACGCGCAAGCCGATCCGGCAGCCTGGAAAACCAAAGTTGCCGGGCGCGTCCGCAGTATCGACGGGTTGCCGGTGCGACCGACCGACCGTTACATTACAGGTGCCTGAAGCACGCACCAAGCTGAAGGTCGCCAGCTACAACATCCACAAGGGTGTCGGGCTGGACCGAAAGCGCGATCCCGAGCGGATTCTTACGGTGCTGCGCGAGATCGACGCGGATGTGATCGCGTTGCAGGAAGCTGACCGCCGCTTTGGCCTGCGTGAAGCCGTGATTCCGCGCGCGACACTGGATGATCACAGCCCTTGGATGGTGGTAGAGCCGGGGCATTACGATAGCGCACGCACCGCTTCAAGCATGGGCTGGCATGGCAACGCCCTGCTTGTGCGGCGTGGGATCGAAGTGGTTGAGGCCTGCGCGGTGCCGCTGCCGACCATAGAGCCGCGCGGCGCGGTCTGCGCCACGCTGCGGGTGGGCGGAGCATTGCTGCGTGTGGTCGGCATGCACCTTGATCTGTCCGGCCTGCGTCGCCGTCAGCAGGTTTCGGCGGTCTGCAATCACATCGCCGCGCATGAGAACTCCGGTCATGCCGTGATGATGGGTGACCTCAATGAATGGTCGATCACCGGCGGCGCGCTGTCTGCTTTCGCACCGCCCTTGCGCGTGCTTGCCCCCGGCCGCAGCTTCCCCGCGCGCCGTCCGCTGGCGCAGCTTGACCGTATCGTGGTGAGCGAAGGCCTCGCAGTAGAGGCTAGCGGTGTTCACCACAGTCCGCTGGCAGCGGTGGGCTCGGATCATCTGCCGGTGTGGGCCACACTGATCCTGCCCTGATTTGTGGCACGCAGGCCTGCCTAAAAAACAGGCAAATCGCATAACATGCACAAGAATCGGGCGGCTTTAACCGTTGGCTGGGGAGTTCTGTTCCCGTAAACGGCCCAATCCGTAACTTTTCTGATTTGGCACGCCCTTTGCTTAACACTCTACGCCGGCAGGTCGCCCGGCGTGTGGGCAAAAGAAGGGGGCATGAATGAAATTCATCATCGCCATCATCAAGCCGTTCAAGCTCGACGAAGTGCGTGAAGCGCTCTCGGCCTTGGGCGTCGCTGGGATGACGGTGTCGGAGGTGAAGGGCTTTGGTCGGCAGAAGGGCCAGACCGAAATCTACCGTGGCGCCGAATACTCGACGAACATGCTGCCGAAGGTGAAAATCGAGATCGCCGCAAGCGATGATCTCGCGCCGCAGATCGTGGAAACGATCCAGCAGGCCGCCAGCACCGAAGCAATTGGCGACGGCAAGGTTTTCGTGCTCGATCTCGCATCGGCCACCCGTATCCGCACCGGCGAAACCGGGGATACCGCGCTGTGAGCGCGCCTTCCATTTCCGACCTTAGGGGAACCAACATGATCCGTAAGATGATCGGTGGCTTGGTGGGAACGGGCGCTTCGCTCTTCGCCGCTACGGCTGCTTTTGCACAGGATGGGCCGATCAAGGCACCATCGGTTGAACAGATGGCCGGCATGGTCAACAAGGGCGACACGACCTGGATGCTGATTTCGTCGGCACTCGTCCTGATGATGAGCGTTCCGGCACTCGCACTTTTCTACGGCGGCCTCGTTCGCACCAAGAACATGCTCTCGGTGCTGATGCAGGTGTTCATGGTCGTTTCGGTCGCAGCGCTCGTATGGGTCAGCTGGGGCTATTCGATGGCCTTCACCAGCGGCGGTCCGTTCGTCGGCGGCTTCTCGAAGATGTTCCTGATGGGCGTTGATGCAACGACCTATGCGGCAACCTTCTCGAACAACGTCTACATTCCTGAATACGCGTTCGTCATCTTCCAGATGACCTTTGCCTGCATCACCCCGGCGCTGATCGTCGGTGCCTTTGCAGAGCGCGTGAAGTTCTCGGCACTGATGGTCTTCACCGTCCTGTGGCTGACCGCGATCTACTTCCCGATGGCGCACATGGTTTGGTATTGGGCTGGCCCAGACTTCCTGCCTGATGCTCCGACCGACGCTGGTTTCCTGTGGGCAATGGGCGCGCTCGACTTCGCTGGTGGCACCGTGGTGCACATCAACGCCGGTATCGCAGGCCTCGTGGGCTGCATCATGATCGGCAAGCGCGTTGGCTTCGGCAAGGAAGCTACTCCGCCGCACTCGCTGACCATGACCATGATCGGCGCTTCGCTGCTGTGGGTGGGCTGGTTCGGCTTCAACGCTGGCTCCAACCTCGAAGCCAATGGCGTTACCGCAGTTGCCTTCATCAACACTTTCGTCGCCACCGCTGCCGCAGCCGTCTCCTGGGCGATTGTCGAGCAGATCCACCACGGCAAGCCTTCGATGCTGGGCGCTGCAACGGGTGCCGTCGCTGGCCTCGTGGCAATCACCCCGGCTTCGGGTCTCGGCGCTCCGATGACCTCGATTGTCCTCGGCCTCGTCGTCTCGCCCATCTGCTACCTCTTCGTCAGCACGGTGAAGAACAAGCTCAAGTATGACGATACGCTCGACGTATTCGGCGTGCACGGCGTGGGCGGCATCGTTGGCGCCATCGCCACCGGCATCGTCGCGGCTCCTTCGCTTGGTGGCCAGGGCGTGTTTGACTACACCGTGTTCCCGGCAGGCTTCGACGCTGACAGCTACAGCATCGGCACCCAGGTGATGACGCAGATCAAGGCAGTGCTCTTCACCGTCCTGTTCTCGGGCATTGGCTCAGCGATCCTCTTCTTCATCGTCGACAAGACCATCGGTCTGCGTCCGTCGGAAGAATCAGAGCGCGAAGGCCTCGACATCTCCGAACACGGCGAGCGCGCCTACAACTATTAAGTTTACCCGAATTGGCGGAGTGGGGGAAACAGATCCTCTCCCTCTCATTCCCTGCCCCGCCAAACCATGTTCCTCCTGCGAACAGACTAAGGCCGGAAGCGCTAGCCCGCTTCCGGCCCTTTTTTCGTCCTTGCCCCGGGGTTCGCTTGCCGGAAACTCCGGCAATCTCTAAGGCGCGGCCTCATGGAAAACGCGCCTAAGCCCAAAGAATGGATCCTCGGCATTCACGCCTATGTCCCCGGCAAGTCGACCGGCAAGGACGGGCAAGTGCTGACCAAGCTCTCCGCCAACGAGAACCCGCTCGGCACCAGCGCCGCCGCGCTTGAGGCACAGACCCACGCAGGCGATCCGGCGCGCTACCCTGATCCTGACAGCACGGCGCTGCGCACCGCCATCGCGCAAGTCCACGGCCTCGATCCCGCGCGCGTGGTCATGGGCACCGGCTCGGACGAACTGCTCAACCTTGCCGCGCAGGCCTATGCCGGGCCGGGCGACGAGGTTGTCTATGTCCGCTACGGCTTCTCGGTCTACGACATCGCCGCCCGCCGCTGCGGCGCCACCCCGGTGGTCGCGCCCGATCACGACTATGGCACCGATGTCGACGCGCTGCTCGCCTGCGTGACTGAACGCACCCGCGTCGTTTTCCTCGCCAACCCCAACAACCCCACCGGCAGCTGGCTCCCCCGCGCCGAAATCGCGCGCCTCCACGCTGCGCTGCGCCCCGACATTCTGCTGGTGCTGGATGGCGCCTATGCCGAATACGTCGCGCCGGAAAACGACGACGGCGCGCTCGAACTCGCCACCACCGCGCAAAACGTGCTGGCCACGCGCACCTTCTCAAAGATCTACGGTCTTGCCGGAGAGCGCCTTGGCTGGGGCACCGGCCACCCTGCGATCATCGACATGCTCAACCGCATCCGTGGCCCGTTCAACGTCTCGCTGACCGGCCAAGCCGCTGGCCTCGCCGCCGTGCAGGATCAGGCCTTCGTCGAAAGCTCGCGCCGCCACAACGCGCAGGAACGCGCCCGCTTCGTTGAAAAGCTCGAAGCGCTGGGCAACCACGGCGTCCGCCCGCTGCCCAGTCAGGCCAACTTCGTGCTGATCCTGTTCGAAGGCGCGCTCACCGCCGAACAGGTCTACAATGGCCTGATGGACCACGGCTACATCACCCGCTGGCTGCCGGGGCAGGGCCTGCCGCAAGCGCTGCGCATCACCATCGGCACGGCAGAGCAGATGGACGAGATCGCCACCGCCATCCGCCAGATGTGCGAGGCGTCGAAGTGAGCGACGCGCCCTTCAAACAGGTCACCATCGTCGGCCTCGGCCTGCTCGGCGGGTCGATTGGCCACGCGGTGCAGGCCTTCCTGCCCGATACCACCGTCGTCGGCTATGACGCAGACCCCGAAGTCCGCACTGCCGCGCGCGCGCTGAACCTCGCCCACCGCATCGCCGACACCGCGCAGGACGCCGCCACCGGCTCAGACCTCGTGATCTTTTGCGTCCCCGTTGGTGCAATGGCCGCCGCCGCCCGCGCCATCGCGCCGGGTCTGTCGAAAGACGCGCTGGTCAGCGACGTCGGCTCCTCCAAGGCCACCGTCGCCGCTGCCTTGGCCGAAGCGCTGCCCGGCCACCACATTATCCCCGCGCATCCCGTGGCGGGCACAGAGCGCAGCGGCCCGGACGCCGGGTTCGCCACGCTGTTCCGCAACCGCTGGTGCATCGTCACCCCGCCCGCCGATGCCGACCCGGCACTGGTCCAGCGCCTCGTGGCCTTCTGGGAAGCGCTGGGCGCGCGGATCGATACGATGGACGCCGACCACCATGACAAGGTGCTCGCCGTCACCAGCCACCTGCCGCACCTGATCGCCTATACCATCGTCGGCACCGCGTCGGACCTTGAACAGGTCACGCAAAGCGAGGTCATCAAGTATTCCGCCGGTGGCTTCCGCGATTTCACCCGCATCGCCGCATCAGACCCCACGATGTGGCGCGACGTGTTCCTGACCAACCGCGACGCCGTCCTCGAAATGCTCCAGCGCTTCACCGAGGATCTGACCGAACTGCAAAAAGCCATCCGCAAGGGCGACGGCGAAACCCTCTTCGACCACTTCACCCACACCCGCGCGATCCGGCGAGGGATCATCGAGATGGGACAGGACGACGCGCGGCCGGACTTTGGGCGGAGCGATCATCAGGGGCAGGGGTGAGGGGGCGGCATTGGTGGAAGTACCATTTCCTGTGCATCATTTGGGTGCCCGGAGCGTCACATGAAGCAAAAACCGAACTACAAACTGTTGCGAAGGGCGCGGTTGAAAAAATTAGGCCGTGAGCAATCTTCAGCTACGAATTTGGCGCGTGGTTTCAATATATTTCTCACGACGGTTATCTCAGTGGCCACACTTGCGGTTGCGGTAGCATCTTATCTAATTGCTGAGAAGCAAACAGAAGTATCTATTGCTTTGGCTAAGTTGGAAATTGCGAAAAATCAATCCAAGTTTAGCGTTGTTTCTTCAGGTAGAAGCTCTGCCTTTCGGCAAAGTGGGCGACTAATTGAGCCGCAAATCTCAAATGCCATTGCAGTTATTCCCGAGGTGGGTGTTCGGGAGATTATTGCTGTAAATGGTCAAGCGAGCATATTCTTCTCTACAGCGGGTGCCCAACGCCCATGTGTTGTCGCAATCCGTGGCTTGTTTATGCAAAGTACGCGGGACAAAATCCACATCGTTGAAGCTTCGGCACAAGACCTACAGAAACTTATTGATGCTGCCGCGAACGCAGGTCTCAGGGCAGAGGGCTTCTATACCGACGTGCTCGTATCGTTCACGAATCTTTATGGCGACGCTGAGTTTGCAAATTTGGGTGAGGACGGCTCCGCTTTGGAAATGTCCAGCTTTGGAAACAGCGACATTACGATTTACGCTGGAGCTTGGTCAGGCGGGAAAGGCTTTTACTTGGATTATCCTATATCTGATTCGGCCTGCCCGATCATCGGGACAAAGGTGCGCCAACTGGTTGAGCGGACAAAAGGACATGCAGGTGACGGTGGAGTTGAGAAGCTCCCGCCGACGCTCAGGCGCGAACTATTGTCTCACTGAGCCGATGCAAAATGTTGGGTGATGACGGGGTCTTGACCAATAGCGTCTAGGAGCGAAGCTCAGCTTGTGTGTGTGTTCGCATGGCGTACCGATCCGGCGGCTGATTAATGAAGTCTTCGCATTTCTCGCACGACACACTGCAATAGTTCGATCATGAAATGCAGGCAGCCAAGCACCATTGTTGCTTCGTACTCGTTGAATTCCCCGTTGCCCCGGCCGTGCTCTTCCACACGGAAGAACGAGACTGTTCCGGTATGTACGAACGAGCTGAGGTATCGGTAGAACCTGCGAAACATACCCCGGTCCAGGTTGAGGCGGTCCAACACATCATCCTGCACGAAAGGGGATTTTGCGCCCTTACGGAGGTCTTTCTGGCGCTGTGGCGACAGCCCATGAAAAAGCCCGATTGTATCTAGGTGCTTAGCAAGATTTTCCTGCGCATTTGTAAATTCGGACGGCTCTGGCTCCCCTTCAACCTCCTGCGTTAGACGATAGCGCGCTCGGTTATCCGCAATGGTTAAGGCCGTGATGCGGAAATCCCAAAGTTCTGTAGTCTCTGTCTCAACGCACAGCCAGTGGAACAGCAGATAGCTTTCGGCAAAAACGCGGACCAAGGCGGCGATGGAGCTGATGTCCCATAAATCTTCCGACCCAGCAGAGGCGACACGCGGCACAATCTTATCTAAGGTCATGGCATTCAGGGTCATTTTCGCGGCTAGAACGGATGACCAATACTGCCGCCCATTCTTGCTGGGGCTACCGCCTATCGTGGCGGACATTCTGACTAGCTCGCTTACGGCATCGTGAAAGTCTGCGCGTGCGGTGCCATAGTCATCTGAGTGAGAGTTCATCACGCGGCTTTCCGATTTTGAGGTACCTTCGGTTCTAACGCGCCAACCCTCACCCATTCAGCGCATTGATCGCCGCCTTCACCCGCGCTTCGATCTCCTCACGCGGCAACCCCGCCGGGATTTCCTCGGCGAAGCGGTAGCGGATGGTGCCCGGTTGTTTCCATGTGCGGTGGTAGAGCGGCCCGCTGTCCACCGCCACCGGGATCACCGGCAGGCGCAGCAGCTTGTAGATTCCGGCAAAGCCTGCCTGCAACTGGCCCGGCGTGCCGTGCGGGGTGCGGGTGCCTTCGGGGAAGATGATCAGCGGGCGGTCTTCGGCAATCAGGCGGCGCGCTTCGGACAGCATCGTGCGCAGCGCCTTGGCCCCGGCCTCGCGCTCCACGCCGATCAGGCCGAAATTGCGCGCTGCTGGTCCCCAGCCGGGGATGCGCAGCAGTTCGGCCTTGGCGAAGACCACCGGCAAGCGGAACAGCCAGGGCATATCAATCGCCTCAAAGAACGATTCATGGCGGATGGCATAGAGCACGCCGGGTTTGAACACCGGGTTTTCCAGCTTCACCCGGATGCCCAGCAGCACGCGGCAGCACAGCCGGTGCCATCCGCACCACCCGCGCACCACGGCGCGCAACAGTGGTTTGCTGAACGGCATGCACAGCAGCGAGGCCAGCACGATCGGCACGGAGCCGCCGTAGAAAACGACATAGAAAATCACGCTGCGGATGACGGACAGCACCTTGCGCACGCTCACCAGCCGATCATCCACGCCACGGTGCGCGCCACCAACTTGCTGTATTCGATGAACAGGATGCGAAGGCTTGGCGTTGATGGCACGGCGTCCTTTATGATGATCAGGCTGTCGGGCGCTTCGGCCTCAAGATCCAGCGCGGCGCGGCGCATGTGCCAGTCGGTCGTCACCAACCGGATCGATCGCAGCTTGTTTTCCCGGATCCAGCGCATCGTTTCAATCGCGTTGCTGCGCGTATCGACCGCGTCATAGCCCAGCGTCACGCAGCAGGCCATCAGCCGCTCAGGCACCTTGTACTCCACCGCAAATTCGCGCGGGCGCACTTCGCGGTCCACGCCCGAGACCAGCAGGCGGCGCGCGCGGCCTTTTTCGACCACGCTGAGCGCGTGGGGGATGCGCCCTCCGCCGCCGGTCAGCGCCACCACGCCATCAGTGCGCACAGGCTCCACCACCGGCTGTGGCAGGAACGTGGCGAACCACACAAAGCCCAGCGCCCACACGATCAGCAGCAGCGACAGCAGCCGCCGGAAGATGCCGCGCTTCGTCACAACATGCCCTTCAGCGCGTTGAGCACCGAGAGCCGCGCGGTCAGGACCGCCAGCAGCACGCCCGCCACCGGGATGCAGCAGATCAGCAGCCAGTCGGTATAACCAAGGCTACCCGCCGTCATCATGCCCGATCCCAGCGCGGCAAACTGGCGGCCCAGCAGGCCGATGGTCACCACGCCGAGCAGCAGCCCGCCGATGCCGCCCGCCGCTGCGTCGACCGCCATCGAACGCTGGAATATCCGCGCGATCTGCGCATCGGTGCCGCCCAGCATGTGGACGATCTCGATGGTATTGCGGTGGTTGCTCAATGCGTTGCGCGATGCCAGCAGCACCGTGGCGACCGTGGCAAAGGCTAGCAGCGCAATCAAACCGCCCGCCAGCAGTTGCAGCGCGCCAATCGCTTCGAACACCGGGGCGAGCCAGCTGGCCTGCGCATCCACCCGCGCATCGGGCGCGCGGGCGGCGATCTGTTTGCGCAATGCGGCCACGGCGGTCTTGTCGGCATTGCCCGCCAGCCGCACGTCGATCAGCGCGGGCACGGGCAGTGCGTTCACATCATCGCCCACGGTCGTGCCCAGCCACGGCTCAACCAGCGCATCAAGTTCCTTCTGCGGCACAATGCGCACCGAAGCGACACCTGGCGCGCCCTGAAGTGCCGCAAGCGCGGCCTGCGCCTGCCGGTCGCGCTCTCGCGGGGCGCCGTTGACGATCTGCACCGTCACCCCGCCCGCCACGTCGGCACTCGCCGCATTGGCGGTCTTGCGCAGGGCGAGGCCGCTGGCAGTGGCCACCACGGTCAGCCCGATCATGATGGCAATGACCCACGGCATCGGCCCGGAAAGCTTGCCCTGCGGCAGCAGGCGCGTTTCCGCACCCCGCCGCTCGCGCCACTCCTCGCGCAGGGAGCCGGTGAACATCTCGATCAGGTTCATGCGCCCGCCCGCTCGGGCCGGGGGGCCGGGGTTTGGCGGCGCGGCGGATAGCGGAGCGCGCCGGTGGGATCGGACAGCCGACCCTTGTCGAGCCGCATGATCAGCGATTCCGGCACCTTGCGGATCAGGTGAACATCATGCGTGGCCACCACCACGGTCGTCCCCAGCCGGTTCAGCGCCTCGAACAGGCGCAGCAGCTTTTCGGCCATATCGGGGTCGACGTTGCCGGTCGGCTCGTCGGCCACCAGCATGTCGGGCCGCCCGATCACCGCGCGCGCAATGGCCACGCGCTGCTGCTCCCCGCCCGATAGCGATGCCGGACGCGCATGGCTGCGGTCGCCCAGTTCCACCCATTCGAGCATGTCGGTCACGGGCTTGATGATGTCGCTTTCGGGCACGCCCGCCACGCGCAAGGGCAGGGCGACATTGTCAAAAGCGGAGAGGTGCGGGACCAGCCGGAAGTCCTGAAACACCACGCCAAGGCGGCGGCGGAAGCCGGGCAACCGGTCACGCGGAAGGGTGATCGCGTCGGTGCCGAACATGCGGATCAACCCGCGTGAGGGGCGCTGCGCCAGATAGAGCAACTTCAACATCGACGTCTTGCCCGCGCCCGAAGCGCCGGTCAGAAAGTAAAAACGCCCGGAATACAAAGTGAAGCTGACGTCGGTCAGAACTTCCTTTTCAGTGCCATAGCGCAGGCCCACGTTGTCAAAATGGACAATCTCCGCGTCTTCGTGCTGGCTCATGAGAAAGGGACATTACCTGTTTGCTGGACGCGGATCGTTACGTTGAAACGGCTATACGCGGCAATCCATGTGGAAAAAAGGCCATGAAAGCGTTTCTTGCCCCGTGAAGCTATTGTTTCGACAGGCGTGACCATGCTTAACCCACAGCCATGATTATCGCGTGCCCCGCCTGCTCGACGCGCTACGTCGTTCCCGACAGCGCCATCGGTGTGGACGGACGGACCGTGCGCTGTGCCAAGTGCCGCCATTCGTGGTTCCAGAACGGCCCTGAACTGCCGGAGCGGGAGAGCGTGGAGCCGGTTGCTGACGCGCCCGTTGCTGCGCCGGAGGCTGAGGCGCCCGCTCCGTCTCCTGCGCCAGAGCCGGTTCAGGCTGAACCCACCGTGCCGCCGCCTTTGCCAGAGGCTGCGCGCCGGGTGCCGCCGCCGGTCTATTCCGACGATGATCTCTCACCCTTCGATCACCAGCCGCCGTTCCGCCCGCGCCGCAACCCGGCAAAAATGTGGACGATCGCGGCGGTTGCCTTCGCGCTGACCGTGGCGGCGCTCGCAGGGGCAGTGTGGCAGTTCGGCATGCCCAAGTGGCTTCCGGGTGCAGCGCAAACGTTCGGCGCGGACCGGCCCGATCTGGTCCTGTCCTTCCCGCCCGAAAAGCAGGACCGCCGCCAGTTGCCCAACGGCACCGAATATTTCGGCGCAAGCGGTACAGTAACCAACAATGGCAAGGACGTGCGCGCCATTCCGGAAATCCTGATCGTGCTGCGCGATGCAGGCGACAGGGTGGTGAAAACCTGGGAAGTTCCACCCCCGCAGGAAGAGCTTGCGCCAGGTGAAAGCGTGACGATCAACGCCGCCGTCACCGATGTGCCCAAGTCTGCCAAGGTCGCCGAAATCGGCTGGAAACCGGATTGATTTGAAAAAAGTCCTGAACGTTGTTGCGCGCGCCAAATTGCTTTGCTAGGGGCGCGCTCCTACCCCACCACGGGGCGCTGGCCACAGGCCTTGCACCCCGTCTGATTTTGCGGTCATGGCGGAATTGGTAGACGCGCAACGTTGAGGTCGTTGTGGGCGAAAGCCCGTGGAAGTTCGAGTCTTCTTGACCGCACCATCACCCCTTGAAAATGTGATCTTCGCCTTCGGGCACCCCGTTTTCCGGGGCTTTTGGCGCTTGTTGATACCGTCCGAGCGCGAAAAAACGCGAATCATGCGAATTCAGGGGCTTGGGCAGAGTTGGTTGATGAAGTTCAGGCGGCGTCGACTCTTCGAGCGGCGCTGAACGGAGTTCGGGATCGACGATGTCAAAAAGCCGCCAAGGATGACAGCGTCGATCCTTGTAGGAAACCGTTTTCCATCATGACCAATTTGAGTGTCCGGCCATGTCTTGGGTCTCTTGTTGTGATGTTATCATCCACTAGCTCTACGGTTTGTACGCCTGTGCTGCTGGGGCCATCACCGTATCAGGCTTATCTGGGCTGAGAGCCTCGCGGGATCGGCAGCGTCGTGGCCGCTTGTGTCACCGTATTTGCTGAAGCCCTGCAGGAAATTCGCAAATAGGTCGAAATTGGCTCGGAAAGCGCTGCGATTGGCGAATGTAAATCCGAAGCGGGTCAAAGCAGCATGGCGATAGCGTGTAATCTCGCTAAGCAAAGACGCTATGGATTGTGGTTAACTGACAGTTCTTGGCTGGTATATCCAGAATGGATATTTCAGGAAATTTGAAACTATTCCATTCTGGAACTATTCCCGAATTCTCTGATTGTTCTGGATGAAACAGAAAAGGGTTCGCCGTGTCGCAAGAAGAGCAGCTTGATAATCCCTTGGGCAGTTTGAGCGGGAAACAGCGCGAAGTGCTGGATCTTGTGCTGGATCGTCGCACCAACAAGGAGATTGCAGCATTCCTTCGGATTTCCCCGTCTGCGGTCGAGCAAAGGCTCCAGTCCGTTCGGCGCAGGTTGGGAGTGCAGTCTCGGGCAGACCTTGCGCGGACATATCAGACCATCATTGATGCCTGTGCAATTCGGACAGGTGAAAAATTGCAGGTGGCAGAAAGCCGCTCGGTTCAGCAATTTGACGAAGAAGAAATTGAGGCTTTTGAAAGGGATAATGTGACGCAGATCACATTTCACGGACTAGAGCCTCAGTCCGTTTTTGAGCAGAGTGATCGTGGCGAGCTGTTTTTGACCAAGCTGGATCGTGTTGCCGGAGTGTCAGGTCGAGTAGCGGCCATATCCGTGGTGGCGACTTCGATGGCGCTCCTTCTGGCGATAGTGATAAGGTTTTCAAACGCCTTTTGACCAGTTTCTGCAAACACGCTGGCTTGGGTGAGGCGGTGATTTGTGAGGGGTGAATGATTTTTGAGGTCAGCAGCCCTGGCTCCGATGCGCTGTTGAATCTGGTCGTCGTGTTGATTTGCCTGTGCGTAGCGATTTGTGCGTTGGTTTTTGGCAGGGCTGTTGAACGCGTAGGTGGATGGTTTCTGACACTATCAATAGGATTTCATATTCTGTTTGGGGTGATTTTTCCGAATAGAATATCGCATGAAAATTTGATCAACTTGGCGTTGTCATTTGTTGATTTGGTAATGTTCTCGACGTTGGCATTAAAAACTTACCGAATATGGCCAATAATCGCGAGCGGATCTCTTTTCTTGATTTGCAATGTCCAAGTGCTTGAGTGGTATGGCGCAGATATAGGCCTATTTGGTGATGGCAGGATATTGACGGCCCTTTGGACCTCAGTCCCGTTGTTGCTTTTGGCCAGTTTGATCCGTTCCATGCTGCGCCAGCGATTTGAGCGTGTGCAGCAGATCAGGCGGAAAAAGCGCTGATTGACCGTCCGTTATGTACAGCATGCTGTGAAAGGCCATGTGAATGCTGAATGCCGATCAATCGTCGGAAATGGCGCGCCTGAAAGAGTTGCTGTCGCAAGCTGCACAGTTGGCTGCAGCGCTCGATGGCGGGTTCTCGCATGGCGCGAAACCTGCAGCGACCAGCAATGACCTCGTCTCAATCGCTGACGACGAGAGTGTCCTTGCCTTTGCAAAGAACCTCTACGCTTTCCGGCGCAGACGGAACGAGTTCTTCAGCGGGTTGCTGTTTGCCGATCCGGCTTGGGACATTCTCCTCGAACTTTACATCATGCGTGTGGCCAACAAGCCCGTGCGCGTGAAGAATGCCTGTCTGGCATCAGGCGTGCCAGCGACAACTGCGCTGCGCTGGATCGGGCTGCTGGAGGAACAAGGGCTGCTTACGAGATCAGCGGATACATCGGATCAGCGGGTCCGGTGGGTATCGCTGACCGACCATGCGTTTCGCACGATGCATCAGTTGCTGTCAGGACAAGTGCGTCAGGCAACCACAGAGCCGGATGCGGAATTTGATACTCGCGCTAGCCGGACCAAAGTGGGGGTGAGCTGATGAGCTTGGACCAGCATGAATTTAGTTCGGAGCTTGATGAAAGTCAGTGCCGTCCGGCCTCAGTCGGCGCTCCCAACCCAACTATTGCAGCGTCGGATGTGATTGAAATAGAACTTGTGGAGGAATGGCTTCCGCGCGATCCAGCGCATGCGGCAGAGGCCATTGTGATTATGTTGTTCGTGATGTTTGGTTGTGGCTTGGCCGTGTGGGTGATGGCATCCCTGCAATAACTTCCGTCCTTGCAGATTGCGCAAGGGGGCGGAGAAGTTGCATTTGGCTCATTCGAGCGGATTCGACAGCGTGACCTTACCTTTCAGGGGCCCGGAATTTCCGGGCGCTTACGAAGCACGCGTCACGTCACAGCCATCAGGCTCGCATTCCCCCCTGCCGCAGTGCGATTGATCGAGAGCGAGACTTCGGCCGGTTTTGTCGGAGGTCGCCCTCAGGCTGGCGTACTGTGCTGCGCTCAGTAAGCCGGTCACGCCCTCGCTCATGATCTAGCAGCGCTGCGAAATTCTTTTGGAATCAGTTATTTGATCGTGTCATACGTTTAATTACTTATAAAGATGTTGTAAGTTGTGCGCGAGAGGGCAATGCTGCGTCCGATAGACAGATCGGAGCGTTGTGATGGGCCTGTATACCGGTACTTTGTCCGACGACGAAATCACAGGGGACTTTGTAGAGGTCACTGTCATTGGTCTTAATCCGGATTTTTCGCCTATATTAGATATAAATGAAGATTATCTGGACTTTATGTATGGCTTTGAGGGTAACGATACTCTCAATGGTGGCTATGGATCGGATCAGATCTTTGGTGGAACCGGCAATGACGTTATATACGGTTTTGGATCGTCAACTTGGCCAGATGGGACGAATACTTTCATTGTTGACGATGTGCTTGTTTTTTCAAATCAGGGTAGCCATCTCGCCGACGATGATCTGCTTTATGGCGGAGAGGGCAACGACACCATCTATGGCGGCAATGGGAACGATACGATCGAGGGGGACATCGGCACCAATGTGCTGCTGGGCGGAGACGGCAACGACACTCTGACTTCGTTCGGGTCTACATCCGATATAATGGACGGCGAAGCAGGCGACGATCGTTTTATCGTTGTGTTCGCCGATGCGCCCTCGCTTCAGGGCGGCAGCGGCATCGATACCCTGAATATCACTGGTGGCACGATCAGCAACTTTTCGGCTGCAAACGGTTTCGAACGTGTCGGCGCAAGTCTGGGAGATAATTACTTTTTTGGCACTGCCCAGGCAGACGTGCTCGATTTCAGTTCGCTGACGCTGACCGAGCGTGGGGATACATTGGGCTTCCAGATATACGCACAAGAAGGCGACGATGCGATCACCGGGACGTCATTCGATGATGTGTTGGCTGGCGCAGGTGGCAACGACACGCTGATCGGCGGGGATGGCAACGACATCATTTCCGGCGGTGACGGTGATGACCACATCGAGGGTGGTAGTGGCGACGATATCCTTGCCGGCGATGCTGGCACCAATGTTATTCTGGGGGGGGACGGGAACGACAGCCTGACAGCGTTTTTGTCCATATTCGATGTGCTGGATGGCGGTGCAGGCGACGATCATGTTTCGGTGTTTACGGTTGTTGGTGTCACGCTTCAAGGCGGAAGCGGCATTGACACATTGACTGCCACATCTGTTTTCTTGAGCGGCTTCTCGGCTGTAAATGGGTTCGAGCGCATCGGAAATGACAACACTAGCACTATCATCGGTACCGAAGGATCAAACGTCCTTGATTTCAGCTCGCTGACCCTGACCGAGCGAGTGGATACTTTCGGCTTCGAGATATACGGGGAGCTGGGCGACGACACGATCACCGGCACCGCATTCGATGACACGATATTTGGCGGAGATGGCGACGACACACTGTCCGGCAGCGCTGGCAATGATCGGATCGACGGCGGCTTGGGGTTCGATGTCGTCAATTTCACGGGCAATGTGGCGGACTACAGCGTGATCAGTCTGGGGCCGGACGTCTGGCAAGTGACCGATAACCGGGTGGGCGCGCCTGATGGGGAGAATGTGATCAGCAGTGTCGAGAACCTGCTGTTCAACGGCGTTCCTTTTTCTCCCTTGGCCGATGTGGTGGGGACAACGGGCCCCGATGTGCTGATCGGTGATGACGCGAGGAACAGGATCAGCGGTGAAGGCGGCGATGACTACATCGATGGCGCAGGTGACAATGACATCATCACCGGCGGGTCCGGCAATGACACGCTGATCGGCGGCGAGGGAAGCGATACTTTCCGCGTTGGGCTGAATGCCGGGACCGACAGCGTTTCGGGCGGCGACGGCTATGATCGGATCGAGGCGACTGCGGCAAATGCCGTGATCGGGCTATCGGAGATCAGTGGCATCGACCTGATCGACGCTGCGGGTTTTGCAGGCGTGCGCGTGGTGGGCAGTTCTGCTGCACAGACGCTGGATTTCAGCTTGGTCCAACTGATTGACGTGGTCTCTATCAATGGCGATGGCGGCAACGATGTGATCATCGGGTCGTTAGGGGCAGACACGATCATCGGCAGCTTTGGCAGTGACACGATGGACGGCGGCGGTGGGGACGATACGTTCCAGATCGGCGTCAGTGCCGGGTTGGACACGATCGAGGGCGGCGATGGGCATGACCGGATTGTGGCCACGGCTGCCAATGCGGCGATTGGTCTGGTGCAGGTTTCCGGGATCGAGGAAATCAGTGCGGGCGGGTTTGCCGGGGTGCGCATCGTCGGTTCTTCGGCATCGCAAGTGCTTGATTTCAGTGAAGTGACGCTCACCGGAATCACATCCATCGATGCCGCAAATGGCAACGATACGGTGATCGGATCGGCGGGCGATGACAACCTGCTGGGCGGTTTTGGCAACGATACGCTGGATGGCGGGGCGGGCAAGAACACGCTGACCGGAGGCGGCGGCAACGACGTGTTTGTTGTGCGCACGGCCAACGACAAGGTTGTCGAAGTGGTCGATGGCGGGATCGACCGGATCGACGTGCAGATGAACACGTTCAGCATCGCGCCGCTTGCGCAGATCGAGAACGTCACGTTTACCGGCATCGGCAATGCCACGCTTACCGGCAACGCACTGGCCAATATCATAACCGGGGGCGCAGGTAACGACACGCTCAACGCAGGCAATGGCAACGATACGGTCAACGGTCTGGGCGGCGATGACACGATCACGGGCAGCTTTGGCAACGATGCGCTGGATGGTGGCGATGGGGATGACAGCTTCCTGTTCGGCACCAGCGCCGGCATCGATATCGTAATCGGTGGCGCAGGCTATGACCGGATCGCGGCAACCGCAAACAATGCCGTGTTCAACCTCTCCCAGTTCTCGGGCATCGAAGCGTTCGATGCGGCGGGCTTTACCGGTGTCAGACTGGTGACGACGGCAAGCGCGCAAGTGCTCGATTTCAGTGGCGTTACCTTTACCGGCAGCGTCTCGATCGACGGGGACAGCGGCAACGACACGATCATCGGTTCGGCCGGGAACGACACGATCATCGGCAACTTCGGCAACGATGTGCTCGATGGCGGGGACGGTGATGACACCTTCCTGATCGGTGTGAGCGCAGGCTTCGATACGATCAACGGCGGCACCGGGTTTGACCGGATCATGGCTACGGCAAACAATGCCGTGATCAGCCTGACTGCGATTTCAGGCATCGAGAGGATCGACGGCGCAGGCTTCAGCGGAGTGCGGGTGCTGGGCACGGCTTCGGCCCAGACGATGGATTTCAGCGCCATGACCCTGGCCGGCAGCGTCACGATCGATGGCAACCGCGGCAACGATACGATCATCGGCTCGGCGGGGAATGACACCATCATCGGCGGCAGTGGCAAGGATACGCTGACCGGCGGGGGCGGGGCCGACCGCTTCGTCTTTGCCACGACGACAGACAGTTCGCGGACAAGCAGTGACACGATCACCGATTTCCTTGCGGGCACGGACGGCATAAACCTTTCCGCGATCGACGCCGATGGCGCGGCAGGCGCGCAAGATGCCTTTGCCTGGCTTGGAACCGGGGCATTTACCGGCTCGGCCGGACAGTTGCGCTATGAACAAGTTGGAGGCAACACGCTGGTCTATGGCGACACCAACGGTGACAGCGTGGCTGATCTTCAGATAACGCTCACAGGTTTGATCGGCCTGGGGGCGGCGAATTTTTTGCTTTGATCTGCTGCGCCCGGTTGCATGGCGGTGCTGGCGTCACGCCATCGCCATCAGGCTGGCGTTCCCCCCTGCCGCCGTGGTGTTGATCGAGAGCGAGACTTCGGACAGCAGCATGGCATCGTCGTCTGCCGGGGTGAGTAGTGGGACGGTTGCGCCGTCCAGTGCCGCAAGGGCCTGCTGGAAGGCGAGGGTGAAGGGTTCGTCGCCGTCGACGAGGGCGCGGGCGTAGGGGCCTTTGGTTTGCCAGCCGGGATCGGCCACGATGGGGGTGCCGCCAAGGCGGGTTACGCGGGCTTCGAGGGCGGCGAGGCGGGTGGTGTTTTGGGCGGCGACGAGGACTTTGCCGATGGGGCGCAGGGCGTGGATGTTGCGTTCGCCCACGGGGCCGGTGAGTTCGCGCTCTCCCGGCGCAAGGGCTGGCGCTGCGGGGGCGGAGGCGACGAGGCGGCGCAAGTAGAGCGGGCCGCCTGCTTTGGGTCCGGTGCCTGAGAGGCCGTGGCCGCCGAAGGGTTGCACGCCGACGACTGCGCCAATGACGTTGCGGTTGACGTAGATGTTGCCGGCATGGGCGCGTGCGGTGACGCGGGCGACGGTTTCATCGAGACGGGTGTGGAGGCCGAAAGTGAGGCCATAGCCCCATGCGTTGATGCTATCGACCAGCGCGTCCATGTCCTTGCGGGCAAAGCGGATCACGTGGAGCACGGGGCCGAAGACTTCGCGGATGAGCTGTGCCGGGTTTGCCAGTTCGATGATGGTGGGGGCGACGAAGGTGCCCTGTGTGGTCTCGGGGCCGAGCGGGAGGCGGTGGACGGGGCAGCCGAGCGACTGCATCCGGGCGATGTGCGCTTCGATGCCGTCGCGCGCTTCGGCGGTGATGACCGGGCCGATGTCGGATGCGAGCTTGTCGGTCGGGCCGACCGAGAGTTCGGCCAGTGCGCCGCGCAGCATGGCGAGGACGTGATCGGCGATGTCTTCCTGCAAGCACAGCACGCGCAGGGCCGAGCAGCGCTGCCCGGCGCTGTCGAAGGCCGAGGCGATGACATCGGTGACGACCTGTTCGGCCAGTGCCGAGCTATCGACGATCATCGCGTTCTGGCCGCCGGTTTCGGCGATCAGCGGGATCGGGCGGCCTGTTGGCGAGAGGCGGCTGGTCAACTGGCGCTGGATCAAGCGGCCAACTTCGGTGGAGCCGGTGAACAGCACGGCGGCGGTCTGCGGCGCGGCGACGAGTGCTGCGCCGACCGCGCCATCGCCTGGCAGGAGGATCAGCGCGTCATCGGGAACGCCGGCTTCGTGCAGCGCGCGCACGGCTTCGGCGGCGATCAGCGGGGTTTCCTCGGCCGGTTTGGCCAGCACGGTGTTGCCTGCCATCAACGCGGCGGCGATTTGGCCCGTGAAGATTGCCAGAGGGAAGTTCCACGGGCTGATGCAGACGGCAACGCCCAATGGGGTGGCTCCGGCCAGCATGGGGCCTTGCGCTGCGTAATAGCGCAGGAAGTCCACGGCTTCGCGCACTTCGGCGATGGCGTTGGCGGCGGACTTGCCCGCCTCGCGCACCAGCAGCGCGATCAGTTCGGGCATCGCGGCCTGGAGCCGGTCAGCGGCGCGTTCCAGCACTACTGCGCGGGCGGCGGGCGGGGTGGCGGGCCAGCGTGAGGTGGCGGCGAGACGGGCGGCCTCGGCCACGGCGGAGGGCAGGACTTCGCGCACGGTGCCGACGCGGTCGGCATGGTTGGCGGGGTTCACGACCGGGCGCGGGTCGGCGCTGGGGAGATCGGCTCCCGGTGTGGCGTGGCGCGGCAGTGTAGCGATGGCGCTGAATCGTTCAGCGATGGCTGCCAGCGTGGCTTCGTCGGCAAGGTCCAGCCCGGCGCTGTTGCGGCGGTCCGGGTAGAGCGCGCGGGGCAGGGCGATCAGCGGGTGTGGTGCGCCGGGATCGGCGACACCGGCCACTTCAGCCACGGGATCGGCAATGATCGCGTCCACCGGCACATCGGGATTGGCGATGCGGTTGACGAAGGAGGAGTTCGCGCCGTTTTCCAGCAAGCGGCGCACCAGATAGGCGAGCAGCGTTTCGTGTGTGCCGACGGGAGCGTAGATGCGGCAGGGGCGGTTCAGCTTTTCGGGGCCGACGACTTCGTCATAGAGCGGCTCGCCCATGCCGTGGAGGCACTGGAATTCATAATCGCCGCTGTGGAAATCGGGGCCGAACATCGCATCGGCCATGCACTTGATCGTGGCCAGCGTCTGCGCATTGTGCGTGGCGAACTGCGGGAAGACCACGGTGTTTGCAGTGAGCAGGCGGCGGGCGCAGGCGAGATAGGCGACGTCGGTGTGGACCTTGCGGGTATAGACCGGGAAATCGGCTTGCCCGTCCACTTGCGCGCGCTTGATTTCAGCGTCCCAATAGGCCCCTTTGACAAGGCGGACCATGATGCGGCGACCGGTGCGGCGGGCCAGATCGACGATCCAGTCGATCACGAAGGGGCAGCGCTTGCCATAGGCCTGCACGACGAAGCCGAGGCCGTTCCAGCCTGCGAGTTCGGGATCACTGGCGAGGGCTTCGAGCAGATCGAGCGAGAGTTCGAGCCGGTCAGCCTCTTCGGCATCGATGTTGAACCCGATGTCATAGCGCAGGGCGAGCGTGGCCAGCGCTTTCACGCGCGGCAGCAGTTCGGCCATGACGCGGGCCTGCTGGGCGCGGGCGTAGCGCGGGTGGAGCGCGGAAAGCTTGATCGAGATGCCCGGGCCATCGTGGATGCCACGCCCCGCGGACGCTGTGCCGATGGCGTGGATGGCGGCTTCATAGTCGGCGTAGTAGCGGGCGGCGTCCTTTGCGGTCATCGCGGCTTCGCCCAGCATGTCGTAGCTGTAGCGGAAGCCGCGTTCCTCCAGCGGGCGGGCGCGTTTGAGCGCTTCGGCAATGGTCTCGCCGGTGACGAACTGTTCGCCCATCATGCGCATGGCGAGGTCCACGCCGCGCCGGATGACGGGTTCGCCTGCGCGGGCGAGGAGGCGGGTGAGTGCGGAGCCGAGGCCCTTGTCGTCCACGCTCGACGTCAGCTTGCCGGTGACGACGAGGCCCCAGGTGGCGGCATTGACGAAGAGCGAGCGGTCGGACCCGAGGTGGGCGAGCCAGTCTCCGCCCGAAATCTTGTCACGGATCAGGTCATCGCGCGTGTCGTTGTCGGGGATGCGCAGCAGGGCTTCGGCAAGGCACATCAGCGCGACGCCTTCCTGCGTGGACAGGGCATATTCCTGCACCAGCTGGTCCACGCCATTGCCGCGCGGTTTGGCGCGCAGGGTTTCGACCAGCGCGCGGGCGAGGGCCTGGGCCGAGGCGCGGACGGCTTCGGGCAGGGTGGCTTCGGGCAGGAGCGCGGCCATGCAATCGCGTTCGGGGCGGCGCGTGGCGGCAGTGATCGCGGCGCGCAGGGCTTCGGGCGAGGCGGCAAGTGCGGGGGCGAACTGCGAGAAGGGGGCGTGGATCGTCATGCGCGCAGAATATCACGCGCAGGTGTGGCGTTCTGCCTTATGCAGTGGCGGTTTGTGGGCGGATTGCCTATAATTGAGGTTCGATCTTCAATGGAGGCCGTGCATGAGCGCCACTGACAGGCAACTTGACCAGTTTGACCGCAAGATCATCGACCTGCTGGTGCGGGACGGGCGCATGGCGGTGACTGAGCTTGCCGAGAAGGTCGGCCTTTCCAAAACCCCGTGTCAGGTGCGGCTGAAGCGGCTGATCGACGATGGCGTGATCAAGGGCTTTCGCGCGGTGGTGGACATGGCGCGGCTGGGGCTGGAGCATGTGGCCTTTACCGAAGTGAAGCTGTCCGACACGCGCGAACAGGCGCTGGCCGAATTCAACCGGGGCGTGCTGGCTATCCCGGAGATCGAGGAGGCGCACATGATCGCGGGCAACTTCGACTATCTGCTGAAAGTGCGGACCGCCGACATCCGCCGCTTCCGCATGGTGCTGGGCGAGAAGATTTCCACCCTGCCACATGTGTCGAACACCAGCACGTTTGTGGTGATGGAGCCGGTGAAGGAGCAGGCGGTCAGGTCTTGATCCGCATTCCGTTCAGGAACAAAGCCACGCAATTGCGGGCGTGCTGCGCCAGCGCGGGCGGATCGAAACCCTCGTCAACGCGGTAGAGTTTGCGGCTGACCATGCCTGCCAAGGTGAGGTCGAAAAACGCAAGCGCATCGCGCGGCGGGTCGGTGCAGGCGAGCTGGCCGGATGTGGTCCAGCGTTCAAGCTGCCCTGCGAGCAGGGTGTTGAGCGGATCGACCGCGCGTTCGCGGTAGGTCTGGCCGACTTCGGGGAAGAGGTGCCCTTCGGCAATCGCCATGCGGCCGACGAAAATGCTCTCGTCGGTGAGAATCCATGCGAGCGCACGCTGGGCGAATTGTTCAAGCCACGCTTGAGGCTGGGATGCATCGGCATCGGCCATGTCCACCGCATCGCGCCAGCGCTCGGCAATGCGTGCGACAACGCCTTCGAACAGCGCGCGTTTGGTGGGGAAGTGGCGAAACATGGTGGGTTTTGATCCGCCGAACCGTTCAAGAATGCGGTTCGTGCTGGCGGCGGCAAAGCCTTCGGCCATGAATTCGGCCTGGGCAGCATCAAGGATGCGCCCGCGCACGACGGCGGGATTGCGGCTGACGGGGCTTTTCAAAATGGCCATTCCGGATATAACGACACCAACTGGTTTGTTTGATTCGACATCAAGGGAGAATGCCGATGAGCGGCTTCGTTCGCAATGGCTGGTATATGGCGTGTTGGACTCATGAAGTGCCGGACGGCGGATTTCTGGCGCGGAGACTGCTCGACAAGCCTTGGGTGATCTGGCGCAAGGCTGATGGCACGCTGGTGATGATGGCAGACCGCTGCGCCCACCGCTTCGTGCCGCTCAGCCGCGGCGCGCGCGATGGTGACATGATGCGCTGCGCCTATCATGGGCTGGCCTTCGACGGCAGCGGGGCCTGCGCGCACAATCCGTTTACAGGGCAGCCGCTGGATCTGGCGCGGGTGGACGTGCTGCCCGTGGTGGAACGGCACACCGGGCTGTGGTTCTGGCCGGGTGACGCTGAAAAGGCGGATCCTGCGCTGATTCCCGATTTCAGCTTTCTGGATCATGACCGTCCCCTGCATCGCGGCTATATCCGCATGGAGGCAAGCTATGAACTGGTGACCGACAACCTGATGGACCTGAGCCATGCCGAATTTGTCCATCGCGACAGCTTCGGGGTAAATGGATCGCTTCTGACATGCGGCCAGCATGAGGTGGTTCAGGACGAGGGCGGGGCGATCTGGAACAACTGGACGATGCCCGATTCCGAGCCGCCGGTCTGGGCCAAGCCCATGCTGCCAGAAGGTGCGAAAACGGACCAGTGGTTGCATATGCGCTGGAATGCACCGTCAAGCCTTGCGCTGTTCATCGGGTTGGCAAAGTCGGGGTCGGACCGGAAGGACATGGTGGTGCCCCCAATGGCCGATCCGCATATTCTGGTGCCGGAAACGGCGGACTCAACGCATTACTTCTACACGCATGAGCCCACGCCCGAAGCGTTTGCCTTGCTTGAGAAGGCCTTCCTGGAGGAGGACCATCCTATGCTTCATGCGCAGCAGCAGGCGATGGGTGAGGCGGACTTCTGGGACTTGAAGCCGGCAATCCTGCCATCCGACGCAGGCGCAATCCGGGTGCGGCGGCGGATGATGCAGCTGCGCCGGGCTGAACAGGCCGACGCGGCCTAAAACATCGGATGGGCGTTGGCGGATTTTTCGGGGATAGGCTGGATGATGTCCCAGTGCTCGACGATCTTGCCGTCCTTGAGCCGGTAGAAATCGGCAACGGCGGCCCCGCGTGCGGCGGGGTCGGGCTTGGCAAAGATGTGGATGGCGGCGAGGTCGCCATCCACGAGGATCTTGCGCACTTCGAAGCTGCGGTTGCGGTCAGCGAACATCGGCTGGAGCGCGGCAATGGCGGCCTCGCGGCCATCGGGCAGGCCGGGGTTGTGCTGGATATAGTCAGACGCGACGTAAGTTTCGAAGGCCTGCTTCACGTCCCGCTCGGTGTAGAACAGGCGGGCGAAATGCTCGACGATCTGGCGGTTGTCGGGCGCGGCAGGTCCGTTGCCGAGCAGCGCCAGTACGAAAGCGGCAAGCGCTGCACGGCGCATCAGGCGGCCACCGGTGCGGGCTGGCGCGGGGTGACGATGAACCATGTGGCCAGCGCGATCACGATGCCAAGGCCTCCTGCGATCACGAAAGCGCCCTGCATCGTACCGCTTGACGTGCGCGCCACGCTCACCAGCAGCGGCGAAACGAACTGGCCGAGGAAGAAGGCCGAAGTCCACACGCCCATGCCGCGTCCGCGATGTTCGAACGGCAGGTAGCCTTGTGCCCAGGCGATCAGCGTGGGCACGGCCATGCCCGCGCCGGTCTGCTGCAAGGCCATGCCCGCAACCATCAGCTTCCAGTCCGACGCCATGCCGATCACCGCAAGGCCTGACCCCAGCAGGGCGAGGAACACGGTGAGTTGTATGCGCGGCCCGAACCGTCCGGTGAACCAGAAGATCACCGCGCCGACGATCACGAACAGGCTGGGGATCGTGGTGAGGCGGCCGATCTCGGCAGGGTCGGACACGCCCAGTTCCTGCCACACGACTCCGCCGTTGATGATGAACACATAGTAGAGTGCGCCGCCGAACAGGGTGACCAGGCCGAAGGTAAGGACACCGGCCCAAGGAAACGGCGTGCTGGCCTGCTGGCCGATGCCGAGCATCTTGCGTGCGGTTTCGTCATTCTCCGGCTCATAGATGAAGGCGAGCATGGCGAAGAAGGCGAGGAAGCCGACGCCGTAAATCAGGAATACCGAGTTCCAGCTCATCGCGGCGAGATAGCCCGAGGTGAAGATCACCGCGCTGCCGAAGAAGGGGCCAACGATGCCTTGGATAGACAGCCATTTCCGGCGGCCCGTCTCATCCCAGTAATCGCCGATCAGAGTGTTGGCCGTGGTGAGGATCGCCGCCTCTGCCACGCCAAGCACAAGGCGCGAGGCATAAATCTGGTTGAGATCATCAAGGAACAGCGGGGCCATTCCGACAAAGCCGTACAGACCCGTAGACAGCAGCAGCAGGCGGCGGCGGCCAAACCTGTCGACCATCAATCCCGCAAACAGCGCCAGAATGGCAACGGTGAGGCCGGGGGCCGAAACCATCGCAGGCACTTTGGTCTGTGCCGAGGGATCGGCGGAGAAGTGCGCGATCATCGCAGGCACCGCCGGGAACATCGAGACGATTGCGACAATCGGCAGGAAACCGGTAACGACGATGGTCAGCCCCTGCGGGATACCCGGCTGGCGATAGGCCTTTGCTGCGGTGGACATTTGCTCTCCCGATCAGCGCCTTCGGAGCGCTTTATTAGAACCTCTGTTCTTAAATGGTATCGTTTCGGGGTTGGTTCGAGTCAAGTGAAAGCGCTGAATGGCGGACGATCAATTCCATGCATGGCTGCGTATAAAAAATACTTGTTTTGTGAATTGTTCATGCGCCCCTAATCGTGGCGGAAAGGCGCTCACTTTGCCATTCGGCGGTGCGTCAGTGGGATCGGATGCATAGCTACGATTATGAAAAAGCTTGAAGTTCTTGTCATTGGCGCCGGGATCGGTGGTCTTTCAGCGGCAATCGCGCTGAGCCGCAAAGGGCATGGCGTCACCGCGATAGAACGTGATCCGTCGTGGTCCGTATACGGTGTGGGGATCATCCAGCAGTCCAACGTGATCCGCGCGATGGATCAGCTTGGCGTGCTCGACAGCTTCCTTGATGCGGCCTGCGGGTTCGATGCGGTAGAGATTTTCACGCCCGATGGCACCAAGGTTGCGCGCGTGCCCACGCCACGGCTGGTCGAAGGACGCCCCGCCAACGTGGGCATCGGGCGGCGCGCGTTGCAAAAGGTGCTGGGCGATAGCGCCAAGGCGCTGGGCACCGAACTGCGGCTGGGGGTAACCGCCGAGGCGATTGAGGACGACGGGACCAAGGTCCACGTGACGTTCTCGGACGGGGCAACCGGCAGCTATGACGTGGTGATCGGTGCGGACGGCGTCTATTCACAGACCCGTGCGCTGGTCCTGCCCGAGGCGGAGCGGCCTGAATTCACCGGGCAGGCGGTGTGGCGGTACAACTTTCCGCGTGCCGAAGGTCTGGATGCGTTGCAGGTCTATAACGGCCCGACCGGCGTGGGACTGGTGCCGATGAGCGCCGAGGTGATGTACATGTATGTCACCACGCCAGAACCGGACAATCCCCGCTATCCCAAAGACGGCATTGCCGCTGCCATGCGCGCCAAGGTTGCCAATTGCTCACCCCAGATCCGCGAACTGGGCGAACAGATCACCGATGATGATGGCGTGGTCTATCGCCCGCTGGAAGGCATGTTGATCCGGGGTGCATGGTCCAAGGGCCGCGTCGGTCTGCTGGGCGACGCCGTCCACGCCACCACGCCGCATCTGGGGCAAGGCGCGGGCATGGCGATCGAAGACGCCATCGTGCTGGCCGAAGAGCTTGAACGTGCCGACGACGTGGAGGCTGCGTTGCAGGCGTACCGCGACCGTCGGTTCGAACGCTGCCGCTACATCGTCGAGAGCAGCCTTGCCATCTGCCACGGCCAGTTGGGCAAAGGCCCGGCGGTCGACAATCACAAGGCCACTGCGGAAATGTTCGCGGTAGTGGCGCAACCGATCTGATTTCGTTTTTAAGGACGACACTTATGAGCCGCGTTACCGAAATCCGCTATGTCGGGTATGGCGTGAAGGAATTTGACGCCGAGAAGGCGTTCTACGCCGATGTCTGGGGGCTTGAACCGGTCGGAGAAACCGCCACCGAGGCTTGGTTCAAGGCACAGGGCCATGACGAGCACCACGTTGTGCAACTGCGTAAGGCTGACGAAAATCGCGTCGATGTGATCGCGCTGGCCGCTGACAGCCGCGCCGATGTGGACGCGCTGCGTGCCAGGGTTGAAGCGGCTGGGTGCCGGATCGCCAGCGAACCGGCTGACCTGACCTCGCCCGGCGGCGGTTATGGCTTCCGCTTCTTTTCGCCCGATGGCCTGCTGTTTGAAATTTCCAGCGACGTTGCCAAGGGTGCAAAGCGTGATCTGGCGCGCTGGGAAGGCGTGCCGGTAAAGATCAGCCACATCGTGCTGCACAGCCCGGATCATCAGGCGCTGGTCACGTTCTTCACCGAAGTGCTGGGCATGAAGATTTCCGATTGGCTGGGCGATTTCATGTGTTTCCTGCGCTGCAATTCGGCACACCACCGCATCGCCATCCTGCCCGGACCGCCGTGCCTGAACCACGTGGCCTATGACATGCTGGGTGTGGATGACATGATGCGCGGCATTCACCGGTTGAAGGTGAAGGGCATGGACATCGGCTGGGGGCCGGGGCGCCACACCGCTGGCAACAACACCTTCAGCTATTTCGTGACGCCGGGCGGCTTTACCGTGGAATACACCTCGGAACTGGAAGAGGTCGACTTCGACGCGCACCAGCACAAGGTTCACGTGCCTGCGCCGATGGTCATGGACCAGTGGGGCATTGGCACCGGCGGCCCGCAAACGCTGCCGCACCCCGCGCCGAATCCCGGCCTGTTCCAGACAGTTGAGGCCTGATCGATGGCGCTTTACGAACCATTCCCGAACTACATCTGGAACCTGTCGGTCTCGATCGCGATGGAAAGCGGCGGGCGGATCGGCGAAATCGTCGATATGTGTCAGCCGATCATCGAAGCGGCGGCCAGTGGCGGCGATGCGGGTACGCCGCAGTTCATGAAGCAGTGGGCCGCTTATGGCGACAAGCTGATCGAACTGGCGGCTGAGGACGAGGCCAAAGGCCGCATGTTCTCCGCCTCGGACAAGCTGGAGCGTGCGTCGCTGTATCTGCTGGTGGCTGAACGCATGCAGGGGCATGGCGCACCGGGGCGCAAGGAGACTTATGCCAAGGCGCTGGACGCTTTTGCGAAGTCGACCAAGCTGGGCAAGATCAACCGCGAGCGCGTGGAAATTCCGCTCAGCACAGGCACGATGCCCGCGCTCTATACCCGCGCGCAAGGGCCGGGTCCGCATCCGGTGGTGGTCTATTGCAACGGTCTCGATAGCTGCAAGGAACTGCTCTACTGGAGCCGCCTGCCCGAAGCGCTGGCGCGGCGGGGCATTTCCACGCTGTGCGTTGACCAACCGGGTTCGGGCGAAACGCTGCGTTTGCAAGGCCTGCCAGTTGATCCGCATTCGGAAAGCTGGGCAAGCAAGGCGGTGGATTGGCTGGAAGCGCAGGCCGACGTTGATCCCAAGCGCATCGGCATGACCGGCATCTCGCTGGGCGGCCACTTCGCCCCGCGCGCCGTGGCCTATGAGCCGCGCTTTGCCAGTGGCGCTGTGTGGGGCGCAAACCACAACTGGCGCGAAGTGCAGGACAAGCGCCTCAACCGCGAGGGTGAGAACCCCGTGCCGCATTACTGGGCGCACGTGATGTGGGCGTTTGGCGCAAAGGACATGGACGAGTTCCTGGCCAAGAGCACCGACATGAACCTCAACGGGCACATGGACCGCATCAAGGTGCCGTTCCTTGTCACCCACGGCGCGCATGACCGGCAGATCAGCGTTGCCTATGCCGACGATCTCTATGACCAACTCGTCAACTCGCCCCGCCGCGAAAAGGTGATCTTCACCGCCCGCGAAGGTGGCGTGGAACACGTGGGCGCAGACAACATGGCCTATGGCTGTGACTGCATTGCCGACTGGTTTGCCGAGACGCTTGGCGGTAACGCTGCCTGAATGCACGCATCAGCCTATATCCGCCGCGAGACGGCCGTCAGCATTGCAATCAATGTTGCTTTGAGTGCGGCGTTTTTCATCGCGGTTTTCGGGGTGGAAGGGCTGGTGCCGGTCTGGGGTATCGGAGGCTATGTCTTCGACTTTGGTCCGCAAGGCTTCATGATTGGCCTGATGGCAACTTTGGTGCCGGGGCTGCTGGCGCGCAGAGCGCTGGCGAGCGGCAAGGTTGTGCGGATTGCCGGAAAGTCCGGCCTGCCCGCCGCCGTCTTGCCCCGCGCGATCCTGTGCGGTGCGCTGGGCGCGGCAGTTGGAGTGGCCGCATCGGCTCTGCTGCTTTGGGCAGGCGGAGCCACACAACTGGAATGGCTGCCTGCCTTGCTGGCGAAACTGGTGTTCGGGGCCGTGCTGGCCCTGATCGTCACACCCGCAGGCTTGCGCGCCGAACTGACAAAGCGCTGACGCAGCGCAAGGGAGAACATGCCATGACCCGCCGTTTCGTCGATCTTTCGATCTACCTTGAAAACGACGTCATCACCGATCCGCCGTTTCTGCGCCCCAAGATCGAATACCAGAAGCATGGTGAGACGATGCCGGAACTGGGCTTTTTCTTTCCGGGTGTGAAGGCAGAGGATACGCCCGATAACGCGGGCTTTGCCGCTGTCGAAAACGTGACGCTGACCACGCACAACGGCACGCATCTGGATGCGCCGTGGCATTTCCACCCGACCATGAACGGTGGTGAGCGGGCCATCACGATTGATGAAGTGCCGCTGGAATGGTGCTTTCAGCCCGGCGTGAAGCTCGACTTTACGAAGCTGCCCGACGGCTATGTCGTCACTGCGCAGGACGTGGAGGATGAACTGAAGCGCATCGGACACGAACTGAAACCGCTGGAAATCGTGCTGGTGAACACCGCAGCGGGCAAGGCTGTGGGTGATCCCAACTATGTCAGCATCGGCTGCGGCATGGGGTATGAGGCGACGATGTATCTCACCTCGCGCGGTGTGCGTGTGACGGGCACCGATGCATGGAGCTGGGATGCGCCGTTTGTGCATACGGCTGAAAAGGTCAAGGAAACCGGCGATACCTCGCTGATCTGGGAAGGACACAAGGCCGGGCGTGACATCGGCTATTGCCACCTGGAAAAGCTGCACAATCTGGAAGTCTTGCCGCCCAATGGCTTCACGGTGAGTTGCTTCCCGCACAAGATCAGGGGTGCATCGGCAGGGTGGACTCGCGCGGTGGCGATCTTCGAGGATTAAACTCCACAACTTCAGTTGACATTAATGCCAAGTCGATTAGTAGAGTTTTATCGGAACAGAATTTGTCCCGATTCGTAAATGCCCAATCGACACCCAAGGCGACCTCGCTCGGGTTCCTGTTCCACGAGCAAGGACTCTACCGATGACCATTATTACTGTGCCCAACCGCATCCGCTCCACGCGCCGCGTGCCTGGCGAGGCTCTCCTGATCGCCGCGCTCGTGCTGGGTGCCAGCATCAACGCGCTGCACATCGTGCTGGGCTAACGGAAAGCTTCCGGCCCGAAGCCCTGCGCAAAGGCAATGGCAAGGCTTTGCTGATCCAGCCTTTGCAGCATGGGCAACCGGCCAAGGCGCTTCACTTCACCCATCGCGCAGATCGTCGCTTCGCTGTCCTCATTGGCATCGCCGACAAAGGCCACGCCGTGGACCGGCACCCCGCGTGAGCGCAACGCCTCCAGCGTGAGCAGCGAATGGTTGATCGTGCCCAGAGCGGTGCGCGCGACCACGATTACCGGCAGGTTCCACCATGCGAAGATATCGGCATATGTGGTGCTGCGGGTGACGGGGACGAGCGCACCACCCGCGCCTTCGATCACCAGCGGGCGTTGCGGCGGTAGGGCAAGGTTGGCGGGATCGATCACCACGCCGTCCAGCTCTGCTGCGCGGTGTGGAGAGCAGGGCGTGTTGAGGCGATAGGCTTCGGGAAGCACGTGTTCGGCGGGCACGCCCGACAGCGCCGCTACGTGATCACGGTCAGCGCCGTCGTCCAGCCCGGCCTGCACCGGCTTCCAGTAATGTGCGTTCAAAGCGCCGGTCAGCGCGGCGGCGAACACAGTCTTGCCGATGCCGGTATCGGTGCCAGTGACGACGAAGGCGGTCATTGCAGCGCGTGTTCAAGCGCCGCGCCAAGGGCATCCACGTCGTCTTGCGTGGCGTTCAGCGTGAGGGAAATGCGCAAGCGGCTGGTGCCTTGCGGAACGGTTGGCGGGCGGATGCCGCGCACGTCAAAGCCTTTGCCTTGAAGCGCGGCTGCGACCGCCATCGTGCGCGCGTCTTCATGCAGGATCAATGGCAGGATCTGCGATCCGGTGGCCTGCGCGCCATGCGGTGCGAGAATGCGTTCGGCGTGGGTGATCAGATCCCGCAGCGCTTCGCGGCGTTCCGGTTCATCCGAAAGGATGCGCAACGCCTCGCGCACGGCGGCGCAGACCAGTGGTGACGGCGCGGTCGAAAAGATGAACGGGCGGCCGCGATTGACGAGGAAATCGCGCACCACGCGCGGACCAAGGACCAGCGCGCCTTCGCAGCCCAGCGCCTTGCCGCACGTGCGCAGCACGATGGTGTCCGGGCGTCCATCAAGATCGGCAGCAAGGCCGCGTCCATCAGGGCCGAACAAGCCGGTGGCATGGGCCTCGTCGATCAGCATAATCGCGTCGTGGCGTTCGGCGACGCGGGCCATCTCGGCAACCGGGGCCATGTCGCCGTCCATTGAATAGAGTGTTTCGAAGGCGAGCCACACACGGCCTGTATTGCCCTTGGCCCGCCATTCGCGCGCCGCATCGTCGAAGCTTTGCGCGTCGTTGTGTGCCGCGCTGACCGCAGTGGCGCGGGTGAGGCGCAGGCCTTCGTGCATCGAGGCGTGGACCAGTTCGTCATAGACAATCAGGTCACCGCGTTGGGGCAGGGTGGACAGCAGCGCCACGTTGGCGGCGTAGCCTGCCGAGAAGAACAGCGCGGATTCGCTTCCGAAAAAGCGCGCTGCTTCGTCCTCCAGCAGTTCGTGTTCGGGATCGTTGCCGCGCAGAAGACGCGATCCGCCCGAACCGAGCGGCACGCCGCGCGCTATGGCGTCCTGCACCGCTGCAGCAAGGCGCGGGCTGGACGACATGGCGAGATAGTCGTTCGAGGCGAAATCCACCCCGCGCCGGGGAGCAAGGCTGCGCAGGCGCGCCTTCTCGCCAAGCGAGGCAAGATCAGCCGTGTGGGCTGACCACAAGTTGCCAGTGCGGGTGATCGCCTCGGCCATTACGCCGCGCAGCCCCCGGAACAGCCTCCGACCGACTTCATGGCGCGCATGGGTTCCTCGCCTTCCATCGGCTTCAAGCCAAGGCGTGCGAACATGGCAGCGTCTGCATCGTCTCCGGCATTGGCAGCGGTCAGCAACTTGTCGCCGGTGAAGATCGAATTGGCCCCTGCCATGAAGCACATCGCCTGCGTCGCCTCGGACATCGATTCGCGGCCCGCCGAGAGGCGCACCATCGACAGCGGCATGGTGATTCGCGCGACGGCAATGGTGCGGACGAATTCGATGTCATCGATCTTGGCGAGCGGCGTGTCGGCCAGCATGTTGCCCAGCACGGTGCCCTTGACCGGGACCAGCGCATTCACCGGCACGCTTTCCGGGTGCTGTTCCAATGTAGCCAGCGCGTGGACGAAGCCGACGCGGTCCGCGCGCGTCTCACCCATGCCCACGATGCCGCCCGAACAGACGTTGATCCCGGCCTGCCGCACGTTATCGAGCGTCTGCAACCGGTCAGCGAAGGTGCGGGTAGTGATCACTTCTTCATAGCGCTCGGGCGAAGTGTCGATGTTGTGGTTGTAGTAGTCCAGACCCGCTTCGGCCAATTGCGCGGCTTGCCCGGGCGTGAGCATGCCCAGCGTCATGCAGGTTTCCATGCCCATTTCGCGCACGCCTTTGATCATGGCGATCACGGCCGGCATGTCGCGCTCTTTGGGGTTGCGCCAGGCTGCACCCATGCAGAAGCGCTTGGAGCCGTTGTCCTTGGCCTGCGCGGCGGATTGCAGGACGCTTTGCACTTCCATCAGCTTCGTTGCTTCGATCCCGCTGTCGGCCTTCACCGATTGCGAGCAGTAGCCGCAATCTTCGGGGCAGCCGCCGGTCTTGATCGATAGCAGCGTGCAAAGCTGCACTTCGCCCGCGCGATGGTGCGTGCGGTGGACTTCTGCGGCGCGGAACAGCAGTTCGGTGAACGGCAGGGCAAACAGCGCGGCGATTTCCTCGCGCGTCCAGTCGGTACGCACGCTTGCTGTTGCAGTCTCTTCGCTGTGGCGGAGCAGGGTGTCTTGCACGGCGTTCGTCCTTTGGAATCTGTCTGTCTGGCGGCCCTTAACCCAAATCCGGGATACATGCTCAAGTGAATTCGCAAAGCTGCGAAGCCAGACTTTGCATTTCACGTGGTGCAACCTGTGCGGCGTTGCCCGCAAGGGATGCTATGTTGCCGCCAGCGCACTGGTCATTGCCTGCCCTTTGGGTCAGGACAGGGGCGATAGGGTCGGCGGCATATTTGTATGTGTTGCTTACAAAAGAACATCGGAGTATTCTGCCCGTCATGGAGAGGTTGAACCAGATCATCGCCGCCCACGCCGGGCGTGAAGGGCCACTGCTGCCGATTTTGCATGATGTGCAGGCCGAATACGGTCACGTTTCGGAAGAGGCGGTGCGGGCGATTGCGCTGGCGCTGAACCTCAGCCGCGCCGAAGTGCATGGGGTAGTCAGCTTCTACCACGATTTCCACGCCGAACCGGAAGCAAAGCCAGTGCTCAAGCTATGCCGGGCCGAGGCGTGTCAGGCGCGCGGGGTTGAGGCGCTGGCGGCGGGATTGGCGGAGAATCACCGGGTGAAGATTGAAACGGTCTACTGCCTCGGCCTGTGTTCGGTCGGCCCCAATGCAATGGTCGGCAGCAAGGTTCACGCGCGGTTGGATGCAGCCAAGCTGGGCGCGCTGGTGGAGGCGCTGGCATGACTCCGAATAACGCGATTGGGGTGCGGATCAGTGACGACGCGTTGGCGCTGGCCTGTGGTGCCGATGAGGTGGCGGCGGCCTTTGTGGCGGCTGGCTGCACGGTGGAGCGGGTGTCTTCGTGGGGCATGCACTGGCTTGAGCCGCTTGTAGAGATCGATGGCGAAGGCTTCGGCCCGCTGGAGCCTTCTGACGTTGCGGCGGTGCTGGCCGGGGCCAGCGCCAAGGCCATCGGCCGCATCGAAGACCACCCCTTCATTGCCAAGCAGCAGCGCTTTACCTTCGCCCGCGCGGGCAAGACTCAGGCATTGAGCCTTGACGACTACGCCGCGCACGGTGGCTGGCACGGGCTGGCCAAGGCACGCGAACTCGGTCCCGAGGCGACCATCGCGCAAGTCACCGAATCCGGCCTGCGTGGGCGGGGCGGTGCAGGGTTCCCGGCGGGGATCAAGTGGACCACCGTGGCCAAGGCTGCGGGGACCCAAAAGTACATCGTCTGCAATGCCGACGAGGGCGACAGCGCCACTTTTGCCGACCGCATGGTGATGGAGGGCGATCCCTTCATGCTGATCGAGGGCATGGCGATTGCCGCGCTCGCGGTGGGTGCGCACCGGGGCTATGTTTATATCCGCAGCGAATATCCGCATGCGATTGCCAAGATGGAAGCGGCAGTGCGGGCCTGCGCGCAGCTGGTCGCCCCGTTCGAACTGGAAGTGCGCGTGGGTGCGGGGGCCTATGTCTGTGGCGAGGAAACCTCGCTGCTCAACAGCCTTGAGGGCAAGCGCGGTGAAGTGCGGGCCAAGCCGCCTCTGCCTGCGCTCGAAGGCCTCTTCGGCAAGCCGACCGTGGTCAACAATGTGCTGACGCTGGCAGCCGTGCCGTGGATCATGGCCAACGGCGCAGCGGCCTATGCGCAGGTCGGATATGGTCGGTCAAAGGGCACCATGCCGATCCAGCTTGCGGGCAACATCAAGCATGGCGGGCTGTTCGAAGTGGGCTTTGGCGTCACGCTGGGCGAACTGGTGATGACCGTGGGCGGCGGCACGGCATCGGGCCGTCCGGTGCGTGCGGTGCAGGTGGGCGGGCCACTGGGGGCCTATCACACGCCCGCCGAATTCCACCTGCCGTTCGATTACGAGACCTTCGCTGCCAACGATGGCCTGATCGGCCACGCCGGGCTGACCGTGTTCGACGATACCGTGGACATGAGCGCACAGGCGCGGTTCGCGATGGAATTCTGCGCGGTGGAATCGTGCGGAAAATGCACGCCTTGCCGGATCGGCTCGACGCGCGGGGTGGAACTGATCGATCGCATCCGGGCGAAGGGTGGGCGTCAGCCGGACCGGGTTGAAGCGCTTCCCCAGATGCACAATGCCCGCAAGGTGGAACGCTCGCTGGCTGATGAGATCACGCTGCTCGAAGACTTGTGCGAGACGATGAAGTTCGGCTCGCTCTGCGCGCTGGGCGGCTTCACGCCCTATCCCGTGCTGTCAGCGCTGCGGAACTTCCCTGAGGATTTCGGGGCAGATGCAGCCAAAGAGGCGGCGGAGTGATCCTCGGTGCCGTCCTTGCCGGTGGCCGGTCCACCCGTTTCGGCAGTGACAAGGCGCTGGCCGAGCTTGGCGGGCGCACGCTGTTGGCGCGGGCGGTGGGGGCACTGGAAGGCCACTGTGATGCCGTGGTGGTCATCGGACGCGAAACTGCACCAGCGCCCACCATGCCCGATTGGCCGCGCGCCGATATGGGGCCGCTGGGCGGAATCGCCGCTGCGCTGCACCACGCGCGCGATGCGGGTTACACGCATGTGCTGACCTGTTCGGTCGATAGCGTCGGGCTGGGCAGCGATCTTGTTGCGCAATTGCAGCCCGCACCTGCCTATTGCGAGAGCCAGCCGGTGATCGGTCTATGGCCCGCCAGCGCTTCGGCCATGCTGGACGCGATGCTGACCAGCGAGGGACGCCATTCGATGCGTGCCTTTGCGGAAAGCCTTGGCGCGCGGGCCGTGCGCTTCGACACGATTCCTGATAATATCAATACACCGGCGGACCTTGAGTCTGCGGAGAGGCGATCACATGGGCTATGAACGTCAGGCTGATTTCGGCACCCCGGAGGTCCGTTCGGACACGCAAGTAACCTGCTCCATCGACGGGCGCGAAGTCACCGTTCCAGCAGGCACCACAGTCATGCGCGCCGCCGCGCTGACCGGCGGTTCGATCCCCAAGCTGTGTGCGACCGACAACCTCAAGCAGTTCGGATCGTGCCGCCTGTGCCTTGTCGAGATTGACGGAATGCGCGGCACGCCCGCCAGTTGCACCACTCCGGTGGCTGAAGGGATGCAGGTCCACACCCAGACGCCCAAGCTGCAGAAGCTGCGCAAGGGTGTGATGGAACTCTACATCTCCGATCACCCGCTCGATTGCCTCACCTGCAGCGCCAACAACGATTGCGAGTTGCAGGATCAGGCCGCCGCCGTGGGCCTGCGCGATGTGCGATATGGCTATGAGGGCGAAAACCATCTGGGCGAGATGCCCGACATTTCGAACCCCTATTTCGACTTCGACCCCAGCAAGTGCATCGTCTGCTCACGCTGCGTGCGGGCCTGCGATGAAGTGCAGGGCACTCTGGCGCTGACCATTGATGGGCGCGGGTTTGATTCGAAGGTTTCGGCGGGGCTGACATCGGACAGCTTTCTTTCGTCCGAATGCGTTTCCTGCGGCGCTTGCGTGCAGGCCTGCCCGACTGCGACCTTGCAGGAAAAGGCGGTCAAGGAGATCGGCAAGCCCGAACGCGCGGTCATAACCACTTGCGCCTATTGCGGCGTCGGCTGCACTTTCCGTGCCGAGATGCGCGGCGAACAGGTGGTGCGCATGGTGCCGTGGAAGGACGGCAAGGCCAATCGCGGCCATTCCTGCGTCAAGGGCCGCTTCGCCTGGGGCTATGCCCAGCATCAGGAGCGGGTGCTTTCGCCGATGATCCGTGAGAGCATCGACCAGCCTTGGCGCGAGGTTTCGTGGGAGGAGGCGCTGTCGTACACCGCGCGCGAGATCAACCGCATTCGCGACAAGTATGGCCGCAACGCGCTGGGCGGGATCGTTTCGAGCCGCTGCACCAACGAGGAAGGCTTTCTTGTCCAGAAGCTGATCCGGGCAGGGTTCGGGACCAACAATGTCGATACTTGCGCGCGGGTATGCCATTCGCCCACCGGCTACGGCCTCAAGACCACCTTCGGCACCTCGGCGGGTACGCAGGACTTTGACAGCGTTGAAGACAGCGATGTGATGCTGGTGATCGGGGCGAACCCGACCGATGGGCACCCCGTGTTTGCGAGCCGCATGAAGCGCCGCCTCCGCAAGGGCGCAAAGCTGATCGTGATCGATCCGCGCCGCACCGACCTTGTGCGTTCGCCGCATATCGAGGCGGATTTTCATCTACCGCTGCGCCCCGGCACCAACGTGGCGATCCTGACGGCGCTGGCCCATGTGATCGTGACCGAAGGTCTGGCCGACGAGGCCTTCATCCGCGAACGCTGCGATTGGGACGAGTACCAGCACTGGGCCGAGTTCGTCTCGGCAGAGCGCAACAGCCCGGAATTCCTCAGCCCCGTGATCGGAGTCGATGCCGAGGCTATTCGCGGTGCCGCGCGTCTGTTCGCCACAGGCGGCAACGGCGCGATCTACTACGGGCTGGGCGTGACCGAGCATAGCCAAGGCTCCTCAACCGTGATGGCGATTGCCAACTTGGCGATGGTCACTGGCAACATCGGGCGGCGCGGTGTGGGCGTTAACCCCTTGCGCGGGCAGAACAATGTGCAGGGTGCTTGCGATATGGGCAGCTTCCCGCACGAGCTTTCCGGCTACCGCCACGTATCGGACGCGGCCACGCGCGCGCTGTTCGAAGCGGAATGGGGCGTGCCGATCGATCCCGAACCGGGCCTGCGCATTCCCAACATGCTTGATGCCGCCACCGATGGCGAATTCAAGGCAATCTACATTCAGGGCGAAGACATTCTGCAGTCAGACCCGGATACCAAGCACGTCATGGCGGGCCTTGCCGCAATGGAATGCGTGATCGTCCACGACCTGTTCCTGAACGAGACCGCCAACTACGCGCACGTGTTCCTGCCCGGATCGACCTTCCTCGAAAAGAACGGCACGTTCACCAATGCCGAACGCCGCATCCAGCCGGTGCGCAAGGTGATGGAGCCGCTGAATGGCTACGAGGACTGGCAGGTCACGCAGGAACTGGCGCGCGCTGTGGGGCTGGACTGGAACTACACGCATCCCAGCGAGATCATGGACGAAATCGCGCGCTTGACGCCGACCTTTGCAGGCGTGAATTACAAGCGGCTCGATGCCGAAGGTTCGCTGCAGTGGCCGGTAACCGATGCTGCGCCTGACGGCTCGCCCATCATGCACATCGACGGCTTCGTGCGCGGCAAGGGCAAGTTCGTGGTGACGGACTATGTGCCCACCGACGAACGCACAGGCCCACGCTTTCCGCTGCTGCTGACCACGGGCCGCATCCTCAGCCAGTACAACGTCGGCGCACAGACTCGGCGCACGGCAAATGTGATCTGGCATGAGGAAGACTTGCTGGAAATCCACCCGACCGATGCCGAGAACCGGGGCCTGAAATCGGGCGATTGGGTAAAACTCGCCAGCCGTTCGGGCGAGACGACCTTGCGCGCCACGGTGACCGATCGCGTCGCTCCGGGCGTGGTCTACACCACGTTCCACCACCCGGCGACGCAGGCCAATGTCGTCACCACCGACTATTCGGATTGGGCCACCAACTGCCCGGAATACAAGGTAACCGCCGTGCAGATCACGCCCAGCAACGGGCCGACCGAATGGCAGGAGGACTACGACGCGCAGGCCACGCGCTCGCGCCGTATCGCCGGTTCCGCAATGGAACCTGCCGAATGAGCGGGCAGACGGCGGAAAAGCTGGCCTATATGGCCAACCAGATCGCGCGGAACATGGTGCATGATGATGCACCGGTGGCTTCGGTCGCTGATCATATCGTGGCGTTCTGGACGCCGCGAATGATCGACCAGTTGCTGGCGGATGGTGTTACGGCGCTTGAACCGGTGGCGGCAGAGGCAATGGCGCGCATTGCCGCAGGACGCATCCCCCCGCCGCAGACGCGCGCAACCGATCCTGCGGTTCATGGCTCCGATGCCGGTTGAGGGCGCGCGTCCCTTCCCGTTTCAGGAGCATTTTGCCGATGGCCGCCCCGCGCAGGACATAACCCGTGCGCTGGCCGAAGAAGCGCCGGTTGCCATCGAGATCAACGGCGTGGGCTATGCCGTGATGATGGCAACGCCGACCGATCTGCACGACTATGCGCTAGGATTCTGCCTTTCCGAACAGCTGATTGCCTCAGCCGAGGAGTTCCTTTCCGCCGACGCCGCACCGGTTGACGCAGGCGGCTGGATGCTGCGGGTGCAGCTGGCGGCATCGGGCGCGGGGCCGCTGCTGGAACGCGCGCGGCTGCGGCTGTCCGAGGGCAGTTGCGGGCTGTGCGGGATCGAGAGCCTTGAGCAGGTGATGCGGCCTTTGTCGCCCGTCACCGCGAAGTTGGAGGTTGAGAGCGCGGCGCTGTTCCGGGCGGTGGACGCGCTGGGCGATCATCAGGTGCTGGGGCGGGAAACCCGCGCGGCCCATGCGGCGGCGCTCTGCGCGCCCGATGGCACGATCCTGCTGGTGCGCGAGGACGTGGGGCGGCACAATGCTTTCGACAAGCTGCTGGGCGCAGCCGCGCGGGCGGGGCTTGATCCGGCGGAACACTTCGTGCTGCTGACCGCGCGGTGCAGCTTTGAACTGGTGCAGAAGGCCGTGATTGCAGGCGTCCCCCTGCTGGCGACGGTTTCCGCCGCATCGACGCTGGCGGTGGAGCAGGCGGCGGCGCATGGCCTTCGGCTCGTGAGCCTTGCGCGGCGGGACAGCCTGCTCGAATCCTGATCCGTCCGGGGTAGACCAATCCCCTGAAGCCGATGGCCGCAAATCTGCGCTATGTGCAGGCTGTGGACGAGGGACCAACTGATTCGCAGCGCTATACCGACCAGACCGGGTCAGGCCGCAACCGCTTTGCCGCGACGGCGCTGGCGGTGGTCCTGCATCTGATGGTGCTGTGGGGCGTGGTGCATGGGTTTGGCGGGGCGCCGGTCATGCCATTCGGCGCGGAAGAGCGCTATACCGTGCAGACTTTCGACGTACCGCTGGAAAAGCCGACGCCCACGCCAAGCCCGACCACGCCAGAACCCGCGGGGGCCTCGGGCGAGGAAGGGAAGAAGGCCGTCGCCAAGCCAGTCGTGGCAAAAGCGCGCGTTCCGGCCAAGAAGATGCCGGCCCCACCAGTCGCCTCCACCGGCAACGCCCAGCAATCCGGCGCGGCGGCACAAGGCCAGGGCACCGGTGGCGGTGGCCAAGGGATGGGCAGTGGCAGCGGCGCAAGCGGCAACGGGTCGGGTGGCGGCCTGACTCGCAAGGCCGAAAAGATCGCAGGCGATATCCGCTCCACCCGCGATTATCCCGCCGCCAGCCGCGATGCTCGGATTGGCAAAAGGGTGGTGATTTTGCTGACGGTGGGCACCGATGGCCGCGTTTCGGCCTGCAAGGTCTGGCGGGCGAGCGGGGTGCCCGAGGCCGACGCCATCACCTGCAAGCTGGCGCGCGATCGCTTCCGCTTCCGGCCCGCCACCGATGCTGCTGGCAATCCAGTGGTTTCCGACTATGGCTGGGAGCAGCGCTGGTTTGCGCCGTAAGAACTCAGGAAATTAAGGCCATGAAATAATGGCTTTTCCTGATTTTGCGGTAGATCCCGCGATAAAATCGACTGCCCGTTGCAAAAGGTTTGCAACCGGGCGGGGCCATCAGCGTTTGGTCAGTGACGGTCAAGGGTTTCGCCATTGCGGCGGAACCCGCCTTTTTGGAAGACCACTGTCCATGATTGCCAGCAACGATACGTCCGGATTTGTCAGCGCGCTTCCCGGCGACGTCCTCTCCTTTCGCAGCCACCCCAGGGCAAAAGGCGTTCGGCGCCTTGCGCTGATTGGCGGGTTCAGGCCGCGCAAGTGTGGCATCGCAACCTTCACAACCGACATCTATGTGCAGCTAGGTGCATCTGGCGCCGCTTTGGCGATCGACATGCATGTGATCGATGATGGGAGGGCAGGGCTGGTCTATGAGGACGTGCGCAGCACGATCTGCGCAGACCGAGTCGAAGACTACGTTGCCGCTGCGCGAACCATCAACGACGATGCTGTCGATGCCGTCTGGCTCCAACACGAATACGGGATTTTTGGTGGCAAGGCTGGATCCATGGTCCTCGAACTGGTCAACCGTGTCGCCGCGCCGCTGATCGTGACGCTGCACACCGTGCTGGCCGAGCCTTCGCCCGAGCAGCGCGCCGTGATCGAGCAACTTCTGCGCCGGGCCTCGCGGGTGATGGTGATGTCGCAGCACGCCGCATGGCTGCTGCAGGAGGTGCACGAGGTCGATCCCAAGCGGATTTCGGTGATACCGCACGGCGCTCCGGACCGGCCCTTTGGGCGCGGCGAGGACTTCAAAGCGCGCGCTGGCTTGGCCGGGCGCAAGGTCATGATGACGTTCGGATTGCTCGGCCCCGGCAAGGGACTGGAGACGGTGATCGAAGCGCTTCCGGCGATTGTCGAGCGCCACCCCGATGTGCTTTACCGCATTGTCGGTGCGACGCATCCGAACCTGCTGGCAAGCCAGGGCGAGCAGTACCGCGAAGGGCTGGCACACCTTGCCGACAGGCTTGGCGTTGCAGGCCATGTGGAGTGGGACAACCGCTTTCTGGACAATGACGAACTGCTGGACCAGCTGGAAGCCTGCGACGTCTATCTGACGCCGTACCACAACCTGCAGCAATCGACCTCAGGGACGTTGAGCTATGCCGTAGCGCTGGGCAAAGCGGTGGTTTCCACGCCCTATGTCCATGCCCGCGAATTGCTGGGCGATGGCATCGGCATACTGGTGGAGCCGCACTGTGCGGAACAGATCGCCCATGCGGTGAACGGCTTGTTCGATGATCCCAGAGGCCTTCACGCGATGCAGTGGCGTGCTTGGGAAAAGGGCCGCGAGACGATCTGGCCGCGCTTTGCTGCCGCCACGCAGGCGTTGGTGGACAGCGTTGTGGCAAGGCCGGTACGGCCGATGCCGCTGCTGGCGACGCCTGGATTTGCTGGCGTTGCCGCGATGTCCGATGCCACAGGCATGTTGCAGCACGCGATCGGCACGATCCCCGACCGGCGGCACGGCTATTGCCTTGATGACAATGTGCGTGCGCTGATGCTGATGGGCACTGCCGATGCCGTGCCTTTGGCCGAGCGGCAGCGATGGGCGACGGTCTATGCATCGTTCATCCAATATGCCTGGAACCCCGATGTGGGCGCATTCCGCAATTTCATGAATTATGAACGCACATGGTGCGAAAGCATCGGGTCAGAAGACAGCAACGGCCGGGCAATCTGGGCCTTGGGCTGCGCGATGAACACGGCGCCCGACGATGGGTTGCAGGCCTGGGCGGCACAGTGGTTCGACATTGCCCTGCCATCGGTGGCAGCGCTGCGATCGCCGCGCACGATTGCTTTCGTGATGCTGGGCTGCACCGAGGCGTTGAAGGCCAATCCGGGGCACGAGGGCGCACGTATGGCGCTGGCGCTGGGTGGAGCCGAATTGTGCCGGTTGCATGAAGCATCGCGCCGTTCTGACTGGTGCTGGTTCGAAACCGGGCTGGGATATGACAATGCACGCATCCCGCAGGCCCTGATCGCGGCTTCCGGCGTGACGGGGGATGACACATGGCTGCGCTGCGGGCTTGAAAGCCTTGGATTCCTGGCCGAGCAACAGCGTTCGGCCCATGGACATTTCCGCCCGGTCGGATCGGACACATTCGGCAAGCCCGGTGAAATGATGCCGTTTGACCAGCAGCCGGTCGAAGCCTGGGCGGCGGTCGAGGCAAGCGCAGCGGCTTGGGCGGCAACGGGGGATGAAGCGTGGTTGCGCCATGCCGAGATGGCCTATCGGTGGTTCTTGGGCAGCAATGATCGTGGCGAAGTGCTCGCTGACTTTGCCAGCGGACGATGCCGCGACGGGGTGAACCCGCAAGGCGTCAACCTCAATTGCGGGGCGGAATCGATCCTCGCGTTCCAGCTGGCGCACTATTCGTTGTGCAGCCTGCGAAAGGAAACCGGTGCGCGTCACGTTCAAGGGCATGGGGCACCCGAAGGCGGTGTTGCCACAACGGGAGAAAACGGCATGTCGAAAACCTTGAACAGCAAGGGTGCGCATAACCTTGCGGGTGCTTGATCTGAGATTGCATGCCGACCCATCGCGGTTGGTGCTTCGTCCCTTTCATCTAGGCTGGCAGGGCATGGGCGGCGATCGTGCCCGCGCAGCCAAGCTGGTGGCAGATGTCATCGGCTTGTCCGAAGCGCAGGCCGCAACCGAGTACGCCGAAGTGCTGCGCGACTTTGCCGAGCGCCACTGGCAGACCGAGCAACTGTTCGAAGAGCGCTATGACGAAATCGAAGACATGCTGGAATTGCACGCAACACCGATTTCGCTGGCCCGCAAGCGGCTGATCGGGGCGTATTTCTGCCACGAATACACTTATGCCGCAGCGGCGCTGATGAACCCGAGCATCGTGCCTCATCCCGACCAGTCGGGCATGAACGACGGTGCAGTGCGTTTTGTCATGAGCCTGCGCGCGGTGGGTGAAGGGCACATCAGTTCCATCGTGTTTCGCGAAGGCATTGCCAAGCCGGACGGCAGCTTCGATTTATGGCCGCAAAGCCATTTCGCCACCTCGATGTTGCCGGATGACAGTGCGGCAGCCTGCCGCAACGGGGAATGTGCAGTCACTGTGCACCGCCATGCCAACAGCACGCTGACCAATAGCGTGATCTTCCCGATTACCGAAAAGCAGGCGGGCGGGCTGGAGGATTTGCGCCTCGTCCGCTTCGATCACGGCGATGGCGATTATGAGTGGATCGGCACCTACACCGCCTATTCAGGCTCATCGATCCGGTCCGAACTGCTGCGCACGCGCGATTTCCGGCGCATCGTTCTCGAACCTATTGCGGGCCGCGCAGCGCGCAACAAAGGCATGGCGCTGTTCCCGCAAAAGATCGACGGGCAATACTGCATGGTCGGGCGGCAGGACGGCAAGAACCTCTATCTGCTGCGCTCGAACAGCCTTGAACATTGGGACGACGAAGGCGTGTTGCTGATGGAGCCCGAATTCCCGTGGGAATTCGTGCAGATCGGCAATTGCGGCAGCCCGATCCTGACTGATGAGGGCTGGCTTCTTTTGACGCACGGGGTCGGCGCGATGCGGCGCTATGCCGTGGGATGTGCGCTGCTTGACCGGGATGATCCGTCAAAGGTAATCGCGCGGTCCGTCAAACCCATCCTGACCGCCACTGATGGGGACCGATTTGGCTATGTTCCGAACGTGGTCTACACCTGCGGTGCGCTGCTAATCGAAGAACAACTGCTTGTTCCCTATGGAATTTCGGATAGCGCAGTGGGCTTTGCAACTCAATCCATATCGGAGTTGCTGGCCTTGATGCAAGAAATCCCCTAGTGCGTATCGCAATTTCGCATATGCAGCATTCTTGTGCTGCGGTCTGTCACAGAAACTCTCATTCGGGCTGAAGATGATCGACATTGTTCCTGTTGTGCTCTGCGGGGGAAGTGGGACCAGGCTGTGGCCGCGATCACGCAAGCAAAAGCCCAAACCGTTTCTGCCGCTTGTTGGTGATACCACGCTGTTCACCGCCACCGTGCTTCGTTGCAGTCGTGATGACGGCTTTGCTGCGCCCACGGTAGTGACCGGTGCGGCGCATCTTGCCCATGTCGAAGAGCAGTTGCCCGATCGCGCAAACACCCGGATCATTGTGGAGCCCGAAGGCCGCAATACGGCCGCAGCCATTGCGCTTGCCGCGCTGTCCCTGCCCGAGGACGCGGTGATGCTGGTGTGCCCGAGCGATCACCATATCGGCGATTGCGATGCGTTTCGCGCCGCAGCAAAGCAGGCAGCGGCACTGGCGGCGCAAGGTTGGCTGGTCTCGTTCGGGATCGCTCCGACGGCACCCGAAACCGGCTTTGGCTATCTGAAACAGGGTGCGGCGATTGGCGAAGACGGCGCGTTCCGGGTCGAGCGCTTTGTCGAAAAGCCCGATCTGGCGCGCGCCATGGAATTTCTGTCGAGCGGTGAATATGCGTGGAACGGCGGGATATTCGCATTTCGCGCAGGCACGTTCCTTGACGAGCTTGGGCGCCACCGGCCGCTTATTCTCGATGCGGTGCGCGCGTCTGTCGCCGCCGGGACCAGCGATGGCCAGCGCTTCCATCCCGACGCTGCAGCCTTTGCCAGCGTGCCGAGCGAATCGGTGGACTATGCTGTGATGGAAAACACCGACCGCGCAGCAATGGTCCCGGCGGTCATGGCATGGTCGGACATCGGCAACTGGCAGGCCCTGCATGAAGCGCTGGAGCGTGACGATGCAGGCAATGCCGTGAACGGCGCGGCCGAGCTCAAGGATTGCAGCAACGTGCTGGTGGTCAGCGATGGGCCGCGCGTATCGGTCGTCGGTGCATCGGACCTGATCGTGGTGGTGGATGGCAACGAAGTGCTGGTCTGCACCACAGCGGGCGCGCAGAATGTGGGGAAGCTTTCAGGAGCCGCCAACCAGTGACTCGCCTGCCCACGAAGATCGTCGAAAAGCCGTGGGGCAAGGATGTCCTTCCCCCCCAGTTCGACGTGCCGGAGGGCAAGCGCATCGGTGAAGTGTGGTTTGTTCCGCCGCCGGAAATGCCCGATATTCTGGTGAAATACATCTTCACCAGCGAGAAGCTTTCGGTGCAGGTTCATCCCGATGATGCGCAAGCCAAGGCACTGGGCGAAAGTGATCGTGGCAAGGAGGAATGCTGGCTGGTGATCGATGCCGAGCCGGGCGCTGCGCTGGGCATCGGTTTCAAGCAGGAGATCGACAGCGAGGCCATGCGCGCAGCGGCGCTCGATGGCAGCATCGAGCAGCTGATGGAATGGTTTCCGGTGCAGCGCGGGGATTTCTTCTACATTCCGGCCGGAACCGTTCATGCGATCGGCGCGGGCGTTAGCCTCATCGAGATCCAGCAGAACAGCGACATCACCTATCGGCTATATGACTATGGCCGCCCGCGCGAACTGCATCTGGAACAAGGGCTGCAAGTGGCGAAGGGGGGGCCGCATGACGCGGCGCTGCGGTTGCATGTAGCCGGCCAGGAAAGCTGTGCATTGGCCAACGGTAAGTACTTCTCGGTGCAACTGCTGACCGCCGCGTCGCCGGACCTTGCGACCACGGATCATCAGGGCCCATGCCTCGTGATCCCGCTTTTACACGGCGTGGATGTGGGTGGCGTACAGCTTCAGCCCGCTGAGTGCGGGTTGGCGCGATCCTTCAAGGACCTCGATCTGGGAACATCCGGCGATTGTCTGGTCGTCGTGCCCGGCTGACGCTGGCTGTGAACAGCCCGGCTATGGCGAGGCTCAATTCTGCAAGGTCTGGACTGCCGCGGTCACTGTCACCAGTGGCGTGAACAGCTGGCTGACAAGGTTGAGCAGCTTGCTCGGCTGGTTCGCAGTGGCATTGCCGATATACAGCACATCCTGATCCTGCATGGCAAAGCGCTGGGCGAGGAGGTAGGAGCCTGCCTTCATCATGTTAACGTGATAGACCACCGGCGTATCGGCGCCGGCTTCATTCTTGACGTAACGGAACAGGAAAATGGCAGCGGGATCGCCGGACCCGGCGCTGACTCCGCCTGCCGAAGCCATCGCTTCTGCCAGGGACACGCTCGAGCGCGAGAAGCCGAACTGTTCCACCTTTCCGGGCGCGCCGAGCACTGAATAGGATTGTGGCGCTTGGATGAGCATGAACCGATCACCGGGATAGGCCGGCACGTCAAACCCCGGATTGTCGATCAGTGCATTGAAGCGGATATCGACAGTGCGGCTCTGGCGAATGACCCGCAGGATGAGATCGCGCGCATTGCCGCGATAGCCCCCGGCAAGCGCGACAACGTCTGACAGCGTCTCGTGATTGGTCTGCAGCACCAACCTGCCAGGGCGGTTAACTTCGCCACTGACAATAACAGAATTGGTAATGGACTCGCTGAGCGTGACCAGCACTTTGGGGTTCTGCGACAGGCCACGCAGGGCACGCTGGATCTGCCCCTCGACTTCACCGACGGTGCGACCCAGAACGCGCAGCTTTCCGCCGTAAGGGATGGTGATGTCGCCATTGTCATCGACGCGGCTGGGCGGGAGCTTTTGCACCTGCACGCCGGGGTTAACGCCGACCATCGCGTTTTCGGCTCCGCCACCGCCCGACGAAAACAGGGTGACCCCGGCTTCGTAGATGCTGATGTCCAGCACGTCGCCCGGCCCGACCATATCGGTTGGCGGTGCCGCAAGATCGGGCAGGTTGCCGGTTGCAGCCACTGGCCGCGCCGTCGGCACTTCGTCGAGCGAGCCGACTTCGATGATCTGGATCGGCAGCTTGCCATCGGGAAGGCGCAGGCTCTGCTCGATCTGCTTGCCCGTCGGACCGCTGGTCGGAAGGGAAGCGCACCCGGCAAGCCCTGCAAGTAGGCATATGTTGGCAATGAACTTCATTTGCATTGCAGGGGGTACTCGGTTGGCGTTACCAGATCTGACCGGAGCCGGTAGCACCATCTTCGCCGGTGCTGCAATAGCGGTGCGGCGAGGTCATCTGCAGCTTGGCACTTTCGCAAGACGATGAAGCTGCTAACGACTATGGCACAGCATTCCACAGCAAGGGACGGCAAGGGTTGCCACAGGCGATGAACGGTTTCGGGTTGAAAATCATCGCTCACCTGAATGCCGCGCGCCGGGACCCTGCGGCGTGGCTGGCAGCAGCGTGGTGGTACATCCTGGGCAAGCGTCTGCGCGCCAGGACACGGTTTGCGGCTATGCTGGGCGCCACGCCACAGGCCTATCGATTGTGGCTGTTGGACGAACCCGCCCCGCCTGTGGATCGGTCCGCTTCGGTGCAGATAGTTGTTCTGCTCGAGGCAGGCGAGGGCGATTCAAATACCGTGCAGTGCGCGATGGAACAGGGGGCCTGCGCATATGCGATTCGGGATGGATCGCTGAACGATGTGGTGAATTGCATCGACTGGAGCGGGGATCCCTGGATCATGCCGTTGCGTGCAGGCGATCGGCTGCATGCAAATGCCATCTCTGTTTATCGCAGGGCAGCAAGCACGACCTGTGCGACTGTACTTTATGCCGACGACGATCTGATGGATCGGCATGGGCGGCGCCATTCGCCGCATTTCAAGCCCTCGTGGAATGCCGAACTACACTGCCATTTCGACTACCTGACAGGTGCCTGCATGGTCCGCGTCGATGCTGCCGAAACTTCGCGTGCCGCCGAGGCAGGTGCGGGTTGGGCGGAACGCTTGCTGGCCGCAGCTCTGGCCTCACCGGGCGCGCTGCCGGAGCGTATTCCTCATGTCCTGCATCACCGACAAGAGCGCAAGGATGCGGTCGACCACGGCAGGCTGGTGAGTGAATCAGCGGCATTGCCGAAAGTGCCTGTTCCGAAAGTGACCGTAATCGTGCCGACGCGCAACCGGCTGGACCTGCTGAGCACGTGCATCGGCGGGCTGGAACGGACCGACTACCCCGATTTCGAGGTTGTCATCGTCGACAACGGCAGTGACGATCCGGCAACGCTGGAATGGCTTGCGGGCCTCGATAGCCGGCGTTTTCGCGTCCTGCGTGACGATGGTGCCTTCAACTTCTCGCGCCTCAACAACCGCGCTGCGCAGATTGCGGAGGGAGAGGTGCTGTGCCTGCTCAACAACGACATTGAAATTGTCGATCCGGGCTGGCTCACGGCGATGGTGCAGCAGGCTCTGCGCCCCGAGGTAGGCGCAGTCGGCGCGCAGTTGCTTTATCCCGATGGCCGCATCCAGCACGCCGGCGTCGTGCTGGGCATTTGCGGCGGCGCTGCGCATGCGCATCGGTTTCTGCGGCCGGACGACCTTGGCTATTTCCGGCGGCACGCGTTGCCGCAGTTTGTTTCCGCCGTGACAGCAGCCTGCCTTGTCGTGCGGCGGTCCCGCTTCGAGGCTGTGGGCGGGTTGGATGAGGAACGCTTTGCCGTTGCCTTCAACGATGTCGATTTCTGCATGCGGCTGAATGCGCGCGGGTGGCAATCACTGTACGAGCCGCGCGCAAGACTGATCCACCATGAATCGGTATCACGCGGGTTTGATCGCGATCCGGAGGGCGCGGCCCGCTTTGCCGCCGAACTGGAAGCGCTCAAGGCGCTGTGGGGCACAGGCGATTTCACAAAGGACGTCGATCCTTTCCACCACCCGCAACTGAGCCGGTACAGCGAGTTGTTTTCTGTGCGCGCCGGGGATTGAAGATCATGCGGCTTGCTCTCCCCGATGTCACACTGTGCGCCGTCACTTCGATCAACGTCGCTGCCACGGTGCAGGCGCTGACAACGTCCATGGCGCAGGCGGACTTCGGCGCGGTGAAGCTGTTCACCGATGTCCGGTTGCAACTTGATGATGACAGGATCGAAATCGTGCTGATCGATCGGCTGACATCGTCGAAGGCCTACTCCGCGTTTCTGCTGGCAACCCTGCCGGACCATATCGGAACGTCCCACTGCCTCGTGACGCAATGGGATGGCCACGTCGTCAACGCAGAAAGCTGGCGGCCGGCGTTTCTGGACTACGACTATGTCGGCGCAAGTTGGCCGCAGTTCGGCGATGGGCACGATGTGGGCAATGGCGGGTTCTCGTTGCGCAGCCGCCGCTTGCTGGACATGTGCCGTGACGAGGCGTTTGACGCGCATCACCCGGAAGACGTGGCGATTGGCCGCACCAATCGCCCGTGGCTGGAAAGCATGGGAATGCGCTTTGCTTCCAAGGCCATCGCAGACCAGTTTGCGGCCGAGCGCACGGGCGATCCGCGCGCCTGTTTCGGTTATCACGGCGCGTGGAACATGCCCCGCGCGATCGGGATGGATGCGTTCTGGAGCGTGTATCGCAGCCTCGATGACCGCGGGACGATCTGGCACGATTTCGGCGCGATCCTGCGCGAAACGGTGCAGAACCCCGATGGCTTTCAGCGTGCGGCGCGGATGCTGTGGGACCGCATCCACGATCGTTGATTGACCTCGACGCGAAACGCCGGGCCGATCACGACGCTTGCTCCACCGCCACAATATCGTCGCATTTGCTAAACAGTTCATCGCTCGCCACTGGCTTTGCAAAACTCACACTGGGCAGACGGGGCGTAGGCAGCCTTTCCGGCCGGATACGGCAAAGGCGTTCAGCGCCGATGTAAAGGAGCAGTTCGGTTGACAAGCAAAGTTCGTCAGCATAGTTTCTTTTTGACTTATAGATTTGTACGATCTGCGTTGCAGATCATAGGTTTGTCACCAGCCGCTTAAGTATTGTGTCGGATTTGGAAGGGTCTGAGCTACGCTCAATCCGCACAAGTGTGGCAATGGCCAATCGCCATGGATCATAATTTGAAGAAGCGAATGGTCACTTTTGAGGCTCGCAAGATCGACGTCAGCGCTGGTTCCGAGGCTTTGCGTGCATGGCTGGTTGGGCCTGCTGCATCCTTGTGGCTTGATCGATCAGTAGATCGTCATGACGGAGGCTTTTTCGACCAACTCTCTTTCCACGACGCAAGAAACGCGTGCGATTTTAAGCGACTGCGCGTCTGTGCGAGGCAGATCTTTGTATTTGCCGAGATGGCTGGTTGGCATGTCCCCGATGCTCGAGCAGTTGTGTTTCACGGTCTGGACTATTTGTTTACCCGTCTGCGCCATCCGCATGGTGGGTTTGTTCGCTCCACCACGCTAGCAGGGGTGCCGCTCGACGAGACTCGCGATCTTTACGATCACGCTTTCGTTGTGTTTGCCTTGGCCGCTGCATACCGGCTGACAGGGGATAGCACGCTGATAGATGAGGCGCGTGAAGTGCTTCAATTGATTGCCGGCGAAATGTCCCATTCGGCCGGCGGCTACCTTGAGTCTTTGCCGCCGGTCCTGCCCCGTCGGCAAAACCCCCATATGCATTTACTAGAAGCGTGCCTCGCGTGGGTCCCACTGGTGCGCGACCCAATCTTCTTTCTGGCAGCGCGCGATCTCATCAACCTTTTCGAGAAGCACTTCTACGACAGCAATAACGGCGCCCTGTTCGAGTTTTTCGGCGACGGGTGGCAACTCCTAGCCGCTCCTGATCGCCCAACCTTCGAACCGGGGCATCATTTTGAATGGATTTGGCTGCTGGGTGAAGCGCGGCGTCTTGGCATTACTGTCGAAAGTACGGACGGGATTCCTACCGCACTGGCGGAAACTGTGCGAGCTAGCGGTTTCGGTGCGGTAGGTCTGCCTTTCGGTGCCCTGCAAATTCCTGCGGCAGGCCCTCCAGTCGTCAGTGATGCAACATGCCGCATCTGGGTGGTGACGGAATGGCTCCGTGCCTGTCTGGTGCAACCGGACAGCGGGGTTGGCCCGGCCGGCCCGGCAATGGCCTGGCTGCAACGCTATCTGGACGTGCCGGTGCAGGGGCTGTGGCACGAGCGCTGCGATGCCTCGACCGGTCGCTTTGAAAACGGACCAGTGCCCGCCAGTTCGCTCTACCATATCGTATCGGGCCTGGGTCCCGTTTTTTCGGAGGACGGATTGCCCGCGTCCCGGCCCAACGAGGTGCCCAAAGCATGAGTGACGCAATAACTGACAGGTTTGCCAAAGCGCGAGTAGCCGTCATCGGTGACCTTATGCTCGACGTCTACCTCGATGGCGTGATCGAGCGCATTTCACCCGAAGCGCCCGTTCCAGTGGTGCGCGCGCGTGACCAACGCCACGTGCCTGGGGGTGCTGCAAATGTTGCGGCAAATGTTCTGGCATTCGGTGCACAAGTAGACATCGTCGGGGTCATTGGCAGCGATGGAAGGGATCTGATCGATGTGTTGGCTGCACGTGGCTATGACGATCAGGGAGGGTTGGTTGTAGATAGTTCCCGCCGCACCATCCGCAAGCAACGGATCATGGCTGGTCAGCAGGTCGTTCGCATTGATTTTGAGGATTTGCACCCGCTTTCGGCCGTGATCGAGCAGGATCTTGTTACGCGAGCCACGGCAGCAATAGCAAAAGCTGACGTTGTTGTGCTGTCCGATTACGGCAAAGGAGTGCTGACCGACACCTTGCTTGCAGCCGTCATTGCCCATGCAAAAGCGTTGGACAAGCCGGTTATCGTCGATCCGAAGCGTCGTAATCTTGCTGGCTACTGCGGTGCCACGATCATAACGCCCAATCGAGGTGAGCTTGTTGCAGCGACGGGCCTCTCCTGCGAGACAGATCACGAGGCGCAGGCAGCCATTTCCAGCGTTCAGGCTGTTTGCGGTTCGGCAGTACTGCTGACCCGCTCGGAGAAGGGTATGTCGTACTACCCCATGTCTGGAGAGGTGTTGCACTTTCCTGCGCGCGCGCTTGAGGTGTTCGACGTGTCGGGCGCAGGCGACACAGTCGTCGCCGCGCTTGCGGTGATGCTTGCCTGTGATGAGCCGATCGAGACGGCGATTCGCTTTGCAAACGATGCGGCAGGGGTAGTCGTCGGCAAAGCGGGTACGGCAACGGTGACCTTCGACGAAGTGATCGAGGCCAAGGCCAAGGCAGAAGGTCATCTCAGCATTGACGGTGCATTGGTGTCACGCGCAGAAGCGATCGAAACTTGCCGCCGGTGGACGGCGCAAGGATTAACCATCGGCTTTGCAAATGGCTGCTTTGATTTGATTCATCCTGGCCACATTTCGCTTATTCATCAAGCGAGTGGTGCTTGTGACAGGCTTGTCGTTGCCCTGAATACTGACGCGTCGGTACAGAGGTTGAAGGGCAGCAATCGCCCGGTTCAAAATGAGGTGGCTCGTGCCCAGGTGATAGGCTCGATCAAGGGAGTTGATCTTGTCACACTGTTTGACGAAGATACGCCTTTGGAACTAATCACTGCGTTGCAGCCGGATTTGTTGGTCAAGGGCGCGGATTATACCGTGGACACCGTTGTAGGTGCCGATCAAGTCCTTGCGCGCGACGGACGAGTGCTGCTCGCCGATCTGACGCCGGGGCAGTCATCATCGCGCCTGATTTCACGCATGACGGCGCCGACTGCCGATGGTTGACGCTACACTCGTCCGTCCATTAGCCCTGTTCGACAGAGATGGTGTTCTCAACCGGGACACGGGTTACCCCTACCGGCCCGATCAAATCGAGTGGATCGATGGAGCGCTTGCTGCACTGGCAATGGTACGGGAGCATGGCTATCGCAGTGTCGTGGTCACGAACCAGTCTGGAATTGCGCGCGGGCTCTATACCGAACAGGACGTCGAAACGCTGCATAGCTGGATGGCGAACGAGGTTGCGCGCGCTGGCGGACATATCGATGCCTTTTATTTTTGCCCATTTCATCCAGAAGCGGCGATTGAACGGTATCGTGCCGATCACGAGGATCGCAAACCGCGCCCCGGGATGCTGCTCAAGGCTCTCGCGCGTTTCCCTGCCGATTTGGCGACAAGCTTCATAATTGGCGATCGTCAAAGCGATATTGATGCAGGTGTAGCTGCCGGCATTGCAGGGCATCTGTTCACCGGTGGCGCTCTCGATCAATTTGTTGGCGACATACTGGCGGGGAAGAAAATTCGCCGACAGGCGTCGTTGGCTGCTGCTGCGCCTGAGCCCAGAAAAGGTAGATAAAGTGAAGGCAGGGAACGTGAAATTTTCGCCCGACGACTATGTCGCGGGACTCTATCGGTCGTTGCTCGGCCGAGAGCCTGATGCGAACGGTTCGCAGGGTTACATCGAAGCACTGCGTAAAGGGGCAACTCCGCTCTGGGTGCTGGGGGAAATTCAGAACTCGGCTGAGTACCGGTCACGCCAAGGCTCTTTCAAAAGCACCACTGGCGGTGATGATATCGCACCGCTGCCCGACGTTGGTCTGGCAAAGCAGGAGCAGGCCGATCTGGATTTTGTCATCGGGGCGAGTGCCAAGTACTTCAACGACATCGATTTTTTCAAGCGACTGAAGGCCGATGCTTTTGCGCAGCCTGTGCGTCGCAAGATTCGGACTATCGCAATCTATTATTGGAAAATGAACAATGGCGGCACTGAACGGGTGACCGCCAGACAGGTTCAGATGTGGACTAGGATGGGGTACCGCGTCATCTTGCTGACGGATCAGGAGCCTGATCCGGTCAACGATTACGACTACGGAAAAGACATCCAGCGTTTCGTTTTGCCCGAACGCATGATGTTCAACCAGCACTATCCTTTACGTGGTCGTGCACTGGCCGACATCCTCGTACGCGAGAATGTGGATATCTTCATTACCAACCAATGGTACGAGTTCTCGACGGTCTGGGATGTGCTTGTTGCCAAGAGCCTTGGCATAGCGACAGTAGTTGGCTGGCATAACTGCTTCGATGCGGGCATCAACAACGTTGACGACCTCGCAGTCTCCTACCTGCGCTTCCTTGCCTACAAGCATGCGGACGCCATGGTGGTGCTTAGCGAAGTTGACCGGGTGTGGTTCGAGCGGTGGAACGTTTCTGCGCGGATGATCCACAATCCGCTGACGTTTGATCGCCTGCCTGACAAGTTGGCCCCGCTTGACGACAAAACCATTGTCTGGATTGCGCGGGTTGAGCGCCATCAGAAGCGAGTAGATCAACTTCTCAAGATGTTTCCACTGCTGCTCCAGCAGGTGCCAGATGCGCGCCTCCTGATTGTGGGTGGCGGCCCTGATCTTGCTTGGGCGCAGGAATATGCCGAAGCACTCAATGTCCGCTCGCAAATCCACTTCATTGGCTACACCACCGAGGTGCAACGGTACATCGAACAGGCCTCGGTGCACATCATGACTTCGGATTTCGAAGGTTATCCCATGGTGCTGGGGGAAGTGTGGTCACACGGAGTGCCCACTGTGATGTTCGACCTGCCGCAGATCGAATATCTGCGCGCCGGCAAGGGTTGCATCGTTGTGCCACAAGGGCAAATCGCCGAACTGGCGAATGAGGTCGCTGGGCTCCTCCTGAATCCTGCTCGTCGGCGAAAGCTGGGCGAGGAGGCCCGCTCTGTTGTTGCCGACATCATTTCCGACAATCTCGATACGGCATGGGCAAAGCTGTTTTCCGACATTGAAACAGGCACACCGCTCAGTCCGGCAGAAAAAGTGGCGGATGTCGGCAGCATGAACATCCTGATCGACCTTCTTGGCCGCCGCCTGATGAGCCTGCACCGTCCGAACTTTCCAGAGCCGCGTCTGCCAGTGCTGCCCAGCGCGGTCCCTGTAAAGCCGCCTCGCCAGAAGTCGTTACGCATTGCTCACAAAGCCGTGCGCGCGCTGGCAGCGCCCTTCTATTTGGCGAAGAATGCCGGGTCCGTGCGCCTTTTGCCTGAACGTCGGCTACGAACCATCGATCTTTCCAATGTGGGCCTTGGCGACAACCTGATGATCTGGGCCGGCCTTTTTGCCTTGCTTGATATGGGTGTGGACGTCTGCGCGCCGGGCTGCGTTATCCATGTTCAGCCGATTTTGGCCAATCTGGCTGAACGCCTGTTTGGCGGATTCGGGCTGGAGGTGCGGCGCGGCGCGCCCCAGAATCCGGCCAGCCCCATTTATTCGCCACTGCCACCCGAGACCTGGCGCGAGTGGCGCAATACCTACATCGGCCGAGACTGGCGGATGAACTGGGTCGAAGCGCTCGACCGGCAAAAGACTTTTCCGCGCGACGGAGCGGACTTGTCGTTCGAAAAGCGGACAAGGCTCAGGGTTTCCGAATTCGTATTGTTCGGTAGACAGAATTGGACTCAGGCGACGCCTTCCTACGTGGGCTATCGCGTCTGGCAGCCCCTGGCACTGCATCACAAAGTCTACCCCATACAATTCATGACGCAGATGAAGCGGTCTTTCGTCAGAATCCGTCAGATTTTCGGCGCATATGTTGACAACGCTACGCCTGAGAACACGCGTGAAGCATATTGCCATAACGTGAGCTTTCCCGCTGGGAAGTCATTCCAGACCATCCCGCCGCAAGTTCTTGCCAGTGTTAACAAGCGGTTGGGAGATGATCGCCTTGAATGTTATGTCCAGAACGATAGCGCATGGCGCGCCGACTTTGAAAAAGGTGATCTAAAACCCCAACATATCGACGATCTTTTGGACACTTTCCGGCTGGTTCGATACTCTAAAAAATTGCTCACCACCGACAGTTTTACTTCCCATCTCGCCCAGTTTTTGCGGGATGACTTCGTACTGGTTCTCAGCCGTGACATGCGCGAAAACATCGTCCATCCGGGCGCAAATCCGGTTATCGTTGCAAATCATCCCGCTTGTGCGCCTTGCAATTATCAAGAGCGGTATCATTTCGATACCTGTGTAGCGGGATACAAGTATTGCCTCGCATTCAACAATGATGCTTTTGCCGAGGAAATTGCCGCTGCGGTGAAGAGGTGAACACCTCGCCGATCCAGACCGCGCAGGGACCCCGAACAGGACCGCTGCGCATTCTGGTTGCCACCAATGTCTACCCCCCGCGCTTCATTGGCGGGGCAGAGCTCGTTGCCCACAATTTGGCTCTCTCCCTCGCCCGGCAAGGTCATGAAGTGCGGGTGTTTGCCGGTGATCTTGGCGGGCCGATCCTGCGTGGGAAACGGCTGGATGATGTGATGGATGGCATCACGATACACCGGATCGGCATGGATCCGCGTGATTTCGATCCGGCATGGCAAAATCTTGTTCATGATGGCGTCGACAGCCATCTCACTGCCGTGCTGGCCGAATTCCAGCCCGACGTCGTGCATGCTCATAATCTGATGGGGCTCTCTGTCAGGTTACCCGCAATTGCCAGCACATTAGGCATACCGACCGTGGTGACGTTGCATGATTACTGGGGCATTTGCCTTCGCAACACACTCATGCGCCCCGATGGCCGCCAGTGTGATGACACGAAGCAGTGTCGTACCTGCCTGCCGGTCAGCAAGGAGCCGGGGATCATCAATCTGCCGATGCGGTTGCGCAAGGATGCCATCGAGTTGTCGCTGGCATCGGTGGCAGCGTTCGTTTCGCCCAGTCGCTTTCTGGCCGAACGCTATGTGGCTTGGGGCCTTCCGGCGGATCGCATGAACGTGATCCCGAATGGCATGGATGCCACCCCCTTTGCCGGGACTATTCGCGGCACAGCTACGCCGGTTCGCATACTGTACGTTGGCTATCTGGGCGCTCACAAGGGCGTGGCTGGCTTGATCGATGCAGTTGCCGCAATGGAAAGGCGATCGCAGGTACAACTGACGCTGGTCGGGGTGGGGCCTGACAAAGATGCCCTGCACGAGCAGGCGATGCGCGCAGGGATGGACGAGGTCCAGTTTGCAGGCCGCGTCGCGCCAGACGACATGCCGCGGATCTATGCAGAAGCGGATATTCTGGTCTTGCCGTCGGTCTGGAGCGAGAACCAGCCGGTCTCCATCATGGAGGCACTGGCCAGCGGCCTTGCGGTCGTGGCCAGCCGGATTGGCGGTATTCCCGAGATCATTGAGGACGGCGTCACCGGTCTATTGTGTGATCCCGGCAATATGCCGATGTTGGCTGGATTGCTCGATGAACTGGTGGAGCATCCGTCCCGTCGCCAGATACTGGGCCGCAATGCTCAGGCCAAAGTGGCAACTCATGATTTCTCAGCCCAGGCCATCATGATCGAAGGGCTGTTCAGGCGAGTCATGAACCCACAAAGTCTGCCGTCCCCGGCCAAGCCGATCGTCGGAATCATCGGCTCGTGTCGAGGCGACACGGATGATCCTGATTGCGCTGACCTGCCAGCAGGGTTGCAGACCGGAAGCTTGCTTGTGCCCGCAGACTGGCTGACTGCAAGCCAACGGCAGAACTGTGTCCGCTTGCGGCATTACCGCACGAACAGTGTATGGCAGCGCGCATGGTCTGGCATGCAGGCGCTGGGCCTCGACCTGCTCATGCGGGCTCTCCCCGGTCGGGCGCGGTCGCGCGCTATTGCCAGAGCGCGCCGCTTTTGGCCAAATTTCCCAAAGCACAAATAAGAATGGCCCCAATGTCCCTTTCAGTTGCAGTTAACCCGGCTCTGGAGTGGGTAAGGTCTTTCTTGCCTCCGCTTGCGATATTGGCAATGAATTGCCCGGAACAGAATTTGGAATTGAGTCTAGAGCGTGTAATCCCGGCCGAAGACTTCATGCAACCGCATGCGATGAAGGATTTGTGACGTGAAGGAATTACTTGGTCGGATAATGCGGATTGGAAAGATGGGGTCAACACCACCTCGTCTGCAACCGCCTGACATCGCCATGCGATTAAGAGCGGAGCGCCCCGATTTACAGGCTGCTTTCAGTCTGAAACGTGAAGAAGAGTATCATAACCTCTCGCTCTGGCTTTTGTTTCATGGATTGAGTGAGACAGGCGGGACAATTGACCGTGCTACGCTCGAAGCATATCAGCCGTGGCTTGCTCCTGTTCCGCACGTGCCGCGCTGCGGTCCAATGCCGCTGAACTGGCTGATGCAGGAAGCGGCGTTGCGCGAGGAGTTCTCGACTGCCGATTTGAATGAGCCGGAGGGACAGTATCGCGTATTGCGCTGGTTCTTTCTCGAGGCGGTAAAAAAATATAACTGGTGTTCGCTGCTCACTGAAGAGCAGGCCGTTGCTCTGCTCTCGATCGAGGAAGAGTCTGGCCTACATCTGATCCTCCGATGGATCTGGGAAGAAAACCAAGAGTTGTCCGATCGATTTGCCGACCCTGCCGATTCCGGATTTCGGACATGGCTATGGGAGCATGGCGGAGCGCGCTGGCCGCTTCTGACACATCCTCGCATCGGCCTGGCAAGCGCGATGCGCCCCCCTCCCAACCCTGACCTGCCGTTCGGCGTAAATCTGGTAGGCCATCCGCGAGGGCGGTTTGGTATTGGCGAAGATGTGCGTATGGCAGCCCGCGCTCTGGTTGCTGCGGGCGTACCGTTCACCATTCGCGACGTCTCGCACGGTTCGCCGGTGGGTCATGATGACCACAGTCTCGATCAGCTTATCTCGGACGATTTGCCGTACCGCTATACAGTCTTCTGCGCGACGGGCATGGACACGGTCCGCATCGTTAATCTCCTCGGCAGACAGGCATTTGACGGGCAGGTGTTGATTGGCTTCTGGCCATGGGAACTGCCCGAATTTCCTGAGGCATGGCAGCACGCATACGCTCTGGTCGACGAAGTCTGGGCGTCCACCCATTACACCCGCGATGCCTATTTGCGATCATCGCCGGTGCCCGTACGGCACGTGCCGATGGTCGTTACCTATGGCGAGACAAACTCGCTGACCCGTACCGATTTTGGCCTGCCTGATGACCGTTTCCTGTTTGTCTTCGCCTATGATGCCCTTTCATTCAGTGCACGCAAGAATCCCGATGCCTGTCTTGAGGCGTTCGACAGGGCCTTCCCGCGTGGGGATGAACCCGTCGGTCTCGTGATCAAGGGGATACGGGCCAAGGATTCGCAAGCGTGGATGACGCTTGAGGCGAGGGCTGCACAAGACCCTCGCCTTTTCCTGATTGACAAGTCGCTTGAGCGCGGCGCGATCCTTGATCTTTATCGGGCCTGTGACTGCTTTCTGTCGCTGCATCGTGCAGAAGGGTTCGGGCGCAACATTGCCGAATGCATGGCGCTGGAGCTGCCAGTCATCGTCACGGCCCACTCCGGCAATCTCGACTTTACGCAGTGGGACAACGCCGCACTGGTGCCCGCCCGCCTGCGTCCGGTTCTGGCCGGAGAGTACCCTTACGGTGCAGGGCAGATCTGGGCCGAACCAGATACCGTAGCTGCAGGCGCTTTGATGCAGAGGATGGCGCAGGATCGGTCTTGGCGCGAAGGCCTCGCCAAAGCCGGCAGCCAGGCTATCAAGACGCTGTATTCGCCCGAAGCCGTTGGTCAGCGGTGGCGCGAAATGCTTGATCTGCTCGATAGTCGAAATGCCGGAATGGCTGCAGTATCTGGGCGGGGTTCGAACCTTGCTTGAACTTGCGCCCTCATCATCCAACTGGCCGTTCTGGCGGCATTGGCACAGCGCAACCTTAGGCAATTCTTCAACTACCATAGGGCCTCGGCCCCAGCAACTTGAGAGGATTTTCAATGCAAAAAGCTGAACTGAACGAGGGGGATCCTGCGTTGGGTGCGGTTTCCGAATTGAAGGCGGAACTGGCTGGTATGGCACGCCAGCTGGCGGATCTGACCGGCACCATGCACACGATCGTCGACCTGCTCGGTTCGATCCGGGCTGATGGCTGGCAGGTCCGAGCCGTTGCAGAATCTATGCAGATTTCTGCGGCCTTGGCAGCCGATGGACGTTATGCTGATCCCAAATCCTTGGCGCGCTTCAATCGTCGCATGTACAGCCAGCAGGGCGAAGATGGCGTCATTGCCGAGATATTCAGCCGGATTGGTGTTCGCGATCGCACCTTTCTGGAATTCGGGATCGGTGACGGGCGGGAAAACACCACAAGATTTCTGCTTGAACGTGGCTGGCGCGGCTTTTGGCTGGAAGGTTCACCCGGGCATGTCGATCATGCACGGGAATTCTTCCGTCCCTACATCGAATCCGGACAGCTTTCGATTCTGCAAGCCTTCATTACTGCTGAAAACATCAATGACTTGCTTGATGAAGTAGGGGTCCCTCAGGAACTCGACTACATGTCGATCGATATCGACTACAATACATCTCACGTCTGGAAGGCGGTAAATCGCACGTCACGCGTGGCTTGTGTGGAATACAACTGCACATTGCCGCCTAACGAAGCGGTCTGCGTGCCCTACAATCCCGACGCCATCTGGGATGGAACCGCATGGTATGGTGCCAGCCTGAAGGTATTTGAACAGATCGGCGCCGCAAAAGGCTTGGCTCTGGTTGGATGCGATCTGGTCGGCGTGAATGCCTATTTCGTGAAGCACGATGAAGCCCTCGGCAAATTCCGCGAACCCTTCACCGCTGAAACGCATTACGAACCTCCGCGGTTTTATTCGTTCGGTGCTCAGCATGCTGCGCCTGTAACCCCGAAGCATTGGGTGTCGGAGTAGCGGACGCAGTTATCCGCTGCCGGCAAGGCCATTCGTGGCGGTAGAATGGGGCGGTTAGGACTGGTGTTGGTCGCAAGTCACAAAGATGTCTCGGGTGATGACGTCTTGTGTTTGCGGCCCGCCAGCGACCTTCTGATCAGTCGCTCATAGCGCAGTATAAGTGTCGACTGCGAAGTCCACGTCATCATAGGCCACGGCCTGCCCCTGATCGATGATCACAGCGCGGTTGCACAACTCACGCACCGTGCCGGTATCGTGCGATGCCAGTATCATCGTCCGGTCAGCACGCTTCTCAAAAAGTTCGGCGCGGCACTTGCGGTGAAAGTTCTGGTCACCGACCAGAATGATCTCGTCAATCAGGTAACAGTCGAATTCGATTGCCAGCGAGAGTGCAAAGGCAAGGCGAGCGCGCATGCCGGAAGAGTAGGTCTTGACCGGCATCCGCAATTGCGCGCCCAGTTCGGTAAAGTCTTCAACGAAGGCGCGAATATCCGCATACTGGCGCTGGTAGATGCGGGCGATGAAACGGGCGTTGTCATACCCGGTCAGGCTACCTTGAAACCCCCCGGCAAATCCCAGCGGCCAGGAAATCGACATACTGTGCTCGATCCGTCCCGAAGTCGGCATCTCGACTCCACCGATCAGTTTGATCAGCGTGCTCTTGCCCGCACCGTTGCGGCCAAGCAGCGCGATCCGGTCGCCACGGTTCACGGTCAGGTTCACGCCTTGCAGAACCTGCTTGCGTTGGCCCGCGTGGCGGTACTCCTTGCTGACATTGCGGCAGATAATCATTCGACCGCCAGCAACCGGCGTACGCGGCGGCACAGGGGAAGGCCAACGGCGATCAACAAGGCAGAGCAAATCACCGGGTTCCAGACATCGTAATAGGCGGTCACCTTTTCACCCCAGATGCCCTTGCGCATCATTTCCATGCCATTGACGAAGGGCGAATACAGCAGGAACTCGCGCATCGAGGGTGTCAGCCATGACAGCATGTTGAAGGCGCCAGAGAAAGGAAGAACGATATAGGTGGTGACGGGTATGAACTTTTCCATCACCTCCGACACTTCGGACAATGGCGACAGCACCAAGCAGATCGAGAGGCAGAATAGCGCGTAAAGTGCCCAACCGGCAAGGAACAGCCGGATATCGGATGGAATCGGCATGTATCCGGTGGCGATCAGGATAACGCCGATGAACAGATACGCCATCATGCAGCCCAGCAGTTCGATGATGAACCGCGCAAAGATGAAATCAATGATCTTGATCTGGCGATGGTAAAGCAGGCTGCTGTTGATCGTGAATACAAGCACGCTGCGCTGCACGCCGTGGCGGAAAAGGGTCAGCGGAATATAGCCTGTAGCCGCAAAAGCCACGACGCTGATACCGTGTTCTTCCGGGCCCTTGATTACGCTCCAGAGCAGGCCGACCAAGCTGGCAAACAGCAGCGGTTCGACCATGATCCACAGGAACCCGATGTTCTGGCGGCCAAACCTGGTGGACAGTTCACGGATAATCAACGCGTGGATCACGCGAGTCTGAATCTCCCATGCATTATGCAACTTGCGCCAGCTTGCCGATGCCATGATCAATCGTCCGAAGCGTGCTCGAGAATGCCGACAACAAACATCCAGATAATGAAGTACAGGCACATTGCCGCAGCAAAAACTGTCAAGATATTCAGCAGACGGTTGGGCAGCAGAGGGCTGTCGGGCAGGTTCGGATCGACCACGCGTTCAAGGTAGAATTGCTGACGCTGCGATTCAGCCCGGGCTTGCACCAGCCCCGCATTGGCAGCGTTCAGGCTCTCGGTTGCAAATTCCTGTTCGACCAGCAGGTTCTCATACCCTCCCAGCTTGGAGGCGATACCGGTACTTGTGCCGACCACGCGGCGATCTTGTGCCGCGATCTGCACCGAGATGGCATTGATGCGGTTCTGCACGGCCGGGATCGAAGGGTTGGCAGGTGTCAGGCGCTGCATCTGATCAAGCTGCGCCATCAGGGCGGCCCGCTGCGCGATGAGCGTGTTCGAAATTTCCATCACGCTCGTGGCCTGTTTGGCCGGATCGATCACTTCTTGCTGGTTGCGGAACGATGCCAGCGCAAGGCGGGCTTCGCGCGCGCGCGCGGTCGCCAGTTCCACCTGCTTTTGGGCCTCGGCAATGCCGCGGTTCTGCGCACGCGCATTGAGCCGGTTGACCAGCGCTTCGCTCTGTTCAAGCAGCTTCTGGTTGATCGAGAAGGCATCGCGCGCCGTGTAGGCCTTGACCTTGATCACGGCCAGACCAGTCTCGCTGTCCAGCCGGGCTTCCACCATGCGATTGTAGTATTTGTACAGGTCTTCGAAGGAATTGCTTTGCAGCGGCTGCGGAAAACGAGAGAGGAAATCGATTTCGTGAGCCGAAAACCGGTTACGGATATCGGCATCGCGCTCGAGTCCCTTCAGCGCATCGCGTGATTTCACAAAGCCCAGAATTTCGTTGGTCTGCTCCTGTCCGCCAGATAGGCCGGTGGTCTGGATCAGATTGGCGAGCGATGACACCTGCGAACGCTTCTGGTCCGGGCTCTTGATGACAAAGCGGGATTCGGAAACGTAGACGTCCGAAGCAATAAAACCGAAATAGAGCGTCGCAAGCAGTGTTGGCAGGATAACCGCCAACAGGAACCAGCGCTGCTTCTTCAGCCGCTCAAGCAAAGTCGGGCCGTTTTGGCGGCCTACCGGTAAACCCGGTTCTGTCAGTTCCCGAACCGGCTCCGCATCGTCCAGCCCGGGAAATGTCTGTTCAGCATTCATAGTAAGCCTTCGCCGAGCCTTCTGTGCGCGCATGCGCCGTTGAGCAATGCAGTTGCGCTAGGCGAAGTGCCTGCAACGTGCAAGTTTGACGCCTTCGATATGGGCTGAACGGAAAGCGTCCTATCCCTTGACTGAAGTCTCGCCGCCGAAACGGGCAATAGCGTGGAAGACAACCGTGCTCAGCGCCTCTTCCGAGAAGAAACCGCCCGGAATCAGGCACTGTTCGATCAGGACACGGCGAAACGCTTCGAACGTCGCCTGATCCGGAGCGCGATGCTCTCGCCAGAAGGCATCCAGCCCGTCCTGAAAGGTGATGCCCGGAATGTCGTAGATCGCGGTGCCGAGCACGACCGCCGGAATGCCCATCGACAGTCCCAACGTGCCGCTGGTGCTGTTTATGGTGACCATGCCGAGCGAGCGTTTGGCTACCGGCACGATATCGCCGCTGGGCAGGTAGTCGATGCGGTCGGCCACGCCAAACCGCTTTGCCAGATCGCAGGCGATCTGTTCCCAGTCGCGCACGCCGTTATCGAGCGGGTGCTCCTTGATCACCAGTCGGGTGTCTGCTGGAGCATTGGCGGCAAATGAGCCGAGCACAACTTTCATCGCCTCTGCTATGCCGGCAAACGGTGAATGCAGGCGGATCTGGGCGTCGGAATCGAGCTGCAGCGGGAACAGGTAATAGGGCTGACGCGATTGCTCGAGCCGATCGAGCAATCTTTCAGCCTGCGCATCGCGCTCCTTGCGCCGCCGCAGCTTGCGCCACCAGCCCATGCCTTCGACCAATGGGTGCCAAGGGCGGTGGTTGTTCCAGTTGGTATAGTACCAGCGGGTCAGCACATCGGCCAGATTGTAGGCCAGCCCCTCGGTCGCGCGGCGGCGGAAGGATGAGGGCACTTGCTTGTGTTCAGGTGCAGGCGGCAGCTTCGCGGCCTCGGCCCGGTACCATTCGGGATCGCGCGGGAGCGAGGAATGCCCGTTCACTCCGCCTTGTTCGAACGTGACCCAATCGGGCCGGATATAGCCTTCCTCGAACACATGGACCGGGATACCGCGTTCCCGGCATACCTTCGTGGCAACCATGTGGTGATCGCGGCAGTCACCGAACAGAATCACGTCGGTGATCTGCTTGTCTGCGAGAATCTGCGCGAGCGCAGCGGGCCAGTCTTCCAGTGTGCCGCGATAATCGATCCCGCCGGGCAGACGCCAGAAGAGGCGGTCTCCGCCGTTGAAGTTGATTTTGTACACGCTGTGGCCCGCTTTCAGCAGGCCTTGGCCGATGCGGCGGAAGAGGGGGCCCATAAGGCCCTGCAGCATGAGGACGCGGCGCTGGGGCCGGTTTTGGGCAGGCATGGGGCGGCTCTAGCGTCATGGGCGGGCCGGGTCGATGGGGCTTTGGAGAATTCCAACAGCAATTACATCCGGTCAGGTGTTTCAAGGAGCGGTGACATCGGCCGGTGCGGTTGATAAGGCCCGCGCATAGATGCCCATGAAGGGCCATGCGGGAAGCGGCTGACCCAAGTGTTTGCGATTTTTGCACTGATGGCCGGATCCCTGATTCTCGATGCGCTGGCCCGCCCGCGCGCGCAGGCTTTCCCGTCCACGCGCTCGCTGACGGGCGCGTGGTTGCTGTGGCTGCATGCCTTGCTGCCGTTGGGCGTTTTCCTGACCATCAGCGGAAACCTTGAGGTCTCGGCAGGGCTTTCGCTGGCCCTGATCGGCCTGTTCACGATGGTATCGAACGCCAAGCGAGCGATGCTGGGTGAGGCGCTGGTGTTTTCCGATCTTGCCTTGCTGGGCGCGGTCTTCCGGCATCCGCAGTTCTACTTTTCGGCGCTGACCCGCGTGCAGAAAGCCGTGCTGGCGCTGGCCGCGCCGATCGTGCCGGCGCTGTTGTGGTGGGTGTTCGTACCCGATGCCACGGCCCATCTGACCGGGCTTGCGCTGCTTGTCATCAGCGCAGGGCTGTTGCGGCTGACCATGAAGTTGCCGCCGTGGACAGGCCTTGGGCAAGTGCCCGACAGCGAGGCCGACGTGCAGCGGCACGGGTTGATCCCGACCCTATTCGTGCATTGGCTGCGCTGGCGAGAGACGCGCGACCCGGCCCTGCTACCGCCCACCGCTGGCCGACTGCCAGAGTCCGATGAACTGGCCATCGTGATCCAGTGCGAATCATTTGCCGATCCGGCAAGGCTGTTTGGCGATCCTGCGCTGGTGCTGCCCGGCCTTGATGCGGCGCGCGCTGCGGGGTGGGCCAGCGGGTCGCTGGAAGTGCACGGTTTCGGCGCTTATACGATGCGCACAGAATATGGCGTTCTGTTTGGACGGAGCGAGCAGGCGCTGGGCTTTCGCCGGTTCGACCCGTTCCTGACCGCAACGCGTGAGGCCAGTTACGCGCTGCCGCAGCGGCTCAAGCCATCAGGCTGGCGAAGCCTGTTTGTCCACCCGCACGACATGCGGTTCTACAACCGCGAAGCGATCATGACGGCGGGGGGCTTTGCCGAACTGGTCGGGCAAGAGCGTTTTGCCCCGCCCGCGCCCGAAGAGGGCCGCTATGTGACCGATGCTGCGATGGCGGATGAAATCCTGTCATTGGCGAGATCAGCGACGCAGCCGACGCTGATCTATGCGGTGACTATCGAAAATCATGGTCCGTGGACATCCGGCCCGCAGGATCACGACCTGCGCAGCGGGTATCTGCGGCTGCTGCGCAAGGGCGATGCGATGCTGGCGGCATTGGCCAAAGGATTGGCGGCATTGCAGCGGCCCGCCACACTGGTGTTCTTTGGTGACCATCGGCCAAGCATTCCCGGCCATACAAGCCCTGATGGTGCGCGCGACACGCCCTTTGTCGTGCTGCGCTTCGACCGGACGGGACAGGCGATGCCTCGTGGGGCCGAGGAGCGGGAATCATCCGTGACACCTGCAGGGTTGCATCAGCTGATCCTCGACGTGTTGTTGCGAGGGGAGTGAACTGCCGTTCAGCGATCAGGCGGAGCCAGCGACCTGAGCAACCGGTCGCGAAAGAATCGCGGCAGTACCGCGACCAGCAGACGCACGATGGCAAATGGCCAAGGTACGATCAGATGCGGCTTGCCCTGCAGCGTTGCCGCCAGCACCGCCTGTGCGGCCCGATCTGGCGAGAGCATGAAGGGCTTTGGCCCCGGCACACGGTGTGCGGCGGCGGTATCGATGAACCCCGGCGACACCAGCGTGACCGTGACACCATGCGGACGCATGGCAATGCGCAAGGCATCGGAAAAACGCGCAAGACCCGCCTTTGAAGCCGAGTAGGCAGCAGCAAATGGCAAGGAATGAAAGCTTGCTGCCGAACCGATAAAGGTGATCCGCCCCTGTTTGCGAACGGCCATGCGCTGCGCCAAGGCGGAGGCAAGTGCGGAAGGTGCAAGGAAATTGACCGAACCGAGCCGGGCGACAAGCTGGGCGTCTTCGAACAGATCCCCTTTTGCACGGGCATCACCGAGGCCTGAAGCGAACAGCGCGATGTCGACGGGCTTTGCATCGTCTTCCGCTTCGATGGCACGCAGGGCTGCATCCAGATCGCGCAAGTCGAGCGAGCGCGTGGAAACCGCGCAGGCCCCGGCGGCAAGGCATTGCGCGCCAATTTCCTCCAGCTTTGCCGAATCGCGCCCCCACAGTGCAAGGCTGGTGCCGGCGCGCGCGCAGGCCAGGGCAATAGCGCTGCCCAATTCGCCCGATGCGCCGACAATCAGAACATGGCTGAGATGATTCATAGTTCCGAAATGGAGCATGTTTAAACCTCGGTGCAACCCAGTCCGTTCATTGTGCGCTAAACTTGAATGCGGCAATGCGGAACGAAACCGGTTGTTGCTGCGTTGCGACATTGCGAGATGCCTTGTTGTAACGGTACCTCGGTAGTGTGCGACTGACCAGATTTGCGGGCAAGTTGGCCTATTCGGATTGTTTAGTTATTGACAGGCAACGTTCAGTAATGTCCAGAAAAGCAACGATGGCCGAACCTTCTTCGCACACGCAGCAAATCCAGCTTTTCAGCCACCCTTGGCTGGAGAAGTTCACGGTGATCACACCGGTGGGCTTTGCTTTGACGTGGGCTGTGCTGATGCCCTTGCTGGTGTGGTTGGCTTGGGGTTCGGCAAGCGTTCCAGTAGCTTTGGCACTGGGTGTGGGCGGCCTGATGTTCTGGGGCCTGTTTGAATACGGCATGCACCGGTATCCCTTCCACTGGGAGCCGAAAAGCAAGCTGTTGCAGAGCTTTGTCTACATCATGCATGGCAACCATCACGATGTGCCGAACGATCCCCTGCGCAACCTGATGCCCCCGATTGCCAGCATTCCGATCACCGGTGCGGTGTGGCTGCTGTTTCTGGCCGTGTTCGGTTTTGTGGGCACATGGGCCTTTGTCGGCTTTCTGATCGGCTATATCATTTACGACATGTTGCACTACGCCTGCCACCAGTGGCCGATGAAGAGCCGCATCTGGCTGCCTTTCAAACGGCATCACATGCGCCACCACTTCGGCGCGCATAAAGGCAACTATGCGATCACCGCACTGTTTCTGGACAGGGTGATGGGATCGCGAGTCGAAGCGCTGAAGCAGACGCGCTGAGCGCTGCGGCGCTTGCGACTTTAATGTCTGGACTACCACCCCGTTTTCCCTGAGCCTGTCGAGGGATGCTTGCGCCGATATTGTGCGATATGCTTCGACAGGCGCAGCAGGAGCGGGTGCGGCGCGGACGAAGTTGCTTGGCGACTACGTCGGTAGGAAAGCGCTCTGATTTTTGACACGGTCATGCTGAACTTGTTTCAGCATCCATCTCGCCCATCAAACGGCAGCTGGCGGGGAGAAATGGACCCCGGCCTTCGCCGGGGTGACGATCTTACGGTGCTGAACGATTCAGATGTCGTCTTGCGCTACGATCTTTTCAGCAAATCCTGAAGTGCCGGTGCCACCACGGCAAAGTGATCGTCCCACGTTGGCGCTTGCCAGTGCGGCAGGCGCGCCTTTTGCGCCTGCCAGCGCCGGCCCTTGGCTGCATGATCGAGGATCAGGGATTTCCAGCCCGGCCCGTCCAGTGGATCGACATAATCAGGCGCGGCTTTGCCCACTTCGCGATGGGCGGGGATGTCGCTGCAGATCACTGGCACGCCGACGGACAGCGCTTCGGCCACGGGCATTCCGAAGCCTTCGGCGAATGAAGGCATCAGCAGCGCAGTTGCGCCGCGCAACAAGGTGGCGAGCTGCCGGTCGGGGCAGCCGGAAATTTCCTGCACGTGGGGTTTCAGCGCAGGACAACGATCCAGCATGTCGAGCACCTGCTCGTTCTCCCAGCCGCGACGGCCGATCACGACAAGGCGCGGAATGTCCGCTGGCGGCAGGGTTTGCGCAAGGTCGCGCCAGAGGTTGAGCAGGAGCAGATGATTCTTGCGCGGCTCAATCGTGCCAAGGCAGACGAAGTAGGGCCGAACAGACTGGTCTGCATCTGCGGCGGGGAGAATCGTTTCGGTGCCGAGCAGCGCGACGTGCGTGGTGATGCTGCGGCCGCTTTGCACGATCCACGGCTGGAACGATCGACCGGTGGCGGCAGAGTTCACGATCACCATATCGGCGCAGGCGGCGACCGCTTCCATGCGCTGGCGATGCTGGGCAGCACCGGTGGGGCGGGCATATTCGGGATATTCGATCGGGATAAGATCGTGGACCATGCACGCAAAGCGAGCGTTTTCCGCGCCGAGAATGCGGCTGACCTTCTGCTGGTCGGTCAGGTGGTGGGGCGAGACTTGCACATAGACCGGCCTTGAAGCTTCAGGGCCTTGGCGGGGCAGCTTGCGCGGCAGCAGGCGCAGCATCCACGGCAGGACTTGCGCGATAGAGCGTTGTCCGTGGCCGCCGGTGTCCTGCGTCCAGCGGCGTTCGAGTTCATCGAGATAGGCGAGGGCAGCAGCGCGATCGATCCTGCCATAGCGCCCGGTGGGGTGGACGGCGGCGAAGGCCAGATCATCGCCGTAGAGCCGCAGCAGGCCACGGGCATAGGCCATTTCGACGCGGTCGACGCCCGATGGGGTTGTATGGCGGACGCGCGAGATCAGGCGCGAGATGTCGAGGATTAGCGGGCTCATCGCAGCCGTGCCATGAACTTGCCCTGCCAGTGGCGCAAGGGGGCGACCCAGCCGAGCCGGTTGGTGGCCTGTGCGCTGGACATGCGGGAGACCAGCACCTCGGGCGGGCAGGGCAGACCGGTGACCGGATCGAGATAGCGCGGGTAGAGGATCAACACGCCTGCGACGAGTTCATCGAGCGAAAGCTGTCGGCCGCGCCTTTCGGGAATCGGGGCAAGATCGTGCGTGAGGCCCCATCCGGCATAGAACGGCGTGCCGTGGCAGGTGACGGTGCGGCCACGCATCAATGCCTCGAAGCCGGTAAGCGAAGTCAGCACGTGGACCGCATCAACCACATCGAGCAGCGCGGCCATGCCGCCACCGCGCACGATCCGGTCGGCATGGCGCAGCGCCTCGGCATCGGGGACCGCGCCCTTGCGGTGGCCGGCATCGACATCGGGGTGGGGGCGGAACCAGATTTCCGCATCGGGTTCGGCCACACGGACGCGGCGGAGCAGTTCGAGATTGGAAGTGAGGCCACCGCCGCCAGCGAGCACCGACATATCGTCTTCGACTTGGGCGGGCACGAGTACCAGCTTGCGGCCTGGTGCGCGCGGCGGGATCGGGGCAGCGGGACCGGCGGCGTATTTGCTGATTCCGGCGGCAACGATGGTTTCGCGCAAGGCCTTGGCACGATGGGTGAGCGCCGGGGCGAAGTGGGTGCTGCTCAGGATATGTTCGAGGTCGCTCGGCCCTGAAGGATCGAAATGGATGCCGCGCGAATCGACGACGACCGATGAGGGTGGCACAAGATTGCTGCCCAGCCCGACCGAGCGGACGAAGCCATCCTCCACGCGCACGATACCGGTCTGCTGTGCAGCGGCGGCGGCGAGCAGTTGCGGCGATACGCGTGAGGGCCAGACGGCGACGTCGCCCTTCATACCGCGTGCGATCTTCAAGGCGCGGGCGGCGCTGCGCACGATGTGCAGGCGGCGACCGGGCACCCAGAGGAAGCGGCGGATTTCGGTGCGCTTCCACCAGGCCATGCCGCACGCAGCGACGATGGCGCGATTGGCCGCAATCTCGCGCCGCCATTGTGCGAGCAGTTCGACCGTGGCGGCAAAGGTGGTGGTCTGGCCCGTGAAGGGATCGATGTAGTGGAGGGCGGCAAGGGATTCGGTGACGCGCGCGCGCAGGGCTTCGGGCGAATCGCCGGGGGCGCCGTAGGGGCCGGGGGACAGGACGGTGACCGGCACGCCGAGGATGGCGGCGATGGCGATGCGCTCATCATTGCCGTGGGCGGTGAGGTGGCCTGCGCTTTCGATGGCGGTCCATGGGTCGGCCTCGTCCCAGAACGCGCCGCCGACGCGCGCGGCTTGCAGTTGCTCGATGGCGTTGGCGGGCCGGTTCGTGGGC